>Ga0194132_10000041_pt1 | contig 207223 bp, 185 predicted proteins | sample TA2KigOf80mmetaG_FD_148612 | JGI IMG/M metagenome (GOLD analysis project Ga0194132, IMG submission 148612) | Freshwater microbial communities from Lake Tanganyika, Tanzania - TA2015054 Kigoma Offshore 80m | ecosystem: Environmental > Aquatic > Freshwater > Lake | place: Tanzania: Lake...
CAGGCACAGAAGGCCAAGCAGGCCCAGAAGCCGTCGTCCAGGCCGAAGCCGTGAGCCACGCCCAGGGCGCCACCCGCCGTACCGACGGTCCGTCCAGATTCCCGCGGTCTTACATGAGCGGCGACACAGTGACGCCATCCGGACGATCGAAGCCGATATCGAATGCGCCGCGCGGTCCGACGCCAAAGTGCTCATCACCGGAGAGACTGGCGTGGGCAAGGAGATCGTCGCCCGCATCATTCACCAGCGAAGCCTCCGGTCGGCTGGTCCTCTGGTGACGGTCAACTGTGCGGGTCTTCCCGACTCGCTCCTCGAGTCTGAGCTCTTCGGCCATGTCCGCGGGAGCTTCACCGGTGCGTACCGCGACAAACCGGGCCTGCTCGAGATGGCGCCGAACGGGACCGTCTTCCTCGACGAGGTTGGCGAGATGAGCATGCGGATGCAGGTCGTGCTGCTCCGCTTTCTCGAGACCGGCGAGATTCAGCGCATCGGCACCGACCGGTCGCACACGCGCGTCAACGTCCGGCTCGTGACGGCCACCAACCGGGATTTGCCGACGCAGATCGCCTCGGGCGCCTTCCGTGAAGACCTGTACTTCCGGCTGAACGTCATTCGCCTGACCATTCCCCCGCTGCGTGAGCGCGTCGACGACATCCCGCTCCTGGTGGACTACTACCTTGACGTGTACGGCACGCAGCACCGCGTGCCGCGACCGCAGATCACGCCGGCCGCGATGGAAATCCTGATGGCCCATCGCTGGCCCGGCAACATCCGCGAGCTCAAGAACGTCGTCGAGCGCCTCGTGCTGAAGGCGAGCGGACAGCAGATTCGACCGTCTGACCTGCCGCCCGACGTGCTCGGCGCGCAGAGCCGGACCACACCCGCCGCGCGTGACGATTCATCGGCGTCCGCGCCGCCACGGTCGGTTGCCGAAGAGCTGGCGACCCGCATGCTGCAACAGGGCGAGTCGTTCTGGGCGACGGTCTATCCGATCTTCATGTCACGCGACTTGACGCGCGACGACCTGCGAAAGATCGTCCAGATCGGGCTCGAGACGACCAACGGCAACTACCGGCTGCTCGTGCAGCTCTTCAACATGCCCGAGGACGACTACAAGCGCTTCCTCGGCTTCCTGCGCAAGCATGACTGCCATCTGCCCTTTCAGCGCTTCCGCGTCGCGCCCACACGCCCGCCGTCGAGCGCCGCGGTTCGGTTTTCGGTCGGCGACAAGGGGTAACGCGTGCAATCGTCCCACCGCGCGCAACTTTACCAGGTGGTCATCGTCGACGACGACGATCTCGCCCTGAGCGCGTTGAAGCGGCTGGTCGCGTTCTGGGGATTCGATGTGGTCCCGTTCTCTCGCTTCGAGGACGCCCGCGCGTTCATTGCATCGAGGTCGCCCGACGCCCTCATCGTGGACGTCCGGCTCGGTGAGTACAACGGGCTTCAGCTCGTACATCTCGCCAAGCAGGCGGCTCCGCAGATGCCGGTCATCGCCATGTCGGGCTTCGACGACTCAGTGCTCAGGGCCGAGGCCGAGCGCGTCGGCGCCACCTATCTGGTGAAGCCACTGGATCTGAGCCGTCTTCGGCAATACCTGCCCGGACCGATCGACACGTCGCTCGCCGCGCCATCGGAATCGTAACGAATCGGCGCTCCACCGCGAGCCTGGCTCCGTCGCTCGAGGGGGCCCCGTTGCCTCGCTCCGCTCCTGCACGGGCGTCAGTCGCAGGAGAAGTGTGGTGGGGAATCGACGTCTCACGAGCGCAGCAGCGCGCCGACGATCCACGAGACGAAGCCCACGACCACGGCCCCGAACATGGACCAACCGAAGCCGTCGATCGTGAAGCCCGGCACCAGTGCGGCGGCCAAGCCGAACGCGGCGCCGTTGACGACGAAATAGAAGAGGCCGAGCGTCAGCAGCGTGATGGGCAAAGTGATGAAGACCAGGACCGGGCGGACGACCGCATTGACGAGCCCGATTGAGAGGGCGGCGAGCGCGAGGACCGGAAGCGACGTGACGTGAATGCCGGGCAACAGCCAGGCCGTGAACGCCAGTGCGATCGCCGTGACGAGCCAGTGCATGAGGAAGGACCGCATGGCGGCATGCTACCGCAGAAGCGCGCGGCGCGCGTCGGTCGCCGGCCGGCGCCTCACTTGTAGTGCGGGTCGGCCCAGACGAAGGGAGTGTGCGCCGTCGGAGGCGTCACATCGCCCGGAGGCGTGCGCTGGACCTGCTGGAAGCCGGGCAAGCTGCGGTGGATGAGCGGGTTCGCGTCACGGATCCGGCCAGCCTCGTCCACCGACAGTCGAGCGATCGGGTGCTCGAGCCGGAACAGCCTCCCGTCCGAGTTCATCGTCGCGACCCGTACTCCGAGAAAGGCGCCACCGTGGGTCGCGACGAGCGCCTGCTCGGCGAGCTCCGGCTGGAGCTGGGTCGACAGGCTGACGACCTCGACACCGCCGGCGCGGACGACGAACGGTGTTCTGGGGACGACAGGGGCGATCTCGGGCACCTGGTCGACCAGCGGCACCCACTCAGGGTTTTGCCCCTCGCGGCGGCGCCACAGCGCCGGCTCGACACGGAGGATTGCCGCGTCGCGGTTACCGGAGTTGGCGAACGCCACCGTGGCGTACAGCTCGCCACGATTGGTCGTGTAGGAGACCTCGGTCACTGTGACGTCGAGCTGCTGGCTGACGTAGAAGTAGCTCCGGTAGAAGTTGTGGACCGACAGGAGGAGGGCGACGAGCGTCGCCACTGCCGTCAGGTTCAGCCAGTCACTCAGTTTCTCAGCGAGCCGTCGTTGTTCTCGCTCCGACTCAGCCATTTGGGTTCCTCGTTGTCGGGTCGAGTTTTACCTCATCCATTGAAGCACGGCCGGCCAGTCCCGGCGATCTCGTGCTCCTTCGAACGAGGGCGTTGCCGGCCGTCGGGTTCGCGGTCCTCTATTCTCTCCGAGAGCCGCCGTCCACAGCGAGGGGTACCGTCGGTTCAGCTTCAGGTAACCTAGTAATCCACTATATGGAATGGCTGAACTATCATCATTTACTCTATTTCTGGACCGTCGCCCGGGAGGGCGGCGTCTCGCGCGCGGCCGAGAAGCTGCGGCTCGCCCAACCGACCGTCAGCGCCCAGGTCAGACTGCTCGAAGAAGCCTTCGGCGAGAAGCTCTTCGATCGGCAGGGCCGACGCGTCGTGCTGACCGACGTCGGACGGCTCGTCTACCGGTACGCCGACGAGATCTTCGGCATCGGCCAGGAGCTCATCGAGACGCTCAAGGGGCGGGGCGGTGGCGGCCGTCCTCTCCCGCTCACCGTGGGCGTGGCGAACGCCGTCCCCAAGCTCATCGTCCACCGGTTGCTCAAGCCGGCGATGTCCGGCGAGCACTCCGTGCATCTGGTCTGTCGCGAGGACAACACGGAGGTGCTCCTGGCCGAGCTAGCGACGCATGCGCTCGACGTCGTGATCGCCGACGTGCCGGCGCCGCCGCACGTCCGCGTGAAGGTCTTCAGCCATGTGCTCGGCGACTCGGATACGACGTTCTTCGCCGCAGGCCGACTGGGGGCCTCCCTGCGTCGAGGCTTCCCGAAGTCGCTCGATGGTGCCCCGATGTTGCTCCCATCAGCGCACACCGCGCTACGCCGCGGCCTCGAGCAGTGGTTCGACGCGCAGAATATCCACCCCCGCGTCCTGGGCGAGTTCGATGACACGGCGCTGATGAAGGCGTTCGGCCAGGAGGGCACAGCCGTCTTTCCGTCGCCAACAGCCATCGAACGCGAGATCTTGCGGCAGTATCGCGTGCACGCCGTGGGTCGGGTTCACGACGTTCGCGAGCGGTACTATGCGATCTCGGCCGAGCGCCGGGTGAAGCATCCGGGTGTGCTGGCCATTACGGCCTCGGCTCGAGCAGACGTGTTCCGGTCCGCATGATTTCCGACTGCGGGCACGTCCCGCTCTCGTCCTCGCGCGGCTGTCCCTCCTCGGCCCGAGCCGCCACGCCTCATCTCACGCCGCACCCGCGGCAGTACAATTCCACGCGGTTCGGCGCTCACGTGTGATCATCGGCCGTCACGCCGGGCAGGCCGACACCAGGAGGCCATCGGGTCATGCGCATCGCGAGGATCCGCTTCTCCACGGTGACGATCGGTGTACTTCAATCCAGGGAGCAGGATGTTCGGTGCGAGGGAACATGTTCGCGAGTCCACTAACTTCTCTGATCAACGAGACACTGCACGTGCTCGTGGTCGCCGCGAGTCCGGTGCACGCATCCGGCTCGAAATAGGCATGCTCGGCCCCGCGTCGGAGGTGGATGCACGCACCGGTCGCCGGGTGGCGCTTACCGGTATCGGGGTGAGCGCCGCGCTCGCGACACTGAACATCGTCGTAGGTGCGCTGGAACGATCGACCTCCGTGGTCGCCACGGGCGTCGAGTTTGCCGGCGACGTACTGGCATCGAGTGTTGTCTGGCTCGGGATGATCGCCGCGCTGAGGCCCGCCGACGCAGACCACCCCTATGGACACGGGCGACTCGAAACGCTCGCCGCCTTCGTCGTCGGGCTCGTCCTGACGGTCGGTGGCGTCGGCATTGCGTGGAATTCGTTGCGGGCGGTTGGCGAGCTGCATGCGCCGCCCGGGGCCCGGGCCATGGGCGTCCTGCTCATCGCCATCGTGGCACGCGCCGTCATGTCCGCACTCAAGTTCAGGGTGGGTCAGCGGATCCGGAGCGCCTCGTTGGTGGCCGACGCGTGGAACGATGCGGTCGATATCCTGGCGGCGGTTGTCGCCCTCACGGCCGTCGGCTTGGCCACCTACGGTCGGGAACGGTTTCTGGCGGCGGACCACTACGGCGGCTTTGCCGTCGGCATCATCGTGATCCTGACGGGCGTGCGCGTGCTCCGCGAGGCCTCCCTGGAGTTGATGGACACCATGCCGGGCAGCGATCTCATCGCGCGGGTGCGGACGACCGCCAGCGCCGTGCCTGGAGTCGTGGGCGTGGACAAGATCTATGCTCGCAAGACCGGCTTCCAGTATCACGTAGACCTCCACATCGAGGTCGATCCGGCGATGACCGTCGCGGCCTCGCACACGATTGCGGGGGCGGTGCGGAGCCGCATGAAGGCTGAGCTCGGATGGGTCGCCGACGTCTTGGTCCATGTCGAGCCGGCGTGTTCTCCTCCGGGCGTGCACTGATGCGGTCGGCCTCGACTGGGAGCCCGCGCAGTTCACGAACGGCCCCACGGCGTTCGACATCGACCCGCGGCCACGTTCGGGAGCTCTGGCTCGGTGATGAGACCATCGTCTTGCCCTGAGGGCGTTCACCGGTCATAATCCGCCCGGCTCGGATAAGACAGGGCCTGGATCCTTCCGGGCGATATCGAGGAACCGTGAGAGCACAAACTCTGGTCGTGTGTGGACTCGTTTTGCCGTTCATGGTCGCGTGCGGGGCACCGGAACGCTCCGAGGCACCCGCGGCGGCACCGGCGACAGCCACCCCGGCTCTGCCTGCCACTGCGCCAGCGACCGCTGCCTCCTCGAACCGCGACTACGCGGTCCCGGGTGAGGCCCCGTGCACACCGCTCGACAACATCCAGTTCGTCTGCGGAATGGTCAGCCCTGAAGACATCGCAGTCTTTCCCGGCGGGGAGTGGGCGATTGCCTCGGGGAACCGTGAAGGTGGTCGACTGCATCTCGTCAATGTCCGGAACAAGACCGCGACGGTCGTCTTCCCTGTCCCCGGCCAGCGCGAACAGCTCGACGCCGAGAGTTATCCCAGCTGTCCCGGACCGCTCGTTCTCGCGAAGCCGGACCTATTCATGGCCCACGGGCTGTACCTCAAGCCAGGTGCGAACCGCCGGCATACGCTCTATGTCGTCCACCACTGGACCCGCGAATCGATCGAGGTGTTCGACGTCGACGCCGGGGCGACGCCGCCGTCGCTGACCTGGATGGGCTGCGCGCCTGGACTTTCGACACACACCTTCAACAGCGTCGTTGCCTTGCCTGACGGTGGCCTTGCGGCGACGAACACACGCGCGGGCGACGTTTGGGAGTACCACAAGGAGACCGGGTGGCGGCGGGTGCCGGGCACCGAGAAGACCGCGCCGAACGGGATTGAAATCTCGAAGGACGGGCGCTGGTACTACATCGCCGGCTGGGCGGAAGAGAAAGTGACGCGTGTATCACGCGGCCGCTCGCCTGTGCAGCGCGATGTTATCAACCTCGGCTTCCGGCCCGATAACATTCGCTTCTCGGCCGACTGGTCCGCGCTGTATGCGGCCGGGCACACCGACAAAGACGGTCGCTCCATCGTCGAGCCGCGTGAGCCGCTCAAAGAGACCATCAACATCGCGCGTATCGATCCCACGAGCCTCGAATTCCGGCGGATTTTCGAACACAAGGCGATCCCGGGTTTCGTCGCGGCGACGACGGCCGTCCCGATCGGCGAGGAACTGTGGCTCGGGTCGAACCGCGGCGACCGCATCGCCTATCTTCCACTCCCGAAGTAATTCCGCGAGCACTGGTTGCTCGCGGCACCACGAGGGTCCCGTCCACCCTCGCATCTGGCGGCAGCTCTACCATCCCATCTGACCCGCCAAGCGACCGTCTTCACGAGGTCCCGACGACGCGAGTCGTTTGAGCGCGCCACTGCCGGTGTCGATTACGAGCTGGTGCCGTACCGCGCGACCATGTCGGTGGACGTGATCGGGCGCCAGTTGATCCGTGCCGGACAGTTCTACGAAGGTGAGGCGCGAGCGACGCTCCGCGGCGCCGGAGAGCTCGATCGGTCAGTCGCGACTGAAGTCGAGTCGCGCCACGGCAACGTAAACACGTTGCTGGGCGTGTTGGGGCTGAAAGTCGGCTTCCTCCGCCGATGGGTGTTCACGACCAGCCTGCTGTTTCCCCTCAACGATCAGGGCCTGCAGCCGAGCGCTGCGTGGGTGCTCGGCCTTGAACGGGCCGTAGGGCGATGACCTACCCGCGCGGACGATCCTGCGCCCGGGAACTTGGCACGCTCGCAGGTGATTCATCGCGTGGCTATGGTCTGCTACGTCGGAGCGATCCGGCTGGGGGCCGGACCGTCACTCAGTGGAAGGATTGGTCGGGATGGCGGGATTCGAACCCACGACCCCTTGACCCCCAGTCAAGTGCGCTACCAGGCTGCGCTACATCCCGACGTTCGACACGATGCCCGCCGTCACACGGCGACCACGCTCAAACGATATCAGAACTGAAAAGGGATCGACATCCGGCCACGGAGATCGCGGCCCGACCCCGGGACCGTCTCAACGCCTGCGGCGCTTTGGCGCCTGGCCCCGCGCAAGCGTCCTCACACTCGACCGCGGTCTCGAGCGGGCGTCGGCTTGCGCGCGCTTGCCCTCGGTGAGCGGCGTCAGCTTGAAATCCGTGGCGGTCGCCTGCCCAGCCAGCAGGTCGAGAATCGACCGCAACCCGCGCTTCACTTCGGTCAGCCGCTCACGCGCGTGCTGCCCGATGAGCTCGTCCAGCACAGGGGCATCCGCCCCGACGGGCCGCGCCTCTTCCTCGAGCCGCCGCCGCGCGCCCGCCAGCGTCAATCCCTCGACAAGCAACAGGTTGCGAATCCGTACGACCCGCTCGACGTCGGCTCTCCGGTAAACACGTGGTGCGCCCGCCTGTCGCGTGATGCCCAAATCGGGAAACTCCGCCTCCCACGACCGCAGCACGTACGGCTGCACGTTCACCAGCTCGCAAACCTCGACCGCCTTGAAGAGCGCCCGATTCGGAATCTGGATCGGCGAAGAAGCTTCGGCCATCGGCCTCACGTGGGGCGCAGTATACCACGTCGCACGTGTGGCGAGGACGCTAAACCGCCCAGAACCAGAGGTTTGCCGCTGGCCGCAGCGTTGCCTATCGCGCCCGCCGCCTCACCTGCAACCGAATCGGGGTGCCGAAGAAGCCAAACTGCTCGCGGAGCTTGTTGATCAAGAACCGCTCGTACGAGAAGTGAAACGTGGTTGCCACGTTCGTGAAGAAGATGAATCTCGGCGGTGCCACCCCAACCTGTGCCGCGTACAAGATACGGACGTGCCGCCGCCCCGGGCTGACCGGTGGGTTCGCCGCCGTGATGGTCGCGACGAATTTGTTCAGCGCCGGGGTCGGAACACGAAGCATACGCGCGGCCGCGACGCGGTCGATGACTTCGAGCAGCTTCTGCGTGCGCTCTCCGGTCAGTGCCGAGAGGTGGACGATCGGCGCGTAGTCGAGAAACTTCACCTTACGGCGCAGCGCCTCGTCGAACGTCTTCACGTACTCCGGATCGGGACGCCGCACCAGATCCCACTTGTTCGCCACGATGACAACGCCCCGGCCGGTCTCATCGGCCACGCCACCGATTGAGGCGTCCTGGTCCGTGGCGCCCTCGACCGCATCGATGAGCAGCGCGACGACATCTGCATTCTCAATCGCGCGCTTCGCTGCCGTGACGCTCACGAGCTCGACCAACCCGCCGCCTCGAGCCCGCCCAGGCCGACGCAGGCCCGCGGTGTCCACCAGGCGGAACCGGCGCCGATGCCACACGAGCGGCGCTTCGATGGGGTCGCGAGTGGTGCCTGGCAGGTCGCTGACGAGGACGCGCTCTTGCCGCAGTAGACGGTTCAGTAAGGACGACTTCCCCACGTTCGGGCGCCCTACGAGAGCCACCGCGGTTTCGACAGCCCCAACCGCATCGAGGTCGTCCGCCGGCGCTGGGACCCCAGGATGCACGCGCGCCGTCGATGCTCGTGGCAGCTCGGCGACCACCGCGTCGAGCAAGTCGGCGACACCCGTTCCATGCTCCGCCGAAATCTCCACAACTGGCTCGTATCCAAGCTGATACATCTCGGCGACCGAGGCCCGGGCCCGCTTGTCGTCGGTCTTGTTGACGGCAATCACGACCGGTCGCCCGGTCTTCCTGAGCTCGGCTCCAATGGTCAGGTCGCCGGGAACCAGGCCCTCGCGACCGTCGACGACGAAGACCAATACATCCGCCGTGGCCGCAAGCCGCCGGCCCTGCCGGACGACGAGATCCTGAAGCGGATCTTCGCTGGCGCCGTGTAAGCCCCCGGAATCGCTCAGCCGAAACCTGTGGCTGCCCCAGGTGACCGTCTGGACCTGGGTATCACGGGTGGTGCCAGCCAGCGGCGCGACAATGGCCCGCCGAGAACTCGTGATGCGATTGAACAGCGTCGACTTGCCGACGTTCGGTCGGCCGACCAGCGCGACGAGCGGAAGGTTCCGGGGCATTGCGAATTGTAAGTTAGGCTGTGCCTTGACAGCGTAAATAGCACAATCTATGCTATTTAGCAGAAGTCAGGAGTCGCTAAGCATGATCAAGGTCGACATCGTCAACGAGGTGTCAAAGGTCGCCGACATCACCAAGGTCAAGGCCGAGGTGGCCGTCGACGCGGTCTTCGATGCGATGCGCACCTCAATGCAGCGGGGAGAACGGATCGAGCTGCGCGGCTTCGGTGTCTTCCAGGTGAAGCCTCGGAAGCGGGGGATCGGCCGGAACCCGCGTACGGGCAAGGAAGTGCGCATCCCTCCCGGCCGGACGATTCGGTTCAAGCCAGGTAAAGAACTGCAGAACATCGGGTAAGCTCTGTCCCACTCGGACGCCCCCGAACGGCCCTTCGTGGATCCTTTCTCGCCCGACCCCAATTCAGCGCTCACGACCGGGTACCTGTGGAGGCCGCGCCCGAAGTTCCAGGATCGGGTGTCCCGCCACGTCATCTTGCTGGTCCTCACCGTCGTGTCGACGACCCTCGCCGGGGCGAATCATTATGCGAACTTCCTCGCGGGCTTCTCGCCTGAACCGCCGAGCTTGCCGCTTGTTCAGCTGCTGCTCGGGGGTATCTGGTACAGCGGAACGATCCTCGCCATCCTCGGGAGTCACGAGCTCGGTCACTACTTCGCCTGCCGCTATTATGACGTCGACGCGTCGCTCCCTTTTTTCCTCCCGGTCCCGATCGTGATGACGGGGACGCTCGGGGCGTTCATCCGCATTCGCGAGCCGATCCCGTCAAAGCGCATGCTGTTCGACATCGGCGTGGCAGGCCCGATCGCCGGATTCCTCGTCGCGGTGCCGGCGCTCTTCGTCGGCATGGCGATGTCGACGGTGGTCGCGCTCCCGGATCCACTTCCACCCTCGACTGTCGAGCTCGGCGAACCGCTCCTCTATAAAGCCGCCGCCTGGCTCATCGTGGGCACGACGCCGCAGGGCTATACCGTCAACATGCATCCGGTCGCGTTCGCGGCGTGGTTCGGCCTGCTCGCGACGGCCCTCAACCTGTTTCCCATCGGGCAGCTGGACGGCGGGCACATCGCGTACGCGGTTCTCGGCCGCCGGTCGTCTTTGCTGACGCTCGGCGCGGTCGCTCTCGCCATCGTGCTGGCCTTCTTCTCCGCGAGCTGGATCGTGTGGACTGTCTTGATGGTCGTGATGCTCGTGCTCTTCGGCCGGCATCATCCCCGCACGTACGACGAGGAGGTTCCGCTCGACGCATCGCGACAGGCGCTCGCCGTGTTCGCGCTCGCGATGTTCGTGCTCTGCTTCTCGCCGGCCCCCATCGAGCCGATCGACGTCCTCACAGCACGTTGAGCGGATCGACGTCGATCGTCGTCCTGCGCGCGATGTCCCGGCGCGCGGCGATCATCGTACGGATGGCTTCTCGCATGCGGCGCCTGTCGCGGCCCTTGATGAGCAACTGCACGCGGAATTCGCCTCGCAGACGCGCGAGTGCCGCCGGCGCGGGCCCCAGCACCACAAACGATCGGCCCTCGGGGTCCTGTCCGCGCAGGTCGGCGACGAGCGCCGCGGCGTCGCTCATCGCGGCGCTGAAGCTCTTCGCACGCACGATGGCGTTGACGAGCGAGAGCACCGGCGGGTAGTGCATCTTGCGTCGGAACTGCAGCTCCCGGTCGAAGAATGCCGGATAGTCCTGCGCGCACGCGAGGCGGACGGCGTAGTGCTCGGGGTAGAGCGTCTGCACGATCGCTTCCCCGGGCCGGGCCCCTCGGCCCGCCCGGCCTGCCACCTGCGTCAGCAGCTGAAACGTGCGCTCGGACGCACGAAAGTCCGCCATCCCGAGCCCGACGTCGGCCGAGATCACACCCACCAGCGTCACGGCCGGGAAGTCGTGGCCTTTGGCGATCATCTGCGTGCCGACGAGGATGTCGATCTCGCCCGCCCGAACCCGGCTGAGCGTCGACTGCAGCGATCCGCGGCGACGAATGGCGTCTCGGTCCACCCGCGCGATGCGGGCATCGGGTAACAGCCGAGCGAGTTGCGCTTCAACCTGCTGAGCGCCCACCCCTGACTGCTCGAGAAACGCGCCGCCGCAGGCCGGACACTGCTGCGGAACCCGCACCGCGTAGTTGCAGTAGTGGCAACGCGCGCGCTTGATCGACCCTTCACCGTGCACGACGAGCGACACGCTGCAATTGGGGCAATCAACCGTCCCCGCACACTGCCGACAGAAGACGGCCGTCGAGTACCCCCTGCGGTTGAGCAGCACGAGCGACTGTTCGCGACGCGCCAAACGCTCCTCGAGGGCCGCCCGGAGCGTCTGGCTGAACACGACCTCAGGACCTTCCGCCGCGTACTCCAGCCGCATGTCGACGACGGTCACGTTCGCCAACGGACGATCGAGCACGCGGCGGTCGAGGACCACGCGCGCATATCGCCCGGTGGTCGCGTGGAAGTAGGTCTCGAGCGACGGCGTGGCAGATCCGAGCACGACGAGCGCCTCGGCCTGCTGTCCGCGCACGATGGCAACGTCCCGACCGTTGTAGCGCGGGGTCTCATCCTGCTTGTAGGAGGCGTCGTGCTCCTCGTCGACGATGATCAACCCGAGACGAGGCAGCGGCGCGAACACCGCCGAACGCGTACCGACGACGACGTCGACCGCACCCGCTTGGATGCGGCGCCACTGGTCGTACCGCTCCCCCGGCGAAAGCCCGCTGTGCTGCACGGCGACGGCACGGCCGAAGGTCTGCCGAAACGTCGCCGCCACGGCCGGCGTCAGCGCGATCTCTGGCACCAGGACCAGCGCGCTTCTGCCGGCGCGCCGCACCTCGGTCGCCAGCCTCACATAGACCTCGGTCTTCCCGCTCCCTGTCACGCCGTGCAGCACCGCAACCTGAAAACGCCCCGCCGTCGACAGACGGAGCAGCCGCTCGAGCGCCTCGTGCTGCGCGCTACTCAGCCGACGGCCCTCCTCGAGCGGCGGGGCGTCGAACGGCGACGCCTCGAAGGGATCGCGCTCGACACGCTGATGCTGGATGGTCACGAAGCCTTGCCGGGCGAGGCGCGCGATCAGGGCCGCGCTGCCGCCGTGATCCGCCAGTGCAGCGGCGGCCACGCCTCCGGACGCGTCACGGATCCTGCGAAGAAACTCGATCTGTCGTCTGGTCGGTGCCGGCCGATCGGTCTGCGTGCACGGCGTCTGGGTGAGGAGCGCGGCACCGGCTGGGGTGAGGTTCACCACGCGCCTGGTCTTGTGGGCGTCGGCGCGCGCGAGCCGCCCGAGCGGTGGCAGCACGGCTGTCACCGTGGCGCCGATCCCAGCGGCGTAGTATTCGGCCGTCCACTTTGCCAAAGCCACGACATCGGGCGGGACGAAGGCGTCCTCGTCCAGCACTCGCTCGACGGGCCGAATCGAGGTGGGTGGCACACCGCTCTCGACCGTCACATCGTGTGCGAGCACGAGCCCGGTGACCAGCCTCGCCCCGAGAGGCACGACCACGCGAGCGCCGATGGGTGGAACCGGTGACGCAGCCGGCAGACTGTAGGTCAGCTCGCTCAGAGCTGGAACGGGGACCGCCACGCTGATGAGCACGCGTCGATCACCGCCGGTCAGGATCCGTCCCGTTTGGCGTCGGCGAGGAGTCGCATCACGAGTTTCATGTCCTCCCATACCTCGCGCTTCGATGCCGGATTCCTGAGCACGTAGGCGGGATGGAAAGTCGGCACCAGCGTCGCGCCTCGGTACTGGAACACGCGCCCGCGCAGCCGTGAGATCGGGTCGGCGGTTCTGAGCAGCGTCTGCGCCGCGAACTTCCCGAGACCGACGATCACGCGCGGCTTGATGGCGTCGATCTGGGCGAACAGGAACGGTTCGCACTGCTCGACCTCATCCGGCTCGGGATTGCGGTTGTTGGGCGGCCGACACTTGATCACGTTGGCGATGTACACCTCGTCTCGCTTCAGTCCCATCGCCTCGATGATCCGCGTCAGGAGCTGGCCGGCCCGCCCCACGAACGGGACGCCCTGCAGATCCTCGTCGCCGCCCGGGGCCTCGCCCACGAACATGAGCTCGGCCGTCGGATTGCCGACGCCGAAGACGACCTGCGTGCGCCCCAGCGCGTGCAGCTTGCACCGCGAGCAGTCCGGACCGATGTCCACCTTGAGCCGCCCGAGGATGTCCGCTGCGGCTTCCGCAGGGGGATCGAGCGCCGCCGCACGGCCTGTCGTGCCGGTTGGCGGTGATGGTCCGACTGCCTCGCTCCGCAAGGCATGGGAGGCTTCGGTGGTCGAGGAGGGGTGCGCGCGCGCTCTCCAGTACGGGTCTCGGCGCGCGCCCATCACGCCGAGCTCGGCCGCAAAGCGAAAGTGCTCGGCCAGATGGACCGGATCACCAGGGCCGGATGGCTGGCGGGTCACCGGAGGTTGATTGCGGACCGCGTCGAGAGCAGCGTCTCTGCTCGGTCGAGGAGCGCGGCGGCCACCCGAGCCTTGGTCTGCAGCGGCAATGCCTCGCTGCCCTCCGCGTCCACGAACGTGACGAGGTTGGTGTCGACGTCGAACCCCGCGTCGGGGCGCGACACGTCGTTGGCGACGATGAGGTCCACGTGTTTGCGCGCACGCTTCTCGCTCGCACGCGAGACCACGTGCTCGGTTTCCGCCGCGAAGCCGATGAGCACCGGTCCGTGCCCCGACGCCCGGCGCCGCTCTCCCAACTCGAGGAGGATGTCGGGGGTCCGCGTCAGTGAGACCGTGAGCGGGCCGTCCTGTTTCGCCACCTTCTGCGGGGCGCGTCCCGCCGGCGTATAGTCGGCCACGGCCGCCGCCATGATGACCACGTCCGCCGAGTCGGCGTGCGCCATGACTGCACGGTGCATCTCGGCGGCGCTCCGCACGCGGGACGTCTGGCACCCAGAGGGCGGCGCGAGGCTCGTCGGTCCGAGGACGAGCGAGACCCGGGCCCCGCGACGGACGGCCTCTTCGGCGATCGCGAGCCCCATACGGCCGCTCGATCGGTTCCCGATGTAGCGCACCGGATCCAGATCCTCGTAGGTCGGCCCCGCCGTGACGACCACGTGCCGATCCCGCAGGATCGACTCGGGCCTGAGCAGTCGTTCGGCGGCGGCGACCACCGCGTCGGCCTCGGCGAGTCGTCCCTTGCCGATCCAGCCACAGGCGAGGTATCCCTCGCCGGGCTCGACGAAGTGAACGCCTCGCCCGGCAAGCGTGTTCAGATTCTGGCGCACCGCCTCATGGTCGAACATCTGGGTGTTCATGGCCGGCGCCAGAAGCACCGGCGCCCGCGTGGCGGTGTAGAGCGTGGTGAGGAAGTCGTCGGCGAGCCCGTTGGCGAGCTTGCCGATGACGTTGGCCGTCGCCGGCGCAATGAGCAAGAGATCGATGGACGAGGCGAGCGCGATGTGCTCGATCTCGGCATTGGCGCCCGGCTCGAACTGGTCGGTGATCACCCGCCGGCGCGTGATGGCCTCGAAGGTCAACGGGCCGACGAACCTCGTGGCCGCGGCGGTCATGATCGCCACGACTTCGTGGCCACGCTTCTGCAGGCCGCGCGCGATTTCGACCGCCTTGTAGGCGCCGACGCCGCCGGTCACCCCGAGGGCAATCAACATAGTCGATGGGTCCTTCGCAGACGCGGCACGCCTCGCCTATTCGGCCTGGTCCGGGGGGGAGATTTTTTCGACCGCGCGGCTCTGCACCTCGCGCTGGGCGATGGTGGTCTTCTTGTGCTCGCCGACCGGCACCCGAGGGGTCGAGCCGGCCAGCAATTGTCGAGCGCGGGCGCCCGCAACGACGACGAACTCGAACGAGTTCTGAAGTTTGCTGCGATCAATCATGACGGCTCCTTGGATGGCCCGACGGTGACGTTCCGCACCGAGATCCCAGTACACGGGTCAGAGGAACGTGGTCACGACGGCCTCGGCCGTCGCTCGCATGCGACAGAGCCGCGCACGCTCGGCCAGGACGATCGCCCGCAGCCGATCGACGGCGGCGTCGAGCTCGTCGTTCAACACGATGTAGTCGTACTCGACGAAGGCCTCGACTTCCAACCGCGACACGCGCAGCCGCCGCTGAATGGCTTCCTCGCTGTCCTTGCTCCGGCCGCGCAGCCGGCTCTCGAGCACCCTCGCCGAGGGCGGCATCACGAAGATGCTCGAGGCGACCGGGCCCCGGCGGCGCACCTGGCGCGCGCCTTGGACGTCGATGACGAGCACCACATCGAACCCGGCCGCCACGAGCGCCTCGGTGTCGGCGGCGCGCGTGCCGTACAGGTTGCCGAAGACGTCAGCCCACTCGAGAAACTCCCCTGCGGCGATCATCGCCTCGAAGCGTGCCCGAGCGATGAAATTATAGTCCACCCCGTCCTTCTCGCCGGGCCGCACGGCGCGCGACGTGTACGAGCGTGACATCCGCAGCTGCGGCACCCGCTCCGCGAGTCGCTCGACAAGCGTCGTCTTACCGGCCCCCGACGGCGCGGAGACGATGAACAGGTGGCCTTGGCCGTCATTCGGCATTCTGCACCTGCTCCCGCATCTTCTCGAGCTCTGCCTTCGCGGCGATGACGAGCTCCGACACTCGCGGGCCGTCGGCCTTCGAGCCCATGGTGTTCACTTCCCGGTTCATTTCCTGCAGCAGGAAGTCGAGCTTGCGGCCGCACGGCTCGGGACTCTCGGTGAGCGCCGTCCAGTGCGCGACGTGCCCGCGGAGCCGGGCGAACTCTTCGCTGATGTCGGAACGCGCCGCCGTTCGCACGATCTCCTGGGCGACGAGCGCCTCGTCGACCTGCAGCACGGACCGCAGCTCGCTGACGCGCTCGGTGAGCCGCTGTTCGAGCAACCGGCGGCCCTCGTCGGCGGCCTGGGCGATGCGCTCGGCCAGCGCCGACACGTTCGCTTTCCGCTCGTCGAGATCGGCCCTCAGGTGCTCGCCTTCGCGCGTGCGCATCGCATCGAGATCGCCGAGCGCGCGCTCGATGACACGCCGCACGTCGGCGGTCAGGTCCAAAGACGTCTCACCATTGCCGGCCGGACGCTCACGAATCACGAGCGCCTGCGGCAGCCGCAGGAGATCCCCCGGCGTCAAGGTCCCCGCGACCAGACCACGGGCGCGGGCCTGCTCCAAGGCAGACTCGAGCGCCCGTCCGAAAGCCTCGTTGAACTCCACATCCAGCGTCGGGGGCTGGCGCGTCTGGAGTGAGACGTTGAGCTCGACTCGCCCCCGCGCCACGCTCTTGGCGATGAGCGCACGCACGTCGCCCTCGAGTGCGGCGAGCGGACTCGGCAGGCGCATCTGGACGTCGAGGAACCGGTGGTTCACCGTCCGAATCGTCACGCCGATCGACGTGTGCTCGTCCTCCTGCGAGACGGACGCAAAGCCGGTCATGCTCTTGATCATGTCAATTCGGCATCATGCGCCGCTCTGCGCGGCGCCCTTCGAGCAGCTGCATCTGATACAGCAACGCATAGGCCCCGGACGGGTGATCCAGCAGCTCCTCGTGACGGCCGAACTCCACCACCCGGCCCCGCTCGAGCACGACGATGGCGTCCGCCCGTCGGATGGTCGACAGCCGATGGGCGATGACGAATGAAGTCCGGTTGCGCATGAGGTTCGCGAGCGCATCCTGCACCAGCGACTCCGACTCCACGTCGAGCGCCGACGTGGCCTCGTCGAGGATGAGGATAGGAGCGTTCTTGAGCAGCGCCCGTGCAATGGCCAGCCGTTGTCGTTGTCCGCCCGAGAGGCGCTGTCCGCGCTCGCCGATGAGGGTGTCGTACCCGTGCGCCAACCCGACGACGAACTCGTGGGCGTGCGCGGCCTTCGCAGCGGCCTCGATCTGTTCGACGGTCGCTCCCGCGCACCCATAGGCGATGTTGTTCGACACGCTATCGTCGAAGAGCACGGTCTCCTGCGTCACGATGCCGATCTGCCTTCGCAGCGAGGCCAGCGACACGTCTCGGATGTCAACACCGTCGATCTCGATCCGGCCGCCGCTCACGTCGTAGAACCTCGGCAGCAGGTTGACGAGCGTCGTCTTGCCGGCGCCGCTTCGACCGACGATGGCGATCATTTGGCCCGCCGAGACCCGGAACGAGACACCACGCAGGATCCGTCCCACGCCGTCGTCGTACCCGAACGTCACGTCGTGAAACTCGATGACGCGCCGGAAGGGCGGCAGCGGCCGCGCACCAGCCTTCTCGCGGACCTCGGTGTGGATGTCGAGCATCTCGAAGATGCGCTCGGAGGCGGCTATGGCCTGCTGGAGGTTCGCGTTCACCCGACTGAGCTTCTTGGCGGGCCCATACATCAGAAACAGCGCCGCCACGAACGACGTGAACTCGCCGGTCGTCAGTTGCGCCGCCGCAATCTGACGGCTCCCGTACCACAGCGCGGCCGCCATGCCGAGCCCACCGATGACCTCCATGAGCGGCGGGAGACTCGCGAGCGACGCGATCACCTTCATGTTGGTCCGATACAGATGCCGCCCGGCACGTCCGAACTTGTCGCCTTCGGCTGCCTCGGTGCCGAACGCCTTCACGATGCGGTGGCCGGTGAACGCCTCCACGCTGATGTGCGAGAGCTGCTCGAGCGCCTCCTGACTCCGGCGCGTCGTCCGTCGGACGCGCTGACCCAACCGGATGAGCGGGTAGACGATGAGTGGGGCGCTGGTCAAGCAGACGACCGCCAGCCGCGCGTCGTAGTAGAAGAGCAAGCCCGCGTACCCGACGAGCGCCAGCGTCTCCCGCGTGAGATCCCCCGCCGTCTCCGACACGACCTGCTGGATCTGTGCGACGTCGTGGTTCAGACGAGAGGTCAGCTGGCCCGTCGTTCGCTGCGCGAAGAAGCCGGCCGACTGGCCGAGTATGTGCCGGTAGAGCGCGTTCCGCAGATCCATGACCACGCGCTGCCCCACGTCGGCCATGAGATACGTCGACAGGTACGACCCGAGGCCTTTCAGCAGATAGAGCACCACGACCGCCGCGGCCATCGGACCGAGACGCTGCTGGTTCGGCAGGACGTTGTCGAAGATCGGCTTGATGAGCGCGGCCAGCCCCGCTGAGGCGGCGGCGTACACCACCATGCCGAGCGTCGCCGACATCAGGCGCCCGCGATAGGCGCCAGCGTAGCGTGCGAGCCGACTGAGCGGGGGGCTGTCGCTCACGAGCCCCCTCGTCGGCGCCCGATCGCCCGCCGAGGGAGCGCGCCTATGAGTCCCTCCCGAGGATCTGGCCGGCATACCCATGGGGATGCGCCTGGAACCAGGCCCAGGCGGTGCCAACGATGGCATCCAAGTCCGCCAGCCGCGGGCGCCACTGTAGCTCGGCTTGAGCCTTGTCCGGCGCGGCAAAGAGCGTCGCCGGGTCACCAGGGCGCCGAGGCGCGAGCGTCCACGGCACGCGCCGTCCCGTCACGCGCTCGACCGCGCGAATCACCGCCAGCACCGAGTGCGGCATGCCGGTGCCCAGATTGTATGCGCTCGACGCCTCCCCGCGCGCCAGTCGCTCGAGCGCGAGCACATGGGCCTCGGCCAGGTCGCTGACATGAATGTAGTCGCGCACGCAGGTGCCGTCCGGCGTCGGGTAGTCATCGCCGAACACGCGAAGCCCGGGTCCCCCGGTGGCCGCCTCGATCGCGCGTGGAATCAGGTGGATCTCGGGCGCGTGATCCTCGCCGAGCTCCCCGTCCGGATCCGCGCCGGCGGCGTTGAAGTACCGGAGCGCCGTCCAGCGCATCCCGTGCGCCCGCTCGAGATGCGGCAGCGCCCGCTCGATGGCCAACTTCGAGTCACCGTAGCTGTTGATCGGGTTCTGAGGGTGCGCTTCCGGAATGGGTGTCTCGAGCGGCTCGCCGTAGGTGGCGCACGTCGACGAGAAGACGAAGAGCGGCACCGACTCGGCCACCATCGCCTCGAGCACGGCCAGCGCGCCCACCACGTTGTTGCGATAGTAGCGTAGCGGCTCGCGCACGGATTCACCGACATCGAGCAGCGCGGCGAAGTGCATCACGGCCGTGATCCGGTGCGTGCGCAGTGCCTCTCGGACGCTCGCAAGGTCGGTGATATCGCCCTCGACGAGCGGTCCGTAGCCGACGGCCTCACGATGCCCGGCCACGAGATTGTCGTAGACCACCACCTCGTGGCCGCCACGAGCGAGCGCCTTGCACGCGTGACTCCCGATGTAGCCGGCCCCGCCTGTCACGAGGACGCGCTCGGGGTTACCGGCCAATGGAGTAGTAGGTGAAGCCCAGGCCGCGCATCTGCTCGGGCGAGTACAGATTGCGGCCGTCGAAGACGACGGCGTGCTTCAAGAGCGACCGCATCCTCGCGAAATCGGGCTCGCGGAACTCGTTCCACTCCGTGACGATGGCCAGCGCATCGGCGCCAGCAAGCGCGTCGTAGCTCTTCGTGCAGAGCATCACCCGGTCGCCGAAGTGCTGCTTCGCGGTGTGCAGCGCTTCCGGATCGTAGGCGCGGACCGTTGCGCCTTCCGCCAGCAACCCCTCGACAATCGTGATGGCGGGCGCTTCGCGCATGTCGTCGGTGCGCGGCTTGAACGCCAATCCCCAGAGGGCGATCGCCCGTCCCCGCAGATCGGCGAAGTGCGTCTTGATCTTGTCGACGAGCCGGTACTTCTGCTTCCGATTGACCGACTCCACCGCCCGCAGGATCTCGAAGTCGTAACCCTTGTCGATCGAGGACTTGAGGAGCGCCTGGACATCCTTCGGGAAGCAACTGCCCCCGTACCCGACGCCCGGAAACAGGAACGACGACCCGATCCGACGATCCGAGCCAATGGCCTTCCGCACCATATCGACGTTGGCCCCAACCAGCTCGCAGACGTTGGCAATCTCATTCATGAAGGAGATGCGTGTCGCCAGGATGGAATTCGCCGCGTACTTGCAGAGCTCGGCGCTCGCTGTGTCCATGAGCAGGATCGGCGCCCCAGTCCGCGTAAACGGGCGGTACAGCTCCTTCATGATCTCAGTCGACTGCTCATCGTCCGATCCGACGACGACGCGATCCGGCTTCATGAAGTCTTCGATCGCGGCGCCCTGCTTCAGAAACTCCGGGTTGCTGACCACGCTGAAGGGCTGGGTCGCCTCCTGAGCGATCGTGTCACGGACGAGCTTGGCGGTCCCGACCGGGACCGTGCTCTTGTCGACCACGACCGTGTACTTGTTCATCGCCCGCCCCACGTCGCGGGCCACCGCGAGCACGTGCTGCAGGTCCGCCGAGCCGTCCTCACCCTGGGGGGTGCCGACGGCGATGAACACGATATCCGACCGCCGGACCGCGTTCGGCAGGTCAGTGGAAAAGCTCAGGCGTTCGAGCGCGACGTTGCGCCGCACGATCTCTTCGAGGCCCGGCTCGTAGATGGGCATCTTGCCGGACTCGAGCGTCGCGATCTTTCGTTCGTCCTTGTCGACACAGAAGACATCATTGCCGTTCTCGGCCAGGCAGGCACCCAACACGAGACCCACGTATCCCGTTCCAACGACGGCGATTTTCATATCAGAATAAGATACTGATTGTGAACGACTTACTCAAGGCTCGAGCATCAGGGCGCCAGGGTGTGCTCCATCCAAAGCCTCCCTCGCCGCCCGACTTCCCGTGACCTGTGCGGGTGCTGATCGACTACCGGCCGGCGCTGCGTGGACGGACCGGAGCGGGCGAATACACCCATGAGCTGGCGGCAGCCCTCCTGGCCCGCGCCTGCCTGTCAGCGGCCGGCGATCCGCTCCATCTCTCGCTCTTCTCGAGCTCGTGGAAAGATCGGCTGTGGCTGGCACCCGAGCTGCGGGCCGCGACAGCGATTGACGCGCGAGTTCCTGTCTCGGTCCTCAATCTGTGCTGGCATCGGTTTGGCTGGCCACCTGTCGAACGCCTCGCCGGGGCGGCGTTCGATGTCACCCACTCGTCACACCCGCTCATCATGCCGGCACGGGATGCGGCGCGCATCGTGACCATCCACGATCTCGACTTTGTCGCCCATCCCGAGCGCACGCGGGCGGAGATTCGCCGCGACTACCCCGCTTTGGCCCGGCGGCACGCGCAGGCGGCCGACGGCATTCTCGTTCCATCGGCCTTCACCCGGGCCGAAGTGGAACGCCAGTTCGAGGTGCCGCGTGAGCGGATCACGGTCTGCGCGCCGGGGGCCCCGGACTGGACGCCGCGTGCGCGCTCGGCGCCTCGTACGGGCTATTTCCTGTTTGTCGGCACGCTCGAACCGCGGAAGAACATCGGCGTGCTGCTCGACGCCTATGAGCGACTGCTCGCGGAGCGAGCGCCGACGCATGCCGAACGCCCGTTCCCCGAGCTCGTGCTCGCCGGACGGGCAGGCCCCGAGGCCTCGGGCTGGCTGGCCCGGATCGCTCGAGCGCCCTTGGCGGGCCGCGTGCGGGCCATCGGGTACGTCGATCCAGACGCTCGTCAGTCCCTCTACGAGGGCGCGCGTGTGCTGGTCATGCCGTCACTAGACGAGGGCTTCGGCCTGCCCGTCCTCGAGGCGATGACCCTGGGCGTCCCAGTCGTCGCGGCAAACCGAGGCGCGCTCCCTGAGGTTCTCGGAGGGGCCGGTCTGCTGGCCGATCCACTCGACGCGATCGACCTCGCCGCGGCGCTCGGACGTCTCCTGGATGACGAAGGTCTGTGCGTGGCGTGCACGAATCGCGGGTTGGCGCGTTCGGCCGGTTTTCGCTGGACTGAAGCCGCGGCCCGCGCCTGCGAGGCGTACCGACGAGCGGTGGCCCGTCGGGCGGAAGCTCGTACCGGCGTGGCGTAGCCATGCGCATCGGCATCGACGCCCGCGAGGTGATCGGCCGGCCCACCGGGGTTGGCCGCTACTTGAGCGCCCTCTTGTCGGAGTGGGCCGTGAGCGACCTGGCGCGGCGACACGAGTTCGTGCTCTACGCCCACGAGCTCCTGCCCCCGGCACTCGATGAGCGACGATTCAGCACACGTGTGATTCCAGGCCCGCCCGGTACGTGGTGGGAGCAGATCGCGTTGCCGGCGCGCGTCGCCGAGGATCGCCTCGATCTCTTCTTCTCACCGGGTTACACGACGGCCCTCCGGCTGCGGACACCGACGGTGGTCGCCATTCACGATGTCTCGTTCTTCGCCCACCCCGAGTGGTTCGGTCCGCGAGAGGGTCTCAGGCGCCGCTGGCTCACCTATCAATCCGCCCAGCGCGCGCGCAGAGTGGTAACGATCTCGGAGTTCTCGAAGCGAGAGCTCGTCGAGCGCCTCGGCCTGCCCGAGCACAGGGTGCAGGTGGTCGAGCCCGGCGTCACGCCGCCCCGGCAGGTTCCTGGAAAACGGTCGGGCGCCCAGGTGCTCTTCGTGGGGTCGATCTTCAATCGCCGCCACGTGCCCGATCTGATTCGCGCCTTCACGCCGCTGGCACTGGCACGACCAGCGGCCTCGCTTGACGTCGTCGGTGACAACCGCAGCTACCCGTTCGAGGACATCGAGGCCATCATCGCATCCGAGGGGCTGCGTGGCCGAGCAACGTGGCGCGCCTACGTCCCCGACGACCAGCTCCAGCGGCTCTATGCACAGGCTCGCGCGTTTGCCTTTCTGTCGGAGTACGAGGGGCTCGGGCTGACGCCGCTCGAAGCGCTCGCATGGGGCATCCCCTCGGTGCTTCTCGATACGCCGGTGGCCCGCGAGGCCTGCCAGGGCGCCGCGCTCTATGTCACCCGTGACGATCACGGCGCCATCACGCGCGCCCTCGACAGCTTGCTCTTCGACGAGCGGACCCGTCGCGAGCTGCTGGCGCGCGCCCCCTCCGTGCTGGCGCGCTACGACCCCGCGGCCAGCGCTCGGCGAACCTTGGCGGTGCTCGAGCAGGCGGCATGAGCGATCCCCGACCATCCTGTGAGCTGTCGGTCGTGATCGTCAGCTACAACACCCGCGACGATCTCGCACGGTGTCTCGCCTCGCTCCACGACGCGCCGCCCGTCGCCTCCTACGAGATCATCGTCGTCGACAATGCTTCGTCGGATGGCAGCGTGGACGCCTTGAAGCCGTGGCCGCGCGTGACGGTGATCCGATCGGGCACCAATCGCGGGTTCGCCGCCGCAACCAACATCGGCATTCGAGCCAGCGCCGGCGACGTCCTGCTGTTGCTCAATAGCGACACGATCGTGCCGGCCGGCGCCTTGGACCGTTTGCTCGGTGCGCTGAAGCGCCATCCGGACGTCGCGGTGGTCGGACCCCGACTGGTCAACCGCGACGGTCGGCCCGAATTGTCGTTCGGCGCCATGCTCAGCCCGCTCGCCGAGCTGCGCCAGCGGCGGCTCGTTCGCGGGGTCGATGCGGGCGACCCGCGCGCTCTCGGCGAGGTCACGCGCATGACCTCCGCCGAGCAATCGCCCGACTGGGTGAGTGGAGCGTGCCTCCTCGTCCGCCGCACCGACGCCGAAGCGGTCGGGCTCCTCGACGAGCGGTACTTCATGTACACCGAGGATGTCGACTTCTGCGCCGCGATTCGAGCGCGCGGGCGTCGCGTACTCTTCACGCCCGAGGTCGAGATCGTCCATGCACGCGGGCGTTCGGCCGCCACGGCACCCGCGGCGACACGTGACGCCTATCGCCGCAGCCATCAGGCGTTCTACGAGAAGCATCATCCGTGGATAGCGCCGATGGTCCGCTGCTTCTTTCGCTTGGTCGGTTAGATTGCGACCGTAGCGGCCTTCGCTCTCGCCGGCACGAGGCTGCCCTCACCGGGTGGAGCCCTGTGTCACCGACGAATCCGCTGTCCGTGCTGTTTGGGCGCCGGGCATGCGCCCTGCGAGCACCGCGGCTGCGTCCGGCCGAAACCCGGCGTCACCGGCGATCCCCAGAGTTTCTTTGCGCGGAGCTTCAGCCCTGCGACGGGCCCGTACCAGCGCGGCGTCCAGGAGCACCGGAACGGTGTCGTGGCTGGCACACCCGTGAGGCGGCGCGCACGGCTCCTTCCTGGACCGCTTCTGCCGATAGATCCCGTGCGGAGCGTGTCCGCTTCGCACGATACCGATGACCAACCGTCAGGTCGCGCTCTGCTCGATTCTTGCCACGATGGCCGTCATCGCGACAGGACTGCTCGCCGCGTCTCGCTTCGCGCGCCCGTCGGACCCGGATTCGCAGAGTCCGGCGCTCGGCCCGTCGGCGCGAGTCGAAGCGCCGGCCATTGCCGAGGAGCCTCTGCGCGTCGCAGCCGAGCGCGCGCCCTCGAGCCTGCCTTCCGGGACCACCGACCCTCCCCCTTTACCCGCAGCATCCGCGGCGCCCACGCCCGAGCCGCCCGCCTCCGACGCTCCAGCGCTCGAGGAAATCGTCGCGCGGTCGCTCCCGGCCATCGTGCAGATTGAGATCCCGGGCGGACGTGGCACCGGGTTCTTCGTGAGACCCGACACGCTGCTGACGAACGTGCACGTAGTGGGCTCGTCGGTCTCGGTCACCTTGCGACGCGCCGATGGATCGACGCTTCCCGCTCGCGTGATCACCACCTCATCGGGACACGATCTCGCGCTGCTCAAAATCGACCACGCCGACCCGCGCCAGGCGGTCCTCCCGCTGGGCTCCGCGCTCGACATGCGCGTAGGGCAAGATGTGGTCGCCATCGGATCGGCGCTCGGCACCCTCCAGAACACCGTCACCCGGGGAATCGTGAGCGCGATGCGGCAGAGCGGTCCGGCCATGCTCGTCCAAACCGACGCCGCAGTGAACCCGGGAAACAGCGGCGGCCCGCTCCTCGATCGACGCGGCACCGTCATCGGGGTGACGACGATGGGGTACGTCGACCGGCAGGGGTTGAACTTCGCCGTCGCGGCTGACCATGCGAAGGCGCTGCTCGACGGGCGGATTGTCGCGCAGGGCGGAACCAGTTCGTCGGGTCTTCTGCCAGCGCCGCCGTCGGAGACCCAAAGCGCCAGGGACCGCGGCTCACGTGCCTACGAGCAGTTCGTCCGTCAGCTCGCCGACCACGCTGACGCCCTCGACCAGCATTGGGAGCAGTACCGAGCGTCCTGCCGGCAGAGCCGCATCACCGGGCGTACGCGCGAGTGGTTCGTCCTGCTCGAATCGACGTCGCTCGGGGGCGCCATCGCCCCCGGCTGCTCCGAGTGGCTCGCCGACCTGCGGCACCGGGCGCAGGCCCTCGACCGCCTCGAGCGCGACGCCGACGAGGCGGCGCGCCGGGCCGACGTGTACCCGGGGACCCGGCGTGACATCCGACGTCGGTACCGCCTCGACTTCGACGGTTGGGATCGGTAGACCGCCCACAAGGGTAAGATGCCCTTGTGCGCATCGGCCTCGACGCGCGGAAGCTGCACGATTACGGGATCGGCACCTACATCCGCAATCTGATCCGTCAGCTCGCCAGGCTCGATCACCAGTCGGAGTACGTCCTCCTCTGCCGAGCGGGCGACGTGGCCGGCCTGTCGGCGCTCGGGCCGAACTTTCGCGCCGTCGCCGAATCGGCGGGCAACTACTCGCTCGCCGAGCAGATCCGCGTCCCACTTGCTCTCGCGCGTGAGCGGGTGCAGCTCTTCCATGCGCCCCACTACGTGCTCCCGCGGCTCGTCTCGTGCCCGTCGATTGTGACCATCCACGACTGCATCCATCTGAGGTTTCCGCAGTATCTGCGTGGCCGCTTCGCGCTGCCGTACGCGCGATCGTCGATTGCCTTCGCCGCGCGCCGTGCCGTCCGCGTGCTCACCGTGTCGGAGAGCTCGAAGCGCGACATCCTGCACTTCGTGGACACCGATCCGGACAAGATCGTCGTGATCTACAACGCCTACGACGAGCGATTCGGTGAGGAGCCCAAGGAGGAGGATGTGGTGCGCGTGCGCGAGCGCTACCAATTGCACGACGAGTTCGTGCTCTACGTCGGCAACGTCAAGCCGCACAAGAATCTGGAGCGGCTGATCGAGGCCTTTCACCTCGTGCGAGAGCGCGGTCTGGACCGCCTCAAGCTCGTGCTGATCGGTGACGACATCTCGAAGTATGCCGCCTTGCGCCGCGCCGTCCACGCCCATCAGCTCCACAAGTACGTGCGTTTCCTCGGATACGTGCCCGAGAACACGCTCTCGGTGATGTATCGCCTGGCCGGCGTCTTCGTGTTCCCGTCGCTCTACGAAGGTTTCGGCCTGCCGCCGCTCGAAGCCATGGCCAGCGGCACGCCGGTCGTCGTGTCGAACGTGTCGTCGTTGCCCGAGGTCACCGGGGATGCGGCCGTGCTCGTCGATCCCATGGATCCCGAGGCCATCGCCGACGGCATGTTCCGGGTACTCACCGATAGCGATCTGAGACGGACGCTCCGACAAAAGGGCCTCGCACGCGCCAAAGAGTTCTCCTGGGAGACCTCGGTGCGGCGCGTCCACGACATCTATGAAGAAGTCGGGGCGACGATCCGCGCCCGGTCGGTAGCGGGGCGCCCGAGCCCACAACCGATCGGCTCATCGTCTCCGCCGGCCGGTCCCAACGTCGACCTTCCCCGATAGTGATCAGTCCGCTCTCGACTTCCGCGGTGCGCGACCCGCGCCCGGCGAGGCGCGCCATTCCTCATGCGATCGCTCGAAGATCTCCTTGAAGCGCTGGTCGAATCGATCGACCGCGAAGGGTTCGGCCAGCGCACGGAGCATCCCTGGTGTCGGTGGCTGCGCTTCGAGCAGTCGCATCGCCGTCACCAGCGCCGCGGACGTGGCGCTGCCGAACAGTACGCCGCCCGGAACGCGCGCCGTGCCGCCGCGCTCGACCTCTGCCAAGGCACCGGTCGACGCTCCCTTGCCCACGGTTTCGAGCGCGCCACCGCGTCCGAACGCCACGACGGGACACCCGCTGGCCATCGCCTCGACGGGAATGATCCCGAAGTCTTCCTGTGCGGGAAACAGGAGGCCTCGTGCTCCGGCATAGAGCGCCGCGAGCTCCTCGTCCGAGACCCAACCACGGAACTCGACGTCACGGCCCGCCCGCGCCGCCCACGTGCGCTGCTCTGGCCCTGTCCCGACGACCACCAGGCGCCGCCCGAGCGCGGCACACGCCTGGATCGCCAGCTCGCCGTTTTTGTAGGGCGCCATGGCGCCGGCGAGCAGGTAGTAGTCTCGTGCGCTGTCCCGTTCCCGCGGGCGGAACCGCTCGACATCTACCGGGGGATGGACCACCGCGGCCGAGCGCCCATAGTAGCGCGCGATGCGATCGGCCACGTGGGCCGAATTGGCAAGCATCGTGTGCGCGCGATGCGCGGTGGCGACGTCCCATCGCCGGAGGCGCGCGCAAGTCGCCCGCACGTAGGACGACAGCGGCCACGGAAACCGGCCCGGCGGGAAGTAGTCCTGCTCGAGCTCCCAGATGTAGCGCATCGGGGTGTGCAAATACGTCATGTGATACGCGCCCGGCGGCGGAATCACGCTCTTGGCAACGGCATGGCTCGTCGAGATGACGACATCGGCGGGCTCGAGCGTGAGCCCCTCGATGGCGCGCGGAAACAAGGGCAGGAGCCAGCGATACCCTCGGCCTGCGCCCGGCAGACGTTGGAGAAAGGAGGTCCGGATGCGGTGGCGCTCGATGGTGGCGGACACGGTCCCCGGCGTCCAGAGGAGGGTGTAGACGGGCGCATCGGGAAACATCTGGCAGAGCCGCTCGAGGACCTTCTCGCCCCCGCGCATGCCCGTCAGCCAATCGTGGACGAGCACAACCTTCACGGTTTAGTTCCCGGCGTCGCTCCGCCTGCGTGTGCGCGCACTACAGCCTCTGCTCCCCTCACGACGAGTGCGGATGGTCGAGCCCGTCTGCCGCCCCGCCGATCGGCTGCGGGCGTTTCGATCGAGCAGAACCGCCTGGATCCACGCGGAGTCACAGCTGAGCTTGTCTCGCCTTCTACGCCGAACGCGCCCGCCTCCCGCGACCAGACCGCTATGTTGCCGTCCCTCATCAAGTTGCGGGCTAATGACGCCGATACTATAATCGCCAACCGTCCAGTGGAGGATCGAGCCGTCCACATCGACCGTCCTCGCGTCGCCAGCCTCAGGGCTAGCCTGGCCCCTCTTCGGTTGGCCGCGGGTGTCCCGCAGTGATCCGGCACAACCGGCTCCTTGTCGTCTTTCACGTCGTGTCCGATGCGCTGCTGGCGACCTGCGCATTCATCGTCGCGTACGCGCTCAGATTCCATGCCGGCCTCATTCCGATCACCCGGGGCCTGCCTCCGCTTGCCCAGTACCTGAACGTCGTGCCGTTTATTGCCGTCGTCGTGCCGCTCGGCTTCCAGCTCCAGGGGCTATACCGTCTGCGCCGCGGCCGCTCCCGTGTCGACGACTTCTTCGCGGTCTTCGTCGGCAGCATCCTCGCCGTCGTCTTTGGCATCGTCGCGACGCTGTACGTGCAGACGTACTTCGCGACCGAAGAGGCGAAGGACATGGGCGCGTACGAGGTCTCGCAGGTGGTTTGGGCACTCTTCCTGGGCCTGAACGTGCTCCTGACGTTCTCGTCACGCGAGCTCGTCCGCGAGGTGCTCGAACGACGGTGGCGTGCGGGCATCGGGCTGAAGCGGATCCTCATCGCCGGATCGGGTGAGCTCGGGCGTCTGGTGGCAGACAAGATCCTGGAGCACCGCGAGCTCGGGTACCAGATTGTAGGCTTCGTCGACGACCGGGCCGCGGGCGATCATTTGGGGTACCGGGGTCTGCCCCTGCTCGGGACGCTCGCCGAGGCGTCCGAAATCACCGCACGCGAATCGATCGACCACCTCTATGTGGCGCTGCCGCCCGAAGAGCACGTGCGCATGATCGAGCTCCTGGAGAGCACGAGCCGTGAGATGGTCGATGTCAAGGTCGTCCCCGATCTCCTGCAGGTCATTGCGCTCCGCGCCCGACTCGAGGATCTCGACGGCGTTCCGGTCATCAACGTCAACGACGTCCCGCTCCAGGGCGTCAACGCCATCATCAAGCGCTGCAGCGACATCGTCGTCTCCAGCCTTGCGTTGGCCGTGTTCGCCATTCCCCTGGCCATCATTGCCGGGCTCGTGAAGGCGACCTCTCGCGGCGCGGTCTTCTACCGGCAGGAGCGGATGGGGCTCGACGGGAAGTCGTTCACGATTGTGAAGTTCCGGTCCATGTACGAGAATGCCGAGCGCCACACCGGCCCGATCTGGGCGATCGAGGACGATCCGCGGGTGACACCGCTTGGGAAGTTCCTGCGTCGATCGAACCTCGATGAGCTCCCGCAGCTGTGGAATGTGCTGAAGGGTGACATGTCCATTGTCGGCCCGCGACCCGAGCGGCCGCACTTCGTCGCGCAGTTCAAGCACAAGATTCCGCAGTACATGCTGCGGCACAAGGTCAAGGCTGGGCTGACTGGCTGGGCGCAGGTCAACGGCTGGCGCGGCAACACGCCGGTCGACAAACGAATCGAGTACGATCTGTACTACATCGAAAACTGGTCGGTCAGCCTCGATCTGAAAATCATGTGGCTGACGCTCTTGCGCGGCTTCTTTCACAAGCACGCCTACTGAGTTCGACCTCCGTGTGCGTGAGCGGGAGGCCGCTCACCGACGAGGGCGACGAGCATCGAGGGTCGAATCGACCGCAAGGGCGAGGCCGCCGGCGCATCGTCTCCGACCGCGGTCGGCCGATCTCTCACACGAGCGCATCCTATGTCGCAACGAGTCGTCATCACGGGCGCTGCGGGCTTCATCGGCTCGCACCTCTCCGAGGCCCTCCTCGACCTCGGCTTTGAAGTCATCGGCATCGACAATCTGCTGACCGGCAGCACCGATAACATCGGGCACCTGGTGAACCGGCCGTTCAGGTTCATCAAGCACGATGTCACCAACTACATCTACGTGGCCGGTCCCGTCGACTACGTGCTGCACTGGGCCAGTCCGGCGAGCCCAATCGACTACCTCGAACTGCCCATTCCGACACTGAAGGTGGGGGCGCTCGGCACGCACAAGGCCCTCGGGCTCGCCAAGGAAAAAGGCGCCACGTTCGTCCTGGCGTCCACCTCCGAGGTCTACGGGGATCCGCTCGAGCACCCCCAAAAGGAGACCTATTGGGGCAACGTGAACCCGATCGGTCCACGGGGCGTCTACGACGAGGCCAAGCGGTTCGCCGAGGCGATGACGGTCGCATATCACCGCTACCACGGCCTCGACACGAAGATCGTGCGCATTTTCAACACGTACGGCCCCCGGATGCGCGTGAACGACGGTCGAGCCGTGCCGGCCTTCGCCTCCCAGGCCCTGCGCGGTGAGGACGTGACCGTCTTCGGTGACGGCACCCAGACACGGAGTTTCACCTACATCTCGGATCTCGTCGACGGCATCATTCGACTCATGCTGTCGAAGGTGAACGACCCGGTGAACCTCGGGAACCCGCGCGAGATGACGATCGAAGAGATCGCACGGACCATCATCCGCATGACGGGCTCGAAGAGCCGCATCGTGTACAAACCGCTGCCGACTGACGATCCGAAGGTGCGCCAGCCCGATATCACCCGCGCCCGCACGCTCCTTGGCTGGGAGCCGAAGGTTCAGCTCGAGGAAGGGCTTGTCACCACGCTGGCGTACTTCCGGACGAAGATCGGAGCGCAGACGTAGGGCACGCCCGTGCTCGGGCCCGGTCGTGAGGGGTCAGCGCGTCAGCTTTCGATACTTGATCCGATGCGGGAGGTCGGCGTCGGCACCCAGCCGGCGCCTGCGATCCGCTTCGTAGTCCTGATAGTTCCCCTCGAACCAGACCACGCGGCTATCGCCCTCGAACGCCAGCATGTGCGTGGCGATACGATCGAGGAACCACCGGTCGTGGCTGATGACGACCGCACAGCCGGCAAACGCCAGGAGCGCTTCCTCGAGCGCGCGGAGCGTGTCCACATCGAGATCATTGGTCGGTTCGTCGAGCAACAGGAGGTTGCTTCCTCGCCTGAGCAGCTTCGCCAGGTGAACCCGGTTGCGCTCGCCGCCCGACAGCGTGCCGACTTTGCGCTGCTGTGCCGATCCTTTGAAGTTGAACCACGATACGTAGGCGCGCGAGGCGACCGCACGCTTGCCGAGCTCGACCTCATCGTCTCCGCCTGAAATCTCCTCCCAGACGGTCCTCTCCGGGGCGAGCGCATCGCGGCTCTGGTCGACGTACCCGACTTGCACGGTCTCGCCCAGACGCAGGGTCCCGCCGTCAGGCTGTTCGGCTCCCACGATCATCCGAAACAGCGTCGTCTTACCCGCGCCATTCGGTCCTATCACGCCGACGATACCGCCACGCGGAAGGGTGAAGCTCAGGTCGTCGATGAGCAGATTGTCGTCGTACGACTTGCGGAGCTTTCGGGCCTCCACCACGACGTCCCCGAGGCGTGGGCCAGGCGCGATGTAGATCTCGGCCGTCTCGAGCTTCTGGGCCGTCTCCTCCCGCAGGAGATCTTCGTAGGCGTTCAGCCTCGCCTTGCCCTTGGCCTGCCGGGCTATGGGAGACATGCGCACCCACTCCAACTCGCGGTCGAGCGTTCGCTGGCGCTTGGTCTCGGCCTTCTCTTCCTGCTGCAACCGCGTGCGCTTCTGCTCGAGCCACGAGGAGTAGTTGCCCTCCCAGGGGATGCCTCGGCCGCGATCGAGCTCGAGAATCCACCCGGCGACGTTGTCGAGGAAGTACCGATCGTGCGTGACCGCCACGACCGTGCCCACGTAATCCTTGAGGAAGCGCTCCAGCCAAGCGACCGATTCGGCGTCGAGGTGGTTGGTGGGCTCGTCGAGCAGCAGCAGATCGGGCGACTGCAGCAACAACCGGCAGAGAGCCACGCGGCGCCGTTCTCCTCCCGATAGCGTCGTCACGGTCGCCTCGGGCGCCGGTAGCCGGAGCGCGTCCATCGCGAGCTCGAGACGGGAGTCCAGATCCCAGGCATTGGCGGCATCGATGCGATCTTGAATCCGCGCCTGCTCCTCCAGCACTTTGTCCATCTCGTCGGGTGACAGGTCTTCGCCGAGCTTGGCGTTGACCTCGTCGTACCGGGAAAGGAGCGCTTTCAACGGCGCCACGCCTTCCTCGACGTTGCCCAGCACGCTCTTCTCGGCGTCGAGCCGCGGCTCCTGCGGCAGGAACCCGACCGAGATCCCGGTCGCTGGAAAAGCTTCGCCGATGAACTGCTGGTCCTCTCCGGCCATGATGCGCAGCAGCGAGCTCTTGCCGGAGCCGTTGGCGCCAAGCACCCCGATCTTGGCGCCGGGGAAGAACGAGAGCCAGATGTCGTCGAGCACACGGGTATCGGGTGGATGAACCTTGCCGAGACCCTTCATGGTGTAAATGAACTGAGGCATGAACCTCACAGTCTACAATCGTTCGAGACGCGCGCAAAACCCTCAGGCGCATGGCAGACGAGATCCCGGTACTCCAGCAGGGCCCAACCCGCCGGATTCTTCACATCGACATGGATGCGTTCTACGCGTCGGTCGAGCAGCGTGACAATCCCTCGCTGCGCGGCCAGCCGGTTGCGGTCGGCGGTCAGCCACAGCAGCGCGGGGTCGTCGCCGCGGCGAGCTACGAGGCGCGACGCTTCGGCGTCCGGTCGGCGATGTCGATGGCCACCGCGGTCCGGCTCTGTCCCTCGCTCGTCATCGTGCGACCCGACTTTTCCCGGTACAAGGCCGCGTCGAACGCCGTGTTTGCGCTGTTCCGCGAGGTGACCCCACTCGTCGAGCCCCTGTCGCTCGACGAGGCCTACCTCGACGTCACCGAGAATGCCTGGAACGAACCGCTCGCCACCACGGTGGCCCGCCGGCTAAAGGACCGGATCCGTGAAACGACCGCGCTCACCGCCTCGGCGGGCGTCGCCCCGAACAAGTTCCTGGCCAAGATCGCGTCGGGCTGGCAGAAGCCCGACGGCCTGACGGTCGTCGCCCCAGGCCGAGTCGAGTCGTTCCTTCAGCGGCTGCCGGTTGATGCGCTCTGGGGCGTGGGCCCCGTCACGGCCAAGAAGCTTCGGACTCGGGGCATCGAGCGTCTCGTCGACGTCCGAACGGCCGACCCCCAGTTGCTGCGCGAGACCGTCGGCGGCCTGGCCGATTGGCTGAGGCAGCTGTCGTACGGGATCGACGACCGAGCGGTCGTCCCTCATCGCGCGTCCAAGTCGTCCGGCACGGAGCAAACCTATCCGGAAGACCTGCTGGACCTCGAGACCATTCGCCGAGCAGTTGCCGAGATGGCCGCCGACGCCGTCGACTGGCTGGTTCGTCGTCAGCTCTTCGCTCGCACCATCGTGCTCAAGGTGCGCTACGGCAACTTTCGAACGATCACGCGCAGTCAAACGGCAACGGCCGGTCGCGATCGGGACGAGTTCGTGGCGCGCGCGGTGGCGCTCCTCGACAGAACCGAGGCCGGTCGCGTGCCGGTGCGGCTCCTCGGGGTCAGCGTCCACAACCTGTCGGCGGATGCGGCATCCGATCCCACGCCGCCGCGGCTTCCCTTCCAGGATGGCCAGGGGTCCCAGGGATGAGTGACCGACGCGATGCGCCTTCGTGGGTCGCCGCCCGCGCGAGCGCTACCCTCGAGGGCCGCACCCGGCATACGATTACAGGCGCCGTGGGACGCTCCGGCGCGAGGCTCCGCTCATCAGGCAGAGACCTCGGGTCCCCTCACGGGCGAGTGACGCGAATGCTCAAGGGAACGCGCGACGGCATCTTGAAGCGCCTGCAGCCAGTCAGCATCCACGGTCAGGTCTCGTGGGACGTCTTTTTCACAGACGTCGACGACCCTGACGGCCAGCTGCACAACGCACGCCTGGGCCCTGAAGCCATGGCGCACAACCTGGAGCCGGGCGACCGCATCCGCCTGGAATACCTCGTCGGTGTCCCCGTCAAGGTCGAGCGGGTCATCTAGAGAGCGTTTTCGACTTCGCTGGAGGCCGTTGTCCTTTGGTCGTGGTCCTTCGGGGTTGGTCCGTTCCTGGGCCGTGGTCCGGCCTGAGGCCTTCGGTCCGTCGTCCCACGCGGGGCGTCCAGCCCAAGGCCGAAGGACGAGGGACGACCCAAGGCCCACAGCACCAAGGCCTCACGCCGCGCGTCACAGAAATCGAAAGCGCTCTCTAGGGCTATGTCCGCTTCGAGGCGGTCCTGGAGGCGTGTGCCCGGAGCGTCGGAGACCTGAGAGCGCGCGACAGATCGAGGGTCCCCAGACGACCCACCCCGTTCACGGGCCGCCAACCTTGACGACCCGGACGGTCTTCAGCTCGATTCGCTCGTTGGGCGTCTCCCCTGTTCGTGGGCTCGCTTCGATGGTCTCCACGGCCGGCAGACCATCGACCACCCGACCAAACGCCGTGTACACACCGTCGAGCGCCGTCGACGTCCCCGTGCAGATAAAGAACGACGTGGACGCGCTCGCCGGATCGTCGCCCCGCGCCATCGAGACGATCCCTTTGACGTGCTTGGTGTCGTTGAACTCGGGCGGCAGGCTGCGCACGAGCGCCTGCTGCTTGGGGGTGAGCGGCGCGGGCCTCGTGTTCAAGGCGCCGGTCTGGATGACGAAGCCCGGCGCGACCCGATGGAAGGCCATCCCGTCGTACACACCCGCGCTCGCCAGACGAAGGAACTGCCGAACATGGCCTGGTGCCTTGTCCGCAAAGAGCTCGAGGGTGATCGGACCTGCGTGCGTCTCGAGCACCGCCCGATAGGCCCCCAGCTCGGCATTCGTTTCGGTGCTGAACGGCTCCGGCTCAGGAGCCGGCGTGTCGCGAATCGTCACCCGGCGGATCTCGATCCGCTCCGTCGCGCGCCCTTCAGCGTCGGTCGGCGCCGCGGAGATCTTCTGCACGACCTCCATGCCGTCGGCAACCCTGCCGAACACGGTGTACTGCCCGTCGAGGGCGGGCTGATCGCCAATGACGATGAAGAACTGCGCGCCCGCACTATCGGGCCGCCCCGGGACCAGCACGGCCGCCACCGAGCCCCCGGTCATCTTCGGCGCCCGGGCCTCGGCCTTGACCAGGTTCTGCCCGCCGGTGCCGTAGAGGTTCCGCTTGGCAGGATCTTTCGAGATCGGGTCGCCGCCCTGCACCATGCCGTACTTCACCATCCGGTGGAAGGTCGTCTGCTCATAACCGCCGGACTGCGCGAGTTTGATGAAGGCCGCGACGTGATTGGGCGCGAGGTCCGGCAGCAGGTCGATGACGAACGTTCCGGCCGAGGTCTCGACCACCGCCTGCTGCGGCGGCCGAACCTCGGTCGATGTGCCCACGACCGACACCGCCAAGCAGCCCGCTGTGACCAGCACGAGCCGGGTAGCACCTGTCGAGCGCCGGCGCCGAGGAGTCTGCACGGGAACCGTCCTCCACTCAGCTGTTGACGATCTGCGAGATGTGCCAGATGTAGTGCAGGCCCGACACGATGGTGATTGCCGTCGAGGCATAGATTCCTGCCGAGACGACGGGTGAGCTCACGCCCTGGTAGTTGAAAAAGAGCGTCACGACGGCCGTCGCGATGTAGGTCGCCGTCGCAATCTTGCCGAAGACCGACGGTGGAAAGGTCCGGGGCCCCACGGCAAAGCTGACGATGGCGACGGTCAGGACAATCCCGACATCACGGCTGATCATCAGGACCGTGAGCCAGATGGGGAGCCGATTCGCCAGCCCCAGATTGGGCAACGTGAGGATGATGAAGGTCGTGACAAGCAGCAGCTTGTCAGCCGCCGGATCGAGCCAGGCGCCGAGGCGCGTCTTCTGCCCAGCGCGGCGCGCAATGAGGCCGTCCAGCGCGTCGGTGACCCCGGCAATCGCGAAGGTCGTGAGCGCCCACCCGAGATACCCGTACACGACGAGGATCACGAACGCCGGGATGAGCAGCATGCGAAGCAACGTGACTTGATTGGCGATCGTCAGGACCGTCATCGGCCCACCCTCGCGATGCCAGTCCCCTTGGCCAGACGTTCGAGGCGCTCGACCATTCCGATCGCTTCCGCCCCCGACACGGGCGTCGACGGCTGAAACGCTCCGTCTGGCGCAGGGGTCATCACACCCGACGCGACGGCGAGCGCCGCCGACGGATACGCCAGGTGTCCCGGCTGCAGGTCGGCGAAGCCGGCTGGCGCAGCGCGCCAGCGCGTCACCTGGTCGGCCGCGACCAGCCGACGGATCAGGCGATCCACGATCGGGGCGACCGTCGCCCGACGGACGACGGTCTCGGGCTCGAAGGTGTGATTGGCGAACGGCTCCATGAGCCCGGTGCGCACGACCGCCATGATCCAGGTCTCGGCCCAGCTCCCACGGGCGTCTGTGATGACGCCGGGGTCGAGTACCGGCATGGCTTGAACCCAGGGCTGCAAGCGGATGGCGATGAGTGCGGCCAGTTGTGCCCGAGTGATCTGGGTCGCCGACTCGATGGCGCGGTACTCTGCCGGGAGGCGTGCGAATTCGAGGCGGCGAACCAAGGCGTCTCGGCGCGCCGTCGCGGCTGGCGTCGGATCGAGGGCCAGCGCCTCCGAGTAGGCCTTCAGCGCGCCGTCGAGATCGCCCTCGGCCTCGAGCACTTCGCCGAGCTGCCCGATCGCGCCCGCGTCGGCCGGGTCGAGCGTTACGGCCCGCCTCAGGTGCGCCAGCGCGGAAGCGCGATCGCCGGCGAGCCGTTCGAGCAACCCGAGCTCACGATAAAGGAACGCGCTGTCCGGCGAGCTCGCAATCGCGGTCTGGTACGCCCGCCTCGCCTGCTCGGTGTGCTGGGCACGCGCCGCCTCCCGTGCTGAGGCGATGGCGCGCTCGACCACACGAAACCGGAGGACATCGAGGCGCCGCTGGAGGTCGACCTGCGCCGGATCCGCCGCGAGCGCCTCGGTGAACGCGGTGATGGCCTCCTCGTCTCGCTGCAGCTCGACCAGAGCGTGTCCGCGTCCGACCAGTGCCGGCACGTACCCGGCGTGCCGCTCCAGCGCGCGATCGAAGTGGCCGAGCGCCGCTTTCGGATCGGTGCGCGCCAGCTCGATGTACCCCGCAGTCGCCTCAGACGGGAAGAAGTCCGCCTGCGCCGCCAACGCCGCGGCGTTTTCACGCTGAGCGTTCCGCAGGTCTCCGGCCTGGAGGAAGCGCCACGCCCGTTCCTGCTGCGTGGCGGCTCGCGTCCCCTGCCACTCTGCCGGCACGACCGGCTGCACGAACGTTGGATACCGGGGGGCGCCGACCGTCGGGAGCGGCGCGGTTTTCGGCGCGCACGCGGAGGCGATGACCGCCAAGACGACCAGGGCCGTGCCGCGCAGGCGCATCGCCATGAGTCTACCTCGCCGCCACCACGAACTGACGCGCCACCCGACGCGGCATGTCGGCAACGATCGCCACGCGCCCGTCCGTCACGTCGTGCGTGATCACGCGGCCGAGCCGGTAGATACGCGCAATGCGCGCGCGGTCGTCCTCGCTCACCGCGTCGAAGGTCAACGTCAGACGCACGGCGTCCAGCGCCAGCTGTGCCGTCATCGCACGGACGAGGTCCGCCACGCCCGAGCCCGTCCGCGCCGACACGCAGTGCGCGGCCTCATCGCCCTCGCACAAACGCCGAATCTCGACCGGCAGAAGCCTGTCGCACTTGTTGTAAACCGTGAACGTCGGCACGTCACCGGCACCAACCTCCTCGAGCACCCGCCGGACCGCGGCCATGCGCCGCCCGCGGTCGACCGCCGACGCGTCGATCACATGGAGCAGGAGCTCCGCTTCGACGACTTCCTCCAGCGTGGCCCGAAATGCCGCCACCAAGGCGTGCGGCAGCCGGTCGACGAACCCCACGGTGTCGGAGAGCAGCAACTCGGATCCCTCGGCCAGTACGACACGCCGCAGCAGCGGATCGAGCGTCACGAACAAGGCGTCCGACACCTGCGCCCGAGCCGCGGTCAGCCGATTAAAGAGCGTCGTCTTGCCGGCGTTGGTATAGCCGACGAGCGCCACGGTGGGCAGGGCGGCCTTCTGGCGCCGGCCACGAAGCTGCGCGCGGCGCTGCCGGACCTGCTTGATCCCTTCCTTGAGCGCGTGTATGCGGACGCGAATCCGTCGGCGATCGCTCTCGAGCTTCGTCTCACCAGGACCGCGTGTCCCGATGCCACCGCCCAGCCGCGACAGCGCCGATCCCGAGCTGGCAAGACGAGGCAGCAGGTAGTCGAGTTGGGCCAGCTCGACCTGGAGCTTGCCTTCGCGCGTGCGCGCGCGCCTGGCGAAGATGTCGAGGATGACCTGTGTGCGGTCGACGGTCTTCCGGCCGATCGCCTCTTCTAAGTGCTCGATCTGGGCTGGCGTCAACTCGCCATCGCAGATGACGACGTCGACGTCGAGCTCCGCGCAAGCGGCCGCCAGCGTCGCGGCCTTGCCTCGGCCGACGAAGGTCGCCGGATCCGGTCTGGGACGCTCCTGCAGGAAGCGGGCAATCACGACGGCGCCGGCGGCCTCTGCCAATCCGGCGAGCTCGTCGAGCGCTGTTTCGGCGTCGTGCCGCTTGACCGATCCGCCGATCAGTCCGACGAGCGCCGCTCGCTCGGGCCCCGGGCGCCGTCGAGCCATGCCAGAATCTCCTTCCACTCAATCGTACCCGCCCGGACGAGCACCGACTCCGTGCCGGAGACGTCGACGAGCGTCGACGGCAAACCGCCAGGCGTGGTGCCCGCGTCCAAGAGGACATCCACCGAAGCCTCGAGCGAGCGGGCCGCCTCACGCGGATCAGACGTTGGCGGCGCGCCGCTCGGGTTGGCGCTCGTCGCAGTCAGCGGGTGGCCGCAGGCGGCGCACAACGCCCGCGCCACAGCGTGCGCCGGCACGCGAACGCCGACGCGCCCGGTGCCACCGGTCACGCCCGGGGCAAGCGTCACGGGCGCCGCGATCAGAAGGGTGAGTGGGCCGGGCCAGAACCGTTCGGCGAGCCGCTTGCCCATCGGAGACAGCTGGCCCAACGTCGCCGCGACCTGCGCCCCGTCGCACGCGATGAGTGGCAGCGCGCGCGCGCCCGACCGGCCTTTCGCCTGGAACACACGCTCGACCGCAGCCGCGTTGAAGGGATCAGCGACGAGCGCGTAAAGCGTGTCAGTAGGCGCGATGACGAGCCCGCCCGCTCTGATGGCGTCGGCGGCGTGCGCCACGACCGCTGGGTCCGGACGCTGCGCGTCGACAGTCAGCCGGCGCACGATGAGCTCTGGTCGGGCGCCGGGACTGGCACGACGCGACGTACCACGGTGGCCTTAGAAGCGAATCTTGACGTCGGAGGCCTGCGAGACGTGAATGCTGTCGACGAACCGAATCAGATGCGAGTCGTTCTGCATGATGACCGAGCTCGTCCGTACCCCGTCACCGAAGAAACGGACACCGCGCATCAGTGATCCGTCGGTCACACCGGTCGCCGCGAAGATGATTCGACTCCCGGGCGCCAGGTCTCTGGCCCGGTAGACCTTCCTGAAATCGGTGATGCCCATGGCGCGGCATCGATCCTCGTGCTCGGGCTTGTTGACGACCAGCCGCGCGTAGATTTCTCCGTTCAGACAGCGCATGGCAGCGGCCGTCAGCACCCCTTCCGGCGCGCCGCCGGTCCCCATCACGGCATGGACGCCGGTGCCCACCACCGCCGCCGAGATGCCCTCCGAGAGATCGCCGTCACCAATCAATCGAATGCGCGCCCCGGCGGTCCGGATCTCGTCGATGAGCGTTTCGTGGCGGTGGCGATCGAGAACGATGATGACCAGATCCTCGACGCGTCGCCCGAGACATTTGGCGATCGCTTTGAGATTGTCCTTCACCGGCGCGTCGAGACTGACGTGGTCCTTCGAGCTGGGACCCACGACGAGCTTTTCCATGTACAGATCGGGCGCGTGCAGGAGTCCGCCCCGCGTCGACGCGGCGAGCACCGCGATCGCGTTCGGCGCGCCGGTCGCACAGAGGTTCGTCCCTTCGAGCGGATCCACGGCGATATCGACCTGCGGATAGCCAGACGGGGATCCGCCGCCGCGCAGCGCATGGGCGGCGCCCACTCGCTCGCCGATGTAGAGCATCGGCGCCTCGTCGCGCTCCCCCTCCCCGATGACGATCGTGCCGTCGATCGGCACCGAGTCCAGAACCCGACGCATCGCTTCGACGGCAACACGATCCGACCCGTGGCGATCCCCCTGACCCATGGTCTGGGCGCAGGCAATTGCCGCCTGTTCCACGACGCGAAGAAACTCGAGCGACAGATCTGAGTCCATGATGGCGTGCGTTCCCTTCGTCTGATGCGGCGAACAGCGGCTCTCGGGTGGACGTCAGCGACCGGGATCGAAGCGAGGCTGCCGACCGAGCGCTCGAATGCACGAGAGCCCCTCGCGCACGGCCCGCTCGCGGACCGACTGCTCGAGCAGCCGATGCCCGTCGTTGAGCGCGACATCGATCATGCGTGGAAATTCGTTAGGCCGGCCGCTCGCGAACGCCGGAGATCGGGCCAGCCCGGCATCCTATCATGCGCCCCGCCCGACGCGCACGGGCGCGCCACGTCCCACGCCCAGATGACGGGCAGCGTTCCCCCCGACGACCGCAATCTCGAGCCAGTCGGCGCTGTTAAAGAGAGCCACCAACGCTCCCGGGACGCCCTGGCCGTAGGTATCAACCAGCGGCGCGAGGTGCGCACCGATAACGATGCGCGTCGGTGCCGCGACCGGCCCGACCACGGCCCGATCGAGATTCGTGACCAGGTTCCCGAACCGATCAACGTGGACGACCTCCCCGACGAGGTCCGAGTCGTCATCGACTCGAGGCGCCGGCCATGCGAGTTGGGGTGCCCACGCCATGGGCGCCCCAAGGTTCTCCAGCGGCTCGCCCCGTGCCAACGCCGCGGCGGCCGGCGCGAACCTGTCACGACCCTCGAAGGTGCGACCGACCTGCGACCCACCCATCACCACCTGGCGAACGGCGACCGCCCTGGTCGGTGGCCATCCCCGGAATGCCAGGTCGAACACGCCGTTGTCGGGCCCCACGAACCGCCACGCGCCGCTCTCCGCGGCAAGCGCCGTCCGACTGGTCCCGACGCCCGGATCCACAACCACCAGGAAGACCGTCCCGGATGGGAAGTACGGAACAGCCGCCGGCAACATGAACGCCGCGGTGCGCACGTCGTGCGGTGGAACCGCATGGGTGAGGTCGACGACGATGGCCTCTGGGCACCGGTCGGCGAGCACGCCCTTCATGACACCGACGTAGTGATCGTCGAGTCCGAAATCCGTCAGGAGCGCGATCGTGGGGCGCACGGCCATCAGGCGTCACCGCGCGACATCGGTGCGCCGCGGGGATCCGGCGGAGGCCGTCTTCACGGCGTCTTGCGAAAGACGATCTCGCGAACGTTGTTCTGGAGGAGGAACGAATCGACGACCTCGAGGCCCGTGAAAAGGCGCAGGATGTCGCGATTGAGGAGGCTCGATTGCCGCGCGCGGGCGGCCGTGTACGGCTGGTACATGAAGTGCGAATCGTCGACGACGACGTACTTGGTGTAGCGAGGCGACTCGGCGGGTTGGGCGGTCCCGAAACAGGCAAAGAGCACACCGTCGGGTCGGAGGATGCGAATCACCTGCGCCGCGAGCGCCTGTGCCGCCGGCCGCGGCAGGTAGTCGAACAAGTCCCAGCAGAGGATGCCGTCCACACTGCCGTCGCTCTGTTGAAAGCGCTGGCCAAGGAACGCCGGGAGACCGTCCAGCTTGTCCTCGCGAACGTGGCGATCGAGCTCGGCATACAGACCCTCGACGAGGATCTTGCACCCGAGCTGCTCACCGAAGAAATTGACGTTGGCACCGACGACGGGTCCGAGGTCGAGCAAATGGGGGGCATCGCGGTGGGTCAGCGCGCTCACAAACTTCTTGAGCGCTTTGGTGCGAAACACATTCGGCGCGACGATGCCGGACCGAGGTGCCGCGGCGTCAGTTCCTCTCGTGCTCAATCGGTCCAGCAAGCCCACGAGTAGCGATCCCTACAGAAACGTGTTAACGCCAGGAAGAACGTGGCCAGGCGTGAGATGACTGCGGCGCGCCCGCGAACAGCCAGCACGCGGGCCGAGGGCGAGCAACGGCAGCCGAGAAGATTACGCGCCGACGCGCTGAGCCGCCTGGGCCTGCCCAGATGCCGCGGCCGCGGGAGCCGGTGCCGCGGCCGACTTGGCCGGCTGCGGTGGTGCGCCGCCCTTGCGCTGCATGTCGACGGTGCCCCTGAAGTGGGCTCCTTCGGCGATTGCGACCCGCGGGGCCACGATGTCGCCGTCCACCGAGCCGTTGTCTCGGATGTCGACCTTATCGCTGGCCGTCACGTTCCCAGACACTTCGCCGAGCACGATGACCGCCTTCGCAAACAGCGTGGCCTTGATCTTGCCGTTCGGGCCGATCGTCAGCACGTGGTCGCGCAACTGAATCGTCCCTTCGACCTGTCCCTCGATGGTCAGGTCCTCGCTGCCGCTCAGCTCGCCCTTGATGACGATCGATTTACCAATGTTCACGATGTCGCGCTCCATGCTTCGCATCGCCGGCGGTTGAGAACTAGGCACGCCAGCGGCCGCCGGGACCGGCGCGGGCGCCGGGGGCTGTCCGCTCGCAGGCCGCACTGCTTCATCGCGTTTCCACATCACTAACCTCCGCCGGCTCTCGGGTAGGGGGCGTCAGGACAGACTCTGTCGTCGTGAGCGCCACGGAATGTCCAAAAGTCCTGCCAGTATATGGAAGTCTGCCAAGTGTTGTCTAGTCCTTTTGTTACCACTACTTACATCGATGCTAGAATGAAGAGTTCACTGTGCGTGTCTACTTCGACTACAACGCCACCACGCCCCTCGCCCCTGACGTCCTGGAGGTCATGACACGTGTGGCGCGGGACGTGTTCGGCAACGCGTCGAGCGTGCATCATTTCGGGCAACAGGCCAAGGCGGCCCTCGATCACGCCCGTGGCGCGGTCGCGTCACTCATCGGCGCCGAGCCCTCGGAGCTCATCCTGACCAGCGGCGGGACCGAAGCCGACAACCTGGCCATCCGCGGCGTCGCCGAAGCCAGCGAGGCCGCGGGACGGCGCCACCTGGTGGCCTCGGCCATCGAGCATGAAGCCGTGCTGAACACGCTGCGCGCGCTCGCGCGCCGCGGCTGGCAGACCACGCTGCTGCCCGTCGACGCCTCGGGCATCGTCTCTGTCGAGGCCGCCCGCGAGGCCATCACCGACAAGACGGCGCTCGTCTCCCTCATGCACGCCAATAACGAGATCGGCACCATCCAGCCGGTCGCGGCAGTGGCGCAGATCGCGCACGAGCGAGGCGCGCTGCTGCACACCGACGCGGTGCAGTCGGTCGGGAAACTGCCCGTCAGCGTCACGGGGCTCGACGTCGATCTCCTCTCGCTCTCGGCGCACAAGTTCAACGGTCCCAAAGGGGCTGGCGCTCTGTGGGTACGGCGCGGCACGCGTCTGGTGCCGACGATGACCGGTGGCAAGCACGAACGGAATCGTCGCGCGGGTACCGAGAACGTGCCGGCCCTGGCCGGCATGGGCGCGGCGACTGCAGCTGTCGCCGAGAAGCTCGGACGCGAGGCCGTTCGCGTGGGTACGTTGCGCGATCGTCTGGAGCAGGCGATCCTCGATCGCATCGACGGTACGGTCGTCAACGGCTTGCGCACGGCCCGCGTCCCGAACACGACCAACATCAGCTTCGACCGGGTCGAGGCCGAAAGCTTGCTCATCGCGCTCGATCTGGAGGGTATCGCCGTGTCGACCGGGTCGGCCTGTTCGTCGGGCACGCTCGAGCCGTCGCACGTGCTGCGAGCGATGGGCTTCTCGGCGCATCGCTCGCAGAACTCGCTTCGATTCAGCCTGGGTCTCTATTCGACCGAGGCGGAGGTCGACCACGTCGCAGGCGTGCTGCCTGCCCTTGTCGAGAAGCTGCGGCAGCTCAGCCGGCGGCCGGGCGCCCACGTGGGAACCACGTAAACCGGTCATTGCTCGCCCGAGGATCGCTCAGGTAGAACTCATGCGCGTCGTGGCAGCCATGTCTGGCGGCGTCGATTCGTCGGTCTCGGCCGCCCTGCTCGTCGATCAGGGCTACGAGGTCATCGGCCTTTCGATGCAGCTGTACGACCAGCGGACCGACGCGGGGGCGTTCGGGGGCTGTTGCTCGCTGAGCGACCTTCATGACGCGCGGCGCGTCGCGGCGCACCTCGGCATCCCGCACTACGTGATCAATCTCGAGCGAGAGTTTGCGAATCGGGTCGTCGACAATTTCGTCGATGAGTATCGCGCAGGTCGAACACCGCTGCCCTGCGCCCACTGCAACAGCGAGCTCAAGTTCGCGTCGCTCGTCGACCGCGCCCGTGCCTTCGGCGCCGACCACGTCGCCACCGGACACTACGCTCGCGTCGGGCGACCGGACGGCTCATCGCATTACGAGCTCAAGCGAGGCGTCGACCCCAGCAAGGACCAGGCGTACTTCTTGTTCGCTCTGACCCAGGACCAACTCGCGGCCGCGATGTTCCCGGTGGGGGGGTGGACCAAGGGCGAGGTCCGCGCCTACGCCCGCCGCCACGGCCTCCCGGTCGCCGACAAGCCCGAGAGCCAGGAGATCTGCTTCATCCCTGACCACGACTACGCCTCGTTCGTGGAGGCGAGGCTCCCGGCCCCACCCGGCGCAGGCGCGATCGTCGATGAACGGGGGCAGGAGCTCGGGCGCCATACCGGCATCCACCGGTACACCGTGGGTCAGCGCAAGGGCCTGGGCCTCGGGGATCGCGCCGCCGGAGCCGCGCGGTACGTGCTGGAACTCCGCCCCACTGAGCAGCAGATCGTCGTCGGTCCCAGGTCGTCACTGCAGCGTGGCACGCTCACGGCGTCAGGCGTCAAGTGGCTGGTCGAGCGCGAACGCCGCGTGTCTCGGGCGCTCGTCCAGATCCGCCATCGTCACGTGCCGGCGCCCGCGCTCGTCGAGCCGCTGGACGGCGGACGGGCGCGCGTCACGTTCGACACGCCGCAGATCGCCGTCACGCCCGGACAGGCGGTCGTCTTCTTCGACGATGACCGGGTCATCGGAGGCGGCTGGATCGAGGGGTGATGCGATTCGGCTACGGCACCCCGAAGACGTGGATGGTATCCATCGCCATGACGGCGACGTACTGCTTGCCGTTGGCGAGGTAGGTCATCGGGCTCGACCCGACCGCGCGGGGCATCGTGGCCTTGAACAGCTGCCGACCGGTCCGCGCGTCGAGCCCGAAGAACTCACCCGTGTCGCTGCCCTGGAAGAGGACGTCTCCGGCGGTGACGAGATTCCCGGCGCTGCTGATGTTGGTCTTGGACGGGTGCTCGTGCTGCCAGACCACCTCGCCTGACACGGGATCGTAGGCGGTGACCGTCTCGGTCGCCGGCACGCCGTAATCGAAGTCGCGCTTGGCGATCGTGGCCGAGTGCCCGTCTCCCACGCCTTCGCGCAACGTGTCTCCGACGATCTTCACCGTAAACGAGAGCGCGGCGTTCTTGCCCGTCACGTACAAGAGGTTCGTCCGCGCGCTGAAGGACATCGATCCCCAGCTCGATCCGCCATGCGACACGATGAGGAAGTCCCTGGTCGAGTACGGCCAGAACATCGGGCGCGCACGCTTGGCCTTCTCGGGATCGTTCACGATCGGAAACGTGGCGCAGAAGGGCGTCATCGGCACGCCCTTCGCGTTGTACGGGTAGGGCTGCGTCGGCCACACCTGCTCACCCGGCACATCGGTGGCCGTGTGCACCGCGGTCTCGACAATCGGATGGATTGGCACGCCGGTGTCGCGATGGAACAGATAGAGGAAGCAGTTCTTGCCAGCCGTGGCAACACCCTTGATGGTCCGGCCCCCCGCGGTGACGTCGAACAGCATCGGCCCCGTCACGAGATCCCAGTCCCAGAGATCGTGGTGAATCGTCTGGAAGTACCAGGCCAGCTTCCCCGTATCGAGCCGGAGGGCCAGGATCGAGTTGGTGAAGAGGTTCATACCGAGTCGCGCGGTTCCTTCGTAATCGGGCGACGGGTTGCCGGCATTCACGTAGAGCAATCCCAGATCCGGATCGACGGCAGGCTGCGTCCAGATGCCGCCGCCGACGCGCTGCCCTCCCACCCAGCTGTCCTTGGCGATCTCCCATCCGTCGTCGCTTGGCGTCTGCGGCACCGTCGTGAACACCCACCTCACGACTCCAGTCCGTGCATCCACGGCGGCCACCAGTCCCCCCGGGATGTGCCGTTCCGACGTGGCCAGCCCGAGATACAACGTGCCGTTCGAATACGAGGGTGGTCCCACGAGGCGATATCCGGTCGCATCTTTGTTGGGGAACTTGGATTTGACCACCTCCGTCGCAATCAGCATGCGACCCTTGCTGCCGAAGGACTGCCTCGGCTGGCCCGTCTTCGCGTCGATGGCATAGAGCACGCTGTTTCCGACCGGGCCTCCGTAGGCGTAGATGTACCCGTCACCGTATGTCGGACCGCGCCCGCTTCCCGCAAACGGCGGATCAATCTGGTGGGTCCAGCGCCTGGCGCCGGTTGCTGCGTCGAGGGCGACGAGCGAGCTGCCGGCGTTGTAGTACATGACGCCGTCCACGACGAGCGGCGTCACTTGCCCAATCCCGCTCCCAGTGATACCGCCACCCGCGCCGGCTTTGACGTCTACGCTCGCTGGTTGGTGCGACCACTGCTTGGTCAGCGCGGCCACGTTCGCAGCGGTGATTTGATCGAGTGGCGAGTACCTGCTGTTGCGACGATCGAGGTTGTGCGAGGGCCAATCGCCCGCCGTGGGCTGTTGCGCTCGAGTGGGCGCGACCATCCCGGGGCCGAGGCTGGCCAGCGTGAACACCGCAGCCAGCCCCCCGCACAGCATTCTCATGGGTCTCATGACCGTCCTCCCGAAACACGACGGACCGCCGAGGCGTCGGATCAGGGCAAGGCAAACACCAGCAGGCTGTTGCCGGCTCGCGGATTGCGCACATCGGGCAGGAGGACCAGCGGCGCGCGGGTCGCCCACGTGGATGTGGCAATCCCGCCGCCGGCGACGAAGGCGACATACTGCTTGCCGTCGACGGCATACGTAATCGGACTGCCGTTGGCCATCGTTGGCAATCGCGACTGCCACAACTGGGCACCGCTCTTGGCGTCATAGGCCAGCGCGTAGCGGTCCCATGTCCCCACGAACACGAGGCCGCCGGCCGTCGTCAGTGCCGAGGTGTTGTACGGCGCGCGTCGCCGCTGTCGCCAGACCGGCTTCCCCGTTCGAATGGCGATCGCCACGACCTCACCCATCTGGTTGGGGCTCTGCGGATGGAAGTGGTACTTGAGAACGTCGACCGGACCTGTGCCGCCACCGCCTGGCTTGCGCTCCATCGGCTTGAAGATCGCGGTCTGGCAATACAGGTTGAGCGGAACGATCATCGCGCCGAGCTCCGGCGCGTACGACATGGCTCGGAGGCTCTTGAACCCCCCTGTCGTCGGGCACATGTAGAACTCCTCACCCAGCTTCGGAATCGCACCAGGCTTGTAGCTCACCTTGCCAGTTCGCGCATCGAGATCGACCAACGTCTGGTAGCCGAGATCGGTGCCCCGCACGAAGCGGCCGCTCGTGCGATCGAGTTCCCACAGGATCCCCAGCTTGCCCATCGTGAAGACCGAACGCTTCCCGTCGTAGTCGACGAGGATCCGCTCGAACGTCTCGTCCATGTCGTGCGATTCGCCGGGAATGTGCTGGAAGTGCCACTGCACCTTCCCCGACTTCGGATCCATCGCGAGCGTGGAGTTCGTGTAGAGCGCCTCGCCGTCGCTCCCGCGTGCTTGGACGTGCCACGGCTTGGCCTGGGCGGTTCCCCAGTACACGACCTTCCTGACCGGGTCGTAGCTGCCGGGAATCCACGCGTCGCCGCCGGCACGGTACATGACTTCGAGGCCGCTCCAGGTGTCGCCGCCCGGCTCTCCGGGTCGCGCCACGGTCGAGGTCCTCCACAGCTCCTTCCCCGTTCGCCCATCGACGGCCACGATGTAGCAGGTGTCGTCGGCGAAGGTGGAGCATCCCGTGAGTCCCGCGATGACGACACCCTCGGCCACAATCGGTCCGCTGGTGAATCGGAACTTCTTCGCGCCGCTTCGGATCTCGGTGTCCCACCGGACAGCCCCGGTCCGCGCGTCGAGCGCGACGATATGCGCGTCTCCGGTGTTCAGGTAGACGAGGTCTTCGTAGATGGCGAGGTTCCGCATCTGCGCGAGCGGATCGTCACCCTCACGGCGGTACTCCCATCGAAGCTGTCCCGTGCGTCCGTCGAGCGCGTGGACCACATTGCCCGGACTGGCGACGTACACGATCCCTCTGTACACGAGCGGCGTCGTCTGCGAGGCCCCGTCATCCATGCCCCAGGACCACGCCAGATTGAGGCCGCGGACGTTCTGTGTGTTGATCTGGTCCAGGGGACTGTGGCCCTGGGAGTCGAGTGTCCGTCGCCAGTTCAGCCAGTCCGCCGCGTCCGGATTGGCCAGCACGGCATCGGTGACCGGCGCCAAACCGTCCACGGACGCGAGCAGCGTCGTCGGCCCCGTAGCGCGGGCCGAGTTGGGCGCGGCCGACCGAGGCGTCGACCCGGTCCGCCCAGATCCGAGCCCTCCGAGGTAGTCAGCCACTGCCGCCAGATCTGCGTCACTCATCCGGCTGTTCGGGATCGACGGCATTTGCGCGCCACCTCGACGCACGATCTCAGTCAGCCGCCGCGTGTCGTACCGAAGGGGGACGAGCGCAGGCCCAGCGCCGCCCTCACCGCTGGTGCCGTGGCAAACGGCACAGGTCGTGTCGTAGGCGCGCTTCCCGGTCTCGCCCTGTGCGCGTCCGGTCACCGATGTCGTGACCAGGGCAAGCAGCCCCGCCGCCGAGATGCACGCGGTCCCCGCAAGTAGCGCATGCTTGGGCACGTTCACGAGTGACATCGGCCAGCCTCGCAAATAGACGAAGTGATCTGATTCGACGACCGTCGTGGGCGGCGGCCCGCAGACGGTCCTCACGTCCCGCGGCCAATCTTACGGCAGCGGGCTCCACCTGTGGGAACGGTCCGATCGGGTAACCTCTTCCGGACACCGTGGTCCGGCGTCGCTCCGGGCCGGCCGACCAGATACAAACGGCTAGCTGCGGGGCTCGACGAGGCCAGCGGCCGCGGCGGATTCAGCGTGAGCCGGAAGGGACTCCAGGTAGCGCTCGGCGTCCAAGGCGGCCATGCAACCGGATCCGGCGGCCGTCACGGCCTGCCGGTACACGTGATCCTGGACGTCGCCGCAGGCGAACACGCCCTCGACGCTCGTCTTCACCCCATCGTGTGTCACGAGATAGCCGTTTCTGTCGAGCGCGAGCTGGTCTTTGAAGAGCCCCGTGTTGGGCGTGTGGCCGATGGCGACGAAGACGCCGGCAACCGGGATCTCGGTCTTGGCGCCGGTCGAGACGTGTCGAACGACCACCGACGTGACCTCGCCCTTCCCCGGATCGCGAATCTCGTCGACCTCGTGGTTGAGCATCCACGCGATCTTGGGATTCTGCCGGGCTTTGTCCTGCATCACCTTCGAGGCGCGCAGGGCGTCTCGACGATGGATCACGGTGACCTTGGAGGCGAACCGCGTGAGAAAGGTCGCCTCTTCCATCGCCGAATCGCCGCCACCCACCACGGCGATCTCGAGACCCCGGAAGAAGTAGCCGTCGCAGGTCGCGCAGGTCGAGACGCCGTGCCCCATCAACGTCCGCTCCGAAGGCAGGCCAAGCAGCCGCGCGGATGCCCCGGTCGCGATGATGAGCGCGCGAGCAGCGTACTCGTGCTCGGCCGTGCGAACGACGAAGGGACGGCGGCCGAGATCGACCTTGGTGACATGGCCCTGAATGATCTCGGTCCCGAAGCGTTGGGCCTGTGCCCGCATCTCCCCCATCAGATCGGGGCCCATGATGCCGTCACGGTGACCCGGCCAGTTCTCGACGAGCGTGGTGAGCATCAGTTGCCCGCCCGCGTCGGTTCCCTCGATGAGCAGCGGCCGCAAATTGCCCCGTGCCGTGTAGATTGCGGCGGTGAGGCCCGCGGGGCCCGATCCGATGATGAGAACGTCTCTTGTTTCCACGGTGCGGCTCAGAGATGGCGATCCAGGAGCGACTTGAATTCCTCTTTCGGCGCCAGCCCCACGACCGATTCAACCACCTGGCCGTCCTTGAAGAGCAGCACCGCGGGAATGCCACGGATCTGGAACTTGAATGCCGTGTTCGGGTTGTCGTCGACGTTCAACTTCCCGACCGTGACTTTGCCGGCATAGTCGGCTGCCAGGGCATCGATGGTGGGGCCCAGTCGCTTGCAGGGACCGCACCACTCGGCCCAGAAATCCACGAGCACCGGTCCTCCGGCCTGCAGGACGGCCGCCTCGAAGTTCGTGTCCGTGAAAGTCTGCACGTGCTCAGCAGCCATTGAGCTTCTTCCTCCTGGAAAGGGTCCTGTCGTCCCGCGTCGACGCGCCGCCTGAAGCGTCAATTGCGCGCACACACCTGTGAGTCCTCAGACAGCGCTTCGCGTCTGCTCGATCGCTCGATCATATATCTTGACGTACTCCCGAGCGGAATGGTCCCAGGAATAATCGCGTTTCATCCCGGCCTGCTGGAGTGCACGCCACGTCGTCGTGTCCGCATAAAGGCCGACCGCCCGCCGCAGCGCCGCAAGGAGCGCCTCCGGACGGTAATCGTGGAAGACGATACCGGTCGCCGTCCGCCGACGCGGTGAGTAGTCGACGACGGTGTCGGCCAAGCCACCGACCGCCCTCACGATCGGGACCGTCCCGTAGCGGAGGCTGTACATCTGGTTCAGGCCACACGGCTCGAACCGCGACGGCATCAGGAACGCATCGGCCCCACCCTCGATGAGATGCGCACGTTCCTCATCGAAGCCGATATGCACGCCGATGCGGTCTGGATACTGCGTCTGAAGTCGACGCCAGAAGTCCTCATAGCGCGCCTCACCGGTGCCGAGCACCACGAACGAGGCGCCGAGATGCGGGAGCTCATGCGCGTTGGCCGCGAGGAGGTCGAGCCCCTTCTGATCGACCATGCGCGAGATCATCCCTAACAGGGGCCGCGCCATCGCGTTCTCGTCGGTCGCTAGGCCGAAACGCGCCAACACCGCGGCCTTGGCGGCGCGCTTGCCGGCCAGATCACCGGCGCTGAAGGGCACCGGCAAGTACGGATCTCGCTCCGGACTCCAGACCTCGACGTCGATGCCGTTCAGAATGCCGATCAGGTCGGCGGCCCGGCCTCGCAAGATGCCGTCGAAACCGCACCCGAACTCTGGCGTCTGTATCTCGGCCGCGTAGGTGCGACTCACCGTCGTGAGCTGCGTTGCGTCGTTGATGCCGCCTTTGAGGAAGCTGATCCGGCCCCAGTACTCCAGGCGCTCGAGCGCGAAGAGATCCCAAGAGAGATCGAGTCGTGGGAGCCAGTCGGCCTCGACGATCCCCTGAAAGGCGAGGTTGTGTATCGTGAGCACTGACGCCGTACGTTGCAGTACGGGGTGGTGGCGATACCGAGTGGCTAGATAAACGGGGACGAGCCCGGCCTGCCAGTCGTGCGCGTGTGCGAGGTCGACTGGAGAACCGCGGCGAGCCGCCCACTCGAGGGCGCCTCGCGCCAGCATCGCGAAGCGGCGCGCGTTGTCGGGATAGTCCAGTCCGTTGATCGTGTAGAGCCCCTCCCGGTCGTACAGCTCCGGCACGTCGAGCAGGACGACGCGCACGCCGGACGGGAGCACCTCTTCGAACAGGCCCACATCGAACTGGTGCGCGCCGATCGTGAGGGGGACGCGCGCGGTCAGCTGTCCCGCCTCGATGCCGCGGTAGCGCGGCAGGACCAGGACCACCTCCCACCCTCGTCGCGCCAGCGCCGCAGGCAACGCGCCCAGGACGTCGGCGAGCCCCCCCGTTTTGGCATACGGGGCAGCCTCGGACCCCACCATCAGAACGGAACGGGGACGTGACGGGCGACGCGACGGCATGGGGAACTCTCTATTCTAGCCACCTCTCTCCCCTCCTCCGCCCTGTCGGGAGTCTGATTCCCGGGGGTTGACCCCGCGACGCCTCCTCGTCCACGCTACAATCCTCCCGTGTCCGAACGACTCGACGGCGCTCCGCGTCCGACCCGGGCGGAGCCTCGCGATATCGTCGAACTGCGCCAGCTCAAGCTCGCCCAGCCCGCGCTGACAACAGCCGTGGATCTGCAGATCGACTTGCTCGAGGCGCAGCGCCGCGTGCAGGCGCGCGTACCTTTGCCTTGGATTCACCTCGATCCGACGTGGCTCTCGACCCAGCATGCCGAGGGGCGGCCGGCGGTACGTTTCACCGACATCCCTCTTGACTGGACCGAGTTCCGGTTGTCGCTCCGGCAGACGGCCGACATCCTGCGCCGGCACGACGCGCTGGACCGGGACGCGCACCAGCGCATTCTGTCCTTGGCGCGCTCGGGGAACGAACTCCAGCCGCTCGTCGCGGAGTGGTACGAGGCCACGAGCCATCTTCGCCCCGATTCCGCGCAAGGTCCGCAGCCGGCCTCGAGCGAGCTCCATCAAGTCTTGGCGCTCGCGATCAAGCCGTTTCTCGTGCGGTCGGCTGAAGCGCTCGAACAGAAGGGCGACTTCTCCGCGTGGCGGCGGGGACACTGCCCCCTTTGCGGCTGGGAGCCGGACTTTGCGGTCATCACGACCGCCTGGGATCGACGGCTCATCTGCGGCCGCTGTTCCGCCCAGTGGACCTTCGGCGCCTACACCTGTCCGTTCTGTGAGAACGACGACCGGGCCACGATCACCTCGTTCGCGACCCGTGACGGCCGCTATCGCGTGTACGCATGCGATGTCTGCCATCGTTATCTCAAGGCTTACGATTCGCGAACGGCTCCGCGGCCGGTCCTCGTCGCCGTCGACACGATCGCCACGCTCCCGCTCGATGCGGCGGCGCAGCAGCGCGGCTACATGGCCTGAAGGCAGCGGTCAGAGGCTCGGCAACAGCGGTCGCAATTCGCGCGCAGCTCCAGACCGATTTCTCGCATGCGTGTGCGCCGCCCCGCCCCGCCCCGCTGCACGCGTCGCCGGGCTGAAGAAACGCCCTGTGTCACGCGGCTTGGAGCCCGACGGCGGGCGGGTTACTGGATCGTAAGACTCGGCGTCGGAGACGACTCCGGCAGGGGCATCGGCGTGGCGGTGGCGAAAACCGCAGCCGTCTTGGCGGCGAACCACTCCAGCAGGTTTCGTGTCTCGAGGAATCGCCCGGCATTGGAGCGGGCGCCGAGCACGACGACGGCTACTTCTTGCTCCGTCTGAGGCAAGCGGAGCAGCGTCGCCAGGCAGTAGCCCGACCGGGTGATGAAGCCCGTCTTGGCCGCCTTGACCTGCAGCCCCATGCGGTCCACCAGCACGCGTGAGGTGTTGCGCACGCTGATCGCCCGGCGCGGGGTCTGAAACGTGAAGGTCGCACTCTGCATGATCGACGCGAGGCGCGGGTCTGCGGACGCGAACGTGATGAGCCTGGCCATGTCGTACGCCGACGAGACGTTCTCGTTGTACAGCCCCGACGGGTCGGCGTAGCGCGTTTCCCTCAAATCGAGCTCGGCGGCTTTCTGGTTCATCCGAGCCACGAACCCTGCCGATCCCTCGGGAGAGATGCGCGCCAGCGCCCGAGCCGCCGCGTTGTCGGAGGCGACAAGCAGCAGATGCAGGAGGTCGCCCTTCGTCACGCGATCCCGGGCGCGCAAGTAGGTCGTCGAGGCGCGGTACACGTCGGACCGGGCGATCTCGACCGGCTCGGTGAGGTCAGGCTCCGTCTCGAGCACCACGACCGCGGTCATGACCTTCGTGATGCTCGCGATCGAGCGGCTGTCCTGCGCGTTCTCCTCCCACAAGATCTGCTGTGTCACCGGATCGTAGACAATCGCCGCCTCAGCGTGCAGATCGGGCACCAACTCACCAGCGGCATCGACTTTGTACCTGGGAATGACGGTGTCGTTCAGCTCACGAACCATCGCGGCGGCGCGTGACCGTGCCCGCCGCAGGCGCCCCGAGCCGACGCGCCGCGTGGAGTACAGCGCCTTTCGGGGGCCGGCTGAGGACCTCCGAAGGGCCGAGCGCGCCGTTCCGCGAGGGGCTGGCCTCTCGGCCGATACCGAGGCCGCACGTCGTGTGGAACCGGCGGTGCGCCTCGCCCGCGCTTCGAGCGAGACCGATCCGGTCAGGCCCAGGAGGGTCACCAGACAGATCCCACTCACCCACGCTCTGAACACTTTCACACCCACACCCGTACTCCTTCCGGGCTTCGCTCGAGCGCGGCGATTGTACCAGACTGCGTCCGCCGAACCTGAAAAAAAGCACGCTCGGACGCCGCGAGCTCCCCCTGGCACCAGTCCTGGTCTGTGCCAGAATGCCCGCGGCGGATGGCGCCTCTATCAGGTTATCGGCCGCACGCCATCCGAGGTGAGCCCCGCATGACACCACGCGAAATCGAGGAATACCGCGCGCTGCGCGATACGATCCGTGAGCGCTCCACCGCGAGAGTCTGGGTCGCCTATACGGGACTGACCGCGTGGGCCGCGCTCGCCCTCGCCACCGCGACCCTCGCCGAACTGCCCATCGCGACACTCATCCCCCTGCTCGTCGTTTCTCTCGTGTTCGAAGTCATCTTCGCGTTGCACACGGGTGTCGAGCGCGTCGGGCGGTACATCCAGGTCTTCTTCGAAGACGAGTTCGCCGATCGCGGATGGGAACATCAGGCGATGGCGTACGGGCGTGAGTTTCCCGGACGCGGCAGCGACCCGCTGTTCGGGCGGTTTTTCCTGCTGGCGATGGTGCTGAACATGGTGCCCGCGGTGCTCGCCACCCCAGTTCCACTCGAATGGCTGGTTGTCGCCGCCGGCCACGCCGTGGCGCTGGTCCGCCTCGTCCTGGCTCGCCGGGAGGCAGGTCAACAACGTGCCCTCGATCTCGACCGTTTTCAGCAGCTCAAACGTGCCGCCAAGGCGAGCGGGTAGGACAGAGGACGGCGAAGACCAGGAGGACGCCCGCCGGCATCGACGTCTCACGGCCGTCAACGCTGTGCGAGCGCGATGGTCACCAGCACGGCGTTGGCCGTTCCCTTCCACGAGTCCGTCGCGACGAAGGTTTCGGTGGGCGCGTGCGCGTCGGTCCCTTCCCCGCCGCCTCCGATCGTGACGGCTGGAATATTCAGGCTGAGAGGGAGATTGGCATCCGTCGAGCCACGGGCGAGCGGGGCCTGGGTGCCGAACAGCGCCTGACTGACGGCCTGCACGGTCTGGACGAGAGGCGACGAGGCCGCGATCGCACCGGCCGGACGGTTCCCCACCAACTCCTTCGTGACACGGACCCGATGAGCGTTCGATCCGCCGGGCATCGCCCCTCGACGGTTCTCCTCGACCACCGCGGCGTCGAAAGCGGCGTTGACCTTGGCCTCGAGCGCCGTCAAGCTGCTCGCGCTCTCCGACCGCAGGTCGATCTCGAGCCACGCCTCAGCCGGAATGGCGTTGACCGACGTGCCCCCACCCATCCGCCCCACATTGAAGGTCGTCACCGGATCGGTGGGCACGACGAGGTCGGCGATCTTGGCGACGGCACGCCCCAACGCATGAGCCGGATTGGGCTGCCCGAACGACCCGAAGCTGTGCCCCCCGGGCCCCGCGAAGGTGACGCGGTAGCGACGGCTCCCGATGGCGACCTGCGTCACGAAGTGCCCCGGACCGTCTATCGACACGAAGCGATCGATTTGGCCTTTTAACGTCTCGCCGAAGAGCACCTTCATCCCCCGCAGGTCGCCGAGACCTTCCTCTCCGACGTTGGCGACAAACGTGATCGACCCCGGCGTCTGCACACCGGCCAACTGGAGGGCCCGCGCCACGGCCACGAGCACGCTCAGGCCTCGGCAGTTGTCACCGATGCCGGGCCCCCGCAGCACATCACCCTGTCGGGTGATGCGCACATCCGTTCCCGGCGGAAAGACCGTGTCGAGGTGAGCGGCGACCACGAGGCGGGGCCGGGCGCCGAGGCCTATCCGGTCGCCGAGCACATTGCCCACCCGATCGACGCGGACATTCTGCAGGCCAGCCCCTTGGAAGGCCTGGCGGATCGCTTCCCCTCTCTCTCCCTCCTTGAAGGGCGGCGCCGGGATCTCACAATAGCGAATCTGCTCGTCAATGGTGCGCGCTTCACTCGCCCGAGCCGCTTCAATCGCAGCCGCCACACGCTGGTCGGCGAGCAAGGAGACGACACGATCTGGCCGCTGCGCGGTGACGATGCGCGTGAAGCCAAGACCCACCAGCGCGACCATCGCGGTTGCGCCAACCAAGCGCCGAGAAGGCCTCGGGAGCGTGCGCGAGATCACCGAAGGACCGTAACCAGGAGCCGCATGCCAAGCGTCACACTTCGAGATCCAATTCTTAGGAGTGGGACGAACATTCTTCGCCGACACGTGAATCTTCCCGCGCGACCGAAGTGACGTCAGCGTAGCATTGAATGAAACTGGATCACCGATGAGTCTGGTGCGATTGCTTGGCTTCACGACCCTGCAGTGCGGATGCGTGATCGGCCGCTACCGAGAGGTGGCCACCAACCGCGAGGTCGGCTACGTCGAGGAGAAGGGCCAGGCCTGTCCAAACGCCGGGCACCGCCGCAACCACACCATCTCGACGGCGCGCCTCGGCTCCGAAGCCGCCGCGCCCACTTCTCGCGCGTCGTAAGGACGCGGGGCTCGGTCCCACACCCCGGCTCAGTCGCTCAGTTTCCTCGTCCCGTTCCTGGATCCGGGGTCGACGCCCACCAGCGACTTGTACTAAGCTGGATTTCTTGGTACAGTCGACGTTTCTGGCCATGCGAGGCAACGACCCGTGCGCCTGACGACCACGCCCACGGCAAACCTGTATCACGAAGTCCAGGGCCGGCACGGCAGCCGTGTGCGCTTCTACCACACCGACTGCCTGGTGCTCCTGGCCGACCTTCCTGCCCGCAGCGTGGACGTCGTCGTCACATCGCCCCCCTATAACTTGGGCATCCCATATGGGATCTACGCCGACACGCTGTCGCCAGAGGCCTACCTGGCGTGGACCGATCGCTGGGTGGCTGCCGTGGCCCGAGTGCTCACCCCGGATGGCTCGCTCTTCTTGAACGTGGGCGCCAAACCGTCCGACCCGTGGACCGCCCTCGACGTGGCGCACGCCGTGCGCCGCCACTTGAGGCTGCAGAACATCATCCACTGGATCAAATCCATCGCCATCGATCGGGAAGCGACGGGGGCGGCGGCCGGGCTGACGCGCGATCTCGCAGTCGGGCACTACAAGCCGATCAACAGCGACCGGTTCCTGAACGACTGCCACGAGTTCATCTTTCACTTCACGCCCGGAGGCGAGTCTCGCCTCGACCGGCTGGCGCTGGGCGTGCCGTACCAGGATCAGTCGAACATCGCTCGCTGGCGCTCGGGAGCCGACGGGGTCAGGTGCCGGGGCAACACGTGGTTCATCCCCTACGAGACGATCCAGCGGCGCGATCGCGATCGACCGCATCCGGCGACCTTCCCGTCTCGGCTGCCGGAGCAGTGCCTCCGACTTCACGGGCTGGATCGCATCACGCTCGCAATGGATCCCTTCATGGGCCTGGGCAGCACGGCGGTGGCATGTGCCCGCCTCGGCGTCGATTGTCTCGGAGCGGACCTCGACTCCACGTATCTGGCTTTGGCCGTGGAGCGGACCCAGACCGCCGACGCCGGCACCCTGCCGGACCGCGGAGGAGCCCGAATGAAAAAGGCCGCCCTCGCGCCTTCAGCCGCGGGTCGGCCCGCGTCGCGACGGGCGTAACTGGAAAGGCTACTTCGCCGGTGACGCCGCTGCGGGCGTCGGCTTCAGCACGTATTCCGAGCGTGCAGTCACATTGGCCCTGGGCCGCGTCACCTTGACCTCGATCTTTCGCCGGCGACGCGTCGGATCGGGATTGCTCGAGTAGTATCCGAGCACGTAATAATCGCTCGACTCAGCGTCGATTCGCTTGAGGGCCTTGTCGAAGTCGTTCTGGTTGACGACGGCGAGGCCGCCGGTCTCTTCGGCCAGGAGCCGCATGCTGTTCTGTGTCTTCTGGACGAACTGGTTCCACTCCTGCGGATCGACCTGCTCGTCGATGTCCGACCCCGCAATCAACCCGCGAGGGTCGACGGTGTAGATCGTCGTGTTGGCCCGGTTGGCGGCCCGTGTGATGTCCCCAAGCTCACGGGCGAGGTCGGCGTCACTGAACGTCTCGGACTGCTTCTGCTGCTGGGCCATCGGGCTGTTCGCCGCATTGGTGTTACCGCCCTGGCCGTCCGGGTTGTTCATCATCGACGCCATCTGGTTCTGCATGAACGGCGAGCTGGGATCGCGGAGACCAAGGCGTGAGTCCTGGAACGGATTGAAGTCGTAGCCTTCGCTCACCCAGACGAGCGCCTTGCGCCGATTGTGCACCTTCTCCAGATTGGTCAGCGCCTCCGCCATCGTCGAGAACGCGACATGCGCTCGGTGGCGAAGCTCGGACGGTCCGCCTGCACCCGAGGCGCCGTTGATGACGTCGCTCGGCTTCAGGCCGTCGCCCGTCATTTTCTTGATGGCATCCTCGAGCCGATTACGGTCGTAGGTCATGTCGATCGAGATCGACGACGGACCACTCGAGACCACGCCGAAGAGATCGCCATCGTGAAGCAGCGTTCGACCGATCTTCTTGAACAGCTCCCGCACACGGCCCGTCGACTGGAACTGCATGTGCAGGTCGTCGACGAAGAAGAGGAAGATGCGACCGGACGTGTCGTTCACGCGACGAACGGGCGGAAGGATGATGCCCTCGGGCGGCGGGGGCGGCGGCGCCTCCAACACATTGGTCACGCGTCCGCCGTGGCTCATCGTCATGGAGGCGATGATCTGCTTGACCCCATCCTCGTAGACCTCGAACTCGTCCTTCGAGAGATCCGCCACGAACTGCCCGCGCTCGTCCCGAACGACAACGTCGGTCGTGACCGCGTCGATTTGGACGCGGAACGTCGGATCCAGCGGACTCGGGCGCTGCGAGGCCGGCGCCTGCGACGTCGGTGCCTGCGCCGCGAGGCCCACGGCCACGGTGCCCCACAGGAACCCCGACAGTACGCCGCGCGTTCTCAGGCTCATGGCGAGATTATGCCATGCGTTCTGGCCGACGTGGCGGCCAAGTTGAAGAGCCGGCTGCCGAGCCCGACACGGTCAGTCCGAGTCGCGGTCTTGGGCCGGTCCGTCCACTGAATTCGAGAGATCGGCGGCGGCCGAGCTCTCCCCGCCGGATGGCGACTTAGCCAAGACTGTCTGAACGCTGTCCCGGGTGCGTCGTCGGCCTCGGTGGCGCCGCCTGCGCGACTGGAGGCCGTCCCGTCGCTCCTTCTCGGAAGCCGCCTCCACCTTCTCGGCGCCCGCAGGCTCCTCCCGGTCCTCCGCCGCAGCGTACGCCGAGTCCTCCGTCGGCGCGGCGACGGCCCGCTCGGCGGACGCCCCAGCCTCGGCCCCCTGCCCGCGCTCGGCCGCAAGCTCCGCGGCCAACTCGGCTGCTCGAACCTTGGCCGCCCGCTCGATTCGGCGCCGCTCTCGCCACGGCTCTTCGGGTGGGGGCGCCGGCGTCTCCGCCAGCCGCTCCCAGTCGAAGGAGATCGTGGGGTACCGCGCCTCGAGCTGTCGCCGCGTCTCGAGATCGAAAGGCTCGCGGCCGATCCGAAGACCAGACGGCGTACGAAACCAGTAGAGGGTCTTGGCGGGCGCCGCCCCCCGACCCTGTGCACTGGGCGCGTGGACCAGCGCGAAGGTCTGGTTGCCGCGCCGGTCTCGGGAAATCTTGACGGAGGGCACTCGTGACCGTCCGGGTCACTCGCTACTTGCGTTTCTGTGCGCGCGCCGGTCGACGAGCGGCCGTCGACTTTCCACCCTTCGCCGGTTTGGCCTTGGGTCTTGGCGTAGCGGCCTTCGCAGCACGCGCCGCGGGGCGCGTGGCCGCCGCTGCCCCTTGGCGTGCCTTGCCCGAGGGTCGACTTGGCGCACGCGATTGGGGCGGCAGCTCACGGCTGCGATGCACGAGCGTAAAGCGCACCTCTTCGCCGAACAAGTGATAGCTCCAGACCTCCTGTACGTGGATTTGGTTGTCCTCGCACAGCCGGCGAGCGACGTCGACCATGTGCGCGGGCACGTACAGGTGAAACGCCGCCCGCAGCTTGGCGAAGTTGGCCCACTCGGCGAGCGCTTCGAGGTGATTGACCGATTCTCCGGTCTCGACCTCGGCGACCGTTTCGAGACGACGCCCTCGCTCGGGCGAATGGAAGACCAGATCGGGGAACACCGCGGAGGCGCCTGCGCCAACGGCGACGTTCTGCTCCATCCCCGGGTTGATCCCCACGTCGTATCGACGCCGGTTTTTCGCCTGTAGAAGTCGAATGATTCGGTCGTGCTCGAGCTGCTCGCGAACCGGTCGCACCAGGATCGGACTCACCAACGCCTCCGCACGCGTGAGCTCTCGGCTTGCAATCGGGGCGAAAGTGTAGCACGGTCCGCCCGGGTGTCCGGACGGTGATCGGCTCAAGTGGGCCTGGGGGCGCCCTGATCGACACCGAACAGGCTTTTCTGCGACCGGGCGCCTGGAACCCCCGGAACCGTGTCAAGCCACCTGCTTTACGGTATTAAGATACGCTCCGTGTCTGAGGCGGCAGCAAGGCCGGCGCCGGGGACGATTCTGGTGATTGACGATGACGAGGGCGTCCTGCTGACCTTCTCGCGTATGCTGCGCCTCGAGGGCTATGACGTTCGTACCGCCGCGACGGCTCGAAAAGGCCTCGAGGACGTCTCGACCAGCCCGCCCGACGCCATCATCCTCGACCTTCGCATGCCCCTGGTCGACGGCCTCGGCGTCCTGCGGTGCCTACGGACTCGAGACCCCGAACGTCAGACCCCGGTCGCCATCGTCACGGGCGACTACTTCCTGGACGAGGCCGTTTCGGCCGAAATCCGTCAACTCGGAGCCCACCTGCGCTTCAAGCCGTTGTGGGTGGAAGACCTCGTGCGGCTGGCGCACACGTTGTTGAGGGTGAACCCTGAGCAAACCGTTCAAGGGTGAGACTGCCGGTCCCGCCTCGCACAGGTTCTTGAACGCCTGTCATCGCAGGCCGACCGACACGACGCCGGTCTGGTTCATGCGGCAAGCGGGCCGCTACATGAGCGAGTACCGTGCGCTCCGCGAACGGTACTCGCTCCTCGAGCTCTGCCGGACCCCTGATCTGGCCACCGAGGTGACGCTGCAGCCCGTGCGGCGCATCGAGGTCGATGCCGCGATCCTCTTCTCAGATCTGCTCATCCCGCTCGAGCCGATGGGGATTTCCTTCGACTTCATACGCGGAGAGGGACCGGCGATTGCGAATCCGATTCGTGACCGTTCCGATATCGCGAAGCTCCGGCCGGTCGACCCTGAGGAGCAGCTCGGTTACGTGCTCGCGACCATTCGGCAGGTCAAGCGCGAGCTCGCCGGACGGGTGCCGCTCATCGGATTCGCCGGCGCGCCGTTTACGCTGGCCTCCTACGCGATCGAAGGAGGGCACTCGGCGAACTTCGCGCGGACCAAGGCGCTCATGTACGGGCATGCAGAGGCGTGGCACGATCTCTGTCGCCATCTGTCGGACGTCGTGATCGACTACCTGCGCGCGCAGGTCAACGCGGGCGTCGACGCGCTCCAGATCTTCGATTCGTGGGTGGGCACGCTGAACGCGCGCGACTATCGCGAGTTCATCCTGCCGCATTCGCGCCGAATCTTCGACGCCGTGGGCTCGGTCGGCGTGCCGATGATTCATTTCGGTGTTGGCACTGGCGCGATCCTGCGCGAGATGCGCGAGGCCGGCGGCACGGTTATCGGCGCCGATTGGCGAATTCCCCTCGACGAGGCGTGGGAGCGCATTGGCCCAGACCGCGCGATTCAAGGCAATCTCGATCCAACGCTGCTACTGGGGCCCCTCGATCGACTGCTCGCCGGCGCCGCCGACGTGCTCGAGCGCGCCGCGGGACGGCCGGGGCACATCTTCAACCTGGGCCATGGCATTCTTCCAACGACCCCCGTCGAGCACGTGCAGGCACTCGCCCGCTACGTCCACAGATACACGACCTGACCGCCTCGTCTTGGTCGGGCTTCGGAGTAGGGTGGCGGCCACTTGGAGGGTTCGATTGCGAACCACACCGATCGGTCGAAGGCCACTGAGCGATTCGTGACGACACCGAGCGTCATCGTCATCGGCGGCGGGATTGCGGGCCTGGCGACGGCCTACGAACTACACCTGCGCGGAGTGCCGTTCGCGCTGCTCGAAGCTGGACCGCGCGCGGGAGGGGTCATTCTCAGCGAGGAAGTCGGCGACGGCTTCGTCGTGGACGCTGGACCCGATTCGCTGCTCGCCCAAAAACCGGAAGGGCTCGCCCTCTGTCGCGAGCTCGGCATCGAGGACCGCCTGATCTCGACGCTGCCGCCACGCACGGCGTTCGTGCAGCGGGCTGGCCGGCTGGTGGCCTTGCCCGCCGGCGCGGTGCTCGGAATTCCGACCAACCTCAGCGCGTTCGCCGCCAGCCAGCTCTTCTCATGGCCCGGCAAGCTTCGCATGGCCGCGGAGGTGTTCGTGCCCCGCCGACCTGACGGCGCCGACGAATCGGTCGGCGCGTTCATGCGCCGGCGATTCGGCGCGGAAGCGACGACGTACCTGGCCGAACCGCTCCTGGCGGGCATCCATGCGGGCGACGTCGATCGCCTGTCGCTCCCCGCGCTCTTTCCCCGCCTGGCGGCCGCCGAGACGACCGATGGAAGCGTGATCCGGTCGTTTCGACGGGCGCGCGCCGCGAGAGCCCAGCAGAATCCGAACGCGCAGCCGCGACCGGCATCGCACGACGATGAGAGCGCCTTTCGGTCGTTTCCAGGCGGCCTGAGCGAACTCGTGGCAGCCGTGACGCGGACGCTGCCAGCCCGCTCGTTGCACCTCGCCACGCCGGCCACGAGGCTGTTACGCGACGACACCCGGTTTCGTGTGGGCACGGCAGGCGCAGGCTCGTTCGCCGCACTCGCCGTGGTGCTTGCGACCCCAGCCTTCGTAACCGCGCGACTGGTCCGCGATCTGACGCCCCGCCTGGAGCGGTTGTGCGCCGAGATCCCATATGCGTCGACGGCGACCGTGGCACTGGCCTTCCCGCGTGAGGCGGTGGCGCATCCGTTGATCGGCACCGGGTTCGTCGTGCCCAAGGTCGAAGGGAGCGGTATCCTTGCGGCGTCCTGGCTCTCGTCGAAGTGGGCTCATCGCGCGCCGGAGGGTCGGGTGCTGATGCGCGCGTTCATCGGCGGCGCGCGCGACCCCGACGCCTTGGAGTGTCCCGACGAGGAGCTCGTCGCGCGCGCGGTGAACGCGCTTCGCCCCCTCCTCGGCCTGCGCGGCGATCCCCTCTGGACGCGCCTGTACCGGTGGCCGCGCGCGAATGCCCAGCACGAGGTCGGACATCAGGCGCGGATCGCCGACATCGAACGCGCGCTCGGGGATCATCCCGGTCTCTTCGTCACCGGTAGCGCCTACCGCGGTGTCGGCATCCCCGACTGCGTCGCCGATGGACGCGCGACCGGACGTCAGGTCGCCACGTGGCTCGCACGTGGGAGGTCTCAGTGAATGCACGCACGCCCGTAGCCGCACCACCGGTCGGCGCTGCAGCGACCATCACTCGGCGGCTGATTCACATCATCGGAGTGCCGCTGGATCTCGGTGCTGGACGACGCGGCGTGGACATGGGACCCTCGGCGTTCCGCATCGCCGGCCTCGGCGAGCAGATTGCCGCGCTCGGCTACACCGTCCTCGACAAGGGCGACCTGACGGCGCCCATCGCCGAGACGCGGACGCCACGTGACCCGCACAAGAAATACATCCGTGAGATCGCCGGCGTCTGCGATCGGCTGTTCACCACGTCGCTCGGCTCGCTCCGCGCAGGTGCGATTCCGCTCGTGCTCGGTGGGGATCACAGCGTGGCCGCCGGATCGGTGGCGGCCTCGAGCGTCTGGGCTCGTGACACGGCGCAACTTCCGCTCGGGCTCATCTGGGTCGACGCGCACGGCGATATGAACACGCCGGCCACGTCGCTGAGCGGCAACGTCCACGGCATGCCGCTCGCCGCACTCCTTGGCGAGGAGCCGCTGGAGCTGGCGCGCATCGGCGAGACGACGCCCAAAGTCTCAGCGGCGCACACCGTGCTCGTCGGCGTCCGTAATCTGGATACGCGCGAAAAGGAGGCCGTGCTTCGCTCCGCCGTCCACGTTTTCACGATGAAGGACATCGACCGCCAGGGCATCGCGGCCATCGTCGAGCAGGCGGTCGCCCGCGCCAGCCACGGCACGGCTGGCATCCATGTGTCGTTCGACATGGACGTCTGCGACCCGTCGATTGCACCGGGAGTCGGTACCCCCGTGAAGGGCGGGCTCGACTACCGCGAAGCGCACATGGTGATGGAGATCATCGCTGACTCGACCCGGCTCGTCTCGCTCGACATGGTGGAGGTGAACCCGACGCTGGACGTCCGCAACGCCACGGCCCAGCTCGGCACCGAGCTGGTGCTCTCAGCCCTGGGGATGAAGATTCTGTGAGGTGGTCTCGGCGAGCATCTCTTCGAGGGTCTCAACGAGAAGCACCAGCGAGAACGGCTTCTCGATGAGGCGCGTCCGCGGCCTCAACTTCTCAAGCTCAGCCGATTCGGACGGAACGCCCGAGAAGATGATGACGGGCACATCGGGCGGCGTGGAGACGACCACATCGCGTCCCGAGCCCCGCCGCAACCGCAGGTCGACGACGGCCGCGACAAACGGCTCCCGTCGGAGGACGTTCAACCCCTGTTCCGCCGTTTCAGCTGTCACCACCGAAAACCCGTGCAGCTCCAAGAACTTGACGAGCGGGCGCCGCACGGACAGATCGTCCTCGACGACGAGCACTGCGCGGGAGGAAGGCTTCGCCATGACTGAGACACCGGTGTCGCAAACGATCGCCCGATGCACGCTCCGGCAGTATAACGTGAACCGCACCGACCCATCCGGCAGAAACGGATAACGCGCGACGCGCTGGCAGAGCCGGCCGCCCGCTCGCGCGCGATGCCCTCGAGCCGAAAGAAGTCTTCCACGTCGTCGAAGCCCTGGCGCATCGCGCCGAGAGCGCCCAGCACCTGATCTGGAAGGACCCCGGTGAATTTGCTACTGGCCAGCTGGAGCATCGACAGCGCGGCGGCCACGGTCGAACTTCCAGATCCGCTCGGATCAGAGCTCGGGTGCCGGTTCCTGAAGACCACGGAGTATTCGACGTCTACCAGGGTGCAGGCCCGCAACACGCTGCGCGAGTTCGGGGCAGTCACAGAATCGGTGAGCGACGACGGCGGCGGCGATCGATCTCGACGGCGACCACCACAAGACCGCTGATGGCCAAGACGAATGCCCCGCTCAGGACTCTCTCGAGCGGGCTTCGCCTGGGGACGTCCAGCTGAGTGGTGTCACCGTAAAGCACGAGACTCGCCCACACAGAAGGCGGTTTTCCCGCCCGAATCGCTGCTGCCTTCGTTCGTGCCAGCGCATCCGATATCGACACGCCGTCTTCGAGCCGTTCGTAGAAGGCCTCGAACAGCCACGCGGCGTCACGATCGCGCACGGGCCATCGTGTGCCGATCACCGCGAGCGCGCCCGCCTGGAAGAAAGCCCGCGCGAGACTGAGCACGCCTTCGCCGCCGAGCACGGCGCCGCTCGCCGTCTGGCACGCCGAGAGCACAACGACCATGTGATCGAGATCGAGTTCGGCAATCTCTCGCGGCTGTAGCAGACCATCGTCGCTCCCGCCACCCGACGCCAATAGCACCGCCGATCGCTCAGGGTGTATGTCGTCGGTCACGGCGTGCGCCGCAAGATGCAGGAGACCATAGTCGCTGAGATCACGGGTCTTGAACACGCGTTCCGACGCCTCGCGGCCCATGAGTCTGTCCACGGCCCTCAGGTGGCGGGCGAGCGCCTGCCCCTCTCGCCGCGCGTACGGGAGACGACCGAGCGCGAGCCCGCGCGCGAGCACGGCCTGCCGCTCTTCGGCATCAGCTGCGGTCGCCTGCGGCAGCTCTGGGTCGACAAGTGCCAGCGCCTTCTGGGGCGTCCTGGCCCTGTCCAAGCTGCGGCGCCGGGATGCGAGCCAGAGCGTCGCCGACGGCGTTACGACGAGCTCGAAACGCTCGGCGAGTGGGGTGGCATGGGCCGAAGCACGAAGCGCATCGAAGGCCAGCGCCTGCAGTGGGCCGTCTGGTACGAGAATCAATCGATTGACGCTCGGCGGCAGGCTGTCCAGGACACCCGCGAACACTTCGGCATGGAGCCGAGTGGCCGCTTCCACTTCCAGCCCGTCACCACGCGTCAACAACCCGGTGAACACTGGCACGAGCGGCGCGAAATGGACGCGGTCTGGAATCCGCCGTGCGAAGCGTCGATCGCGTGTCGCGGCGATCAGCCAGCCACCTCCGCCAAACCGCTTTTCGATCGTGCTCCAGATCCCGAGGTGAAACGAGAGCAGCGCCTCCTGGGGCCCCAGGGCCGATTGCACTTGGTCGAGCCGGGCAAGCTCCGCCCCCTCCCGGGCACCGGCGAGGCTGACGACCGCGATCTGCCGGGCCACCTCTCGCTCGCGACTCTCCAGCAGGGCGAGCTGCTCGAGCTGCTGACGACGGGGCGTTCCCTCGAGTGCGGGATCCATCAGAGCCCGCTGGACCGTCGAAATGTCCTGGAGAATCAGCCGGCGCTCGGCGATCGCTGGATGATCGGAATCGGCCGCCGCCCGGCTCCGCTGGCGCGACTCGAGCAGCACACGGCCACGCAGTCGCTCGGCGACCGAGAACGCGACATCGAGATCGGGTGCCTCATCCTGCAGGAGTCGGCCCGCCAGCCAGTAGTAGTCGAGCGTCCAGGTCGAGAACACCTCGGCCGCACTGTCTGGACCTTCCTGCAGACTGCGCAGGGTCTCGAGGGCATCGAGTGCAGCCAACGAGTCCCGGATCGCCTCAGACCGCGGCTTGGTGAGCCAACTGAACTCCATCTGGCGGCCAACGGTCAGCGCGCTCGCCATCGGGCTGTTCGCTTGGCTCGTGGCTCGTAGCGCGCGAGCCTGCGCGGCCCGTGCACGCTCGACCGACACACCGTGCCAGAGTAACGCTGCCAACCAGGCGCATGCGGCCTCGTCCTCAGGTTGCCGGACCAGGGTCGCCAGCGTCAGACAGCGCTCCACGTGGCCGAGCGCTTCCTGACGGCCCTCAGGCACGCCCAGAAGCAGGGCCGCGATGATCCGATGCGCTTTGAGCGACACCGATGCGTGTCCCGCTGCCTGCCCGGCGGCGAGTGTGACCCGAGCCGCGCGCAGCAACCGCTCTGTTCCATCGCGTGTGGGAAGCAGGCTCTCGCGCAACGCATCGACATTCAGCACGTTGTACTGGGCGCTCGCTCCCGTCTGCGGGTCATTCCACGCCCGTGCCAACCCTTCCAGCCGCCGGAAGCGGGACGCGGCCTCATCCAGCCGTCCCATCCGAAGCGCCACACGCCCCGACGCGGTCAGGATGGTGCGCTGCAATCGGTACGGACCATTCGGGAAGACCAGGTGCTCGGCTTGCCGGAGGAGGTGAAAGGCCCGCCCGTGATCGCCCCCGGTGTCGAACAGATGCGTGGCCTCGACGGTCCACGCGCGCGCGCGGACGATGGGCGCGCTCTCAGTGTCTGCCAACGCCGACACACGCGCGACTTCGGCCGACGCCGCGGCGACCCGCCCCCTGGGCATGAGGATGTCGCGGAGGTTGCTTCGCGCGACGATTTCCCCTTCCGCTTGACCGGCGGACCGAAAGCCGTCCGCGGCGCGCCGGTACCAGCTCTCGGCGGCCTCGAAATCCGGTCGCGGCCGGTTTCGGTAGAGGTGCCCGAACGCGAGCGGGAGCCATCGATTCCCTGGATGCGCATCCACGAGACGTTCGAACACGTCGACGCCGGTCGCCCAGAGACCCGCACGCGCGACAACCGCGTAGAAGCAGTAGGCCGAATCGTACTCTTCCGGCGTGGCGGCCAGCTGCGCGCGACACTCGTGGAACACATCGGGCTCGCGAACGGGTGCGGCGTGCGCCCGCTCCGCGAGCCAGGTCGACATCAGTCCGGCGATGATCAGAGCCACACTGGGCATGCGCACTCGTGGCCTGTCCGCGTGAAATGCACGGTGGCTTCCTTGCGGGGCATCCCGCCCCGCGGCGTTGCTCATCGCTCACGTATGCCCAATACGCTCGCTCTTCGTGCCGTGCGATCCGGGCGCCGCGCGACGGAATCCGCCGCACATGTCATGCGGACAGGCCACTAGTTCCGGTTCGGCGGTTGGCCGTTGTCCGGCGGCGCGCACACCCACCGGCGCTCGCCAGTCAGGACATCGACGACCTCGACCGTCGAGACCGCTGTCCGTCGGGATGTGAGCTGGAACGTGGGCTCGAACACCTCGGCATGCGCTCTGACAGCAGCCACGGGTCCGTCGACCTGCAGGCTCGTGGAGTGACCGGGCTGAACCAGCGCGACCTGCGTGGCTACGATGCCGCCAGTGGTATCCAAGAACTGCAGGCGCATGCGGGCCGGCGGAGCATCAGGCACATCGTCAAGTGACACCGAGAAGAGAATGCGCTCCTGGGCACTCAGCGGGACTAAACCTGTATTGATATAGGTGACACGACCAAGGCGTTCGGTCACCTGGGCACCCACCATGCCCGCGAGCGCGCCAAGCAGCAAACAGATGACACCAACTCCAGTGCGCGTGCCGATGTGCTTCATGACCTATCCCTCCCAGTCTGTGCTGCATTCGACCGACGAGGCATCCCGCCTCGATGCGTTGATCATCAGCGATCGATCCGCGCGGCTTCAGAGAACGCTCGTCACAAATGTTGCCGACGTCGCCCGGCTGCCGTCGGGCAGAGTCACTTCAACCTGCCAGAGCACCTGCTGCCCTCCTTGGACCGACGATAAGACCGTCGGATCCAGTGTCACCTCCGGCTCCTCGAGGTGGTCGACCGTCGCCAGGTGCCTCAGGTCGGCGGTCGTCACGCTCACACGATACCGGCTGCCCTCTGGCCCCCGACTCCAGCGGAGTCGAAACGCGTCGCGCGGCAACGCCGTACCGTCGCCGACCAGCGAGTCCACGAGCGTCGGGGTGGCGTTCCGTAACGTGTCCGATTCATCGGAGCCCCGACGCGAAACGACAATCGCAGACACCGCAAGCAACGCCACCGCAGCGGTCGCCAACCACCGTCCTTGCCACCTTGCCGCCATCGGCCGTGACGTCGTCTGGGCTGCCCCAGCGGGCCCGGGCGCAAGGGCATACGCAATGCGCCAGGCTTCGGCGACAGCAGGCTCGACCGCCATCCGGTCCACGACCACCCGGCGGGCGTCCGCCTCCAACTCACCGCGTGCGGCGCGCCAGATCCGATCCAGGTCCTCGGGCGCCAGACTCTCGTCAGTCGCTGCCCGAAGCGCCTGAAAGGCCTCCCGCAACTGATCGTCGTCCTGATCACGGTCGCTCACGGCTGCAGTCCCTTTGCGGCCAAGCACGTGCGAAGGTCGGCCAGACCGCGATACACCAGGTTCTCCGTCCGTTTGAACGGCCAGTCGAGAATACGGGCTGCCTCGGCGACGGTGTGTCCCTGCAGGTACAAGATCACGGCCAGTCGTCGGTCGCGGATCATGTTCGACAGGCACGCCTGGATGCCGCGGCCAACCTCGGCCGACGCGGCAGCACGCTCGGGATCCGGAGCAGCCGTCGTCGCCTGCTGCACAGTCGCGTCGTCCAGGTCCGTCTCACGGCGGCGACGCACGCGTCGGATTTCGTCGACGAGCGCCGTGTACGCCACCTTATATAGGTAAGACGATGCGTACGTGCGTTGTTCCTCACCGATAGGTGGACGCTCGAGCATCCGCATCACGCGCATGACCGACGCCTGCACCAAATCCTCGCGCTGACTCCCCAACCAGGACGGACAGAGCCGGCCGACCGCCCGGACGAGGCAGGCGCGCAGCTCGGTCACGTCCACAAGCTGGGACGCCCCGGACAAGCTCATCTGTGAGACCGCCTTGAACGAGCGCCGCGAGCCACCAAAGAAGAGTGGCACAAACCATCCGAACGCTACAAACGCGTAATCCCCCCAGATGAACGATTCGGTCCCGTCCCCCTGTTCCTCATTTGTCAACGCAGATGGTGGATACACCGTGCTTGACGTGCGCCGTGCCCGAGTTCAGATACACCTTCCCGAACACCTGTGTCTGAACGCCGCTCTGACGGACAAAGCGGTGAACAAACCACTGCCCGTCGTCCCGGTCATCGATCATCGAGGCTCCGACCGCGATGTTCTTCTTTCCCGTCGAGCAGGCCACGAAGACGGTGCTGTCGGGTTCCAGTTGCCCCCAGGCCGACGCTCGGTTCTGACGCAACTCGAGACCGTCGAAGTACGCTTCCTGGTGACACGCGACAACGGCAGTCACCTTCCAGTTGCCAGCGTAGGTTCCACCCAGGACACCCCCGTACTCCATCGCTTTCGCGGTGACCGTCCCCAAATCGGGATCCACCTCCATCCCTCTGAACACGAGATGCGTCTCTGGAATCGTGGCCGTGTCGGGGGACGGATCCGTCTCATCCAGCCTGACGACCTCTCCGCCCATGCCCACGACCTTCAACGGGGCCGGACATGCCACTGTCGCGTGCTTGATGGGATCTGAATCAAACAGGCTCGACTCGTGGAAGTACTGGGGCGGCCCTCCCGCGGGGCTATAGCAGTACGCCACCGCGGTCACGCTCCAGCTGTCGAGTGTCCCGGCGATGGCACGGGCCTTCACGACGTAGACCCACTTGTTGAGACCCGCATCGAACATCGGAAACGCGCCCTGGATGGCCACCTTGCCAGCCCCGCCACTCACGCTGGCTTCTCCGCCCAGCACGAGCTTCATCCAACCGCATTCGGCCCGGGCGACCTTGATCTCGGCCGCATCGTAGTTCGTGGTGGCGAGGACCCGGTTGACAGCGGGAGTCAGCGCCTGGGCGACGCGAGCCGTGCCCAACGTCATGACGACCGGTAATACGACGGCAAGCGTGACGCTCGACGCCAGGCGGTCGCGTTCTCGTGCAGGACGCATGACGTTCTCCTTCAGAGCGGGTCGATGGATGGACCTGCGGAGTTCCTCAGCCGGTTGGGCTGTCCGCCAGCGCTCGGAAGATGAACGTTTCCGTTGACGCGATCCCCTCACCTGAGCCACTCAGGGACCCCCTCAGGCAAGGTCCCGAGCCGTTCACGCGCGATGGCTCGGCAAGACTCCTGAGATCGGCGACGACTCGGCTCGGCTGTCACCTGCGCTGCAGCCGGGAGTCGCTCTTCTGGAGCTGAGCTTGGCCGGGTCAGGGATAGCCACCGTGTTCGGTGCCCTTGGCAGGCGGCTACGAACGCGCGATACTGCGCACCCAATGGGAGACAACGCCTCAGGCAAGCTCCTCTTCATCTTCATCCTGGCGGCGCTGCTGTCGTCGGTGGCCGCCTGGCTTGTCGCGCGTCGCTACCGGCTTGCGATGGCGCGACTGATGCGGGCGCCTGCTGGAAAGGGGTCTACTGTCTCAACCCCAGGAACCACGGAGTCTCTTCCGTTCCCGACACCGGTCTCATTCGCTGACAATCTGCGCGCGGGCAGACGGTTGGCCATGCTGCTCATCAGCCTTTCATTGCTCATCGCCGTCACGAGCGCGAGCGTCTGGTGGTGGCTGGCGTTTCCTGGCGAGCCGTTCGCACCGACGCGCATCGCCGCGGTGGCGCTCCTCGGTCTCTGGCCGGTCGTTCCCGCGTTGGGCGTGTTGTGGCGCTGGTCGCGCTGGCGCACTTTCGGTGCCCTCGTGCTCTGGTGCGTCTTCGCCTTCGTGGTTCTGTTGTGGCGCTCGATCGAGCCGCAGCCACTTCAGCTGCTAGCGGGGATGGCCAACGAGATGGGGCTGTCTCTCGTCATCGTGGCGTTCATGACGCTTGGCCACAGCACACGACCGATCGCGCCGTGGCTGCTCCCCCCGATCTTCGTGTTGACCGCCTCGTCGATCGCGGGCCTCGACCTGTTGACATTTCTGGCCGCGCGGCAGTCGTCCGTGCTCACGTGGATCCCGGAATGGGTTGGACTGTCCCCAGTGTTCGGCGCCTTCGTTTTCCTCCCGTGGCTCGTCGCCTGGTGGCCGATTCGCTGGCTTGGTCGACTGCTCGGACGGGCGTATTCGCGCAAGTGGCTCTCGGAGCTGCTCGTGGTCTTTGCGGCCGTCTGGGCGATTGCGCTCTTCGACAAGGTCATCTCGACCACGGGAACTGCGGGGCTTCGCGCCGCAATCCTGTTCGTGCCGCTCCTCTGGATTCCGCTCATCGTGCTGGGAGTGGCGCCTGTGCGCTCTGTTCGGGGACGGCCGCCGACCCTGCTGGTGCTGCGGGTGTTCCAGCAGGACGCGCGGGCGCAGAGCCTCTTCGACCAAGTCATCGAGCGCTGGCGTCTCAGCGGAAACACGGTGATGATCGCGGGCACGGACCTCGCCACACGAACCCTGGACGGCGAAGATCTCTTTACGTTCTTGGACCGGCGGTTGGCGGAACGATTCATCCGTTCACCCGCTGACATCGCGCCGCGCCTCGCATCGCTCGACACCTCACCGGATGCCGAAGGACGCTTCAGGGTCAACGAGTGCTACTGCCACGACACGACCTGGCAGGATGTTCTCAAGGCGCTGGTCGATCGCAGCGACGTCGTGCTCATGGACCTGCGCGCCTTCAAGGCACGCAACGCCGGCTGCTGCTTCGAGCTCGACGTGCTCGCGAAGGCCGCCCGTCCGCTTCGCGTGACGGTGCTGGTCGACGAGCAGACCGAGAGAACGGCCGCAGAGGCCTGCCTCGTCGGGGGCCACCCAGAGCGCTTCACTTGGATCGACACACAGAGAATCGACTCGCGCAAGCGCCAAGAAGTGCTTGCAAGTCTCTTTGCCGCACCGGTCGCCTCGTCTCTGCCAGTCCGAACTGGCCTCGCAGGCGCGTCTGTATGACGCCGCGACCGCATCGTGACACCCACAGATCGGCGACCGTCGTCTTTGGCGCGGCGCTTCTCTGCCTCGCGTTCGGCGTCCTCGAGCTCGGGTGGGCGGTCGCCCAGGCCCAGCCGCTCGTCACCAAGCGCGTGCTCCTTCTGACGCACAACACCTTCTACAACCACAGCAACCTCGAGGCGATCGAATCCGTGTTGCCGGAGCTCGGCCGGGCCGGCGGCTTCGCGGTCACGTCGCTTCAGGGGTACAAGCAGACCGCCTCGTGCACGACCCAGAAACCCTGCGATCCGAGTGTGGTCGATCTGTCGATGGTCACGCGGCAGTACCTCTCGCAGTTCGATGGGATCGTCGCCAGCACGAACGGTGAGCTGCCGTTCACGGACGAGGCGAAACAAGCCATCGTGGACTTCGTCAAGAAGGACGGAAAAGGCATCGTCTTTCTCCACCAATCGGTGGTCACCCTCTACGGTTTCAGGCCGTGGGGAGAGCTGCTCGGTGCGTACCTCGGTCCGGGCGCGATCTTCGACGCCACCAACGCCGCGAAGCGTCCAGCCGTGATGAAGATCGAGGACCGCACACACCTGGCCACGCGTCACCTCCCGGCGGACTGGACGCTCGACGATGAGTTCTATCAGTTCGCGAAGAAGGTCTGGGACCCCGCGACGCCGGGCGACAACCGGGGACCAACGCGGCTGCCGGTCCCGCTTGCGTTCTCGCGCGACCTCGTCCACGTGCTCGTGAGCTTCGATTCGGAGCGGACCGACTTCACCAGCGCGCCCAAGGGCTGGGAACCGGGCGGCGATTACCCACAGGTGTGGTGCCAGAGCCCTGGCAAGGGCCGCACCTTCTACACGGCGATTGGACATCGGGAGGACCTCTGGCGAGGTGACGCCACGTTTCGTCAGCTCGTCACCGGGGCGGTTCGCTGGGTGCTCCGCCTCGAGTAGCGTCCGACGGGTCCTCGGCGTTCCGCCGCGCGATTCCCTGATATGCTGTCGCTGCCACAGCGCGAGAGGCGCCCTTCGGTACACACGTCTTACGAGGCAGACCATGGCCGCTTACAAGTGTGAGAAGTGCGGAATGAGCATCGGGTCGATGACCTGCGGGCAATGCGGGAAAGAGCTCGTGCACTCGACCTTGACCAAGTCGGACGGCACGTCGGTGCACATCTCGGAGTGCCCCGGCGGACATGGCAAAGTCAAATCACCGATGTGCTGCGGGCAAGACATGACCTGCTCGATCTGATCCGCTTCGCATCGGACGCCCGGTCTCACCTCCCCCTTGTGGGCCACCCGGTGCGCCGGTCTCCGTGAGCGCCGCCGGGACATCGAAGACCGCGTCTCCGGCTGCGGTCGCGCGGCGCCATTCCCGGCGGCCGATGAGACCTGGAACGTGCTGACCGATCCTCGTTCGCGGCCCAGCCAGGCGTGGTTCATCATCAGTCCTTGCCCCCCGCCACGCCGGGAGTCTCCTTGAGCCCGGATGCCGCTTGACACGCTCGCGCGTTGCGCGCAGTATCCAGCCCTCACGATGCTCGTGGATCCTGGCGGCCGGACGCTTGGTCGGAGGAATGAGATGCAGCAGATTCGGTTCAGATTGCCTCTGGTGGCGCTCGGATGGTTGGCGTTCGCGCCAGCCGCGCAGGCGCAGCAGGCGAGCGGGATCGCCGGCCTCGTCCGCGACACGTCAGGGGCGGTTCTGCCCGGTGTCACGGTCGAAGCGGCGAGCCCCGTCCTCATCGAAAAAGTGCGGTCCGCCGTCACCGACGGGCAAGGGCGATTCAACATCGTCGACTTGCGGCCCGGCACGTACGCCGTCACGTTCGCCCTGCCGGGCTTCAACACGTTGAAGCGCGAGGGGGTGGTGCTGAGCGCAGGCTTCACGGCCACGATCAACGCCGACCTCCAGGTGGGCGCGCTCGAGGAGACGGTGACGGTCACCGGCGAGAGCCCGCTCGTGGACGTGCAGAACGTCAAGCAACAGAAGGTCGTTTCCGACGAGCTGCTGTCCGCGCTGCCCTCGGCCTCGCGCGCGATGGCTTCGATTGTTGCGATCATCCCCGGCATGGTGGGCGCCGGAGACGTGGGCGGCAGTTCCGGCATCTACACCTCGAACACGACGTGGCGGAACATGTACCACGGCAAGGGCGGGGTGAAGTTCCAGTACGACGGCATGCGGACCAACAACTTGGGGGCGCACGGGGCGACGAGCTATGTGATGAACGGCGCGACCTCCCAAGAGACGACGGTGGACACGGGTGGAGTCTCGGCCGAGAGCAGCGCGAGCGGCGCGCTCATCAACCTGATCCCGAAAGAAGGCAGCAACGCGTTTCGCTACGAGTTCTTCGGGTTCTACACGGGCGAGAACCTGCAGTCGGACAACCTCGACGACGACCTCCGCTCGCGCGGGCTCACGACCGGGCCCAAAGCGCTCGGCATCTACGACTTCAACGGCACGTTCGGCGGGCCGCTCAAGAAGGACAAGCTCTGGTTCTTCACGGCGGGCCGACTGTCTCAGAGCAAGATCCAGGTTCCTGGTGTGTTCTTCAACACGACCAAGGGCACGCCCTTCTTCACGCCCGGCGATCCGGCGTACCGACAAGAGTGGCTGAAGAGTCAGGGCGCCCGGCTCACCTATCAGGCGTCTCAGAAGAACAAGATCAGCATCTTCGCCGACGTCCAATCGTTCGTTGTCCGCGGCCGGGGCAACTTCATCTCGCCCGAGGCAGGCACGGGGTACAACATCTGGCCCGCGGGACTGGCGCAGGTGAGCTGGACATCGCCGCGCACGAGCAAGCTCCTCCTCGAGGCCGGCGCATCGTTGATGAAGGGGCCGTGGCACTATCCGTCGCCGGGCGATCGATTCCAGGCGACGGTCCCGGGATCGATCTCGTTCCTGGAGTCGACGACCGGGTTCCGGTACAACTCACCCGCGACGTGGACCGACTTCATGATCGGCGATCGGCACGCGCAGCGTTTCACGACGTCCTACGTCACCGGGTCGCATGCCTTCAAGGGAGGCATTCAGCTCGAACAAGGCGTGCGGAGCCTGCAGCTGTCGAGTGATGGCGACGTCAACTACACGCTCCGCAACGGCATCCCCACGACCATCACACAGCGCGCCACGCCGTACATGACGAAGGACCGCTTCCTCGACCTCGCGCTCTTTGCGCAGGATCAGTGGACGGTGCAGCGGTTCACGCTCAACTATGGTATCCGGTGGGATTATTTCTACGGCTACACCGCGCCCCAGCAGGTGCCTGCCACGCGCTTCGTCGCCGCCCGGAGCTACGACGGGGTCGGCGGCATCCCCGATTGGAAGGATTTCAACCCGCGCTTCGGCGTCTCCTACGATCTCTTCGGGACCGGCAGAACGGCGCTCAAGGCGTCGTTCGGGCGCTACGTGGAGGTCATGGCCGTCGAGCTCCCGAACGCCATCAATCCAATCACCACCTCGATCAATCAGGTGGACCGAAACTGGACGGACGCCAACCGCAACTACGTCCCCGACTGCGTGCTCGCCAATCCGCTGGCCAATGGCGAGTGCGGCCAGATCAACAATCTCAACTTCGGCGGGTTGAGCGTCGTCAATCGCTATGCGGACGACGTCCTGAAGGGATACGGCGCGCGCAATGCCACCTGGGACATCGCGTTCGAGGTCCAGCACGAGCTTGCGCGGGGCATCTAGCTCACGGGCGGTTACTACCGCAATTGGGCGTCCAACTTCCGGGTGACCAACAACACCCTCGTGACGCCGTCCGACTACAGCCCGTACTGCATCACCGCCCCGCGTCATCCACTCCTGCCCAACGGCGGCGGCTACCAGGTGTGTGGGCTCTACGACATCAATCCGTCGCAGTTTGGGCGGGTCGCAAACGTGGTCACCCAGCTCTCGAACTTCGCCCCGAAGAACGTCAACTGCGACACAAACGGCTCGCTCATCACGACCGGTGGCGCGTTCGCCGTGGCCGACGGCCGAGCGTGCGGCACGTCGGACTTCTTCAACGTGAGCGTCAACACACGCTTGCAGTCGGGCATCACGATCGGAGGCGGTGTCGACACCGGGCGATCGGTCTACGACGCGTGCTACGAGATCGACTCGCCCCAGCAGCGGCTCAACTGTCGCGTCGTTCGACCGTTCCGTGCGCAGACACAGGTCAAGCTGTACGGCACCTATCCACTCCCGGGTGACTTCCTCGTGAGCGGCACCCTGCAGAATGTTGCAGGTCCGAACATCGAGGCGACCTACCAGGCGAGCAACGCCGAGATCGCTAGTTCGCTCGGGCGTCCGCTCGCCGCGTGCCGCGGCTTGACGGCGACGTGCACGGCGACGGCCGCCGTGCCGCTGGTCGCGCCGATGACGCTCTTCGAAGACCGCCGGACGCAGCTCGATCTGCGCTTCAGCAAGGTCTTCAAGCTGCGCCAGGGCGCACGGCTCCAGGCGAACTTCGACATCTACAACGCTCTGAATGCGAACTCCATCCTCGGCGTGAACTCCAATTTCGGGGCACGGTGGCGGCTGCCCATCGCCGCGCAGGTCGGCACCGAGGCGCTGATGAACGGCCGCTCGATTCAGATTGGAGGCGAGCTGCGATTCTGACGGAGGCGTGCGTCGGCAAGGTCCGGCCTCAGAACCTGCCCTAGCAGCCCACCTCCGTGGCGCACCGCTCTGGCCGGCCGAGCCAGCCCCGTTCGTGGCGGCCGGCTTTGGCCGAACCCAAGCGCCACCGCGGTGATGAAGCGTGCCGTGAGCTGCACTTACGGCGTGTCGCGCAAGATAACGACGCCACCGGATCCTGTCGCCACGAACACATGCGAGCCGGTCACCGCCAGGTCAAGTGCGGGCTGCGCGGTCTTGTGGGTGCCGGCGGCGACCGGCTTCTGCGGATCTGCGGCGTCGACGACGTGCAATCCCTCGGCACCCGCCACGTAGACCCGCGCTCCCTGGGCCTTCAGAGTCTCGGATCGGCGAGGCACGTTGACACCTGAGAGGCGCGCCGGCGCGCTCGGGTTCGAGACATCGTAGAACAGCAGCCGCGCGCCAGTGCGATCCAGGACCGCCGCCACGCGAGTCGGCGTCGTGCCGGGCCGCTCGACGAGCACCAGTCGCGGCGAGGGAAAATCGACGAGACCGACGCCACCGGGCGGCGGCGGGATGTCGAGCTCCGTGATGCTGACCTCCGCCGGCGAGCCAGGCTTCGACAGATCGAGCACGTGCAGGCCCGTCGGATCGTCGGCGACGTACACGAGCGGTCGCGACGGGAATACGTCCTGCACGTAGCCATCGGTGAAGTGGTTCGTCAGGAGCGCCGGCTTCGCCGGCTCCGAGACGTCGAGCACCTGCACGCCGGCGACCATGTTCGCTGTGAGGATCGTCTTCGCATCGAGGACCTTCACCGCAATGACGCCACCCTTCAGCGCGAGCGCGCCTCTGAGCGTTGGACTCGCGGCGTTCGAGAGATCCAGCACCCGAAGCCCGAAGAACTCCGTCATCGCATACACGCGGCTGCCCGACACCGCGAACACGCTGATGCGTTCAGGGAACGTGAACGTCGCGCTGGGACGCGGCGCGGTCGGATCGGTCATGTCGTAGCTGCGGAGCGTCCGGTCGGCGGCGACGTAGAGCGTGCGGCCATCGACCTCGATCCGCTGCGCGGGCCCGGGAATCGATCCAACCGGGGTCAGGGCGCGCGCTTGACCGAGCGTGACCGCCGGCTGGACGAAGTCAGCACACACAAGTGCCAGCGCCCCGCAAGCCACACGGAGCCACATGCTCAGTTCCCCCGGCTGCGCCGGTGGCCCGGATCTGGCTGGAGCCGGACGCCGGGTGCGGCCACGCGAAACCGAAGACCGGGCCAACGGGGATGAGCAGTCAGTGCGACCCATATCACCCGCGCTTCGCAATCCGGTACAGCTTCGACTGCGTCCGGATGATGACGCTGCCTCGCGCGACCGCCGGCGTGGCGAGCGCCATCTCCTCGAGCGAGTTCCTCCCGAGCACCTTGAACTCCGGACCCGCCTGGATGACGAAGGTATCGCCGTCCTCGCTCAGCACGAACACCTTGCCGTTGTAGGCCCAAGGCGACGCCGTGAACCCGCTCGTGTCGGCGGCAATCCGCTGACGCCCGTAGATCTGCTTTCCGGTCCGCGCGTCGTGACACGCCAGATACCCGCGGTCGAAGAGCGTGTAGTAATGGTCGCCGTAGACGAGCGGCGAGGTACTGTAGGTGCCGAGCTGACGCTGGTACCACGTGATGTACGCGTTCGACGTCTCGCCCTCCTTCAACGAGATGTCACCCGACGCGCCGGGGCGGACGGCGTAGACCGGACGGACGGCGTCGCCCACCCACCCCGAGCTGATGTAAAGGAGCCCATGCTTGGCAAAGGGAGTGGGCACATTGATCCACGTCATCCCCTTGAGCTCCCACAGCAGCGTGCCGTCGAGACCGTACGACCGCACTTTGCCGGTGCCTGCCGTCACGATCTCGGTGCGCTGCTCGTGCTCCCAGACAAACGGCGTCGACCAGTTGCTCTCCTCGTCGCGATCGATCCGCCACAGCTCGGTGCCGGTCCGCGCATCGTGGGCTGCGACAAACGACCGCTTCTCGTTGTCGTTGACGATGTAGACGCGGTCCTTGTGCACGACCGGAGACGCCCCGGACCCGTACCCGAACTCGCGGTCCATCGGCTCCAGCTCCTTCGACCAGGCGGGATTGCCCTGCATGTCGAAGGCAAACAGTCCGAGGTCGGCGAACAGCACGTAGACGCGCTGGCCGTCCGTCACGGGCGTTTCAGATGCGAAGCTGTTCTTGATGTGCTTCGGCCTGAGCGGCACGATGGTTCGGATGTCGCGCTGCCACCGAACCTTTCCGGTCTCGAAGTCGATGGCGTACACGACCCACCGGTGCGGCACTTTCGCCTCATAGGGGAGCGTGCCCGCGAACAGCCCTTTCTGTGGGGGTGTCGCCTGGCCGGAGCTGACGACCGTGGTCAGGAAGATCTGGTCGCCCCACACGACCGGTGAGCTCCAGCCAAGACCCGGCACGTCGATCGCCCACGCGACGTTCTCGGTCTTGCTCCACGTTTCAGGCAGCGCCGGGTCGTCGGCGGCGACGCCCGCTGACGGGCCACGAAACTGCGGCCACTGCTCGCCTGCCGCCGCCATGGTCCACATGAGTACCGCGGCGCCCGCCCACAGCCAAACGCGACGCATTCGAACCTCCAGCAGAAGTCGTCCGTACACAGGGCAGAGCTGGTTTCGATCTGCCGGGAGCCTTATACACCCATCGCGCGTCGACGTTGCGACATTTCGCGGCACACGCCCGCGGACGCCGGTCGTGCTACTCGGGCCTTATCCGGACGTTCCGCCAGTACATCGGAGCACCTTGGATCTGAACGACGATGTGGCCCGGCTCCCTGTACGGGTGTTCCGGGACCGTCGTGATGAGGGCGCCGTTCAGGAACGCCTTGACCATGCCGTGGTTCGCCACGATCTCGACCGCGTTCCATTCGCCAGGCGGTCTGTTCACCCGCAGCCGCGCGTCATGGTCCTCGATCGCGTTCTCGGCAAACGGGGCGTGCAGCACATCGAAGTGCCGACCGTCGAGACCGAGGCCCCTGGAGGAAGAACGACGAGAGGCGGGATCGGTCACGAACAGGAAATAGCCGCTCTGGCCCTGATAGAGATCGGCGTCTCGGGTCGCGTCCCACCCTGCCGGCGGCTTGAACTTGTAGTCGAACCTCAGCGTGAAGTTCAGGTACTTCTGTTCCGTGTACCAGACGCCGTGCACATGACAGGCGCACGCGATCATCCCGTCTTCGACCCAGACGACCGAACCGGGATCGGACTTGCCGCACCCAAGCGGTGCCGGACGGCATCCGGGGCCGAGGATGAACTTGATGCCGGTGAAGTCGCGACCGTTGAAGATCGGCTGAAAGCCCGGCTCGCCGAGCATCATCGACGTCATCGCCTCGGTGTCGGTGGTCAGTTCGTTCGGCCCCGAGGGATACCTGTTGGCCTGTAGGATGTAGGCGACGATGTCCGCCTTGGCTCGTGGACTGACCGAGGACGCGTCGTTGGTGGGCATCTGTGCGAGCCGTGTGAAGACGTAATACACGCTCGGATAGAGCCTCTTGCGCTCAGGCGTCGCCCTGTCGTCGAGATACGTACCGCCGAACGTGTTGTAGGCCCCCATGGTGCCCGACTTGGGGACGTTTCTGATCTTGGGATCGACCGAGTGACAGTAGCCGCAGTGCCGATTGAAGAGCAGGCGCCCGCGCTCGGCCTGCACGTCGGTATAGAAACGCCCTCCTCCGTTGCCCGCCCCTTCGACCGGTTCGACGACGCGGACCGCCGTTTTCACGGCTGGGGCGCCGGAACTCGCGCCCGGTGCCGGCGCAGCGCTGCCGGGTCTCGAGGCAAGCAGATAGATTTCTCGAAGCCGCGCGGGGTCGGGCGTGAATCCGGTCTGACCGCTCGGAAAGCGGCCGACGCGGAGGATGTAGGCGAGAAGGTCCGCGTTCTGCTGGCGGCTCAGTCCCCCCGGACTCTGAACCGGCATTGTCGTCTGCATGAGCTCGAAGAGCTCGTCGAGCCGCTTGTTGTGCCACCTGGCGAGAAACGCGGCGCCCGTGAGCGGCGGTGCCGCGTCAGTTCCGGCGAGCGTGCCCGCGTGGCAGATCGCACAGTTCTCGACGTAGAGCTCATGGCCGCGCACCGCCTGCGGCTCGGAGTAGATGCCATCCCACGGCGACTTGAGCGCCTGCGCGCCCACCGTTGGGGCGTAGGCGCGACGCGTCAGGTCGATAGCGGCTGCGCCAAGCAGGACGACGCATGCGAGCCAGAACCTCAAGGCATCACCCCTCGAGTCAGCAGCCGTGTGGACGGTGCCGGGCTTCACCAAAGAGTGGACGAGGCGAATGATAGCAGCAGACCGAGACGCCATCGGCCGCCCGCTCTTTCGTGATCCCACCAAGGGACCACAGGCCGCCCTGGCTCGGGCCAGAAGGTCCTTGACCGGCTCGGACGGGCGCGCGAACATGGCGGCGTTGCGGGGAACGAGGTGCACCATGGGTTCGAGACGGCGAGGTCGACGGCAGCTCCTGAAAGGCACTGCGGCGATGGCGGCAATGGCCATCGGCGTACGCCCGTCCGACGGCCAAACCCTCTGGTCGCCCGACGCTGCGCATGGCGCCGGTCCGGGCGCGGCGGCCAGCTCAACGCGAGACACCATGGCCTACGGCGAGCGCTCCCGCTTCGTGACCGCCAAGCGTGCCCGCATGGCCATGATCGGGAACATGGACATGCACAGGGATCCGAACGGGTGGGATGCGCGGACGCCGCTCGATCAGATGCTGGGGATCATCACTCCCTCGGCGCTCCACTATGTGTCGTCGCACGGCAATCCCCCTCCGGACATCGACCCGCGGGAGCATCGACTGATCATCTACGGCATGGTCGACAGGCCACTCGTGCTCAGCCTGGACGAGTTGATGCGGTTGCCGTCGGTGTCGCGCATCCACTTCATCGAGTGCATCTACAACTCCCCCAGCCCACGCGGGAAGACACTCGAGCAGAACCACGGCATGATCTCGTGCAGCGAATGGACGGGGGTGCCATTATCCGTCTTGCTCGACGAGGTCGGTGTGAAGCGCGGCGCGAGCTGGCTCCTGGCCGAGGGCGCCGACGCCACCAAGCACGCCAAGAGCATCCCGATGGCGAAAGCCTTGTCGGACGTGCTCGTCGCGTATGGACAGAACGGCGAGCCGGTCCGTCCGCATCAGGGATATCCCCTTCGCCTCGTCGTCCCCGGCTTCGAGGGCAAGTTTCACGTCAAGTGGCTGAAAGGCATCAAGGTGGTGAATGAGCCGTACTTGACGTATTGGGAGCAGAGCGCGTTTGTGAGAGACCCCAAGACCGCCGGCAGCTACTACATGGAGCAAGGTCCCAAGTCGGTCGTCACGTTCCCGTCGGCGGGACAGCGACTGACGAGCCGGGGCTTCTATACCATCAATGGGCTCGCCTGGTCTGGGGGCGGCACGGTCCGCCGGGTGGAAGTCTCGGTCGACGGCGGACGCACGTGGAAAGACGCGCACCTTCCCGAGCCTGCTCTGCGGATCGCGCTCACACGCTTTCAGCTGCCGTGGACCTGGGACGGGAAGGAGACCGTCATCCAGTCGAGATGCACGGATGACACCGGGGCGGTCCAGCCCACGTTTGCGGACCACGCCGCGTTCTGGGGCATCTCGAAGGCCCCTCACGGGAATGCGATACAGCCGTGGAAGATCACCAACGACGGTCAGGTGCTCAATGCGCTCTGAAACCCTCGCCGTCACGTTCGTGCTCGCCTGCAGCGCAGTCGTGGCCGCACAGCCGCCACCCACCTCGAAATACCGCCTCGGACGGACGCCCACGCCGGCCGAGCTCAGCCCGCGCGACGCGCATGTCCCGCCAAGTGGCGACGGACTGCCCACGGGCAGCGGCACGGCCAAGCGCGGCGAGATCGTCTATCAGACGCGCGGGTGCGGAAGCTGTCACGGGCCGACTGGCGAGGAAGGTCCAGGGCCGGTGCTCGTGGGATCGCTGCGCCGGCGAGCGCCGAGCGGACACGGGGACCACGCGGCCGAAAACCACTGGCCCGGCCGCGGCGTCAAAAACTTCCCGTTCGCGTCCATTCTCTGGAGCTGGATCAACGTGGGGATGCCGCTGCATCAGCAGGGCTACCTCACGCCAGACGAGGTCTACAGCCTCACCGCGTATCTGCTCCACCGCAACGGCATCATCAAGGAGGATGAGGTCATGGACGCGGAGAGCCTCGTCAAAGTCCAGATGCCGAAACGCGCCGACTATGTGCCACCGCCCTTCGCCGACTGGAAGCCGGGCTTGAGGGGTCGCTAGCCGCGCGGCGCCCTTGGCGAAGCGCCAGGAGGCACGCCCGGCTGCCGTTCACGCCTTGGCCTGCGGATCGACCCGAGACTGGCGCCCCGGGCCGACGTCCTCGCGACCTGGGACGCGCAAAGGCCTCTGCGACATCCTGTTAAGATTTCCCGCCCATGAACTGAGGGGAGGCCATCATGAAGCGCTCGCGTACTGGGTCATCGGCAGTCGCGCTCACGGCGACGCTCGGCTCGGTGGCTCTGCTCGCCGGTGTCCTGAGCACAGCATCCGGCTCAGCTCAATCAGCCGCTGCGACCTCGGCGCTATTCGAGGGGGCGCGACTCATCGCGGGCACCGGCGGTCCAGCGATCGAGAACTCGTCGTTTCTGGTTGAAGGAGGTCGGTTCACTGAGGTCGGTCGCGCCGGTGCGGTCAAGGCACCTCCAGGCGCCCGCCGTATCAGCCTCGCGGGCAAGACCGTTATGCCTGCGATCGTCGACACGCATACGCACATGGCCACCGCGCGTGACGCGCTCGTCGATCAGCTGCGCGGCAAGGCGTACTTCGGCGTTGGAGCCGTGCTGAGCCTGGGGCAGGACCCAGGTGAGCTGCCATTCCAAGTCCGCGCCGAGCTGATTCCAGGCGCCGCGCGCTTCCGCACGGCCGGACGCGGGATCACGATGCCCGAACCGGGACGTTCCGAAGCCCCGTACTGGATCACCTCGGCGGCCGAGGGCCTCAAGGCAGTCCAAGAGCTCGCGGCACGCAAGGTGGACATCGTCAAAATCTGGGTCGACGATCGTGATGGCAAGTACAAGAAGCTCACACCCGACCTCTACGGACCGATCATCGAGGCGGCCCACAAGGCCGGGCTCCGCGTCACGGCCCACCTCTTCACCCTCGACGATGCGAAGGCGCTGCTACGGGCGGGGATCGATGCCTTTGCGCACGGTGTCCGCGACCGTGATGTCGATGCCGAGTTCCTCGCGCTCGTGAAGGAGCGGCCGCACGTCGTGCTCGTGCCCAACCTGCCCGACCGCGGGGTGAAGACCGACTTGAGCTGGCTCGCGGAGGCCCTCCCGGCCGCGGAGCTCGGCAAGCTGCAAGCGGCATCCGTCGACAATCCAAATGCGCAGCGGTCTTTCGGGATTCAGGCTCGCAATCTCGCCAAGCTGAACGCGGCCGGGATGCGTATTGCGCTCGGGACCGATGGAGCTGGTCTCTGGAGTCATCACCTCGAGATGGCCGACATGGTCGCCACCGGCATGACACCAGCCCAGGTCATCGTCGCGTCCACCCGCAACGCCGCCCAGCTCGTCGGGCTGTCCGATACGGGCACGATCGAGGCCGGCAAGAGCGCCGACTTCATCGTCCTCGACGCCAATCCCCTCGACGACATCGCAAACACGCGAACGATCAACGATGTCTACCTTCGCGGGGCCGCGGTCGACCGCTCGACGCAGCGGGCGCGAATGGCCGGACGCGCGCCGTAGTCTGGTTGTGAGCGCCGACGCCGTGGAGCTGGTCGGGCCGCAGACCGCTCGAGAGACCACCTCTCGCCTACCATCCGCTCTCGGTCCGCCCGCATGCTCACGAAGCCGCCAGTGAATCTTCTCGTGCCATGCCGATCTCGCCTAAAAGCCGCACGAATCGAGCGTCCGACCGCACCGGTGCAAACCGCGGCTCGACGACGATGTAGGCGAGTGCGGGATCGCGGTGCACGGCGGCCTGCTCGAGCGCCGCCAGGGCCTCATCCGTCGCTCCAAGGCCCACGTACGCGAGGGCGCGGTGGTAGGGCGAGACGTATCGTTCGCGGCCGAGTCTCTCGAGTCGCTCGAGCCAGTGCAGGGCGCGCGCCCGATTACCACACACCGCGACGGCGTGCGCGAGCCACGCCGTCACGACTGGGGCGTTGATCCCTTGAGCTTGCACGGCCTCGAGCGCTTCGATTGCGTCGGCCGTCCGACCGACCTGCAGGTAGGCGGCACCAATCAGCCGACGCGGCGCCAGGTACTCTGGAGCCAAATCGAGGATGTGCCTGCAGCGCTCGATAGCCCGGTCGAAGTCTCCGATGAGATACTCGACCAAAGCCGCACTGACGCTGACGACCATGCAGAAGGGATCGAGGTCGCAGGCCAGCTCCGCTTCACGAATCGCCTCTACTTTTCGCGATTGGATCGCGAGCATCAGCGAGTACCGACGGTGCACGTTCTCGTGGCTTGGGTTGAGGGCCAGCGCCTGTCGGTACGCGGCTTCGGCTCCGTCCCAGTCCCACTCCAGCATTCGGCGCACATCCGCCCACGCCAGATGCGCATCTGCCAGGTTCTGGTCGAGATCCAGCGCTCGCGAGGCAAGGTTTCGAGCCGTTTCGAGCTCAGTGCGTGGAGGTGCAAAGTACTGCTGAGCACGTGCGATATGCACGCGGGCAGCACTGGCAAAGGGGGGCGCAAACTGCGGATCGAGCGCGGTTGTACTTCTGAAATAGCTCAGGGCCTGTGAGAGCGCTGACGCGGACCAGGTCTGTCGGTCGTCGTCCAGCTTGTTCCAGAAATAGCGGCCCTTCAGGTATTCCTGATAGGCGGCCACCGACGTCGACGATGGCCGCGCGAGGGTCGTGGCTGATGGCGCCAGCTCCATCGTCAGCGACCGCGCGATTCGCGCAGCGACATCCACTTGCACCGACAGCGTGTCGGTGACGTGTCGATCGTAGGTTTCTGCCCAGAGCTGGGTCTCACCCCGGGCGTCGACGAGCCGTGCCGTGATGCGCGCGCGGTCGCCCTCCCGGCGAACGCTCCCCTCGAGCAGATACTCAGCACCGAGAGCGTCGCCGATGGCGCGCGCACGCTCGGTCGTTCCCTTGAACGCCATCGACGACCAGCGCGCGATCACGCCAATGCGGCCCCGGCAGAGCTGCCCGAGCTGCGCGATCATCTCCTCGGTCAACCCGTCGCTGAAGTACTCCTGTCCGATTTCGTGACTCAGGTTCGAGAACGGCAGCACCGCGAGCCTGACGCTCGGCGCGACGCTGCTCGCCGGCTCAGAAACGGTCCGGTCAGCCGGAACGATTGATGCGATGAACCGGTAGCCCCGGCGCGGCAGCGTCTCGACGAATCGAGGGTTGTCCGCCTCGTCTCCGAGCGCCTGGCGGAGACGCTTGATGGCGGCGTTGAGGCTGTGCTCGAAATCGACGAAGGTGCCACCCGGCCACAAGCACTCCCGTAACTCTTCACGCGTGACGAGTTGCCCCGGGCGCTCGATGAGCAGGCGCAAGAGGGCCAGCGGCTGCTCCTGCAAACGTACCCGCTTCGACCCGTCGTCCAACTCACCTGAACGCGTGTCGAGCGTGAACGCGCCGAATCGGACGGCCGTCATCTGGCCGAGCGTCGAACCGGGCCGTGTCGGTCCCGTGGGCGTCATCGTCCTCGTTCTTATGCCGTACGCCAGGCCCTTCTGAAAAGGGGCGTACCGCGAAGTCACCTATCTGTCACCAACGTATCACCTCGTGTGACCTGCCGCGCATTGAGGCACCCGTGACCGCAGTCCACAGTGGACCCACGCCCGCACTCACTCGGGCACTGGAGGAGCGATTATGAGTGCTCGCTCGACAGGTCTCCTGTTTCTGGCGGCCATGGTGTGGACGTGGCCCGCCACCGGAGCCGACACGGCACGCCCGGACGTCTGCGTGCGGATTTACGACTCGTCCGGCGTCATGAGCAGAAGCGACGAAGCTGCTCTCGATTATGCCCGTGAGGCGCTCGCCGATGCCGACATCAACGTCGTCTGGCAGCGATGTTTCGTCGTGCCGTGCGAGACGCCACTGCGCTCGGGCGAGATGATTGTCCGGATCGCGCGGTCGCGCAAGTCCGCGCAGGCTCGGGAGCCACTCGTGCTCGGCGACGCCTGGGTCGACCCCGTGGAGGGCACCGGCGTCCTGGCCACCGTCTACATCGACCGAGTGCATCTGTTGGCCGAGGAGGCTCGCGTCGACGTCCGACGCTTGCTCGGCCGAGCCATCGCTCACGAATTGGGGCACTTGCTCCTCGCCAGCACCGTGCACCCGCCTCTCGGCCTGATGCGCGCCACATGGCGAAACGAAGAGCTTCAGCGCGACGACAGGCTGGACTGGACTTTTGCCCCAACAGAAGCGCAGGCCATGGCGAGGCGAGCCCTGGCGATGGCGGCCCGCCGATCCGGACCGTCGGCCCAGGTCTCACAGTAGCGATGCTACGCTGGGGCCGGGTGGGACCGCCCGCGGACCAGCGGCCGGTTGGGCGTAAGCCGGCGCGGCCGTGGAAGCGCCTCTGCGGAACAACGGAGCTCAGCGCGATGGACTTCGAGGTGAACGAAGCGCTCCAGATCCTGCGACGGACACCGGCCGTGCTCACGGCCCTCCTCGCCAACCTGCCGGACCGCTGGGTCATGTCGAACGAAGGTGCCGACACCTGGAGCCCATTCGAGATCGTCGGCCACCTGATTCACGGTGAGGACACCGACTGGATTCCGCGGGCCGTCGTCATTCTCACCAAGGGTGAGACACGCGCCTTCGAACCATTCGACCGCAACGCGCAGTTCGAGCGATTCAAAGGCCAGTCGCTCGCGGCCTTGTTGGACACCTTCGACAGGCTGCGTCGTTCGAATCTGTCGACACTCGAGCGCTGGGCGTTGACACCGGCGGACCTCATGAAGCGAGGCAGGCATCCCGACCTGGGCACTGTCACGCTCGGGCAGCTCCTGGCAACGTGGACCGCCCATGATCTGAGTCACCTCGCCCAACTGGCGCGCGTGATGTGCCGCCAGTACACGGAAGCCGTGGGCCCGTGGCGCACGTATCTCCGACCGCTTCAGCAGTCCGGAGGCCCCGCAGGCGCGTGACGGCGCAGCGCCTACTGGCCGGGGAAGATGAGCGGCAGCCCGTTTTTCGGGTTGCCGATGACGATGATCTTCGCGTTCTGGCTGCCCACGAGCTTCTCGGTGGCCTCGATACCTTTCCACTGGAGCAACTGATCGCTGATGCCCTGCGTCACGATGCGCTGAAAGTCGGCGACGCCCTGCGCCTCGATCCGTTTCCGTTCGGCTTCCTGCTTCTCCCGCTGCAACACGAACTGCATCCGCTGCGCCTCTTGCTCGGACTGCTGCTTGGCCTCGATCGCGGCTTTCAGCGTCGCCGGCAGTTGAATGTCGCGGAGCAGAACGTTTTCGACCAAAATGCCGCGCGGCTCGAGCACCTTCGAGAGCTGGTCGCGCATCTGCTGCGAGACGATTTCGCGGCCCTCGCTGTAGAGGGCGTTCGCGGTGTGCGCGGATGTCACCGCCCGCATCACCGATCGGAAGTTCGGCGTCACCACCACGTCCGCGTAACCGGCACCGAGCTTCTGGAACACGTCGGGCGCGCGCGATCCATCGAGCCGATACAGCAGCGACGCCTCGAGGGCGATGATCAAGCCCTCGCTCGAGGGCACCTCGGCGCGCTCCTTGCTCTCCTGCGTCCGGACGGACAGATGCGTGACCCGCTTCAACGGGTTGATGAAGTGAAGCCCTTCACCCAGGCGCTCGCCGGTCAGGCGTCCGAACAAGGTCAAGACACCCACGTGGCCCGTCGAAATAGTCGTTGCCGAACAGGACGCGGCGAGCGTCGCGAGCCCGAGCAGCACGGCGAGGGCAAAGCGACGGCCCGGTCGTGCGTCGATGGTGATCTCCTTCATACGCCGAACCCCTTCGAGGGCGGAACGCCCTTGGTCGTCCTTATCGGCCATGCGCGCCACCTTCCCCAGTGCCGCCGCAGGGCGCCTGCTCTATTCCATCCGCCGCCGGTGGGAGCCGCTGGTTGGCCATCCGGCACGCGCCCTTACTCGCGCGACTCGCGCGCCCGCGGCGTCGGAACCTCGAACACCCAGAGCGCGGCGCCGTGCTCGGGAGGGTTGCGAATCTCCGGCACGAGCACGTCGTAGCTGGTCGACTGATAGCCACCCGGACCCACCACGACGGCGACGAACTCGCGACCGCCCGCCGCAAAGCTGATTGGCGCCGAGCTCGGGACATCGTTCAACCGCATGCTCCAGAGGCGTGTGCCGGTGGCGGCATCGAAGGCCTGGAACATCCGGTCGAGCCCGCCCACAAACACCAGTCCACCCGCGGTGACGAGCGTCCCGGTCGTGAGCGGCGCGCGCTGCCTGTCGACCCAGACCGTCTTCTTGGTCTCGACGTTCAAGGCGTGGAGGCGCCCGTACTTGCCGTCGCTGTCGGGCCGTGCGCGCACCGTCCACCGCACGCCCGACGACAAGCTCCCCCGCTCCCCCTCCCCGACGGGCACGAGGTCCATGCAGGCCTCGACGATCGGCAGGTAGAGCATCTTCGACGCGGCATCGAACGAGGTGGGCATCCAGCCGCGACCACCGCTCACATGGGGACAGATCATCTTCGTGGCGCCGTCGCCCGGCAGCAGGGCGGGATCGGTCGTCTTCGCGCCTGTCTTCGGATCGATCGCCGTGACCAGGTTCTGGAGCCCGAGGTCGATGGACGAGACATAGCGCCCGGTCTCAGCTTCCATCAGGTCGAAGATCATCTGCTTGCCGGCCGTCAGAATCACGCGCTCCATCCGTCCGTTGACCGGCAGCTGCACGACCTGGCGCTCGAACGCCCAGTCGAGATCCCACTGTCCGTTGTCCTGGTGCTGGAAGTGCCACTGCAGCCGGCCCGTGTCCGGATTGATGGCGAGCGTGGCGTCGAGATAGAGCGCGTCGCTCGTCACGCCGGACTTGCCGATGGGACTGCGAAGCGGGCCGGTGTCGTACGTGTTCCCCGGCGCAAAGAACGCGAGATTGTGAACGGGATCGTAGCTGCCCGGAATCCAGACCGAGCCGCCGTTGCGCTTCTCGAGCGGCAAGCCATTCCAGCTGTCGCCGCCCGGCTCGCCCGGTCTGGCGATCGTCGCGAAGCGCCAGGCTTCGCGTCCCGTCTCGGCATCGAGCGCGACGATGAAGTTGCCGCCCTCGGCCCGCCCCATCGTGCCGATCATCACCTTCCCGCGTGCGACGAGCGGACCTCCCGTCATGCGGTAGCCGCGCGCCGGATCGGCAATCGCCTGATCCCAGACGACGCGACCGGTCTTCGCATCCAGGGCGACCACGTGGACGTCGGACGTGGGCACGAAGAGCCGTGTTCCCAGGATGGAGAGCCCGCGTTTGACGGTGGGCACCACACCCGGTGGTAGTCGCCGCGTGTACTGCCAGAGCAGATCGCCGGACGCCGCGTCGAGCGCCTGGACCTTGTCGCCGAAGCTGTGGACGAAGAGGACGCCGTCGTGCACGAGCGGCGTGGCCTGATTCGGTCCGTTCGGCAGCGACCAGGTCCATGCGGGCCGCAGCTCGCGGACGTTGCCTTTGTTGATCCCTTTGAGCGGACTGAAGCCGTAGGCGTCATACGTCCGGCGCCACGTGAGCCACGCGCCGGGCTCCGGGCGCTGGAGCATCCCGTCGGTCACCGGCCGCAGGCTCTCGAGCGGGCTCTTGCGTGTCGGATACGCAGGGACGACCGCTCGCGGCGCCAGCCCGCCCCCGCCGACCGGAGGCCACGCAGGCGCGGCCATCGTGGCCAGCTTCGCGGGATCGCCGGGAAGCTCGCGCGTTCCCGCCGGTGCCCCGTTCTCTCGCACCATGAACGCCAGGACCTGTGCGTAGCGTTCATCACCCAATGAGCCGGGTGTCGCGGGCGGCATCCTGCTGCTCGTGTAGGTGAAGAGCGCCTCGGCGGACCGCGAGCCCCACTTCAGACGGAAATCGCTGCCCTTGAGCGGCGGTCCGTACGCGCCGTCATCGAGACTCGGGCCGTGGCACGAGCTGCACTGCTCCGCGTAGACGCCCTGCCCCCGATCGGCTTGCGCGGCGGTGTACTCGAGCGGTGGCGCCGGAGACTGCGCAACGGGAAACGACGAGGGCCAGACGGCGACCAGGCTGAGCGGCAGCCAAACGCGGACAAGCCATTGCAACTTCCGCCGATGAGTTGATGGACGCACGGCTTCAATACCTCTCTCTCAAGATCGTGAGGCCAGCGATGGTTTCCGGCCGAGGCAGCATGTTCCCGCGCAACCGTGCCCTGGTCAAGCGCCTTTCACACGGAGCGTGCGCACGGGCCACACGGCGCGAGGACACAGAGACCAGCCGGCGCGTGTTACGCTGCTGAAGGAGCTCACGCACCGACGATGGGTCATCGAAGATCGTTCGCGCCCGCGTTGGCGATCCTGGTCACGAGCCTCGTCCTCCTTGGTGGGACGACCGTGCGCGGGCAGGACTGGAGCCCCGAGCGGGCTGCCCGGTACCTCGATGAGCGAATGGATCGGTGGTTCGCGTGGAAGCCTGCCGCCTCGCCGGAGGGTCCATGCGTGTCGTGCCACACCGCCATGCCGTATCTGCTGGCGCGGCCGCCGCTTCGACACCGACTTGGCGAGCCGCACCCGACACGTTTCGAGAGGGGACTGCTGGATCGATTGCGCGCCAATGTCGGCGCCAAGCCGCCCTCGTATCTGCAGGGCGTCGAGGTCGTCTTTGCGGCGTTCTTTCTGAGCGCGCCATCCGCGGACGCTTCGGTCACACCGCAGGCACGTGCCGCGTTCGATCAGCTGTGGGCCATCCAGGCCACCGACGGTTCGTCGCAGGGCGCATGGGAGTGGCTGACCGTCGATCTCGATCCCTGGGAGCACGCCGAGTCCGCATACTTCGGCGCGGCCCTTGCCGCGCTGGCGGTCGGTCGAACGGGCATGCGCGACGCGCTGGGCCCAGCCGCGAGCGCTCACATCGCCGCCCTCCGTGGACACCTCGCCCGTCCATCACCCACTCGCCCGCTGCACGACACGCTCGCGCGGGTATGGGCCTCATCGACGAATCCCGAGGTGATGTCGACGACCGAGCGCGAGGCCGTCATCGCCGACGTGTTCAGCCGACAACAGCCCGATGGCGGCTGGACCAGCGCGTCCCTTGGACCGTGGACCGCACATCCGCGGCAACCGGTCGATGTCGGCAGCAATGCGTACGCGACCGGCTATGTCGCCTACGTGCTTCAGCAGGCTGGCATCCGTCTAACCGATGCGCGCCTCGCGCGAGCGGTCGCCTGGCTGGCCGCCCGTCAAGACCGCGTCACCGGCGCGTGGCCGTCGGTCTCGATGAACAAGCCGTATCCTCCGGGCTCGATGGAGTCGTTCTTCATGCAGGATGCCGCCACGGCCTTCGCTTCGCTTGCCCTGCTCGAAGCCGGCAAGTAAGAGCCCGACGCGCATCGCGTCGCGAACGGCTCAGCGCGTGCCCGCGCTTCAGGCAGGTCCGGCCGCCAGCGCGCGCAGCTTGAGGGTCGTTGCGAGATTTCGTGTCGTGGCGTCCCGACCGACCTTCCCAAGGAGCGCCTCGCCGGCCTTGCTCTTGAGGATGCCGTTTGCGGCGAAGAAATAGGCCGCGTGCTTGCCGATCACGAATCGCTCTGGCGGCGCGACCAACGTCTCGATGAACGACAGCCCTGACAGAGTCTTCGGTTGTTGCGTCATGGCAACCAGGACTCGGGCGTGCTCCGAGGGGGCAGCGGCGATGGGATTCTCCGCCACGATGGCCGCCAGCTCGCTCGCCGACTTCACGATGACGGGCACGTCGATCCGCAGCCGCTTCGCGATCGAGGCGGCGATGCTCGCCGCGTGGGTATTCGCCGCACCACCGGATGCACGAAAAACAGCATTGCCACTATTGAGAACGGTGGCGACGTCCGTATAGCCCAACCCGACCAGCAGCTTGCGCAGGTCCGCCATCGGGATGCGGCGGCCTCTGCCGACGTTGACACCACGCAACAGGGCAATGAAGGTTGGCATGCCCTGCCATCATGACTGGGGCACGATGCTGGCATGTCTGGCCACTTCCTGCCATCTCCCGCCTTGCTTCATCCAGACGCCCGTGAAGCGGAGCTGCGAGGTCTGTCCCGTCAATGGCAGCTTCCCTGCCCAGACAACCGTCTCGGCCCCGGCCACGATGGCCGTATCGCCGTACAAACGGACGTACTCGATCTGTCTCTGGTACGCAGTGAAGGCCAGCGTGCCCGACTCGGTCATGCCCACCACCTGTCGCTTGTCGATGAAGCGATTGAACGGGTTCGTCACAACCAAGTCGTCCGACCAGAGCCGCTTCAGCGTGGCCACATCGTTTCCGAGCAGGGCGTCGACCTCTTGAACGTTGAGCCGCCTGATTTCCCGCTCGTCGAGTCGATCGTTGCCGGCCTGTCCGGCAGTGAGGATCGGCGCCGCGACCACGACAAACGCAAGGACAGCTCTCTTCATCTCTTCACTCCTTCCAGGGTTCCAGTACTGCTCGCGCCGGCGTGCCTCGGCCACGGAGGCAGTCTAGCAGCCGCCGGGCCCCGCCAGGGCGAGCGATCCGTGCCCGCAAGATTCCTGGCTTGGTCGTTCTACGAACAGATCGGCGACACGTACGACCGTGATCACGCTCGACTCGAGGGGCCTCCCAAGTCCGAAATAGCGCGCCGCGGTGTCTAACCAGCTGACGTACCGAAAGGGCCCTCACTCGGTTGACGCGATCGCCGTTCCGCTCATGGCCTGAGTGGCCGTGACTGGCCTTGACGCCGAGGAGGGACCCATGCATGTCCGTCTGTATGCCTGTCTGGCACTCGTTCTGACCACCGGCTGTTCCGCCCGTGACACCGCCGTCTTGCAGCGAGATCGACTGGAACTACCGCCACCAGCGCCTCCGGCGACGGAGGCCGTTCAGGTCGCAACGCCCGGCCAACCTCATCACCAAGAGGTGGACACGTCAGGCACCGTGGCTGCGCAGGCTTCCGGTCTGGTGAGCGGTCGCGTCGGACCAGTGCCGGGTCATCCCGCCCACGGAATCCCTTCCGCGATCGCGCCGAATGAGGGGTCCATACCTGCCTGGACCCGCTTCAACACCGAAACGTACGCCCACACCGACGAGAACCCGTTCCGTCACGTAGCCTCCGATCCGTTGTCGACCTTCTCCATCGACGTCGATACGGCTTCGTACGCCAACGTGCGCCGCTTCTTGTCCACCGGCACGCTGCCGCCAGCCGGTGCGGTCCGGATCGAAGAGCTCATCAATTACTTCCGCTTCTCGTATCCACGACCGGCGAACAACCAGCCCTTCTCGGTGACGACCGAGCTCGGCGCCTGTCCCTGGAATCCGAAGCACCTGGTCGCCCTCATCGGCCTCCAGGGCCGCGAGATTCCGGCGCACGATCTCCCGCGACGAAACCTTGTCTTTCTCATCGATGTCTCGGGCTCGATGGCGACGCCAGACAAGCTGCCGCTCGTCCGCAGCGCCCTGCGCATGCTGGTTGAGTCGCTCACCGCTCGCGACCGCGTGGCCATCGTCGTCTATGCGGGGCGCAGCGGCCTTGTGCTGCCCTCGACGGGCGGAGACGAGAAGGCGGTCATCGATCGAGCCATCGCCGAGCTCGAAGCCGGCGGCTCCACCAACGGTGGCGAGGGCATTGCGCTCGCCTACCGGATCGCCCGGGAGCAGTTCGTTCGCGGCGGGGTCAATCGCGTCGTTCTCGCGACCGATGGCGATTTCAATGTCGGCCTGACCAGCCATGATGCGCTCGTTCGGCTCATCGAGGCCGAGCGCGCCAGCGGGGTGTTCCTCTCCGTCCTCGGCGTCGGCACGGGCAACCTGAAGGATTCGACGATGGAGCTCCTGGCCAACAAGGGAAACGGCAACTACTCGTATCTCGACTCGCTGTACGAAGCGCGCAAGGTGCTGCTCGAGGAGGCCGGTGGCACGCTCGTCACGATTGCCAAGGACGTCAAGATCCAGGTCGAGTTCAACCCTCGAACCGTCGCCGGTTATCGGCTCATCGGGTACGAGAATCGGGTACTCCAGGCACAGGACTTCAACGACGACAAGAAAGACGCGGGCGAAATCGGCGCCGGGCACTCGATGACCGCGCTCTACGAGATCGTCCCGGCCGGCGTCGGCCTCGACAGCCCATCCGTGGACCCGTTGAAGTACCAGCGAATCGAGGCCGCGCCCCATGGAGCTGCCAGTGACGAGTTGCTGACCGTCAAGCTCCGGTACAAGGAGCCGGATGGCGACGTGAGCCGGCTGCTGACCACATCCGTTCGGAATCAGCCGCAGCCGATCCGCGAGAACCTCGGCTTCGCCACGGCCGTCGCTGAAGTGGGCATGTTGCTGCAGCAGTCGAAGCACGCGCCGGCCGCGAGCTACGCGTCGGCGATTGGACGCGCGCGGGAGTTCCGGCGGGACGATACGGGCGGTTACCCCGCGGAGTTCATCAAACTGGCGGAGCTCGCTTCGGGGCTGCGGCGTGCGGATGAGATCGCTCGGAAGTGATCCCCGGAGAATCGCCGCTAGGCTGGTGGCCCGCCCGCTGACGCCAGCCCCCTTTCGCTATTGCGTCTGCGCGCCAGGAACGCTGTGCGCCGGCTGATAGATGCGCTTCTTGATTCGCCAGCCGTCAGCCGTCTTCACGAATATGTCGCGGTAGATGCCACCGCCGGTGAGCGTGCTCGCTTTGCCGCCCGCGCCGAGATTGACCAGCATCACGTACGCGTGCCCGGTGGCTCCGTCGGCCGACGGCTCGATCGTGATGTTCGAGTTGACATGCAACACGTTGGTTGGCCCTTTGTTGCTGCCGGGCGCTGCGGCCAGCTCAGACAGCTGCTTGCGACCTTGCAGCGTCTTGCCACCCGGGAGCTCGAAGGTGCCATCGGGCGTGAACACACCTGCGTACATGTCACCGTTGCCCGTGTCGTAGCCTATGGCGTAGCGGCCGTAGAGCTGCTGAATCTCCGCGTAATCCAGGGCGGTGAGTGATCCGCGCCCACGCTGTTGGGACTGGGCTTGCACCGACAGGACCACGACTGGCACCACGACCGCAAGCATCACGGTGGCTTTCTGCATGAGCACCTCCTACGAGAGGCATTCTACGGCTCAGGCATCTGATTCGCGACTGTCCCGAGACCCGCCACGCCGCCTTCCGGACGGTTCGCGTGACCCCGTTGCCGGCCTCTCGTCCGCTGACTCAATCCCCGGTCGGGTCCTATTCCCCCGAGCGCGACCGACCCGTTTGGCGTGTGACCGACGCCCCGATCTTCCGGAGTGGGAGGTGACTGGTGGTCCGGTTGTGGAAGACCCACAACACGACGCGCTTTATCGATGAGGCCTGTCCGTTGCGCCATGAAGGCGCGAATCGGTTTGACCAGTCTGCCCGACTCTTCGGGCTCTTCGTCCTGTCGAAGATGCCAGGGCGAGGACCTGCTCGCGCGACAATTTTCTCCCCTCATCCCAGAGCGTACTGAACACCGCCGCACTGAGCGCGGTTCGCAGCTTTTCGATGCAGCGCGCGCCTGCATCGTCGATGGCTGTGAAGAGCGGCACTTCAGCATTTTCCAGGAGGGCACCCGCCGCAGCGAACAGACGCACGGCGCGAGAGTAATCGCGGCGCACGAATGAAATCTCGGCTTGTCCTTGGATGCTGAGTGCGAGCTGCCAGTTCTGCCCGCTAGCTCCGACAACCGAGAGGCTCTCGGACCAATAGGCTTCGGCCCTCTCGTATTCATGGGCATCTGCAGCAAGGCGGCCGAGCTCTCGGAGTGGGTACACAAGCGACCAGGGGTCCGGTAATGCCCGCAGCAGGGCAGCACTCGTCTGAAGGCATGCCGCTGCGTCAGCGGACCGCCCTTGCAGACGTTCCACGCGGCCCAAGGTGCTCAGGGCGATGCCGCGATCCCATGCACTCGCCGGATCGCTGAGCAGGTTCACGCTTTCCTCGAGCAGGCGTACGCCCGCCTCGAGATCGCCCAGGCCAGCCAGTGTCGAGCCGAGCTGGCGGAGCGCCCGTCCAAGCCCCGCGACGTCATCGGTCGTACGCCAGAGTGCGGCGCTCTCCTCCAGACGCACGCGCGCCTGTTGATAGTCTCCGAGGAGAGATGCCAAGGTGCCGGCTCCGTACAGGGCCTCCGCTCTTGTTCGTACAGGTGCCGCGGCGCTCCGTGCCAGCATCGTCTCCAGCCACCGCCGACCCTCGCCCCAGCGGGTTCGGCGCAGCCAGTACTGCCAGAGTGCCACCGCAAGTCGCGCGCCGATTCCCCGATCGCCTTCGGCCTGGCTCGACCACTCCAAAGCCGCTCGCAGGTTGTCGTAGTAGCCCTCCAGACGCGAAAGACAGCTGGCGGAGGCCGCGGTATTGATACACAGCTGTGTCTCCTCCGCGATCCCGAGGAAGTACTCCGCGTGACACCTCGCGAGCGTCTGGTCGAGATCTGGCGCGAGTTTTGTCCGTGCGTACTGCCGGATGGTGGACAAGAGCCTGTAGCGCGCCTCGGCCTCTGAAGGTCCTGACATGACCGTCACGAAGGAACGATCGATCAAGCGCATCAGCGTGTCGAGCATCTCGGGTCCGCGGGAGCCGACCGCCGCACCGAGCACCGCATCCATCGCGTCCAGCGTAAACGCTCCGGCGAACACCGAGAGCGACGCGAGCAGTTCGCGCTCTCTCGGCGAGAGCAGGTCGTAGCTCCAGTCGAACGTCGCTTTGAGCGTCCGGTGCCGCGGCGGCGTGCGGCTCCGAAGTCTCGGCAAGGCGACGGCATCATCCACGTGCGCTGCGATCTGTTCCGGGGTCAGGGCGTTCACGCGGCTGGCAGCCAGCTCGATCGCAAGCGGGAGCCCGTCCAGGCCGCAGCAGATCTGGCGAATCGCCGACGCATTGCTCTCCGTGACGGCGAAGGCCGGTGACACGTTGCCTGCGCGCTCGACAAAGAGACGGACGGACTCACACGCCATGAGGTCGGCGGCCGACGTCGATGCGCCGGGCAGGGCGAGGGGCGGAAGGTTCCAAATTGTCTCACCGGCGACTCCGAGTGGCTCGCGGCTGGTGGCCAGGATCTTCAGATTCGGGCATTCAGCGAGCAACTGCTCCGCGAGCGAGGCACACGCGTCCAGAAGATGCTCGCAATTGTCGAGGAGCAGCAGCACGTGGCGATCGCCGAGTGAGGTCGCGATCGCGTCGACGAGCGCCAGACCGGTGCGCTCCGGGACATCGAGCGCGAGGGCCACCGTCGGGGTGACGAGCGAGGGATTGCCGAGCGGAGCCAGATCGACCCCGAACACCCCATGGCGCACCTGTTTCATCAACGACCAGCCGACTCGGATGGCGAGCCGCGTCTTGCCGACTCCCCCCGGCCCGCAGAGCGTGATCAACCGGCCATCGCTCAGCAAACGTGCGACCTTCGAGAGCTCGAGCTGGCGCCCCACGAAGCTCGTGACAGGCACCGGAAGATTGCCAACGCCCACCGGCGACATGAACCGGTAGCCGCGGCGCGGCTCGGTCTGGATGAACCGCGGCCTGTCGACCGGGTCTCCGATGACCCGGCGAATCTCGGCGACGGCGGTCTTCAGGACGCCGATGCTGACGTGCGTGCCCGGCCAGACGGCGCGGAGCAGTTCCTCGTGGGTGACGAGACGGCCGGCGTTCTGCACGAGAAACCGCAGAACGGCCAGCGATTTCGGCGTGATCTTCAGGCGGCGATCAGCCTTCCAGAGCGAGGCGTCTCCCTCCGCGATCCGATATTTTCCGAAGGAAATGCTGCGACTTCCCCTTGCCATTCTCTCGCCGAACTTTGACCGCATTCTAACCGCTGTCGCCGAGCGTGCACCCTATACTTTCGACTGCTGAGGTTATTTACACGCGCGCCGCCCGGCTAGGTGGGCGATGGCCGGGGGGCACGACGCGATACTGGTCAACACGCGGAGGAGCGGGGAGGTTACGCCATGAGGTTCGGTTGGAGTCAGAGTTGGAAGTACATCTGTTCCGGTCTGGTCTCGACTGGCCTGATGGGATTTGTGTCTGCTCCGGCGGCGGGGCAGGCGCCAGCTTCCGTCGAACGGGCCACGTTTACCAAGGACATCGCGCCGATCCTCCAGCGGTCGTGTGAGAACTGCCACCGCGCCGGTGGGGTCGCGCCCATGTCGTTGAGCACGTATGAGGAAGTGCGCCCATGGGCGAGAGCCATCAAGCAGAAGACGATGGCGCGTGAGATGCCCCCCTGGTTCATCGAGAAGAACATCGGGATCCAGAAGTTCAAAGATGATCCGTCATTGAGCGATGAGGAAATCGCGCTCGTGGGTCGGTGGGTCGACAGCGGTGCGCCCGCGGGCAGCCCGGCCGACATGCCGCCGGCGCGCCACTATGCGGATGCCTCGGGCTGGACCATTGGGAAACCGGATCTGATCGTTTCATCGCCGACGATCACGGTCAAAGCCGTCGGCCCTGACTTTCACAAAGAAATCGGTCCGTCGGCGACCGGCCTCACCGAAGATCGGTACATCGCTGCCGTCGAGGTGAAAGAGACACGTCTTGGCGGTGACTTCAAGCAGACGGGGACCCGCAAGTCCGGTGACCTGAACTACTTCACGCTGCACCATGCGGGCATCCGCGCGCTGGATTTCGACGAGGCGCAAGCCGCGGGGGACTTCTACCTGATCTATGAGCTGGGCCAGAACGCCACGTACTATCCCCCCGACACCGGTGTAATCCTCAAGGCGGGCTCGGAGCTGACGTATACGATTCACATGCATTCGATCGGCAAGGAAATGCCCGTCCGGGTGGATGTCGGCTTCAAGCTCCACCCGAAGGGATACCGGCCGAAGTATCTCCAGTCTGGATACAACACGGGCGTGTCGGGCGGCGGCGTGTCGGAGGACCTGATCATTCCCGCGGGGAAGGACAACGTCAGGTTCGATTACACCTATCAGCTTCGCCACAACGTCAAGATGACGACCTTCGAACCGCACCTGCATATGAGCGGGAAGCGCATGTGCGTGGAAGCACAGTATCCGGACGGGCGGCGAGAAATACTGAACTGCTCGGGGTACAACCACAATTGGGTCAAGGTCTACATGTATGACGATGACGTCGCCCCCCTGCTCCCCAAGGGCACCATCATGCGTGTGATCGCCTGGTACAACAACACGGCGTCCAATCCCAGGAACGTCGAACCCCGGAACTGGAAGGCGTGGGGCAGTCGTTCGATCGATGACATGTGCACGTTCCTGCCGAAAATGACGGTGCTGACCGACGAACAGTTCGCGGAGGAGCTCGCGGCACGCAAAGCAAAGCAACAAGGCGCTCGCACCCAGCAGCAGTAGCCGGGCGACCCGGTCAGATCCCTGGCGAAGCGTCACGCGTCCCGCTTCGCCAGGGGCATCAGTCGCCACGAGAGCCGGGTGGCTCGCTGCAGCGTAGCTCTGCGACTCCAATCATCGGTGGCACGCGCCGTGCCCCTTGACGCAGACGAGACGAACATGAGACCAGTCAGAGCCGTTGGCCGCGGAACCACGTTCAATTGGGTATGGGCGACGATGCTGTCGCTGGTGATTGTGGGGGGCGGCCGTGACGTGGCCGGGCAAGAGGAACCACTGATCAAGGTCGCGCGCGGCGACCGCGTCGCCCCGATTTACGAAGGCTTCCTTCAGAACGCGGACGGCACCCACGATCTGGTGTTCGGCTACTTCAACCTGAATACCGACGAAGTCGTCGATTTGCCGATTGGACCGAACAACCAGATCGAACCAGGTGGGCCCGACCAAGGACAGCCCACGCGCTTCTTCCCCCGGCGAAGCCGCTTCGTGTTTCGCGTGCGGGTCCCCTCGGACTTTGGCAACAAGGAAGTGGTGTGGACGCTCACGCGGAACGGAAAGACCGAGAAGGCGTATGCCACGTTGAAGCCGGACTACGTGATCGACGAGCGCATCATGATGATGAATAGCGGTGGGTTCGGCGGCCGCGGCCAGCGCCTGGGTGAAGCCGACAACACGCCGCCAACCCTCAGAGTCGAGGGCGAGAAGCGGCGCACTGTGACGACCAAGGATGCGCTCACGCTGACCGCGTTCATGAGCGACGATGGGTATCCCCGGGGCGGCCTCGGCGGGTCGAACGATCTCGGGCTCGGGGCCGGATGGTTTGTCTATCGAGGCACCGGCACGGTGACGTTCGAACCCGAACAGGTCAATCCGGAGTTCCGAATCCGACGAGCGCGGTTTCGGGCCAGGGACGATTCGGGTCGGCTCACCGACGAGTTGGGACGCACGCCAGAACAGGCCGCTCGGGACGAGGCCTCGGCAGCCAACGGGGGAACCAAGCGAATGCCGGCGGCCACCGCGAGCGCCGCACCGGCGCGACGGATGCTGACGCCGCCGCCCCCTGCGCCGGTGAAGGATCGGCCGGTTCCCGTCACGGCCAGGTTCAGCGAACCGGGAACGTATGTGCTGCGCGTGATGGCGCACGACGGCGGACTCGCAGCGACCCAAGACGTGACCGTGACAGTACTTCCAGCGCCGCCCTAAACGGACGTCACCGTCGACATCGAACCAAGCGGCTGGGACCGCTCCCGCTCGTCCTGCTCTTCACGGAGGGCTGCCGGCGAACGGAGCGCCCACAGCGACGGCGTCGGTCACACCCGCGGGTGGTGCGCCGAGCGCGCCGGCGCCGAGGGGCAGGTCCAGCCGTTCTTGGTGCGTCGTGATTGCAGCTCGGCCGGTACCACAATCAGATCGACTCGGCGTCGCTCATAACTCCGGAGGAACACGACGTGATGCTCATCAGAACGCTCCCCTTCGTGCGCGGCGTGCTGTGCGTGCTGTGTGTGTTGCTCTTCGCGCCAGTTGACTCCTGGGCCCAGCAAACCAGCACGATCAGCGGCACGGTGAGAGATGCGTCTGGCGCAGTGCTGCCCGGCGTCTCGGTCGAGGTGGCAAGCCCGGCGCTCATCGAGAAAGTGCGTTCAGCCGTGAGCGATGGCCAAGGCTATTACCGGGTTGTCGACCTGCGACCTGGCACGTACACGGTCACTTTCGGGCTCGCCGGGTTCACCACGATCAAGCGCGAGGGGATCGAGCTCACGACCGGTTTCGAGGCGTCGGTGAACGCCGAGATGGCCGTCGGGAGTGTCGAAGAGAGCATCACGGTGTCAGGCGCCAGCCCGCTCGTCGACACACAGAACGTGAGACAGCAACGCGTGTACGAAGAAGAGCAGCTGGAAGCACTGCCGACCGCAACCAGAAGCCTGAATACGGTGATCCAGCTGACACCAGGGATGACGGGCAACCCAGATTCCGGCGGCAGCGCCGGGATCTTCGCGAACGCCACTGGAGCGAACACCTTCTTCCGCGGCAAGACCGGCTACCAGTTGCTGTACGACGGCATGCGAACCAACGGGTTCGAGGCCGCCGGCTCCACCTCGTACATCGCGAGCCCGGTTGGGATCAATGAAATGGCGTTGTCGACAGGTGCCGTCTCGGCTGAGAGCCCCGGTGCCACCTACACGCTGAACTTCATCCCGAAGGAGGGCGGCAACGCGTTCACGTTCGTGATGGAGGGACTGTACACCACCAGCGCGCTGCAGGCCGATAACCTGACCGCCGGGCTGCGCGACCGTGGCTTGCAGACCGTCAACAAGGTGCTCAGGCTGTACGATGTCAGCTCGAGCGTCGGCGGCCCGATCGTCCCCGACAAACTCTGGTTCTTCGGACTCTTCCGGGCAGTGGGCAATCGGAATCGGCTGGCCGGCTTCTTTTTCAACGCCGTTCCCCACACACCGTTCTACACGCCGGACCTGAGCCGGCCGGCTTTCCGGTATGAGCACCTGGAGGCTGGTGGGGGGCGCTTGACATGGCAAGCGAAACCAGCCCATCGCATTGGTCTCTTTACCGAGATACAGAACAACTGCAGTTGTCGGCACACCTCCGGCGGTCAAAATGTTGCGCCCGAGGCGGTATCGCAGTTCCACTTCAAACCACGTTTCTTCCAGGGGACGTGGCGGTGGACCGCGAGCAGCCGGCTGCTCCTCGAAGCTGGCGCAACGGTGTCGCTCGGTCATTGGCCCAACTTCCCGCAAGATGAAGTCCTCCCAACTGATATTTCCACCACGGACCTGCGCACGGGGTTCCGGTACAACGCGTCACAGTTCAGCCTGTCCGGTGCCAACTACGGTCAGCCAAAGGTCAGCGACCGGTACGTCCAGCGGGCCTCGCTCTCGTACGTCACCGGTTCGCACGCGTTCAAGGCTGGCTTCCAGATCGACGAGGGGCGTCGCGACAACTACCAGTACGTCCACGGCGACAGAGCCTATAACTTTCTGGGCAGCGCTCCCGGAACGGCGATACCAAGTTCCATTATTCAATTCGCAACGCCGTTCAGAGATCGCCAGAATCAGAAAGCTGACATGGGCATATTCGCCCAGGATCAGTGGACGATCAAACGCCTGACCCTGAACGCGGGCCTGCGGTACGACTGGCTCAACGTGTACACGCCCGAGCAGCGTATGGACGCTGGATCGTGGGTGCCCGCCCGAACGTTCGCCGCCGTGTCCGACATCCCGAATTGGCAGGACCTGGCCCCGCGTATTGGTGTGTCGTACGATCTGCGTGGCGACGGAAGGACCGCAATCAAAGCCGCGTTCGGCCGCTATTTCACCAATGACGGGCTCAACCTGACACGTGAGGTCTTCAATCCGGCCATCGCCGCGGTCAACCAGGCGAGCAGGAGCTGGAACGATCAGTTCTACGGCGCGAATGACCCCCGTTCACGCAACTACATTCCGGACTGCGATCTGACGAGCCGGGTGGCGAATGGGGAATGCGGTGCGCTCGACAACCAGGCCTTCGGATCGAGCAATCCCAACGCCACGCGGTTCAGCGACGATGTGACCCGCGGGTTTGGGAAGCGGCCGCGCTTCTGGGAGTTCTCGACAGAGATTCAACACGAGCTCGTCCCGCGTGTCTCCCTGAGCGGCGGCTATTATCGCACCGAGTACGCGAACTTCCGCGTGACGGACAACCTGCTGGTGAGTCAGGCTGACTTCTCGCCGTTCTGTATCACCGCTCCGACCGATGCACGCTTGCCCGGTGGCGGGGGGTATCAGGTGTGTGGTTTGTACGACATCGTGCCCAATCAGTTTGGACGCGTGCTCAACAACATCGCGCGGTCCGACGAATTCGGGAAGCAGACCGACATCCTCGACTTCTACAACATCAGCGTCCAGTCGCGCTTGGCCGGCAACATTCTTCTCGCAGGCGGATTCGATACGGGACGCCGGGTCTTGGACAACTGTTTCGTCGTGGACTCCCCGCAGCAGCTGTTGAACTGTCGCGTTGAACGGCCCTTCCGTTCATTCAGCCAGGCCAAGTTCCACGCGAGTTACCCGCTGCCCTACGATATCCAGGTCGCCGCGATGTTCCAGAACCTTGCGGGCCCAGAAATCCTGGCCACCTTCAACGCACCAAACAGCCTCGTCGCGCCAAGCCTCGGTCGGAATCTGGGCGCGTGCGGCAGCGCGGCCACGTGCACGCTGACCGCGCCGGCGATTCCGTTGATCGTGCCGGGGACCCAGTTCGAGGGGCGGCGCACCCAGCTGGATCTGCGTCTGAGCAAGATTCTCAACTTGGGGCCAAGAGTCCGCCTCCGCGCCAACCTCGATGTCTTCAATGTGTTCAATCGCAGCGCGATTCTGGCGCGTAACAACACCTACAGTCAGACCACACAGTGGGGTCGCCCGATTGCGGCTGGCCTCAGCGGGAACGCCGTTCAGGACGGCCGGCTCATCGAGTTCGGTGGCCGATTGAGCTTTTGATCCCGGCGATCATCCAGTGCCGTGGAGGGCACGCAGGGTCCGCCTTCAGGCGTGCGCGGCCGAAGGCGCGAGCGACGCGAGCGTATGGTGGCGCTATCCGACGCGGCGCGCGGAGCGAGCGCTGAGCCGTAGGCTGGTGACCCGGGCGGGGATCGAACCCGCGACCCTCTGATTAAAAGTCAGATGCTCTACCACTGAGCTACCGGGTCGGTTCCGGCTGCGTGCCGGAGTCGCGGCGAGGAGACGCGGGTCGCCATCGACCCGCGCGAGGAGCTGATCTTACTACGGGGCGCGCCTCACCGCCGCCTTCCGCCGCCCTCCCCGTCCTACCTCCCTCCCCGTCCTCGTTCTCTTGCCCGGCGTGTAGTACCGTTCTCCGGAGCGTCTCACTCGGACCTGATCCGTGGAAGCAGCCATGAATCCCACCGACACCCTCGTGACCGTCGACGCCCGCGACGCCATCGCCACGGTCACGCTGAATCGACCGGCCCAGTTCAATGCGCTCTCGGGGGCGCTCATCGACCAGCTGCACGCGGTCGTCGATCGGCTCGCCGAGACCGCCTCCGTGCGCGTCATCGTGCTCGCCGCCAACGGCCGCGGCTTCTGCGCCGGACACGATCTCAAAGAGATCCAGGGGATGGGCAGCGTGCCCGAGGTCGAGGCGCTGTTTGGGCGCTGCAGTCGGATGATGCTGGCCATCCAGGCCCTTCCTCAGCCGGTCCTCGCGCGGGTCCATGGACTGGCCACGGCGGCAGGCTGTCAGCTCGTCGCCAGCTGCGATCTCGCCGTCGCCTCGTCCGCCGCCACCTTCGCCACACCGGGAGTGAACATCGGCGCCTTCTGCTCGACACCAGCTGTGGCGCTCGCGCGGACGGTCGGCCCAAAACACGCGATGGAGATGCTCCTCACCGGCGAGCCCATCAGCGCGGAGCGGGCATTCGAGATCGGTCTCGTCAATCGCGTCGTCCCGCCAGAGTCGCTCGACACGACGGTGATCGAGCTCGCGCGGCTGATCGCCTCGAAGTCTGCGTCAGCGATCGCCTCGGGCAAGCGCGTCTTCTATCGCCAGCTGGATTTGGCTCCGGCCGACGCCTACGCGCTCTCCGGACACGCGATCGCCTGTGACTTCTTCACCGCCGACGGACGGGAGGGCGTCAGCGCCTTCCTCGAAAAGCGGCAACCCGACTGGCCGGCAGGCGTCGTCGCCGCACGAGGCGACCGTTGAACGGGCCTGCTAGAGCATTTTCGGGTTCAATGTCGTTCGTCGTCCCTCTTCGGTCGTGGGCCTTCGGTGTTGGTCCGTTCCTGGGCCGTGGTCTGGCCTGAGGCCTTCGTCCCGAGCCGGGCGTTCAGCGCCCAAGGCCGCGCGCGACACGAAAACCGACAGCCCTCATGGGTCCCGTCGTGCCATCCTGATGACGTTCATGCCGAAGCCGCGGCACATGTCGCAGCGCGTGCGGGCCCGCCGACGAGCGCGCACGGCAACCAGGTCATCAAAGCACGACCCCTTCTCCCTCGTGCGATCGATCGGGCTCACGCTGCCCGGGGTGGAGGCGACGAGGAGGTATGACGGGAGCCCGGTGCTGAAGCTCGGTGGCTGCTACATGGCAGGACTCGCGGCGCATCCGTCGGCAGAGCCGGACACGCTCGTGGTGAGAATGAGCGAGGAGGAGCGGGCGCTCCTCCTCGAGGACGCGCCCGACACCTACTACGTGACCGACTACTATCGCCCTTACCCGCTCGTCCTGGTCCGCCTCGGGCGCGTCACGCCCGAAGCGCTCCACGATCTCCTGTCGGTCTCGTGGCGGCTGACGCAAGCCAAGGTCCGGCGCCGGCGCGCGACGGGCGAACGGCCCTGACGCGCGCGCTACTGGTTCGGCCTGAGAATCTGGCGGAACTGCAGCGTGTTGACGTCTCGAAACATCGGCGTCCCCGGGGGCAACAGCGGCGGCTGCAGGAAGTTGATGTCGAAGGTGAAGTTCCGGGAACCAGCGTTGTAAATGCTGTTGTTGCCGGCCGCGAACTTGTAGGTCCCGATCGCCTGCCGGTTGAAGTGCAACGAGATGAGCGAGCCCCGGTAGTTCGTGCTCGACCCGGCCCAATCCTCGAGCATGCGCAGAAAGTTGGCGGCGCCGCCGTCGGTGCCGAACAACTGCCCCGGGCTTCCGCAGGTGCCTCCGCAATAGGGGAACGAGAGCCCCTTGCCGCCTATCGCAGCGAACCGGTAGCTGGTCGTCGACGCCATCCGGACATTGCGCATGAGGTGCGGAATCTCGAACGACCGCGCATCGCTCCAGCTTTTCGACAGCAAGATGATGGCATCGCCGATCACCGCCGCCGGCACGCTCGTCTGGTTGGACCACGTTGCGTTCGGCGCTGGGTTGTCGGTCGCATTGTAATTGCCGTGCACGTAGATCGGGTTCTCGGCGACCACCGTCAGTCCGGCGGCCGGCAGACTATTCACACCGGCGACGATCCCCCCGTTCACGAGCTTCAACGCGCGCCTGAACAGCAGGACCTTGTTGACGCGCCCCGCACCCGCGCCGGGACCAGCGAGGGTGTTGCTGAGAGGAATCTGCACCTGTGGTCGCGCCGCGGCAAACGAATACGGCGTGGTGGCTCCGGTGGGAATGTTCACCGGGTTGTTCCACGGCACCGCCCCGTAGACTTGCTGCGTGCCGCTGACCGCGACTCCGTTGATCGGGTTGGAGCCGACGTTGACATCCTCGCCGAGCTGGAGCACGCCGTCGGGCAAGCCCGTTGCCGACGTGGAATTGACGTGATCCTCGAAGCCGAATTCTCCGGTTTCGGCGTCGGTCGACGTCGTACTCGCCGGATCGTGATTGCCGCGCCGGTCCGAGAAGTAGACGATGTAGCCGTTGTTGTTGAGCGCCTGCGTGCCGGTCGCTCCGATCTGTCCGGCAAACCACCGCCTCAGATTGTTGGCGTCGAGCGAAACGTACTGAATCACGCCCGCCATGTTCATCGGCGAGTTCGTGGGGAATCCCGCCGCGCTGTCGCGGAACGTGCCCTCGCGCGCGTCGTAGAGCGTATTCGGCCAGTAGTCCCACGAGTTCAGGCTATTGGAGTAGGTGCAAGCGCCACCGGCTGGATTCTCGCCGTTGTCACGCAGCCGCTGGATCCGGATGACCGCGTTGGGCGTCGGATCCGAACAGACGAAGCCTCCGGAGTTCGGCGCGGCGAACCCGAGGTTCAAGATCTCCATGGTGACGTCCGTCCACGAACCGTCTGCGTTCTGTCGTTCGATCTTGATGTACCCGCCGATCGTGCCGGTGTTCTGATTCGCCAGGGCCGAGGTCGAGATCGGCGAGTTGGTCGGCACGGGCGGGGTCCCCGCAATGCCGCGGCAGTTGAGGAACCGTGGCGACGAGCCGGCGATCGCTTCGGTGAATCCCTCGCAGGTGACGGGCACGGCTGTGTTGGGAACGGTCGCGTTCGTACTGTTCACCCAAATCAGGTTCGGCGAGAAGCGCGCCGTCTCGTTGTTGCCAACCGGGATCGATCGGTCTGCGCCGGCAGCGACGTTGGCCGTCGCGGTCGCCTGGATCTGGACGTTGTCAATCGTCGCGCGGAGAACCTGCCCGAGCACGATGCCCGGAATGTTGCCGCCACCGACCTTGTTGCAGCCGATGAACGAGTTCGCTGGGAGCGCGGGGTTGGCACCGCCGGCCGCGGCGACCGTGTTGGGCCCTGTCTTGCCCTTGCACTCGAGGACCAGCGGCGCGCCGCCGTCGAAGATCGGCACCAGGCCGCCAATGGCGAACACTCCGAGATTGGGCAGCCTGTAGACCGGCGGAATTCCCGAGGGCGCCCCCGCCGTGGCGACGTAAATCTGTGACAGTCCGGTCACGCCCGAGTACAGACTGTTCGTCGCCGGATGCGTCACGGTGCTCGTCGAGACGCCGCCGGCGTCGACGCGCCCGATGGATCGAGCGATGGGCGGATAGACTCCGCCGCCTGGGTGCGGCCCCACCGGCCCGTATCCAGCCGGGGGCGCGACGGTCCAGTTGCCGGCGGCACCATCAGGACCGTTCAGCAGCACCGGCGCGCCAGCCGTGGCGGTCGGGAGGCCCGCGAAGTCGGCTGGGCGGTCCGACAAGAGGATTCGCAGGCTCGCCTGACTGTAGAAGCGCTGCGCGAAGACGAGCGGATTGGCGGTGTGCTCGTTCGAGTTGAGCGCCGGCCTTCGAATCAAGTCCACCGGCTGGGCCCCCTGGGAGACGAGGGGCAGGTCGAGCCGCTTTGCGCCGGTCAAGCCATTGCGGACGTAGCTCTTGTAGATCCCCTTCGAGATCGTCGTCCAGTTGGTGTTGACCGTTTGCGTTGGACCCGGCATGCCGAGGACGCTGCTTTCGTTGGGACTCTGCTGCAGGTTTCGATTCGTCGACGCCGAGGTCGGAATCAGCATCGGGCCGGTGAAGCTCGGCGACGAGGTCGTGGCGTCGAGACTGTTCGCGAGGTAGTTGTGGACCACCTCGTTGACGGCCGTGATGCGGTCGTTGAACGTGATCGTCGAGCCGGTCTGCGACGCCGCGAACAGGTTGCCGTTGGTGTGGATGCGGCCGCCGAACGCGAAGCCGCCACCGGCGAAGATGGACAGATCCGACTCGGAGAACATGCCGAACTGGAAGACGGGCACCGCGACCGTCTGCAGGCCGCGACGGAGCCGGACCTCGGAGCCCCCGCCAGTCGATCGTGCCGTCACCGTCATGGTGTACGGCGTGATGAGTCCAATGAATCCGGTGAACGGACCGGTCGTGATGAACGCGTTCGGGATGGCGTCTGGAAATCCGTCGGCGGGGGGCAGGCCATTGGCGCTCACGTTGTCCGTGTACGAGACGGTGTAGCCACTCCCGGCCGCGCCGCCAGGCGCCTTGTACTCGAAGCCAGAAATCGTCGGCGGCGTCGCCGCGATCGTATTGATCTGCGCGGTCGACGGGCTGACATCGGTATTGAACAGCGTGGCCAAGCTCGAGGTGAGCTGCTCGAGGCCCGCGTGCGCGGCGGCATAGGCCTGGGTTTGATCGCGATCGATCGCCGAGCCACGCTGGTCCGACTGGATCGCCGCGAACATGCCGGCCATCAACCCGCTCACCAGCAGCACCGCCAGCAGCGCCGTGATCAGCGCCACGCCCGACTCACCAACCCACCGGTTCCTGCCACACATGGTTCTGCTCCTGAAAGCGCTCATCCATCACGGCGTCGCGTGCCGTGCGTCACCCGGTCGCCGCTTCGCGCGGACTCAACGACACGAGCCGCTACGGCGCGCGATATTCGTCCACGAACGCCATACCGCGGAAGCTGACCTGGGTCGCCAGCGTATTGCGGAACGCCAGTAGCTTCCGGTTGTTGCCATTGCGCGATCGGCCGGTTACCGCGATATTGCCCTTGCGAATCTGCGCTTCCATGCACGGGTTGGGCGAACAGCGTCCCGTTCCGTTCCGATCGGCCATCGTCATGCGCACGTTGGCCGGGTTGGTGTTCCCGTCCACCAGGTCGTAGCTGAACTGAAGGTTCTCGACGTCGATCGCCACGGCGTTTCCGGCGTTGTTGTTGTAGTTGAGCGGGTCGCCGTTGTTGATGCGCCGCACGAGCCGCGGGTGCCCGGGAACGGTCGTCGCGTCCAGGTAGTACGTGACCATGCGAATCCGCGTGATGTTGCTCGCCGACGGCGTGTTCGGCGGATCGGCAGCGTTCACCGCCACCAGGTTGCCGGCCGCCGCGCCCGATTGGTTCAGGTTCAACGAGTCGTTGTTGGCGAAGATCAACCGACGGGAGGTCAGGTTGACATCCGTCACCTGGAGGAGTGTGGTCACCGAGCCCTTGGAGACCATCATCAGTTGCCCCGCCGTCACGCGGTCCGGCCCGTTGGCCAGGTCCGGCCCCGCCGCCACGTCGACGCTCGTCGCTGTCATCGCCGTGAGGGGCACGTTCAAGAACGTGTTGTCCGCCATCAAAATCGTCACGACATCGGTGTTGGTCCCGTTGACGGAATGACCGAGTCCTGGCGAGGGCACGATCGCCCCGATGTCGGTGTCGCCGACCGGCAGTGTGAACGCCGTGCCTGGCGGTCCAGGAATTCGGACCGCCTGCGCGCCGGTGCCTGACGGCACCAGGATGACATGGCCGGGCGGGAGACCCGACCCCACCTGGAGGAAGTCACGGACGATGAGGTCCATGCCGGCTCGCACCGAGCTGTTCATACCGGTCAGATGGATCACCGCCTCGTTGGCCTTGCTGGCGTTCGACAGCCCCCCGAGCGTCGCGCCCATGATGACCGTCAGGAGCGCGGTCGAGATGAGCAGCTCGACCAGTGAGTACCCCGCCGACGAGACGCCGCGCCTGCGAATCGAGTCAGGTGACATGGCTAGCTTCCTTCTCTTACGAGAACGAGGAGACATAGGTCGTCAGCGTGTAGGTACGCCAGGCGTCATCCACGCGGTAGCGGACGATGACCGCGATCTGCCGGAGGTTTGGGTTCAGCGTGGCCGTCGACGGGTAGTTGAGCGGCGTAATGAGCACTTCGCGCGTGAACGCCGTGAGCTCGAGCACCTCGTCGTCCGCACTACCCAGGATGCCGTCGGCCCCGGGCTTCTTGATGGACTCCATGGGGGCCGAGCTGTCATCCGACGTGTTCACGATGCCGTCGTCACCGGCTTGTCGCAAGCTCTGTTGTCCGTTGAGGAAGATGCCACCGTCGGCGACGTTGCGAATGTTGCCCCACGACAGCCGACCGGTGTCGCGCGCGGCGTGCACGCTTTCCACCGCCTCGCGCGCCTTTTCCCGCGCAATCAGCTGGTTCGAGGAGGCCCCGACTCGTCGCACGCCGACCGCGAACACGCCCACGAGCGACAGCAGTCCCACCATGAGCACGACCATCGCGACGATGACTTCGATCAGTGTGAAGCCGCTCGCCGACCGAGACCGCGCCGCGGGCGCGCGACGAGGAGTCGCTACTCGACCCATTTGCTGCCTCTCCATTTCCAGGCCCGCGTCAAGCCCGAGACGCCGAAGATCGTGACGGCGCGGGCCGTCATCGGCTGGTTGGCCACCCCAACGAGCACCGTGCCGTTGACGATGTCTCCCGCGGTGTCCACGAGCGATCCATCGCTGGTGAACATCACCGGCGGCGTTCCACCAAAGGTGATCGGGGTGCCCGAGCCAAAGGCGTCGGGCGTATCCGGGATGCCACTGAACTTGACGAACTGTTGGCCTCCCTCGAGGATGACCTCCGAGAGGACCGTTTTCCCCGTCGTCGCCCCGGCCGAGTTCACTTCCTGTCGTTCCAGCCGGATGCGATTCGGCGTGACGAAGGTGAGCTCGATGTTGCGGCGCTCGGCAACCGCTCGATCGCGCGCGACGGTGATCGCCCTGAGCGTGAATTCCGTCGCGCTGTCGGACTTGGCCGCCGTGACGAAGTGGCTCGAGACGGGTACGGCCAAGCTCGCAACGACGGCCGCAATTCCAACGACCACCAGGATCTCCAGCATCGAGAACCCGCGAGGAGAGCTCTTGAGCCGTGACCGCGCGCCGCACCATCTCTGCATGCCTGCCAGTTGAGCAACCGCGCTGCCGACACACGCCGTCGCTGAGCTGCACGCCCCAGGCGGCGCTCTTGCCGAGGCTTTCGCAGTTCTTACCGCCTCAGACTGGTTCCAATATGGGACGCGGCTTACAGATCAGACAGAATGCGACGAGATTCTTCCAAGGCGGGGCCACACCGGGCGCTCGGGTGGCTCTCCGGACAGGCGCCCGACCGGCCGAAGGGCGTGTCCACGTCGGTCCGGTGGCGGCACGGTCGGCAGAACCGGCGGCCCGCCACCGCGGGGACACGGGCAACGGTGCCGCAGATCTACAATCGGGGCGACGCACAGGAGGCTGGATGTCGCGGTCGACCAAAAACCCGTACAGCGAAGGGCTCGACAAGAACGCGGCGAACTTCGTGCCGCTCACGCCGCTGACCTTTCTCGAGCGGTCGGCGGTCGTGTACGCGACGCGGACGGCGCTTGTACACGGCCGCCGGCGGCAGAGCTGGCTCGAGACCTACACACGGTGCCGCCGACTGGCCTCGGCGCTCGCCCAACACGACATCGGGCCCGGTGACACGGTCTCGGTGATGCTCTCGAACACGCCGGAGATGTACGAGGCGCATTTCGGCGTGCCGATGACGGGTGCGGTGCTGCACACGCTGAACACGCGGCTCGATGCGGCCACCATTGCGTTCATGCTCGATCACGCCGAGGCCAAGGTGCTCATCACCGATCGAGAGTTCTCGAAGACGATCGAGCCGGCGCTGGCGCAGGTCCGCCATCCACCCGTGGTCATCGACGTCGACGATCCGGAGTACGGCGGCGACGGCCGGCTGCTCGGCGGAATAGGCTACGAGGCGGCGCTGCAGGCCGGGGATCCCGACTACGCCTGGTCGCTGCCGAGCGACGAATGGAACGCCATCTCGCTCAACTACACCTCGGGCACGACGGGCAATCCGAAGGGGGTCGTCTACCACCACCGTGGGGCGCACTTGAACGCCCTCGGTCTCTGCCTCCATGCGAACGTCCGGCCAGGAGACGTCTACCTGTGGACGGTCCCGATGTTCCACTGCAACGGCTGGTGCATGCCGTGGGCGATGGCGGCGGCGGCCGGCACGAACGTCTGCTTGCGCAAGGTGGACGGCGAGCGCATCCTGACGCTGATCAAAGAGCATTGCGTGACCCATCTGAGCGGCGCGCCCATCGTGCAGACCACGATTCTGAGCGCCGATCCCGCCCTTCGCGAGGGCGTCACGTGGCCCATTACCGCGATGGTCGCCGGCGCGGCGCCGCCCAGGGCGACCATCGAAGGGATGGAGCGCCTGGGCCTCTCGATCTCGCATCTGTACGGCCTCACCGAGACGTACGGCCCCGCCGCCCTCTGCGCCGTTCAGGACGACTGGGCCGCACTCGATGTCGCCGCACGCTCCGAACGTCTGGGCCGCCAGGGCGTCCGCACGCTCACCGAGGAGGGCTTGACCGTCATGGATCCGGCCACGATGACCATCGTGCCCGCGGACGGCGAGACGATCGGGGAGGTCATGTTCCGCGGCAACACGACGATGAAGGGCTATCTCAAGAACCCGAAGGCCACCGACGAGGCGTTCGCGGGCGGCTGGTTCCACTCCGGCGATCTCGCCGTGCTCCAGCCAGACGGCTACATCAAGGTCAAGGATCGAGCGAAGGACATCATCATTTCCGGGGGCGAGAACATCTCTTCACTCGAGGTCGAGGACGCGCTGCACCGGCATCCCGCGGTGCTGCTCGCCGCGGTCGTCGCCAAGCCCGACCCGAAGTGGGGCGAGACGCCGTTCGCCTTCATCGAGCTGAAACCGCACGCCCATCCGACCGAGGCCGACATCATCGACCACTGCCGGCAGACGCTCGCGCACTACAAGGTCCCACGTCATATCGTCTTTGGTCCCCTCCCGAAAACGTCGACGGGCAAGATCCAGAAGTACGTCCTGCGCGAGCAGGTGAAGTCCGCCTCGGCGATCGACTGATCAGGCGCAGGCGTCAAGGCAGGGCCAGCGCGATGAGCTCTCCCGGCAGGTCCTCCCAGCCGACGGCCACGACGAGGTACTGCTTGCCGTTCGCCAGATAGGTCATCGGCGCGCCTGTCGTCCCCCCTGGCAGCTCCGTCTCCCACACGATCTTTCCCGTCGCTTTGTCATAGGCGCGGAATTTCCTGCCGCCCCCGAACCGCGGCAGAAGGGGCACCCCCTCGCGTCCGCCTTCCCCCATGAACAGCAGCGATTTGGTGACGAGCGGCGAGGCGCGGCCGGGCTGACCGAGCGGGCCAAGGTTCAGATGCTTGATCGCCGGATGATCGCGCGGGCCGTCCCCGTTGGGCACGCTCCAGACGATGTTGCCCGTGTTCAGGTCGATAGCCGTCAACCGTCCGTAGGGCGGCTTGAAGAGCGGCAGGCCCTGCGGCCCTTCCAACTTGTCGCCGAAGTGATTGTTGCCACGCTTGGCGTCCCACGGCTGATCCAAGGTGGGATCCTGCGGCTTGACCATTTCGACGACCGATGGCGCATGGTTCGATGGCACAAACAGGTAGCCCGTCTCGGGATCGGCGCCAGCCCCGAAAATCGACGCGCTGATGATCCCGGGCATCACCACGGTGCCCTTCTTGCCACCCGGCGCGGGATCCGCCACGGTGGGCGGCGTGAACAGGGGCCCGTACGTGTATCGCTCGAGGATCTTGATGGCCTCCTGGCGCAGCTCGGGGGTGAAATCGATCAGGTGGTCGATCGTCACGCCCTGCTGGTCGTAAGCGTGCGGCTTGGTGGGAAATGGCTGCGTGGCCGGGTACCATTCGCCAGGGACGTTGCCCTTCGGCACGGGACGGTCTTCGATCGGCCACACCGGCTGTCCCGTCACACGGTCGAAGACGTACACGAACCCCAACTTCGAGATCTGCGCGACGGCCTTGATCGCCCGGCCGTCGACCTTGATATCGAGGAGGACCGGCGCGGCTGGCAGGTCGTAGTCCCAGATGTCGTGTCGGATGGTCTGGAAATGCCAGACCCGTTTCCCCGTTCGGGCGTCGAGACAGACCAAGCTGTTCCCGAACAGATTCTCACCAGGATGCGCGCCGCCGTACGCAAAGCCACTCGGCTGTTTGAGCGGGAGATAGACGTAGCCGAGCGCCTCGTCCGCGCTGAACGGCGCCCACGCGTTCGTGAAGCCCGATCCTTCCCACGATCCGTTGTGCCAGGTGTCAGCTCCGAATTCGTGGCCGCGCGGGGGCGTGTGGAAGCTCCACCGCAGCTTGCCCGTTCGCACGTCGTAGCCGCGGATGTCGCCGGGCTCGAATCGCTTGCCGGTCCGCAGGCTCCCGGAGCCAACGACGATCACGTCCGCCACGACAACGGGCGGCGACTGCCAGCTGTAGCTTCCGGTGATGTGGTCGTCGTAGACGCGCAGATCGACCTGACCCTCGACGCCGAAGTCGGGATACCGCTTCCCGGTCTTCGCATGCAGCGCGACCAGCCAGTTGCCCACAATCGTGAACACGCGCGGGTCACGACCGTCGGTCCAGTACGCGATTCCGCGGCTCGGGGCACCGCGCGTCTCGCGTCCATCGCGCTTGGGCGGCGTGTCGAACCAGACGACCTTGCCTGTCGTGGGATCCAGCGCCGTCGCCAACCCGTAGCCGCTGCTGATGTACATCAGCCCGTCGACCACGATCGGGGTGTTCTGGTAGTTCGGCAGCTTGGAGGGCGCCGGACGTCCAATCCTGAGCTCGTCGGGCGAGGCTGACTGGCGCCAGGCGATGCTCAGCTTGGAGACGGTGTCCTTGTTGATCTGGTCGAGCGACGAGTAGCGGGTGCTCGCGTTCGTCCCGGCGTAGACGCGCCACTCGCGCCCAGCCTCCACCGCGCTCTGAGCCCCCGCCCGAACGGCGAGGGCCGCAAGCGCTCCCACCACGACCCATGCCGCGCGAGCCCTCATCGGCCAAACCGACTGACGTACGCTGCCAGACCTCCTCACCATCGCCTCCCCCGTCACAGGCAGCGGCTGCCTGTCTTCCCCGTCCGACCTGATCTTCCCATCGTACTGCCCGAGCCGTCCTGGCTAAGTCTTACACCTTTGGGACGAATGCGAGGAACCGTCGCGGATTGTCGATGGCGATCTTTCGAATGACGTCCTCTTTGATCCCCGCGTACCGCATCTTCGGCACAAAGACCACGTACGCAGAGCCCAGTCCTACGCCATGGTTCGCCTTGAGCTCCAGCGGATCCGCGAAATCGGAGGCGAGCAGGATGTGATCCTCATAACCCGCTTCGAGCAGAGCCAGGAGCATCTGGAGCTTCTTCGAATCGGGCTGTGCGATGCGGCGGCCCACGGTATCGAACCCGAGAAACACGCCCCGTTTGGCGAGCCCTTTGTGAATCTCGGCTTTCGGATCGTCGGTGATGTCCGCCAGGTGGCCGATGCACACGAGTCGCGGGTTCACGCCCATCGACTCGATGATGTCGAGCTGTTCGGGCCCACACGGCCGACAGCCTGCGTGCGGCATGTGCGTGAAGAGCGGGAGCCCGGTCTTCAGGTGCACCTTGCAGCACGCCCGCAACACCTTCCGCTCGTCTTCGTGCATCGTCATGGACGACCCGATCTCACCGAGCGCACCCCATCGCTGCGCCGCCGCGTCGCGCAAGAGGTCGGCTGCAATCTCGTCCTCGGTCTGCTTCGCGAGCTCGGGCGGATACGCCGGCTGCTGCCACCACCCACCCGCCATGACGATATGCACCTTCGATCGTGCGGCCATCTGGCGAATGCGATCCGGATTCTGGCCGAGGTCCTTCGTCCCCCCATCGACGATGCAGCTGATGCCGTCCTTTGCGGTGGCATTCAGCTCCTCGACCATGAGGTCGACATCGGTGCCAAGGGGCACGGGCGGGTTCTTGGGCGCCGAACGCCACGCTGGATACGGGTCGTTCAGGCTCAGATGCTCGTGGAACAGCGTGGCGCCGCCGCCGAGGCTTTCGGGCGATACGTCTTTCAAGACGGTCCGCACGATCGCGCCCTTCGGGAACGAGAGGCGGCGGGACGACTTCACTTGACCTTTCACATCGGCGCGCCCCCACAGGGAGCCCAACGCCGCGGCGCCACCTCCCGCCGCCAGCGCGCGCAAGGCCTCTCGCCTCGTGGGGTGGAACACACGCGTGCCACGCTCAGCCCGCATCGGAAACCCTCCCATCCACAGCCTCCGGAACGTTCGGAAGCTTACGCTAGATTCAACCACTTCTACGAAAGCGTTCGGCCGCGGCTCCACCCAGGGCGAGACGGAGGTAGGATCACCAGATGCCACCCACTGCGCTTGCCCGCGTTCAGCTGAAGGATCCCCAACTCTTTCGCGAAGCCTGCTATATCGGCGGGGCGTGGCGCGCTGACTCGGCCGCCTTCATCGAGGTCGACGATCCAGCGACCGGCGCGGTGATGGGGCGGGTCCCGAAGCTGGGCCGGACCGAGACGCGCGCCGCCATCGAAGCTGCGGATGCGGCCCTGCCAGCCTGGCGCAGCCTCCTGGCCAAGGAACGCGCGGTCGTGCTCCGCCGCTGGTACGAGCTCATCATGGCGAACCAGGATGACCTGGCGCGCCTCATGACCGCAGAGCAGGGGAAGCCACTCGCCGAGTCGCGCACCGAGGTCGCCTACGGCGCCTCGTTCATCGAATGGTTTGCCGAGGAGGGCAAGCGCGCGTACGGCGACGTCATCCCGTCGCACGCCCGTGACAAGCGCATCGTCGTCATCAAACAGCCCGTTGGTGTCGTCGGCTCCATCACGCCGTGGAATTTTCCAGTCGCCATGATCACGCGGAAGGTCGGACCGGCCCTGGCGGCCGGTTGCACGGTCGTGGCCAAGCCGGCATCGCAAACACCCTTCAGCGCCCTGGCTCTCGCGGTGCTCGCAGAGCGCGCCGGCGTGCCCGCCGGAGTGATCAATGTCGTGACCGGATCGGCGACGGAGATTGGAGCCGAGCTGACCTCCAATCCGCTCGTCCGCAAGATCTCCTTCACGGGCTCGACCGAGATCGGCGCTGTCCTGATGGCGCAGTCCGCGGCCACGATCAAGCGCGTCTCGCTCGAGCTCGGCGGCAACGCACCGTTCATCGTCTTCGACGATGCGGACCTCGATGCAGCCGTGGAGGGCGCTCTCGCTTCGAAGTACCGGAACTCGGGCCAGACCTGCGTCTGCGCGAACCGCTTCCTCGTGCAACGCGGCGTCTACGATCGATTCGCGGAGAAGCTGTCGGCAGCGGTCGGTACGCTCAAGGTCGGGAACGGATTCGATGAAGGCGTGTCGCAAGGGCCGCTGATCGACCTGGCAGCGGTCGAGAAGGTCGAGAGCCACATCGCAGACGCCGTGTCGAAGGGCGCGACGGTGACCCGCGGCGGACGGCGGCACGGCCTGGGCGGTCGGTTCTTCGAGCCTACCGTGCTGACCGGCGTCACGCCCGAGATGGTCGTCGCCCGCGAGGAGACCTTCGGGCCCGTGGCGCCGCTGTTCCGTTTCGACTCCGAAGCCGATGCAATCGCGCTGGCCAACCGGACGGAGTTCGGATTGGCGGCCTACTTCTACGGGCGCGACATCGGGCGCGTTTGGCGCGTCGCCGAGGCCCTCGAATACGGCATCGTCGGCATCAACACCGGGATCATCTCGACCGAGGTCGCCCCATTTGGGGGCGTCAAAGCATCAGGGATTGGGCGTGAGGGCTCGAGGTACGGGCTCGAGGAGTTCCTCTCGATCAAATACCTGTGTCTCGGCTTGTAGAAGCCGTAGGATTGAGGGCGTTCGCTCCGCAGGCATGGCATGAGGTCTCGCCCACGCTGCTCGATGCGTGTGCGGACCCTTGAAAGGACGAGAACATGGTCGACCGAGTGGCGCGAGTCGCGTTGACGGTCTCTCTGCTGGCGGTGGTGCCCGGTGCCACGAGCGCGACCGGACAAGGTGAAGGCGCGGTCTTCTCGGGGAACGGCGCCGCGGCATGCTCGGTGGCCGCGCTGCAGGGGAAGGCGCCCAAGGGGACCACCATCAGAGCGGCGGCGATCGTCGAAGCCAAGGACAAGCTGCCCCGGCACTGTCAGGTCGATGGCCACGTCGCCGTGCCGGGCAACGAGGTGAACTTCCGGGTGGCGTTCCCGGACAACTGGAACGGGAAGTTCTACTTCGCAGGCGTGGGTGGCCTCGCCGGCCGGCTGGGCGTCATCACCCCCGGGCTCGAGCGCGGCTATGCGTCGGCGACCACCGACGCGGGGCACGACGCCAACGATCCGAACTGGGGCGCCAACCGGGCGAAGGAGCTCGATTACGGGCACCGCGGCACGCACGTGACAGCGGTCGCCGGCAAGTCGCTCACCGAGGGCTTCTACGGCCGCGCCCCGCAGCATGCGTACTTCAACGGCTGTTCGAACGGGGGACGTCAGGCCTTCATGGAGGTGCAGCGCTATCCGACCGATTTCGATGGTGTGATCGCCGGCCATCCGGCGCTCGGCACGCCGCAGCAAGCCGGACGCTCGCTCGTCTTCCAGAAGCTCCTGGCCTCGAGCGAGAGCCTGCTCTCGGTCGAGAAGGTCGAAATGATCGCCGCAGCCACACTCGCCGCGTGTGACGCGTCCGACGGCTTGAAGGATGGCCTCGTCAGCGACCCGCGCCAGTGCACGTTCAAGCCCGAATCGTTGAAGTGCCGAGACGGCGATACCCCCGCGTGTCTCACCGCGCCCCAGCTCGCCGCGGTCAAGCAGATCTACGATGGCGCCAAGCTGCCGAACGGGCAGGTGTACGCGTTCGGATTCCCGCTGGGCCACGAGGGAGGCACCACCGGGTGGCGCGGCTGGATCACTGGCAACTCTCCGGCCACGAAGCAGGCCGACGGCAGCTACACGTTCACGACTAATCTTCCGACCGGCTTCAACATCTCCGAGCAGAATCTTCGATATCTCGCCACCGACGACGACGACCCGTCGCTCACGTGGAAGACCCTCCGCCTGGAGCGCGACCTGCCGCGCCTCAAGACGATGACCGAGATCCTGAGCCCGCTCGAGCCTGATGTGCGGCCGTTCAAGAAGCACGGCGGGAAGCTGCTCATCTACCACGGCTGGGCCGACCCGGCGATCAGCGCCTACGGCTCGATCGATTACTACGACAAGGTCGGCAAAATCGTCGGCGGTCGGAAGGAGCTCGAATCGTTCGCGCGTCTCTACCTGGCGCCCGGCATGCACCACTGCTCCGGAGGGCCCGGTCCGAACGAGTTCGACATGCTGACGGTGCTCGAGAACTGGGTCGAGCGCGGCATGGCCCCTGGCCCGATCACCGCCACGCACCGAGTCGACGGCAGAGTCGTGCGTACGCGCCCGCTCTGCCCACACCCGCAGGTCGCCCGCTACACCGGCAGCGGCAGCATCGACGAGGCCGTGAACTTCATCTGCGAAGAACCGGCGCGCCGCTGAGCCGGTCGAGGCCGCCGATGGAACGGCCGGAACCGGCGCCGCCGTGAGAGGGCGCCCGCCTCACGCCCGCGGGAGCTCGGTCGTATGGAAGGGCTCGAGGGTATCGATGTCCTCGGGCGATTGCGTCTTGACGTCCCACCGGAACCACCTGAGCCGGATGCGGTCGCGATGGAAGTCGGCGATCGTGAAGCCGTGCTGCTCCGTGGGTTTGAGCTCCTCGCGAACGTCGAGATGCGCCGGCGGCGCCGGCGCCGCGCCGCACGACACGCTCGGCCAGCCGCCCGGGTCGGTGCCGATCGTTCCCGACAGCACGGTGACGATGGGGTTGGCCCGCAGATCCAGCGTCCCGCTCCGCTCGATGCGGCCCAGGGCCGACGCATGGAGGTCGCCCGCCACGACGAGCGGGGTGCGGCCTTTCATGCCCGACAGCGCCTCGAGCAACCGATCGTGCTGCTTGAGCCAGCCGGCCTGCCAGAAGGGCTTCGGTTTCGCCGTGCTCACCTTGCCGGCCTCGACGACGTCGGGGTACCACTCGCCCCAGGCGCCCGCCGTCCACCCGAGGGAATTGGACGGGACGTGCACCAGATGCGTTGCGGCCGTCGCAGCCGTTCTCGCCGTGAGCCAGCGCTCCACCTGCGGATCGACAAAGACGGCAGATGGCCCCGAGAGCGTGAGCGTCCGGCGGACGTCGTAGAGCAGCATCTCGAGCAGCTTCCCGTACCGCAGCGTGCCGAAGCTCTCGGAGACGTCGCGTTCCGCGTCAGCCGAGGTCCACGGCAGATTGGCCGGCCGCGTCGCATCCGGGAGGAACTCGGGATAGTAGAGGCGCTGCGTCGCGCGGGCCAGTTGCAGCCGGAACCAGGAGGACGGCAACGTGACCCGCTCCTCGGTTCCGTCAGCACCGTCGAAGTAGTCGTGATCGTCCTGAAGGAAGAAGACGGGCGTCGATCGAAAGTCCGTCCCGTACACCGGGATCAGCTGCGGCGCGACCGCCTCCTTGAGTACGGTCTCGTTCGTGCCACCGAACACGAGAGCCGACTGATCGAATCGTGTGAGGCGCGACTCGTCAGTGCTCCCCTTCGTGTGCAGATCCCAGTAGACGTGGTCGCCGTTGGCTACGGCAAAGTGCGGCTGAAGCGACAGCGCTCGGCGCAGGAGACGATTGCGGACATGGGTCGGCAGGTAGCCGCCTGTGAGCCCACGACCCTCCAGGCCACCCGCACAGCTGAAGAAGAGCACGCGCACGTGGTCCGGCTGCGCGTCGGCCGGAGGCAAGGTGGACACCGTCCAGCTCTCGCACAGCGACTCGCCCTCGGTCGTACCCAGCCACAACAAGTGGGACGCGCCCGGAGCCAGGCCCGCCGTCTGAAACTGCCAGCACTCCCCCATCGTGTCCGTCATGCGACCGAGGACTGACAGGCGACCCACGCGCAGCGTCGGCGGGCTCGACAGCGGACGCGTGAAGGATGCCTTCAAGAGCAGGCGGGTCTCGCTCACCATCGGCAGCAGATGTCGCACACGGCCGGCGTCCCACTGCGGTGACGCAGGCGTCCGCGTCTGCTGCGCGAACGTCTCCGCAGGTAGGGCCGCAAGTAACGCCGAGCCCACGGTGTCTTTCAGGAAGGCACGTCTGTCCATGAGCTGGGGGTCCCGCGCGATTCTATGGTGGGTTTCGTCCCATCGACGCGCGAACCTCAACACATTTCGATCACTGAGCGGCCACGATGGGCATTCATGCGTCAATATGTGCGCAGCCAGGACCGGGGCGCGCGCGTCGCCGACCTGCGCAGCCGTTCCGCCGGCGCACGGGCATGGCGCACGCCGTCCTCGGGATCTGGTGAACGACCGCCGCGACGACGCCGCGCACGCGCTCGCGACTACGGGTGGTCGTAGGCGTGTTTGTACTGTTCGCGCAGCGTCGACTTCGAGAACTTCCCTGCCGAGGTCCGCGGAAGCGCGGCGACGAACTCCACCCGGTCAGGCAACCACCATTTCGCGAAGTGCGGGGCCAGAAAGGCCGTGAGCTCGTCTGGCGACACCTGCGCATCAGGCTTGACGACGACGACCGCCAGTGGCCGTTCATCCCACTTGGGGTGTGGGACGGCAATCACTGCCGCTTCGGCGATTGCCGGGTGGCCCATCAAGGCGTTCTCGAGCGCAATAGAGCTAATCCACTCGCCGCCCGACTTGACGAGGTCTTTCGTGCGGTCGGCGATCTCGATGCAGCCTCGCGGATCGATGGAGACGATGTCGCCGGTCTTGAACCAACCGTCGTTCGTAAAGCGATCATTGAGGCCGCTGCCATCCGAGCGAGAGAGGCCGCTCCTCTTCGAGCCGTCCAGGCCGCTCGCTGACACGCCGTCACCAGCGGTCGTTCCCTGGCCGGGAGCGCCGGCCTCGATCGACGGACCGACCGATCGCTCGTCCACGGGCCGCTGATAGTACGTGGCAGCCACCCATGGTCCTCGCACCTCCAACTCGCCGAGCGTGCGGCCGTCCCACGGCACGAGGCCCTCATCCCCACGCGCCCGAATCTCGACGAAGGGGACCGGGACGCCTTGTTTGGCGCGGTACCGGAATCGTTCGTCGGCCGGCGCCTCACGGAGCGCCGCCGGCATGTTGCACCAGGTGCCAACCGGCGACATTTCGGTCATGCCCCACGCAGAAATCACCTGCAGGCCGTGCCGCTCCTCGAAGCCTCGAATCAGCGAGGCCGGGGCCGCGCTTCCCCCCACGATGATCGCCCTGAGCGCACTGAGGTCGTAGGCCGCGGCGTTGCTGTCGAGCTCTTGCAAGACCGCCAGCCACACCGTCGGCACGCCGGCGGTCAGCGTCACGCGTTCGCGTGACAGGAGATCCAGGACGCTCTTGGCGTCCAGATACGGTCCTGGCAAGACCTGACCGGCGCCGAAGAGCGGACACGCGAACGGGATGCCCCAGGAGTTGACGTGGAACATCGGCACGACAGGCAGCACCACGTCGTCGGGACCGAGGCCCATTGTCTCGCGCAGGCCGAGGCCATAGGCGTGTAACACGACCGACCGGTGTGAGTACAGCACGCCCTTCGGTCGGCCGGTCGTGCCCGAGGTGTAGCACATCGCCGCCGCGTGGTCCTCGGGCAAGTCACGCGCCGCGAAGCGCGACGGGTCGGCCGTGGCGAGCGCGGTCTCGTAGTCGCGGTACGGCGTCGCCGTACCGGTCGCGGCCGTGACCAGGACGTGCTCCACGCGCACCGAAGGGCGCACCTGCTCCCACAGCGGCAGCAGGGCCTCGTCGACGATCAACACGCGATCCTGCGCGTCGTTGAGGATGTACTGCAGATCGTCGGGGTGGAGCCGGAGGTTGAGCGTGTGGAGCACCGCACCGATGGACGGAATCGCCAAGTAGGCCTCGAAGTGCTGACCCGTCGTCCAGGCGAGCGTCGCGACGCGGTCGCCGGGGGCCACGCCCAGGTCCTGCAGCACGACGGCCAGGCGGTGGGCGCGCTCGATCGCCTCACCCAGGGTTCGGCGCTCGAGGGTCCGGTCGGGCCGCCGGGTGACGACCGCCTTCCCGCGGAAATGCGCCTCTGCCCGGCGGACGATCGCCGGCACCGTCAGTTGAAAGTCCATCATCTGGCCACGCATGCGAGCACCTTACTCAGGCGGCCGACAGGAGTCAAAGCGGGGCCCACCGAGGACTGCACATGCCCGCGTTGGCGTTCGGAGCGGGGCCGGTCTAATGTAGGATGTGCATCACACGTGACTGCAGCATTGCTGTCCCAAGAGCTCGCGGAAGCCATCGAGTTCCACCACGCCATCATCGCCGAGGGCGGCAAGGCCCTCGTCGGGTACGACACGGCCAAGGCGCTGGCCAACGTCGTGTTGCTGTCGGAGATCCCCACGACCTACGACAAGAGCGAGCAACGGCAGGTCAACGCGGGCAATCTGCTCCTGCGCGGCGTGCCGGGTGTCGGGAAGACCTTCTTTGGGGTCATCCTGGCCGCGATCAGCGACGCCAAGTTCGCGCGCCTCCAGGGTCGCGCGGATCTACAGCCGACCGAAGTGGTCGGCTTTCAGATGATCAACCCGTCGACGGGCGAGCTGGTGACCGAGTTCGGCCCGATGGCGTCGGCCGAGGTCATCCTGCTCGACGAGATCAACCGCATCCCGCTCAAGTCGCAGAGCGCGTTTCTCGAAGGTCTGCAGGATCGGACCATCACCGTGGGCAAGCAGACTTACGAGCTGCCGGCCTTCAGCTTCGCGATTGCGACCATGAACCCGGTGGAGCTCGGGCAGGGCACCTTCCCGCTCTCCGAAGCCGCCACCGATCGCTTTGCGATCATGGTCAACATCGGGTACTTGCCGCCTGCGGAAGAGGAGAAGCTCGTCAATTTCGACTTCAAACGCGTGCGTCTCAACTCGCTGATGTCAAAGCAGCGCATCATCCAGCTCCGCGCGGCGATCAACGAGCAGGTCTTCCTCCACGATCTGCTCGGCCGCTACATTCAACGGCTCGTGTCGGCGACGCGCCCCTACAACCCGGACACCGACTGGCACACGCACTCACCGTCGGAGCTGGTCGAGAAGGGGGTCGATCTCGGCGCCTCGCCGCGCGCCATCATCTGCTGGGGCCGACTGGCCAAGGTCTGGGCGCTTCTGCAGCACGGTCGCGCAGAGGTCTTACCCGATGACATCCAGGCTCTCGCCCCGTACATTCTTGGGCACCGCATCTGGCTCGGTCCGCACGCCGCGAGCCACGGTCTCACCACCGAGGCCGTCATCCAGGACGTCATCGATCGAGTACCGATCCCATGAGGGTGCGCGACGACGATGTGGGCTCGCTGGTCAGCTTGGCTGACATCACCGAGATCGAGCTGGTCATCCTGAAGCGGATGCGCGATGTCACAATCGGCGACCACCGCAGCCGCCAGCACGGCACCGGGTTCGACTTCGTCGGCTTGCGCGAGTGGCAGCCGGGCGATCGCTTCTCGTCGATCGACTGGGGTCAATCGACGCTGACCAACTTCTCGCCGCTCATCGTCCGCGAGTTCGAGCAGCCGAGCACGGCCACGGTCGTCGCCGTCGCGGATTTGTCGCTGTCGACCCGCTGTGGCCTCGACGGCGTGCCCATTGCGGCACCCGTCGCACGCGCCGTCGCGACCATCGGGCTCTCCGCGGTCTTCTTCCAGGATCCCTTCGGCCTCATCACCTTCGACGAGGGCTTCACGCACTTCGGCGGCGTGCGCCCCCGCACCGGCAAGAGTCACGTGGTCCACTGCCTCGACGCCTACGATCGCCAGCAGGGGTTGCAGGAGGTCCGCCGGACGGGCAGCATCAGCGCGACGCTGTCCGGGTACGTGCGCAACCCGTCCCTCATGGCCGTCATCTCCGACTTTCTGACCGACCGTCCCGAGGCCGTGCTGAAGGAGCTCGCCTTCACGAAGGCGACCCACGACGTGTTTCTGGTGCTCGTCGATACCGCGTTTGCGTACGACGTCGAAGCCCTGTCGTCGGGCTGGGTCGATGTGCTCGACGTCGAGACCGGGCGCACGCGAACGGTCTCGCGACGCTCCGCCGCCGAGCTCGGCGAGCGCGCCCGGGCCTGGCAACGGCACGTCCGCGATCTGGCCAAGGACGTCGACCTCGATATCGTCACCGTGGGCGTGGATCACGCCGCCTCCGACATCGCCTTGAGCGAGTTCGTGGCGGAGCGCCGCCTGCGCAAGACCTACAACTGAGGACCCGTCTCGGAGGACTGTCGTGGGACGATCGACTCTCGCAAGACGTACGGCCGGCTTGACGCTGGCCGCCTTGACGTTGGCCGCCTGGATGGTGAGCCTCGGACCGGTTGGCGCGCAGGAACGGGCAGGCCCCGCCTCGACAGCGACACCCGCGTCGACATTGCCAGACATCCGAAACGTCGAGATCGACCCCATCCGCTGCTGGACGCGGGTGAGCTCGGCCGCGGTCCGGGTCGGCGAGCCCTTCGTCTTCACGCTTACGTGCGCCGTGCTCGAGACCGAGGCCGTTCAGGTCGTGCCCGACGAGTCGCGCCTCGGCCACTCGGTGGTGGCCCTGGCCCCGTTCGAGGTACTGAGCGGCACGCACCCTCCCGACCTTCGAAGCGGCAGCCGCCGTTTCTTCCAGTACGACTATCGGCTTCGCTTGATCACGCCGGACTCCATCGGCACCGACGTCCCGGTTCCGACCATCCAGATCAACTATCGGATCAACAGCCGCGTCGCGGCGAACACGGCGATGCAAGGGCGCGAGCTCGTCTACCTCCTGCCCACGCAGTACGTGCGCATCCTGTCGCTCGTGCCCAACGATGCGAACGACATCCGCGACACGAGCGATCCGAGCTTCGGGCGGATCGAGGCCGTCGCACTCCGGGCGGGCACGCTGCAGATCATCTCGGTCACCCTGATGGCGCTCGGCGCGATCATGACGATTTTCGCGCTGTTCGGCCTCGTGCGGCGCGCGGTCCAGACGAAGGGGCCAAGCGAGCGGCTGCTCGGTCGGCCCGCGCTCATGCGTCTCGCGGTGCGGGAGCTCTCGCGGGCCCAGCGTGACGGCTCGGCGCAGGGGTGGACCCCCGCGACCGTCAGCCGCGCGGCCGCCGCCTTCCGCATCGCCGCGGCGACGGCGCTCGCCAAGCCCATCAGCCAACGGCTGCTCGACCGTCAGGCCACGGTTGACGAGTCGCTGTTTGTGACGACGCGCTCCGGCCAGCGGAAGCGGATCGCGATCTCGAGCGCCGTGACGAGCGCCGACGCCGCCCGTGAACGAACGCGCCTGTCGGAACAGGCCGGCGCCACGCGTCAGCAGCTGCTCGACGAGGTCGGCCAGACCTTGAATGCCTTCTCGGCCGCGCAGTTCGGCCGGGCGTCGCTCAACGGCGGCCCGTCCGATCTCGACGCGCTCGCCACCAAGGCGCTCGAGATCGCCCGTCAGGTGAAGGCGGAGCACTCCTGGCCGCGCAGCTGGCTGCAGGCTCTATCGGCGCGCGTCTTCCAGTCCGAGCGGCACGCGTGATTTCCTTCGACCGCATCCGCACGCTGGTCTTCCAGGCGCTCTCCGAGTGGCGCAACGTGCGTCTGTCGGAGCTGCAGTTCTGGCACCGCAGCGAGGCGCGGCTCATGCTGACGAGCCTCATCGCGCTGACAATCGTGATCCTCGTGGTCCGGACCTTCTGGAACCGCTGGTCAGGCCGGCGGGGGATCAGCGTGCCGGCACTGCTCGGGTCGATGCCCGCCTCGCGCGTGGCGGCCGTCCGCCACGCGCCGCTCATCCTCTTCGTCGTCGGGCTGGGCTTCTTCACGGTGGCGCTCGCCGATCCGTACACCGCGCTCATCAGCCGCGAAGTCTCGTACCCCGGGCGCCGTATCGGGCTGCTCATCGACGCATCGATCAGCATGCGCACCCCGTTCACCGCCGCGACGCTCAACAAGCGCGCCGCGACGGATGCCGCCTTCTTCACGACGGTGGCAGCGGCCGAGCGCTTCGTCCAGATGCGCATGAAGGGCCGACAGCGCGACCTGCTCGGCCTGGTCGAGTTCGGCAACCAGGCCTACGTCGTCACCCCCTTCACGAACGATTACGACAACATCCTGCTCAGCATCTCGCTCATCGGCGATCCCGTCGAGTTCTCGATGTTTCCAGACCAGGGCACGATCATCGCGAAGGCCATCGACGAGATCGTGGGCCTGTACAAGGCGTTCAACTTCCTCGACGCCTCGGGCAACATCATGGTCATCTTCAGCGACGGCGAGGACACGCACAATCAGCTCGAGAACAAGAATCTCGATCAGGTCGTGCAGACGGCCGTCGACGCGAAGATCCCCGTCTTCCTCGTCCGGACCAACTACGACAAGGAACAGGGGCAGATCATTCCGGACGAGATGTGGATTCCCGCCATCGAGAAGACCGGAGGCAAGTTCTACGCCGCGAGCAGCGAGGCGGCACTCCTCGCCGCCATCGAGGATATCGATCGCGCCGCGACCGGCTCGATTCAGGTCAGGCAGTACAGCAGCCAGCAGCCGCGGTTCGCGATATTCGCGATGATCGCGCTCGCTTGCTGGACTGCCGCGATCGCGCTGAAGCTGGCCGTCCCCTACTTCCACAAGCTGGCATAGGACCTCATGAAGACACTCATCGGACGTCTAATCATCGCCCTCCTGCTCTTCGCCGCCGCCGCGGTGAGCTGGTCGGAATCCACGGTCGCCCGCCGCGTGGCCGGCGCCTACGAGCGCTTCGCCACGCTTCACTACGACCGCGAAGACGGCATCGGCGAGGCTCGCTCGGTGCTCGACCGGCTGTCGCTGCCCATGGCGTCGGTGGCCAGCGATGTGCGGCGCCACCGGACCACGGTGTCGTACTGGCGCGAAGAGTACGGCACGCTCGCCGCCAAGCCGGACGTCAACGACGCCTCGGCCGGCGACCCATCGATCATGATGACGCGGGCCAATGCCGCCTATCGGGGCAGCCTCGAGCGGCTCGACGACCCCGCGCTCATCGAACGGCTCGACGGCATCGTCGAAGCCTACGGGGAGGTGCTCCGAGCCGACCCGGGCAACGTCGATGCGTCGTACAACTACGAGTACGTGGTAAAGCATCGCGATCGGCTGGCCAAGCTGCGCCCGCGCGACCGCCCCACCAAGGGCGCGCCGAAGAAGGATCCCGTGATCGAAAGCGTCGATCTTCCGACGGGCCCGACGATCTACGGGCGGCCTGGTGGGCCGCCGCCGGAGATCCCCGGGAGCGAGTTCAAGACGATCGCGCCCATGCCCTACGACGAGCGGGAACAGACCGAGCCGGGAAAGGGCGCCACGCCTCGTCGCCGAGGCTAGAGCACGTTGTGCGCTGCTTCGGAGCTCATGAGCTCGTGACCGACGACAGCGCGACCTTGAAACCGAAGGTGCACGAGCGACGCTGAGTCAGCAAGCATGTTGCCGCGAATCCGCTTCGGACAGATCACCTTTACGGAGCCGGAGTACCTCTGGCTCCTGGTGATCCCCATGCTGCTGTTGGCCGCCTGGACTTGGCGGCTCTTCGTGCGCCGCGCTGACGTGCGCCGCGCGACGCGGCGCCGGTTGCAGCCGTTCCAGACCAAGCTCGGCGTGGCGGGCGACATGCCCTTCTGGCTCTGCCTGACGCTTGCGACCATCCCGATCATCATCGCGCTCGCGCGGCCGCACGGTCCGGCCATCGCGCTGCGTCAGGGCGGCATGGATCTGGTGGTGCTGCAGGACGGGTCCGTGTCCATGCGGGTCAAGGACGTGCCGGGCGATCGCTGGCAGCGATCGATGCGCTTCCTCCGCTATGTGGGCGACGCCATGAGCTGGAAGAGCGACCGGATCGCGATGACGGTCTTTGCACGCATCGCGGCCCCGCAGGTGCGTCTCACGAAGGACCCCAACACGTTCTTCTTCTTCCTCGACAACCTCGAGAAGACATCGCCCTTCCGCATCGAAGACGACTCGTCCTGGGACACGAATCTCGAGCTCGGCATCCACTGGGGGCTCCGGCTGGTCGAGAAGGACGAGGAGCTGCATGGCCCCTCGTCGAACGCGAAGATCTTCGTGATGCTGTCGGACGGGGAGGCGTGGAGCGGCGAGGTCGAGAAGTCACTCCAGCGCGCCCGGGATGCGGGCATTCCGGTCTTCGTCGTGGGCGTCGGCACGCTCGGCGGCGGCAAGATGCCTGCCTGGGTTCCCAAGGCCAGCGACGCCGAATCGGATCCCGAAACGCCGACCTACTCCAGACTCGACCGCGAGGGCTTGCAGAAGATCGCCGTGAACGGCGGTGGCCAGTACTACGAGCTGGACCGCGACGGCGATCGTCACATCGCCAACGGCATCATCGACTACGCCAAGCGCCGCGCCCCGGCCATCGGCGTCACGCAGCAGTCAGAGGACCTGTACTGGCGGTTCCTCGTCGTCTCGGCGCTCCTGACGATCGTCGGCCTGCTCTTCCTCCGTGAACGCGCCGACCTCTGGATCCACCTTGCCGGCGGCGCGGCGGTCCTCGTCGCGCTCTCGACGATCATCGGCTGAAGTCGCCCGGCGACGGCTCGACGCCCAGGGCTGCCCTGGCTTCCCTGCGAGGCTCGTCACGCGCGAGCCAAGCCGTCTCCACCTGAATCGCCGTCACAAGAGCCGGCGGACGGCGGTACGGCTGCCATGCCCCCTTCCGCGGGCTGAGATAGTCGAGATTCGGTCCGAGCGACCGTGTTGACGCCGTAACGAGCGCCGATCGGACGGGCTGGCGACGAAGCGTGCGTTGTCAGCCTTGAGCCGGGCCCGCTCGCGGCGCCTCGGTCCGCGTTCTCCTATTTCGCGCCGAGATGCGGGCCATCCGCCGTGGCTGAGACCTGACGGTGCGAGCCGCGGTCTGGATGTGAGGGATTGGCTGAGCGGTTGGCTTGAGGGATCTGTGCGCCGCCGGACGTTCAGTAGTCCGAGCACATCGCGCTGGCCGCGACATCCGGTGGTCGGGTCGAGCGGGCCAGCCGATGGTTGCCACGACGGAAACACAGGAGGAACCTCGCCATGACTCGCATTCGACTCCGAACGGCACGCAGGACCGCGAACAGTGCGACGATCCTGGGCGTCCTTGCCGCTGGGTTGCTACTGACCTACGTGCCGCTCGACGCACAGGTGAAGACGCGCCGATTCCTACGGCCCAGCACCACGACCGGTGACGTCGTGTATCGCCCACAGTCGATCGTCAAGGGCTTGTGCGACCGCGTCGTGGGACTTCGAAAGTTCGTTCCGTGCCCACCGAGCCTGTCTGGCCGAGTGCCGGCCCGAGCCTTCCTGCCCCCGCCGGTCATCGCAGCCGATCTCCCGCACTTGCGGATGGATCTCGTGCTGAAGCGTATCGAGAACAAAGTAATCTCGGGCTTGGGCGTTGGCAATCTGGAGCCCCCACCTCCCTTCTACGCGGCGACCTGGCAGTTCTCGAGCATCGCCGCCACCGACCAAGTGCAGCCGCTCGCGTCGTTGCCCGTGCCCGATCCTGGCGCGACGTCGGACCTCGAACCCGGGACCAGCGTGATGTATTCCGGGGTCATCGCAAACGGATGCAGCCCGCTCACGCTCTTCGATGTCTCGGGGTTCACCACGATTGTGACAACCGACCCCGACGCCGAGTTCGGAACGCTGAACCTGTCGGACACGGTGACCGGGAACGGGTACTACAACTTCTGGTATGCCGTTCGGGCGACGCACGCCCACGGGGAGTCGGACTTCGTCTTCAGTGGCGACGCCAACGTCTACTGCACGGGAATACCGGGCCTGTGATGAAGCGCGAGGCGGCGCGGCCCCGTGCGCCAGCGGTTGGGTGTGCGGGGCCGCGCCAGAGGACTCCTTCTTCTTTGCCGCGGCCTCCGCCGCTTCTGTCTCTTCCTGACCGTGGCCGGCCAAATTTCGCACAGCGCCCACACGCATCATCGTTCAACGCGCTCTACACACGACATTCCGGACACTCCCGGTTGCGGTAAACTCCCGCCGATGCCCACCATCAACCGCCGCATAACTGCTTCGATCGAGGGTGACTTCGTCGTCTTCATCATTGGCGCACGTTTCAACCGCTGGTGGAAGCTGCCCAAGTATGTCTGGTTCTTCTCAACCATGCCGAAGATGCTCGCAGAGGTCGCTGCGAACCCCGAGAGCGGCTTCCTGGGATGGGAGCCCCTGAACCTCACCACGAACGTGCAGTACTGGCGGTCGCTCGAGCACCTGCTGGCGTACTCCCGTAGTCGCGATCAGACTCATTACCCATCCTGGGTGAAGTTCAACAAAGAAATCGGCTCGAACGGCGATATCGGCATCTGGCATGAAACCTTCCTCGTGCGCGCAGGCGAGTACGAATGCGTCTACAACAACATGCCCTTGCGAGGCCTCGCGAAAGCCTCTCAGCACATCGATGCCGTCGGACGGGCAGGCACCGCCATGGGACGACTGGGCCGCACGGATGGCAGCGACGCCCCGGTCTCCGACGATGGCAGCGAGCGCGGTAGGTGACATGACACGACTGAGCCCCCGAGTTGTCGGCGCGAGGCGTGTCCGTTTCTCCAAACGGCCCAATCCGATCCGCGTCCTCTGAGGGATGGTCTACGGCCGCTTTCTTTGCCCTCTCGACTGCGCATTCCGGGGCCAGATGCCGAAACGTGGATCATTCCTGGCCATGCTGGGCCACCGTTTCCATGGTGAGTTCGAAGTCCTGGTGCGTCGAAGCGACGAAGAGCCACTTCCGGAGGACGTCGTGCGGCGCCAGCGCCGGGAACTCGGCTTGAATCGAGGGCTGATGCTCGTATTCCGTGCAGATCAGCACGCCGTGCCACATCCAGCGGCCGGTTTTCGTGGGTTCGACCAGCACGAGCATCTGACGCTCGAAAACGTACGCGACAAGCCCTCCGAACATTCTCTTCGTGAAGAACGTCGGATGCCCTTCGAGCGCCTCGAGAATCCACTCGTAGTCGAACGTCTTCATGCGTAAACGCGTCGTGTAGAGCGACTTTTTTCACCGGGGCCCGATTTCGGTTTCCGGGGCCTCCCCTGCCTGGTTAAATCGCCACTGCCACCACGACCAGGCGGGACTCATCCGACGGCGTGGCGCTGTGGCACGCCCAGCCAATGCGACATGAAGCCAGTCGGAGGCGCTGTCCGCTCGCTACGTCAACCCCGAGACCGGCTAGAGCATTTTCGGCTTCAACGTAGCACGTCGTCCTTCGGTCTTCGGCCTTCCGTGTTGGTCCGTTCCTGGGCCGTGGTCCGGCCTGAGGCCTTGGTTCTTCGTCCCGATCCGGGCGTTCAGCGCCCAAGGCCGAAGGACCAGAGGCGGACGAAGGCCCAAGGACCACAGGACCAAGGCCTGACCGCGCTACCCGAAAACCTAAAGCGCCATAGTATCTTCTCTTGTCCTCGTCGCAGATCACGGTCGTCTTAATTGGGAGAGAAGCCATGAAATACATGATTGTCTGGAACGAGCGTTCGCAGGGGTCGCCGGCCGAGTACGAGAACGCGCAGAAGCGCATTCTGGAAGTGTTCAACCAGTGGAAGAAGCCTGATCATTTCAAGATCGAGATGTTTGTCATCCGCGTCGGCGATTGGGGCGGCTATATGTTGGTGAACCTGCGACGACCAGTTGCTGATCCACCAGTTGTGCACCATGCTGCCCTCGTTTGAGTTCCAGGTGCGGCCCGTGGTCCCCGTGGAAGACGCGATCCGCGCGGAACTCGAAATCATGGCGTGGCGCGACAATCTGAAGAAGTAGCGGTACTGGGCAAGACCAGGTCGGCATCGGCCTCGGAAATGCCTCCGACAAGTCCTACTCGAACGTGGTGTCGTTCACCCTGCCCTAACCTTAGGCCCTGACGTCGAGCCGCTGGCAGCTCCACTCGTTTCACGGCAGCGCCCGCACATTCGGTGTGATCAGGTCTGCCCGAATGAGCATTTGCCGACCATTTCACCCGGGGTCGCCCCGTAGAGATGCGACACGCGGGCTTCGCTGTGAGCGGCTAAGCTAGCATCCACACAGGGTCCTCCGATGCTCAATCTCTGGGTGATGCGGCCCTCAGGTCCAGGGGCAGGAGCTCGCGCATGCGCAGTCGCTTTTCCAGGCGAATCACCCGATCCTGGGCCTTGAGGCCGAGGCGCGCGAACAACCCGGTGACGACGACCGCAACCGCCATCACCACGCTCCACCCCGTTGAACACTCTGGGCTCCCGCCACAGGTGGGAGCCCCTCGCTATTTCTTCGTTGTCGCCGTCGCCGGAGGCGCCCCTTCCTGCGTCCGGGCACCCTTGAGCATGTTGGGCAGGGCGTAGTTCGCCTCGTGGCAGGCGTATTCGTAGATCTTGTCGGATGTCCGCTTCATGAAGACGCGGACGCTCCACGGCCCGTCCACGTCGTGGCATCGTCGAAGGTGACTTCGTAGCGCAGCGTGTCCTGGTGAGCGCGGCTCAGGCGCTCGGTGATCGTCACGTTCCCCGACATCGCTCCGGCACTGGGCGACGCAGCGCTGAGCGACACGAAACTGATGTTCGGCGAGTAGTTCTTCGTTACGATCACCAGCGTATCGCCGTCCCAGCGTCCCCGCGAGCTGCCGTTCCACAGCCGGATGCGCGAATCGGGATGCGGGCGGCCGTCCATCGGGATCACGCGCGCATCGTGAATCAGCTCCTGCACGAGGGCGACGTGGCTGTCGGTTTGAAAGACTTGGAGGTAGCTGTTGTAAGCAGTCATGGGGTTCGGGGCGCCTACGGTGATGCAGCGCTCGAACAGGCTCATCGATTCCGGGCCGACGTTCCGCTGACCGGTGGTCGTCGCGGCCCGCCGGGCCTGCGCCTCTGCCGTGAGCGGCGGCACGCGGCCATTCGGCGGGTCGAAGATCAACGATGTCCGCCGATCGTCAAAGGTCCGATCCGCGATCCAGAAGGCGTTGTAGTTGCCGGTCGCGGTGGCGAACTCGCAGGGGCGATCGGCGCAGTCCCCCAAGATCTGACGGACCAGGAAGTCGCTGAACACGTTGGCGCCCGCGTCGTTCTTCGCGGTGAAGAGTTCCTCAGTGCGCTGGCGCAGTCTTGCCACTTCGGCATCGGTGAGTTCCGCGCGATCGCCGAAGATCGCGGGGCGTTCGAGCGGCGTGATGCCGTTGTTCGACCAGACACCTTGGAGATCCGGGTGGCCGGAGGAGATACGCGGAACGGATCAGTCGCCGCCCGTGGGCCGCTGACCGACCAGCACCAAGCCGGCCGACGCGCCGAGACAGCACGTCAGGGCGCTCAGCCACATCGATCGTGGACCCCGCATTCGAACCTCCTCTGGTTGATTGCTCGCCATGATTCAACTTCAGAGTCATAGACGCCAGCGCGGGTGCCGGGAGCTGAAGCCAATGTTGGGGTGAGTATACGCGCGGGAGCGGAGAGCGTGAGGCCTTGGGTTGAAACACCCTAATGCCGGCCCGTGAAGCGCCTCACGTCGATGCCGTACTTCCGGACCTTGTAGTTCAGCACGCGTTCGGTCGTGTCGAGCAATCGGGCGGCCTTGGCGCGATTGCCGCGCGTGCTCTTGAGCGCGTCCTGGATGAGATCCTTTTCGAAACCGGCGACGGCGTCGCCGAGCGAGACCCGTGTCGTGGTGCCCGAGGCTTCGGCCGTCTGGAGCGACGGCGGCAGGTGGTGGCCGTGGATGACCTGGCTATCGCAGGTCAGCACGGCCCGCTCGAGCGTGTTCTCGAGCTCGCGCACGTTGCCAGGCCAGTGATAGCTCATGAGCATGTCGATGGCCGGCGTCGAGATGCGCTTGATTCTCTTCCGGTGCTCGCGCGAGAACTTCTCGAGGAAGTGATCGACCAGCAGCAAGAGATCGGCTTTGCGCTCTCGAAGCGGCGGCACGAAAATCGTGAAGACGTTCAGGCGATAGTACAAGTCCTCGCGAAAGGTGCCGGCCGCCAACGCGCGCTCGAGGTCTTTGTTGGTGGCGGCGATGAGGCGGACGTTGACCTTGATCGTCTCGGTGCTGCCGAGCCGCTCGAACTCGCGCTCCTGGAGCACACGCAGCAGCTTGACCTGCGTCGTCAGGTTGATGTCGCCGATCTCGTCGAGGAAGAGCGTCCCGCCCTCAGCCAGCTCGAAGCGGCCCTTCTTGCGCTGCTCGGCGCCGGTGAATGCGCCCTTCTCGTAGCCGAAGAGCTCCGACTCGATCAGGCTGTCGGGCAGCGCCGCACAGCTCACCTTGACGAAGGGCTTGTTCGCGCGCGGCGAGTTGTAGTGAATCGCGTGCGCGACGAGCTCCTTTCCGGTTCCCGACTCACCCCGAATGAGCACGGTGGTGTTGGCGCTCGCCACCTGCGCCATCAGATCGTACATCTGCCGCACGGGCCCGCTGCTGCCGATGATGCTGGAAAAGTCGTACCGCTCCTTCAGCTCCTGGCGCAGCTGCGTGTTCTCGGCCATGAGCCGGCGCCGGTCGTCCTCGACGAGGCGTTGAATCTTGATGGCCTGCGCGATGCTCGACGCCACGATGCCGAGGAACTTCACCGTGCGCTCGTAGTTGCGGTCCGGCTTGAACTTGTTGTCGACACCGAGCGCGCCCACCGCCCGTCGATTGAGGAGAATGGGCACACAGATGAAGCTGAGCTCTTCCTTCAGCAGCTCCGACCGCTTCGACGCCCGATTGAGAAACGACGGCTCGCGACTCACGCGCGGCACGACAATCGGGCGCCCGCTCTCGACCACCTTGCCGATGATGCCCTCGCCCACCCGGTAGCGCACCGAATGCGGAGGCGCATCCAGCCCATCCGACGCCTCGACGTGGAGCTCCCCGTTCTCATGGAGCACGGTCACCATGCTCCGGACGTAGCCGTGGTGCTTGGCGAGGATCTCCAGCACCCGGTGCAGCGCCGAGCGCAGGTTGAGGGTGCCGGAGAGCGCCTGACTGATCTCGAGAAGCGTCGAGAGGCGGCGCGATTCGCGCGCGTCGCCCATGCTCGAAGCCGCCGTCTTAGGCATGCTGCGATCCGCTGCCCGCGCCGACGCCCTCCAGCTCCGCGACCCGCACCGGCTTGAGGAATGGCATGAGCGCCCGCAGCTCGGCGCCCACCCGCTCGATCTGGTGGGCACGCTCCGCCCGGCGGCGCGCCTCGAACCACTGGCGCCCCGTCTTGTTCTCCTCGATCCAACCCTTGGCGTACTGACCGCTCTGGATCTCGGCCAGCATCTTCTTCATCTCGCGCTTGGTCTCGGCCGTCACGATCCGCGGACCGCCCGTGTAATCCCCGTGCTCGGCCGTGTCGCTGACCGAGTACCGCATATAGCTCAGGCCTCCCTGATAGACGAGGTCGACAATGAGCTTGAGCTCGTGGAGGCACTCGAAATAGGCAATCTCCGGCTGATACCCCGCTTCGACCAGTGTCTCGAAGCCCGCTTTGATGAGCTCGCTCACGCCGCCGCACAGCACGGCCTGTTCACCGAAGAGGTCGGTCTCGGTCTCCTCGGCGAAGGTCGTCTCAATCACGCCGGCACGCGTCACGCCGATTCCCTTCGCGTATGACAGGGCCATGGCCCGCGCGTGACCGGTCGCATCCTGGTGGACGGCGATGAGCGCAGGCGTGCCGGCTCCCTCGACGTAGAGCTCGCGCACCCGGTGCCCGGGCGCCTTCGGCGCGATCATCGTCACGTCGACGTCTGGTCGAACGGTGATGGCCCCGAACCGGATGTTGAAGCCATGGGCGAACATCAGCATCTTGCCGGCGCCCAGGTTGGGACCGATCGCCTCGGTGTAGAGCTGCGCCGCCGTCGTATCCGGCACGAGGACCATGATGACGTCAGCCCACCTGGCCACCTCGGCGACCTCCGCCACTTCGAGGCCCGCGGCCTCCGCTTTGGCGCGAGACCGGCTCGCCGACGGCAGTCCGACGCGCACGCTCACACCGCTGTCCCTCAGGTTGAGCGCATGCGCATGCCCCTGGGATCCGTAGCCAATCACGCCGACCTTCTGGCGCTGGATCACGCTGAGGTCTGCATCTCTGTCGTAGTACATCGTCGCCATCGTTGTCTCCTCTGGGAAGCGCTCGCCGACCGGGGACTTACGAGACTGTCATCGACCTGCCGACATCCACCCGCGGGCGGACACCGGCACCCAGACTGACGCCTGGTCGCCGTCAGACAGACCCCAGGCTCACGTCCGCATCGCTCGCGGCGCGCGCCGCCGCTCCTTTTCGCGTCTCGACCTGCGCCGACATCGCGCTCCCCCGCGCCATCACCGCGCGGCCCGTCCGCACCATCTCCACGATGCGGTACGGTCGCAGCATCTCGATCAAACTGTCGATCTTCTCTTCCGTTCCCGTCGCTTCGACCACGAGCGCCTCGGCGCTCACGTCGACGATGCGGGCGCGGTAGACGTCGGCGAGCTGCATGACCTGCGTCCGGCCGTCGGCCACGGCGGCGACCTTGATCATGGCCAGATCGCGTGCGATGTGCGGTCGCTCGGTCAGGTTGTCGACGCGCCGGCACGGAATCAACTTGTACAGGTTCGCCTCGACCAGCCGGGCTCCGCGCTCGTCGGTGTCGACGACGATGGTCATGCGCGAGATGCCCGGCGTCTCCGTATGACCCACCGTCAGTGACTCGATGTTGAAGCCGCGGCGGCGGAACAGTGACGAGACACGGTTCAGCACGCCCGGTTTGTTGTCCACGTAAACAGCGAAAGTATGCATGGGGTCAGCGATCAGCGCTCAAAGGTCCAGGCCGTTCATCCATCGTCGGTTCTCAGTTGTCCGTTGTCCGTGGGGACCGCACTCGCTCAGTCCGCCGCCGTCTCGGCAATCGGCGAGGGCCGGCGAATCATCTTGTGGAGATCGGCGCCGGCAGGCACCATGGGATACACTGAGTCTTCCTGCTCCACGCGGAAGTCGATGAGCGCGCCACGCTGTCCCCTGGCTTCGGCGACCACGCCGGCCACCTCCGCGCGTGTGGTCACGGTCGCCGACCACAGCCCGAACGCGCTCGCCAGCTTGGCGAAGTCGGGTGACGAGATGGGCGTGGCGGCGTAGCGGCGCTGATAGAAGAACTCCTGCCATTGCCGCACCATTCCGAGGTAGCCGTTGTTGATGATGGCGATCTTGACGTCGAGCTCCTCCTGCACGAGCGTCGCGAGCTCGGGCATCGTCATCTGAAATCCCCCGTCGCCGACGACCACCCAGACTTCGGCGTCGGGACGGCCGATCTTGGCTCCGATCGCGGCCGGTAACGCAAACCCCATCGTGCCCAGCCCGCCCGACGTGATGAGCGTGCGCGGCGCGTCGTGCCGGTAGTACTGCGCCTCCCACATCTGGTGCTGGCCGACATCGGTCACGACCACGGCCCGACCCTCGGTGATGTGCCACAGATCGTTGATGACGTGCGCCGCGTACAGGTGCCCGGCGTCGGGCAGATTCTGGATGTCGCGCACGGCCGAATCGCCCTTGAGCTCGATGATGTGATCGAGCCACGGCTCGCGACCGGGCGGCTCGATCTGCGGCAACCACGCTCGAAGGACCGTCGCCAGATCGCCGGAGATGGCCGCATCGACGCGAACGTTCTTGTTGAACTCGGCTGGATCGATATCGACGTGGATCTTCTTGGCGCCGGGCGCATAGGTCTTGAGATTGCCCGTCACCCGATCGTCGAAGCGCATCCCGAGCGCGATGAGCAGATCCGACTCCTGGATGGCGGTGTTCACCCAGGCTTCACCGTGCATACCCATCATGCCCAGATTGAGCGGATGCGACGCAGGCACCCCCCCGATGCCGAGCAGTGTCATCGCAATGGGAATCCGCGCCTTCTCGGCGAGCTCGAGCACCTCGCGCTCGGCACCCGCCAGCATCACGCCCCGTCCCGCCAAGATCACGGGACGCTCGGCGGCGTTGATGAGCGCAATCGGGTCGACCCCGCTCGAGTGTCCAGGTCGGGCCAGTGCGTCGCGGTCGGGCTCGGCCGCGTCCCAATCGAACTCGCACGTGCCGAGCTGCGCGTCCTTCGTGATGTCGATGAGGACCGGTCCTGGACGACCGCTCGCGGCAATCGCAAACGCCTCGCGGATCGCCGGCGCGATATCGGCCGCGCGTGTCACGAGGTAGTTGTGCTTCGTGATGGGCAGCGTGATCCCCGTGATGTCGGTCTCCTGGAAGGCGTCGGTGCCGATGAGCGCGCTCCCAACCTGCCCCGTGATACACACGATCGGCGACGAGTCCATCATCGCCGTGGCGATGCCCGTCACCATGTTCGTGGCGCCAGGACCGGAGGTCGCGATCGCGACACCCACCCGGCCCGTCGCCCGGGCGTAGCCGTCGGCCATGTGCGTGGCGCCCTGCTCGTGGCGCACGAGGACATGCCGGATCGGGTAGTCGAGCATGGCGTCGTACGCCGGCAGAATGGCGCCGCCCGGGTAGCCGAATACGACGCTGACGCCCTCGCGGACGAGCGATTCCCACAAGACTTGCGCGCCAGTCAGCGTCTTCTTGTCGTTGGACATCTCAGGCCACTCCTCGTTTGACGGGGCTCTGCCCCTACCCGGCTCGGTCGCGCCGTGCGCGGCCGAGTCCGTGATGGGGCTCGGCGTCTGCCAGAACGACATTCTCGTTCCGGTCACAGAACAGGCTATCCGGTGACGGCGCCGGTCGACGCCGACGACACCAGCCGTGCGTACTTGGCCAGCACGCCGGTCGTGTACCGCGGCGCCGGCGATCGCCACAAGGCCAGCCGCGTCGCAATCTCCTCATCCGACAACTCCACCGCGAGCCGCCGACTTGCCACATCGATGACGATCGAGTCGCCGTCGCGAATCGCCGCGAGCGGTCCACCCTGCGACGCCTCGGGCGCGATGTGCCCGACGGTAAACCCTCTCGTGGCTCCCGAGAATCGGCCATCGGTGATGAGCGCCACTGAGTCGCCGAGGCCCGCGCCGACGATGGCGGCGGTCACGCCCAGCATCTCGCGCATGCCGGGGCCGCCGTTCGGGCCTTCGTAGCGGATCACCACGATGTCGCCCGCCTTGATCATCTGGCGCTGGACCGCGTCCATCGCCGCTTCCTCGCCGTCGAACACCCGGGCCGGGCCGCGCAGGTGCTCGCGTTCAGTGCCCGACAACTTGAGCACGCTCCCCTCGGGCGCCAAGTTCCCCGAGAGGATCACCAGGCCCCCGTGCGATTTGAACGGCCGGTCGGGCGTCCGAATCACCTGCTGTCCGGGTGTTTCGGTCGCGTCGGCGGATTCGTCGGCTAGATTCTTCCCGGTCACCGTCAGCGCCCGCCCGTCAATCGCGCCTCCGTCGATCAGGCGCTTGATGACCAGACGGCTCCCGCCCGCCGCGTGCAGATCGGTCGCCACGAACCGGCCAGACGGCTTGAGATCCGTGATGAGCGGCGTGCGATCGCTGATGCGGTCGAAATCGGCGAGCCCCAGCTCCACGCCCGCCTCCCGCGCGATGGCCAGCAGGTGCAGCACGGCGTTGGTCGATCCGCCCGTGCCGGCGACGACCGCGATCGCGTTTTCGATGGCGCGCCGCGTGATGATATCGCGCGGCCTGCGCTTTGCGGCCGCCAGCGACACGGCCAGGGCGCCCACGTCGCTGGCCACCTTCGGTTTGGCCGGGTCGGTCGCCGGGACGCTTCCACTGCCGAGCGCCGAAATCCCGAGACACTCACACACGAGCGCCATGGTGTTCGCGGTGAACTGGCCGCCGCACGCACCCGCCCCCGGGCACGCGTTGTTCTCGATGAGCGTGAAGTCGGCATCGCTCATCCGCCCGGCCGCGTGCGCGCCCACCGCCTCGAAGACGTCCTGCACCGTGATCTCGCGACCGTGAAAGTGCCCCGGCGCGATCGATCCGCCGTACAGCACGACCCCCGGTACGTTCAGTCGTGCCAGCGCCATGACCGCGCCCGGAATCGTCTTGTCGCATCCAACCAGGACGACCAACGCATCGAACCCGTTGCCGCGTGTGACCAGCTCGATCGAATCGGCGATGACCTCGCGGCTCACGAGCGAGGTCCGCATCCCTTCGGTCCCCATCGTGATCCCGTCCGAGATGGACACCGTGTTGAACTCCATCGGGGTGCCGCCCGCCGCCCGCACGCCGCGCTTCACATCGTCGGCCAGCGTGCGCAGGTGCATGTTGCACGGACCGATCTCGATCCAGGTATTGGCAATGCCCACGAGCGGCTTTCGCAGGTCGGCGTCGGTGAAGCCCGCCGCCTTGAGCATCGCGCGGGCAGGGGCACGAGTGTCGCCAGTCGTCAGCGGGTTGCCAGTCACGCGGTCTTCTCGAAGGAAGCGGCGGCCGGCCGAGGCTCGGCCGCCGTGGGTTTGCAGCTCGTGTACGAGCCGAGGACGCGCAGCATCGGAGCGAACTCCCCGAGATGGGCGAGCGCCCTGGCGCACGGCGTCTCGGTGGGCGACGCCGCCAGGTCGACGTAGAACAGGTACTCCCACCGGCGCCCGGGCACCGGTCGCGACTCGAGCTTGGTCAGATCGATCCCGCGCAGCGCGAAGACGCTGAGCGCCTTGAACAGCGCCCCGGGCTCGTTCGGCAGCGTGAACACGATCGACGTCTTGTCAGCCGGGGTGGTCTGGAGCGGCTGCCGACCGATGACGAGGAAGCGCGTCACATTGTGCTCGAAATCCTGAATCGACGACTGAATCGGCGTGAGCCCGAAGAGCTCCCCCGCACGCGCCGAGGCAATCGCCGCGGCGTCCCGCAGTCCGTCCTCGGCGATCATCTTCGCGCTACCTGCCGTATCGTAGCTTGCCGTGATCTCCACGCCGCCGAGCCTCCTCAGGAAGCCATCGCACTGTGCGAGCGCCTGGGGATGCGAGTAGATCCGCCGGACGCCGGCGAGCGTGACGCCGGGCAGCGCCAGCAGATGGTGCACGACGGGCACTTCGACCTCCGCAACGATCGGCAGATCGTGCTGCACCAGCAGATCGAAATTACGGTGGATGCTTCCACCGATTGAGTTCTCGATCGGCAGCACGCCGTACTCGACCGTGCCCGCGTTCACCGCCGCAAACACGTCCTCGAACGCGCGGCACGGCAGCAGATCGACGCTGGCGCCGAGCTGCTGCGCGGCCGCTTCGCTGAACGCACCCGGTTCTCCCTGATAGGCGATGCTAGGCACTGCGCACCTTGAGCTCCGAAGATCCCCTCCGACGAACCGTCCGACCGAGCGTGGGGAAAGCAAAAGGGCCATCACCCTGAGTGGCCCTGCCTGACTGGATGATGGCCCGTCGCCGGCTTTCCGCCTGCTCGCAAGTCACGCTGGGTTGTTTACATCATCCGGCCGGCGCGCCCTGGAACAAGACGCCGGCCACGCGAACGAGGACCTCAAAAGGCCTCGTCCCCAACGGCGGAACAGCCCGCCGAGCGCGCACCATAGGTGAGGTGGACGGCATGTGGATGAAATTACAACGGTTTATGGCGACGCTGTCAAATCAATACTGCTTACCAGACCATCATCGCCAGTTATCGCGAGGCGTATCCTCATAACATCTGTCAATAAAGTCCGGGATCCCTCCCTGGCTCACGGGTCTCGTCCGGGCGACGTCGCTACCGGCTGCCGCCAAGCGCCTGCACCGTCGTCCACTGCGCCTGCGATCGTTCGAGCACGCGACTGACGTCACGGCTCAGGAGGTAACCGCCGGCCACCAGCCGCTCCGCTGACGCTTTCACGAGCTCCGCATAGCGTTCGTAGGAAGGGTAGCGTGCCTCGAGCGACCGCCGGGGATCGCCTGCCGCCTTCCCGGCCTGAGTCGCCGCAAACGGGATCGCGGATCCCATCAGCGCGACCAGCAAGGAGGGCCCACCGATGGACGGGCTGCGGAAGTTCCAACCGGTGTACGTGGCCACCGGAACCTCGATCTCCGGGGTGCGGATTCCCGCGCGCTCGTTACCGTCTTCGTCCACCTGTGGCACGAGCAGGGGCAGCGGCGTCTCGCCACCCAACCGCGCAGCCGGTATCGACCGGGGGGAGGCCACACCGTCGATCGCCGGGAACGCCACCTGGCTGCTCGCGACGAGCGTGCCATCGGCGAGCTTCGGATACTGGCTCGCCGGAGGCGTCGTGCCCTGACGGACCCAGCGGTCCATCGCCGTAAGCAGCGCACGCATGGTCCACGCGTACTCGACCGGGTTCTCCGCCTGCTGGCCCGTGGTCGTGCGCGGCGGGAACTGCGCCGGCGAGTGTTGCGTGCCGGTCAGATAGTAGAAGCGCACGTTCGTCGGGAGCGCGAGGTCCTGAGTGCCGTCGGGCGAGGTGTGCACGAGGGCAGCCGATCGTCCGCCGCCCCAGTACTCCACGGCCGAATTCGTATAGAAGACCTTGGGCTGGTGGCGCCGGGCACGATCGTTGTCCAAAAGACCGTCCAGACGACCACTGGCCGGATGGCGGGTCGACGCGTCGGCGATCGGAAACGTGGTCGCCGAGTACAGCGAGAGCGCGTTCGGCGTTGCGCCGCGCTCATTCAGGCTCAACTTCGCACCGCCCGCGATGTGTGACACCACGCCATCGAGCACCAGGCGATCTTTCTCGTCCGCGTTGAAGCCGTAGTAGAGGAAGGTTCGCAGGAAGCGGCCGCTTTGCGACGAGCCGTACGCGTAGGCCCACTTCGCGTTCGCCCCACCCTCCTGCCCGTGCTTGAGCCAGGCGGCGAAATCGCGAAACGCGGCCATGCCAGCGCCGACCACCGCGGGGTTCGTGGTGCGATAGGCCAGCTCATAGATACGACCGGGCTCGAAGCCGCCTGGCATCCTCACCACCTGGCCCTCGAGCTGCCATGCCGCCCGCGGCACCGGCTGTGCGACACCGAACACAGCGTCACGGACCGTCAGCGTCGTGTCGGCCGCGGCGGGATCGGCGGGTCGGTACTCGACGAGATCGGTCACCGTCATCTCGGTCGCCCGATCTGCAGGCGTGAACTCGGCCCGAACCACCGTGCTCACGCCGACTGCGCGCGGCGCGTCGAGGCGCAGCAGCCCGCCGCGACGCGGCACGTCGAACTGCCACCCCACCCAGGCGAGCGTATAGCCCTGTTCGGTCAGGAAGCCGTCGCCCAGATCGGTGTCGGTACTCGGGTCGAGGTTGGCGGCCGCACGGCTGAATCCAGTCAACAGACTCTTCCTGCCGCGGTTCGAGACCTCGACGAGCGCCACACCATTCGAGCGCGCGGGGTCGAGCGGCCTCAAGAGGAAGAAATCAGCCGAGAACTCGACCTTCCCTCCTTGGTTGCGCGGCGCTCGATCGAGGTCGACGATGACGCGATTGCGAGGGGCTTTGGGATCGATTGCAAAGTGCACGGTGCCCGCGACCTTTTCGTAACCGGACTGGCCGATCGGGCTACGCCGTGCCACCTCGACTTTGGTGACTTCGGCCCACGCGGTCGAAGCCGTGAGGACACACGCCGCGACGATGCGCCAGGCAATGGACATAGTGGAGCGAGTATACGCCGGCCGGTTCCTTCCCGCCGGTTTTGTGCGAGAATCCACGCCATGAGACGGATCGGCCTGCTGCCACTCGTGTTCTCGGCGCTCAGCCTGGCGGGCTGCGGTGGAGTCAGCAGCCCGTCGCAGAACCAGACACAGACCTTCACAGGGACCGTGATGCCTGGCGGTACAGGTCCGGTTCACCAGTTCAACGTCAGCAGGAACGGCGAGATGTCGGTCCGCATGACGTCGGTGACACCCACGGCGTCCACCATTCTCGGCACGCTGGTGTCACAGAGCCTCAACGGCACCTGCAACGTGGCCCTCGGAAACGAACCCTTCACGGGCCTGAACCGCGACGTGCTCCAGCTGCCCGTCCAAAAGGCGACCTACTGCGTGCAGTTGTATGAATCGAACGTGAGCCGCCTGACTCAGGCACAAACCTACACGATTCAGGTTTCGTATCCCTAACCCGCCATTTAGGAGAAACGCCGAGTGGATCGGCCCGCGCCGCCTGCGAACGCCGACCTCGAGCGTCGCATCGACCGGCTATATCAGCGCCCGCTCTCCGAGTTCACCGCCGAGCGCAATGCGCTGGCAAAGTCGCTCGCTGGGGCTGATGCCCAACGCATCAAGCACCTGACCAAACCGGCGCTCGTGCCCTGGATCGTGAACCAGGTCTACTGGCACGCACGTCCGGTCTATCAGCGGCTCCTCACGACAGGCGCTGCACTTCGGCAGGCGCAGATTGCGGCGATCGAGCGACCGCGCGCCGCCGGGCGTCACCTCGAGACCGAGCGCCAGCGGTTGCGCCACGCGGCCGATCTCCACCAACGCGCGCTCGAGGACGCCGTTCAGCACGGGCTTCAGCTGGCCGCCGATGCAACAGCCCACCCCCCCGCCGACCTCGTCCGGGGCATGCTCGAAGCCATCTCTTTCGCCGTCGAGCACCCGGAGCGCCCAGGCCGGCTCACGGCCGTGTTGCAGCCGACAGGATTCGGCCTGTTCGCGGGCATCACACCCGCATCGCCACCGCCGAGCATCGAGGAGGCGCCGGCGCGCGCCACCAGTCCGGAGAGGGCGACCTCTTCACCCGACCCGACCGCTACTCGGGACGGGCGTTCATCCTTGAAGGAACGGACGTCGGTCGAGCCCGACTCACGTCTGGCGGCGAAGCGGGACGCTGAGCGAAAGGAGCAGCGGCGCCGGGCGAGGCAGGCGGTTGATACCGCCCGCCTGACCGAAGCGCGCGCACGCGAGGAGCTTGCCCGGGCGGAGGCCGCCGAGCGTCAGGGGCAGGCCGCGCTCTTCCGCCTCGTCGCACGCACGGGAACGGCACGGGCGACGCTCGAAGAGGCCGTACGCGCGCGCGAAACAGCCGAGCGCTCGTTGGCGGGTCTCGAATAGCCACGCCAGTCCGCACCCAGACCTCTCGAGCCTCATCGGCGCCCTAGCTCGAACGCACGGCCGCCGATTCTGATAAGGTCATGCGCCATGTATGCACTCTTCCTCGTCCTGCACTCATGGCTCCGCTGGGGCGTCCTCATCTCAGGGGTCCTGGCCGTCATGGCGCTGATCTCTGGACGCGGCAAAGCCGCACCGGCTGGCGCCGACAAGTGGGGCCTCTTCTTCATCATCACGCTCGACCTCCAGCTGCTGCTGGGCCTGGCGCTCTACATGGGCCTCAGCCCGAACATGGCGGCCATCCGCGCCGACTTCGGAGCCGCCATGCGCGACCCCGTCTCGAGGTTCTGGGCGGTCGAGCACATCACCCTCATGCTGGTCGCCATCGGCTTGGCGCACGTCGGGCGCGTCCTCGCGCGAAAGGCGACCGACCCTGACGCGCGACGCAACCGGTTGCTCGTGTGCTTCATCCTGGCCCTGGTGGCCATCCTCGCGGCATCACCCTGGCCCGGCCTTCGCGGGGGGCGGCCGCTCTTCCGCATCTCCGCGTCGCAGTAATCCTCGAGGACGGGGAGGACTGGCACCTATAATTCTTTAGATGAGCTTCGACAGCCCTGTCCTGATGTGGGTGGTCGTGGCCGTGGTTTCGGCCATCATCGAGATTTCCATCCCGCATTTCGGCGTCATCTTCGCGAGCCTCGGGGCTGCCGCGGCCGCTGGCGTGGCCGCGCTCGGGGGGGGGCTCCCGCTGCAGCTCATCGTCTTCGTCGTCGTGCTCGGCGTCTCGCTCGCGGTGCTGCGACCGAAGCTCATGGGCAAGGGCACCTCGCCTGGCGTCCCCTCCCGGACGGGCACCCTCATCGGACGGGAGGGCATCGTCACTGAAGCGATCGACCCGACCATCGGCGCCGGACGCGTCAACGTCGCCGGTGAGGACTGGGCCGCACGCGCGCGGACCCCGGTGCCCGCCACGACACGGGTCCGCGTGATCGGCGCCGACGGCATCGTGCTGGAGGTTTCGCCGAAATGACCCCCATCCTCATCATCGTCGCGCTCTTCTGCCTCGTCATCGTCCTGAAGACGGTGAAGATCGTGCCCACCAAGCAGGTGATGATCATCGAGCGGCTGGGCAAGTTCCATCGCACGGCCGAGGCCGGCTTGAACACCATCTTGCCGTTCCTCGATTCGGTGCGAGCCACGATCGATCTGCGCGAGCAGATCACCAAGATCGAGCCGCAGCCGGTCATCACGCGCGACAACGTCACGATGGAAGTCGATGCGGTCATCTATTTCGTCATCGTCGATCCGGTGCGTGCGACCTATGAGGTCCAGAATCTCGCGTGGGGCATCGAGCAACTCACCTTGTCAGCGCTCCGCAACGTGATCGGCGCGCTCGACCTCGACCACACCCTCACTTCGCGTGACACCATCAACGCCCAGCTGCGCGGCGCGCTCGACAGCGCGACCCAGCAGTGGGGTCTCAAGGTCATGCGCATCGAGCTCAAGAACATCACCCCACCCGAAGAGATCCGGCTGACGATGGAGAAGCAGATGACGGCGGAGCGGACTCGTCGAGCCGTCGTCACCACCGCTGAAGGAGAGAAGTCGTCGGCGATACTCAGGGCCGAAGGACAGAAGCAGTCGCAGATCGTCAACGCCGATGGCTCCAAGCAGGCGGCCATTCTGGCGGCCGAGGGGCAGGCGGAAGCGCGGATGCGCGTCGCGCAGGCGGAGTCGCAGGCCATTCAGATGGTCGCGCAGGCCATTGGCAGCGCTGGCAACCCGGCCCAGTACCTGATCGCGCAGAAGTACCTGGAGTCGTTGACCGCCATCGCGACCGACGCCGACAAGCTCGTGTTCCTGCCCTACGAAGCCAGCGGTATCCTGTCCTCGCTCGGCGGCATCCGTGAGCTCTTGAACGTCTCCGCGCCTCCACTGCCGAAGTAGACTCGGCGCCGAAGTACACTCGCCACCGGCGACATGCCGGCATGGCCTTCTCTGCGCGTCCGACTCGCTCCGGTTGCCGCGACCGGTCCACGGCGTGCCGTGAACCGACCGGGGTCGGACTCGCGACCGAGCCGGCGGGCGGGCACCACTCGTGTCGTCCGCGCAGTGCTTGCTACGCTAGCCGTCGTGAACGCGTGCAGCCGGCCGGCGCCTGAGCCTGCCCCCGATCCTGCGCCTGGCGTCAGCCTGAATCTCGCAACCGAGCGAACTCGGCGAATCCGCGCCCTTCGGTACCACGTCTCGTTCGAGATTCCCGCAAAGCACACGGAGCCGGTCACGGGGCGGGTCGTTCTCAGCTTCACGCTGACCGACACGAAGGCGCCGCTGGTCCTCGACTTCGAGCCAGGCGCCGACGCCGTCACCTCGGTCACCGCCGGCAGCAGGCCCACCGCCGTTCGAGCCGTCAACGGTCACCTCATCGTGCCTGCGGCGTCTCTCACGGCGGGCCAGAACGTCATCGACATCGCCTTCCGCGCGGGCGACGCGCCGCTCAATCGACAGCCCGATCTCCTCTACACCCTGTTCGTGCCGGCTCGCGCCCGGTTGACCTTCCCCTGCTTCGACCAGCCGGATCTCAAGGCACGCTACACGCTCGAGCTGACACTCCCGGCCGCATGGCAGTCGGTTGCCAACGGTGCCGAGATCGCGCGCAGTCCCGCCGGTGATCGGATGCACGTTCGCTACGAGGAGACCGAGCCGCTACCCACGTATCTCTTCGCGTTCGCCGCGGGCCGATTCCACGTCGAGACCGCCGAGCGCGACGGCCGGACGCTGCGGATGTTCCATCGCGAGACCGACGACCGCAAGGTCGCTCGAAACCGGAACACGATCTTCGATCTCCACGCGTCCGCGCTGAAGTGGCTCGAGGATTACACCGCTGTGCCCTATCCGTTCGGGAAGTTCGACTTCGTGCTGATCCCGTCGTTCCAGTTCACCGGCATGGAGCATCCCGGCTCGATCCTGTACAACGCCTCGGCGCTGCTGCTCGACCAGTCGGCCACCGAGAATCAGCTGCTCAACCGCGCCAACACCATCGCCCATGAAACCGCGCACATGTGGTTCGGCGATCTCGTGACCATGCGGTGGTTCGACGATGTCTGGATGAAGGAGGTGTTCGCGAACTTCCTGGCCGCCAAGATCGCGAATCCCTCGTTTCCGCGCGTGAATCACGACCTGCGGTTCCTCGTGTCGCACTACCCCGCCGCGTACGCCGTCGATCGCACGGCCGGCACCCATCCGATCCGCCAGTCGCTCGACAACCTCGCCGACGCCGGCAGCCAGTACGGCGCGATCATCTACCAGAAGGCGCCCATCGTCATGCGGCAGCTCGAGCGGCTCGTGGGCGCGGAGGGCCTTCGCGATGGTCTGCGCGAGTACGTGAAGCAGTTTCAATTCGCCAATGCGACCTGGCTCGACCTGGTTCGCACGCTCGACGCTCGGACCGATCTCGACCTTCCCGCCTGGAGTCGCGCGTGGGTCGAGGAATCGGGTCGGCCTATCGTCGAGACGGAACTCGAGGTCGCTCGAGATGGGTCGATTGCGGGTCTCGCGCTCCGCCAGACCGATCCCCGCAGCGAACGCCAGCTCCGGTGGACGCAGCGGGTGACCGTGCTCGTGGGGTCCGTCCGCGGCGTAGTGCCCTATCCGATTGAGGTTCGGGGTGAGAGCACCTCGGTACCGCAGGCTGTGGGCACGCCAGCCGTACGGTTCGTGCTCCCAACCGGCGACGGGCTCCTCTACGGCGACGTGCGCCTGGATCCGCGCAGCCGCGGCTCGCTGCGCCAACAGATCTCTGCGCTCCGTGATCCGCTCGCTCGCGGCGCCACGTGGGTCACCCTGTGGGAAGAGGTCCTGAACGCCCGCCTGCCCCCGTCCGAGTTCATCGAAACGACCCTCGACGCGCTCGATCGTGAAGATGTCGAACAGAACGTCGCGCTCATCATCGGCTATCTGCGCGACGCGTTCTGGCGCTACTCGTCCCATGCCGTGCGGTTGCAGCGTGCGCCGGCGATCGAGCGCACGTTGCGCCAGGGCCTTGCCCGCGCGAGGACGCCGAGCGCCAAGGCGACGTTCTTCAACGGCCTACGGTCTATGACCATGACGGCCGAGGGTGTGGCGTTCCTCGAGCGTGTATGGGCGCGCAAGGCCAAGGTCCCCGGCCTGACGTTGGCCGAAGCGGACGAGGCCACGCTCGCACTCGAGCTCGCGGTCCGATCGGTTCCGAACGCGGACGCCATCCTGGCCACGCAACTGGCGCGCTTCGAGAACCCGGATCGTCGCGACCGATTCGCCTTCGTCATGGCCGCGGTCTCGGGCTCTTCGGCGACCCGACAGGCGTTCTTCGATCGTCTCGCGAACGTCGAGCACCGTCGGCGCGAGCCGTGGGTCGGCGAGGGGCTCAGCTACGTGAACCATCCGCTGCGCGCTGAAGAAGGCGCCCGCTACGTGCGACCGGCGCTCGAGCTGCTGCAGGAGATTCAACGGACAGGCGATATCTTCTTTCCGAGGAACTGGATGGACAGCCTGCTCCGAGGGCATGGCTCCCCGGTGGTCGCCGAGACCATCCGCCAGTTTCTCGATGAGCGGCCCGACTACCCGGTGCGGCTGCGTCGTATCATCCTGCAGTCGGCCGACGAGGTCTTCCGTGCTGCCGACATCCTGACGGAGAGGGCGTCGAGTCCCAGAGCCGATGGTCGATGAATGGAGATGGCTGTGATGTGTGATCCACGTTCGTCAGGTCCGGCGCCACGACACCTACGGATCGTCGCGGCTGTCACACCGATTTTCGGACTGCTCTTCGCCGGCTTCGTGCACGTCGCACTTCACGCACAACAGAAGCCAGGTCTTCCGCCGCCACCGGAATCGTCGGCCGGTCCGCTCGCGAACACGTGTGGTGCGCCGACCTCACCTCCGGCCGAAGGCACGACCAAACAGCCAACGTTTCCCGAGGGACAGTACCCCGTCAAGCTGCCCGCCGTGTCGCTTCTCGGCGCACGAAACGACCTGCCGAACCCCTACGCTCCCGGCGTCGACTGGGGCCAGCTCCCCGCCGGTCGCAAGTGGGGCTCGACAGCCAGCATCACGACGGCGCCCGACGGCACGATCTGGGTCGCCGAGCGCTGCGGCGTCTTTGGCGCCGGCGGCGCGCCGTGTGGGGGTGAGAACGCGAAGGTCGATCCGATCCTGCAGTTCGACACGTCAGGCAAGCTCCTCAAGAGCATCGGTGCCGGCCTCCTGGCGAGCCCGCACAAGATGACGATCGACCACGAGGGCAACCTCTGGATGGCCGACAACACCGCGCACGTCGTCTACAAGCTGAGTCCAGACGGGAAGCTCCTATTGACCCTCGGCAAGAAGGGCGTCGCGGGTTCCGGCCTTGACGAGTTCGACGCACCCACGGAGGTGGCCGTCGCCAGGAACGGCGACATCTACGTCGCCGATGGTCACTCGGGCGCCGGCCTCGCGACCGGGAACGCGCGGATCATGAAGTTCGACAAGACGGGCACGTTCATCAAGTCGTGGGGCCGCAAAGGCATGGGCCCCGGAGAGTTCGACCTGCCACACACCATCGCGCTCGACTCGCGCGGACGGGTCATCGTCGGCGATCGCCAGAACAATCGAATCCAGGTGTTCGACCCTGACGGAAAGCATCTCGCCACCTGGTATCAGTTCGGCCGGCCGAGCGGGATGTACGTCGACAAGCGTACCGACACGCTGTATGTGACCGACTCGGAATCGAGAGACGCGCGCACCAACACCGGGCTCATTACCCTGCCGCAGACCGCGTACACCTACAACGCAGGGGCGAAGCGCGGGATTCGCATCGGCAGTGCTCGGGACGGATCGGTGAAAGCCATGATTCCTGATCCGTGTCCCTATCCGTATCCGAACGTGTCGAGCCTTGCGGAGGGCGTGACCGCAGATGCCCAGGGCAACGTGTACGGCGCGGACTACTTGATGAACGTCAGGAAGTTCGTCAAACGATAGGGCTGGCCAAGCCCTCAGTTGTCAGATATCAGTTGTCAGTCGAGACTGAGCCCGATCAAGCGCCGCGACCACCGTGGTGCGTGGCGCAGAGAGCCCTGCGAAAGGCTTCAGCGAAGCGCAGTCGGCCAGAGACCGATCAAAGGCCAAAGGCGTAAATCGTATTCCCGGCGACGATGGCAACGTACTGTTTGCCACCCGCCTGGTAGGTCAGCGGGCTCGCCCGAATGCCGCCCTTGACGGGCGCCTTCAGGAGTTGGGCGCCGGTCTTGGCATCCATCGCGTAGAGGTCGGTACCCACGCCCTGGAACACGATGTCGCCCGCGGTGACCAGGTTACCGCTGTTGGTCGTGCGCGGCATGTCGGCCGTCCAGACGAGCGCCCCCGTGACGGGATTGTAGGCGCCGACGGTCATGCTCGGCGTCATGCCCGTTTCCGCCTGCCCGGCAATCGTGCCCGTGAACGCCACCGCGGTTGCGCGATCGACCGGAGCGCCCGCCGGCACTTCCGAGCTCATCCTGCTGCCGACCACCTTCACTTTGATCGAGTAGGCGTCGTTCTTTCCGGTCACGTAGAAGAGTCCCGTCCGGGGGCTGAACGACGGCGGCCCGTAGTTGGAGCCGCCGGTATTGCCGGGCGAGGTGATCACGAACTCGTTCGCCTGGTACGGATAGAACATCGGCTTGACGCGTTTCTGTAGCTCGGGATCCTTGACGATCGGGTACGTCGCACAGAACGCCTGCTGAGGTGTGCCGCGCGACGTGTGTGGGATCGGCTGCGTCGGCCACGGTTCCTCGCCCGGAACGTCGGTCGTGGTCGGCACGGGCATCTCGACGATCGGGTTGATCGGCGCGCCCGTGACACGGTCGAGCAAGTAGACATAGCAGGTCTTACCCGGCGCGCCGATTCCCTTGACGGTTCGCCCATCGGCGGTGAGGTCGAAGAGCGTGGGCCCGCTGACGAGATCCCAATCCCAGATGTCGTGGTGCAGCGTCTGGTAGTGCCACTTCAACTTCCCCGTCGTGAGATCGAGGGCGATGATCGAGTTGGTGAACAGGTTCAGGCCCTTGCGCGCCGAGCCGTCGAAGGTCGGTGACGTGTTGGTGCTGTTGAAGTAGATCATCCCGAGCTCCGGATCGATGGCCGGCGCCGTCCAGATGCCGCCGCCATGCCGCGCGCCGCCGATCCACGTGTCCTTCGCGATCTCCCACCCATCGTCTCCCGGGCCTTGCGGAATCGTGTTGAAGACCCACTTGATGGCGCCGGTCTTCCCGTCAGCCGCGATCATCAAGCCACCGGGAATGTGACTGTCCGAGTGCGACAGTCCGACGTAGACGATGCCGTTGTAGTAGGCGACAGGCGTCGTCAGCGGACGGTAGCCGAGATCCTTGGGATCCAGATCCGGCGGATATTTGCCCGGATACTTGAAGTCCAGCGCGTCGCGAACAATCGCCAGCATTCCGTTCTTGCCGAACGTCTCCTGGGGACGCCCGGTCTTCGCCTCGATGGCGTACGCGCCGACGTTGCCGTACGCGTAGATCTTGCCGTCGCCGTAGACAGGACCACGACCGCTCCCAGGAAAGGCGGGCACCATGGGAACGTTCCAGACGGCGGCGCCCGTTGCCGCGTTCACCGCGAACATCCGAGAGCCGGAGTTGTAGTACATGACGCCGTCGACGACGGGCGGGGTGACCGCACCGATGTTGATGCCCGCATCGTGGGTCCACTTGAGGGTCAGCTTGCCGACGTTGGCGGTATTGATCTCGCCGAGCGGCGAGTACCGCTGATTGAAGAGGTCGCGATTGTGCTGCGGCCAGTCTCCGGCAGGCGGCACCGCCGACGCAGGAATCGACTGCGGTATTGCCTGGGCGGCCGTGCCGCCACTGCCCCACCACGCCAGCGTGCACGCGATGACAAGCCCCGCAACCGTGTTCGTACGCATGTCCCCTCCGTGTCGTAGCCGCCCTCGAGGCCCGTCACGGCAGGCCCCACCAGCTGTCTTGCACGCTTCATAGCCGTCGTGACGACGGCACGCGCAAAGGGGCCCCGTGACCGACCGAGCCCGGTTCGGGGGAGAGCCCCGACTAGAACCGCGACGCGCGGATCCAGTGGTCGGCGCGACCCCAGCTCTTCTCGAAATCCGCGTCGATCGCCGCGTCCGTCTTGTTTTGGGCGGCCAGCGCCTGTCGCAGCCCGAAGAGCGACCAGCCGTCATGGGGGTGATCCTCGAGCTCTACGCGATAGACGCGCTCCGCTTCTGCCGGCCGTTTCGCCTCGAGGAGCACGGCGCCGAGCCAGTGCCGTACTGCAAACGGCAGCGGCTCCGGTTCGTCGTACTCCATCCCGTCTTCCGCCGCGGCGCCCTTCTCGAGCGCCGCGATGGCCCCAGGCAGGTCGCCCTCACTCCGCTTGATCTCGCCGTCTAGAATCGCGGCGACCGCCTCGAGCAGCTTCTTCGGTGTGTGGACCCGGAGCATGGTCTTCGACGTCTCGGCCGCCTTCTGCACGCGTGCGAGATAGACCTTCGCGAAGTCCGCGTTGCCATGGCGCAGCTGCGCGTAGCCGTGCGCGAAGTCCCAGAGCGCGGCCGTCGTCTCGTTCTTGGGCCTCGACCGGATCTCGAGAACCTCGTCAAAGCGACCGAACCGCAGGAGCGTCAGTACCTGATAGAAGGTGTCCCCCGTGAGCTTCGCGTAGTCCTTCCCGGCCTGCATCGCGATCGCGCCTTGGCCGTCGTATGCCGCCGCGTAGAGCAACATGTGCAGGTTGTGCTCGGGGTAAATCGCGAAGCCTTCGCCGATCGCCGCCTTCTGGTCCGAGTGCCACGCCTCGAGGTTCGCGCGCACCGAGTCGGCCCACCGTCCCACTTCGTTCCAGGTATGCGAGGGCATGTGGTTGATGTGGCTGGCGCCCGGGATCGAGGAGCCGAGGTACTGGGCGCACCCTTCGGCCTTGCCCGGCACCACCGTTGATTCGGTCGCGTGGACGTAGAGGTGGCAGGCGCCTGGATGGCGCACGTCCTTGGCGAGGATGGCCTCGAGCACATGGTGCAGATGTTGGACGTTCGGGCTCTTCACGTCGCGCGTTCCGCGGCGTGGCTCGAGCAGAAACAGCGCATCCGCATGGATCGTGGCGATGTCGAGGTCGTCAGGGTAGGTCGCCGCCAGCTTCGCCATCGCCGCCGCGTACGCCTTGTCCTGTTCGACGCGCTTGTCGGCGACGAAGTCTTTGACGTAGCGGACGGCAAGCGCGTCGATCATCCCGCGTTCTTTCGGGTCGGCTTTCGCCTTGAGCTCGAGCGCTTTCTGTAGCGCGGCGTACGCGTGCGGGGCCTCGTCGGCGTTCATCGGCGCATTCAGGTAGGAGCCCCACGCCCAGGCTTCGCCCCAATAGCAGATCGCGCACTGCGGATCTCGCTTCCACGCTTCGCGGAACGACCGGACCGCTTCGCCCTTGGCGAACGCCCACATCATCTGGAAGCCCTGGTTGAAGAAGGCCTGCGCTTCGGTGTTGGAGGAGGACATCGTTCGAGCGAACGAGCCGAGGCCGCTCTTGTACAGCTCGATGGGCGCCGTAAAGCGTTCGAAGACGGACTTCGCCGCGGCGGGTCCTGCCGGCCCACCGGCGGGTGGCGTCGTCGCGAGCGCTTGTGCCCGGACCACCGCGGATCTCAGGTCCGAGGCGGCGACGATGGCGATCAGGGCCGCGGAAACGAGTGCGCGCATGGAGGGAACTATAACCGCGCCGCGTGCTGCGGGCTGCGCGTGTTTCAGGGCGGCGATCTCCGCTCGGCCTCGTCGGCTCGGCGACGCGCAGTCCGGGTCGACCGTCCGGGCTGGCGGCCTATGCTATTCTTTGGAGTTCTCACCCAGGTCCCCATCGTCCAGAGGCCTAGGACGTGGCCCTTTCAAGGCCAAAACACGGGTTCGAATCCCGTTGGGGACGCCACCGACTGTACCAGCCCGACCCTCCTCGGTCCGTTTAGGAGTCCGCCAAGTAGCGCGCGCACAGAGCCGGGAGCTTCCTGAAGACGAGTTCCGGGCGTTCTTGCGGTGTGGCTTCTTGGCCGGGGGCCTTCGCGCGGTTCCGTCGCACGGACTGCACGACCGAGCGGCTCGTAGCGTTGACGTCGGCGGCAAGGTGCAGCTCGGGCTCGTCGAGGATACGCCCTCCCCCAGGACTGCCTCGACCCCGATCGAAAGGTCCCCACAACACGCCGCCAATCCCGGAGCTCGCGTCTGCATGCCGGGGTGACGGCCTCGGGTTGACGTGGGACTCGCCGTCGAGAATCTCCGCGACCAGGTGGTCGGGCACCTTCAGCAGGTCGGCATAGGTCACCGGCTGTCGTGTGCGCTCGGGTCGCATGATCGAGGCAGCGTAGCACGACCCGTCATCGGCCCGCACAGCCGTGCGCACAGTCAGTTCGATCGCGACTCCATGGCCGCCCACTCGGGTCAATCGGGTTTCTCGTAGAATCGCGGTATGGCTGCTGACGCGCCGCCTGAGACCGACGCAACTCGCGTGGCCCTCGACCTCTTCGAGATCGGGGTCAGGGTGATGCGTCAGAACCTGTACCGGGAGCATGCGCACGCGACAGATGACGAGATCGACGCGCGGCTCCGCGCCTGGCTACACGACCGGCCAGGCGCCATCAACGGAGATTGTTCGGGACGTCCTATCGTGATCGCCGACTCGTCAGCGTGATTACGCTCGAAGCCGTCCTCCGGCGCATCGTCGCCGACCTCACCCAAGCACGCCACGCGTTCGCGCTGGTGGGAGGGCTGGCAGTGTCGGTTCGAACCGAGCCTCGCTTCACCCGCGATGCCGACCTCGCCGTAGCCGTGACGAGCGACGCCGAGGCCGAAGGGCTCATGCGTGAGCTTCGGCAACGAGGGTACCGTGACACAGCGGTCCTCGAGCAGGAGGCGACCGATCGTATCGCTACGGTCCGCCTCTCGCTGTCCGCGGAACCGAACCTTCCCGTGGTCGATCTCCTGTTCGCTTCGTCGGGCATCGAACCAGAGGTGGTTGCCGCCGCGGAACCACTGACCGCACTGCCCGGGCTCATCATCCCCGTGGCACGACGGGGCACCTGATTGCCCTCAAAGTGCTCGCACGCGATGACCTGGATCGCCCGCAAGACCTCGTCGACCTTCGCGCGCTCCTGCGGCGTGCCCCACCACACGAGCTGATGCGGGCACACGAAGCGTTGACGCTCATCGCCACCCGCGGGTTCCATCGAGGCCTCGACCTCACGGCAGAGATCGCCCGCCTGCTCGAGGCGACCTCATGACCGCGGGGACGGGTAAGCCTGGGATCGTCACTGCACGAGCGCGGTCCAGTTCGGCACCACGTAGAGAGGCTCGACGAAGACGCCCGCGTTGCCGCCCTCGACGGGCTCACGAAGGAAGAATCGCTGCCCATCTGGCGTCGCGGCGTAGTTGTAGACGATGTTACTGAGCACGGCGGGGGCACTGTACCTCGGGCCGATTGAGCAGAACGGGCAGTGAGAGCCCAAGCAGGCGTTTTCACCTACACGCTGGGAACCGACGGAAGCGTCGGGGTCGGATAGCGGCGCGCCACCCCGACTGCCAGGGTGCCTCAACCGTTCACGACCTACCGTTGTTGATTGATGACGCGCATCTCCAGGCCCTTCGGGGGCACCGGTCTCTGCGCTTGGTCCGACACGTCCTGTTGTGCGGTGAGCAGGGTCACGCCCTCGACGCCTGATCTCTGCATGCGCTTGATCCGATCGCGTGGACGGTTTCGCTACGCTGCTTGAGTCATCCTTCGCTCGAATGCGGCGGGACTCATGCGACCTGCTGACGAGTGCCGACGCTGCTGGTTATAGAACACTTCGATGTAGTCGAACAACTGGGCCCTTCGCCTCACCGTGGCTCTCGTACCATCCCCCGACCTCGTTCTTGACGGTGGAGAAGAACGCTTCCATCACGGCGTTGTCGTAGCAATTGCCCCGGCGGCTCATGCTGCGGGTGATGCCGTGGGCCTCGAGGACCGCCTGGTAGTCCTCACCGGCGTACGTGGAGCCTTGATCGGAGTGATGAAGCAAGCCGACCTCCGGGCAGCGTCGCTTCACCGCCATGTCGAGGGCTTTGATCGTCAGATGGCGATCGTTGACGGCGCTGACCGCCCACCCGACGACGAAGCGCGAGAACAGATTGAGGACGACGGCGAGGTACGCCTTGCCGTCCTCGCCGATGCGCAGCTCACTGGTATCGCCGACCCAGCGCTGATTCGGCCGCTCGGCCGTGAACTCTTGCTGCAGCAGATTGTCAGCCGTGATCGCTCATCGTCGTCCCCTTGTACCGCTTGCGCACACGCGCTCTCAGGCCCTCTTCCTGCATCAGACGAATGATCCGCTTGCGGCTGATGGCCTCCTGCCACTCGACGAAGTCGTCGTAGATCGGTGGACTGCCGTAGTGCCCGCGGCCACCGGTGAACGACGCGTGTACGAGGACCTTGAGGCGGCGGTCCTCCTGCGCCCGTGTCGACTCCGGGCGCGTGCACCAGGCGTAGAACCCACTCGGCGACACCCCGAACGTCCGACAGAGTCTGCGTACCGGAAGGCGGGCCCTCTCCGCGTCGATCGTCGCGAAGGCTACGCCTGGTGCCTGGCGAAGAGGGCCGAGACTTTTCTTAAGAGGTCACGCTCGATGCGGAGCTCGCGATTCTCCTTCCGGAGCCGGGTCAGCTCCTCGCGCTCTTCCTGCATCAGCCCGCTCTTGCCTTTCGTCCGCTCGGCTCGGGCGTGTCGGACCCAATTCCCCAGCGACGACGGGGTCAGATCTAACTCACGGGCAACGGCGCCCACGGTTTTTGCCCTCATCCAACACGAGCCGGACGGCACCGGCCATGAACTCGTCACTGAACTGCCGCCGGGCTCGCCCGCCACCCCTGCTTGATCCCAGGCGTCCCAACGTATCCACCCTTCGAAAGGTATCCACGCGATCGGATCAAGCGCAGCTCGTACTCCGCCGGCAGCACGCCCTCTCCCGTCAAGCAGATCCGCCTGGCTCGTTGCCCGTGATCGCGCGGGCCTCACCAGGATCGCATCCTCTCAAGAAACCAGCCCCGATTCGGGCGCTTCGTTCGTGAAAGCGATCGCGCGATCCTCGACATGGACCGTTCTCGGACGGCCATGGCAATCGTGCACGTCGATCTGGCGATCGGGCGCCAGGTATGCAGAGCAACGCGCGGAACGCGTCGTCCCAGCGTCGTAGCCGGAAGTCCGTCGGCCAGCGTCGATTGCGCGGCACGGCCCGAAATCGGCGGTGCGCCCTCTGTGAGGCGGCACGAACGAGGGGCTTTATTCATGGCTGCGGAGCTGGCACGAATGTCGCACCCTTTTGCCAACGTGACCACGGGAGCTGCGTCGCGTCGCCGTTCAAGGCACCGAGCCGATCTGACTTCTTCACCTGAGAAACGTCGGCGCTCCGATTGGTGTCTGCTCTGTGGCTTGACGATGGCGGCGCTGCTGTCCTGGCCGGCGACCGCACGCGCTCAAGCAGAACTCGCGGCCGCCCTGATCCCGACCGAGCTCTCGCTGGGTCTCGGCGCCGCGTTGGATTGGCGGCCCCGCCAGAGCGATGTCGCTGTGAACTTCGGTCTCGCGAGACCCCCGTCCCTCGGACTCGACCCGAAACGCGATCAGTGGATCGAGCCGGCGCTCGAAATAGGTCTTGCGCCAACGAGCGATGAGGCACCGTGCCAGGCTGAGGGACCGCTCGCGGCCCCTGAAACCTGTGCAGACTTCTACGTCCTGACTGGGCCGCGCTTTCGCCCGCTTCGCGAGTCGCTGCGGCTATGGCGTCCCTTTATCCACCTGCTTGTAGGCGGATACTGGAAGGGTACCGGCTTGAAGGACCCGGAAACCCTGCCCGCCACCTTCGCCCTGCAAACGGGCGGTGGAGTCGACCTTCGGCGCCCCACGTCGATTCACGGCGTGAGATTCTCTGGCGACTACCGGCGTGTTTTCGCCAATGGGGACGGCCGGCACCAAGTGCAGCTGCTCGTCTCCTATTTCGTGGGTTGGCGTGGAAAGCCGCGGGAGTGACCCGTGCACCGAGGCGCGCGCGTCTTCGCGGCCTGGCTCGTGCGCCCCATGAAGGGCGCGGCCTTACTCGGTGCCGGAGTGCTCAGCCTCACAGGGCTCTTGGCGCTGGGGGGGGCTGGCCACGCGCAAGCTCCAGCGGTTGATGGGACCTGGCGCGCCGTCGTCGTTGACGGCTTGACGAAGACCCTCCTGCTGCTCGATCCGACAAATCCCAATCCCGTCCCCGTCGGTCCAGCGGTACCGGGCTTCATCGTCGAGCCGCGCGATTCCTCACGCCTCCTCTTCCTTCGATCCGATCTCCATTCGACAACGGCGACGATTTTCTCGCGGTCACCCGCCCGCACGATTAGCCCCATACCGCTTGGCGATTGTTTCCTCCCCAACGTCGGCGCCAACCTGGGCGCTCCCGCCGAGGGACGCCTGGGAAGTTTGAGGGCCGGAGCCTTGGAGCGTCTGATCATCACCGACGTGCCCGATCAACTGATCCTCAGCTGCCGAGGGATGCTGGTGAGCCTCGACCTGGAGCGAGGCACGGCAGCCAGGCAGCCGGCGCCCGAGCAGACGACGCTTCACCTGTTGAACGACGAGCGGGTGCTGGCCGTCGAGACCGGCGGGCGCGATCGCCCGTTCACGACCGAGTTGGGGATCTACGACGCGCGCACGCTGGCCGTCGAGGCGCGAGTCAGAGTCGACGGGTCTCTCACGGCTCCTGCGCTCGTCACCGGTGGCCGAGAGCTCGTGCTGATGGACATAGGCGACGAGCTTGCGCCAGGCCCGACGACGCTCCGGTACTTCGATGCCAGGACGGCCACCGAGACGCGTACCGTGTCGCTCGGCGCTCCGTTCAGGAGCAATCGTCTGTCGGCCGACGGCCGATTCGTGTACGCCACCAACATGAATCGGACCAAGCCGAAGCAGACTGCGCGGGAGCTGCGCATCCTTCGCGCCGACACCGGTGAGGTGATCGAGAAGGTCACACTCAAGGAACACGCCTCGTGGGGGTTCATCCGCGATCGCCGCCTGCCCGCCATGATCGAGGACGGTCGGTTCAAGGAGCCCGCGTCGAACCGCCTGCTCGTCCTCGATGAGGGACGTGTGCGCGCGCGGCTACCGATACACGGCACGGTGAACCAGCTGTCGGTCGACTGGGAGCGCGGCCGGATGTACCTCCTGGACGAGCGATCGTTGGCGGTCTACACCTGGCCCGACCTGCAACTCGAGAAGCAGGTGGCCATCGGCAAGATTCTCGAGTGGAATGGCCTGTTCTCCGATGAGCCCTTCATGGCGCTGGCACCCGGCGCGACGCGAGCTCTTGTCGTCTCTGGCAGCCGGGCGGTGGCGGTGGATCTCGTCGCCGGCACGACGCTGCCGGAGACCAGGCTCGGCTCGTCCGGCGCGCGGGCCCGGAAGTTCTGGGCCAACGTCGCCGTAGCCCCGCTGGTGATACTCAATCAGGGGCCCGTCTGGTCGACAGACCGCTCGCCGCTCGCGGGGTCACCCTTCGATCCCGTACCGGTCGCGTTCAGCGCGGACGGCCACAGAGCCATGCTGCCGACGTCTACCCGTCAGATCACGGCGATCGACATGATCTCCGGGCGCGCCCTGACCCACATGCCCGGGGGCGACGGCGCTATCGCGTTTGCCGGTGTGCCGATGGTCATCAATGCCGACAAACAGTCGTCGTGGGTGCTGAACGTCGCGACCGGAGACGTCGTGGCACGCTTCAACGTGCAGGCCGCGGAAGCGGACGCACCGCTCTGCGCGTCGGTCTCGCCCGACGGCCGTCTCGTATTGATCGGACGAGGGACGGCCGTGTACCTCCTCGAGGCCGCCACAGGCCGGACTGTTCAGCAATGGACGGGTTTCGGCCGGATCGGCCTCGTCCGTTTTCTTCGTGATGTCCCGACCGTGAACGGAAGCCGACCCGGGCTGGCCCAACGCTCATCTCGACCGCCTAAGCCACATCCTCCGGGATGAATCACAACTCAGCGGCGGGCAAGAGAAGCGGTCGCCCTCCGGCCGCCTTGTCGGCGAAACCCAGGGCGACACGCCGCGCTTGTTCCCCCTCCAAGTCCCGTTCAAGTCCCACAGCAGTCCTCGCATCGTGACGATGGTGCCCACGCGCACCCCGTAGGGCTACGCGGCCTTGATCGCCTTGGCAGTCGCCGGCTCGTTGATCTCGAGTTTGCGGCTCTTGGTCTCGATCTTCGCCATCGGCATCGTGATCGCCAGGACGCCATCGCTCATTGTCGCCTTCGCATCCTCGGGCTTCACGCCTTCCGGCAGCGGCACGGCCCGGCAAAAGCTCCCGTAGCTGCGCTCGGTCTTGAAGTAGCCCTCCTTCTTCTCCTCTTTCTCGTACTTGCGCTCACCGCGGATCAGCAGGTGCTCCCCGGTGAACTCGACCGTGATGTCTTCCTTCTTCATGCCGGGAACGTCCACCCTCACCAGGAACTCGTTCTCCTTCGTGGCCACTTCGATCTCGGGACTCCACATGGTGGGCACGTGCTCGAGGACAGGGCGCTCCATGCCGAATCGGTCGAACATCGCGTCGAGCTCACGGCTCAGACGATGGAAGAGCGGGAAGCCGAACGGGGCGTCCCACAGGTTGGTGACGGGCGCGGCGGGTAGCGTCTCCTTCTTGACCGGAGTAGTAGTAGTCATGACATGCCTCCCTTTCCTGCCATCATGACGAGAAGCACGACCGACGCCGAAGGCGCCGCCCTGGCCTGATCCCGGAAGCAGTTGGCGCGCGGACAGTTGCGCCGCGCGCCGCCCATGTCCGCTCAGGCGGCCGCCGAGGAAGCGTCACGAATCGTGACAACAATTCGGCGGAGCGGCGGCGACACATCAATGACGCGGCGATCAGTTTTTGGGGCGACGAGAAGTAACGTCACGGCCCTCCCGCATCACGCCCGTTCTCGGGGACCCGCTCAGACCCTTCCCCCTTTCGAGAGGCCGCGCTCACCCGGGCACGCGCGATGCACGTAGCAGGCAGCAGAGCCAGCGGTGCCGCACGGCGTAACAGGAAGCCTGGAAACGCCGATGCGTGTCCATACTGCGCACCGGGAATTCGTCGGACCTGCGATCGTCCGACGGGATTCCCGCGGGTGCTTCCCCGCGATGCGCTGACGTCACGTTGGAAGAGAGGATTTCATGGTCCGAAAAGCAGTCGCGGCGGTCGCGCTGACGACCGTCGTCGCCATCACATCAACGGCTCCCGTGCGGTCTCAGCGTCCGCTCGAGCCGATCCAGCCGCTCGCCTTGCCAGAGGTCGGGAGCCCGGCGCTCGTCGAGCTTGGCAAGAAGCTCTACTTCGATCCACGACTCTCGAAGTCCGGATTCATCTCGTGCAACTCCTGCCACAACCTCAGCATGGGTGGCTCCGACAACTTGAAGACGTCGATCGGCCACAACTGGCAGCAGGGACCCATCAACTCACCAACGGTGCTGAACTCCAGCATGAACGTGGCGCAGTTCTGGGACGGCCGTGCGGCGACCTTGAAGGCGCAGGCCGGTGGTCCCATCGCGAATCCCAAGGAGATGGCCTTCACCCATGAGCTGGCCATCGAGATGCTGTCCACGATTCCGGCATATCAAGCGGACTTCCAGCGCGCATTCGGCGCGGGTGGCATCGACATCGACAAGGTCACGACGGCGATCGCGGCGTTCGAGGAGACGCTCGTGACACCCAACGCGCGTTTCGACCGGTGGCTGCGCGGCGACGCCGAGGCGCTTACCGCCCACGAACTGGCCGGCTACGCCCTGTTCAAAGCAAGCGGCTGCACGGCGTGCCACAACGGTCCTGCCGCCGGCGGCACGTCGTTCAGGAAGATGGGCGTGGTCGAGCCGTATCGGACGAGCAATCCCGCCGAGGGCCGCGTCGCGGTCACGGGCAAGGACGCCGATCGCTTCAGCTTCAAAGTCCCGACGCTGCGCAACGTCGAGCTGACCTATCCCTACTTCCACGACGGGGCGGCCGACACCTTGACCGAGGCGGTCGACGTGATGGGCCGGATTCAGCTTGGCCGGCAGTACTCGCCGGACGAGACGGCGAAGATCGTCGCGTTCCTGAAGACGCTGACGGGCGATCAGCCGCAGTTCGCGCTACCGCTGCTGCCGCCGTCATCAGACCGGACGCCGCGACCGCAACCGTTCGCGGAGTCGGGCGGCCGATGAGGCCCTGGCCGCCCCCAGCGCCCAGCGCTTTCCCGTCGACGCCCGCCAATCGCCGGGTGCGATTGCCTCAGTGCCACATGGCTGGCTATCGGCCGACTGTCTGGACCGATCGGCGCGGCTACCGCAGCTGGGATGGTCACCGCGGGCCAACCCAGGCCCCGAGCCCGTGGGCGGACCTGACGGGCTGTCGCGCTGACCTTGAACCGGCTGCTCCGGGCTTCGGGCGCCTCTCCCTCACCGATGTCTTCAGTGACCGCCGAAGACGACGAAGCCGCGCTTGCGCAGGCTTTCGGCGAGCTGAGCCTCCATCCACACCGCCTTCTTGTACGGCATCGGGTTGAGATGCGCGTAGAGGCGCGGGACCAGACGCTCGCCGTGGTCGCGGACGACCCGCGCGCATTTGATGCCGTGCTTGTGGTTCTCGAAGCGGATTTCGGGATCGAGCCCGGTCATGCCGACGTAATAGCCCGCCTTGCTGTCCCCGTTGGGATTGCGAAGGTAGACGACGTAGACAGAATGACGGCCTTTGGGCTTGGTCGCATTGCCGTTTGCGTCGGCTGTCCCGAGGCTCTTCGTCCGCGGCTTCTTTGGCCTCCCCACCCTCATAACTTCACCAGCAAGCTGAAGGGCAACGCATCACCAAGTCGCCCGCCACAACGGACAACGCGGTGCCGACGCGTCTTTGGCCGGTCAGGCGCGCTCTTTTCCGCGATGCCAACGTCGAGCGTCCGTTCGCGGTCCTCGTGACCTCGGCGTGACACGACCGTTTCACTGTTCTGGGGCGTTCATGATCGGTCGTCCGGCGCTCGTGAAAGAAATGCCTGCGTTCCCAGCGTGGCCAATCATCACCGACTCGATAAGCGGGACGTCGATGTCCGCCGGACCGACCCACTGGATCAGGAAGTTCGCTCCGGCTCCGCCGGTCGTATCGTCTCGATTGACCACGAATTCCACCGTGGCGAGCGGTTCGACCTGACTTGGCTGGTCAAGGTAGTTGCGAACGAGCGTCCCCGCGGAGTTGTAGTACCGGGCGTATGTCAGTACCAAGGGGTGGCGCGCGCTGACGTTTCGCACACTCACGGTCGCGGTCAACTCCACTTCGTCCCCGCGGATGCCGAGACCGTGGTAGATACTCGAGTAGACCGGGACGTACACCGTCTGCTGCACCCTCGGTTCGGGAACCGGCGCTGCGGGAACCTTGAGGTTCGCCTGCGCACTGTCGGGCTGCGCTGTGCCCGGCACGACGTCGCCGCACGCGCTCGAGGCGAGCCACACGAGCGCGAAGAGAGAGCCGCCGAAGGCACCTCGAGGACGCCGCGCCGAGGAGCCCCTCACTACCCCATCGCCAGAATCCTGATTCTGCGTCGAGTCGTCGCCGCAGTGGCGTGTCGTCATGGCCCGCTGCTCCCGATCCCCACTCGTGGACACGTCACTCCTCACTTTGAACTCCAAACGGCGTCGGGGGTGCCCAACACCGCAAGCGCATCAGCGACCCAACTCGCGTCTCGCCTGCCAGAGGGCCAACGGCTCGACAGCGCGCAGGGCGGCATCGAGGGCCTCGCGCCCCGGCGCCCCAGCCGCCAGAGGAAAGAGACGCTGCCCATCGTACCAGTGGACGGACCAGCCGCGCGCACCAGCGGCGCCCGCGAGCATCTGGCGATACATGACGGAATGGGTGACCTGCGCGCCGGTTCTCGGCAGCGCGCTCCTCAATCGTCCCCGGACGCGTGGGGTAACACGTGGATGGCGACGTGCGCAGCCGGCAGGGCACGGTCTGGGCCAAGGCCTCGAGGCTGGCTGACAGCACCCGCGCTTCTTTCGCCGACGGATCGCGGCGACTCACACGGAGATCCTACGGCGTCATCTTGAACTCGGGCCAGGCTTCACAGGTGCACGGTTGCGGACAGCGGGCCGTCTGGTCGGCGATCGCCCTGGCCTGGCCTTCCGACCGCGCGCTGACGCCGTAGTGGGTCTGACCGGGCGAGAGAGCCGACGCCACGAACTTGCCAGCATCGCCTAGATACACGACGACCGCGACGACGCCATTCGCATGGCGACGGCTGGTCAGCTGGAAATGCGGTCGCCGAGACATCGACAGCCTGTCGTCCTCCTGATTGCGGTTTGGGTACCAACGGACGTGCGTCCCTCGGGTCGCGCGGGGGTTCAGGCTGTTGCACGCGGCCGCGCGGGCCCCGGCCGCTCGTAGCCCCACCGAGTCTTCGGGAACCGCGCTCTATCTTGGACCCGCCTGTCCCGTTCCACGGCACTCCAGGCAGACGCTCTACAGGGGCACGCGAGCCACACGGTCACGACACCTCGTGGCTCGTCGGTTCCCGCAGCCCATTGGCCGGCCCGAGAAATCGATCTGATCTTCGGTCTCGAGAGGTCGGGAATCCGCCTGGCGAGCAACCCGCTTGGCGGGCGAACGTGAGTGTCCCTGCCGAACAGAGTCTTCACGGACGCTGCTGTCGAAGAACAGCCGAGTGGCTTTCAGACCTGAACGGCCTGAGTCTGGACCGGACGCGAGCTCACCGGCAGGCGACGGCTGCCGATCTGACCCGTTGCGTGCTCAGTCCACCACGTTGCGTGCATCCCGCCGGCGCATGGCAAACTCCCACACCATGCCGCCGACGACGAGCAGGCAGGACACGGCGAGCGCGGTCAGGCTCCGCCACCCGAAGCCGGGCGTGAAACCGACCTGGAACACATCGGCGCCGACCGACAAGACCAGCAAGAAGAGCCCTCCCATGCCGACCAGGCCGCGTCCGGATACGATCCCGATGACCAGACAGAGCGCCCCGATTTCGATACCGGTGATCTGCCGCCAGCCGAATCCGGCTCGGCCCGCAATGGGAAGGCGGTCGGCGACCAGCGTCAGCAGGATTAGGAATGTGCCGGCATAGGTGAGCAGCCGCGCCACATAGCTCTCGATGGCGCGAACGTTCCGTCGCTCTTCCCACAGGCGCCGCCGCTCGCACTCCCGGCACACCTGGCGGAGGCCGCCTTCCGGACTCGTGGACATCACGGTCCCGAGAGAATATGAGCCGCACACGGGGCACTTCGGAACGTCCATCGGCGGAAAGGTCAAACGCGACGTCTGACCCCATCTTACCCTTCGAGCGGCGATCTCGCACTGCTGGGCCCAGGCGAGGTCCCAGAAGGGGCCTGTATCCCGCTCTCTGCGGTGGCCCCGACAGGCCTTCGAGGTTGCGGGCCGGCATGCCCCGAGCCCACGCCTCGGCGACGCTGGCCGCTTCGGCTGGCACGCCAGCAGGGCGCTCACTGCACGGAAAGCGCCCGCCGCCGCCCATTACGTCGCCACAGGCCGATGCGCGCGGAGAAACGAACGGACCTGGCGGACCGCGAGGGGGATGCGCTCCCTCGGCTCCTTCCACGGGAATATGCTCAGCTCGGCCTTCGAGGCAAGCATCGCCGCCTCCATGGCGACGGTGTAGGGATGTGCCGGGATGTCGTCAGGCAGGATCAGAACCGGCGTCTTGCAGCCGCGCACGAAGTCGCGCGTCACGGTGAAGACGAAGTCGGCGTTGGTTCGGTACATCGTGGTCAGGAACCGCTCGACCATGTCCATCGTGATTTCGGGCCGGCGAGCGACCAGCGCGGGTCCCCAGCCCTTCATGTTGTTGTTGTAGAAGAGGTCGGGCATGTCGGGGCGGAACCCGCTCGGCTGCGCCAGCACGGCCGCGAGGATGCGATCTTGGGCGCGCTCCAGGAGGTTCCAGATGAACGGCCCGCCGATGCAGAAGCCGAGCACGACGAACTTGTCGATACGCAGGTGGTCCATGAGCCCGATGTGGTCGTCCGTATACGCGTCCCAGGGACGGTCGATCTCGAGTGGACCGGACGAGTGGCCCCCGTCGGCATTGCGCAGGTCGGCCACGATGCAGCGGTACTCGTCCTTGAACTCGTCGATCGGGTTGAATGGATGGTTCCGGTACAAGCCGGCGATGGTCGAGTTCAGTCCACCGCCGGGGATGATGAGGAGGGGGAAGCCGGCGCCGGTCTCCTCATACCGGATGCGCACCGGACCGCGTTCGTAGAGGAGCGGTGCCGCACCTCCGATCGCTCCTTGCCCCGCTTGCGCCATCACGTGTGGCGCGGCCGCCGCCCTCGCCGCGAGCACCTCGCCTCTCATCGGATCCATGGTCAGCGCCTCCCTCGAACATGGCCGCGTCCACCGCCTGGCCTCGCCCAGTCTTCGAGTGCTCGGGCATCAGCATGATAAGGCCAGCTCGATCTCGGACGTCAACGGACGGCTGAAGTTGAACATACATCGACATACACGATGTATCGATCTCCAACTATCTATTTGAACTGTGATTATCAGGTCCTATCGTCTTGAAGGTCGCGCCTCACAGCCGGGCGTCGTCGGCTCAAGTATGAGACCATGGAGGGGCGCGGTTCGCATCGGTTAGACTCGGCATTCTTCCGCGGGACCCAATACCCGGAAATGCCGCCCGCGTTCCCTTCCGGCCACAATTCGGAAGCGCCCCTGGAGAGAAGAACGAGCATGGTGAACATCGAGGCGTGCCCCTGCTCTTGGGACCGGAGCGTTCGCGAGACCGGCGATCGCACGTCGGACGTCGCTGTCGTCTGAGCGTGCGAGATTCCTCATCGCTTCCGATGCCCATGCTCGACGCACGAACCGTGTCACCCTCGGGCGCAGCGGACGTGCGTCGCGTCGTCGAATTCCTGGCCAGCACTCACGACGTCTCGACCCACGGTGTCGAGCTCGAGGCCGCCCTGCAGCGCTTTCGCGGGTCCGCGGCGCCTCCCACCGCTCTCGTTCGCGAGCTCGCCGCCGAAGTCGGCCTGACCGCCACGACCGTCTGGCGGTCCGTGGCCGACGTGGTCGCGGACGCTGATGCCTCCTACCCGTGGCTCGCGCTGCGCGTGAACCCATCGGGTCAGCTCGAGGCGATCGCCGTCCATCGAGCGGCGCTCGGCGGGGCGTACGTGTCGGCCTCGGGCTCCCGTGTCCGCCCGGGTCGATGGTCGTGGAGCAGTCTCTGCCAGTGGCTGGGCGTGTCCGACACGGCCACGGCGGTGGAGTGGGTGCTCGCCGAGCCAGCGGCTCCCCTGTCGGCTATGCGATCGCCAGACGGCATGCGGCTCGAGCCCCTGGCTCGGCTGCGCGCCATGTTATCGGGCGAGCGTCGGACGCTCTGGGTGGCGGTGGTCTACTCCATCGTGATCGGCCTCCTCACGCTGGTCCTGCCCGTCGCGGTCCAATCACTCGTCAACACCGTGGCGTTCGCATCCGCGCTCCAGCCGCTCGTCGTGCTGACCCTGTTCGTGCTGCTGGCGCTGGCGTTCTCCACCGTTATGAACTGGTCCCGCGCCGGCGTGGTCGAGATCGTGCAGCGCAGCATTTTCGCGCGGGTCGCCACCGACGTGACGTGGCGGCTCGTCCGCGTCCGGGCCGAGGCGTTCGATCGGTACTACGGACCCGAGCTGGTGAACCGCTTCTTCGACACGGTGACGGTGCAGAAGTCGGCCGCGCTCCTGCTCATCGATGGCTTGAGCATCGTGATGCAGACCGTTATCGGCATGGTGCTGCTGGCCGTCTATCATCCCTGGTTGCTCGCCTTCGACCTCCTGCTCATCGTCGCGATGGTGATCATCGTGTTCGCACTGGGGCACGGTGCCATCACCACGAGCATCCGCGAGTCGAAGGCGAAGTACGAGCTCGAGGCCTGGCTCGAACAGATCGCCGCGCACCTGGTGACCTTCAAGTCGGCCGGCGGCGCCGAGTACGCGGTCCATCGGTCACAGCGCCTGCTCGAAGATTACCTGACCTATCGCGACACGCATTTCAAGATTCTGATCCGCCAGATTGTCGGGTCGTTCGCCCTGCAGGCGACGGCAAGTGCGGCCCTCCTCGGAATAGGCGGATGGCTGGTCATCAACCGGCAGTTGACGCTCGGGCAACTCGTCGCCGCCGAGCTCCTGGTGTCGGCCATGCTCAGCGCCTTCACCAAGTTCGGGAAGCAGCTCGAGGTCTTTTACGATCTCTGTGCCGCCATCGACAAGCTGGGCGCGCTCATCGACTTGCCGCTCGAGCGTAGTGGCGGCTAGGCCGAACCACAGGCGATCGGTCCGATGGCGCTCGGCCTGCGCGACATCCAGATGCGCTACCCGGGCAGTGCCGCTCCTTCGCTCGACATTCCCGCTTGGGACGTCGCGGCCGGCGATCGCATCGGCCTCACGGGTCTGGCTGGAGCGGGCAAGAGCTCGCTCGCCGATCTCCTCTTCGCGCTGCGTCCGCCGTCGGCGGGCGCGCTACTCCTCGACGGTGTCGATGCTCGCGCGATTCCGGTGGCCACGCTCCGGCGTCAGGTGGCGCTCGTCCGGCATGTCGAGCTCTTTCCAGGGTCGATCCTCGACAATGTGCGCCTCGGGCGCGAGCACCTGACGTATGACGATGTCGCGCGCGCCGTGGAAGCGGTCGGCCTGCTCGATGAGCTGCTGACCTTGCCGCAGGGGCTCGACACGCCCTTGCACCCACACGCACGGCCCCTCACTCAGCGACAAGGGTGGCGTCTCATGCTTGCGCGCGCCATCGTCGGCCGGCCGCGGTTGCTCGTGCTCGACGGCGCCCTCGACCAGATTGAACAGCGCGAGGGAGATGAGCGCCTAGCGGCGACGCTGTTTGCGCCCGACGCGCCCTGGACGCTCGTCTGCATCACCGACCGTCCAGACGTCCTGGCCCGCTGCGGCCGTGTCGTCACGCTGCGTGACGGCCAACTGCACGGGATCGGTGCAGAAACGCCGGTAGACCAACTATGAGCGACCACGAACCCTGGCGGATGGATCAGCGGTTGAAACTGCACAGCGTGATGGCACCGCGCGCCGTCAGGCGTGCGGCACGGCTGCTCGTGGTGCTACTGCTCACCCTGGCGATTGCACTGACCGTCACCCCGTGGCAGCAGAACATCACCGGGGCCGGACGGGTCATCGCGTTCAGTCCCGAGGAGCGCATGCAGCAGGTGGAAGCGCCGGTCGATGGGCGCGTCCTCGAGTGGCACGTCGTGGAGGGCAGCGTCGTCCGGCGCGGCGATCCCGTCGTCGATCTTGCCGACAACGATCCCGAGATCTTGAACCGGCTCCAGCAAGAGCGCGAGCAACTCGTCCAGTCGTTGACCGAAAGCGAGTCACGCGTCCGATCGCTCGACGATCGGATCGGCGGGCTGGACGACACGTTGACGAGCAGCGTCGCGGCCGCGGAGCTCCGCGAGCAGATGGCGCGCGATCGCGTGCAGGCCGCCGAGCAGGCCCTGGTCGCCGCCAAGGCCGCGAAGGTCACCGCCGACCTGAACCTCGAGCGGCAACGAGCCCTCGATGCGAAAGGGCTGACCTCGACGCGGAACGTCGAGCTCGCGGTACTGGATGCCGCGACGCGCGCCGCGGAGGTCGACCGCGCCGTCGCGACGCTCAACGCCTCACGCGCCGAAGCGTCGTCGCTCACAGCCGAGCTGTCTCGGACCCGTGCGGACGCCCGCGCACGTGTCGATGAAGCGCGAGCGTCGCTCGCGTCAGGACGCAGCGACGTCGCGAAGGCCCGCGCCGAGCTGGCCAAGATCGACGTCCGCATCGCCCGGCAACAGACGCTGCAGGTGACCGCACCCATCGATGGAACCGTGCTGCGCGTCCTCGCGAGGCGCAGCGGCGAGCTGCTCAAGGCGGGAGCGCCGCTCGCTGTCATCGTTCCGGCTTCGAGCAAGGACGTGGTGGAGCTCTGGATCGATGGGAATGACATGCCGATGGTGATGCCGGGCCATCCGGTCCGTCTGCAGTTCGAAGGTTGGCCGGCCCTGCAGTTTGCAGGATGGCCGTCCATCGCGGTGGGCACCTTCGGCGGACATGTGGCGCTCGTCGACTCCGCTGACAACGGCAAGGGCAAGTTCCGCGTGCTGGTCGAGCCCGACGAGTCGGACGAACGGTGGCCGTCCCGGCGCTTTCTGCGCCAGGGGGTGCGCGCCAACGGCTGGGTGCTGCTAAACGTCGTGCCGATCGGCTACGAGCTCTGGCGCCAGTTCAACGGGTTCCCACCCGTGATCGCGCCCGACGAACCCGACGCGTCGATCTTCGCGCCTGCCAAGGCCGCCGCTCCGCCCGGCGGCAAGGATGCCGGCAAGGACGACGAGAAGTGATCGGTCGCGCGCTTCTCGTCATCGGGCTGGCGGCCTCGTGCGGCCTGCCGAAGCCGGCCTCCGCCCAGGCGCTCTCGCCCGGTGACGTGCTCGACTCAGTCGAGCGCTCGATGCCGCTCCTGGAACGCGTGCGCCGAGATGTGGTCGTCGCCCAAGGCGCCCTGCGGGAAGCGCGAGGTGGCTTCGACCTCACGTTGAATTCGTCGTCGAAAACCGTCCGCGGCTTTTACGACAACGATCGCGTCTCGGCGATCCTGGAACAGCCGTTGGCCCCGTTCGGCCTGACCACGTACGGCGGGTACCGCACCGGGCGCGGCGTGTTCGCGCCGTACGATGGCCGCGCGCAAACCCTGTCCCAGGGCGAGCTCACGGCGGGGTTCGAGCTGCCGCTCATGCGCCATCGCGCGATCGACGCCCGACGCGCCGATCGAGAGATCGCCGATCTCGGCACCATCTTGGCCGATCGCTCGCTCGACAAAGCGCGGTTGTCGTTCTTCAAGGACGCGCTGAAGGAGTATTGGGACTGGGCGGCGGCGGGGCGTGAGCGCGCGATCGCCGAGGCGCTCCTCAACCTGGCCGAGACCCGTGACCAGCAACTCGCCGACAGCGTCGCGCTCGGCCAAATCGCACCCGTCGAACGCACCGACAACCGGCGTGCCATCCTGCAGCGGCGCTCCGCCCTGGTCACCGCCGAGCGCCGGCTCCAGATGAAGGCGATCGATCTCTCGCTGTTCTATCGGCTCCCGAGCGGCGAGCCGGTCCGGCCCGCGCCCCAGCTGCTCCCCACACTGTCCCGGCCGCCCGAGACGCCCCCGCCACTCGACGAGGAGGCGGTCGTCAGCCTGGCTTTGGCGAACCGCCCAGAACTGCAATCCCTGCGTCTCAAGCGCTCGCAGCAGGAGGTCCAGGTCCGTCTCGCCGAGAACGCCACGTTGCCCGTGTTCGGCTTCTTCGCCGAGGGCTCGCACGATTACGGCACCGGTGCTCGAACGCGTGTCGGGTCGGCGGTCGAGACAGGCTTCACGTTCTCGTTCCCGCTCCAGAATCGCCAGGCCAGCGGGAAGCGCCTGCAGGCACGGGCGAAGGTGTCCGGCCTCACGGAAGAACTCCGCTGGGCCGAAGACCAGGTGCGTGCCGAGGTGCAGGACGCCCTGAGCGCGCTCCGTGCCGTCGAGGCCGCCCTAGCGGTCATCGTGGATGAAGTGTCGGTGACTCAAGAGCTCGAACGGCTCGAGCGTGACCGGTTCACGTTGGGCGATTCGACACAGTTCCTCGTCAACCTTCGCGAGCTCGCCACGGCCGAGGCCTCGCTCCGCGAAGCCAGGGCGCTTGCGGACTATCAAAAGGCTCTGGTCGCGCTCGAGGCTGCGACCGGACAATTGCTCCATCGCGTGCGAAAGCCGTAGCGAACGAGCCGGGGTTCGGGGCGGAGCCCCGAGTGAGGCACGCGGTAGATCGACGCCGCGCACGGCGCGGCCGCGAGGGAGCGGCGCGGGGCAGGGGTCCCCGCAAGCGACCGAGCCGGGGTTCGGGGCGGAGCCCCGAGTGATCACGGCATCGTGCGGCCGGCCTTCGCTCGGTCCACGTCGTAGGCCCATCGGAAATGCAACGGATACGGGTACCGGGGCGCAACCTCGACGATTCGGTCGTACGCCGCTTCGACGTGAACGACCTGCTCCGTGCGCTTGAGAGAGAGTCGCTCCGGCGTGAGCGGCACATCGTGACCGGCCACGACATCCATGATCTTCGCGCGCAGGGCGGCTTCGTCGTTCGGCCCGTAGAGCACTGCTTCCCGTACCGCGTCCCGCACCATGTAATAGGTCATGTACTCATTCCCGACTCGGTACGCAGCGTTGCCGAGCAGCGCGACGACGGCGAGCTGAAGCAACCTTTTCATGTTCGTCCGGGTTATCGACCGCCACCCTCCAGCGCTTTGGCCCCATCTGACTCCCCCCGCGACAGATCTCGCCACTGCATGCCGACCTGAGAAAGGCAGCCCCCGCCCAGGCCGGGTGCTATCATGCCGGCGCTCGCAGTCGACGGTGACCTTCCCATCCGAGGTGTCGGTATGAAACGCGTGTGGACGAGCACGATGCTTGGCGTGGTCGCGGCCGTCACGATCGCCTCCAATCAGAGTCAGCCGCTCGTCCGGCTGTCCGCCACCGGCGTCAGCCCGGCGCCAGGGGCGGAGGCGCAGCCGCAGACGCCCGCTGCGCCCAACACGACGCGCACCAACAAAGACGAGCTCCTCCGGTGGATGAAGGAGATCTCGAACTGGGGTCGCTGGGGCAAGGACGATACGCTCGGGACGATCAACCTCATCACGCCGGCCAAGCGCAAGCAAGCCGCGGCGCTCGTCAAGGACGGAACGGTCGTGGCCATGGCCCCCGATGTGCCGCCCGGCAAGCTTGGGGGCGAGATTCCGGGGCCGAAGTTCATCGGGCCTCCGGACGGGAGCTCGAACCACGACATCAACTTCGCGGGAATGGGGCGCACCAGCTGGGTGCACGAGCACAACTACGCGCTCACGAGCACCCATCACGGCCCGCACCTTGACGCCATCTGCCACGTGGCCTTCGACGGCAAGACCTACAATGGCTACACGCTGAAGGAAATCGCCTCGAAAGAGGGCGGTTGCCACAAGATGGGGATCGCCGGCGTGAAGGACAAGCTCGTGACGCGCGGCATCCTCGTCGACATCGCGCGGATGAAGGGCTTGAGAGAGCTTCCGCCGAACACGCACATCTACAAGGAAGACCTCGAAGCGTTCGAGAAGTGGGCCAGGGTCAAGTTCGAGCCGGGCGATGTCTTCCTCTATCGCATCGGGAGCTCGAAGGGCTCGGGCCTCGACCCGTCGTTCATTCCATTCTTGAAGCAGCGAGACATCGCGCTCTTCGGCGGCGACTCAGCTCACGAGGCGTTCGAGGTCCCCGACTTCCCCGTCGCCATGCACTCGGTCATCATGGTGCCGCTCGGCATCAACATGCTCGACTTCCTCGATCTCGAGGCGCTGGCGGACACGGCCGCGCGGCTGAAGCGGTGGGAGTTCATGTTCGTCGCCGCACCGACACCCGCCAAGCAGGGCACGGGATCACAGATCATGCCGTTGGCGATTTTCTGATTGAGCGGCTCTGCCCGAACCCGGCTCAGTCATTCCCGGCCACGTCGGGAAGCCCGGCGGCCACGTCGGGCGCGAGCCGAACCGCTGATCGCTGAAGGCTGACAGCGAAGCGGGTCACCCGACGGGTGCTACGTCCACTGCGGGGGCGGCGTGATCGTCTCGGCTGGCGTGGCACCGGGATCGGCACGACCACTGCCCTGCAAGCGACTGATCGCCCGCACCGTCATGTCGCGCTCGCAGAGGATCTGACAGGACAATCGGACGCCGGTCAGCGCCCGGGCCGCGAGCCGCTCACGCTCGGCCGCCGTGAACGCGGTTGGCTCACCCTCGACGAACTCCACGCGGCACGTCGTGCAGCGCGCGTTCCCGCCGCAGGCGTGCAGCACATCGACCTTCGCGTCCTGCTCGAGCGCCAGGACCAGCCGTTTCCCGTGGGGCACCTCGACGGTGCCGACGTCTTCAACGGTCAGCTTGGGCATAGGGGATCACCGGTGCGGAATCGGTCTCTACTCGGGGAGCGTGCGCACAGCAAAGAGGATGGAAAACGTCCCGATGACGCCGAGGCCGGCGACGGCGAACGCCGCGAGCGGGAGCCGGCTCACCAGGAGGAGCGCCGAAACCAGCACGGCGGTCCACATCGCGACGAGCGCGTGACGTTTGGCCGAGCGCGGCATGCCCCGCTCAGCCACCCACCGCGTCAGGACCGGCCCGAACCACCGATGACGATGGAGCCACGCGGCGAAACGCGGTGAACTCTTGGAAAAGCAGTACGACGCCACCAGCACGAACACGGTGCTCGGCAGCACCGGGAGCACGGCGCCCGCAAACGCGAGCGCGACGGCACACCACCCGAGACCGGCGAAGAGGGTCCGCGAGAGATCCGGCTGGGGGGCGTTCATCGAGGACGAACCTTGAAAGCTCTCACGGGGCGTGTCACGTGCGTCGCGCGCGCCCGCCGCGGCCGGCGCAGCCCATCGACAATGTAGCAGGTTGCCGAGCGACTCGGCAACCTCACGCTCGTACGGGCTCCGCCGCACCACCACGCCGCTCGATGCCCGCCGCGGCGTAGATCTCGATCTCCTCCAGGCTCTCGTGCTTCAGAAGGCCGACGACGATCGCGTCGAGCTTCGCCCGATGCTCCCGGAGCAGCCGCCGAGCTTCGGCGTAGCACTCCGCCGTGAGGCGTCGCACCTCCTCGTCGACGGCATCGAGGAGCGCCTCGGAGGTGCCGATCATGCGAGCATCGCCGTCGACCGGCAGCACTGACAACGTGCCGATCCGCTCCGACATCCCCCACCGGCCGACCATCGAGCGGGCGATGCGCGTCACGATCTCCAGATCGTTCTCGGCGCCCGTTGTGACGACGCCGAAGACCTCCTGCTCGGCGGCCATCCCGCCGAGCGCACCGATGATGCGCCCCCGCAGGTAGTTGGCGTCGTACCCGTACCGGTCGGTTTCGGGCGTCGACAGAGTCACGCCCAGCGCTCGACCGCGCGGGATGATCGAGACCTTGCGCACCGGATCGGCGCCCGGCTGTAGCATGCCGATGAGCGCGTGGCCGGCCTCGTGGTACGCGGTGCGGCGCCGTTCGTGCTCGGGCATCACGACGTGGCGCGCCGCTCCAAGCTGGACCTTCTCGAGCGCCTCGGTGAAGTCGCGCCGTGTGACCTTGTCTCGGCCGCGACGGGCCGCAAGCAGGGCCGCCTCATTCACCAGGTTGGCAAGATCCGCGCCGGTCATGCCGGGCGTGGACGCCGCAATCTGTTCGAGGCTCACATCGTCGGCCACCGGCACGTGACGGGTGTGGACCTGCAGGATCTCCGCGCGGCCTTTGTGGTCGGGCGGATGCACCATGATCTGCCGGTCGAACCGGCCCGGCCGCAGGAGCGCGGGATCCAGCACGTCGGGCCGATTGGTCGCGGCCAGCACCACGACACCCTCGCTGCCCGTGAAGCCGTCCATCTCGGTGAGGATCTGGTTGAGCGTCTGTTCCCGTTCGTCGTGACCGCCGACGGCACGTGCGCCACCCCTGGCCCGCCCAATCGTATCAATCTCGTCGATGAAGACGATCGCCGGCGCAACCTTCCGCGCCTCGGCGAAGAGCTCGCGCACGCGGCTCGCCCCGACGCCAACGATCATCTCGATGAACTCTGAGGCACTGGCACTGAAAAACGGCACCTGGGCTTCGCCGGCAGTCGCCCGCGCGAGCAGCGTCTTGCCCGTCCCTGGCGCACCGGCGAGCAGCACGCCTTTCGGGGCTCGAGCTCCCAGCTTCCGGTACTTCGACGGGTCGCGGAGAAAGTCGACGATCTCGTTGATCTCGCCTTCCACCTCGTCGATCCCCGCCACATCGTCGAACGTAACGCGCACCGTCTCGGGGTCGACTCGCGTCTGCCGCCCGCCCCGCAGCAACCCGCCCATCATTCCCTGCTGACGACGGAACATCCAGAGATAGAACCCGATGAGCAGCAGGAACGGGGCAATCGAGATGAGGAGGTTGGTGAGGATGCCGCGTTGCTGCACGAGCGAGGTCGCGCGCACCGTCGCGCCGCCCTGGGACAGCTCGTTCAGCAGATCGTCGTTCGCGAAGGTCGGCCGCTCGGTGGTGAACTGCCGGTAGGTGCGTCCCTGCTCGCCGGGCAGGGGAACGGGCGACTTCAGGTTGCCTTAGATGCTGTCGCCGCGCGAGAAAATCTCGGCGACGTTCTGAGCCGCGACCTGCGCCTTGAAGGCCGTGTACGAGATCGCCTCGGGTCCGTTCAGGCGATCCTGGAGGGTGAGCAGCCCGAAGACAATCGCGTAGCCGACGACCCACCAGACAAGCGACGGCCACCACGATCGTTTCCCGTCGGTCGGCGGCAGGCCCTCGGCGCGCCACGGAGGGGGCGGCTGCGACGGAGGTTCGCTCTTCGCGGGGCTCACACCGGTGCGAGGGGTAGGCTGCGGCTGCGCCATGGCGGTTAAAGAATAGCTCGTTGCCCACCCGCGCGTCGGGATGCTCCATGGCAACGGCTCAGGCGGGCGGATCCTTCGCGCCGATGCGTCGGTCCTGCCAGTCCTCCGGTCCTCTGTCCGAACCAGTCGTCCGAGGTGCCTCCTCTGCCAGTATGATCGACGCCGCGTCGATTGGATGGGTCCGCGACGCTCGAGGGGGATTCATGAGAGACACAGGGCACGGTCGAGTTCGTGATGTAGTGGCCGGCTGGGCCGTCGCCGTGGCGGGCCTCGTTCTCGTCCTCGGAGCCGGACCGGCAGCCCAGGAGGGCGCCAAGCCGCGGACTCGACTCAATCAGATCATCGAACAGCTCGAGCAGGGCAAGCCGGCCTACATGACCGAACATTGGCACTTCGTCGAGATGGAGCACAGTCCCTACCAGATCGACGTGCTCGTCAAGACGCTCGCCGATCTGCGGCCTGAGGGCGCCGCCCGGCCGCGCCTCACGCCGATCGTCCGGATCCCGCTCGAAGGCGATGAGGTGATCAAGTCGATCATCAAGCAGGTGCTCGACCAAGGCGCCATGGGCATCATCGTGCCCAACGTCAAGACTCGCGCCGAGGTCGAGAAGATCGTCGAATCCATGCGGTATCCGCCGCAGCGCGGCGCGAAGATCCCGAAGCCGGTTGGCATCCGCGGCTGGGGACCGACGCGTGCGGCCGCCTACTGGCGCCTGGATGCCAACGAGTACGCGCGGCGCGCAGACCTGTGGCCGCTCAACCCCGACGGAGAGCTCCTCGCCATCGCCATGATCGAGTCGCGTGAGGCGATTCAGAACATCGACGCGATCTTGAGCGTGCCAGGTCTTGGCGGCGTGCTCATCGGCCCGGCCGACCTGAGCCTGTCGCTCGGCGTTGGCAAGCCGGGCGCCAACGTGAACGCACCCGAGGTCGAAGCCGCCACGGCGACGGTGGCCAAGGCGTGCGCGGCGCACAAGATCCTGGCCTGCGGCACCTTCGAGTCGCCGAATCCGCCAGCGCGGCTCGCGCAGGGCTTCAAGTTCTTCCCGAGGTCCTCAACCGGCGGACGCTGAGATCGTGGAGGACGCAGCCGAGGCGCGTCGGGGCGTGGACCGCTGGCTCCCCTTTGGCGTGTCCGCGCTGGCGAGCGCCGTCTTCTTCATCGACGTGTGCAACTGGTGGTTCGGCTGCGGGTGTCGATCGCTCTGGGCGGGGGCGGCCACGCAGTGTAACGTCCACGCGGCGACCGGGCCGCGCTGCCCGTTCTGCGTGCGCGGCGTCCTCGGCTACGTGCTGGTCTTCGGGGCGGTGTGTCTGCCGCAGCTGCTGTGCTCGTTGCGCGCCCCGTGGTCCTTGGGCACGCGACTCGTGCTCTGCCTCGCGCTCTTCCCAGTAGCGATGGTCGTGCTGGGAGTCGGACTCGGCTGGATGGACGACTACTGGACGCACATGGCCGCGTTGCGATTACGCTGAGGTGCGCCTGAGCGCGGGCATCCCAGGGAAGATGAGGCAGCCCTGCACGTCCTCGGCCCGCCGCCGGATCAACCGCGGCGAGACGTAGGCGATGTTGTCGACGGGCCCCACGCTCTCCAGGCGCGTCGGTTGGTAGCCGTGGTCGATGAGCAGCCGATGCGCGGCGCTGTTCCAGGCCGTCTCGAGCACGATGCGAGCGATCCGCCCGGCCGCCAGCGTCTTGCGCATGCCCGCCAGCACCTGCGGCTCTGCCCCTTCGACGTCGATCTTGACGAGGCTGACCTCGTCGATTGCAGCATCAGTGATCCACTCGTCGAAGGTGCGGACCGTGACGTCGATCGCCGCCGCTCCGGCGACGTAGCTGTGTGCGTGGGTCTGCTCGGGCATCAGGGTCGCGAACCCATCGTGCTCGGGCACATAGAGGGGGACGCGGTCGGCCGAGCGGTCGCCGAGCGCGCACGATTCGACGCGCACGCGTCGGTGGACATTGTTGCGCTCCACGCTGCTCAGGAGGCGCATCCGCACCGCAGGGTTCGGCTCGAACGCCACCACGCGCCCGGCCTCGCCGACGCGCGCCGCCGCCAGGAGCGTGAAATAGCCGCTATTGGCGCCGATATCGACGAACACGCCGCCCGGTCTGAGATGGTCGACGAGATACTGGACCGTCGCCGGTTCGTACACCACGTTCGCAAAATAGAGTCCGCTGGTCGTCCACTCACCGACGTCCACGCGAAACGAGGCGCCGCCGATCGAAATGGTGCGAATGCCCCTGCCCGTCTCGAAGAGCCGATCGGCGAGACGATACGCGACGCTCCGAATGAAGCGGCCGAGCGCGGGCGCCTTCCACCAGCGGCGACTCGCCCGCACGAACATCGGCTCGAGCCAACTTGCACGGAAGATCACCTCCGCACACGCGCTTGCCCCCAGGCGGTACGCCGCCGCCAACGCTGTCCGGTTTTCCACCTCTGTCGTATCGGAGCGGCCGGAAAGCGCCTGCACGGGGCGAGCGCTCGAGAGGCGGTCACGCCTCCTCATCGGCGCCAGACGCAGACCCTTCCAAATCCACCGCGAATCCCAGGGTCGCGACGTGAAAGCACGCGGCAACAGGTGTAACATGGCGACGCCGACTCCCGACCGGCTGGGATTCTGAGGCGGTATGCGGCCCGTTTAGAGGAATGGACTCGTCGCGCAGACCGGCGGCGCGCAGAGCGGGGCCGTCGGCCCCGCCGACGACCGAGCCGGGTGGTGCGGAGCCCCACGTGAAATCGACGAAGGAGCAGATCATGGCGCGTGGCTCAACTCTCGTGGCGCTCGTCGTTGGCGTGTGCGCAGCGATGCCACTCGTACCGGCAGTTCCGACGGTCGGTGCACAGGCCGTCGCTCCCGCCGCCCGGCCCTCGTCGCGGGTCACCGCACTGGAGATCACGAGCCGGACGCCAGCGTTCGGAGGGCGGTCGTTCGGCGCCGCCGGCTCGTACGAGATTCTGGTCGGCCGCGCCCGAGCCGTCATCGACCCACGCGCCGCGCTGAACGCGCGGATCGTCGATCTCGACAAGGCGCCGCGAAATGCCGCCGGCCTCGTCGAGTACACCTTCGACGTCCACGTGCTGAAACCGGTCGACATCACCAAGGGCAATCGGGTGCTCGCGTACGAGGTCAACAACCGCGGCAACCGGATCGTGTACGGGTACTTCAACGAAGGCGGTCCGGGGTATGAGGCCGAGAACGCGGGCAACGGCTTCCTCATGACGAACGGGTACACGTACGTCTCGAGCGGCTGGCAGCACGGCGCCTCGGCCGTGCCGGCCAGCGCTGGCGGGACGTCGGTGCCCTCGCCCACGACTGGGCTCTTCGCCACCCTCCCCGTCGCCACGTCGAACGGTCAGCCGATAGTCGGCACGGCACGCGAGGAATGGATCAGGGACACCGCCAAGGCGCTGGCGCCGCGCCTCTCGTATCCGGCGGCCACGCTCGATCAGAGCAAGGCCACGCTGACCGTCCGCATCAAGGAGAGCGATCCGCGCCAGGTTGTGCCCCCCTCGCAGTGGTCGTTCGTCGACGAGCGCACGCTGCGCATCACTGAAGCGCCGGGGGCCGACGCGGGCGCCATCTACGAGCTGACCTATCAGGCGAAGAACCCGGTCGTGCTAGGGGTAGGCTTCGCTGCGATCAGGGAGATCATCTCGTTCCTCCGTCACAGCGCGACCGATGACGATGGGCGGTCCAATCCGCTCTTCGTCGACGGCAAGCCCGTCCTCACGACTGCCGTGGCGACGGGCTCGTCCCAGAGCGGGCGGCTCCAACGCGACTTCATCTATCAAGGCTTCAACCAGGATGCCGCCGGGCGACGCGTCTTCGAGGGGATGCACCCCATCGTTGCCGGCGCGCGCCGTACGTTCGTGAACGTCCGCTGGGGTCAGGCCGGCCGCTTCACGCGCCAGCACGAAGACCACATGTTCCCGATGGACGAGTTCCCGTTCACGTACGCGACGACGACCGATTCGCTGACGGGCAAGACCGATGGGCTCTTCAAAGTCTGCTCGACGACGAAGAGCTGCCCCAAGGTGATCCAGCTGGACACCGACTCGGAATCGTATCAGGGCCACGGCTCACTCGTGCTCACCGACACGAACGGTCAGGACATCGCGCTCCCGTGGGACGTGCGACTCTGGTACGTCACGACGGCGCATCTGCAAGGCAGCGGCGGATGCCGCGACACGGCGCACACGGTCTCGCCCTGGCCGTACTACCGCTCCGCCTATGACGCGCTCGTGCGCTGGGTGAGGGACGGCGTCCAACCGCCACCGACCAGCGCGCCATCGGTCGCCAAGGGGACCTTCATCCACCCAGCCGAACAGGCCAGGGCGCACCCGACGATTCCTGACAAGCCGTATCATGCGCTGGTGAGCGAGGTCGGAATACGTGACTTCAGCGTGTTCCCGCCGACCGAGAGCCCCGTGAAGTATCCCGTCTTCGTGCCGAGACTCGATCAGGACGGCAATCCGACGGCAGGCATCATCATTCCCGAGGTGGCAGCGCCCGTGGCGACGCTTTCGGGCAAAGGCGTCCGTGGAAAGGGCTTCGCCGAGGGCGAGCTCTGTGGCGTGAACGGGTCGACGATCCCCTTCCCAGCCACGAAAGCCGAGCGGCTTGCGAGCGGGGATCCCCGACTGTCGCTGGAGGAACGGTACCCGGGTGGAGAGCGCGAGCGCGCCGAGAAGTTCAAGCGCGCGGTCGACAGACTCGTTGCCGACCGCTACCTGCTGCCTGAAGATGGCGCGCGAATGATCGCGACCGTGGTGCGTCGCTCGAGCCAGCAGCCCTAGCAGCTAGAGTCGGCCGCGCGCTGCGCGGCGGACCCGACTACTTCTTTTCTTCGTACGGCGCGCCGGTGCCCGACGACCCGACGAAGAGCTTCCGACCGTCGGCCAAGACGACGCTGCCACCGTTGGCGATGTCGGACCCGTTCTTCGCCCGGTATCCTTCGACGACCACCTCCGTGCCCACGGGCAGCGAGTTCTTGTTCCACCCCCGGCGCAGCAGCTGGTTCGGAGCTCCCATCTCGACCTTCCACGGGACGACCTTCCCGCTGGAGTCCTTCACGTCGATGTAGAGCCAGGAGTGCGGGTTGATCCACTCAACCCTGGTGATGGATCCCTTGAGGGTCACCGGGTTATTCGCGTCGAACTCCGCCGAGAAGGCGTGATGAGCAAAAGGGGCCGCGCCGTAGAGCGCGAACAAACCAACGGTCACGGCGAGCAGTCTCCGCATGGCGTACTCCTTGGGCAAACCTACTTCTTCACCCACCGAACCCTACTTCTTCAACGCGCGTTTCCAGAAGAAGCTGACGCAGTCATAGTCTAGCAGCTGGACCCCGCCCGGATCGAGGCGCCGATAGAGCATCATGCTCATTTTCCACGGGCGCGTGTACACGTTCTTATCCTCGAGCGTCGCCTCGTAAAGAATGTGATTGGGTCCGTTCGGTGTGAACCGCTCCATCACCTGCAAGGCGGTGCTGTGAAAGTTGCCCGCCTTGTCGAGCCAGGTCTTGTCGGTGAAGTTGTTCGTCGACACGGCGAGCGTGTCACCCTCCCACTTGCCGCGGGAGTCGCCCATCCAGAACTCCAGCGCCTCGACGTGCGGACTGCCGTCGGTGTAGATGAGCCGGCGCGCATGCGCGAACTCGAACGACATCACCATGTACTTGGGCGTCTGGACGATCTCGAACGGGAGCGGCACGTACATGATGCGCGGCACGCCCGGGAGATAGCACTTCGAAAACGGATCGTTGGCCCGATTCGCCGCGTTCTTCTTGCGCTGCTCGAGCGCCGCTGGTGTGTACGGGATCGTGCCGCCCTCGACCACGCCCAACCCGCCCGGAATACCTTCCTCGGGCGAGTGCGGCTCGATGTCCCAATTGGCGGAGTTCATGGCCTGCCAGATCCCGTTCAGATCCGGCTTGCCGTCGGCCGTGCGTGCGACCGTGCCCGGTAAGGGCTTGGAGGTCGGCCCTTGGGCCCCCACGTCGGCCACCGTCAGGAGAACTGCCCCGGCGGCCGCGATCGCGAGGCCCCTCGCTCCCCTCTTCACCTTGTCCGTCCACAGACTGCGGCGCATCCGTGCCTCCCGTGTAGAAACCGTGACCCCGTCTGCGGCTCCAAGTCGAACGCGGCGCAGGCGTTCCAGTTCCCGGCAGGTTCTACACTCCAAACCTAGGGGTGTCAAGGAGCCAGCGCCCCTCACAGGCCACCCTGGGCGAGGACCGACTCGGAGTCCCTTCACGAAGGCTGCCAGTCCCGCGGTCGCCTCGCCACGTGGGACCAGCGTCACTGGAGGCCACGAGCCGTCGTATCATGGGCCCACATCATCGTGCTCGCGGGGAGCCCACCGACCCTCGAAGGCCAGGGGACCAGCGTGGCGACTGCGAAAAGGGGGCGTCCGTGAAGTCTTGGATCGCGATGTTCGCCGTTACGCCGTTCCTGCTCGTCGCAGTCGGCGAGACACAACGTGAGATGCCGGCCGCCATCGGGGCGCTCGATGCACCGAGGGCTACGCTGTCGGACCAGCCGCTCGTCCTCGGCGAGGGTGCAGGGCGGTATCGGGTGGTGCCGATCAAAGGCCTGGAAAATCCCTGGGGCATGGCCTTCCTGCCGAACGGTGACATCCTGGTCACCGAGAAGTTCGGGCGGCTCCGAATCATCCGTGGCGGGAAGCTCGACCCGACGCCCCTCAGCGGCCTGCCGGAGATTGGCACCAAGGCCGTGAACGCCGGCTTGATGGACATCGCCGCGCACCCACAGTACGCGCAGAACCAGTTCGTCTACTTCTCCTATTCCAAGCCGATGGGGGTCCAGGAAGACATCAGCTGGAATGGGAACAAGATGCTCAAGACCGGACGGCGCGGGCAGGTCGTGAAGGCCACGCTCGCCAGGGCGCGCTACGACGGCGGCAGCGCCCTCTCGGACGTGAAAGATCTCTTCATTGCCGATGCCGAGTCGCAGGGCACGTCTGGCTCGCGCATCGGCTTCACGAAGGACGGGAAGATCATCATGACCGTCGGCATGCCGACGCGTCACCTCCACGGGACGGCCGACGATGCGCAAAACCCAGCGAACCACGCGGGCAAGATCTTGCGCCTGAACGATGACGGCACGGCCCCGAAGGACAACCCGTTCTTCGGCAAGCCGGGTTACAAGCCGGAGATCTTCGCGCTCGGCATCCGCAATGCCATGGGTCTCTTCATTCACCCCGGTACGGGCGAGATTTGGGAAACCGAGAACGGCCCGATGGGCGGCGACGAAATCAACATCATCAAGCCCGGCAAGAACTACGGCTGGCCGGTCATCTCCTACGGCATGGATTACAGCGGCAACCAGGAGGGCGGCCTCTCCGGGACGTCGTCGAGCGACCGCATGAAGCCGGGGATGGAGGACCCCTTCATCTTCTGGAATCCTTCCCCGGCCGTCACGGGCATCATCGTGTACACCGGAGACAAGTTCCCGACCTGGAAGGGCAACGTCTTCGTCGGGGCGATGGGCGGGGACAACCTCGGGGCGCGGCAACTCCACCGCATCGTGCTCAGCCGCACCGGAAAGCCGGTCAGCCGCGGCAACCTGACGATGCTGGCCGAGTTGAAGCAGCGCATCCGCGACGTGCGCCAAGGACCCGACGGCCTCATCTACTGCCTCACCGACGAGAAAGACGGGGCGGTGCTCCGCATCGAGCCCGTGGAGTGAGCTCTCGCGCCGCCGCCACCGCACCGGCTCACCTAGTGCGCTTTTCCCGTTCGAGCGCACGAGCGCCGGCGAATTCGTCATCGCGTAGTGGCCTCGTGGCACGCTGACTCCTGACACGACGAGGGTCCTGCGTGGCTCACGTGAGGACGTCCGCCGATCCCGCAGCCCCTCTGCCCGTCTCCCGTCCCACCTGTCGTGCTCAGGGCAACGCCAACGCGGTATAGCCGCCTTGGACCGGCAAGACGATGTACTGCTTCCCTTCGTGAAGATACGTCATGAGGCCGTACTGCCCGAGGGCCGGAGTCGGGACGGCGCCCACTCGCGCGCCGGTCTTCTTGTCGATGGCGAAGAGGTGTGGCTTGTTGTCCGCGGTCTGGCCCGTGGCGAAGAGCACGGTCGCCGTCGCCATCATCGCGGCGTGACTCGGCCGCCCGAGATTGGTTTCGAAGCTGAGGCCCGTCATCAACGGGTGGTTGCGAAACGCATCTTGAACCTCCTGCGCGGTATCGCCGTGTGGACGAACCCACAGCACCGCGCCGGTGTTCAGGTCGAGGGCGGTGATGCGACCGAGATACCCCTTGAAGATGCTTGGAATGCCTCTTAGCGGGCTGTCGGCTGGAAGCGGAGGCGTGGCGCCCACGCTCGACGCATATGGTGCCGACCACGGCGACACGGTCTTGCCGGTCATCTTCGGCGTGTCGTAGTCCTTGCCGGGCGACACCTGGAGCCAGAAGCAGTTGGCCGTGGACGTGATGAAGATGACACCCGAGGTCGGATCGGCGGCCGGGGGCCCCGTGATATTGGCGCCGCCTCCGCCTCCCGGACAGTTGTGCGTCGGACGAGCGCCCGAGGGATCGCCCTTGTGGTTCGGCGGCGCAAACAGTGGTGCCAGCGCTCCGATGCGGCGGGCCTCCTCGAGCGCCAGCCGTCTGATCTCCGCTGTGTAGTCGATGAGATGGGCCTCGGTCCGACCCTGGAACTCGTAAGGTGGCGGCTTGGTCGGGTGCGGCTGCATCGTCGCCAGCTTCTCGCCAGGCACGTTCGAAGGCGGCACCGGCTTCATCTCGATGGGCCAGATCGGCTCGCCCGTCTGCCGATTGAACGAGTACAGAAACGCCTGCTTCGTGGCCTGGAACACCCCATGGATCCGACGACCGTCGACCGTCACGTCCAGGAGGACCGGCGCGGTGGGCGTGTCGTAGTTCCATACGTCGTGTTTGACGAGCTGATAGTGCCAGACCCGCTTCCCCGTCTTCACGTCGAGCGCCAAGAGGCTCGTCGCGAAGAGATTGTCGCCGGGCCTGAAGCCGCCGTAGTAATCGATCGTGGCGGAGTTGGTGGGAACGAACACCAATCCCCGCTCCGAATCCGCCGAGAGCGGTGCCCACGACGAGACGTCCCCAGTCCAGCGCCAGGCGTCGTTCTCCCACGTGTCGTGCCCCACCTCACCCGGACGCGGGATTACATGGAACTTCCACAAGAACCTGCCGGTTCGCGCGTCGTACCCCAGGATGTCGCCCGGGACGTTCTCGAATCGCGTCTGGTGATATCCCTGCTCGGCCGAGTTGCCGACGACCAGCACGCCGTTGACGACGATGGGGGGCGACGAGGTCGTGATGTACCCGAGCTCGAGCGGCAGTCCCGCATTGGGGTTGTAGGGCTGCTTGGCCTGCAGCCACGGCTCCCAATCGGCGATGAGGTCCTTCAGCATGTCGACCGAGCCGGTCTTCGGGAATCCGGCAATCGGAACCGATCCGCCCCAGTTGGGCAACGGCCGGCCCGTCTTCGCGTCGAGCGCGTGCAGGAAGAAGCCAGGCGTCGTGACGAAGACGACGCCTCGCCCGTCGAGACGCGCATACGCCACGCCCTTGCCGTGGTTCGCCCGCATCGAGTACTCGTGCCGTCCGGTGGTGGGCTCTTGAAAGGTCCAGAGCGTCCGACCCGTCGCGGGGTCGAGCGAGACCACGGTCCGTCGTGGTCCCGACACGGTAAGGAGCATGCCGTCGACGTAGATGGGAAGACCGCGTGCGTTCACCTCGCCGCCAAGGTTGACGCCGGCGTCACGGGCGCCGCGCCACTCCCAGGCGACCGCCAGTCTGGCGAAGTTCGCGGCTGTGATCTGGTCGAGCGGCGAGTAGCGCGCAGCCGCCTCGTCGCCCGTGATCGTCGGCCAATCGCCCGCGGGACGGGGCTGGGCGATCAACGCAACCGAGACGATCGCGAGCAGCACCAGCGCGGACAGCCCAGGCGCTGCCGTCGTCGGCCGAAACGCTGGCTGCCGCGCCGGACGTCGTTGCGTGTTGCGATGCATCGCCGACCCTCCCCTGGATTCACCGCTCGGGCCCCTCGGGCATGCGGGCGCCCCAGACCGTCAAGACCATACCACTCGCTCGAGCTCGCCTGCGTTCGCGCGGTCGGGTGGGCGATTTTTCCGATGGCCCTTGGTGAGATTTCGCGGTCTGGCGGGGATCGAGCCGGCGCGACGCGAGTGGGGGCCCCAGGTTTCCGGCTCTCCGACAGCTGCCGCGCCGCTCCGGCGCTTGGTCCCTTTCTTGCTCTCGGCCGCCGATAACGCCATCGGACTGCATCGACGGATGCGACGGCACACAACGGGAGGAATCATGGCTAGTCGTTCCTGGAGCGCCCTTTCGGTTCTGACCGGGTTCCTGGTTGCGCCCGGGTTGGCAGCGGGCCAGTCGCCCGCGGCGCCCACGTTCACGAAGGACGTCGCTCCCCTCTTCTACCGGAGCTGCACCGAGTGCCATCGGCCGGGGTCGCAAGCGCCGATGTCGCTCGTGAGCTACGCCGACTCACGCCCCTGGGCGCGTTCGATCAAGACCCAGGTGCAGAAGCGGCAGATGCCCCCGTTTCACGTCGACCGGAGCGTGGGCCTCCAGAAGTTCAAGAACGACCCCTCGCTGACCGACGCCGAGATCGACACCATCGTGCGCTGGGTGGACGCCGGGTCTCCGCAGGGCAATCCGGCCGACCTGCCTCCGGTCCCGCAGTATCGCGATCCGAACGTCTGGACCATCGGGGAGCCGGATCTCGTGATCAAGTTCCCGAAGTTCCTCGTGCCCGCCAAGGCCCCGGATCTCTACGGCGACCTCTTCGCCGATCTCGATCTCGACGAAGACCGCTATATCAAAGCGATTCAAACCCGCTCGGCGACGGCGAACTCGCACAAGGTGACGCACCACGCGCTCTCCTACACGGTTCCGTCCGAGGCGATCGCGGGCGACATGTCGACCGAAGGCGGTCAGTTCCTCGTCGAGTACGCGTCGGGCAAGAACGCCGAGGTGTATCCCGAGGGCACCGGCGTCCTCCTCAAGAAGGGGGAGAAGGCGCGTTTGAGCTATCACACCCACTCCTGGGGTGAGGACACCTACATGGAAGTGGAAGTCGGCATGAAGCTCTACCCGAAAGGATACGTGCCGCCCAAGATTCGCTGGTCGAAACAGCTGGCGCAGCCTTCGGCCCCGCTTGACGTGCCGCCTGGATCGGTCGCTCGCTCCGATGGCTACGTCTTCATGCACAAGCCGGCGAAGATCATCGCGTTCCAGCCGCATCTGCACTTGCTCGGAACGAGACAGTGCCTGGAGTTGATCTACCCGACCAACGGCGCGTCGGCGAAGACCGAAGTCATCAACTGTATCAACTTCAACAACAGCTGGCATCTCTCGTACAACTACGAAGACGACGTCGCGCCCATCGTCCCGGCGGGCACCGTGCTGCACAACATCCAGTGGCACGACAACACCGCGGCGAACCCGCGCGCCTCCGATCCGCGCAACTGGGTCGGCAACGGCAACCGGACCGTCGACGAGATGGGCTTCTTCTGGCTCGGGTGGGTCGAGCTGACGGAGGAGGAATACCGGAAGGAGCTCGCCGAGCGTCAGGCGCGCGCCAAGAGCCGAACCGCCACCACGCAGCAGCAGTAGCGCGCGTTGGACCTGTGGGAGGGCATGCCATCATGAAACCAAGACGCTGGTCGGTGCTGCTCGGAGCCACGGCCGTGGCGCTCGTCGCCCAGGTGACGGGGGCGGGCGCGCAGGTTGAGTTCACCAACAACGTGAAGTACGACTCGGGGCAGGACGTGCAGCCGGTGTTCGAAGGCTGGAATCGGACGGCCGACGGCACCTTCGATCTGTATTTCGGGTATCACAATCGGAACTGGGTTCAGCAGTTGAACCTGCCGGTCGGCCCGACCAACAACATCCAGCCCGGAGGACCCGATCGCGGACAGCCGACGTTCTTCTACCCACGAACCAACCGCAAGGTGTTCATCGTCAACGTGCCGGCCGACTTCGGCAAAAAGGAGATCGTGTGGACGCTGACGAGCGCCGGCAAGACGCGCAGCGCCTATGGGCACCTGCGTCCGGACTGGGAGATGACGCCGGACGGGGGAGCCAGCGGCACTCGGTCCACGCAGGAGGCACGCGCAAACAAACCGCCGACTCTGTCGCTCGATCCGGCCGCAGCGGCCAAGGTCGGGGTCGCCGTCCCTCTCACCGCCACGACGTCCGATGACGGGCTGCCTGCTCAACGTGGGCGCATCAAACCGGCCGTCGGGCAGGAAACGCCGTCCACGCTCATCGGCAACGAGAAAGACCTGCCGTCGAATCTGCCGTGGATCGCTGGCGAGAACCGGAGTGGCGGCGCCGACCGGGCCGGCGCGGTCGAGGGGTTAGCGGTTCGATGGGTTGTCTTCCGGGGGCCGTCCGACGCGGAGTTCCAGCCCGCCATCGCGAGGCCGAAAGACGGCAAGACGATGACGTCGGTCACGTTCAAGGCGCCAGGCGACTACACCCTGCGTGCCGCCGCCTATGACGGTTTGCTCACCACGTATCGTGACGTGACGGTCAGCGTCACCAAGTAGTTCCCCACTCCTCCCAAGGGGAACTCACGGCCGGCTCACCGGGGTCCATGCGGTGAGCCGGCCGAGAAGTCAGCTACTTCAACGCCGAAAAGCTGGTTGGATGCACGAAGATCGACTCGACGTTGATCTTGCCCGGCGAGGGTGCCGACGCGCGGAGCTTCTGCCACTCGGGATCCTCGCGGAACTTCGCCCACGACGCCTTGGCCTTCTCCTGGTTCGCGTGCGCCACGATGTAGATGTAGGTCGTCTCGGACTTCGGTGCGTCAGCCGCGACGAAATGGCCGATGTTGGTCATCCCCGACTTGGCGAAGAGCTGCGACTCCCCGCCGCCCATGCGGCTCGCGAGCTTGTCGAGGCCGTCCTTGTTCTCGGCCGTATAGGTTCGAATCTCGAAGACGCGGTTGCCCTGCGCCGACGCCGGGGTCTCCCGGCCCGCCATGAAACCCGCTGCAAAGGCCAACGCGACGACGGCTGTCGTAACTCCGTATCTCATGTGCTCTCTCCCCTGCTGTGAGCTGACGCCTTATTTCTTGGATTGCGCCCAGATCGCCTCGGCGTTCCCCTTGACCCGTGCCGGATCGGCCACGAAACCCTTGAAGCTCGCGGGCACCGAGTACGCCTTGGCGAACTCATCGGCCGACTGACCCTTCTGCATCGCCGCCTGCGCCGCCGTCAGGAACGACTTGTAGTACTCGGTGTACGTGCGGAAATCGGCCCAGGTCACCGGCGTCGGCGTGTGACCGCCGACGACCGTCTCGACGTTCTTGATGCCCGCGATCGCGCCCTGGAGCGACGTATTGAACTCCAGCGCATGTCCGCCGCTGTTCAGATAGTCGACAAGCGGGAGCTGATTGCGCGGGAACATGTCGCCCGCGTGCATCGTCCGCGCGGCCGTGAAGACCACGAACGAATCCCCGCTCGTGTGCCCGCGACCAAAGTGATAGAGATCGATCTGATCCTTGCCGCTGAAGAGCGTCAGCTTGTCCTTGTAGGTGCGCTTCGGCAGGTACTTGGCGTTCTCACCCTGGAACGCGGCGCAGTTGGTCACCGGCTCGCACGTGGCACGGGCCATGTTCGCACGCGTGCCTTCGTGCGCCACGAACTCGATCGACGCCGGCAGCTCGTTGTTGCTGCCTGAGTGGTCGTAGTGCGTGTGGGTATTGATGACCATCATCACCGGCTTGTCGGTGACCGCCTTGATCTTCGCGAGCAGGCTCGACCCAGCACCCGCCAACATCGTGTCGACCAGCACGACACCTTTCTCGGTGACGAGGAACAGCGAGTTGCTGCCGGTCCACGTGCTGCGGTCGAAGGTGTCGCCGCCGGAGAGCATGTACAGGTTGTCCTTGATCTTCTGCGCGTCGCGAACCGGAGGCAGCGGCTTCGCCTGCTGGAGGCCGGCTGCGCCCGCCGACAACACGGCCGCTCCAGCCAATAGCACGGCCAGCAGGGCTCTTTTCATGGATGTCTCCTTCAGCCTTCGCGCGCCTCGCACGAGCACCTCCAGAGCCACGCGGCCTGGGCGCCGTACGAGCGCGGGAGCGCCTGACGTGATGTGCTACTTCGCGATCTTGATGAGCTCGATATCGAAAACCAGCATGCCTTTCGGTTCGCGCCGGCCGCGGTACGCCAGCTCTTCGGGAATCCAGAAGCGCGCCCTTTCTCCCTCGACCATGAGCTGCACGCCCTCGGTCCATCCCTTGATGACCTGATTCAGCGGAAAGGTCGCAGGCTGACCGCCGACCGAGCTGTCGAACTGCGTGCCGTCGGTCTTCCAGCCGGTGTAGTGCACCGTCACCTCGCTCGTCGCGGTCGGGTGCGCCTTGCCCTTCCCTGGTGTCAGCACCTTGTAGGCGAGGCCACTTGAGGTCTTCTTCGCGTCCTTGGGGGGGGCCTTCACATCGGACGGCGCGGGCTGCGGGGGCTGGGCCAGCGCGCCGGCCGGTAGGGTCAGACACAGAGCGAGCACGAGTCGAGACACAAATCTCATTGGAACGTCCTTCTTCTGGGCTGTCATCAGGGGACCAAGCCGAGCGCGCCAGCAACGTCGGCCGGACTAATCACATACGAAAAGGCGCACGCTTGTAAAGGCAGAAAGCATAAGCAGGGTACAATACCTCGCGTCATCGGCTCAGGAAACGGCAGACATGCCAGGGCTGCGATTCGTCGTCTGCGCCGTCGCGGGGTTGACCACAGCCGGGCTCCTGTCCACTCGGCTCGTCACCGCGCAGGCCGGTCAGCTCACCACACCCGACGTCGACCCACCGTCGGTCGCCAAGAGCCTCGAGGCGCTCGACGTGCTCCTCGGGCGATACCTGGCCACGCTCCAGACGAGCGCTTCAACGGTCCCGCCTGCCGGGCGCGCCGTCGCAACCCGCGCTCGAAGCACCCTCACGAACCTGCGAGAACTGTCGAAGAAGTGGCCCGCCCAATCGCCACTGGACTATCGCGTCAACTTGGACCGCACGGTTCGTCGATTGCAGCTGACACTGGAAGGACCGGACCAGGCACCGGCGCCGGAGACCCTCGAGGCACTCGCCGAAGACCTCGAGGCCAAGCTCGAGCACTGCCTCAAGAGCGGCGGGAAGCTCGGAGGATCGGTGACCGTCCGCGTCCGTACGGTTCGCCTTGGACAGGAAGTCGCCAACTGGCAGATCTTCTACCTGCCCCGGCTGCTCGACACCGCTGGTGGCGTCACCGCCGATCGCTTTCCCCAATTGAGCAGCCCGACCCAGGAACGGATCGTCCCGGGACGGTACGTCATGTGGTCGACCGATCCCACAAGCGGCCGCGTCGGCGCCAAGACCGTCGTCAAGATCGGTGAGGGACGTCAGGACCTCATGATCGACCTGACTGTCCCCGGGCCGTGACCGCCCCCCGTGAGCGCCCGGATTTCCCCCCGTGGTCTGGTGATGGGCGCCGTCGCGTTGGCGGTGCTTTTCGCCGTGGCAATACCGCCTCCCGCAGACGGGTTGGTCGACCGGGGTCTTGCGCGCGTCTTTTCGGCACTCGTCGCCGCCGCCCTCGTCGCGCTGGCGGGCGCGTACCTGTTGTGGTCGCGCCGCCTGAAGACGCGCGGGCTCGCGATGGCCCTCGCGGCCGTGTGGCTCGCCGCGGGTGTCGCCGCATTTGCCGCCCGACTGTCGGCCACCGGCGTCTGTACGGCACGCCATGACGGACGGTCGGTCGTCATCGGCGCCGAGTTGACGCCCGTCGGTCGCCAGTACGCAGCCGACAATCCCAGCTTGTCGGCCTCCGAACTGCTCTTCGACTCAGCCGGTGTCGCCAGCCGCGTGTGGACCGCCGAGTCCATTGAACAGTGCCGCATCCGGCTCCTCGCGACGCACGTGCTCTGGATCCCATGTCTCATCATGTGCGTCCTGACGGCCACGCACGCCTGGTCAACCGGCCACGCCCTTTTGCCCGCGCGCGACGCACCCGCGCAAGCCGGCATTCCCGTCGCCGGTCGTGTCACCGCCCCGCGTTACGACGTCTTCATCAGCTACCGTCACGGCGGACGAGACGGCGAGTTCGCCCGCGAGTTGCTGCACGCGCTCGAAGAGGACGGCTACCGCGTCGCCATCGACGAGCGTGATTTTCCCGCCAACGCGAGCTTCCTTCAGGAGATGGAGCGCTGTGTCCGCGAAAGCCGGATCACCGTGTCGCTCGTCTCGCCACGCTATCTGGGAAGCGGACACTGCGAGGAAGAGGCCATTCTCTGCAGGGTGCTCGATATGGGCGACCGCAAGCGGCGTCTCGTGCCGATGATCCTCGAACCGGTCGAGCTCCCCGCGTGGCTCTTTGGATTGGTCGGCATCGACTGTACGAAAGACAATCCGCTCGTCGAACCTTTCGACAGGCTCAAGGCGGTGCTCGGCAAGCCGTTGTCCGCCTGAGTCTCGAGGAAGCGGACCAGGAACGGACCAACCCCGAAGGCCCAAGACCGAAGGACGACGTACGACAGCGAAGTCGAAAAGTCTCTAGGGCCCGGCCACCCGGTTGTCGATGATGTCGTAGATGCGACGAACGCCCGCGATGTTGGGCGTGATGCCGTCCCCGTAAGCGCCTCTGAACTTCGACAGGTCCATCCGCTTCAGCGCGTCCTCGGGCGAGGCGCCGGCGTTCTTCGCGTCGACGGTTTGTCGCCACTCCTCCCGGAGATACGCCTGCATGGTGCCGAGCGCGGTGTCGATGTTCGTCCGCCCGACGATGTGGTCGCCGTGGCCGGGCAGGAGCATCTCGAGATCGAGTTGCTTGACCGCCTCGAGCGTCGCCGGGTGCTCGTTCGGGAACGCGTCGCCCTGCCACCCCACGATCGACTTGAACACGATGTCACCCGTCGCCACCACCCGCTCGGAGGGCACGTAGACAACGAGGTCGCCTGCGGTGTGCGCGCGACCGGCGAACATGATGCGAAATTCCTTGGAGCCCGACCAGATCGACACGGCGCTCGAGACCGTCAGTGTCGGAGCGGCGAGGGGGAAATGGCTCTGGTACAGGGCGGTCGTCGCCTCCTGCGCGGTCAGCTGCGCCTTCAGCTTCGCCTTGCGCTCAGGATCGGCTTCCGCGGCGATCTGCTTCCGCAACGCGTCGTCCCGGGCGGGCATGGGATCGATGAACGTCTTGAAGGTGACGCCTTGGCGCGCCTCTGGGCCGAGCAGCGCTCGGCGCGTGAAGTCGCTGCCGATGGTCTGGACCGTCGCCGGCAGACCCGCATTGCCGTAGGCGTGATCAAAGTGGAAGTGGGTGTCGACGAGGTAGCGAAGAGGCTTGTTCGTGACCGTGGCGATGCCAGCCACCAAGGATGCAGCCGAAGCGGGCGACCCTTCGGAATCGGTCGCCAGGACGTCCTGGTCGTTGATGAAGACCAACGACGTCGAGTTCATGCCCGGCGATCCGGCTGCGTCGGCCCGGTAGATCGTCTCGGTAATCTTCGTCATCTTGTGCACGAACCCGCCCTGCGCCGCCGGCGCCGGCGCCAGCCAGTAGGACGCGGCCATCAGCACGCCAAGTCCCGCCAGAAGCCCTCCACGCCAGCACGCCCCGTGACCATCTTCGTTCGTCATCCGCATCGACGCGCTCCCTCCGCCGGCCATTCTACGCGTCGGGTGCGCGGCCGTCGCGTGCTCTTTAGGCAGGTCAGGTGAGGTCCGAGGGTGGACCGCGCGGCTCGGAGGAGTGGTAAACTACTCGGAAATCGGTGAAGAATCCCGCGCGCCGAGCGCCCCTGGGCCGACCGCGCGGTCGCGTTGAAAGGTCGCTGATGACACGATTCTGGCAGGGACTGGGGACAGGCCTGGTGGTCGTTTGCGCGGCCGCCAGCGCCGACCGATGGGCGGCGCCTCTCCTGGCGCAGGCGCCGGGCTTCAAGGCGCCGCGCACCTCGTGGGGCGACGGGAAACCGGATCTGAGCGGCATCTGGCAGGCGCTCGGCACGGCAAACTGGAATCTCGAGGATCATGCCGCGTACGGGGCGCCTGCGGCTGTTCTCGCCGTCGCAGGCACCGTTGCGGCGGCGCCGGGTGGCTTCGGCTTCGTCGACGGTCCCATCCCGTACAAGCCCGAGGCGCTCAAGCAGCGACAGCACAACTTTGAGAATCGTTGGACGCTCGATCCCGAGCTCAAGTGTTACCAGGCCGGGCTGCCGCGGGCGACGTACCTGCCCTATCCGTTCCAGATTCTGCAAAGCAACAACAAGATCCTCGTGACCTACGAGTACGCCAAGAGCTCACGCACGATCCACATGGACAAGAAGGTCGCCGCCCCGGTTCCCCAGTACATGGGGCAGTCGAACGGCCGGTGGGAGGGCGATTCGCTCGTCGTCGAGGTCACCGACTTCCGCGACGAGTCGTGGTTCGATCGCGCGGGCAATTTCCATAGCGACGCGTTGAAGGTGACCGAGCGCTTCACGCTGACGAGCCCGTACCACATGCTGTATGAGGCCACCATCGACGACGCGAAGACGTTCACTCGGCCTTGGAAGATCACTGTGCCGCTCTACAAGCGCATCGAGCGGAACGTACAGCTGATGGAATTCAACTGCGTCCCGTTCTCCGAAGACATGATTTACGGGCAGTGGAAACGGCGGTGAGCCGGACCCTGGCCCCGCGAGGAGCCCGGAGGGAGTGACCATGCACCAGCGACTACTGACCGCATTCGCCCTGAGCGCGCTCATCGCGGCCGGCGCCGCCGACCTGGCGGCTCAGAAGCCGTCCAGCCCGCCGAGAACCCCCTGGGGCCATCCCGATCTGCAGGGCGTCTGGACGAGCGACGAGGAGACGGGCGTCCCGATGGAGCGGCCCGAGCAGTACAAGAACAAACCGATCCTCGAGGGCAAGGAGCTCGAAGAGTACCTGAAGCGCCGGGAGCTCGAGCGGGCCCGCAACGCCAACTTCGGGGGGGGCATCACGGGCGCCGGGCCGGTACACTGGTACGAGTGGTGGGGGCGGAAGTCGGCCCGCACCTCGCTCATCACCGATCCGCCCGACGGACGTATTCCCCCCCTCACCCCTGAGGCTCAGAAGGCCGAAGAGGCGCGCATGAAGGACTGGGAGGCCAAGGTCGGCGACCGCGGGCCGGCCGACTCCTGGGAAGACCGTGAGCTCTGGGACCGGTGCGTCATGCGCCACCTGCCCGGTGTGATGTTTCCGGGCGGCTACGGCAATAACGCCCAGATCGTCCAGACGCCCACCCACGTGGCCATCCTGAACGAGATGATCCACGAGGTGCGCGTCATCCCTCTCGATGGCCGCCCGCACTTGAGCAAGTCGATTCGGCAATGGTACGGAGACAGCCGCGCCCGCTGGGACAAGAACACGCTGGTCGTCGAGACGATCAACTTCAAGGACATGACCGATCCCCGCATGGACATCGGCGTGCGCAGTCGCGGCGCGTTTCCAGAGAGCTTCAAGATCGTCGAACGGTTCACGCGCATGGGACCGGACACGATTCAGTACGAGATCACGCGCGACGATCCGAAGACCTGGACCCGGCCCTGGACGGCGATGCTCGAGCTGAAGAAGACGCCAGGCGAGTACCTGTTCGAGTACAACTGCCACGAGGGCAACATCGGGATGGAGAACATCCTGAGCGGCGCTCGAGCCGAGGAGAAGGCCAATCCGGAGCTGCTCAAGCGCCGAGCGGTGCGGAAGGCGCCGGGCGAGGAGTCCGACGATCCGGACCGGTAGACCTCGAGAACGACGACGCGCGATCTGGCGGCGTCCGAAGGCGCGAGTTGGAGGCAGGTATGGTAGGAAGACTGGGACTGATGATCGTGGCCTCGCTCGTGCTCGGCACGGGCAGCGCCGCGGCGCACCACGCGTTTGCGGCAGAATTCGATGCGCAGAAGCCGGTGAGCCTCAAGGGCAAGGTGACCAAGATGGACTGGATCAATCCGCACGCTTGGATCCACATCGACGTCACCGGCGCCGACGGCAGCGTCGAAAAGTGGATGATTGAAGGCGGGGCCCCGAACGCGCTCCTCAGACGCGGGTTCTCGAAGGAATCGTTGCTGCCGGGCACCGAGATCTCGGTCACGGGCTTCCAGGCCAAGAACGGCACCAAGCGCGCCAATGGCTTCAACATCACCCTCGCCGACGGCAAGGTGCTCTTCGTCGGGTCGTCGGGCATCGGCGCGCCGTACGAGAACCAGGCACCGAAGGACAAGTAACGGGTGGGACGGAAAGAGGCGACCATGGGTGCAATGAACGGGGCCGTGGCGACGCTCGCGGCCGTCCTGTTGCTGCTGGCGACGCTTGGAGCCCAGGCCAGGCCGGACTTCTCGGGTACCTGGACGCTCGACAAGAAGGCCAGCGCGACAGAAGACGCCGGCAAGAATGAGGGCCGAGGCGGGGGGCTGCCCACCGCGGTCGAGATGGTCATCACGCAGAGCGCCAGCGAGCTGGTCGTCAACAGCACGGCGCTCGACAACTACGCGTTCTCGGGCAACCCGGTGCCCTCGGCCGACGGCTTCTTCCGCTATTCCGGCACGTACAACCTCGATGGCTCGGAGTTCAAAGCCAACTGCCCGCCGTGCGATGCCGTCGGGAAGTCGACCTGGAGCGCGGACGGCCGGCTGACGATCGCAGCGAAGCGCAAGCTCTTCGCCGGCGCACTCGGCTTCATCGAGACCGAAGACGTCGACGTCTACAGCCTGGCGGGCGATGTTCTCACGCTGGAGCGGACCGTCGATACCGTCGACGGTCCCAAGAAGCGCAAGCTTGTCTACAGCCGCAAGAAGTAGTCGAGCGCGCTTACCCGCGGCATTCACGGTCGACGAGCGCCTCGTACGCGGACATCAGCCGTTGCGTGCGCTCGCCCGGTCCCCCGCGGCCGATCGGTCTTCCCTCGATCCGGACAAGCGGTACGACACCGCGTAACGAGCTCGTGAGAAACGCCTCGTCCGCCGCGTAGAGCGCGTCGATCGCGAAGGGCCTCTCAGCCGACGCCCATCCCAGGGCATCGGCAAGCTCCAGGACGGCCGCGCGCGTGATGCCGGGCAGGGCGCCGCACGCCACCGACGGCGTCAGCAAGTGCCCTTCGGCCCAGATGAAGAGATTGCTCGCCGTCGCCTCCGAACAGCGCCCCTGTGTGTCCAGAAAGATGGCCTCGTCCTCCCCGGCTCGCCGCGCCTCGAGCAAGGCCATCACCCCTTCGGCATAGGCCGTCGTCTTGAGGCCCGCGGTCTGCGCCCGCTCGTTGCGTCGTCCCTGTGCCACGACCGACCCGAGGCCGCGTTGATAGACCTCCGGGTCAACGCGCGGTGGCACTCCGACTGTCACGACGACCGACGGCCGCACATCGCGAGGGGGGGCCAGCCCTGGCGGTCCGACGCCCCGAGTGACAGTCACCCGCATGGCTGCGTCGCCCCCCATCGACGAGTTGCTGGTCGAGACGGCGGCGGCAATCCAGCGATCGAGCATCGCAGGCTCCGGAATGGCAAGCGCGGCGAGACCTCTCGCGAGCCGCGCCCGATGCGCTGGGAGGCGGAAGACCCGTCCTCCCCGCAGTCGCATCGTCTCGAACACGCCGTCGCCGAGCGTGAAGCCCCGGTCGCGGACCGATACCCCGCGCTGGTCTTCGTGACACGGCTCGCCGTTGATCCAGCCACGCCACGGGGCGTTCCCTCCGGCGTCAGTCATCGAACCAGTGCACCTCGAGGTTGCCCCGCGGCGGTCGCTGAACGAACATCAGCCGTGATGAGATCGCCCGGCGCCTGGTGCCAGGTTGAACCCTGAAGACCATGGAGGAAGTGGTCGAGGAGGTCTTGCCCGTACTCGGTCGCGACCGACTCGGGGTGGAACTGGACGCCGATGACCGGATGCGTGTGATGGGCGACCGCCATGATCTCGCCGTCGTCGGTGGTCGAGGCGAGGACCTCGAGGCACCCGGGCAGACGCCGCCGATCGATCGCCAACGCGTGATATCGCGCGGCCCGAAACGGCGACGGCAGTCCGGCGAAGATGCTGGCGCCGGCGTGTGCAACGAGCGAGGTCTTGCCGTGCACTGGAGCCGCCGCGCGAACGATCGGCGCTCCGTACGCGGCGCCGATGCACTGGTGACCCAGGCAGACGCCCAGGATGGGGATCCGTGGACCGAGCGCACGCACGACCGAGGTAGAGACGCCCGCTTCGGCCGGCGTGCACGGGCCCGGCGAGAGGATGATGTGCGAGGGAGCCAACGCCGCGATGGTCTCGACCGTGATCGCGTCGTTGCGTCGCACCAGCGCCTCTTCGCCGAGCTCGCGTACGGACCGCGCGAGGTTGTAGACGAACGAATCGTAGTTGTCGATGAGCAGGATCATGCGAGCGCGGCCAGCGTCTCGAGGAACGCTCGCGCCTTGTCGAGCGTCTCCTCATATTCCTCAGCAGGGTCCGAGTCGGCGATGATGCCGCCGCCGGTTCCAAAGTATACGCGCCCCTCCGTCACGACCGCCGTACGGATGGCGATGCTCATGTCCAGCTCGCCGCTGAGACTCCAGTAGCCGATCGCCCCACAGTAGACGCCGCGGCACGGCGGCTCGAGCTCTGTGATGATCTCCATCGCGCGGATCTTTGGCGCACCCGTGATCGATCCGCCCGGGAACGTGGCGCGGAGGAGATCGGCCGCGTCGCGCCCCTCCTCGAGCATACCCACCACGGTCGAGACCAGGTGCTGCACAGTGGCGTAGCGCTCGAGCGCGAAGAGCTCCGGCACCTGCACCGAGCCGGGTCGACAGACGCGCGAGAGATCGTTGCGCATCAGATCCACGATCATCAGGTTCTCTGCCCGATCCTTGGGGCTCTCGAGGAGCGCGCGGCCGAGCGCCGCGTCGGTCTCGGGGTCTGGGCTGCGCGGGCGAGTTCCCTTGATCGGACGGGTCTCGACGCCACCCTGTCCATCGACCCGCAGGAACCGCTCGGGCGAGGCGCTCAGGATCGCGACCTCCGGCAGCTCGACAAAGGCCGCAAACGGTGCCGGGTTGCGGTCGCGAAGGCGCCGGTACAACGTCCACGGTGAGTGGGGCCACGGCGCCTCGAGCCGCTGTGTCAAGTTCGCCTGGAAGATGTCTCCGGCTCGAATGAGCTCACGGACCCGCGACACGGTGGACAGGTACTCGGCGCGCGCAAAGGATGATCGGACGCCGCCCGAACCGGCCTGACCCATGTCGAGCGGATACGAAGGAGCCCCACTGATGGACACCGTGCTCACGCGTCCGGTCGGGAGCCCCATTTCGTGGCCCAACTGGCGGGCTTCGCCGCGTCCATCCAACCACGCGCGCACGGTCGCCGCACGGTCACGGGCCCGGCGCGCGCGCCGCGCGCCGTCCTCTTCGGGCAGCCCCGAGGAGACGAGCCAGACACGCGAATGCTGATGGTCCCACGCCACGGCGCAGTCGTAGAGGCCGAGGACCGCATCCCAGAGTCCCAGATCGTCGTACCGCGCCGCGGGGATCTTCTCGAGCGTTCTTCCCCACTCGTAGGCCAGGTATCCGGCCGCACCGCCCAGAAACGGCGGGGCGTCCGATCGCGACACAGCCCGGTGCGACCCCAACAGGCCTTGAGCCGTGGTCAGGAGATCGCAGTGCGCCGGCCGGCCCTGCCACTCCGGCGGACCCAAGAGCTCCGTGCGTCCGCCCTTGGTGCGAACCACCGCCACCGGGTCGGCCATCAGAAAGGACCACCGGCCAAGCCGCGGATGGGTGAGCGCGCTGTCCAGGAAGAGCCGATACGGCAGCCCCGCGAAACGCTCGCACGCCTCAACCGGCTCGGGCACGCCGGTCAGCTCCTCGATGAGTGGCAGCACGGTGTGGCCGCGCCCGTCCTCAGCTGCCATCCCGAATGACGCGGCACGAGGCGATGTCGAAGGTGACCTCGCCGATGGTGAGATTGGTCTGATCGCGCAGGCTCGTCGCGAACTCCCTGAAGGCCCACGCATCGTCGAACGTGCTCGCGAGGCCGAACGAGACCCGAATCGCGCCCGCGCTCTTGCCGTTCCTGTGCGTGATGAACTGCAGGAACCGCGGCAGCGAGAGATCGCGCATCTCCGCCATGGCTGCGGCAATGTCGTCTTCGGTGATGCCTTCGGCCGCTTCACCGACGCCCGGATTGCAGAAGCAGCCCGTGCGGAGGGAAACACCTCGCTCCCCCGCCAGCTCCTCCACCCGGCGGTAGTCCAGCAGGTGCCCGTCGGGGTCGTAGAAGTTCATCGTGATGGTCCCGCCACGCATGGCACAGGTGGTCGGCCCGTAGATTCGCACGAGCGGACGTCCGTTGGCGTGCACTAGCGCGAGCAGTTCGCGCAGGAGCCATCCAGTCAGACAGCGCACGCGCGTCTCGATCGTCTCGATGCCGATCGCCGCCAGATGCACGAGGCCGATCTGTACCGCCGGTATCGAGAGGAAGTTCAACGTCCCGTCCTCGAAGCCGGCCTCGCCCGGTGCCAGGAGGTGCGCGAAGCCACCGACCGTCGCAAAGTTCACCGTTCCCCCGGCGAACCAGGGACGGTGCAGCAGATTCACGGCGTCACGCCGCACGAGCAGACATCCCACGCCGGTCGGATACCCGAACATCTTGTAGAAAGACACGGCTGCGAATTCCGGCCGCACGTGCGCGAGGTTCAGGCGGTTAGTCGGGACGAAGGCCGCCGCGTCGAGCAACACGCACCAACCAGCCGCGTGGGCCTCATCGACGAGATCGAGCGGGTGCTTCACGCCCGAGAAATTCGATTGCGCGGGAAAGGCCACCAGCCTGTGCGCCTCACCGCGGGCCGTCTGCAGCCGCTCCGTCAGGTCTCGGCGGTCCAGACGCAGGTCTGGCTTCGTCAGCGCCGCGTACGCGACCGACGCCCCGCGCGCGAGGGCGTACTCACGCATGCCGTTCACCGAGTTGTGATTGTCAGCCGTCAACAGGAGCCCGCCGCCAGGGCCGAACGGGAACGACTCGGCCACGAGCTTGATCGCGCCCGTGGCGTTCGCCGTGAAGACGACGACGTAATCGTCTCCGGCCGAGAACCAGTCGAGCACCGCGCGCCGCGTCGCCTCCACCATCGTGGTCGACGCCATCGACGTGGGGCTCCCCGAGTGCGGATTGCCATACGTGCCGCGCGCCAGAAGAGCGGCATGCTCCCGGACCTGACTGTCGGCGGCCAGGCTCGCGCCGGTGTAGTCCAAATACACGCAGCCATCCGCATCCAGACGGCTGTATTCCACCTCGCGCAGCGCGTCGATGCGGGTCGTGGACGCGTACTCGGGGAAGTCGCGCAGAAACGCCCGCCGGGCGACGGTCACGCGCTCGGCGGTCGGCGGCTCGACGGGATCTGACGCCTGCGACTGTGCCATCTGACTCGCTCCCCCTGATGTCCACCCGTCAGCCGTTCAGGAGCCTCCTGACGCGCTCGAGCGCGCGGGCGCGCACCGGCTCGGGGAGGGGCACACTGGCGACCTGGCGACAGAGCCCGATGGTTTCACGCAGTTCGGCCACCACGGCAGCGCATGAGGTGCACCCAGTACAGTGGGCCTCGATCGCCTGACACTCGGTCGCCTCCAGCTCGCCGTCGAGGTACGCTTCGAGGTGCGCCATGATCGTGTGACACGATTGGCTCGTCATGGCGCGGTCTTGGTCGATTGCGCGAGCGCGGGCCCCAGCCGTGTCCGCATCAAGACCCGCGCGCGATGCAAGCGTGTCTTGACGTTGGCTTCGCTCAACCGCGTGATCGATGCCACCTCACGCGTGGACAGTCCCTCGATCTCCCGAAGCACGACGACGGCCCGATATTCCGGCGAGAGGGCCTGCAACGCCTCTCGCAGGCGCACACCGATCCAGGCGTCGATCATCTGCTGGTCGGCGAGACGCGCCGTGTCGGCAACGCCGAGCGCCCGCGGCTCCCCTTCGTCTGCGTCCCCGCCCTGCTCGATCGACACGTAGCCCGCGGGCTCGTCGACGCGGCGCCGGCGCTTCATCAGACAGGCATTCCGAACGGTCTTGTAGAGCCAGGTGCGGAACGCCTCCGGATCCTGGATCCGTCGGACGTGCTGGTACGTCTTGAGCAGGGCCTCCTGCATCACGTCCTCAGCGTCCTCGGCATGGCCACAGACGAGCAGGCTGAAGCGATAGGCCACCTCCTGCGCTCCGACGAGCAGCCGCTCCATCGCGCCGGCGTCGCCAGCGGCCGCTTCTCGGACGAGCGAGGCGTAGGCCGCCCTGCGAGGGTCACCGTCCGAGAGATGCAGCTCGGCTGATTTCGTCACACTCCCTGCTCCGGTCCTCTCATCTTATTAGCTTAGCTACTTTCCGGTGAAGAAATGACCGCGTAACCTCTGACCGGTACCGATGGCCGGCGGTCGGTTCGGACCCAATGATCGATTCTGCCATTGCGACGATCGATCCGACGTACTACAGTG
>Ga0194132_10000043_pt1 | contig 204592 bp, 170 predicted proteins | sample TA2KigOf80mmetaG_FD_148612 | JGI IMG/M metagenome (GOLD analysis project Ga0194132, IMG submission 148612) | Freshwater microbial communities from Lake Tanganyika, Tanzania - TA2015054 Kigoma Offshore 80m | ecosystem: Environmental > Aquatic > Freshwater > Lake | place: Tanzania: Lake...
CCTGCTCGGCAAGCAGGTAGCCCAGCATGGTCGTCGTGTAGTCCCGCACCGAACGCGCGACCGTATTGACATTGCCGACCACTCGCCTACCAAGGGGAATCCAGATCCGTCCTGCGCCGAGCGCATCTCGCGAGCCCTTCACCGCAGCGCGCGAGTCGAGCGCGCTCAGGAACGGTTCACGCAGTCCGGCTGCCCCAGGCATGGGCTGAACGGTACATCAGACGGGCGGTCACTTTGGACTCGGCTCCAGCGCCGCGCTGGCTCGCTTGAACCAGCTGAACCCCTTGCCGACCCAACCGATCTACCGTGCCCCCATCGACCCTTCGCCCTCCATCCTCCCCGCGCTGGCGCGCATCGAGCTGCCGGTCCTGCCGCCGCGCCCCTGCCCGTACCTGCCGGGACGCACCATGCGCGTGCGGGCGTTCATGGCCCGCGCGATGCTGCCGTCGGACTACCAAGCACTGATGGATCGCGGCTTCCGTCGCGCGGGCACGATGGTCTACGCGCCCGCGTGCGAAGCGTGCTCGGCGTGCATCCCGCTGCGCGTGCCGGTCGCTGAGTTCACGCCATCGAAGAGCCAGCGTCGCGTGCTGCGCCGCAACGCCGACCTGCAGGTCACGGTGCGCCGACCTGAGGCTGACGATGCAACCTACGCGCTCTATCGCCGCTACCTCGAGTACCAGCACCCTGTCTGCGAGCAGGATTCAGATCGCGAATCCTTCCGCGAGTCGTTCGTCGAGAGCTGCGTCGACACCTGGCAGATCGACTTCTCGCTCGGTGGCACGCTCGTCGGCTTCAGCATCGTCGACGCGTGCGACACATCGGTCTCGGCCGTCTACCACGCCTTCGATCCCGATCACGCGCGTCGCAGCCTGGGTGTGCACTCCGCGCTGACCGAGATCGCACTCGCCCAGCGCATGGGCATTCCCCACTACTACCTCGGCTACTGGATCGCCCAGTCACCCGCGATGGCCTACAAGGCCGACTACAGGCCGCATGAGGTGCTGGTGGATGGGCGGTGGGAACGCAGCACACCGTGAGTGTGCCGCGACGGTCTTCTGCCACGGTTGGCCACCTGCGCCGGAATGACCGGCAACACTCCGCGGCAGCGACACCTGCCGAACTCACCCCCCGCAATCGATGTTGGCGTACCAGTCCTCGAGCAGGAGGCCAAGGTCGGCACCATTCACGATGCCATCGCCGTTGAGGTCGGCACTCTGCGGAGGGTCGGTGTCGGGGATCGAGCCATCAGTGCCCCAAAACGCCAGCAGGATGCCGAGGTCGGTACCGTTGGCGCAGCCGTCGCTGTTGATGTCGTTGGGCAAGGGCAGCGCGGTATCGACATACACCAGCGTGCGATTGTCGCCTGCCGCCACGGCCGGGACCTGCGCCAAGGTCTCGGGGCCAGACACTTGGTTCACGTCATTGTTGCCCCACGCCCCGACGCGGTCGTTGTTCTTGACGGCCACGCTGTGCAGCCCGCCAGCCGAGATCGTGCGGCAGTTGCCGACATCGCTTGGCGTGGGGAGTTGCCCACTGCCCGGGATACCCCACGACACGACGGTTCCATCCAGCAGCAGGGCCATTGAATGCAGGTTGCCGCCTGAGATCTCGACCGGCTGGCCGGAGCCACCAATGGGCTGGTTGACGAGGGATGGCTGGATGGACACGGTCTGCGTCGACTGGCCCACACCGCCCCACGAGCCCCACCCGCGCACCGAAGCACGCCCCTTCTGGTCATGCACGATGGCCAGCGTGTGATTGCGCCCGCACGCCAGCTTGACGGGGTGACCGCCGAGCGGGGGTACATCGCATTGGTTGTACGCATTCCGGCCCCAACAGCGGAAGGTGGCGCTGCTGCCATTGGCGATCGTCGCGGAGTGCGCTTCGCCGGCGGCAACGAGGTATGCCGGTTCCGTCTCCGTGGGAAGTTCGCACTGATCTTCGGCATTGTCACCCCACACGACCACGCGGCGGGTGTTGCGTTCGATCGCCACGGCATGCCCTTGCCCAAGTGCGATCATGTGCACACGCTCAAGCTGCAGGGGAATGCTGCACACGCCGTAGGTCGCCGCACCCTGCGCCGTGCAGAACAGCTCGAAGCGACCAATGTCATTCCACGCAGCAAACGAGAAGCGGCCGCAGGTGATGCCTGCAATGCGATCGATGAGCACTTCGCCGTTGCATTGGAAGTACTCGTTCTTGCCGCTCAAGACCAGCGTGCGAGTGACTTCGGCGAGGACCGCCACATGGTCTGCACCGGCGCGTGCGACACGGATGCCGACCGATCCCAGGAACGCCAGTTGCGACGGCGAGAAGCCCGGTGGGGCTGCGCCCCATGTCCGGATGGTGGTGGGGTCCGAGATGGCCAAGGTGTAGTTCGCGCTTGCATCGATCTGGCGGGCGACAAGGCCGACCGGCGTGTCGCACTGCCCATTGGCGTTGAGGCCCCAGCACACCACTTCCCCGCTCGCCTTCAGCGCCACGCAGTGGTTCGCGCCGGCGGCAATCTGGACCACGCCGGTGAGGTTTGCGGGTTCGCGCGTGATCTGCCCGAACTCGTCGCTGCCCCACACATGCACGACGGCATTGACCGGGAGGTCGGCAGCTTGCGAGATCAACGCCATGCCGTGCGATTCGCCGGCGGCGATCGCGAGGATGAACCCCGGCGGGAACGGCGGCACGCCGTTGGTTCCTGGCACATTGCACTGCCCGAAGGTGTTCAGGCCCCAGCACCGCACCGTGCCCGCGGTCGTGAGCGCCATGGAGAAGGTGGAGCCTGCGCTGATCTCACGGCATGTGCCCAGGTTGGCCGGCACGGCGCACTTGCCGCCGCTCGCATCGCCCCAGCAGACCACCATGCCTTCGGTGCCCAGCCCGTTGCCGTTGGTGAGCGCCATGGAGTGGACCTTGCCCGCGCTGACCTTCGCGAAGCCCCCGTTCTGGCCGGGCATGACGCACTGGTTGAACTGCGAGTGGCCAAAGCCGACCACGCGGCCGACATCCGGGGTGGTGCCGCCAGGGTTGTCGGTCACCGCAAGGGTGAACTCGGTGCCTGCGGAGACGGATGAGTACTGACGCGACAGATCGCGTGAGTTGAAGGTCACATCGCCGAAGAGTTGCAGAGCCTCGGTGTTGGTCGGGCCGAGCTGGGTCTGCACGACGGTGAACGGGATTCCGCTGACATTCACCGTGCCCGTTCGGGTCTTGAGTCCTTCCGGCATGGGCTGGACGCTGAAGGAGAGCAACTCGCCGGCGAAGCCGCTGGTGCTGTCGGGATCAAGCACGATCCAGGCGTCTGCGGTCTGGGCGGCCCATCCACACCCGGCGGTTCCTTGCACTTCGAATTCACCCAGGCCGCCAAGACTGGGGAAACCCAGTGTGTTGGGAACGACCCCATCGATGCAGCCGCCGCCCGCGGCCCGGGCTGTCGAGGTGGCAAGGCAGGACAGCACGAGCGCTGCCAGCGCGAGAGCGCGGCGAGCGAAGCGTCGATGAGAGGGCGAGTTACACCGGACCTCAACCATGTGTCGTGTCTGAACTCCAATGAACCAATCGGCGATCCGGGGACCTCGATCCGGGTTCGCCGCACGATAAGGAACGATAACACCCCAGCTTGAATCCAAGGCAGGAAACCATGCCACATGGAACGCGACGCAGCGGCCCCAAGTTGGGCGGAATCAGAAGAATTGCCGCGTCTGCCGATGGGGCGGCCGCACTGGCTTCAACCGCGGACGCACCCCCGGGAATCAGGTCCTTGAGCCCAAAGCCGGGCTACCTCGGTGCGTGGCAGTCTGCTGCGGCTCGTCGCGGTCTGCTGCGAGGTGATGGGAAGTTTGTGCGGTCGCCCGTGCGCGAGTTCCAGTGGACTTGCCGAGGGGCTGCTGCAGGCTGGTGCGGGCCGTGGCGCAGTGGCGCGGGCGGGTGCCAAAGAAAAGCCCCCTGCGTTTCCAGGGGGCTGATCGAGGACGTGGACCATACTGGACTTGAACCAGTGACCTTCTCCGTGTCATGGAGACGCGCTAGCCAACTGCGCCAATGGTCCGTGTTCCCTTGCGGGTCATGGAGTGTAGCGCGGCCATCGCTGACTGCAACCGCGCACGCGCGCGAGCCTTGTCTTGATCGGATAACACTTCCCCACGATGAAGGTCGGCCACCACGCCCCCACCCACCCGCTGACCGAGTCAGAGCGACTGGGCGCCATCCTCGTGTCGCAGGGCCCTGATGCCCTGCTCGCCGAGATCGGCGGCTTCGATCCCGTCGCCGTGGCTCGCGTGCTCGATGCGCTCAACGGCGGAGCAGCGATCAACCTTTACGACCATCTGGACGAAGCGCGGCAGGTCGAGGTGCTCGAAGCCCTGCATCCGCGCACGGTCTTCCGACTCGCCAACGCGCGGATCTATCCCGAGCGCAGCGTGGGCCGCTTCATGTACTCGCCGCGCATCAGTGCCCGCCCGGAGGACACCGTGGGCGCCACGATCGAGAAGGTCGGCTTGATGGATGAGAGTTCCAATGTCTTCGTGGTCTGGGTCGTGGAACACGGCGGCACGATCGCTGGCAGGGTCCGCGTGCAGGACCTGATGAATCATCAACACGGATCCACCATGGCCAGTGTGATGCAGGTCGATCCGCCGATCGTGAACGCATCCGAGCCGCTCCTGGATGTCTATCGCCATGCGCTCTCCGAACGCGTGCTCGAGTACGCCGTGCTCGACGACCGCTCGCGATTCGTGGGCACGCTGCGCGCGGATGTCCTCTTCCGCGAAGTGAGCCTGGAGCTCGGCGAGCGTAGCGGCGAGAGCGTCGGTGTCGACCGTGACGAACGCCTGAGCACGCCCGTGAAGGAGTCGCTGCGCATGCGGCTGCCGTGGTTGGTCCTGAATCTGGCCACCTGCTTCCTGCCTGCAGCGATCGTTGTGCTGTTCGAGGGAACGCTCAAGGAGTTCGTGCTGCTCGCATCGTTCCTGACGGTGCTGATCGGCCAGACGATCAACGCGGGCGAGCAGGCTCTGGCCGTCATGGTGCGTGCGATGACCTTTGCCGATGTCAAGACGATCAAGCTTCAGTCCGCCGTGGCCAAGGAGTTCACGGTCGGCCTGCTGCAGGGCTTGGTCTGCGGCTCGATCGCCGGCATCGGCATGTATGCGGCGGTGCTGGTGAAGGGTGAAGAAGAGGGGTTGGCCCTCGGTGTCGCCACCGCCGTCGCCACGCTGCTGGCGAGCATCCTCGCAGGACTGTGTGGCACGATCACGCCGTGGATCCTGAGGAAGCTGGGATTCGACCCGGCCCTGACGAGCCACATCGCGCTGACGACCGTGACCGATATCGCGAGCATCGCGTTGCTGCTGGGCCTGGCGCAACTGTTCACTCCACTGTTCTGACGAGCCGGCGCCCGCTTGGTGAGCGCGCCCCCACCGAGACATCAGGCCGCGCACTCAGGCCGGAGCCGCGGCGAACGCATGAATCGCCCGCTCGATGCGCCGGAGCGTGCTGTCCTTGCCCAGGATCGCCAGCGTGTCGAAGATCGGCGGGCTGACCGTGCCGCCGCTGACGGCAATGCGCAGCGGCTGAGCCGCCTTGCCCAGCTGTCCGCCTGCATGCGCATCGGCATAGGGCTTGACCGCGGCTTCGATGCCAGCCGAGGTCCACTCTGTCACGCCTCTGAGCGCCGGCAGCAGCGCACGCAGATGGTCGCAGCCGTTGGGTGATTCGCCGAGCATGGCCTTCTCCGTGTTCTTCGAGCGCTCCCACGACAGCGCGTCATCGGCGATCACGAAGAAGCGATTGCCGCGGAACATGTCATCGAGGGTCTTGCTGCGTTCCTGGCTCGCCTTGGCAAGCATGGCGATCCCCTGCTCCCCGAGCCGGTCCATGAACGCAGCGTGGTACATGCGGCCGTGAGCGCTCGCGCGGCGCAGGAACTCATCGTGCGGCATGCCGGTGATCGCATCGCAGTTGAAGCTGAGCAGCTTGACGCGATCGAACTTGGCCGGCGTCTTGACCACGCGGCGCGGATCGAACGCGGTGCGCAGGAACTCGAGATCGAACTTCTCGATGTCGTTGCCCGGGCTCCAGCCATTGAGCGCGAGGAAGTTGATGAGGACCTCGGGCAGGTAGCCCGAGCGCTTGAAGTCATCGACATTGATCTCGGGCAGCGTGATGCCGAGCGCATCGGCAAGGCGCTGCCCGGTCTCAAGATCGAGCTGGATGTTCTTGTCACCCAGCCAGGCGTCCCACGCGGCAGGCTCGACGGCCCCCGCCGGCGGCTCGGTGAGCTTGCGCTCGGCCACGGCCTTGCGCAGCGCCTTGTCCTTGTCGCGCTTGCTCATCTTGCTGCCGTCGGGGTTGCAGATGATGGGCAGGTGCGCATACGCCGGGCGGCGGAATCCGAGCGCATCCTGGAGCAGCATGTGCTTGGCGGTGTTCGTGAAGTGCTCCTGAGCGCGCAGCACGTGCGACACCTGCATGAGCTCGTCGTCGACGACAACCGCGAAGTGGTAGGTCGGGAACCCGTCGGCCTTGCGGATCACGAAGTCATCGATCTCGCTGGCGGGGATCGTGGCCTCGCCGAGCACCTCATCCTTGATCGTCACATCGTGCCCTGGGCACTTGAGGCGGATCACGGCCGGCACCCCTGCGGCGACCTTGGCCTTGGCCTCTTCGGCCGACAGCGAGAGCGCGGCCCGGTCGTAGCGGTACGGCTTGCCTGCTGCCGAGGCGGCCTTGCGCTTGGCATCGAGCTCATCGCCGGTCTCGAAGGCGTAGTACGCGTGGCCCGCATCGAGCAGGCGCTGCAGGTGATGGTGGTAGATCGAGAGCCGCTCGCTCTGGAAGTACGGGCCGTGGGGCCCGCCGCCGATCCCCTGCCACGCTGGCCCCTCGTCCCAGAGGATCCCCAGCCAGTAGAGGTCCTTGGCGAAGCCGATGCTCGCGGCATCGCTCGAACGCTTCTGGTCGGTGTCCTCGATGCGCAGGATGAAGGTGCCATCGCGGCCCTTGGCGAAGGCCCAGCAGAAGAGCGCGGTTCGGGCACCACCCACATGGAGGTGGCCGGACGGACTGGGAGCGAAGCGAGTGGCGGTGCGCATCAGGGAGAGAGGCTACCGCGGCAGCGTGACTCGTTGCATCGGTTGGGCGCTGGGTGGTCACACCAGCTCGATACGCGCGTCATACTGCCGTCATGACGACGACGCCGCAGGTCCTGGGTGTGCTGTCCGATGTGCACCGCAGGATCGGTGCCGCAGCAGCCGCCATCGAGCTCCTGAAGCAGCGCGGGGCCACACGGTTCGTCTACCTCGGCGATGCCGAGGATGAGCGCGTGATCGATCTCTTCGCCGGTGAATCCTGCTCGCTCTGCCTGGGCAATTGCGATGACGAAGCGCTGGGTGAGTATGCACGCTTTCTCGGCCTGGACATGCACCCCTCCGGATCGGTGCTGACCGTCGATGGGCTGGAGGTGGCGTTCACCCACGGGCATCTGCAGACCGTCTTCGATCGCATGGTGCGCGGTGAGCCTGCATTCCTGCTGCACGGCCACACACATGTCCGCTGCGATGAGCGATGTGGGCCGACCCGCATCGTGAATCCGGGTGCCTTCGTCCGGGTCGAGCGGGCAACCGTGGCGCTGGTCACGCCCGCACTCGATTGCGTCGATTTCCTCGAGGTGCCCTGAGTTCGTGACCATGCTGCAGGCGGTGCCCCGGCGGTCCATGGACCTGCCGGCATCATGGCCACCTTGCATCCTCCACCGCCCACGGCGCGAACACGCGGCCATGCCATGGCTCCTCGCCATGCCATGGCTCCTCGTCATGCACGCAGCCGCAACCTTCTTCATGGCGGCTGTCATCTGGATCATCCGGGTGGTGCCCTCTCCACTGTTCGGCATGGTCGGTGCCGATGGCTTCGTGGCCTACGAGCGATCCCATGCATCCCGCATCACGCCTGTCGTCGGTACGGCCATGCTCATCGAGGCAGCCTGCACGGGGCTGCTGGTGGTGTGGATGGGCGGCTCGGCCGGCGCGGATCGCTGACAGTCCCGTCCAGTCCGTGCTGGCTCGGGGTACCCTGCTCCCATGCTGCTCTCGAAGCCCAAGCGGCTGATGCCGCGTCCCCATCTTCCGCCGGGCACGCTGACGCCCGAGCCCTCGACGCAACCGACCTTGGTCCAGTTGATCACCTTTGGCCATGGCACGAGCGCCGAGCGTGTGCTCGAGACCCCTGAGTCAATCCGCTCGCTCGAACTCCCCGAGCATCAGGTGGCGTGGGTCAATGTGGACGGTCTGGGTGACCTGGCCATCCTTGAAGCCGTAGCGCAGCGCTTCGGCATCCATCCCTTGGCGATGGAAGACGCCGTCGACACTGCGCAGCGCTCCAAGATCGATGTGTACGACGACCACTCCTGCATCATTTTGCCCATGCCGTTCCTGGCTGAGCGGCACTTCCGCACCGAGCAGCTTGCACTCATGCTGGGCAAGAACTGGATCGTCACGGTGCAGGAAAGAGCCGACGGGGACTGCCTCGATCCCCTGCGCCGTCGCATTCGTGATCACAAGGGGCGGCTTGCGGGCGGTTCGGCGTCGTACGCGGCGTATGCGATCGTCGACACCGTGATCGACGCCTACTTCCCGCTCATCGAGCGCCTGGAGGAGCGAATCGAGCATCTGGAGGACGAGGTGATCTTCCGGACGACCGGCCAAGACATCGTCCGGATCCGTCACCTCAAGCGCGATGTGGCGATGCTGCGGCGCGCCGTCTGGCCGTTGCGCGATGCGGTGGGTGCGATGCTCACGGCGGAGCATGTCTTCTCGCCCGAGGACCGGCTCTACCTGCGCGATGCGTACGACCATGTTGCGCGCGTGCTGGACATGCTCGACAACGCTCGCTCGATCGCAGCCGACCTGACTGACATCTACATGGCGGTGACCAGCAACCGCATGGGCGAAGTCACCAAGGTGCTCACGATCATCGCCACGGTCTTCATGCCGCTCTCGTTCATCGCCGGGCTCTACGGCATGAACTTCGACCCCGAACGCAGCCCGCTCAACATGCCTGAACTGAGTTGGTACTACGGTTACCCGTTCGCACTGGCCGTGATGGCTGGGACCGTCATCATGCTGCTGCTCTTCTTCAGGCGTCGGGGCTGGCTGGGCACGACCTTCCTTCGCGTCCAGTCGCAGCGGCCGACCAGAAGGCATGGCTCGTCGCGACCCGGAGCCAAGTGACGCCTTGCCCCGTGTTCAGGCTGCAAAAGGGCCTTGATAACTCGTTGGGACTTCCCGTAACCTTGCCGGATCCGCATTCTAGCGGCCGCACATGATGGCACGGAACACCATGAACCACCCCACCAACCCAATCACCATGACCACCACCGCACTCACTGAACGGACGAGCGATGTCTACGGGACCCTGACCTTCGGTGGCGACGACATGCTCAAGCGTCTGCCGCCCGACATCAGCATGAAGCTGCAGGACACGATGAAGCTCGGCAAGCCCCTCGATCCGGGCATCGCCAACACCGTCGCTTCCGCGATGAAGGACTGGGCGCTTGAGCATGGCGCCACGCACTACACGCACTGGTTCCAGCCGCTCACCGGCGCCACCGCCGAGAAGCACGATGCGTTCCTGCACCCGATGGGCGATGGCACCGCGATCGAGAAGTTCAGCGGGTCGGCCCTGATCCAGGGCGAACCCGATGCGAGCAGCTTCCCGCACGGCGGCATCCGCGACACCTACGAGGCCCGCGGCTACACCGCGTGGGATGCCACGAGCCCCGCGTTCATCCTGCGCACCAGCGAGGGCCACGCCACGCTCTGCATCCCGACCGTCTTCGTGAGCTGGACGGGCGAGGCACTTGACAAGAAGACCCCCCTCCTGCGCTCGATCGAGGCCGTGAGCGCGCAGGCCATGCGCGTGCTCAAGTTGTTCGGCACCGACAAGGGCGTGAACCAGGTCATCACCTCGCTCGGTTGCGAGCAGGAGTACTTCCTGGTCGACGAGACGCTGGGATCCGAGCGGCTTGACCTGGTTGTCTGCGGTCGCACGCTCCTGGGTGCCGCTCCGCCGAAGGGACAACAGCTCGAGGATCACTATTTCGGCTCGATCCAGGCGGATGTGCTGGACTTCATGGCTTGCGCCGAGCGGAAGATGTTCGAGCTGGGCATCCCGGTCAAGACCCGCCATAACGAGGTGGCACCCGGTCAGTACGAGATCGCACCGATCTACGAGAACGCCAACATCGCCGTTGACCACCAGATGCTGGTCATGCATGTGCTGCGCTCGACGGCGCGCGAGCACGGCTTCATGTGCCTTCTGCATGAGAAGCCCTTCGCCCGCGTGAACGGCTCGGGCAAGCACAACAACTGGAGCATGTCGACCGACACGGGCGTGAACCTGCTGGATCCGCGTGATGACACCCACACGAACATGCAGTTCCTCACCTACCTCTGCGCGGTCATCCGCGCGGTCGATGTGCACGCCGACCTGCTGCGCGCCTCGATCGCGAGCGCCCACAACGACCACCGCCTGGGTGCCAACGAGGCCCCGCCGGCGATCATGAGCATCTACCTCGGCGACATGCTCACCGACATCCTCGACCAGCTCGAGAAGGGCACGCCCAAGAAGACGATGAAGGGCGGCGCGATCGAGCTTGGTGCTCGCACGCTCATGGCGCTGCCACGCCACGCCAGCGACCGCAACCGAACCAGCCCGTTCGCATTCACCGGCAACAAGTTCGAGTTCCGCGCGGTCGGTTCGAGCGCCAGCGTCGCGTGGCCCAACACCGTCCTCAACACGATCGTGGCGGGGAGCCTGGACTTCATCGCCACCGCCATCGAGAAGAAGGCCGGCCGAGACCCGAACCCCGCCAAGTTCGAGGCCGCGGTGCGTGAGGTGCTCAAGGGCATCATCAAGGAGCACCGCCGCGTGTGCTTCGACGGGGACGGCTACAGCGCCGAATGGCACGCCGAGGCCGCCCGCCGCGGGCTGCCCAACATGGCCAGCACCGCCGATTGCCTGGGTGCGCTCGACAGCAAGAAGGCCAAGGCCCTCTTCGCGGAGTACGGCGTGCTCAGCCACCGCGAACTGCACGCTCGCTACGAGGTGCAACTGGAGCAGTACACCAAGCTGATCACCATCGAGAGCCGCACACTGGTGCAGATGGTGAACACGCAGGTCCTGCCGGCATGCCTGCGCGCGCAGGCCGAACTCGCCGACACCGTCGGCGCCACGCAGTCGGCGGGCGTCGAATGCACGGACAGCGAAGAGGCGCTCAAGGACCTGGTGCGCCGCGTGACTGAACTGCGCGCTGCGTCCAGGTCACTCGAAGCGGCGACCGATGCCCAGAAGGGCGATGCAGCCAAGAAGATGCGCTACATGCGGGACACGGTTGTCCCGGGCATGCAGCGCGTACGCGATGCGGCCGATGGCCTGGAGCGGCTGGTCCCGGCCGATCTGTGGCCGATCCCGACCTATGCCGACCTGCTCTTGATGGGCCGCTGATGGCGCGGATCCGATAGCCCACGCTGGGTCTCGTGCCCCGCCGAACACGATCGAAGGCTCCCGGAACTCGGGGGACTTCCTTGTCGATGCATGGTGCATCGTGCGCCAACCTTTATACTCGCCCGTCCATGTCAAGGACCACATCATGAGCACGCAGACCGCTGAACCGAAGATCGTCGTGTCCGATGCAGGCCCCGCCCTCAAGCGCATCGAAGTGACCATTCCGGCCGACGCCGTGGACAGCCACATCGCGGGAGCGTTCGCGAACCTGCAGAACGGCGCGGCACTGCCGGGCTACCGCCCGGGCAAGGCACCCATGGCGATCCTTGAGAAGCGCTTCGGCAAGCAACTGCTCGAAGAGGCTCGCGGCCAGCTCGTTGGCCAGGCCTACAACAAGGCGGTCACGGACCACCAGCTCCGTCCGATCGGCAATCCCGAGATGAGCCCCGGCAGCGCGCTGAACGAGCTCGCCCGTGGAGCGTCGTTCACCTTCAGCGTCGACATCGAGGTCATCCCTGACTTCACGATGCCGGCCTGGGAGGGCCTGTCGATCCGCAAGCCCGTGATCGATGTCAACGACAAGCACATCGAGGAGGAGATCATCCGCAACCAGTACCGCTTCGGCACGCCGAGCCTGACCGACGGTCCGTTCGAGCACCTCGACCGCATGATCGGCACCGTCGCGGTGACCGTGAAGGGCGAGTCTGAGCCCTTCTACAAGGCCGACAAGGCGCTCGCCGTCGTGCCGGCCAAGGACGACGAGGGCAAGGGCCCCTTCCTCGGCATCGTGATCGATGACCTGCTGAAGCACCTGATGGGTCGCAAGGTCGGTGACTCGGTGAGTTTCACCGCCAAGGGCCCGGAGGGCCATGAGCACGAGAAGGTGCGTGGCAACGACCTCTCGTTCTCCTTCACGATCACCCAGGCCGAGCGCATCACCCCGGCTCCGCTGACGGAACTGGCCAGCAAGCTCGGCCTTGCCGACGAGGCCATGCTGCGCGAGCAGATCAAGATGGTGCTCGAGCAGCGTCGCGACGGCGAGCAGCAGATCGCCATGCGCGAGCAGGTCATGGAGCAGTTGGCCAACGCGGTCAGCTTCGAGTTGCCAGCCAAGCTCAGCGCCGGCCAGATCACGCGTGACCTTGAGCGCCAGCGCTATGAACTGCTCTCGCGCGGCACGGCGTCGGAGCAGGTCGAGCTCAAGCTCGCGGAATCCCGCGCCGGCACGACCGAGTCGGCCCAGCGCCGCCTGAAGCTCTTCTTCATCCTCCATCGCCTGGCCGAGGACCTGCGTGTGGATGTGACCGACGGTGAACTCAACGGTCGCGTGGCCATGATCGCGCGCCAGCAGAACATGCGCCCCGCCGACCTCCGCAAGGAACTCGAGCAGACCGGTCGTCTCCAAGAGGTTGCGCTCGGCATCCGTGAATCAAAGGTCGCCGACCGCGTCATCGCGCGTGCCACGGTCACCGAGGTGCCTGCCGAGGACTGGAACAAGGAAGTCGAGGCCAAGGCCTCGGCCCGCAAGCCCGGCACCAAGAGGTGACCGTGCTCGCCCAAGGCTCCTCGGGCGTGTTCTGGATCTCGATCGCCGTACTGCTTGTCCTGACCATCATCGGTTTCGTGGTCGCCATGCGCGTCCGCGCACGCGCCTTCGATCGCTCCGCAGCCGATGCCGAGGCGTTCGGGTTCTCGGAACTCCGGGCGTTGCGCGACAGTGGGCGCATCTCGGCCCAGGAGTACGAGATCGCCGACCGGCGGCTTCGCGAAAGGGCGCGGGAGACGGTGGAACGGCTGCGCCAGGAGCGTGAAACAGCCAAGCCACCGCCGGTACGCGGCTCACGCCGGCCCTCGTGAGCGAGTCCGATCATCCAAATGAGGGACCGAAAGAGCCACTGACGCTGCAGGGATCGGCGCCATCAACCGATAGACTCGATCTGGACACCCCATGAGCAACGGAACAGACCGCAAGGGCCCCGGCAACGATGGCAAGCGCACCGATGATGGTGGCTTCCGTGGTCGGCGCGTCACGACCTGCTCCTTCTGCGGCAAGACCAGCCGGGAGGTCGGGCCCATGGTCGAGGGGCCCAACGATGTCTACATCTGCGCGAACTGCACGGACCTGTGCGGCAACATCTTCAAGCAGGAGAAGCGCCGAGCCTCGACCGGCAGCCAGCTCTTCGCGAGCATTCCGTCGCCGCGCTCGCTGAAGGAGTACCTGGATCAATACGTGATCGGCCAGGACCAGGCCAAGAAGACCCTCTCGGTCGCCGTGCACAACCACTACAAGCGCCTCACCCAGGTCGGCAACGCCGACGCTCCGGTGGAGCTGGACAAGAGCAATGTGCTGCTGATCGGTTCGACCGGTACGGGCAAGACCTTGCTCGCACGCACGCTCGCCCGCATCCTCAATGTGCCGTTCGCGATCGGCGATGCGACCACGCTCACCGAGGCCGGCTACGTGGGCGAGGATGTCGAGAACCTCTTGCTCAAGCTGCTGCAGGCCGCCGACTTCGACCTCGAGGCCGCACAGCGCGGCATCATCTACATCGACGAGATCGACAAGATCGGCAAGACCAGCCAGAACATCTCGATCACGCGCGACGTGAGCGGTGAGGGCGTGCAGCAGGCGCTGCTCAAGCTCCTCGAGGGTACCGTCGCGAATGTGCCGCCCCAGGGTGGCCGCAAGCACCCCGAGCAGCAGTACATCCAGCTCGACACCACGAACATCCTCTTCGTCTGTGGCGGATCGTTCGACGGCATCGAGGAGATCATCTCCAAGCGCCTTGGTCGGCGGAGGATCGGCTTCAACACCGATCCGATCGCGCGCGGTTCCCAGGAAGAACGCCAGAGCGTGCTCGGCCAGGTGATCGTGGAGGATGTGCTGGAATTCGGCATGATTCCCGAGCTCATGGGGCGTTTGCCGCTGATCACGCCGCTCATGCCGCTCGATCGGGCTGCGCTCGTGCAGATCCTGCTCGAGCCCAAGAATGCCCTCGTGCGCCAGTACCAGCACCTCTTCAGCCTCGAGGGGGCGCAGCTCGAGTTCACGCCGGCCGCACTCGATGTGATCGCCCAGAAGGCACTGGACCGCAACACCGGCGCTCGCGCGCTGCGTGCGGTGGTCGATGAGCTCATGCTCGACCTGATGTATGCCCTGCCCGAACTCGACAATGCGGGCGTGACCTACTGCATCAACGACGATGCGGCGCGTGCCGGCCGTGCAACCATCGACAATGTCCGGCGGCGCGTGCGCGAGAGCGCCTGAGGGCGCCCGAGCGACGCTGCCACGACAGATCCGACCTGATCCACCAAGGTGTCAGCCATGTCGATCGAGCTTGCACCGTCCGACCTGGCTCGCATCGCCCGCTGCTCCGTCGCGACCTCGATCGATGATCGCTGCAGCGCGTTCGTCGCTGCACTGTGGCCCACGCTGTCTGGTGCAGGAGCGAGCTGGGCGGGCTTCTACCTCGATCGCCCGGATGCCCCGGACGCCGAGCGCATGGTCCTGGGCGCGCGCGAACCGAAGCCTGCGTGCAGCCCCATCGGCGTGCACGGTGCCTGCGGCCGATGCCTGCTGTCGCGGTCCATCCTCGTGGTGCGGGATGTGGCGTCGCTCGGGGTCGGCTATGTGGCCTGCGATCCCCGTGACCGCAGCGAGCTCGTGCTGCCCTGCCTGCGAGCCGATGGCACGGCCTGGGGAGTGTTCGATCTGGACAGCTTCGATGTGGGCTGCTTCACCGAAGCCGACGGCCGGGTCCTGTGGTCGGCGCTGGTCGCCGCTGGATTGACGGCGGCCGGGCACATCCGGACCGAGGTGGTCTGAGCCGGCTCTGGGTTCACCACCGGCTTGGGCAGGATGGGAGTCAGTCGAGGGTTGGGTGGTGTCCTGTTATAGGCCTCGCAGATCCACAATGCGTTCGGTGCGGCTTCCACCGGCGGAAGCTCTTGCAGCCCACCGGGCTTCCCCCTACACTGCCCGGCTCGACTCGGAGAGCCACACCATGCCGCGCAGCTGCCACTTTCTCGGTACGAAGACTCGCTCCGGCAACAAGCACACCATCCGCGGTAAGGCCAAGTACCTCGGCGGCATCGGTCTCAAGACGACCAGCATCACCAAGCGCACGTTCAAGCCGAATCTGCAGGATGTGCGTGCGGTCATCGATGGCAAGCCCGCCCGCATCAAGGCCAGCGTCAAGGCGATCCGCATGGGGCTCGTCACCAAGCCGGTGAACCGAAGCCGCACCTGGACCGCCAAGCAGAAGGCCTCGAAGGCCTGATCGGTCGCGTGCGGGCACCGTGAAGTTCGGTGACCCGTTGAGTTGCCTGTCAAGGGGTGGAAGCCACATTTCAGCGCAAAAACTGCGCTCAGGGTTGACCTAGGCCCTCTTCGGTCTATGGTCGGATGCCTGCCCGGAACCTTGGCTCCCTGTGCCCAATAGCCTCGTCATGGCTGACGAGCGGGCCGGAGCAACACCTATCTCCGGATCAGGCGGGACAGTCCAGGCCCGTACTCGGTGCTCCGCGAAGGAGTTGTGGGGAACCGGTCACGGCAGCTTGGTGCGTGCGTCGTGTGACCTGCAGCCTTTGGCGTGCATGGTCTCGGCTTGTGCCTGTCCTGGTTGTGCAACGGTCGTGTCGGGGTTGTTCCGGTGCTGTGTGGCACCGTCTGTTCTTCGGCGTTTCGCCATGTTGGCGGAGTGTCCAGGGTGTTCGGTCGGTTGATTGGTTGGGTCCGCGCTGCATGGATGTGCGCGGGAATCAGGAGCCAGCATTGTCAGAGGCCTACGGCCATTCCAGTGATCGCGACCGCGTGCTCGATGCCACGGACTTGGTGGCATTGATCGGCGAGTCCGTGCCGTTGAAGGCCAAGGGTCGCGAACATGTCGGACTCTGCCCGTTCCATGACGACCGCACGCCAAGCATGGCCGTGGTCACGCACAAGGGCAACGCGTTCTACAAGTGCTTTGCCTGCGGGGCCAGCGGAAACGCCATCGACTTCATGATCAACTACCACCGCATGGACTTCCCCGAGGCACTGCGCTACCTGGCGCAGCGCGCGGGCATCGAGCTCCAGTGGCGTGGCGGCGGCGAGTCCAATCGCGATGAGGCCACCGACCTGCGCAAGGCCATGCAGATCGCGCTGCGTTTCTATCGCCGTGCACTCGCCGATGCCGACCTTGGCGGGCCGTCGCGTGCCGTGCTTGATGCGCGCGGCATCTCGGCCGCCATGCGCGAGGCGTTCCAACTCGGTGCCGCCCCGGCGTCGTGGGATCGATTCGTTCAGCACTTGGGCCGCTTGGGCGAGCATGCACGCACCAAGGATGATCTCCCGGAACTTGGTGTCTTCGAGCGATCGGGCCTCGTGCGCCAGGGACAGAAGGGCCCGATCGACGGCTTCCGCAATCGCGTCATCTTCCCGATCCTCGATGAGCTTGCACGGCCCATCGGCTTCGGTGCGCGCAAGATCGATCCCGAGGACGAGCCCAAGTACCTGAACAGCCCGGAAAGCCCGATCTTCCGCAAGGGACGCACGCTCTACGGCATCCACGCCGCCAAGAAGCCCATCATCGACTCGAAGGTCGCCATCATCACCGAGGGCTACACCGACGTGATCGCCTGCCACGCGGCGGGGTTCACCAATGCGGTCGCCACGCTCGGCACGGCCCTCACGCGCGAGCATGCCCGGGTGCTGCAGCGGCTGTGTGAGACCGTGATCCTCCTGTTCGACGGTGACGAGGCCGGCCAGCGCGCCGCCGACCGGGCGCTGGAGACCTTCTTCGCGGTGCCGGTCGATGTGTGCATCGCGACGCTGCCCGATCGCCTGGATCCCGATGACTTGCTCCGCCAGCCCGATGGAGCGGTTCGATTCAAGGCTGCGCTCGATGCATCGGTCGATGCGCTCATGCACCTGGTCTCTGGCTTCCGTGCACGCCTGGCCGAGCGGCCGGGCGCGGCTGGCCGCCAGCGCGTGATCCAGGAGATGTGCCAGCGCTTGGGTGCGATGGGCATCGGCGATGTCCCTGCCCTGCGCCGTCGCACGGTGCTGCAGGAACTGTCGCGCGTGTGCGATGTCCCGGTCCACGAGCTCGAGGCGGCGCTGCCGCGCCCGCGCGCGGCTGCAACCGAGGCATCGATCGGCGATGGTGCCGGCCCTGTCCAGCACACCTCGCCTGCGCCGGTCGAGCCGGTGCTGCTGAGCGGGCCGCAGTTCCGCGCCCGAAGCATGGCCGAGCGTGACCTGCTGGCGGTGCTGCTCGCGGCACCTGATGTCGCGACCGAGCGCATCGCCACGCCCGACGGCGGTTCGTTGCCGGTCCACGAGCTGTATGCCCCCGGGGTCTTCGTGGATCCGGTCGCTCGCACACTCTGGACCGCGCTGCACGCGCGGCTTGAGGCGGGGTTGCAGACGACCGTGCAGGATGTGATGGCGGATGTGGGAGAGCCCACGGCCAAGAACCTTGCCGCCCAACTCTTCGGCAAGGGCGTGGCCCGCTGTGAAGCGCCCGGTGGCGCGCTTGCCCGGCTGACCGAGGCCGTGGCCGACATGGAGCGTGTGATCGCACGGGTTGCAGCGCCATCGCCGCAGGCCGTCGATGACTTGCGACGGAGGATCGACGAACTCAAGGCCATCGGCCGCCGTCCAACAGCAATCATGCGCTTGGCGCGGGAGGACCGATGAAGGATCTCCCCGTGCGCGTGGCGCATCGAACGAACACCCCATGTGGCCCGGATGCCCGGGCCCAGCAGAACCCCCCAAGCCGCCGGACACCGGCGGTGCCAGTCGACTGGAGCATGAACCGTGAGCACGATTGAACAGGAATTTCCCCCCGTCCTCGCCCAGCTGGTCGCGCATGGCGTCACCCGCCGTTGGATCTCCTGCGAGGAGATCAACACATGCGTGCCCGACGAGTTCGTCGACCCTGACAAGCTCGACGAACTGCTGCATCATGTGCGAGCGCTCGGCATCACGCTGATCGACGAGCCCGAGCGGCTGCGTCACGGATGGCAGTCCATGCCGGCGCCGTTGCAGACGCATCTCAAGTTCCAGCGCGACGACGAGAGGAAGGTCAAGCCCAAGGAGCCGGGCGCCGAGCTTCCCAAGCCCAAGCCGAAGAAGCAGGTCGCCTTCAATGCCGATGAACCGAACCTCGATGACCTCGAGGAGGACCTGCTGGACGAGGCCGAGGCCCAGGCTGCGGTCGAGCAGGCGCTCGCCGAGCAAGGTTCCAAGCGGATCGATGACCCGATCCGCATGTACCTGACGCAGATGGGAACGATCCCCCTGCTCACCCGTGAGCAGGAGATCCGCCTCGCGAAGAAGATCGAGACGACGCGCATGATGTTCCGGCGCATGACGCTGGAGAGCGACTACTGCGCGCGCCAGGCGATCGACACGCTCCGTCAGGTCGCCGCCGGTGACCTGCCGTTCGACCGTACCATGCGCATCTCGACCGCCGAGAGCAACGCCAAGGAGAAGGTCGACCAGCGCATCCGGTACAACCCCCACACCGTCGACAAGATCCTTGATCTGAACGACAACGACTGGAAGCAGCTTGAGCCGGGCAACCTGTCGGCTGAGAGGACCGCGGTGCTCCGTTCGCGCATGCAGCAGCGACGCCGCAAGGTGGCCACGCTGCTCGAGGAGTGCTGCCTGCGCACCGGCCGCATCCAGCCGCTCATGCGCAAGTTGCAGAACGTCAATCGCAAGATGATTGATCTGCAGCGCATGCTCGAGAAGGCCGATCGCAACCCCGAGCGTTACGACCCGGAAGATGTGCAGGTGCAGCGCGACGAACTCGCGGGACTGCGCGACCTCGTCATGGAGGATCCGGCCGACCTGCTCGACCGTTGCCGCACCATCGCGCGCGTCTTCGGCGAGTACGAGCAGGCCAAGCGTGACCTCTCGGGCGGCAACCTCCGCCTGGTGGTCTCGATCGCCAAGAAGTACCGCAATCGCGGCCTGCCCTTCCTCGACATCATCCAGGAAGGCAACACCGGCCTCATGCGAGCCGTTGACAAGTACGAGTACAAGCGCGGCTACAAGTTCAGCACCTACGCCACCTGGTGGATCCGCCAGGCGATCACGCGCGCCATCGCCGACCATGCCCGCACCATCCGTGTGCCGGTCCACATGATCGAGACGATGTCCAAGCTGCGGAACATCCAGAAGCACATGCTGCAGGACCTCGGCCGGGAACCCACGGTCGAGGAGATCGCAGCCAAGGCGAAGATGCCGGTGGAGGAAGTACGCCGCGTGATGAAGATCAGCCGGCACCCGATCTCGCTCGACCGACCGGTCGGCGAGAGCGAGGACAGTCACTTCGGCGACTTCATCGAGGACGAGAAGCAGGAAGCCCCCGCCGAGAGTGCGAGCACGGAAATGCTGCGGCAGCGCATCAACGATGTGCTGCGCACCCTCACCTACCGCGAGCGCGAGATCCTGAAGCTCCGCTACGGCATCGGCGACGGCTATACCTACACCCTCGAGGAAGTCGGTCGCATCTTCAAGGTCACGCGCGAGCGCGTCCGCCAGGTCGAGAGCAAGGCCATCCGCAAGTTGCAGCACCCCGTGCGGCGGCAGCGCCTGGCCAGCTTCATGTCGGCCGATGCCGATGACAGTGCCGAGGAGTGAACCGGCGGCCATTGGCCCGATGGACCTGACCGTCGTGGCGGTGTGGATCAGGATTGGTGTCCGGATCCCTCGAATGGACCGCTGTTCGGATCACTGGCGTCGATAGGATGCCGCCATGGCCAAGGCTGTCGTCGATCCGCAGGAACTCCGCCGTTTCGCCCACGACCTCAAGAAGTTCAACGGCGAGCTCCATGCCGGCATCGGTACGCTCGGCGCACGCATGGGAACGCTGCAGCAGACCTGGCGCGACCAGGAGCAGCAGAAGTTCCAGGAGGAGTTCGAGCAGACCGTGAAGGTCCTGCAGAAGTTCCTCAAGGCGAGCGAGATCCATGTGCCGTTCCTCATGCGCAAGGCCGACCGGATCGACGAGTACCTGCAGCAGCGCTGAGCGGCGATGGAGGGCGCCAACGTCAAGTCCATCGATGCGATCACCCGCTTCAAGGCGACGGTCGCCACGGCGCGGGATGACCTTGCCCGGGCGCTTGCCGAAGCCGACAGCGACATCGATCGAGCCCAGCTCTGGATCGAGCGCGAGGCTCCGGCATACTGGAAGCGCCAACTCACGGTGCGTGCCGAGGAAGTCACCGTCTGCAAGAGCGCGCTCTATCGCAAGCAGGTCACCGTCAGTGCGAAGGATTCCAAGCCCAGCGTCGTCGACGAGAAGAAGGCGCTCCAGCGTGCTCAGGCCCGCTTGGCGGAAGCCGAGGCCAAGGCCAAGGCGTGCAAGCGATGGGCGACCACCTTCCAGCGTGAGGTGATCCTGTTCAAGGGCGCGATGTCGGCGATGCAGACGGTCGTCGAACGGGACCTGCCCATGGCTGTGGCGCTCATGAATCGAATGACCGAGGCACTGGCACGCTACGCCGCACCGGAGCCGGTCGAGCTGCAGTCGATGCTGAAGGCCCTGCAGGAGTCGGCCGAAAGCACACGCCGTACGGGATCGGGAGACTCGGTCGTTGGGATGGCCGTGGACACGGCTGACGGCCCGGGCGGTGCTGGCGTCGAAGAATCAGGCACCCCGGCCGGGGATGCGGCGTCCGAGGGCGGCGATGCCTCCGCCGATGGAGCTGACGCATGAGTGTGCAAGGGAGCAAGGCCACGATCCAGATCGCCGTGAAGGAGGTGCGTACCAAGTGGTCGCGCACGCGGGAGGAGTGGAACGACTCGGTGAGCCGGTCGCTCGAGACCAATGTGGTTGACTCGCTCGAGGATCGAGCCCGCATGGCGATCCTGGCGCTGGAGAAGATGCAGGAAACACTTCATCGCATGCGCCGTGAGTGCAGTGAGTAGCCCGTACACTCGCGGCGTGCCGCCCGATTTCATCCAGAGCAGAACGCCCTCGATGACCGAGTCGGTCGGTGCCGCATGGGCGCTGCTGACGACCGCCGCACCTCGACGGGAGGCCGCCACCGCGCAGGCCACGGCCGTACGCGATGCGCTTCGAGTGACCGTGGGGCGCCGTCGGCAGTCCGAGCTCGCCAAGGCGCGGGCAGACCACGCGCATGAAGTTGCCGCTGCGGCCAGGGACGCGGAGGCTGCGGTGGCTTCTGCCGAGTCGCGAGAGGCCCAGCTCCGACGCGAGCTTGCGGTGTGGGACGAGACGAGCCGACGGCGGCTCGAGGACGCTGTCGAGTCGCGACGCCGCAAGATCAAGCATGACCTCGATCATGCCGTCTGGCAGGCCGAGGCCATCCATGAGGAGGCGATCCGCATCCCGGGTCGCGACCTTGAGGCCTATCGCGCACACCTGCAGGCGCGCGTGGCTGAGCTCGAGGACCTGATGGCGCAGGCGAAGGCCTTCGTGGCGCGTTGTCGCATGCGCATGCCGGACGAGCCCGGGCTCGACGATGCGGTCAGGGCGCAGGCCGGTGCGCAACCCGAAGCGGCGATCCAGCAGCAGACCGAGGTGGTACGCGGCCTGAATGTGCAGCTCGGTCGGCTCTGGCTGCCTGGGCTCTTCCGCGGGCCGATCCTGCTGGCCCCGTGGTTCCTGTTTGCAACCATCGGTGCAGGTGTCGCCGCACTCATCGATGCCGGCGCGGGTGGTTTGCCTGGTCGCCTGGAGGACGCGGTGTACGGCTTTGGCGTGGGCACTGCACTCATGTTGGTCGTGGCGATCGCGGCCTACCTCATGGGCCGAAAGAAGCTCCATGCAGCGCTCGCACCATCGCTCCAGGCCAGCGCGATCGCACACGCCGCCATGAAGTCGGCGATTGATGGCGCCGACGGCGTCCGTCGTCAGAAGGAAGTGATCGTGACCGAACAGCGTGATCAGTCGCTGGCCGACGCCAACATGAAGTACGGCCCGATGCTGAGCGATCTCGATGTCCGTCGCGGCGAGAAGCTCGCCGCCATCGAGCAGACGGTGCCCGCCAAGCGCACCGAGATCGCGGCGCGTCTCGCTGCCAATCTCCATGATGCCCAGGTGACCCGTGAGGTCCGCGTGGCCCGTGCAGACCGGACGCTCGAGTCGAGCGTGGCGTCGATCGATGACCGGGCCCGTGCCGAGGTGCTCGCCGCCGAGGCGACCTGGAATGCGGCGTGCGAGTCTGAGCGCGCTGCATGGTGTGCAGCGCGCGACGAGGCTGCCGAGATCCTCCGTTCGCTGTGTACCGCGGATGCCGCCCTCTTTCCCGAGTGGAGTTCGATCGATGCGGGATCATGGAGTCCCGCCCGCCAGCCCGGCCCCGCGGCACGCCTTGGGCACTGCACGCTCGATCTTGCCACGATCCCCGGTGCCCTGCCGGCGGCCCCTGAGCTCGCGTGGCCCGTGGACCTGCCGGCGTCCCTGCGTGTGCCGGTTGCGTTGGGATTCCCATCGCATGCGTCGCTCCTGCTTGAGTGCGGGCAGGATGGCCGCGCGCAGGGCGTGGCGATGCTCCAGCAAGCCATGCTCCGCGTCCTGACCGCCATGCCCCCGGGCAAGGTGCGCTTCACGATCGTGGACCCGGTGGGTCTGGGCGAGGGCTTCGCGAGCTTCATGCACCTTGCCGACGAGCATGAGCAACTCATTGGCGAGCGGATCTGGACCGACCATCGTCACATCGAGCAGAAGTTGACTGACCTGTCGGAGCACATGGAGACGGTCATCCAGAAGTACTTGCGCAACGAGTTCGAGAGCATCGAGGACTACAACCGACAGGCCGGCGAGATCGCCGAGCCCTTGCGCGTGCTGGTGTTCTGCGACTTCCCCGCGAACCTGACGGAAGTGGCGGCAAAGCGGATCGCGGGCATCGTGAACTCCGGTGCGCGGTGCGGTGTGCACACCATGATCCTGCGCGACGAGCGACTCGAGTGGGTGCCGGGCATCGATCTGGCCGAGTTGCGCTCGCGGAGCCTGTGCCTGCAGCATCGCGAGGGTCGCTTCAGTGTCGCGAGCCACGGGATGCAAGGGCTTCCATTCGAGCCGGAGCTGCCCCCTGCTGCCGAACGCCTGATCCCGCTCCTGCGGCGCATCGGCAAGGCGGCGAAGGAAGGCAGCAAGGTCGAGGTGCCGTTCGAGATGATCGCCCCGAAGCCCGATGCGCTCTGGTCGGCTTCGACCGCGACGAGCGTGCAGGTGCCGCTGGGCCGGACCGGCGCGACGCGATTGCAGACGATGACGCTCGGCGTGGGGACGAGCCAGCACGCGCTCATTGCCGGCAAGACGGGCTCCGGCAAGAGCACGCTCTTGCATGCGCTGATCACGAGTCTGGCGCTCTGGTACAGCCCGGACGAAGTCGAGTTCTACCTGGTCGACTTCAAGAAGGGCGTCGAGTTCAAGACCTACGCCACCCACCGACTGCCGCATGCGCGTGTCGTGGCGGTCGAGAGCGATCGCGAGTTCGGCATCTCCGTGCTGCAAGGGCTCGATGGCGAGCTCAAGCGGCGCGGGGATCTCTATCGTCAGCTCGGCGTGCAGGACCTGGCGGCGTACCGCCGCACGGGGCACCCCGTCGTGCTGCCCCGCGTCCTGCTGATCATCGATGAGTTCCAGGAGCTCTTCATCGAAGATGACCGCATCGCGCAGGATGCCAACCTCCTGCTCGATCGGCTGGTGCGCCAAGGTCGCGCCTTCGGCATGCATGTCGTGCTCGGGTCGCAGACCCTCAGTGGCGCGTTCAGCCTGGCGCGCACGACGATGGGCCAGATGGGCGTGCGCATCGCGCTGCAGTGCTCCGAGGCCGACAGCCAAGTGATCCTGTCCGACGAGAACCTGGCGGCGCGCCTGCTCAGTCGGCCCGGCGAGGCGATCTACAACGATGCGGGTGGCCTGCTCGAGGGCAACAGCCCGTTCCAGGTCGTGTGGCTGCCCGACCATGTGCGCGAACAGTGGCTCAACCTCGCGCAGCTCAAGGCCCAGGCAGAGCCGCCGAAGCGGGCGCTTCAGACGATCGTCTTCGAAGGCAACGCCCCGGCGTCGCTCGATGCGAACGATGTGCTGTCTGGTCGCGCCCCCGCAGGCACGAGCCCGCTGGCCCCGAGCCTGTGGCTTGGCGAGGCGATCGCCATCAAGGATCCCACCGCGATCCGTCTGCGTCGCATCTCGGGAGCCAACACCATCGTGGTCGGTCAGCGCGACGATGCAGCGCGGGCGATCTGTGCCAGCACTCTGCTGTCGCTGGCTGCGCAGGCGCCAGGCGCGCGCGTGGTGCTCCTCGATGGGACGACGGCGGACGATCCCTCCTTCGGTGCGCTCGAAGCGCTCGGTCGTTCGATCGGGCTTGAGGTCGTGACGGCGACGCCAAAGGAGCTTCCCGATCGCCTGCAAGAGCTTGCCGCCGTGGTCGCGAGCCGACAGGAGGCCGGCACGGCCGACGGTGCGACGACTCTGCTCGTCGCGCACGGCTTGCACCGCATGCGTGCGTTGCGCCGGAACGAGGACGACTACGGCTTTGGTGGCGGCGATGCCCCGCCGACCCCGGACAAGCTCTTCATCGCGCTCGCCCGCGAGGGCCCGGCGGTCGGCGTGCATGTGCTGGCCACCGTCGATACCGCGACGAACATGGGGCGCGTCCTCGATCGCAACGGCTTGCGTGAATTCGACAACCGAGTGCTCTTCCAGATGAGCGCCACAGACTCGAGCACCATGGTCGACTCGCCTGCCGCATCGCGGCTCGGGCCCGAGCGCGCCATGCTTTACAACGAGGAGTTGGGGATCGCGGAGAAGTTCCGCTTCTATGCGTGGCCAGAGGGTTGGTGGCTCGAGGCCACGGTGGCTCGGCTCCGCGCCAGCGTGTGAGTCCTGGCGAGTTCGTCCCACAGCCGCTCAAGGCGCTGCTCGGAGTGCCGGGGTGCGGCATGATTCCTTTCAAACAACGACCTTGTGGCCAGGAAGAACGACCGTGGCCATTGAATCGCCATGCCCATGGTGTACTGTTCATCGATGCCCTCCAGCAGGCCTGCTCTCGCTCGACTGTGCGGCCTTGCACTGTTGCTTTCGGCTGTTCCAGCCGTGCATGCGGGGTGCCCGGGCGACCTTGATGCCAACGGCACCACCGACGGCGCCGATCTGGGAATCCTGCTGTCCTTCTGGGGCGCGAGTGGTGGCATCGCGGACCTCAATCAGGACGGAGAGGTGGGTGGTGCCGATCTTGGCATCCTGCTCAGTGCATGGGGACCGTGCGTGTCGGTGCCGGCGTGGGGATCGTTGATCGAGGCGCTGCCCGATCCGGCGGTCATCTACGACGCTGGCATTCGTCAAGCCATCATCGCCACAGGCTCGGCGTGGCGGGTTCGCGACAACCTGACCGGGATGGAGATGATCCTCGTCCCGGGAGGCTCCTTCCAGATGGGTTGCCCCACCGAGACCGGGTGCTATGCGGATGAGTATCCGCTTCACCCGGTGACCCTCAGCAGCAGCTTGTACATCGGTCGCTACGAGGTCACCCAAGCGCAATGGGTGGCCCAGATGAACTACAACCCGAGTTACTTCCAGCCGCCACAGTTTCCCGGCTCGATGGATCGTCCGGTCGACTGGGTGTCATGGAACAACATCCAGTCCTTCCTGTCGATCACCGGAATGACCTTGCCGACCGAGGCACAGTGGGAGTACGCCGCGCGTGCGGGGACGACGACCACCTATCACGGGACCGCATCGCAACCGGGTGGTTCCGACGATCCTTCGATCCTTCCGAGCATCGCGTGGTACGGCATGGCCCCGGGTGATCCGGTGTACGGAACGCAGGTCGGCGGCCTCAAGCTCGCGAATGGCTTCGGTCTGCATGACATGACGGGCAATGTCTGGGAGTGGGTCCGTGATCGCTACGCGGCGGACTACTACTCCTACAGCCCCGTCATGGACCCCATGGGTCCGGCGACCGGCAACTATCGACCGATCCGTGGTGGTGGTTGCGGCTACGACGCCGACTCGTGCAGGATCTCGGCGCGTGGAGAAGCCCCCACCGGTTTCGCCCACGGCATGATCGGCTTCCGGGTGACTCGGCCGAACGACAATTGACTCCAGGACTCGACGCCGTGAGGCGCGATGGACTGAGCGCGGCGAAGCCGCGCGGATGCGGCCCTGCCGCATCCAAGAGCTCACGCAGTGAGCGCTACAGGACTCGACGCCGTGAGGCGCGATGGACTGAGCGCGGCGAAGCCGCGCGGATGCGGCCCTGCCGCATCCAAGAGCTCACGCAGTGAGCGCTACAGGACTCGAACCTGTGACCCCCGCTGTGTAATAGCGGTGCTCTAACCAACTGAGCTAAGCGCCCGACGCGCCGAGTCTATCGCGGCCGCCTCACTCCCCCTTGCGCAGGAAGTAGGTGAACTCCTTGGTCGGTACGCCGCCGCAGCGTCCATCGGGGTCGGTGCTTCCGCGCACGGTGTCCACCTGGAAGACATGCCAACCCTCGCCGCCGACTTCGTACCAGATCTCGTCGACCTTCTCCTGCCAGAACGCCCCCGCCGCAGCCATCGATGGGAACTCCTGCTCCCACGACGCCTTCGGTGCCGACAGCGGGCCGATGCTGCCCCGGCAGATGAAGCGTCCCTGGTCATCGCTGCCATACGACGAGCGACCGCCCGGAGACTCGAAGGTCCGGCCTTCGCACGCATTGCCGGCACCAGCGAGCGTCCACACTTCCCGGCCCCTCGCGAAGTGCCAGCGGTCGGGGGCATCCGCGAGGTTGTTGGCGACGGCTTCGGAGGCATCAAGGGACTGGAACACGGCTGTGCCAACGGCCCCTGCGGCACAGGCAAGAAGAACCATCACGAGGGATCGATGCGGGGACCGCGGCGATGAGGGACTCGAGGTGCTCATGCGGGCATTGTGCCATGGGTTGGGCCGGGTCCGTTGGTGGTCTGTGGTTCGTCAAACTGCCCCCTGCGGCTATCCTCCGTGCCTCCCCACGATGGACCTGCCCGCCCACGATCTTCTGTCGAGGCTCCGCAGACCGCTTGCGGTGGCGCTGTTGGCCGTGCTCGCCGCCTGCACCGGTTCGTTGGTCGAGGATGCACCCGAGCGGCCGAAGCAGTCGCGCATCGACCGCCGCGTGATTCCGATGGATGTCGACCCGATCATGCGCGGGACGATCGCCGCCGAAACCATCGTGACCGGCTTCACGCCCACGGTGGTGCGCGGCTACGGTCTCGTCTTCGATCTCCATGGCACCGGCAGCCGCATTGCGCCGACCGAGGTGCGGGTCCAGGTCCTGAAGGACCTGCAACGCTTGCGACTTGGTGCTGATGGCAAGGCCCCCGATTCCAGCGAACTCGATCGGCTGCTCGGCGAGGAGAACACCGCGATCGTGGTGGTCGAGGGGATCATCCCGCCGGCGGCGCCCAAGGGCACCCGGTTCGACCTGCGCATCTTCGCGGCACCGGGAACCGGTGCCACCAGCCTTGAGGGTGGCAGCCTCATCCTGACCGATCTTCGTCCGGGTCCGCTGATGCTCGGCAGCAAGCAGCCACGGATCCTGGCGCGCGGCATGGGTGATCTGGTCATCAATCCCTTCGCCGATCCGGTGGGCGTCAGCACCGACACGGTGAATCGCCTGAGTGGTCGCGTGCTCAACGGTGGTGTCGTGACCGAGGATCTGGTGCTTCGGCTGCGCCTGGCCACGCCGAGCCACGCTCGCGCCAAGTTGATCGCCAGCGCCATCAACAGCACCTTTCCGCGCGAGCCAGGCCAGCACGAGGACACCGCACGCGGACGCAACGATGAGGCCGTCGATGTCGTGATCCCCCCGTCCTACTTCAGTCGGACCAATGACTTCGTGGAACTGGTGCGTCACACCCCGCTCAACATGGCCTCCATCGAGGCCACGGCCTTGCAGGTCAAGCGTGCGCTGATCGCCAACCCCGGCGCCGCTTCGGCCGCAAGCCTGCGCTGGCAGGCGCTGGGGAAGAAGGCGATACCCACCGTCCAGAGCCTGTACGAGTACGCCGAGGAGCAGCCACGCTTCGCGTCGCTGCAGGCCGGGGCGTACCTGAACGATCCCGTCGTGGTGCCACACCTGTTGAGGATGGCCAACGACAGCGAGTCGGTCCTGCGTCTCGACGCGATCAAGCTGCTGGCCAACATGGGGGGCAACCCGCGCGTCAACATCGGCCTTCGGCCGCTCGTCGACGATGCCGACATCGATGTCCGGCTGGCGGCCTTCGATGCCCTGCTCAAGCGTGGCGATGCGTCGATCGGAGAGGTCGATGTGAACGGCAAGTACCTGCTCAACACCATCGGCAGCAAGAAGCCACTGATCTATGTCACGCAGAGCGGGCAGCCCCGCGTGGTGATCTTTGGCGACGAGGCTGAGGTCGTGCGCCCGATGACGCTCACCGAGTTCGATTCGCGCTTGGTGGTCCGGGGCGACTATGACCAGCCCCTGCTCGATGTCTTCTGGCAGGCGACCGACGGCGGAGTGCTGCGCGAGCAGGTGCGCCCGGAGCTTGCCGAGTTCGCCCGCTTCCTGGGTCATCGGGCCACCCCCGAGTATCCATCACCAGGCCTCAACATGAGTTACAGCGAGACGATCGGTACCCTGCATCGCCTGTGGAAGGACGGCTACTTCAAGGGCGACTTCAAGGTCGAGCAGGATCGCATCTTGGCCGAGTTGCTGCGCACCGAGGAGGGGGACCCCGAGGCGGATCGGCCCGAGTTCGATGCGCCCGAGGAGGACAAGGACCTTGCCGCCGACGCGAAGGAACGATCTGGGTCGGGTTCAGGAACCGACCTCGACCGCGCTTCGGTGGGGAACCCGGTTGATTCTACGCGTCCTTCCCGCGATACTGTCCCGCGTTGACGCAAGTGGTTGTCGCGTGCCGTGAGCGGCCAGGACCATGGATGGGCCTGTGCGATGACAGGAGGTCAGTTCGATGCGCCTTGCCAAGCTCACCTTGAGCGGCTTCAAGAGTTTCGCCGATACCACGGAGTTCGTCTTCGATGCGCCGGTCATCGGTGTCGTGGGTCCCAATGGCTGCGGCAAGAGCAATGTCGTCGATTCGATCAAGTGGGTCTTGGGCGAACGCAGCGCCAAGAGCCTCCGCGGCTCGGCGATGATCGATGTGATCTTCGCGGGAAGCGCCACGCGAAAGCCGCTGGGGTGCGCCAGCGTCACGCTGACCTTTGACAATCCAGTTCTCAACCGTTCGGTTGAGGTCGCGCCGGCCGCACCGGCCATGGACACGATTGAGGATGAAGACGACGCCGACGACACCGAGGCGGAGGGCTCGGCCCAAGTCCGACGTGGCCAGGTGGTGCACCGCGCGTTGCCGGTCGATCATGATGTGGTCGAGGTCACCCGACGACTCCATTCCGACGGCCGCAGCGAGTACCTGATCAACGGCAAGAAGGTCCGGTTGCGCGACATCCGGGAACTGTTCATGGACACAGGGATCGGGACCGATGCCTACTCGATCATCGAGCAAGGCAAGGTTGCTGCACTGCTCGAGGCCAACCCTGCCGAGCGCCGCGCGATCCTCGAGGAGGCCGCCGGCGTCGCCAAGTTCCGTGCCCGCAAGGTCGAGGCCCAGCGCAAGCTCGACAACGCCGAGCGCAACCTGCTCCTGATTCGCGAGCAGCTGGCGAGCACCGAGCGGCGCCTGCGCATCGTGCGTGGTCAGGCGGAGAAGGCCAAGCGCTTCCAGGAACTGGACACGCGACGCCGTGCGATCCGGTCCGCCCTTGCCTTCGATCTCTACCACGAGCACCGCACGCGGCTGACCGAGGCGGAATCAATGGTGGCTTCGCTTGACGGTGCACGCGATGCCCTGATCGAGCGGGTGCGGCTCGCCGAGGATGCCAAGCGCGATGCGGAGCTCGCGCGCGATCAGGTCATGCACGAGCAGCAGGCCCATGAGCGCGAACGGATCGAGGCCCAGGGACTGGTTGGCCAGCACCAGCAGCGTGCCGATGCCGCGCGCCAAGGTCTCGCGCGGGCTGAGGCCGACCTCGAGACCGATTGCGTGGCGCTGAAGCAGGCTGACGAGCGCATGGCCGAGGTCGAGGCCCAGTTGGGCACTCTCGAGCAACAGTTGAATGCCAATGAAGCAGCCGTGACCACCGCGGAGGCTGAGGCCATCGCTGCCAGTGAACGCCGCGCCTCGATCGCTCGCACCCTGGCCGATGCACGCTCGCGTCATGAGCGCCTGCGGGAGCAGGTCGTCGGGCTTGAGCGTGAGCGTTCGCGCGCCGCCCAGCGCCTGACGGCCGCCGATGAGCGCGAACGATCGCTGGCCGAGCAGTTGGAGCGTCTCGATGCCCGCGAGGCCCCGTTCGTGGAGGAGCTTGACGGTGGGCGGCTGGCCCGCATCAAGGCCATCGTTCGCCGCCAGACCGCACAGGATGCCCAGGAGCGCCTGCAGCGCGAGGCGACCGAGGAACTCGAGGTCGCGGCGCACTTCGATGATCGGAGCGAGGCCCTGCTCGAGGAGCTCGCTGAACTCCGGGATGAACGCACCCGCATCGAGAGCCGTCGTCGCATCCTCGGCGAGATGCAGGATGCACGCGAAGGCCTGACTGGTGCAGTCAAGGCCGTCCTCGGTGCGCCGGAACGATTCCCGAGCGTCCGGGGCATGCTGGGTGATCTGCTCGAGAGTGATCGCGAGCATGCGACTGCGGTCGAGGCGGCACTCGGCGACTCCCTGCAGATCCTGCTGCTGGATGCGCCCGAGTCAGTCCGTCCCGCCGTGGTGACGGCGAAGGAGCAGCGAGGGCGAATCTCGTTCGCCACGACCTCGATCCAGCGAAACGGGTTGGCTTCGCGTGGCGACATCGAGGGTGCCCTGCCGCTGCTTGGATTCGTCCGGGCCGCGAGCGATGCCACCAAGGTCGTGGAGTGCCTTCTGGCCGACACCTGGCTGGTGGATGACCTGGATGCGGCGCTCTTGCTGGCCCAGAGCGGGTTGCGTGGAGCGCGCATCGTCACGCCGACCGGTGACCTGATCGACCGCAACGGCGTCGTGACCGTGAGCGCTGCCGATGCTGCCGTGGGGGGCATGCTGAGTCGACGGGCGGAGCTGGCCGAGCTGGTCGCCGCGGCCCGGGCCCTTGGTCGTCGCATCGAGACTCTTGAGGACGAGTGCAACGCCTTGGCGAGCGAGGGCGAGCAGGCCCGCGCACGCCATCGCAACCTCGACGAAAGCCTGCAGACCGCACGCCAAGATGCCGTGGAGGCGCAGTTCGAGGTCGACCGAGTCGAGCAGTTGCTGGGCCGCGTCGAACGCGACCGGGCTCGACTCGTGGATGAGCGCCGTGAGCTCGAATCACGCCGCACCACCATCACTGGCGAACGGCGCGATGCGGGCGAGCGACTTACCGCGCTGGCCGATGAAGCCATCCGCGCCCAGACCGCTGCGACCGAGGCCGCTGCTGCGCTGCAGCAGGGGCAGACCGAGGCAGAACAGGCTGGCGAGGGCTTCAACGCGGCGCGCATCAAGGTGTCGCAGGCCCAGTCGGTGCTCGATGCGACCCGTCGTGAGAGCAGTCTCCTGCAGCACTCGATCGATGACCTTCGTACGCGTCGTGCCACGCTCGAGGACCAGCACGCGCGCCGGCTCGGCCAGCTCGATGAATTCTCAGCCTCGATCCGGGCGGCCGACGCCGATCGGGACGCGGCGTTGATCGAGGAGCGCACCTCGGCATCCGCCCTCGTGACGATCGCGGAACGATTCACCCAGGCCACGCTTGCCAACGAGCGGGCCTCGGAGTCCGTTCGGTCCGAGCGTGAAGCCGGCCAGGAGACGGAGCGGCAGTGGAACGCGGCGGAACTGTCGCGCCGTGAGGCCACGATCAAGATCGAGAATCTTGTCGCGTCCATGCTCGAGGAGCTCGGATTTGACGTGGCACTGGGCTACGCCGTGCATGCAGCCGAGCGCGAGGCGGGGACCTTCGTGGCGCCCGATCGCACCGAGGCCGGCGCCGAGGCCGACGGCCTGCGCGAGGAGATTCGCCAACTGGGCAATGTCAACCTTGATGCGATCGACGAACTCACGCTGCTCGAGACCCGGTTCAATGACCTTGGCACGCAACTGGCCGACATCGACCAGGCCAAGTCGCAGCTCGAGGTGCTCGTGGGCGAGCTGGACCGCATCAGCAGGGACCGCTTCGAGGGGACTTTCAACGCGGTGCGCACGAACTTCGGTGGGACCGATGGCATGTTCCGCCGGCTCTTCGGGGGCGGCAGCGCCGACATGTTCCTCGTCCCCGACGAAGAGGGCAATGTGGACTGGCTCTCGAGCGGCATCGAGATCCGTGCCAAGCCGCCCGGCAAGGAGCCGCGCGTCATCAGCCAGCTCTCGGGCGGCGAGAAGAGCATGACCACGGTGGCGCTCCTCCTGGCGATCTTCCAGAGCAAGCCCGCCCCCTTCTGCGTCCTGGACGAAGTCGATGCAGCACTCGACGAGGCGAACACCGAGCGCTTTGCGACGAGCCTGCACGGCTTCCTCGATCGCAGCCACTTCATCGTCATCACGCACCACAAGCGCACGATGCAGCACTGCCACAAGCTCTACGGCGTCACCATGCCGCAGCGTGGCGTGAGCCGTCGCGTGGCGGTCCGGTTCGAGCAGGTCGGCCACGATGGTCGCCTGAGCAAGGATGCCGTCGAGCAGGCTGAGCGCGAGGCAGAGGAGACCGTCGGCACGGCCTGAGCCGGCGTGTGCGTGGTCCCAGGCTTCGGCTGCCTCGCCGGGTTGGGGTGGACTTGGGCTAGGCCCTCACGAACATGCCCTGCGCACGGTCCTTCGTCACGCCGGGGAAGGCCAGGACCTGGTTCTGCATCGCCACATACACGCCCGGTGCCAGGATCTGCACGGCCAGCAGCGCCTCGGTCAGGTTCTGGGGAGCATCGGTATCGCGGAGTTCGTAGGGCCTCATGGAGCCGGTGAAGATCACGGGCTTGGTCAGGGCCTCCTCATGCAGGAGCCGAGCGAGGACGGCCTCGCCGCTGACGGTCAGGCGGTCGGTCCCATGCACCACCACCACGCCATCGTGATCGCGCAGCGCATGGTGCACCGTGGCGGCGATCAGTGCATGGTCGTCCGGAGTCATGTCGAGGCTGTCCTTGTTCATGAGCGCGATGCGCGACACACGCACCCCGCGCAGGTCCAGATTCGCAAGCATCACATCGAGCACGGCCTCGCGGTTGGCCAGCCCGCCCGATGCCGCGTCGTAGGTCTTCTCGATCGTGCCGCCGGTGCTGATGAGGGCGATGCGCTTCATGGGGGTGGGGAAGCGTAGCCGACAGGTGCCCGTTCACGCCCACTCGACGTTGCACCCGGATTCGGTGCAGACGATGCGACGCGATGATCCCTGCACAGGCATGCCCGGTGCAGGGGCACCGATCCCACCCGACAGGACGCCTTCGCGCATGGCCCTCGTGAGTGCGGCAACCGCCCACGTCAGGCCGACAGGGTTCGCCATGATCGTGCCCGACTCGGCGTTGATGGTCCGGGCGAGTGCATCGAGCGCATCGCGCCCCTCGGGTCGGTCGCGCGTGGCCAGCGCCAGGCGGACCTGCAGGTCGATGATCGCGCCAAGCCCGCTCGGCACGGCGCCATCATGATGCGACCGGATCCGCACGGGCAGACCGTCACCGCCGGCATTGGCCCACCAGCGCCCCTCGTCCGACCACTGCGAGCGCGCGTGACGCTCGATGGACCGTGCGCGCTCAAGCCAGCGCTCCTCGCGCGTGGCGCGCCAGAGCGCTTCGAGTCCGAGGCCCAGGCAGGCGACATCCGCAAGCGTCGCGGGCGGACCCACGATCGATCCGATCCGCGTGCGATGCCAGGATCCACCACGCTGATGGCCCTCCCAGAGCGCTTCGGCGATTCGCGCAGCCCGCGTGACCAGACGATCGTCACCCAGGGCCGATCCCGCCCTCGCGAGTCCGTCCACGAGCAGGCCATTCCACTCGAGGATCACCTTGGTGTCCCGGCGTGGACCGCGTCGTTCACCCCGAAGAGCCAGCAAGAGCCCGCACGCGGCATCGACCGCGGCACTGCTGTGCCATGGGCGGCGCGTGGGAACGACGCTCGCTGGCGCATCGGCATGGTGCGGATCGTGGAAGTTCGGTCGGTCCAGGCCGAGTGCCTCGATTGCCTCGGCGCGTGCCGTGGGACCGAGCGACGAGAGGGCGTCAACCGTCTCGTCCGGAGTCCACAGGTAGTTCAGTCCCTCGCGGCCATCGACTTCAGCATCGAGCGCAGCGATGCAGGCACCTTCGTCCGCCATCATCTCGCGCTCGATCCATGCCACGGTCCGGCGCATCGCCGCGGACCATCGCTCCTGTGGTGCGCGTGCGTGCTCGTCGGCGAGCAGCTCAAGCAGCTGGCCGTTGTCGTAGAGCATCTTCTCGAAGTGCGGCACCGTCCATGTGGCGTCGATGCAGTAGCGATGGAATCCGCCGCCGACCTGGTCGAACAATCCGCCGCTGACCATCCCATCCAGGGCGCGCGTGACCGTCGGCTGCAGGGTCGGCAGATGATGTGCCGCCTCGCGCATCAGGCGCAGGTAGCACGGCTGGGGGAACTTGGGTGCGCCGCCGAAGCCGCCGTTCGTCGTGTCCTCAAAGCGCAGCAACGCCTGCGCAACCTGTGTGGGAAGCGATGCTGGAATGGGCGCGGCCGGCAGGGTGCGCGTGAGGACATCCTCCACGATCCCACCGATGCGATTGGCCTGGGTGCTCACCTCCTCGCGGCGCTCGACCCACGCGGAGCCCAGCGATGCCAGCACCCTCCGGAAGGAGGCGCGGCCGTGCGAGTCGCGCGGGGGGTAGTAGGTCCCCACATGGAACGCACGCATGGAGTGCGGATCGATGAAGCCGTTCAGTGGCCATCCCCCGCTTGCCCGACCATCGGTCAGTTCCGTCACCACCTGACAGGCGGTCATCAGCCATTCATCGACGCTCGGATGCTCCTCGCGATCGACCTTGATGGCGATGTACCCGTCGCGCAGCGCCTGGCCGATGGCGGGGTCCTCGAAGGATTCCCGCTCCATCACATGGCACCAGTAGCAGGTGCTGTAGCCGATGCTCACGAAGAGCGGCCGATCAAGGCGCTTGGCAAGCGCGATCGCCTCGTCGCACCAGGGCCACCAGTCGACTGGATTGGCGGCATGCTGGAGCAAGTACGGGCTCGTGCATGCCCCGAGGCGATTGGTCGTGACTGGATCCTGTCGCATGTCGGCGCGGCTACTCTATGCCCGACGCATGGACGCGGCCTCCTCCCTGCTGCTCGCTGAATTGGCACCGTTCGCTGGAGCGGGCGCGGGATGGCTCGCGCTCCTCGGTGCGCTCGGCGTGGTGCTCGTGGCCCGAGGCGCGCGCATGCTTCCGTTCTTGGTCCTGGTCGCGGGCGGGATCGCTGGATGGGCGGTCGGCATCCGGATCCATCAGTCCTTCGCCCTGCGTGTCCCGGAGTGGGCGGCGGCATGCTCGGCTGCCGTCATCCTGGCCACGATCAGCGTCGTGTTCATGCGGATCGGCGTGGCCTGGATGATGGCCCTCCTGGGCAGCGCGCTCTGCATCCTGCTGTCGTGCACGATGATCGATCGGGGCATCCTGAATCCGGCGCCCGCACCGATCATGCGCGGCGGAGCGGCGTTGACCGATGGGAGTTCCGCACCCATCCTCGGCCAGGCCGAGCCGACCCCGCGCGATCTCGCCCCCACGCTCTTCGTGGCCATGGCTCGAAGCTGGGCCGATGTGTCGACCGATCAAGGGTTCATCGCACGCACCGTCGACGCGTGGCGCCACATGCGCGCTCGGACGGACGCGTGGTGGGCACGCCTGCCCACGAACACGCAGACGCTCGTCTCGGCCTTCGGTTGGGGCGGGTTCGCCGCGGGCTTCGTCGCGGCGATCTTCTTTGCGCGCGGCGTAGGGGTCCTCTTGACCTCGATCGTGGGCTCTGCCCTGGCTGTCGCTTCGCTGGCCTGCTTCCTCGAGCGGCTCTCGGGGGGCCGGGTGGCCATCCCGCCGCAGCCCTGGCCGTGGCTGATGTTCATCGGAGCCGGCGCCGTGCTGGGCCTCCTGCTTCAGTCCGCGCGTACCGCGCCCAAGCCCACCCCGGCTCCCGACGACACCACCACCGACCATGGATGACTTCGCGTACCGCCATGGCGAGTTGCACTGCGGCAGCATCCGGGTTTCCTCGATCGCCGATCGATTCGGCACGCCCACCTACCTCTACAGCGCCGCCACGCTTCTTGACCATCACCGCAAGCTCGCGCAGGCCTTCGCGCCACTCCAGCCGCTGATCTGCTACTCGGTGAAGAGTTCCGGCAACATCAACCTCTGCCGGCTGCTGGCCGAGGAGGGTGCCGGCATGGATGTCGTTTCGGGTGGGGAGCTTCATCGCGCGATGGCCGCGGGATGCCCGACTGAGCACTGCGTCTATGCCGGAGTGGGCAAGACCGATGCCGAGATCGAATTCGCGATCCTGCAGGGCGTGGGTGTGCTCAATGTGGAGAGCGAGGCTGAGTTCGAGGTGGTTGCGGCCATTGCTGCACGGCTGCAGCGGACCTGCGCGGCGGCGCTTCGCGTGAATCCCGATGTCGACCCCAAGACCCACCGCTACACGAGCACGGGTCGCAAGGAAACGAAGTTCGGCGTGGACATCGAGCGTGCGCGGGCCTTCTTCGCTGCCTATGGCAACGATCGATGGTGCCGCCTCACGGGCATCCACCTCCACATCGGCAGCCCGGTCTACTCGGTGCAGCCCTATGTCGACGCCATCACGAAGACGCTGGCCTTGATCGACGACCTGAAGGCTGCTGGCCACACGGTCGACACGCTCGATCTGGGAGGTGGCTTCGGTGCGGACTACGAGACCGGGCAAAGCCCCGAGGCAACGGTCTATGCCGCGGCGATCGTCCCGCTTCTTGCGGAGCGTGTGCGCCGTGGGCTGCGCGTGATCCTCGAGCCGGGCCGGACGATCGTGGCCAATGCCGGGATCCTGCTCACGCGAGTGCTCTACATGAAGCAGTCCGGCGACAAGACGTTCGTGATCTGTGACGCGGGGATGAACACGCTGCTCCGGCCCTCTCACTACGACGCGTTCCACTTCATCTGGCCGACCGCGCCCGAAGCTGGCTTCGTTCCACTGCACCGAGCGCGCTCGATCGAACTCGATGGTCTCACCCTCATGGATGTCGTGGGACCCATCTGCGAGAGCGGCGACTTCCTCGCGATCGATCGTCCCCTTCCGCCGTTGCGCCGTGGCGACCTGGTGGCCGTCTTCACGGCAGGTGCCTACGGCATGAGCATGGCCAGCCGCTACAACAGCGTGCCGCTTCCGGCCGAAGTCCTCGTTGAAGGCAACGAGGTCCGCTTGATCCGTCGACGCGAGACATGGGACGACCTGATCGCCCACGAGTGCCAGGCCTGACTCGGCACGCCGGTCCGGTCGACGGTGCGCCGCGTCGCGCCACTATGTCGCTGGGGTTCCGCTGATGGCTGCAGCCACTGATGCCGCAAGGGCGAGTAATTGTGGGGTGAAGACCATGATCACCACGCCGGCGAGCGATCCTGCCGCAAGATCGTCGGCCACCACGCCCAGTCCGCCGCGCCATCGCTGCATCAGGCGGATCGGCCCCGGCTTCCGGATGTCGAAGGCGCGGAACAGCAGGAACGACAGCCCGCTCAGCACCACGGATTCGATCCAGCCGGCACCATCGATGAACGCCAAGGGCATGGCTGCGACGGCACCGCCGGCGACCTCGTCGATCACGATGCTCGAGGCATCCTTCGCACCGAAGCAGCGCTCGCCATCGTCGCCCCACCGGATGCACGCCCATGTCGAGACCAGGCACAGCGTGACGAGTGCCAGCACCGTCGACCACATCGGTGCACCGAAGCCCAGCATGAGGCACACCAGCGCTGCCGGCGGAAGGCTTCCCCAGGTGCCCGGGGCTGGACGCATCAGGCCGAGTCCACCCGCCGTGAGCCAGAAGGTTGCTGCGCGCCCCAAGCCGATGGGGCGGCGAGAACCGGCGCTCATCGCCATGCCTCCCGGGAACGCACGATGTACGGCAGCGCGCTGAAGAGCGTGAAGACCACCGTGAACACCACGAACCAGTGGGTGATCGGGACGAAGGTTTCGTTGGAGACGCCAAGATTCGGGAAGGCCCCCGCCGCCGCCACGCCCGCGAAGGGGATCGCCAGCGACTGCGCCGTCATCTTCCACTTGCCCCATCGGTCCGCTGGGCAAGGCATGCCCTGCGCTTCCATGCTGGCGCGCAGGCTCGTGACGAAGAGTTCGCGCGAGAGGATCGCGATCACCATCCATGGCTTCACCCCCGATCCGGGGCACAGCGGCTCGACCACCACCACGAGCGCGCCGAGCACGAGGACCTTGTCCACGAAGGGATCCATGATGCGTCCGAAGGCGCTGATGGCATTGAATCGCCGTGCGAAGTAGCCGTCGAGGAAATCCGTGGCAGCCGCAACGCCGAACACCCATCCGGCCGCAATGGCCCTCTCTGCTCGCTCGGCCGGCTCGAGGCCTGACCAGCCGTGCACCAGATCGAGCATCAGGGAGAAATAGACGACCGCCAGGACCAGCCGGCTCATCGTGATGAGGTTGGGCAGTTGTCGCCGGTCCATGCATGCGATGCTACGGCCGAGCGTCCGCATAAGTTGCGGGCGTGGCGCAGCGCGTCTATCTTTGCGCGACCCTGGAGGGCTCCGCGCGCGCGGCCCAAAGGGTGCCTCGCCCCCGAACCTCACCAGCATGATCCCCCCACTCTTGTACGCCGCGTCAGCGATCTGCGCCGTCGGGCTGTTCCTGCTGCTTCGGCAGCCCACGGGCAAGGCCCGCCTCGGCGCGACCATCCTTGGCCTTGCCGGCCTTGCCTGGCTGCTTGTTCAGGGCGTCCAAGCCTCTGGTGCCCTTGGTTTCGACCCTCGCGTGGCGATCATGTCGCTCACGGTGGCCATGGCCACGGCAGCCGCGGTACGGGTCATCACCACCACGCGGCCGGTGTTCGCGGCGCTCTACTTCGTGCTCGTCGTCGTGGCCGGTGCCGTGGCGTTCCTCGTGATGGGTGCGGAGTTCATGGCGTTCTCGCTGATCATCGTCTACGCCGGGGCGATCCTCATCACCTACATGTTCGTGCTCATGCTGGCGCAGCAGGCACCTGATGCCGGCGGGCCAAGCGTGGCCTACGACCGCGTCTCGCGCGAGCCGGCAGCTGCGGTGCTGTGCGGCTTCGTGCTGCTGGCATCCTTGGCGAGCGTGGTGGACGATGTACGCACGACCAAGCAGCCCGCAGCCATGGTCGAGGCCCGGGCGAACGCCGCTGCGTGGAACCGCATGCGTGGGATGCCTGAGCTGGTCAAGGAACGCATCACGGTCGAACTCGCCGCCGCCGGCAAGGACCCCATGGGGTGGTCGCCTGCTGGCGGGTTGGAGGTCGCCCAGGACGGTCGCACGGCGATGATGCCGGTCACGCTTGCGGATGGCACGCGACACGAGACCGTGCTGAGGGCATCGGACCTTCCGGTGAACAGCACCTCGCTGGGATGGGAACTCGTCACCTCGTATCCGGGCAGCCTCGAACTCGCCGGCGTGATCCTGCTCATGGCGATGCTCGGTGCCGTGGTGCTGGCACGCCGCCAGACCGACATGGCCGAGGATGACCGGCGGGCGGCTGCTGGCCTGCCGCGCGTGAATGTCGAAGACGCCGACCTCGCGGGAGACCGAACATGATCTCCATCGATCAGCAACTCCCCCCGGGCGATCCGCTGGTGGTGCTCGGCCTTCTCGCCAGCGCCATCCTGTTCGCCGTGGGGATCGTTGGCTTCCTCAGCCGGCGCAACATGATCACCATGTTCCTCTGCACCGAGCTCATGTTCCAAGGGGCAGGCCTCGCGATGATCTCCTACGGACGCCAGCACATGGACCTTTCGGGGCAGGTGTTCGTGATCTTCATCCTGACGGTCGCTGCTGCCGAAGCCGCGTTGGCGCTTGGTCTGGTGGTGCTGCTCTACCGACGCAAGGAAACCCTGAGCGCCGAAGCGTGGAAGGAACTCGCTGAGTCATGATCGTTGCGCCCGCGATGCTGTCGTCGATCCTCGCGCTCGCCGAGGGCCCGCTCGATGCCCACGCCGCACCTGAGCTCCGTTGGGCCGGTCTCGCCCTGCTGCTGCCCTTGGTCAGCGGGGTGCTCTGCCTCCTCTGCGACTGGATGAAGATCCGTTCGAAGCTGCCTGCCGTGCTCACGATCGCGGCGCTGGGTGGCGCCTTTGCGACGATCCTGCGCCTGCAGGGCGCCGTCGGCGAGACGCCGGTCGTCGTCAATCTCTTCGACTGGATCAGCTGGACCTGGGGTGACGGCAGCCGCTTCCACGGCATCAGCGCGAATGTCGATCTGTACATCGACCGCCTGACCATCTTCTGGATGCTCTTCGTCACTGGGCTGGGCACGCTCATCGCGCTCTACGGCAGCGAGTACATGGAGTCCGATGTCGGCAAGGGCTACACGCGCTTCTTCGGAGGCGTGAGCATCTTCCTCTTCGCGATGGCTTGCCTGGTCATGGGCGGCAACCTCGTCATGCTCTACCTGGGCTGGGAAGGGGTCGGTCTCGCGAGCTACCTGCTCATTGGCTACTACTTCACCAAGCCCGAAGCCGTCGCCGCCGCGAAGAAGGCCTTCATCGTCAACCGAGTCGGCGACCTTGGCCTGGCACTCGCCCTCTTCCTGATCTGGCAGTGCTACGGCACCGTCGAGTATGCAGCGCTGTGGAAGGCGATCGACGGTGCGCCGGCAAGCAGCGAGTGGACTGCCCAGGCCATCCCCTGGCTGCTGATGCTTGGCGCGTTTGGCAAGAGTGCGCAGTTGCCGCTGTATGTCTGGCTTCCGGATGCCATGGAAGGCCCGACCCCGGTGTCGGCACTCATCCACGCGGCGACCATGGTCACCGCCGGTGTGTTCCTGATTGCGAGGATGTTCCCCCTCTTCGTCGTCAATCCCGATGCCATGGCTGCGGTGGCCTGGGTCGGTGGCCTGACCGCGCTCCTCGCCGCCACCATCGGCATGGCGCAGTACGACATGAAGCGCATCTGGGCGTACTCGACGATCTCCCAGCTGGGCTACATGTTCCTCGGCCTTGGGGTGGGCACATCATTCGGTGCCTCGTACCACGTCTTCACGCATGCGTTCTTCAAGGCGCTGCTCTTCCTGACGGCTGGCGCCGTGATGCACGGCTTCGCGGGTCAACTCGACATCCGCAAGCTCAGCGGCTTGAGCAAGGTGCCGGGCTTCCGGCTCGTGAGCTGGCTGGCCGTACTCGGCTGCTTCTGGCTCGCTGCGTTCCCGTTCACGGCCGCGTTCTTCAGCAAGGACGAGATCCTCGTCTCGGCCTTCACGGCCAGGGATGAACGGGTCCATGTCCTGGGATGGATCGGCCTGGTGGTGGCAGCCCTGACGGCGTACTACACCTTCCGCGTCGGCTTCCGGGTCTTCTTCGGGCCGGTCAAGTACGAGCCCGGCGATGAGCACCATGGCCATGACGATCACGGCCATGATCACGCTCGCGATGCGCATGGTTCGCCGGCGGCGCATGGCGGCCGTGGCCATCACGGTGAGTTCCATCCGCACGCACCCCGCTGGGCCATCCGCGTACCGCTCGTGCTGATTGCCGTCGGGGCGATCCTCGCTGGCTGGCCGAGCTACCGAACGATGCTCAACCATGACGAGCGCAACTGGGTCAAGACCCAGGTCAAGCAGTCGAGCGCGTACCAGGGCGCCCCTGCCGAGTCGCACGGGTCGCATGATGATCACGCTGCAGCGCCGAATGTTGCCGGTGCCGATCCCGCCCACGCCGGCCACGGTCACCTGGTGCTCGGCATGGATGCCCACACCGCTGTTGGACGACTCGGTTCGCTCGCGTGCATCGCGGGCATCCTGGTATCGCTCTACCTCCATCTCGTCAATCGTGGCGCTGCCGACGCCTTGCGCCGCACGCTGATGGGTTCTGTCGCCACCCGGTGGATCGTGGTCGGTGCCGAGCGCAAGTGGATGGTCGACGAGTTCTACGACTGGGTGATCCGGCTGCCGTTGCGCGTGATCGCCAACATCCTTGCGGCGATCGATGACCTCCTGCTCGATGCCGGCATCGTCAATGGCCTCGGTGCCCTTCCCGCTGCCGTCGGGCGGCTCTTCCGGCCCTTGTATGGCGGTGTGGTGCAGGGCTACGCCGTCACCATGGCTGGCGGCGTGGCGCTGGTCGCTGCATGGGTGATCTGGATCTGGTTGCGGGGAGCGAACTGAACATGAACCTCATCTGGGCGTCCATCCTGATTCCTGTCGCGACCGCTGCGGTGATCGCCGTGGCCAGCGCACGGGCGGCGCGCAGCCTGGCTGCCCTCGGTTCGCTCGCCAGCCTCGGTGCGTTGGTCGCCTTTGCCTGGCAGTTCCCGGCGTGGTCGACCGGCGCGATCTTCCCGGAGCCGTGTGGCTGCGCGTGGCTCGAGTCGATCAACGCCACGCTCGGGGTCGGCTTCGATTCCGTGAGCCTCTTGCTCGCGCTGCTCGAGGCGTTCCTGATCCCGATCTGCGTGATCGGTTCGTGGACCGCGATCTCCGAGCGTCAGCGTGAGTACTACGGTTGGTTCATGCTGCTGCACGCCAGCATCCTGCTGGCCTTCGCGGCGCGTGATGTGCTGCTGTTCTATGTCGGTTACGAGTTCACCCTCGTGCCGCTGCTCTTCATCATCGCGATCTGGGGCGGACCCGAACGGCGCCAAGCGGCGCAGAAGCTGTTCCTCTACACCTTCCTGGGGTCGCTGTTCTTCCTCGGCTCGATCCTCTTCGTGGGTTGGCAGCACCATGCCTCGACGGGGCTCTGGAGCTGGGACATGGCCACGCTGTCGACCTTCGCCAGCGTTCGGCTTCCCGCCAACACCCAGTTCTGGCTCTTCGCTGCCTTGCTGGCGGGCTTCGCCGTCAAGATCCCGCTCTTTCCGGTGCACACCTGGCTGCCCTTGGCCCACACCCAAGCACCGACGGCTGGCTCGGTCATCCTCGCCGGCACGCTCCTCAAGCTCGGCACCTACGGCGTCTTCCGCCTTGCCTTGCCCATGGCTCCCGAGGGCGGTGCCGCACTGGCCGTGCTCGCGTCCGTGCTGTGCACGGTGGCGGTCGTCTATGCGGCGCTCATCTGCTGGGTGCAGACCGATGCCAAGAAGCTCGTTGCCTACTCCTCGGTCAGCCACCTCGGCATCTGCATGCTGGGGCTCTTCGCGCTGAATCCCGTCGGGGCGCAAGGCAGTGTGCTCTACATGATCAACCACGGACTCTCGACGGGTGCGCTCTTCCTGCTGGTCGGGATGGCCTATGAGCGGTATCACGTGAAGGACATGGACCAGATCGGAGGCCTCGCCAAGCGCATGCCGGTCTGGGCTTTCTTCATGGTGTTCTTCACCATGAGTTCGATCGGCCTTCCCGGGCTGAACGGATTCGTCGGCGAGTACCTCTGCCTCTTCGGCACCTACATCGCCACCGGCGACGCGTCGACGGGCTACCCCGGGCTGCTTGGTCCGGGCTTCGCTCTCGTCGCGGCGACCGGCCTGGTCCTCGGTGCCATGTACATGCTGCTCTTGGTCGGACGCTATGTCTTCGGTCCGCTGCGCGAGCCGAAGGATGCGACGCACGGCAAGCATGGTCACCACGGACACGGCGAAGATCATGGTGACCTGACCGGTCGCGAAGTCGGCCTGCTGGTTCCGCTCGCACTGGTGTGCCTGTTCATCGGCGTCTATCCCAAGCCCATGCTCCAGGCGATCGGTCCGGTGGTCGAGCGCACCCTGGCGCCCTACCCCGCTGCCGTCGAACGGGCGCTGAAGTCGCAGCCGCACGCTGCCGAGGCCGCACAGGCCGAGCCCAAGGAGGATGACCGTGGTTGACATGAGCCAGACGGCGGTGCTGCTCGCCCCGGAGATCGTGCTGTTCGCGGCCTCGATGCTCGTGGCCGTGCTGGGCCTGTCGCGCTCGACCGGGACCCGCTCACTCGTGCCCTGGGTCTGCGTGGCGGCGCTGGTGGCCTCGATCCTCGCTCTGGATGCGGTGTGGACCCCCGAGCGCATCCAGGGGGCCAACCTGCTCTTCCCCATGCTGGGCAAGTATGGCAAGGCGCTCATCGCCCTCATCGGCATCGGCCTGGTCGCCGTGTCGGCGGGCTCGATCGACCGTCGGTACGAGGAGGCGGTCGCGCGCGGTCGTGCATCCTTCGATGCGCTGCGCGTGGTGCGCGGTGAGTACTACGCCTTCCTCCTGCTCAGCCTGACGGGTGCGATGCTCGTCATGAGTGCACCGGATCTCATCTGGCTCTTCCTTGGCCTCGAGCTGGTGAGCCTGCCGACCTACATCATGGTGGCGGTCGCGCGCACCGGTCGTCGCAGCATGGAAGCGGCGATGAAGTACTTCTTCCTCGGTGCGCTTGCCACCGCCGTGACGCTCTACGGCTTCGCGATGCTCTACGGCGCCACTGGCACGATGCAGCTCATTTCCATGCGCGATCTTCTTGCCGAGCAGGCCGCGGGGCCGGGCCTGAGCGCGACGGCGCTGCTCGGGACCATCCTCACGGTGCTGGGTCTGTGCTTCAAGCTCGCTGCGGTGCCGATGCACTTCTACGCGCCGGATGTGTACGAGGGTGCTCCGCTCCCGGTCACCGCCTTCCTGTCGTTCACCCCCAAGATCGCCGGATTCTCGGCGCTCGTCACCGTGCTCGGCACGGTGGGATGGTCGGGCCACGCCATGGTCGACCATGATGGCATCCGCATCGCCTACCAGGGCCTCCCGCAGCCGATCACGGCGGTGCTCTGGATGGTGGCCGTGCTGACGATGCTCCTGGGCAACATCGGGGGCATCCTGCAGACGAGCCTCAAGCGCACGCTCGCCTACTCGTCGATCGCCAACAGCGGCTACATGCTCGTCGGGGTCATCATCGGCCCCCAAGGCGGCATCGGTGCGATGTACCTCTTCATGCTCGCCTACGGCGTCATGACGGTGGCGACCTTCGCCGTGCTCGCGACGCTCGAGCGCAAGGGCGAGGAAGTGGACAGCTTCGAGTCGCTTTCCGGCCTGCGCTCCTCGCATCCGGTGCTGGCGTTCCTGCTCACCGTGAGTGCACTGAGCCTGCTTGGGGTCCCTCCCCTCTTCGGAGCGCTTGCGAAGATCGTGCTGGTCTTCGTGGCATTCGAGGGTGGTCAGGCTTCTCTGGCTGCGGTCCTGCTCCTGAACACGGCGATCGGCGCGGTCTACTACTTGCGCTTCGTCGGCGCAGCGGTCGTCAACCCACCCAATGCCAAGAGCCAAGATGTGGTCGCGGTGCCGCATTGGTGGCCGAAGGCCGCAGCAGTCGTTGCCGGCGTGGGCATCATCGTGCTGCCGGCCTTCCTCAGCCGCCTGGTCGATGCAAGCGCCACCACGGTGGATGGCTACATCGATCTCGGCGAGGCCGTCGTGAGCGATGCCGACGACCGACCATCCACCTCGACGACCGATTGATGGTCATGGTTATGGCGGGTCGCCTGCCCGTGGCGGCAAGCTATACTCTTTGCCCCGCTGCGACTGTAGCTCAATTGGATAGAGCATCGGTCTACGAAACCGAAGGTTGATGGTTCGAGCCCATCCAGTCGCGTTCGACGCCCCCGCCTCTGGGGGCGTTGTCGTGCAAGGAGCACCAATGGGCAACGCCGAGATCGTGAGACTGTTCGAGGAGTTCGCGGTGCTGCTCGAACTCACCGGGGCCAACTCCTTCCGAGTCCTGGCCAACGCCAAGGTGGCGCGTGCGGCAGAGTCGTTGACGGTCGATCTGGTCGATCTTGCTCGGACCGACCCGAAGGCCCTGTCGGCCATCGACGGCATCGGCACGAGCAGCGCGGCGAAGATCGTCGAGTTCGTCACCACGGGTTCCGTCAAGGACCTCGAGGGTCTGCGTGCACAGGTCCCGCCGGGACTGCCTGCCCTGCTCGGCTTGCCCGGTGTCGGTCCCAAGTCGGTCAGGCTGCTCTGGCAGGAGCGTGGCATCGTCGACCTGGCGTCGCTGGAGTCGGCGCTTGACGGGGATCGCCTCCAGGGACTGGCGGGCTTCGGCCCCAAGAAGATCCAGAACCTCCGCGACGGCATCGAGTTCCTGAAGACGGCCGTCGGTCGTGTGCGCATCGACCAGGCCCTCGCGGTGGCCGAGGCAGCCATCACGCACCTTCGCGCGGCCGGCGTCGTGTCCCGCATCGAGCCTGCCGGCAGCCTGCGACGCGGCAGGGAGACCATCGGCGATGTCGATCTGGTCGCGGTGGCGTCCGATGGTCCGCGTGCCATGCAGGCCTTCTGCACCATGCCGGGTGCGGCCAAGGTGCTGGTCACTGGTCCGACGAAGTCGAGCATTCGCATGCAGGACGGTCTTCAGGTTGATCTGCGCATCGTGCCGGACGAGGCCTTCGGCGCGGCGCTGCTCTACTTCACGGGCAGCAAGGAACACAATGTCCTCCTGCGCGGCCGCGCACAGCAGCGTGGGCTGCGACTGAATGAGTACGGGCTCTTCACGGACGACGGTCTCGACGCGCCTCAGGATCGTCACCCGCCGCTCGCCTCGCGGACGGAGGCCGAGCTCTATCGAGCACTCGGCCTCGCGTGGGCCGAACCCGAGCTGCGTGAGATGCGGCCACTGGACGAGGTCTGCGGGCATGCTCCACTCCTGACTGTTGATGACATCCGCGCCGAGCTGCATGCGCACACCACCGAGAGCGACGGCGCGATGCCGTTGCTCGAGCTCGTCCAGCGCGCGAAGGACCGTGGGTTCCACACGATCGCCGTCACGGATCATTCACGCTCGAGTGTGCAGGCCAATGGGCTCTCCATCGAGCGGCTGCTGGCTCAGATCGATGCCGTCCGAGAGGCCGAGCTCCGAGTGGGCGGCATTCGCGTGCTGGCCGGATCCGAGGTGGACATCCTCGTCGACGGCCGTCTCGACTACCCGGATGAGGTGCTCGCGAAGCTCGATCTGGTCGTGGCGAGCCCGCACGCAAGCCTCAAGCAGGCCCCCGAGGTGGCGACCGCGCGGCTGGTGCGCGCCGTGCGCCATCCGCTCGTCCACATCCTTGGCCATCCGACCGGGCGACTCGTCAACGGTCGTCCGGGACTTGAACCTGACATGCATGCCGTGATCGCAGCCGCGCGCGAGTCGGGCGTGGCTCTTGAGATCAACGCGCACCCGGCACGGCTTGACCTGCGTGATCTCCACGCACGGATGGCGATCGAGGCCTGCGTCCCGCTGGCGATCAATGGCGATGTGCATGGCCGTGACGGCTTCGATGTCCTGCGCTTCGGCGTGCAGGTCGCACGCCGTGCAGGCGCCGGACCCGACCAGGTCATCAATGCATGGGATGCCAAGCGATTGCATGCGTGGATCGCGTCCCGACGCGGCGGTTGACCGAGCCCGGGCTACCATCCACCGACCATGTTCGAAAGCCTCACCGAACGCCTTGGGTCCGCCCTGCGCAACCTCTCCGGCCGCGGCCGCATCAGCGAGTCGAATGTGCGCGAGGTCATGGCCGAAGTGCGCACGGCGCTGCTCGAGGCCGATGTGCAGCAGCACCTCGTCGATGAGTTCTGCGAAGAGGTCGTGCAGGATGCACTCGGTGCGGAAGTCACCAAGAGCCTCCAGCCCGCGCAACAGATGGTGGGCATCGTCCACAAGCGCCTCGTTGCGATGATGGGGCCGGCGGAGTCAGGCATCCCGTTGGTCGAGCCCGGGCCTACGGTCATCCTGATGTGTGGCCTCCAGGGATCGGGCAAGACCACGACCTGCGGCAAGCTCGCGGCATGGCTCAAGCGGCGCGGCAAGAGCGTCATGCTCGCCGCGTGCGACCTGCAGCGCCCTGCGGCGGTGGAACAGCTCCGCGTGGTGACCGAGGGCGTCGAGGCGGCCCCCGGCGGCGCCCGCTGCGCCTACTACGGTGAGCCCGAGCGCTGCGCCGAGTACGGCAAGGCCGTGGGGGTCGCCGTCCAGGTCGCGCAACGCGCGCTCAAGGTGGCCCGTGACGGCGGGTTCGACGTGCTCATCGTCGACACGGCGGGCCGGCTCCATGTGAACGACGAGCTCATGCGCGAACTGGAGTCGGTCGATCGCGCCCTCGGTGCCCACGAGAAACTCCTGGTCATCGATGCCATGACAGGCCAGGATGCGCTGGCCAGCGCGACTGCGTTCCACGCCCGACTGGCGGTCGACGGCCTGATCCTGACGAAGTTCGATTCGGATACCCGCGGCGGTGCTGCGCTGACCGCGCGCAGGGTCACCGGTGCGCCGATCAAGTTCATCGGCATGGGCGAGAAACTCGACGCACTCGATGAGTTCAGCCCCGAGCGCATCGCCGGCCGCATCCTGGGCATGGGCGATGTTGTCTCGCTCGTCGAGAAGGCGCAGCAGGAAGTGACGGAGGAGGAAGCCCAGCGCCTGAGCGACCGCATGGCCAAGGGCGAGTTCTCGCTCGATGACTTCCTCTCGCAGCTCAAGACCATCCGCCGCATGGGTCCCCTCAAGCAGATTCTCGGTCTCCTCCCCGGGGTGGGCAGCGCCCTCAAGGGCATCGACATCGATGACGGCCAGCTCAACCGGATCGAAGGCATGGTCAACAGCATGACCCGGCGCGAGCGCAACGATCTGGGAGTGCTCAACCCCAGCCGGACACGCCGCATCGCCAAGGGCAGCGGGTCGAAGCCCGAGGACATCTCACGACTGGGCAAGCAGTTCGAGGGTATGCAGCGGATGATGAAGCAGATGGCCGGCATGGGTGCCCTGGGACGCATGCATGCCATGAAGCAGATGGGATCGATGCAGCCCGGCATGGGCGGGATGCCTGGCTTCAATCCGATGGCCCGCGGCTCGACCAAGACCGTGAGTCCGAAGGATCGTTTCCGCAAGGCGAAGAAGCGCTGAGGGCCGTCCACCCGCCGATCAGGCGCCCGGTGCCCCAAGCACCCGTGCGAGCAGTCCTTCTTCAGTGATCGTCGAGCGGCAGCGGATCGTTCACCGTGCCTGCGGCCCACGCGCGGATGCGCGGCAAGGCCAGCTCACGAATGAGGATCTTGGCGCACGCCGCGATCGGGATCGCCAGCAGCATGCCGTACACCCCGGCCACGCTGCCACCCGCGAGGATGGCCACGAAGACCGTGACCGGATCGAGATTCGTCGCGCGGCCAGCGATGATCGGAGTGAGCACATTGCCCTCGAGCGCCTGGACCAACGCGAAAACGATCGTGGGGCCGAGGACGACCCACAGCAGGCTCATGCGCTCGGCTTCGGGCAGCGACAGCTGCTGCACGGCCAGCATCGGAACGGCCAGGAGCAGCACGACGCCACTGAGGTAGGGAACGATGGCAAGGATGCCTGCTGCAACCCCCAGGGTCAGTGCGTACGGCACGCCACAGAAGGACCAACCGATCGTGAAGAGCACCGCCATGATGGCAGCGGTCACGATGCGACCGCGCACGAAGCCTGCAACGGCGGCATCCATCTGGGTGGCGAGGCGGTGCACTTCGCCCTTGGATTCCGAGGGCACGAGCGAGTCGAGGAACCCGACGATGTCGGGGAAATGCACGCTGAAGAAGTAGAAGTAGAACGGCACGAGCGCCGCAGCGAACAGCAGGCTCAGGATGCTGAAGACGAAGCCCGCGATGTCACCGCTCCGCGCCCCGAGGAACGCAAGTCCGACATCCCAGAGGGATCGCGACGCAACTTGACTCGTCGATTGGTTCGCCGTCGATTCCGCAGGACCAGCATCGGGTTCGGTGACCGGCGAAGCGCCAGCGAGGCGATCGCCGTTGAGATCGATGTCCATCGTGGTCTCGATCCACACGATCCACTCGGCGGCGTCCTGGCGGAAGGCTCCCGGGAGCTGGGACTGGAACTCGCCGATCGACTTCTTGAGCGCGCCCGACTGCACCTTGTTGATGATGGCTTCGCTTTGCCGGATGACCGACGGGATCAGCACGAGCGTGCCGCTCGCGGCAGCGAGCACGATGGCGCCAGTGACGCCTCCCACCACCGCGCCACGGCTCACCCGGAAGCGTGCACTGACCCAGTGCACCAGCGGCTCGACGAGGTACGCCAGTCCGAGCGCCACGATCAACGGAATCGTGATGTAGCGCAGGGCATAGCCCGCCCACACGACTGCGACAACGATGCTGACGAGCAGCAGGTCGCGGACCGGCTGGATGTGCCAGAGATGGCGACGGGTCCAGTCGGATTCACTCGGTCGAGGTTCTTCCGGCATTGAGCGTGATCCTTTGAGCGACGTGCGCGTGGTGGAAGGTCTCGTCGAAATCGAAGACCGAGCGGAAGTCATCGATCGAATCCTGCGGTGTCTTGCTCATGAGTCCGCACTCGATCAGGCCGAACACGATCTTGCCGAAGTCGTCGGTCCGATGGACATTCCAGCTCTCCAAGACCGACTTCGCCATCAACCCGTACCGCTGGATGGCCAACTCCGCGAGGCCCAAGCAGAGCTGCTGACCCGTCACATGCCCCCCGCCGGCACCCCCGAGGTTCGCGGCGCGAACCTGCGCCGTGGCGACGGAAACGCCCGTTTGCACGAACTCGAAGGCTTCCTGTGGATAGGCTCCCGCGGCTGCCTGAAGCTGCTTCAGGTCGAGTTCAATGGACTTCGGGGGCGACATGTCCGGAAAGTAGCAAAATCCGTAGGATTACGGCCCACATCCGCTTGGCGATGGTTATATTGCCCCAACATAACTCGGGCAGGACGCCCGAGGGGAGATGGTCCATGAACGCACTGGCAGCGCATCGCATCGTATTCGGCGGAAGCCTGGTCACCTTGGCCCTCGGCTTCGCCGGATGTGTCCCGCAAGAAAAGTACGACGCCGCGGTCACGGCAGCCCGCAGCTACGAGCAGCAGCTCGGATCGACGCGCGACGAACTCAGCACGTCGCGCGCGAACGAGGATCGCCTCCGCTCGCAGATCTCGCAGGCCCGCGCCGACCTTGAGTCGATGCAGGGCCTCAGCGACGGCAGCAAGGTCGATCTCGAGAAGTTGCGCGATGCCTACGACGCACTCAGCAAGCAGGTCGCTGGCATGGATGGCGGTGGGCCGCTTCCCGCGAACATCAACATCCTGCTGGCATCCCTGGCCGAGCAGTATCCCGACATGCTGCAGTTCGACGCCAAGACGGGGATGCTTCGCTTCCTGTCCGATGTGACCTTCGACAGCGGCTCTGCACGAGTGAAGGACTCCGCCCGTGATGTGCTGCGTCGCTTCGCGGCGATCCTCAACAATCCTGAGCTCGCCGCGTTCGAGACTGTCGTCACGGGTCACACCGACAATCTCCGCATCGGCAAGCCTGAAACGCTCAAGAACCACCCCACCAACACGCACCTCTCGGCGCACCGTGCGATCTCAGTCCGCGACCTGCTCGTGGGTGATGGCGTGGCGGCCAACCGTGTTGAAGTCGCCGGCTGGGGCGAGTACCGCCCGATCGTCGAGAACGGCCCACGCGGTGCTGCCCAGAACCGCCGCGTGGAAGTCTTCATCCGACCGATGACCTACGACACCACCACGGGCTCGTGGGGCGGCTCGACTGGTGAAGCACCCCCAACCACCACGCCGGAGAAGGATGCAACGCCCCCGGCCGCTGCCCCGGTCATCACCCCTCCGGCACCGGAGAAGGATCCGAACTGATCGGTTCCGACCGTTGACCCCGAAGATCCCGACCATGCGGCCCCCGCGGGGGCCGCATGTCGTTCTGGGGTGGCCTTGGCTTCACGCCCGCCCTCGTTGGGACCATCGGAGGGAATCTGCAAGGACCCTGTGAATCCGGCCATCGCGATTTTGCTCCTGGCCCGGCATGGGCTACTGTTTCCTTCCGAGAGGAGCCACCGCATTATGTACCACTCCATCGCCGTTGCCACCCTGGCCCTGTGCCTCGCGCCGGCCGCATTGGCGCAGAATGTCGTGCTGAGCGAGATCCGCGTCGATGAGCCAGGCTTTGACCTGAGCGAGTACGTCGAACTGGCGGGCGTCGCCGGCACCAGCCTCAACGGCCTCTCGGTCGTCGTGGTGGGCGATGGTGATGCCGGGTCACCCAACGGCGTCGTGGAGTCGGTCATCGCACTGAGCGGATCGATCGGTGCTTCGGGCCGCTTCCTCGTCGCTGAGGCCACCTTTTCGTTCGCGGTCACCCCGGATCTCTACGCCGATTTTGAATTCGAATCGAGCGACAACACGACCTTCTTCCTGGTGAGTGGCTTCACCGGCGCCCTGGGCACCGACCTCGACGCGAACGATGACGGCACGATTGACTCGACGCCGTGGACGGGGCTCCTGTCGAGCGTCGCGTTTGTGCGCAATGCGTTGCCGGATGGCGTGACGAATGAGTTCTACTACTCAAACACGACCGTCGGGCCCGTCGATGGCGACTCTCCCGCGCACGCCTATCTGTGCTCTGACTCGTCGGCGTGGAAGGCGGGCGCGCTGGATACCGCGGCGGGCTACGACACCCCCGGCACCGCAAACCCTGCGTGCGGCAGCACCATCGCCCTGGCCTTCAGCGAGGTCCGTACAAAGCAGTACGGTGCCGATGTCGACGAGTATGTCGAGTTCATCGGTACACCCGGTGCTTCGCTTGCTGGCCTGGTGTATGTCGTGCTCGGTGACCGCGCCGCGTCTGGCACGACCCCGGCCGACTATGTTGGCCATGTCGAGATGGCGCTCCCGCTCGACGGAGCAGTCGTCCCGGTCGATGGCCGGCTCGTGATCGCCGAGCCGACCGTGACCTTCCCACTGAATGTGGACTGGGTCACTCCGGCGGACGGGCTGAATTTCGAAGACAACAGCACCTCACGCACCCACTTGGTCGTCAGCGGCTGGATCGGTCAAGTCAACACCGATCTCGACACCAACAACGACGGCACCCTCGACACCACGCCTTGGTCCGGCGTGGTCGCCAGTCTTGCCTTCCGCGGCCCCTACACGACCGACCATGTGTACTCCTCCAATGTCGTTCCGGTCGACACGACCTCCACGGGCTCATACACCGCCGCGCACGGCTACGCCTGCTCGCCGCAGGGCGACTGGCAGGTCGGCGCGTTCATGTACTACCTCAGCGGTGGTGACACCCCGGGTACGGCGAACCGCGACTGCGCGGCTGGTCCGGTGCTCGAGTGCGGCGAGTCGATCGCCGGCGCGTGCAACGAGGCGCATGCGAACCCATTCTGCAGCGATATGAACTGCTGCTATGCGGTGTGCACGCTCGATCCGTCCTGCTGCAACGAGGCATGGGATGCAGCGTGCGTCACCCAGGCCGCGACGAGCTGCGCCGTGGCCACCGCAAGCTGCGAGTTCATCGATGTCCGGATCAACGAGATCCGCATCGACATGACCGGCACAGACACGCTCGAGTTCGTCGAGCTGGCTGGTACCCCGGGTGCGTCACTGGGTGACCTGACGCTGATCGTCATCGGGGACGCGTCGTCAGGCACGAGCGTCAGCGGCTTCATCGAACGCGTCCGCCCGCTTGTCGGCGTGATGATGCCGGTCGATGGCACCCTGCTGATTGGCAACCCCCTCACCAACCCCGACGTCGGCAACGGTGCCGGCACCGGTGGAGCCAACCTGGCGGACAACTGGCTCGAGAACAGCGACAACCTCACCTTCTTCCTGGTCCGTGGATTCACCGGTGCGATCAACACTGACCTCGACACCAACGACGACGGCACCTTCGACTCGACACCGTGGGTCGAGGTGATCGACAGCATCGCCCTGATCGAGAGTCCCACGACTCCCCCGATCGGGACCGAGTTCGCCTACGGCCCCAACCGCATCGGGCCGGACGGCGTGTTCGTGCCCGGCCATGTGTGGCGCTGCCAGGACACCGGCTGCTGGAACATCGGGCTCTTTGACATCGCGTCCAACCAGACCGCTGGCAACGAGACCCCCGGCCTCTCCAATGTCGTGTGCGATGCGTCGGACTGCCTCGGCGACTTCAACGACGACGGTGTGCGCGACGGTGCCGACCTGGGCAGCATCCTCGCGGCCTGGGGCACCTCGAGCGGAGACGTGAACGGCGACGGCGTGACCGACGGGGCCGACCTCGGAGCGTTCCTTGCCGTGTTCGGGATCCCCTGCGAGTGACGCTCGGTTGAGTCCTGCCTGCCTTCGCGGGCGCCCGGTTTCGCCGGGCGCCCGCTTCCATTGGCAAGCATTCAATCCGCCGCGAAACCAATCAACCCAGCGCGACGACCGGCCCCGCTGGAGTACCCTCCTGCCATGGCCGTCGGGCACGCAGTCTCCAAGGTCGGTGCGGCCACCTATGACGCCGTTTCAGGCTTTGGCGAGTTCATGCTGTTCTTCATGGCCGCGGTGCAGCGACTGATCGCCCACCCGGCGCGCTGCCTTCGACCGAGCCTCATCTTCCCGCAGCTCTATTCGGTCGGCGTCCTGTCGATCCCGGTGGTCGGGATCACTGGCGCCTTCATCGGCATGATCCTGGTGCTCGAGGGCTTCGACCAGTTTCAGGCCATCGGGCAGGAAGACCGCATCGGCGGGGTGATCGTGGTGAGCGTCTGCAAGCAGATCGGGCCGGTGCTCAGCGCGGTCATGGTCGCCGGGCGTGTGGGCGGCGCGCTCAGTGCGGAACTCGGCACCATGCGCATCACCGAGCAGCTCGATGCCATGCGTGCGATGGATGCAGACCCGATCCGGATCCTGGTGGTTCCACGCATCGTGGCGTGCGTCATCATGACCCCGATCCTGACCATCTTCAGCGATGCGCTGGGAACCGCGGGCGCCTGGCTGGTGTCGGTGCGCATCTTCGGCGTGGCCGACGCGGAATTCTGGCATTACGTCCAGCAAATCGTCTACCTGCTCGATCCGATCAACGGGCTGGTCAAGGCCACCGTCTTCGGGCTCTGCATCGGTGCGATCGCCTGCTTCCGAGGCTTCACCTGCCAGCCCGGTGCGGCGGGCGTCGGTCAGGCCGCCACCAGCTCGTTCGTCACGAGCTTCATCGCGATCATCGCCGCAAACCTGGTGCTGGCCGAGTTCCTCAACACCGTGTTCATCATCCTGGTGCCTGATGCGCCGAGCGTCTTCGGTTGAAGCCATGGACCGTTCGGTGCGCGAGTCCAAGCAGGCGCTCGGGATCGATCGGCGCGGCTTCCTCGGCACGGCTCTCGTGGCGAGCCTGCCGTGGCCCGCACGGCTCCAGTCGCCGCCGCCCGCGCCGGGCGTCAGCGATCTTGCCGGCCGACCCCCTGCTCCGCCGGCTTGGCGCGTCGATCCGTGGCTCTACGACATGACCTTCCGTGTGCAGGTGCTCGGCATCCCGGCCTTCCAGGAGGGCGGGGTCGCAAGCAACACCGAGACGATGCGCTTGACGACCAATCGCCTGGCGCTCTCGATGTCCACCCTGGACACCTGGTCGCGCGTGGATCTGTCGAGCCTCCGTGCGACCACCACGCTCACCGGTGGGCCGCGCCGATCGATCCAGGTCTCGATGGCCGATTCGCAGGGCGGCACGCGCCTGGTCACGCTCGACACCGGCGCCGTGAGTTGCCAGTCGATTCAGTGGGAGTTGCAGTGGCGCGTGCAGGTCTGGTCGAGTCTCGTGGACGAGGATCAGGCGCAGCGCGTGACCTGGCCCAGATCATGGCCCGCCGAGGTCGAGCCTTGGCTCAAGCCGTCGGTGGCGATCGAGAGCGATGACCCGCGCTTTGCGCAGCATGTGCAGTCGGTCTCCGGTGGGAAGCTCAAGGATGTCCCGATCTGGCTCGCGACCAAGGACCTCGTGCGGCACACGGTGCTCTGGTTCCGGGGCGTCGACAGCTTCGGCAACATCACCGACACCACGGCCACCCGTGGCTTCCAGCTGCAGGGTGCTGCAGCCGTGATGGAGTCGCGCAAGGGGTCGGTCTACGACCTGTGCGCGGCCTGTGTGGCCACGCTGCGCGCGGCGGGGATTCCTGCGCGACCGGTGCTCGGCATGATCGAGGCCCCGCAAGGGACCATCACCGGCGGCATGCCGCAGTTCAGGCTCGGGTGCTGGGCCGAGGCGTACCTACCCGGAACAGGATGGATGCCGTTCGATCCCGACCGGATCTTCGTCAACGGTGCAAAGTCGCTGGATGTGCTCCAGCCGTGGGAGTGCTTCGGCAGCTGGCCGTACCTCAACTACCGAGCACCCATCTCGCATGACTTCCTGCCCTCGATGCAGCCGAAGCCACCGGTGCAGTACCCGGGCATGTGGGGCTGGATCCGCGCTGGTGGCATCGATCCGAACTGCCAGCTCATGGACTACCTCACCTGCGTGATGATCGACCGGGGTGCCGGCCAGTGGGATCCAGGCCCGGCACCGGAGATCCCACCCGCGTACCTCCTGCGCGGTCCCAAGCCGCGCCACTGAGGACCATGACCCGGTGAAGCCCGCTGGCGCTCCACGCATCGCACAGGGGGCGCGCGTCAGGATTCCCGCCTGGGCCTTCGCTCAACGGAAGTCGCGTGAGTGCATCGTGACCGGTCCGTGCTCGGCGCGTGCGTCATCGATCCCCTGCACGCTGCGTGCGAGCAGGTGCGAGATGCCATCACGGCGCTCGATGCGACCCTGCACGATGAGGGCCGAACTTGCCCGGATCGCGCGACGGAAGCGCTCGTGGACCTCGGGCCGCACAATCACGTTGGCCGATCCCGATTCATCCTCGATCGTCAGGAACATCGTGCCCTTGGCGGTCGATGGCCGCTGGCGCACCAGGACGAGCCCTGCCATGGCTGCACGACTGCGCGTGGGCAGCGCCTGGTCACAGCGCACGAGCGCGCATGGCACGCACCCCTGCCGCGCGAGCCAGCCGCGAAGGAACGAGATCGGATGGGCCTTGAGGCTCAAGCCGATCGAGCCGTAATCGGCCAGCACTGTGGCCGGTGCCGCGACCGGTGGGAGTTCGGCCGGCTCTTCGAGCGTGTCCCAGAGCGTGGCGCTGCGCTTGGACGAGGCGACCCACTGCTCGTGCAGCGGACCATCGCGCTCCTTGAGGGCGCGCACCTGCCAGAGCGCCTGCTGCCGATCGAGGCCCATGCCCCGGAAGGCATCGGCACGGGCAAGCGCCCGCAGCGAGGCCAGGCTTGCACGGCTGGTGCGCCAGAGTGACATCATGCCCTGCCGCGGTCCATGCTCGCGCACCGACTGGTGGATCGCCAGCGCATCGCGCTCGGACAGCCCGCGCACCATGCGCATGCCGAGCCGTAGGGCCCAGCCTTGCTGCGGCGGATCGCCATGATGCCGGCCACGCGATGCTGCCTGCCATCGAGCGTCGGGCCCTGCCGGCGCGTGCGTTGCCCTGTGCCGTTCGAGCGTGCAGTCCCAATCGCTGTGCACGGCATCGACCTGTCGGATCTGCACGCCATGCTCCTGGGCATCGCGCACGAGCTGCGCGGGCGCATAGAACCCCATGGGTTGGCTGTTGAGGAGCGCCGCCGTGAAGGCGGCCGGATGGTGGCACTTGAGCCAGGCGCTCACATAGACCAGATGTGCGAAGCTCGCCGCGTGGCTTTCGGGGAAGCCGTACCCAGAGAACCCCTTGATCTGCGTGAAGACCTGCTCGGCGAAGGCCTGCCCGTAGCCACGGCCGACCATGCCTTCGATGAGCCGGCGTTCGAAGCGCGCGATCTCGTCGCCGCGCCGCTTCCATGCGGCGATCGCACGGCGCAGGGCATCGGCCTCGCCGGGAGTGAACCCGGCGGCGACCACGGCAAGCGCCATGGCCTGTTCCTGGAAGAGCGGCACACCGAGCGTGCGCTCGAGCACGCGCCGCACTCCGTCATCGGGAAACTCGATTGGTTCCTGGCCGCTGCGGCGGCGCAGGTACGGATGCACCATCTTGCCGTGGATCGGACCCGGCCGGACGATGGCCACCTGCACCACGAGGTCGTACCACCGGCGCGGCTTCAGGCGCGGCAGCATGCTCATTTGCGCACGGCTCTCGACTTGGAACACCCCCACGCTGTCGGCGCGGCAGAGCATGTCGTAGGTCACCGCATCCTCGGCCGGCACCTGGTGCATGGCCATCGGGGTGCCGCATCGTGCGACCATGTCGAGTGCCTTGCGGATGCAGGTGAGCATGCCCAGGGCCAGCACATCGACCTTCAGGATCCCCATGGCCTCGATGTCGTCCTTGTCCCATTCGATGATGCTGCGGCCGGGCATGGCGGCATCGCGCACGGGCACGAGGGTGCAGAGTGGTTCATCACTGAGCACGAAGCCGCCCACATGCTGCGACAGATGCCGCGGGAATCCGATGAGCGTGGCGGCAATCGAGGCCAGCTGCGTGATGCCCCGATCACTCGGCCTGAACCCAGCTTCCTCGAGCGCGGCCAGGATCGATGCCTGATCGTCGCGATCGCCGCCATGGCCCATCCAGCGATCGATGCCGCGCGCCATGCGATCGACCGCATCGGCCGGGAATCCCATGGCCTTGGCGACCTCGCGCACGGCCATGCGGCCACGCATGCAGACGGCCTCGGCGCAGAGTGCTGCACGCTCGCGGCCGAAGCGGCCATAGATGTACTGGATCACCTCCTCGCGGCGCTCGTGCTCGAAGTCGACATCGATGTCGGGGGGCTCGTTGCGCTCACGGCTCACGAAGCGCTCGAACAGCATGTCGACGCGCGCAGGATCCACCGCGGTGATCCCCAGGCACCAGCAGACAGCGCTGTTGGCGGCGGCACCACGCCCTTGGCAGAGGATCCCGCGTGAACGGGCGAAACGCACGATGTCGTCGACGGTCAGGAAGAACGGCGCGTAGTCGAGGTCCTCGATCAGCGTGAATTCATGCTCGATGAGCGTACGCACGCGCTCGGGAACGCCATCGGGATGCCGCTCGGCGGCGCCCTGCCAGGTCCGCACACGCAGCCAGGACATGGGCGTGTGGCCGTGGGGCACGAGTTCACGCGGCGAACGGTGCCTGACCTGGCCAAGGTCGAAACTCGCACAGGCCGTGGCGATGGCCTGTGCCCGATCCAGCGCGTGCGGTACGCCGGCATGGATGGCCTGCAGTTCGTGCGGTGAGCGCAGGAATCGCTCGGCATTGGGGGCGAGCAACGCACCTGCGCGCTCAAGGGTGGTGCCGTGGCGGATGCAGCACAGGACATCGTGGGCCATCTGGCGCTCGGGCACATGCATGTGCGCGGGATGCGTTGCAACCACAGGTATGCCGAGATGCTCGGCAAGCATGCAGGATTGCCACCATCGGTGATCGTCATCGCCCTCGGCGGTGTTCGAGAGTGCCAGCGACACCCTGCCCGGGGCACGCCGCGCCAGATCGGCCACGGCCTGCTGGAAGGTTGACGTGGCCAGCTGCAGGCCACGCCGCGGAACCACGATCGCATGCAGGCCGTCGAGCCGGCCATCGAGATCGTGCCAAACAAGGCGTTTCGTACCCGCATGCCTGAGCGTGATGAGCTGGCAGAGCCTGCTGTACCCACCGTGATCCATGCACAGCAGGATCAGGTCGATGGGCTCGGCAATGTTCGGGGCAGGATTCGCATCATCGGTCGTGGCAGGATTCACGGCATGGCCATCGGTCGCCATGGTGGCCGCAGGCTCGATCCCGACCTCAACCGCCACCCTTGCCGCGACGATCGTGCGGATTCCCGCATCGCGTGCAGCCACATGGGTACGCACGGCACCAGCCAGCGTGTGCCGATCGGCGATGGCGATCGTCTGCACGCCGAGCGCGGCTGCCCGGCGTACCAGTTCCTCGGGCTGGCTTGCCCCTTCGAGGAAGCTGAACGAACTGATGACATCCACGGCGACCGATGCCCCGGGATGGAGCGATGCGCTCATGTCCATGCCCCGTGTACCCACCACGAGCCATCATCGTGCCTGACCAGGGCAAGCCATGCATGGTCACCCGATGGATCCACTGTCGATGGTGCAGCATGGACACGCCAGTGATCCCGCGTGCCTGGATCCTGCGCGTGCCACCATGCACCAGCCAGGCGCTGTGGCCCCTGGCAGCCGAGGATGTGCCACGCCGTGCCACGCCAGAGGAAATGGGCGGGCGGGGTGGGCCATGGGGCATCGGGGCCATGGCGTGTCACGGTGATGCGCTCAGGCCGTGGCCACGGGCAAGATGGCTCGCTGGCGAGTGCGTGCATGGAAGCACGGGTTGGATCCACGCCATGCATGCCGTGGGCATCATCGATCCTGTTGACGCCGTCGACGCCATCACGGTCGCCTTCGGTGAAGGCATCGATCGCCACGGTGCCTTCGTGCCATGCGTGGCGGCGCACGGCACGCACCCGGGGTACACACACCGCATCCGCCCCGAATCGTTCGCGCAGGCTGTCGATCCAGAGTGCGCCGTGCTCACCCGCGGTACGCGTGCCCTGCAGGCCAACCTGCACCGGTGCCACGCGCCGCAGGCTTCGTGCGATCACCTGGACCCCCTCCACGCCATGCCCAAGCGGCAGATCCTGCAGGGAAGGCAAGACGAGCGGTCGCACGGCGTCCCACGAACGGATCGGCTGCGTGCAGCGGATGGTCCATGCATGCTGCGGAAGGTCGCTGCACTGCACGCGCACCGTGAAGGTGCGTGCGCCGCGGCCACGGTCCTGCAACTGCGTGCAGATCTGCTCGAAGCAGGACTGCATGGCCCGGCAGAGCGCCTCCACCTGCGGGCATGGACCGTCGAAGATGACCTCGCCTTGGATGTCGGGCACGCAGCGGATTGCCCGGAACGGTTCGAGCACCAATCCTTGGATGGCATCGAGCCGATCGAGCAAGCGCTGGCCGAAGCGCGGCGCGACCTGCGCGCGCTGCACCTGACGAAGGTCATCGAGCGTGCGCACATTGACTTCATGCAGCATGGCCACGAGCTCAGGATCGATTCGAAGGGCGCTGACCGGGCAGGCGCGGGTGCGCCAGCGCTCCTCGCCGTGCTTGATGATGCCGTCGTGGCCGCTTGGTGCAGCCCAGCCCGCAGCGCTGGCGGCCGCCTGCGTGGATGCCGTCCACAGGGTGCACTCGACCCTGAAGCGGTCCATGTGCGAGCGCAGCCGGACCAGCAGGCGATCCTCGCCACGATGCACGCGCTCGAGGCCAGTCAGGTCGATGACGAGTGCAGCCGGATCATCATCGTGCACGAGCTGGACCAAGGGCGAGATCCGATGGCACCAGCGTGCCAAGGTGTGCAATGCGCGATGATCGGCAGCGGGATCGTGTTCCAGCTCATGGGGTTCGCACTGCAGCAGCGCCTTGGCCTGGGCCAGTGGCATGCCCCGCTCCACGCCATCGGCACGCGCCTGCCTGCTCGCGGCATGCACCATGAGCGCACCCTTGCGGCGGACCACGACCACGACGGGCGCTTGCACCAGGCGTGCGCGTGCCGTGACCGACCAGTGCGGCAGCGTGATCACGAGGAAGCGTTGCATGGTGCATGCCCATCAGGAGGCGATCGACCACGGCATGGAGGATGCATTGCTGCCAGGTTCGCGCAGGCTGCTGCATGCGGCGGCGTGATCACGGATGCCGCGGCGATCCCGAACCGACTGGATGGACCAGGCAGGACGAGCATGGGCCGTGGCTGGATCGTGCATCGGCTGCACCAGCCAGCGCGTGGTGCAGGCACTGCGTACCGAAGCCTCGTGCTGCGGACGCCATGCCAAGGCAAGGACCGGCGTGCGGTCGGGTCGCCACGAACTGGCGAGTTGGGCCCGACGCACCATCGCGGCCTGCCATCCGCCGGCATCGACGACGATGGCAATGCAACGACCCGATCGAGCGGCTTCCTCGAACGCCCAGAGCCGTTCAGCGGGTGTGCGTGCCCCGGGAACCTGCACATGATGTCGCAGGTCCATGCCCCGTCGATGCATGGTCACCGCCGATGGCATGACCGCCCGGCCGATCCACGCCACGCACGATGCTGAGCCGTCATCATGTGCAGCGGGCTGGTCATGCGCGGCAGCACCGCACTGGTGACCGAACGCCGCAGCCACCATGTCGAGGAAGGCATGCATGGGCGGTTGGTCGATGGGCCCGTGCAGCACCCACTCATGGACGCCATGCAGGGGCAGCTGCCACGGCGGCGCCAGCACGGGGGCGTGGTGCTGCCAGGGATCCTGCATGAGGGCGAGGCGTTCGAGGAGTTCGGGGGCGAGCATGGCGGGCCTCGGTGTTGAGTGCTTGGGTTGCGCTGATGTTCGGTCTTTGTTAGGGTATCGTCCCGAACGGACAGCATCAGTCACCGTGACGCTGATCTGCATGGATCGCTTCAGGGCTCCAGCGTGGGCGTGAAGAACATCACATGCTGCTGGGGCAGTGCCGCGCTCGTCCCGGCCCACCAGAATCCGGCTGCCTCGAGCTCCTTGCGCGCCTGCACCTCACTCATCTTGTGGTGCGGCTTGATGAAGACCATCGGGTCTTCCTCGCGGTACTCCACCAGCACGAGCATGCCGCCCGGGCGCAGCGCCCTGCGGATCGACTGAAGCATGGCCCATGGCTCGCTGAACTCGTGGTACGCGTCGACCATCAGCACCACATCCACGCTGGACTCCTCGAGCGTGCAGTCATCGATGCGGCCCAGCACGGGCTTGATGGAGTCGAAGCCCTCCTCCCGTGCGGTCTGCATGAGGATCTCGAGCATCTCCGGCTCGATGTCCACGCCAAGCACCGTCGCACCCGGTGAACGCTCGGCGATGCGCCTGCAGAAGTAGCCACTGCCGCAGCCGATGTCGGCGACCGTCGAATCGTCCTTCACGCCCAGGAGCTGCACCAGCACATCGGTGCGCTCCTCCCGTTCACGCGTCGGTCGCTCCAGCCAGCCAGCTCCCTGGTGACCCATCACCTGCGCGATCTCGCGGTCCATGAAGGTCCTGCCGATGCCGTCATCGCTTGGCTCGCAATCGCCGTAGAGCGGCGTGGGCGGCTCGGGGGCGCGCTGCTTGACGGCCTGCGCAGGCAGCGCCGGCGGCACAGGGCGATCAGCCGGCGTGGGGTCACTGCACGCGGCGGGAAGAAGGCAGATCAGCGCAAGGAACCGCATGCCTGCACAGTAGACGCAGGAGAGCAAGGCCGGCCATCGGTGCAGGAAAACGGCCCGACGCTGAGGCCGGGCCGTTGATGCCGGTGACAGGAATCGAACCTGCACTCCTTTAAGGGGAAACGGATTTTGAATCCGTCGCGTCTGCCAGTTCCGCCACACCGGCGCTTGGCGGCACGAAGGCCACCCGCTTGATCGTACCCGCTCAGTTGCCGTCGAAGGTGCCACGGGAATAGTTGGGGGCCTCCCGAGTGATCTGGATGCTGTGCGGATGGTTCTCCACGACCGTTGCAGCGGAGATGCGCACGAAGCGTGTATCGCGACGGAACTCCTCGAGGTTCGCGCAGCCGCAGTAGCCCATCGCCGAGCGCAGGCCGCCGACCATCTGGAAGACGAACTCGGAGAGCGGCCCACGGTACGGCACCATGCCTTCAACGCCCTCGGGCACGAACTTCGTGCTGCCGCCCTGGGCGTAGCGATCCGCGCTTCCTGCCGCCATGGCACCCTCGCTGCCCATGCCTCGGTAGGTCTTGAAGCGGCGGCCCCGGTGCAGCACCTGCTCACCCGGGCTCTCATCAAGTCCCGCGAAGAGCCCGCCGAGCATGACGCATTGCGCTCCGGCGGCGAGCGCCTTCGCGATGTCACCGGACTGGCGGATCCCGCCGTCAGCGATGACCGGGATGCCTGCCTTGGAAGCAGCGGACGCTGCATTCATGACCGCAGTGATCTGCGGCATGCCCACTCCGGTCACCACACGCGTGGTGCAGATCGAACCGGGCCCGATGCCGACCTTCACGGCATCGGCACCGGCATCGATGAGCGCCTTGGTGGCCTCGGCGGTTCCGACATTTCCCGCCACGACAGGGATGTCGAAGCGCTTCTTGACCTGGCGCACCGTCTCGATGACGTTGGCGCTGTGGCCATGCGCCGTGTCGATGCCGATCACATCCACGCCGGCTGCCATCAGAGCCTCGACCCGGTCGAGCTGGTTCACGCCGACTGCGGCGCCCACGCGCAGGCGGCCGCGCTCGTCACGGCAGGCATGTGGATACCGGCGCGTGTTGTCGATGTCGCGCATCGTCACGAGCCCGGCGAGTCGACCGTCCGCATGCAGCAGCAGCAACTTCTCGACACGCGCCTTCGTCATGAGCCGACCGGCTTCCTCGAGGTCCACGTCATGGCGCGCCGTCACGAGCGCCGAACTCATGATTTCGCTGACCTTGGCGATGCCGGGTGCGCCGGCGATGAACTTCATGTCACGGCGCGTGACGATGCCTACAGGCTTGCCGGTGCCATCGACCACGGGGAACCCGCTGACGCCCTGCTCCTTCATGAGTGCCATGGCTCGTTCGACGGTGTCCCCGGCTCTGAGCGTCACCGGGTCGGTGATCACGCCGTTCTCGCTGCGCTTGACCTTGGCGACTTCACGAGCCTGCGCCGCGATGGCCATGTTCTTGTGGATGAAGCCGATGCCACCCTCCTGCGCCAAGGCACGCGCCATCGCCCCCTCCGTCACCGTGTCCATGGGCGCCGACACCAAGGGAATGTTGAGGCGGATCGAGCGCGTGAGCAGGGTGGATGTGTCGGCGCGGTCAGGGGTGACGGAACTCGCGCGGGGGATCAGGAGGACATCGTCGAAGGTGATGCCGTCCTGGATGATCTTGCCTTCCATGCCGGAATATCGCCACCGTGGGCGGACCTGTCAAACGGGGCCCCTCTCGCCAAGCGCGCAAATCCGGCGGGGCGTCGTGCGAATCCTGTGTTACCCTCTGCGACCCGCCTTCAGGCGGCCCACGACCCCCGGAGCGATCCCGTGTCCATTTCGCGCAACGAACTCCTCGTCCCCATCATCACCAAGCAGCGCGGCACCACGCAGGGCGAAGGCAAGAAGGCCTGGCACAGTTGGCTGGCCGCCACCGTCCAGCTCGAAGGCAGTGACTTGATCGTCAAGTCCGGCCTGCCGCCGCGCATCCGCCACCGTGGCGCACTGAGGGATCTGGCGACACCGCCCTGCACCATGGACCTGATGTTCCAGGTCGCGAGGGACATCCTCGACCCGAACCAGCTCGAGCACTTCGAGCGCATGGGTTCAATTGACTTCGCGTACGACTTCGAGAGGGGCCGAAGGTTTCGCGTCAACATGTTCATGGCCCGCGGCAAGCCTGCGTTGGCCGCACGCCTCATCACGAGCAACATCAAGAAGTTCGAGGAGCTCTTCCTTCCGGCCACGCTCGGCGATATCTCCATGTCCGCGCAGGGCCTGATCCTCTTCAGCGGGGTGACTGGCTCGGGCAAGAGCACGAGCATCGCCAGCATGCTCGACTACGTGAACGAGCGCAAGAAGGTGCACATCATCACGATCGAGGACCCGATCGAGTACATCTTCGAGGACAAGAAGGCCACGATCAACCAGCGCGAGATCGGCATCGACTGCACCAATTTCAACGATGCGCTCCGTGCCCTGGTCCGCGAGAACCCGGATGTCGTGCTCGTCGGCGAAATGCGCGACTACGAGACCTTCGAAGCGGCCATCCGCGCGGCCGAGACCGGGCACCTGGTCTTCGGGACCATCCATGCCTCCAGCGCCTGGCAGACCTTCGGCCGCATCTACGACTTGTTCCCGGAGCAGGAACGCGACCAGATCCGCAAGTTGATGGCCTACAACCTGCGGGCCATCATCTACCAGAAGCTCCTGCCCACGCTGCACGCCAACATCGGCCGCATCCCGGCGATCGAGATCCTGATCAACACCCCCGGCGTGCAGAAGTACATCCTGGAGGGCCGCGAGGGCGAGCTGCTCGAGATCATCAAGAACAGCCACCACGAAGGCATGCTGGACTTCACGAGCAGCCTGGTCGACTTGGTCGAGCGTGAGTATGTCCACCAGAATGTCGCGCTGCAAGCGACGCCCAAGCCCGAGGAACTCAAGATGCGTCTGAAGGGCATCCGTTGAGCCACCGCGTGGTCGCACGATGAGCCACACCAGATGAGCCTGACCACCATGACCACTGCCCTCCTGGCCGTCGGTGACGCGGCGATCCTGCTGAACCCCGTCACGCCGGTGCTGACGCTGGCTGTCTATGCGCCGTATGCGTGGGTGATCTCGTCCAAGATCGAGAAGGATGCCACCGCCTACAACCTCACCAGGGGCGGCTACGGTTGGATCAACCCCGGACTCCTGACTGGTGGCATCGTTGCTGTCGCCGTGGGATTGCTGGTCCCCTTCGCTGGCTGGCTGGTCACCCTCCTGATCGAGGCGGGGATCCTGGTCGGCTACTGGAAGTGGCGCGACAAGCAGGTCCCACCGGGCAAGCAGTTCCAGCTCTCCATGCTCTCGACGCTCAGGGACAAGGCAGAGGAGCGCAAGGCGCAGAAGAACGCCGCGGCAGCCAACATTGTCTTCCTCGTCGGTCGCAGCGAGAAGGCCACGGTCCCCGGCAAGGATGACCCGATGCTCGAGGTGCACCAAGCCGCCGAGCGCGTCATTGGCGAAGCGATCGCCGCCCGTGCCAGCCGCACGGAGATCCGATCACGCGACGGCAGCGTCATCGTGGCGGATGTGATCGATGCCATCCCCACCAAGCGCGATGCACTGACCGCCGAGCTTGGCGGCAAGATGATGGACTACATCAAGAATCACGCGGGGCTGGATGTCAACGAGCGCCGTCGGCGCCAGGTGGGCAAGGTCACCGTGCAGACGAGCCTTGGATCCAAGGAACTCACGGTCACCACCACGGGATCGACCGCAGGCCAGTCGATGCGCATCGACTTCAACCGTGATGAGCAACTCAAGCGCGACTTCGCTGACCTTGGCTTCACCAAGCAGCATCTGGCATTGCTCGAGCCCACGCGGGACCTTCCTGGTCGCGAGGGCATCATCCTGCTCTGCGCCCCGTCAGGGTTCGGCCTGACGACGATGGCCTATGCCATGCTGTCACGGCACGATGCCTTCACCAGCAGCGTGAAGACACTCGAGCGCAGCCTCGATCTCCGGCTCGACGGCGTGGACCAGCTCCAGTTCGACCCCACGACGCAATCTGATTTCGCGACCACCCTCAGGTCGATCATCCGCCGCGGTCCCGATGTCGTCTACACCTCGGATGTTGCCGATTCAGGCACTGCCAAGGTCATCAGCGATGCGTCGGGCAATCAGGTGCTCACCTATGTCGGCATCCCCGTCGACGGGGTACAACTGGCCTTGGCGCAGTGGATCAAGTCAGTGGGCAGCGCCGGCGACGCAGCTCGCGGCGTCAAGGCGGTGGTGGCCCAGCGATTGCTGCGTGTTCCGTGCCCCGCGTGCAAGATCATGGGGCCTTGCTCGGCTGAGCAGGCCAAGCGCCTAGGCCTACCGGCCGGCAAGACCATCCAACTGGCGCGTGCCAGCGGCAAGGTCATCGCCAAGAATGGACGCGAGGAAGCCTGCGAGGTCTGCGGTGGTTCAGGCTACTTCGGCCTGATCGGCGTCCATGAAGTGATGCCGTTCGACGATGAAGCGCGCAAGATCCTTTCGCGGGGTGACATCGCCGGGGCCTATCAGCACGCACGCCGCAACCTGCGCATGATGCTGATGCAGGAATCGGCGCTCCTGGCGGTGCGCGACGGTCGCACCACGATCGAGGATGTGGCGCGTGCGTTTGCGTCGACCAGACCAGCAGCCCCGGCGGCTGGAGGAGCCACATCGGCTGCCCCTGCACCAGTCAAACCCGCCCCAAAGCCCTGAGGAGCGACCATGGATCCCTTCTCGATCATTCTCTGGGTCCTCATCGCGCTGATCGCCTATTGGTGGTCCTCGCAAGGCTTCTTCAGCAGCGTCCAGTTCTGCCTCTGCAGCCTGTGCGCAGGTGCCTTGGCGATTGCGCTCTGGGAACCCGTTGCCCACCTCATGCTCCGTGGCGGACTCATCGACAACTACGCATGGGGGCTCTCGCTTGGGGGGCAGTTCATCGTCTACCTGCTGCTTGCCCGCGTGATCACGGAGCGCTTCGTGCCCGCCAACATGCGATTCCACCCGCTGCTCGACAGGCTCGGCGGTGCCATCTTCGGACTCTGCTCGGGCATCCTGTGCATCGGTCTGGCCGGCATCGCCTGCGGCTTCGTCCAGGGCACGAACGAGGTCTTGGGTTTCCGTGGGTTCGTTCGTGACCAAGCCAGCAGTGCGCAGCCAAGCCGCATGAACACGATGGCTCCATTTCCCAATCCGATGCAGGTCACGGAAGCGGTCTACAACACCCTCGGCGGTCGCGGAGGCATGGGGGCGTTCCGGAACTTCAGTGCGCTCGGCTTGGCCAAGCTGCAGCCCAATGTGAGCGATGTCGCGTTCGGCCTCCACCGCGACACTTGGAGCGGTGGCGTCGGCCGGACCGCCGTGGCACCGTCCGGGGTCACGCTCGATGGGTTCTGGTACGACGAGCGGTACAACGCTGCGGATGGCCAGCCTGGCGCCTATGCAGTCGGGGTCACCTTCGATTCCACCACCTACGATGGCGGAGAGCAGTTCATCATGACTGGTGCTCAGGCGCGATTGCTCTCCACCAAGAACCGCACCGTCGCCTTTCCGCTCCAATGGACGCAGGACGGTGAGAAGGCGGGTCGCGAACTCTTCCCGTTCGACGACACGGCGAACTTTGTCACGAGTGCGCCCGGCACGCAGACCGCCAAGATCGTGCTGGTGTTCCCCGCAGGGATCTTCGCTGGACAGGTTCCGGACTATGTTTTCCTCAAGGGCTTGCGCATCCGCCTGCCGGAGCCACAAGGCAAGCCCATGACCTCCGTGCTCGGGATCGAGGGCGGATCGGCCGCATCCTCGGCGCTGATCGACTTCTCGAGCGCACGCAGCATCCCCGAAGGTCAGGATGGCATCGACAATGTCAACTCGGTCTCTCCACTGCAACTCAACCTGAACAACATCGGGACGTTCGTCGCCTTCGAGGGCAAGAAGGCGAACTACCTCAAGCAGGGCGACTATGAGTTCCCGAAGGGCGGATTCTCCACCGCCATGAAGGCCGGTGCCGTCAAGGGGTTCTATGCGCCGGAGGGCACGGCGATCATCCGCTTGAATGTCACGCGCGGCCAGTCGGCAGTCGACCTTCACGAACTCAAGCGCCAGTTCAAGGAGAAGCCGCTTCTGCTCGTCGATGCCAATGGCCGAACATTTCAGCCGATCGGCTTCTTCTGGCAACAGAAGGACAAGGTGCGCGTACGGATCGACGCGACCAAGCCCATCACCAAGCTCGAGGATCTGCCGAATGTGAGTTCATCCGGTGATCAGTCGCTGCACCTGATCTTCGCCCCGACGCTCAATGTGGTCATCAAGGGCGTCAGCGTGGGCGATTCGCCCGTCGGTTCGTGCAACTACACGGTCGTCGAGGGATATAGCTACTGATGTGGGACCGGCCGCGGTCGGTCAGCGGCAGCTCGCCACGGCAGCCTTGATCGCGTCGAAGTCGACCTGCACACCCGGGTCGTCGCTCACCCATCGGTAGGCGATCGAGCCGTCCTTGCGCACGACGAATGCAGCGCGCTTGGCCACGCCCTTGAGACCCTTGAGGTCCTCGTGGTAGGCACCGTAGGCCTGACAGGTCTCCTTGTTGAAGTCCGACAGCACGGGAAACGGCATGCGCTCAAGCTCGCGCCACTTGGACACCGCGAATGGGCTGTCGATCGAGATCCCCAGGACTCGGGCCCCCAGGCCCTGCCACTCGGACCACTGGTCCCGCACGGCACCACAGGCAGCGGTACATACCCCGCTGAAGGCGAGGGGAAAGAACAGGATGACCGTGGGGCCCGGTTGGACGGTAAAGTCGCTCGAAATGGCCTTCCCAGGTGCTTCAGGGAGGTTGAATTCAGGAGCCTTTGAAAGCATGGGGTGTTCCTTGGATTTGGTTCAGGGGGACGAGAGGCTAGCCGATCCACCGTGAACCATGTCGACCGAAAAATCTCGACGCCCAATTGCGGTTCACATTTGGATCATGCGAGTTTGGAGTTATTGTGAACCGTCCGGTCCAAACTCAGGTGGCGGTTCCGTGCGTGTTGTGCGGGGTCGATGTGGTGTGTGCCTGATTCGGTCGGTTCTCGATTTCGTTTCAACCTGAACAGTACACGAGGAGATCAGAACGATGAAGCGCTTCCACCTTGGCATGCTCGCCTCTGCCGCGATGCTGCTTGTTTCAACGAGCACCGCGATGGCCCAATGTGGCTCAGGTGGTGACTGTTGCGTTGCTGGCACCGGCCCCGGCTGCCTGAATGTCGAGTGCTGCACCCAGATCTGCGCGGCAGATGCGTTCTGCTGCGAGACACAGTGGGACGAGATCTGCGCGAATGCAGCTGTCGCCTCCTGCTCAGTTTGCGGCGGCGGCGGCGGCGGCGGCGGTCCTTGCGGTTCAGGTGGTGACTGTTGCGTTGCTGGAACCGGCCCCGGCTGCGCCGATGTCGAGTGCTGCACCCAGATCTGCGCGGCAGATGCGTTCTGCTGCGAGACACAGTGGGACCAGATCTGCGCGGATGCAGCTGTCGTGAACTGCTCAGTCTGCGGCGGCGGCGGCGGCGGCGGATGCACGATTCCACCGGGCACGAGTTTTGAACAAGAGAGTTGCGGCGACGACATCAACGGCGGCTGCAATGGCGGCATCTACGAGCCCGCCGCCATCGGTGCGCAGATCGCAGGCACCTTCTGGGCCAACGCTGGCACTCGTGACACGGACTGGTTCGAGATCACGGTGAGCCAAGCGACCGAGATCAGCTTGGAGATTTTCTCCAACATGCCCTGCTTTGCAGCCGTGGTCAATACGAGCTGCAGTTCGATCATCGGCGATCCGACCACCGGAGCCTGCCCCGGCACGACCGCAGTCTGCGTCGTACCCGGCAGCTACTATGTCGTAGCGCTGCCGAGCGTCTTCAGTGGGTACGCGTGCGGCGCGAGCGTCGGAAACGAGTACACCCTGAAGATCGGCGGCGTCGCCTGCGACGCGTCCCCACCAGCCAACGACACCTGCGCCAATGCGGCGGTGGCCTCGGTGGGCGCGAATCCGTTCGACAACACCTTCGCCAACACGGATTGGGGCATCCCCAGCTGTGGCTTCAATAGCCTTCCGTTCACCAACGATGTGTTCTTCACCTTCACTCCCCCCACCACAGGCTTCTGGTCCCTTGAAACCTGCAGCGGTTCAGCGCCGTTCGACACCGGCATCGAAGTGTACGACGGCTGCCCCGACGCGGGTGGCACGCAGATCGCCTGCAACGACGACGGTGCAGGTTGCGCGGCGTTCGCCTCGAGCCTCGTGTTCGAAGGCACCGCTGGCACGCCCTACATCATCCTGGTCGGCGGTTGGAACGGAGCGACCGGAGCGACCGAACTCGTCATCGCCCCGAATGACGGCTCCTGCCCGGCTGGACAGATTGAGGACTGCAACGGAGCCTGCTGCCCCGCAAACTGGGTCGGTGACGGCTACTGCGACGATGGCACCTACACCTTCGGTGGCGTGCCCATCTGCCTGAACTGCGAAGAGTTCGCCTTCGATGGCGGCGACTGCGCCGTGCAGGGTGACTGCAGTGGCGGTGGCGGCGGCGGTGGCGGCGGCGGCTGCGGTTCAGGTGGCGACTGCTGCGTCCCTGGAACCGGCCCCGGCTGCCTGGATGTCGAGTGCTGCACGCTGGTCTGCGCGGCAGATGCGTTCTGCTGCGATACACAGTGGGACCAGATCTGCGCGAATGCAGCCATCGCCTCCTGCTCGGTCTGCGGTGGTGGTGGTGGTGATCCACCAGCCAACGACAACTGCGCCAATGCGCAGTCGGTCGGTCTTGGCAACCATCCGTTTGACACCAACGGCGCAACCACCGATGGGAACAATCCCACGGATCCTTCCTGTGGATCCTTCGCGGCTGGCTTCTACAACGATGTGTGGTTCACCTTCGCTGCGCCAAGCGCTGGCAACTTCACGGCCAGCACATGCAACAACGCGACGTTCGATACCCGCATCGACATCCTGACAGCGTGTGGTGGAACCCTGATCGCCTGCAACGATGACGGTGACGGTTGCGCCAACTTCACCAGCAGTGTCGTCTTCGCGGCGACGGCTGGTCAGGTTGTGACGATCCGCCTCGGTGCGTACGCGGCTGGAGGCTTCGGAACCGGAACGCTGGCCATCACCTCCGAGGGCGGTGGCGGCGGCGGCGGTACACCGGGTCTCACCTGTGAATCCGCCATCGCCATCCAGACCGGCGCAACTCCGTTCAACCGAGCGGGTGCAACCGAGGATCTGGATTACGCCGGCATCTGCGACATGGGGCCGTTTGGCACTGACACCAACTTCAACGTGATCTGGCACAAGTTCGCCCCGACCCAGAGCGGCACCTACACGGTGTCGACCTGCAACGCGGCGAACCATGACACGCGGTTGTCGGTGCAGACCGGTTGCGCTGCGAGCACGGTGGTGGCTTGCAACGACGACTTCACGGGGTGCGCTGGCTTCACCAGCGAGCTCACCTTCGATGCCGTCTGCGGTCAGCAGTACTACATCCTGGTCGGTGGCTACTCCGCCAGCACGCCCCTTGGCACCGGCACCATGACGGTGTCGACGGCCAACGGGACGAACTGCAGCGCGCCGTGCCCGGGTGACTTCAATGGCGACGGCATCCGTGACGGCGCCGACCTTGGTCTCCTTCTGGCCGCCTTCGGCATCAGCGCTGCGGGCGACATGAACGGCGATGGCCTTACGGACGGTGCCGACCTTGGTGCCCTCCTTGCGGTGTTCGGCCAGGTCTGCCCGTGATTCCGATCAGGCGCACAGCCGCCTGATGCTCCAGTGACCTCAATCCCCCCGGCCTCAGGGCCGGGGGGTTTTTGTTCCCCCTGAGCGAGAAAGTCGGGTGTTTGGTTGACCTTGCCCCCCCATGATCCGATAGTTACGCCAGTCAGTATTCGGTTTCCGCCACGCCGACTGGCGCCAGGCTCCACGATGCGCTTCCCTCGATCAACACCTTGGTCTGCCCGCGCACTCATTGCGCTGATCGTCTTGCTGGCTGTCGCTCTACCTCCCATGGGGGCCAAGGCCGCTCCGGTGGACTGCCCAACCTCAAGCCAAGACTGCTGCACCGCCGGTTCCGGCGCCGGTTGTGCCAACGCCGGCTGCTGCAATGCGGTCTGCGCCGTCGATCCGTTCTGTTGCAATTCGCAATGGGATGCGATCTGTGCGAACCAGGCGAACGAGATCTGCGAGGACTGCAGCTGCGGGAGCGGTGACTGCTGCCAACCGCACGGAGGCCGAGGGTGCGGCGAGGCAGCCTGCTGCGACACGGTGTGCTCGAAGGATCCGTTCTGCTGCGAGACTGCCTGGGATGGCGGGTGTGCACTGCTTGCGCGGTCGCTCTGCAGTGGGGTCTGCACCAACGATTGCACCCTACCACCGCACAACAAGACCGAAGTCGAGGAGTGCCTTCAGGAACTCAACGGAAGCTGTGGCAACCCGGCCAACCAGGCGGTCGTGGTCGGCGATTCCATCCTCGGCTGCACTTGGGCACTCCAACCACCGGGCGGCGCCGCCCAGCGCGACACCGACTGGTACAAGCTCTCGGTTCCCGCCGCCACTGAGGTCAAGCTCGAGGTGTTCTCCGAAGCGCTGTGCTTCGCTGCCATCCTGAATCAGGGTGACTGCAACAACCTCCTGATGGTCACGCAGTCAAGTCCGGAGACCGGAGAGTGTCCGTCAAGTGGCCAGGTGTGCCTTGCACCCGGCTCCTACCAGGTCTTCGTCGCTCCAGATGCCTTCTCGGGCGTACCGTTCCCGCCGACCGCATCGAGCCCCTCCAACCAGTATGTCCTGCGCATCAGCGGCGTACCCTGCAATGCCAATCCACCGAGCAACGACACCTGCGGTGGGGCTACGCCGATCAATCTGCCCAACAACGGGGATCCCTACCCTTCGGTCCTCGTGCCGTTCTCCAATCGGTTCGCCGCCACCAACTTCGTGCAGGCTTCGTGCGGCTACGCAGGCCAGCCCTTCACCCGGGACGTGTTCTTCCTCTTCCGTCCACCAGCTGGCCTTGAAGGCGACTACCTCATCTCGACATGCGAGCAGGGCAGTCCGTACTTCGATACCGGCGTCGAGGTCTGGCGTGGCTGCCCAATCGTGGGTGCATCGCCCATCGCATGCAATGACGACGGCGAGCAGTGCAACCTGCAGGATGGTTCCGATCTGCAGTTCGCATCCAGCCTCTACGTGAACCTCGGGGCCACGACGGCATCCGAGCCCTACATCATCCGGGTTGGCGGCTGGGATGGTGCGGTGGGCGAAGCCTCGCTCTTCGTGCAATTCGTCGGCACGCGACCGAGCTGTGAAGATGCAGGTGCGCTGCCGTGCTGTGAGGCGCACGCAGCCGATCAGCCCTTCTGCTCCGACAACACCTGCTGCGAACGCGTTTGCAGCCTCGATGGCTTCTGCTGTGCCATCACATGGGACTCGATCTGCGCGACCTACGCGCGGTCCTACTGCGAGGTCTGTGGCGGTTCGGGCGGCACGCTCGGTGGCAGCGATGAGTGCGCGGGGGCCGTACCGGTGATCGTGGGGCAGTCCATTGGCATTTCGACGGCACTGGCTTCAGCCGAGACAGCCGTGCCGACATGCGACGGGATCACGATCGGCCGCGATGTGTACTTCCTCTTCGTGCCGCCCCAGACCAGCGTGTACGAGTTCGATACCTGCGGCGGTGGCACTGCTCCATTCGATTCGGTGATCGAGGCGTGGTCAGGCTGCCCCAACACTGGCGGTTCGCTCATTGCATGCAACGACGATGCTGACGATCCGTCCTGCCTGCCGCTGCGGTCGGCCCTGAGCGTCGAACTCCCTTCGGGGGTACCCGTGACGATCCGCGTTGGCGGGATCGGCAACTCGGCGGGCCAGGCAACATTCCGGGTCAACCAAGGGCCGGCCGGATTGTCGTGCACGAATCCGCTCGCGATCGGTCTGGGAATCACTCCCTTCGATCGTGCAGGCGCGACCCAGGACCTGGACCTGGCTGGTGCATGTTCCTTCGGATCGTCGGGGAACACGAAGGTCTGGAACGCAGTCTGGTTCGCATACCAGCCCGAGCGATCTGGCTCATGCACGGTGTCCACCTGCAACGCCGCGGATCATGACACGCGTCTGGCGGTCCTGACTGGGTGCGCAGCCTCGTCGGTCGTCGGCTGCAATGACGATGGTCCAGGTTGCAGTGGGTTCACCAGCTCCCTCACCTTCGACGCGGTTTGCGGCCAGACCTACCTGATTGCCGTGGGTGGCTACAGCGCCTCCACCTACCAGGGGACGGGCCAACTCACCGTGGCCCAGACCGGCCCGATCTGCCCACCGCCGGTGCCGGGTGATCTGAACGGCGACGGTGTGGTCAATGGCGCCGACCTCGGCATCCTGCTCACGGGCTGGGGGACCAACGGTGCAGGTGACTTCAACGGAGACGGTCTCGTCGATGGCGCCGACCTTGGCATCCTGCTGACCTCGTGGACCCCCTGATCCATGCTCATGCCACACCAAGAACTGCTGGTTGCGCTGCTCGCTGCTGCCTCGTGCGTGGTACCCGTTCCCGCTGCGCTCGCACAGTCATGCCCTGCCACCGGTGACTGCCTTTCACCGCACAGCACTCCGGGCTGCAACGATCCGGCATGTTGCTCGAGCACGTGTGCCATGGACAGCACCTGCTGCACCGTCGCCTGGGATGCCGATTGTGCGCAGTTCGCCAACGCGTTCTGCTCGATCTGTGGCGCATCGGGACTCGGCAGCTGCTTCCTGGCTCACACGACCTCGAAGTGTGACGATGCAGTGTGCTGCAGCACCGTCTGCCAATTCGACGCCTTCTGCTGCACGGTACGGTGGGATCTGACCTGCGCGGTGTATGCCAGTGCGTTGTGCGATCCGGGCGATCCGGGGACCTGTGGCGATCCGAACGCCGGCGGATGCGATGTGCCACACGGCACCCCAGCCTGCAACGACGCTGACTGCTGCAACGCCGTCTGCGCGAAGGATCCGACCTGCTGCACCCAGGCATGGGACTCGCTGTGCGTGGCCTATGCAGCGGCGGCCTGCTCGGCGCAGTGCGAACCACCGTGCCCATCCGGATCGGTGACCGACAACGATCAGTGTGGCACCTACACCAATGACGCATGCATTGCGCCGGTGGCCGGTGCAACGCCACAGCCCCTCACTGGGGGCAAGGCCTGCGGATGGTTGACCTATGAACCAGCCACGGGACTCGAGCGGATCGATGTGGATGTCTGGTCGCTCACCGTTCCTGATCCGGACGGCGATGGACTCGCACGCGTCACGCTCGGTTTCACCTGCAATGCTGGGACCTTTGCGGCGCTCGTTCCAGCTGGATCCTGCGCCATCGCCCAGGCGCCGATCCACGCCCAGGTCTCCAGCTGCATCGAAGCGGTCAGCCAGTCATGCATTCCCGCCGGTCAATGGTGGGTCATCTGCACATCGGGTGCATTTCCCCAGCAGCAGGCGCCTGACTCGTATCCGTGCCCTGGCCGTCCCTACTCGCTTCGGGTCGAGATCGATCAGGTCTGTGTCGCACCGTGCGCTTCGGACGGCCCCTGCCTCTCGCCGCATCCGACACCGGGTTGTTCTGATGCGGATTGCTGCGCTGCCACCTGCGCGGTCGATCCATACTGCTGCGAGAAGGAGTGGGATGCCACATGCGTGACCGAGGCGGTTCAGGCCTGCAACATCGCGCCGCCACCGAATGACGACTGTGCTGGCGCGGTCCCCTTGGTGCCAGGAACTCCCCTGCTCGTGCAGACTGGTCCGGCCACGACGAGCGGACTGCCATTCCCGACGGGATGCGTGGGTACGGGCACGGTCGCCGGCAATGATGTCTGGTGCTCGATCGGCCCACTTGACCGCGCCGCCACGGTGCTCGTGTCGACCTGTTCGGAGTCGACCCTGTTCGACACGCTGCTGGTGGCGTACCGCAGCGGATGCGACGCGCTGCAGCCGGCCGGTTGCAGTGACACCGGGCTTTGCCCTCCGCAGTCCCACGCGGAACTGTCGATCCATGTCGCGTGCGACGAGATCGTCTTGCTGCGCGTGTTGGGGCGCCAGGGAAATCTCGGCCAGGCACAGGTCCTGCTGTCGGTGCCGGGTGCACCGCCCTGCCCAGGGCCATGCCCCGCCGACTTGGACGGCAGCGGCGGCGTCGATGGTGCCGATCTTGGTCTGCTCCTCAGCAACTGGGGCCTCGCGTCGGGAGGTGACGTGAATGGCGACGGCATCACCGACGGCGCAGACCTTGGCATGCTCCTGAGTGCTTGGGGGCCCTGCCAGTGATCGCACCGGGCTGAGCGATGGGGGCCAGCCTTGCAGCGGCCCGAACTCCCCTCAGGGTGATGCGTTCAGCCCCGGCGTGGCGGCCGACAGGGCGCGACGCATGACCTTTCCCGTCGGATTGCGCGGTAGGGCGGCCAGCACACGGAATTCGCGCGGGACCTTGTAGCCCGGCAAGCGCTCGCGGCACCATGAACGCACGGCGAGCTCATCGAACCGGGCGCCCTCGTGCAACTCGATGAAGGCCAGCGGCACTTCGCCGCGCGAGCCATCACTCATCCCGATCACCGCGCTCTCCTTGATCGAGGGCTGGTGGTTCAGCACTTCCTCGATCTCCCGCGGGAAGACATTCTCGCCGGCGATGATGAGCATGTCCTTGATGCGGCCCGTGATCGACAGGTGACCGTCTGCATCAAGACGCCCCTGGTCACCGGTACGGAACCAGCCTTCGGCATCGAATGCAGCGGCGGTCTCGCTCGGCAGGTTGAAGTAGCCCCTCATCACATTCGGGCCCTTGATCCTGACCTCACCGTCCTGTCCCTGCGGCACCGCGCGGCCATCACCATCGGCAATCAGGAACTGCACGCCATCGAGCGGCCGGCCAACGCTCTTCCAGCGATATTCGTGGGGAAGGCACCAGCTCGCCACCGGGCTCGTCTCGGTCAGGCCGTAGCCCTCGGCGATGCGCACGCCGAAGGTGTCGTGGAAGCCGTCGCTGACCGACTGCGGCAGCGGCTCACCGCCACTGACGGCGAAACGCAGCGAGCAGAACGCGTCCTTCGGAGCATCCTTGACCGAACGCAGGGCGTTGTACATGCTCGGTATCGCCACGAGCGCCGTGGGCTTGTGGCGCACGGCAAGGTCGACGATCTTCCTGGGCAGGAAGCGTGCGGTGTAGACCGCCCTGGCACCGACCGCCAGCGGCATCATCGTGAGCACGGTGAACCCGAAACTGTGGAACTGCGGCAGCACGCCGAGCACCACATCATGGATGCCGAAGCTCGCCCAGTTCCGGACCTGGAGCACATTCGCGAAAAGGTTGTCCTCGGTCAGCATCACGCCCTTCGGGCGGCCGCTGGTGCCGCTGGTGTAGAGCAGCAGCGCCAGGCGATCCGCGCGACTGGGAATGCAGCAACGCGGCCGGGGCACGGACTTGACCGGCAGGTCCTCCATCCGCAGCGCACGCACACCGGGAGGCAGGCCCTTCGTGAACTCGAGCATCGGATCCACGGTGACGCAGCAGTCGACGGAGGCGTCGCGGCAGACATGCTCCATGTCCTTCGGCGTGAACAGGTAGTTCAGTGGTACGCAGGTTCGGCCCACCATCCACGCGCCCAGCGTGGCCGCCGGGAAGAGCCCGGAGGTCGGCAGCATGATGCCGACGCGATCGGCCGAGGTGGTGCGCTCGATCGCTGAGGCGACATGGCATGCGGTCCACCACAGTTGCCAGGCCGGCCATGAACGCTGATCATCGACCACGACCGTGCGCAGCGGACGGAGCGCAAGGCGACGGAGGATGGCGTTCCCGAGCTGCATCGCGTGGGTTGTACAGTACGCCGCATGCCCAGATGCCTCAACATGGCTGCGCTTGCGCTGGTGTTGGTCTCGCTTGGATGCGAGTCCAACAGGGAGGTCGGCACTCCGATCGATCGTGCGCGGGAGTACTACGAAGACGGCGACATGGACGACGCGTTCGGACTGTCTACGGAGGCTGCGGCATCGAGCGACGCCCTGACGGCGCAGCGTGGCCAACTCGTGGCGGGGCTCTCGGCCATGGACTTGAATCGCCCTGATGCCGAATCGTGGTTGCTGAAGGCTTCGGCTGGCCCTGATCGCGAGTGCGCGGGCACGGCGCTCGCGTCGATGGCGACGATCCAGGAGCGCAGCGGTCGCATCGAGGTCGCGGCGCAGTCGATGCACCGCGCCAGCATGATGCTCTCCGGCAGCGAGCAGGCACGCGCCCGCAGCGAGGCGCAGCGCCTGGCCAAGGCCATCCCCCCGAAGTCGAAGCCTGCGCCCGATGCCGCGCAGTCAGCCAACCTCGACACTCGGTCCGGCACCGCGAAGCAAGCGGGGACCAACAAGCCGGAGGTCCCGAAGAAGGCAGCGAAGTCCGATCCGGCCAGCAAGGCGTCTGCTCCCCTTGCCAAACCCGCTTCGCAGAAGTGGACGCTCCAGGCCGGTGCCTTCGAGTCAAAGAAGAAGGCCGATGTCCTTGCGTCCGAGCTCGAGAAGGAGACCGACGCCCGTGGCCTGCCTGTGCCGGAGGTCGTTTCGGTGAAGGTCCGTGGCAAGATCATGTACCGCGTGCAGGTCGGCATCTATGACTCGCGCGAACTGGCCAAGGCAGCACTCGAGACCTGGGGCCGCAAGGGCATCCTGCTCGGGACGACGGACTGACGATCCGGTCAGCCGGCCAGCGCGGGAACCAAGCGGTCCCGCGCAGCGTTCTGTTCTCGTCGGCTCCTGCCCGCCATGGGAGCAGGAATCAGGAGTCATCGTTCATGAGGAAGGTGGCGGTGTGCTCGAAGTACGCCATCATGGCCTTTCGATCGGCTTCAGGGATCGCCGCATCGTCCAGTGCACCACGCATCACCTCGAGCCAGTCGTTGCGTTCCTGGAGCCCAATGCGGAACTGCATGTGCCGCATGCGCAGACGCGGGTGCCCCTTGCGAGCGCTGTAGGCGGTCGGACCTCCGAAATACTGCACCAGGAACTCGGCCTGGTTGCGGATCGCCTCCTCGAACTCCTGGGGGAACATGGGCCGCAATCGAGGGTGGCGTTCGATGCGCGCGTAGAACGCGCGGGCGATCGCCCAGAACGGTTCCGGCCCAAGTCGGTCGTAGAGGGTTCCTTCGCGGGTTCCTCCGTTCGGTGCATCGTTCATGGTCAACACGATGGTAGGGTGCACGAATGCTCCCGATGCTGGCGCTTGCGCTCGGCCTGACGCTCGATCCCCCCGCTGTGACCACACCGTCCAGCGAAGCGGTGCCGCCGCGCCTTGAGCAGAACAAGCCGATCCCCGCCTGCGTGCCGGATGGGGATTCGAGCCTCTTCACCACGCTGCATCCTGCCAAGGCAACCGACAAGGATGTCCCGAGTCCACCCGGGGTGAGCGATGCGGAGGCCCGCAAGGCGATCCAGCGGCTGTCCTCGCCGAAGCCTGCTCTTCGCGAAGAAGGCCTGCGCATGCTGCGGACCTTCACGGCGCCCGAAGGACAGTGGGCGATCTACCACGCCAGCCGAGGCGCCGAGGGACCGATCAAGTTGCAGGTCCTCGAGCATCTTGCCTTGCTTGGTGCATCCGGGCAGGCTGGACTGACCTGGATCGCGATCCATGACCCAGACGCGGCCATCCGCAATGAGGCAGCGGTGCGCATCGAACAGCCCGCATCGGGTGCTGCCCTGTCGGTCCTGGAGGGAGCGCTGCGGAGCCCCAACCACATGGTCGTGAACCAAGCCGGCCTGCTCGCCGGGCAGATCAACGCCGTCAAGGCGATTCCCCTGCTCATCGCGGCGCAGTTTGCACAGGATCCGGTCCGGGACCAGTCCGATCTGGCGTGGATTGCGATCGGCACGCAACGCAGTTACGTGGCCAATCTCATACCGATCACCGGGAACTCCTCGGCAGGCTTCCAGCCCGTGATCGGTCAGATTTATGAAGGCGTCGTCATGGCGATCGACGATGCAGCTGCCGTAGCGACGACCTATCGTCCTGGCGTGCACCAGTCGCTCATGGCTCTGGCCACGCTCGACTCCGGCCAGAGCACCGCACACCTTGGCTGGGATCTGAACGCATGGGTGGGTTGGTACAACGACACCTACCGCCCGATCCTGGCCGCACGCGCAGCCGAGTCGGATCCCGCCCGCGAACCCAAGTGATCCCCAAGGGCGTGATGGCGCGAGCAGCGCTCACGAGGCCCGGTCGAGCGCACGCATCGTGTCGACCAGTCGTTCGTACTGCCACGGGCGGTTGTGCGGAGCGGCGCTGACCCGCAGCAGCCAGTCGCCGTGCAACTCCATGCACGGTACTTCGACCGAGCCGGACGAGAGGATGGCGGCCTGCAGCGCGTCGACCGAATCGAATCGTGTGCGCCAGCGAGCACCGAGCCTGCACGAGGCCATGGAGCCGCGCATCGATCCATCGGCCGGCGAGATGGGCTCGAAGAATCCCGAGTCAACCATGAGTTGGTGCGCCCACGCAGCGAGCCGCCTGTTGTGGTCCATCACGACGCCATCGCCGAAGGCGTCCATCCACGCGATGGCATCGGTGATCGCCATCCACGCACCCACATCGCGGGTCCCCTGCCAGCCGAACTCGAGGTCCATGCCCGCGCCGTAGTGGTGGCTGATCGAGGCCGGATGCGTCTGGCTCGCCCGCTCGGCGGAGGCATGAAGGAACGCACAGCCCTTCGGTGCGTACGCCCACTTGTGGAGGTTGCCGGTGTACCAATCGGCGCCCAACGCATCGAGTTCAAGCGGCACCATCCCCGGTGCATGCGCGCCGTCGATCATGACGGCGATGCCTCGGGCGTGGCACGCCTTGACGATCGCCTTGACCGGGACGACCAGTGCGGTGGGGCTCGTCACATGATCGACCAGGACGAGGCGTGTGCGCGTGGACAATGCCGTGGTCACGCGCTCGACGAGGTCCGCCCCGGACGGGACGGGAAGCGGAAGGGGAACTTCATGAATCACGACGCCATGCAGATCGCGCTCCCGCAAGAGGGCTTGCCGGACCGCCCCGTAGACATGGCTGGTCGTCACGACTTCGTCGCCGGGTTGCCACGCGATGTTCCGCAGGACCGCGGCGATGCCCGCCGTCGCGTTCTCCATGAGGCCAATCCGGTCAGGCGGTGCACCGAGCAGGCGCGCCAGCGCCTCCTTGGGGGCCCTCAGGAGGTCCGCCACGCCCCGACCCAGCCTCGCAATGGGTTGGGCCTCGATGTAGCGCCGATGCCGCTCAGCGGCCTCCGCGACCGCCAGGGGAAGGCTGCCGAACGACCCGTGGTTCAGAAGGACGACCGAGGGGTCCCAAAGCCACCCCCTGTCACTTCCGGGAAGCGGCGTGGGTGGAACTGGGGTGGTGTGACCCATACAGCGGGAAACCTACCGCAAGGCCTGTCACACCCCAGGGGCGAGATCGTTCCCTACCATATCCCGAACAAAAGTTCGGGTCCTCAAAGGGACCTGGCCGATGCACTCCTCCATGACCATCCTCACCCCCGACGAAGTTCAGGCCATGCGCAGTCGCGCAACCGCACCCCTGGTGCAGCTGGGCCCTGGAGGGGACTTCACGCGCTATGTGGTCGAGCAAGATGATGGCCTTGCCGTCATCAGCCACCGTCGGGCTCCACTCGCGCAGGCAGCCGAGTCGGTCGAGCAACCGTCGCTGCTCGATGAACCCTGCGTGGGCCTTGGACTTCGTCGCGGCGCAGCCGTGGTCAACGCCATCTTTGGTGCCCCGGCACCCACCCCCAACATCGACGCCGCGCCCGGTCCGCTGCGTGGCTGGCGCGGCGCCCTGCGTGTGGCGCTCCAGCCCCTCGACTGGCTCGACGAACTTCTCGGCCTCACGCGCATCGAACTCCCACTCCGATCGATTCCCGTCCTCATCTCCACTCGAACGCATGCCCCAGGAACCCACCATGAACCTCACTCCCAAGCAACTGCGCATCTACGAACTGGTCCGACAATGGCGGAACGACCGGGGCTATTCCCCAACGATGCAGGAGTTGGCCGACGAGCTCGGCGTCAGCAAGGTCACGGTGTTCGAGCATGTGCAGGCACTCGTGGAGAAGGGCGTGCTTTCCCGCAATCCGAACAAGGCGCGCTCTTTGGCCCTGACGGTCGATGATGGTTTGCCATCGATTCGCAGCGCTCCTTCCACTGATGCGTTGACCCTCCCGCTGCTCGGGCGCATCGCCGCGGGTCACCCGGTCGAGAAGTTCGAACAGGATGAGACCCTCAGTCTTGGCCAGGTCTTCGGGCCGGCGCGCGGCCGGCACAATGAGATGTTCGCCCTGCAGGTCGAAGGCATGAGCATGAAGGACGAAAGCATCCTCGACGGCGACTATGTGATCGTCGAGCGCCGTTCGACGGCGCGCAACGGCGATCGGGTGGTTGCCCTGCTTCCCAACGGCGAGACCACGCTCAAGACCTTCTTCCGCGAGCGGGATGGTCGCATCCGGCTCCAGCCTGCCAATCCTGAGTTCGAGCCGATCATCGTCGACGAGTGCCAGGTGCAGGGCATCGTGATCGGCGTCATGCGTCGTTACTGAGCATCGTCGACGACTGGCGACGCCCCGGCCGACGCTGCACGACCCCAAGGGCGAGTGGCGAGCGGCAGCCTGCCCGAGCCGAACGATCAGTCCCGCACCGACCGGCACGCTGCCATCATGGGATGGATGAAGGCGCGTGCCCGCTCATGCGCTGTGGCGGCGTCACCATCCATGGCCCGAACCAGGGCGCTGCCCACAATGGCGGCCTCCGCATGACGGGTCACCAGGCGCACATGCTCGGCCGTGGAGATGCCGAAGCCCACTGCAATGGGTAGGTCCGTCGCCGCTCGGAGCGCGGCCACCGTACCAGCGACATCGGGCGGCGCGTCGCTGGCCCCCGTCAGCCCCGCACGCGCCAGCGCGTAGACAAAGCCTCGGCAGCGACCCGTGATGGCCCGAATCCGCTCAGGCGTCGAGGTCGGTGCCACCAGCAGTGCAAGGCCCATGCCCAGCCGATCCACCTCGTGAAGCAGCTGATCGGCTGCGTCGACATCCATGTCCGGGACGATCAGCGCGTCGAACCCCGCGTCGTGGGCGTGCCGCACGAACTCAGTTCCGCCGTGGCGGTGGACGATGCTCATCGACACCATGGCGATGAGTCCGCAGCCCACGCTGGGTCGAATCCTCCCGATGGCCTGCATGGTGCTCCCAACGGTCGTCCCCGACCGAAGCGCCCGATCCATGCTGGCGGCGATGACCGGACCGTCAGCGATGGGATCGCTGAAGGGAAAGCCGACCTCGATGGCGGCTACCCCAAGCCCATCAAGGGCCACGATCGTGGCCACGGTGGCCTCGATGGACGGGGAGCCGGCCGTTACGAACGGCATCAGGCTGCCCTGGCTGGCCGCTCGATCCCGCTGAAGGCGTTGCGTGATGCGCTGCATGGGGCAAGGGTAGTAGCCCAGCTCGGATTCGAACCGAGGTCGTATCGATTATGAGTCGACTGCTCTGGACCGCTGAGCTACTGGGCCGGAATCCAACAAGGCCATCCTAGCGAACCCCTAGCGTGGACTTCCCCACCGTCGACTCGACTGGCCACCGCCGCTGGCTCCTTGCCGCGGGGCTCTACAACCTGGTCTGGGGTGGCGTGGTGGTGCTGCTGCCCGACCTCATCCCGCGCCTGGCCGGTCTGGAACCCTTCGTTGGCCCGGCCCGAGGGATCTGGCAGTGCTTGGGCATGGTGATCGGCGTCTTCGGTGTCGGTTACCTCTGCGCGAGCCTCGATCCGGTCCGCCACTGGCCGATCACCCTCGTTGGACTCCTGGGGAAGGTCTTCGGGCCCATCGGTTTCGTCTGGTGCGCTGCCCGCGGCGAGATCCCTTGGAGCTTCGGATGGACGATCCTGACCAACGATCTGCTCTGGTGGATCCCCTTTGGGCTTGTGCTGCGCGATGCATGGCGCAGCTCGACCCAGGACGATGTCCACCTGCCTGTCCTGACCCGTGGCGAGGCGATGGCGATCGCGGTCGACCAGCATGGGACGGACCTGATCGAGCTCAGTCGATCGCGGCGCCTGCTGGTCGTGTTCCTGCGTCACTTCGGCTGCACCTTCTGCCGAGAAGCGATTGCCGATCTTGTCCGAGGCGAGAGTGATCTGCGACGCCGCGGTGTGACGATCGTGGTCGTTCATATGGCGAGCGAGCCAGAGGCCGCAGGCTTCCTTGCGGCGAACGGGGCGGGTGACTGGCACAGGGTGAGCGACCCGCGTCGCCGCATCCATGCAGCGTTCGGACTCACCCGCGGTTCCTTCGCCGGGCTCTTCGGCCCCATGGTGTGGTGGCGAGGTACCCAGGCGTTGGCCAAGGGCCATGGCGCAGGTCAGCCTGTCGGCGATCCCCTGCAGATGCCGGGAGTGTTCGTGGTCCATCGTGGCCGGATCGAGGCCGAGTTCCGCCACCGCAGCGCGGGCGATCGTCCGGACTACGGCAGCATGGTCGAAGCGGCCGCGACATAACCCCGGCCGGGCGGTTGCAAGACTCGGCAGGAGGCGCCACACTACGGATGCGTGCTTTCCGCTGTCCTCATCCAGGTTCTGGTGTTTGTGCTCACGCTCGCTGCGGCGAGCGGGGCCATGCCCATGGCCAGCGAGCGATTCGACTCGAGTGCGATGGTCGAGTCGGATGGGTCCGCGCTGGTGCCGTCAAGCCGTGCGTACCGACTCTGCGCCACGGCGCCGGTTGCCCCCCGAGCGGCCTGCCGGAGCCTGACGGCTGGGCGCGTCGTCGGTTGGATTGACCAAGGTCGCGGGCCGATGCCTCCGCCGATGGCCTGAGTGCCGTCGCGCGTCGAGTCCCCGCACCGTCCGTCATCACGAGCCCGTGCATCCGTCGCTACGCGGCGTGGTCCACGATCACCGCAAAGGATCCATCATGGCCGTTCCCGTCATCAGCTCCCTCATGCGTTCGCTCTTCGGCACCCGCAACCAGCGCATGGTCAAGCGCTACCTGCGCATCGTCGACCAAGTGAACGCGCTTGAACCCTCCATCCGTGCCCTGACCGATGCGGAGTTGCGCGAGCGCACCGCGCAGTTCCGTGCGCGTGTGGCCAAGGGTGAGCATGCCATGTCCTTCCGTCACGAGGTCTTTGCCGTAGCACGCGAGGTCATGGACCGCTCGGTGGGGATCCGGAACATCCTGAATCCTGAGCTTGGCTTCGATGCATCGACCTTGCCCGACGAGGCCCGTGCGATGCTCGAGGCGGCGCGCTCAGAGGCCGCGCACCTTCCCGATGCACCGGCCGAGGGTGACCTGCTCGGCTGCGCGACCCCGACACCGGCGTGGCTGACGATGGACCTGCCCGTTGCGCTCTACGAGGCCGTGCGCGCGGTGCTGCCGATGTCCAAGCCGCCCTTCCGGGCACGCCCGTTCGATGTGCAGATCGTCGGTGCCATCGTCCTCTCCGAGGGCAAGATCGCCGAGATGAAGACCGGTGAAGGCAAGACGATCGTCGCCCCCTTGGCGAGCTATCTCGCCGCCGTGAGCGGTCATCAGGTCCATGTCGTCACGGTCAACGATTACCTGGTGCAGCGCGACCGCGACTGGACCTTCCCCTTCTTCCGGGCACTTGGCCTGAGGGCTGGCGCGATCCACCCCGTTCACATGCAGTCGACTGACGGGAAGCAGGACGCCTACCGGTGCGATGTCGTCTACGGCACCACCGCCGAGTTCGGCTTTGACTACCTGCGCGACAACATGAAGCAGCGCACCGAGGATCAGGTGCAGAAGCGGCGCGACTTCGTGATCGTCGACGAAGTCGACTCGATCCTCATCGATGAGGCGCGCACCCCGCTCATCATCAGTGGTCCTGCCTACAACAAGACCCCCCGGTACGACTTGGCCAATCGGCTCGCACGACACCTCGTGGAGCGCCAGCAGGCCTGGAACGAAGCTGACGAGGCCGTGTCGAAGGCTCGATCCCTGGCCGCCGGCCTCGAGGGTGACCTTCGCAACGTGCGTGACGCATCGCAGAAACCCGAACTGCGCAAGCGGCTCGACGAGACTCGGCGCTCGATCCCACAACTCGAGGCTGAGCGCGAACGCCATGCCCAGTACTACGAGGTCGAGCTCGACAAGAAACGCGCCACGATCACCAGTGCAGGCATCGCCGAGGCACAGCGCGTCTCGGGGATCGGTTCCTTCTATGTCGGCGAGAACATGGACATGCCGCACCTGCTGGAGCAGTCCGTTCGTGCGCACACGGTCTATCAGCGCGACCGGGACTACGTGATCGCCCCGGAGGATGGCGGTCAACTGGGTGTGGTGATCGTCGACCAGAACACCGGCCGCAAGATGGTGGGCCGCCAGTGGTCCGACGGCCTGCACCAGGCGGTCGAGGCGAAGGAAGGCGTGTCCATCAAGCAGGAAACGCAGACCATGGCCACGATCACGGTGCAGAACTACTTCAAGCTCTACAGCCATCGTGCAGGCATGACCGGGACCGCCGACACCGAGGCCGAGGAGTTCCATGAGATCTACCGGCTCGATGTCGTGAGCATCCCGACCAACCTGCCGATCGCCCGCGATGACCGTGATGACCAGGTCTATGTCAGCGTGAAGGACAAGTGGAGCGCGGTGATCGAGGAGATCCGCCATCACCATGACCTCGGTCGCCCCGTCCTGGTGGGCACGACCAGCGTGGAGAAGAGCGAGTATCTCGCTGCTGAGCTCCGCAAGCGTCACGGGATCCGGCACGAGGTGCTCAACGCCAAGCAGCACGAGCGCGAAGCCGAGATCATCGCCGGCGCCGGCCAGCTGGGTGCCGTCATGATCGCCACCAACATGGCAGGCCGCGGCACCGACATCAAGCTCGGTCGCATCGCGCGCGCCGACCTCATCGAGCATTGGAAGCGCCGCAACATCTGCCCGCGTGAAGCCACGGCCGAACAGACGGACGAGGCCGTCCTGGACCTGTGCTGGCGCCACCTTGCCGTGACGCAGGCCGGCGTCGAGCGTGCCGAGGCGGCATCGCTCCCGATGGACGAGATCCAACTGCGCACGCTGCGCGCGTGGGCCATCGAGCATGCCGGCATGGCCGAGGGCGATGCCGGCAAGGCCAAACCCTCGATGCTCATGCGGGCACTCGACGGCACGGGGGCGTTCCAACTCCATCGCCTTGGCTTCCATGCCACCGTGGAAGCGATGGGCGGGCTCCACATCGTCGGCACCGAGCGCCACGAGAGCCGTCGCATCGACAACCAGTTGCGCGGCCGTTCCGGGCGTCAGGGCGATGCCGGCTCGAGCCGCTTCCTGCTCTCGCTCGAGGACGACCTCATGAAGATGTTCGCCGGTCCGGCCACCCTGCGGGCGTTGAGCGTGCTCGGCATGCGCGAAGGCGATGCCATCGAGGCACCCATGCTGACCCGCGCGGTCGCCCGTGCACAGAAGAAGGTCGAAGAGCGCAACTTCCAGATGCGCAAGAGCATCCTCGAGTATGACGAACCGCTGAATGTCCAGCGCGGCAAGTTCTACGGCCTGCGCCAGCGCATCCTCGAGGGCAAGGACCTCCGGTCGATCGTGCTCGAGTCGGTTGACGCATCGGTCACCGATGCCGTGGTCACCTACCTCGATCCACTGCACGCACCGCGATGCGTGAGCGAATGGGTCCGGGAGCACTACGGTGTCCACATCGAGCCCGACCGCTTCCGCGGCAAGGACCGCGACGGCATGCTCCGAGCGGTCCGGACCGACACGCATGAGGAGGCACTTGCGTCGATCGACACGGCGCTCAACGAGTTCCTGCCCGATGAGGACGCGGAACACCTCGACCCTGCCCTCCTTCGGGAATGGGCCAAGAAGACCTGGGACTGCGACCTGACGGAAGCCTCCCTCAACGGTGGGCGCCGCGAGGTCCGCACCGAGCTCGAGGCAGCGATGCGTGCGCGATTCGATGCGATCGACACCGCGGCGCTCGAACCGATGGTGGCCAACGACTGGAGCCGCGCCGAACTCGCACGCTGGTGCAGCGCGAAGTGGAACCGCCCGGTGACCGCGTCGGATCTGGGCACATCCCCGGACCCGAAGGAAGTCTCGGCGACCCTGCAGCGGCTGGCCCGCTCGATCCATGCCGAGCGCGAAGTGAGCTTCGCCATCGATGCATGGATCGACCGTACGGCAGCCATGCTTGCAGCACAGCAGCCGGGGGCACTCGAGCACTTCTGCGCTTGGGCGCAAGAGAGGTATGGCGTGGACTGGACGCCTGCAACGCTGCCTTCCACCGACCCACGCGAGATCCGCGAGCGGCTGGTCACGATCGCGAGAGAGCGCACTTCAACGGATCCGAAGCATCGCGAGGAACTGACGAACTTCGAACAGATGGTGCTCGTGCAGGTCCTCGATGCGACCTGGAAGGACCACCTGCACGCCATGGATCAGCTGCGCGACGCGATCGGCTTCCGCAGCTTCAGCCAGAAGGACCCACGCATCGAGTTCAAGCGAGAGTCGAGCCGGCTCTACGCCGAGATGGAACTCGCTGCTCGCGACCGGGTCACCGACCTGGTCTTCAAGGGCCGACTGCAGTTGGCGACGCCACGCCCGGCGCAGGCGGAACCCGCAGCAACCGATGCAACCGCGCAGGCGACGGCGCCGCAGATCCCATCTGCACCGATCCATTCCGTATCGCGAAAGCCCGTCGAAGGTGCAGCGATCGTCGGTCGCAACGAACCTTGCCCGTGCGGCAGCGGCAAGAAGTACGGCAAGTGCTGCGGTACCCGACAGAAGACCGAGGCCTGAACGCGCGCACGGGTTGCCAATGGTGCGGACGGTTCCTATACTCCCCGCCCCAACGCCTCGTTAGCTCAGTTGGTAGAGCAGCTGACTCTTAATCAGCGGGTCCAAGGTTCGAGTCCTTGACGAGGCATTCCGCGCGCGCCGCTCATGAGCAGGCTCGCAGCACCGGCAACATCATCACGGCCAGAAGCACCAGCGCCAGCAGCACACGGTGCTGGCGTCGCACATGGTGCGCCACCGGCGGCTCGCGGAGGGGACTCCCGGCAATCCAATGTCCGCATCCCGGGCAGATGTCGGCGTTCTCCGCCACCGCCCGTCCGCAGTCAGGGCAGAATCCCGGCCGCGGCCGTCCGAGCCGTCGGATGTCCTCGTGTGACGGCCCCTCGTCGGGATCGATGCGATGTGCCATGCAGCGCTCCGGGTACGACAACGCCCCCAACCGGTTGAACGATCGAGGGCGTTTGAACGAGGCGGACGGGACTCGAACCCGCAACCACCGGCGTGACAGGCCGGTACTCTAACCAATTGAGCTACCACCCCTAACCAGCGCCGAAGCGCCCCACGACCATGGCTGGCCGTGGACGGAGAAGTGTAGCGGCTCCCGTCGGTTCGTCAACCTCACCATGCCGATCGACGCGACCATGCCGATGGCATCCATCTGGGTCGGCAGGTCACTTGGCATCGAGCCAACGAGGCCCCCAGTGACTCGAGACCAGGATCGGGACTCGCATGGGAATCGCCTGCTGCATGCACTCCCGGATCCAAGGCTCGACCGCGGGGACATCGGCCTCGGGCACCTCGAGCACCAGCTCGTCATGAATCTGCAGCAAGAGGCGTGAGCCTGCCGAGATCGCAGGCAGCCCACGATGCACTGCAACCATGGCGACCTTGATGAGGTCGGCCGCGCTCCCCTGCACCACGGTGTTCACGGCGATGCGCTGACCGAGTGCGCGCTCGTTGCCGTTGCGAGATTGAAGCTGGGGAACCGGTCGGCGCCGACCGAGGATGGTGGTCGACCAGCCTCGCGTGCGAGCATCGTCGATGCATTGCTGCAGGAACGACTCGAGGCCGGCAAAGCGGGCCTTGTAGTCCTGAATGATCTCCTTGGCACGCGCCTGACTGGTGCCGCTCCCCATGCGCCGCGCCAGGCCGTGCGGCGTGATGCCGTACACGATGCCGAAATTCACCATCTTGGCTGCGTTGCGCTGCTCTGGCGAAACCTGCGATGGGTCAATGCCGTTGACCTCGGCAGCGACGGCCGTGTGGATGTCCTGGCCACTGGCGAAGGCGGCGCAGAGTGCAGGATCACCCGAGAGGTGCGCAAGCACACGGAGCTCGACTTGCGAATAGTCGCAGGCCAGGAGGACATGCCCGGGGCTCGCCACGAAGGCGGCCCGGATCTCGCGCCCCACCGGCGTCCGGATCGGGATGTTCTGCAGGTTGGGATCGGAACTCGAGAGCCTGCCGGTCGCTGCGCCGGTCTGGTGGAACGACGCATGGACGCGGCCATCGCGGGGATCGATCGCCTGCTCGAGGGCAACGAGATACGTCCCGACGAGCTTGGTGAGCTGACGATGCTCCACGATCAGCTGGGGCAGCGGGCTGGTGACCGATGGATCCTCAGCGAGCGTCTCGAGCACCTCGGCATCCGTGCTGGCACCTGTCTTGGTGCGCTTGACGATCGGAAGGCCGAGCCCGGGCGTCGCAGCATCGGGGGCATTGAAGAGCACCGCAGCAAGTTGCTTGGGGCTGTCCGGATTGAATGGCCACGGTGCTGCGGTCGCGATGCGCGCACGCAGGTCGAGGATCAGTGCCTCGAGGCGGGCGCGCTGTCGCTGGAGTTCCGCACCCTCCACGCGGATCCCGTTCCACTCCATCTCGGCAAGGACGGCCACGAGCGGGAGCTCCACCTCGTCGTGCAAGCGGCGAAGCCCTTGCGCATCCAGTTCAGGCGCCATGGCCTGATGGAGCCTGAGGGTGAGGTCGGCATCGGTGGCTGCGTACGGCGCCGTCAGCGAAGCCTCCACCCGGTCCAGCGTGCGGCGGTGCGGCCCGGTGCCGGTGATCGCTTCCATCGAGAGCTTGCCCTGGCCCAGGCGCTGCATCGCCACATCACCCAGACCATGGGTGGAACGCTCGGGCTCGAGCAGGAAGCTCTCGACCATGGTGTCGGCCACCAGTCCGCGTACATCCACCCCATGCGAACGCAGCACCTGCAAGTCGAACTTGGCGTTGTGCGCGACCTTCCGGACTGCCGGATCCTCGAGCAAGGGGCGCAGGATCGCGATCGCCCCATGGTTGTCCAGGTGTGCCGAGGGATCAGTGCTGCGGGTGGGCACATAGACGGCGGTGCCCTGCTCCACGCTTGCGCTGAAGCCCACCATGCACGGGGTCCGGGGCGGCTCTTCGTCGGTCTCTGTATCGAAGGCGAGCACGGCACCCTTCAAGCATGACGATCGCGCAGCATCGACCCAGGACGCAAGCGACGGCGAGTCGAGCAGCATCGTCCATGAGCAACTCGCCTGTTGCTGCACCGGCGCAGGCGGTGGATCGCCGGAGAGGCCCGCGAAGAGCGTGCCTTCCGCGCTGTCTTCGTGCGCCCTGGCATGCGCAGCGGGACGAGCAGGTCCTGGAGCCGGTGCCGGCGCAGCATGGCCACCCGGGGGAACTGCCGCACCATGCTCACGCAGCCACGCCATCCACTCCTGGCGCAGGCGCCCAAATCCGAGCAGTTCAAGCAAGGCTCCGAGTGCGGCGGCATCGACCGCGATCGGGTCGAAGCGGCTCCGATCCAACGACCAGTCGAGCGAGCAGTCATCCTTGAGCCGAACCAACGCGCGCGCCAGCCCAAGCTGGTCGCGATTCGCCTGGATCGACTCCCGCCGCTTGGGCGTGAGCTCGTCAAGGTGGGCGAGCACACCCTCGATCGATCCGTACTGGACCACGAGCTGCGCCGCGGTCTTGGGTCCGATGCCGGGAACGCCGGGCACATTGTCGACCGAGTCCCCCATCAGGGCGAGCATGTCCACGACATGCTCGGGCCGCACGCCCTTGCTGTCGAAGAGGCCATCGGCCGTGAGCTCCGTGGCCGTCTGGACGTCGTACAACACGGTGGAGCCATCGAGCAACTGCGCCAGATCCTTGTCCTTGCTCGCGATGCGGATCGCCACCCCAGGATGCCCCCTGCGGACCGATCGCACGAGCGTGGCGATGACATCGTCGGCCTCGACGCGCTCTTGAGCGAGCACCGGTATGCGCAGGAGCCGCGCCAACTCAAGACACCGCTCGACCTGGCCGTCGAAGTCCTCGGGGGGTGGCTCCCGATGCGCCTTGTACTCCGGGTAGAGCTCGGAACGGAACGTCTCGGTGTCGCCGCTGGCATCGATCACCAGGGCAACATGCGAGCAGCCGCCATCCCGCACGAGCTTGAGCAGCATCTGGCAGAAGCCATAGACCATGTTGGTCGGCTCGTTCGTGACCGGACTGTTGAGCCCCCCACGGATCGCGTAGTACGCACGGAAGAACTGGGCGTGGCCATCGATGATGCAGAGTCGGTCGGCCACGTCAGCCTGCCTCGCCGGCAGCGTGCAGTTCACGCAGGCGGCCAAGCAGCGCCGGACCAGGCTCGGCACCTCGACGTGCCATCACGGCTCGTACGGTCTGTTCGAAACGGTCCCATCGGTAGCGGGCCATGCGTTCCGGGGTGAGCCACGCGAAGCGATCCACGCAGGCTGGCGGACGATCGCACGCGATCATGGCCCCGGTCCCGAACGACGAACCAGTCGGGATCGCGACCATGATCCCGACCTTGGCATGGTCGGCCACGATGCCCCCGTAGAACATGCGCCCCGTCCGCTCGACCGAGGACGAGGCCTCGAGCCGCGTGGTGACTTCGCCGTAGGTGTTGAGGAGGTTGCTGCCCGTTGCACCGGCGCCGATGTTGACCCACTCGCCAACCAGGCAGTCACCGAGATGGCCATCGTGCACCTTGTTGCTGTTGCCGTGGAAGATCACCGAACCGACCTCGCCGCCGACCTTGCATCGCGGGCCGATCACGGAGTTGGCCTTGATGACGGCGCGCTCGGCCACCCACGCACCTTCCAGCACCGCGCACGGCCCGACGAGCACCGCTCCTGGGCGCACCGTGGCGCCACCGGCGACCACGACGGCACCTTGGGTGGCATCGATGACCACACCGGGGCATACCGTTGCGCTTGGCGCAATCTGCACCGGATGGTCGCCGAGGTCAGCACGCCGACCGCCCGTGCTCGCGGCACCGTGTGCAATCAGGAGCTCAAGATCGCTCGCCAGGCTGCTCGGCAAGAGATCGAGCGTGGCCCACGGCGTGCTGGCCAGCGCACGGCCATCCAGTTCAGTCGATCGCGAACCCAGCGCCCCTGCACCGTTGACGTGATCGAGCAACTCAGAAGCCGTGCAGCGGGCCGCAACCACCACACCATCCTGGGTGATGGCCTCGCCTGACGAAAGCTCCCCGACCGCTCGCTGCACTGCGCGCGACAGCGTGCAGCAGCCGTTGATCGCCAGAAGGTCACCATCCACGGGACCATGGGACTTCGACTGCTCCTTGACCACATCTCGCACAGCCGGCGCCGCCACGATCGACGGCTCCACGCCCCACGCCAGTCGGATCCGCTCGACACCGGTCATCGCGCCAAGTCTGTGCTCGGCGCTCGAACGCAGGTCGTCCAGGGGCCCCATGCCACGGACCGGCGCATCGAACAACGCCACCGCCGGGCCGCGCCAGGTGGATCCATCGAATTGCATTGGTGCACTGTATGGCGACTAGACCCGTCGCGCGACACTGCCGACGGGCGGGAAACCCCACCATCGTTCGACTCGATCCAGCAAGAGACTCACTGGAATGCCGAGGAGTGCCGTAGCACACGCTGCCCAGAACGAGCCCAGCATGGCGGCCCCCACCTTGCCCACGATCCAGGGCACGGGGTCGCCCAGCCACCCACGGACCGTCCAACTGGCGAACCAACCGACTTGATGGATGAGCAGCAACACGCCAGCCAGCACGCCAACCGCCACGGGATTGCGCTTGAACACCACACCCCGAAGCGGAATGGCGGCAGAAGCCGCAAGGAGGCAACCAAGGGTGTTGGGGCCAACCACCACGATCGTGGCGCCGCCTGGCACGGGCGTCGGCGAGACCAGGTCATAGAGCAAGCCCATGCCAAGCGCACCCCACCATGCCGCCAACTTGCTGGCGTTGAAGCAGACGAACGCCAGGACCACAGGGAAGAGCCAGGGCCGGGCGCCACCGATCGTGAGCACCTGCAGGAACGCGCTATCCAGGAGCACGGCCACGAGCAACGCGGCGATGAAGACCGGGCTACGCATCGTTGTCCTGCCCCGTCGCCTTGATCGTGACCTCGGCCAAGGTCCCCACATCGATCGCCGGCAAGACGATGGCCCGCCCGCGCAGGGGCTGCTGGTCCTTGCGGACCACCTCGACCACCGAGCCGAGCACCATGCCCTGCGCGCCCTTGGGCCAACTTGAGTCACGAAGCCGAACGAGCATGCCCGGCAGGACGCCACCATCCAGGGGCACATCGCAGGCCAACCGCTGGCCGCCGATCGCCTCCAACTGCACGGGCAGGCGGCGGCCCTTTCCAGCCTCATCGATCACGATCGAGGCGTCGATGCGTCCAAGCCCGCCATGACCGATCGGCACGAGCGTGCAGGTCAGCCGACCGGGGGCTGGGCCGACCCGACCGGCGAGCAGATCGCCCCGCACCATGGCGACATCACCGGCTGCCACGCCGAGCGCCGTGCCGGTCATGAGTTGCACAACACCCTGGCTCGAGGCGGGAACGGACATGCCCACAGCAGCGTCCACCAGACGCCACGCGCCGGAGGGATCGGCACGGCGAATGGCACCAAACTGATCGAGCTTGCGCTCCAGTTCGACGACTTCCTGACGGGCGGCGTGCCACTGGCTGCGGTAGGTATCACGCTCGCGAAGGAGCTCGCGCATCACCGGATCGAGAGGCCCCCGAGCATGATGGGGTGGCCGAAGCCACTCTCGCACGACTTGGAGCACATGCGCCGGAGGATTCAGGAGGGCCGTCATCACGCTGGACACATCACCCAGCACCCCACCCATGATCCTGGTCGGCAGAACCGACACGACCAAGGCCAGGACCACCGCGATGGTGAAGGGGCGATCAGCGATCCTCATCGAGCCTCCCATCCGTGATCATGCCGGCATGGACTGGTTGGGTGAGGCAGTGCCGGGCCGTACCGAGGCCGGCACTGGCGCGAGCCAACCGATCAGAAGTCGACGACGTCGCTCTCGAGCGTGTCCTTGTATGCCTCGAGGTTCTCCAGGTAGATGCTGGTCCCCTGCGCCACGCAGGTCAGCGGATCGTTGGCGACACGGGTCTCAAGGCCGGTGGACTGACTGATCACGCGATCGATGTTGCGCAGGAGCGCGCCACCGCCAGCCAGCACGATGCCGTTGTTCACCAGGTCGGCCGCGAGTTCAGGTGCCGCCTGCTCGAGCGTGTCCTTGCAGGCCTTGATGATCGCCGTGACTGGCGGCGTGAGTGCTTGGCGAATCTCGACGCTGTTGATGGTCGCCCTGCGCGGCATGCCCGTGACCGTGTCGCGACCGCGGACTTCCATTTCGAGTTCCTGCGCAAGCGTTCCGGCGGAACCGATCTCGATCTTGACGCGCTCGGCTGATTGTTCACCGATGATCAGGCCGTGGACATTGCGCATGTGATCGACGATTGCCTCATCGAAGTCGTCGCCGGCCACGCGCACGCTGACGCAGTGCGCAATGTCAGCAAGGCTCATGATGGCCACATCGGTCGTACCACCGCCGATGTCCACGATCATGCTCGCGGTCGGATCACCGATGGGCAGGCCTGCACCGATGCCGGCAGCCATCGGTTCCTCGACGAGGTAGACGCGGCGGGCACCCGCACGCTCGGCGCTGTCGAGCACCGCGCGCTTCTCGACGGCGGTGATGCCTGAGGGGATCGAGATGACCACCCGTGGACCGAAGAAGCGATTGGGCCCGTTCACCTTGCGGATGAAGTACGCGAGCATCGCCTCGGTGATCTCGAAGTCGCTGATGACGCCTTCCTTCAGCGGTCGGATCGCAGAGATGGTTCCCGGCGTCTTGCCCAGCATCTCCTTGGCGGCGAAGCCCACGGCGCGACCATCGTTGAGCACCTTGTTGGTGCCCTTTCGAACGGCCACGACGGAGGGTTCATTCAGGACGATTCCCTGGCCCTTCACGCAGACGAGCGTGTTGCAGGTACCGAGGTCGATCCCCATATCGACGCTGAACAGGCCTAGGAACTTTTCGAGCAGCATGACTTCCTCCTTGAATGCGATGCACGCTGTCGTGCACCGGTGCTGCGCTTTCGCTACCGCCAGCCGTGGCGGTCAGAGCCCGAGCATGAACGAGCCTGAGGTCTCCTGATTGCGCATCGCGATGATAACGACCCCTGCAAGCAATGCAAGCACCGCGGTCGCCATCAGGACGGTGTAGATGTTCAAGCCGGCTGGTCGGGTTGCCTTGGGGTTCGCCATGGCTTCACTCCCCCTTGCGCGCCACGGCGCGCTGACCGGCGCGGACCTCACCTCGGCCTGAGGCATCCTCGAGCTCGACGATGCCCACGGCCCGGTTCACATCGACCCGGATGATGCGCAGATTGCCCACGAAGGTCGCGCCGTCGCCGATCATCAGGGTCCAGCCTTGGCGGACGCCGCTGGACGACCCAGCGTCGATTTCGGCATAAATGGCCTCTTCGGTCCGACGAACATCGATGATGCGGGCCACGAGGTTGCGGTCGGCGACAACGCGCTCGGCCTCTCCGGCGGCACCCAAGGCGGCAGCCGGACCGGCTTGGGCGGCTGGCGAGGCGGCGCGGACATCGGCTTGGCTCTTGAGTTCCATCAGCTTCTGGACCTCTTCCTCAAGGTCGCGGCGGGCCTGGACGGCATTCTCGTACTTGCTGGTCAGCGAGGCGAGCTCGCCCTCGGCTGCCGCCAGTTCACTGCGAGCCTGGACTTCCTTGGACCGGGCATCCGTGAGCTGGTCGGTGAGCTTCTTGACCAGCTCGACCTTCTCCTTGTCGCTTGATGAAAGGAGGTCCAATCCAGCCTGGAACCTGGCCTGGGCGACTTGGGAGTTGGCGATTTCGGTCTCGAGCGTTCGGACGCGGGCAACCTTGTCTGCGAGTTCGGACTGCATCGCCGAACGCTCGCCCTCGAGCTCCTTGATCCGGACTTGGAGGTCGGTCTCCAGGCGCGCCGCTGCGCTCTGCGCGGTCTGCAGCGAGGCATTCACCGAAGCCAACTCCGACTTGGCTGACTCAGCCTCGCCCTTGTAGGTGGCCTGGTTGGCACTCTGGGTCACGACCAGCGGCACCAGAGCCACCGAGAGCAGCGCGACGAGGACGACGAACACTTTGGAAAGGATGTGCACGGGGGCGTCTCTGGGGTGCGTGGGGCGAACGGGGCAACTTGGCTGCCGCGGAACCCGGTGAGGGTACGCCACCGCACGGCTTCGTGTCAATCGGTCGCGAGCCCACCAGAAGTCGAATCTTGGGGCGTGCAGCGCAGGATCGCCTGTGCCGCAGCGAGCTGGACAAGCGCGTTGGGATCGCGCAGCAAGGGAGCGATCGATGCCGCATCGGAGGGCAGCCCCCCGGTCCCCAGGGTGGCTGCGGCCTGCGCTCGGACCATCGGCATGCGGCTGGTCAGGAGCATGCGGGCCATGGCCAGGATCTCGGGGGTTCGTGCCGAACCCATCTTGATCGCGGCCTCCCCGGCCAGGAGTCGCACTTCGGCCGGGCGCTCGGTTCGACCGCGCGCGGCAACGATGCCAAGGAGCATCGCCTCGGATGACTGGTCCTTCACATTGCCAAGGATCTGCGCCCCCAAGCACGACAGTTCCGCCTGCTCACCGGGCGCCAGCAAGGCGGCACGCACGGGATCAAGTTGCGATCGGTCGCCGAGCTTGGCGAGCGCCTCGGCCGTCTGGAGGTCGACGATGCGCGCGCGCATTGGATTGGAGTCGTCGGTGGGTCGCTGCAAGGCGTCTCGAAGGACCTGGATCGCACTCGGATTGCCGAGTTCCCCAAGAACGAAGATGGCGATGCCGCGGATCGTCAGGTCCTTCGCGCCCGACATGCCGGCGAGTGGGGATTGGTCGGGTTGCTGGCCGAGCCGCTGCAGCGCGAAGATCGCACCGGCGCGGACGGCAAGGTTGTTGTCCTGCAGCAGTGGCTTGACGGCCGGCGCGAACAGGGCCAGGCGCGCTCGGCCCACCGACATGCACGCGGAAAAGCGCACCGCGGGATTCGGGTCGGCCAGGAGCGCACCGACCTGCTTCTTCAGCGTGGCTGGATCAAGGGTCAGCGCCTCGACCGCGTTGGAACGGAACTGTGGGTAGTCAGCGGCACACGCGGAGGTGAGGATCACGAGCGCCGCATCACGAATGCTCGTGCCCTCCGGGGCGGTGAAGGCCGGCTGTGCCGCGTGCACCGTGCTGGGCATGGTCGGATCCGGCGTGACGCTGAGCGATCGGGTGCTCCAGGTGCCGGAGACGGCGCTCGACTCCTCGGCGCCGCTGCTGCAACCAGCCAAGGCGATGAGCATCATGGACGCCGCCAGTCCAACCCAGCGACGCTCCACAGGAGCGGCAAGCACGCACATCAGGACGAGGCTCATGGCCGGGAGGATATCCCCCACCGTCATGACGAGCGTGCTGCGTCCATCGAGCGTTGGCGTCGCGACGAGCATGCCCGCGGACTGCGGTGCCAGCCGATCGATCACGCGGCCGCAGGAGTCGATCCACGACGACTCGCCGGTGTTCGCGACACGGACCATGGGCATCCTGCACTCGATGCATCGCCAGCGCGCCATCATCTCGTGATGCCGTCGTCCCGCATCGCTCGTGCCGAACCAGCCATCGTTGGAGAGATTGACGATGCACGCTGCCGGAACCGGATCGCGCACCATGCGCCGGACCACATGGGAGACCGTGTCCTCGAAACAGATGGGCGTCGCGATGCGGAGATCGGTCCCCGGCCATGCCATGTTCCGGGGCCGATCACCGGCCTGCATGTCGAAGCTCATGCCGGCGGCCCCCAGCGCGAGCAACCGATCCTCAAGCCAGTCCCAGGCGCTGATGTAGGGCATGCGTTCGCCGAACGGCGTGAGGTAGGCCTTGTCGTAGCGGTCCTTCACGGCGCCATCGTCGACCATGTACGCGGCGTTGAATTGACGATCCCAACCCCAGCGGGTTCCATCCTCGCGAAGCCCATCGAACGCCGGGCTCCCCACGAGGATCGGCCCTGCCACCCGACTGAGTTCGAGGACCGGCTCGACGAACCGGTCGCCGGGCCATGCCTGGGCACGCGCCACGGTCGCCACGGTCTCTGGATCGAGTCCGAAGCCCGGCACCGAAGTCTCCGGCCAAACGAGCAGCGTGGGCGGCTCGGTGGCCGATGAGGCCTTCGATCGAAGTGCCAGGACGGCCTGCGCCGAGAGGTCCAGCGCCTGCTGCATGTCCTTGACCTGCTGCTCAGGAGTCCAGCGGATCTTGTTGCTCGTCAGGACATCGGTCTGGACGGCCGCGATGCGCACCCGGGATGCATCAGGCGTGGTGGCGACGCGATAGGCGCCCCACACCGTCGTCAGGCTGACGAGCGCAATGGAGATCGCGGCCGGCATCCGCCAGAAACCGGCAACCGGAGCACCGTTGGCGCCCCGACCTGCGCACCCGCGGACGATGGTCTCCCCAACGATGGCCAGCATGAGGCTGATGAGGCCTACGCCGAGAAGGTCGGCCGATTGTGCCGGGAGCGTGGCATCGATCCACGCATGGCCTGACTGGAACCAGGCGTAGCCATCCCAGATCGGCCGTGATCTGGCCCACTCGATGCCAACGAGGGCAAGCGGGAAGCCAAGCCAAGTCAGGCGTTCGCCAAGGCTGGTGCGCAGCCGGGCGGCCAGGACGGGCACGAGTGCCGACCACATGGCCATGTACGCGATGAGCACGACGCAGCCGACGGTGGTGACTTGGTGCAGCCAGCCCTCGAGGATGATCCAGCATGGCAGCCAGCCGATCCAGCCGGCCACCAGTCTCTTCCACCACCGCATGGATCCGGTGGCTGCATGAGCGTGGCAGGCCAGCGCGGGGATGGACCACCACCATCCCATCTGGGAGAAGGGCAAGGCGAAGAGGAGCCCGGCTGCGAGCGACCAGCATGCCACGGCAACCATCGGACGTGGGGTGCTCATGCGCGGAGTTCCAGCCTTGGCGTGCGCAGCGTGCGCATCAGCCGGCAAAGTCGATGAGGCGGGCGATCTCGCTGCGGAGCGTGCTGCGATGCACGATCCGGTCGATGAAGCCGGCGTTCAGGAGGAATTCCGAGGTCTGGAAGCCGTCGGGCAGGTCCTGACGGATCGTCTGCTTGATCACGCGCGGGCCTGCAAAGCCGATGAGCGCCTTGGGCTCGGCGATGATGACATCGCCGAGCATGGCAAAGCTCGCGGTCACGCCCCCGGTGGTCGGATCGGTCAACACGCTGATGAAGAGCCCACCGGCCTCGTCGAGGCGGGCGAGTGCGGCGCTCGTCTTGGCCATCTGCATGAGCGAGAGGCCGGACTCCTGCATGCGCGCGCCACCAGAACATGACACGATGATCAGCGGCAGACCGTGCTCGAGCGCGTGAAGCGTGGCTCGGGTGATCTTCTCGCCGACCACACTGCCCATGCTGCCCGCGAGGAACGAGAAGTCCATGACGCAGACCACGACCTTGCGGCCCTTCACGAAGCCGGTTCCCGAGATCAGGCCCTCCGGCTGGCCGCTTGAGTGCTGCGCCGCCTTGATGCGGTCCGGGTAGGGCTTCATGTCAACGAACCCCAGCGGGTCGTTTGCCGTGAGGTCGGCATCCATGGGCTCGAAACTGCCTTCGTCGAGCAGTTGCGCGACGCGCTGGCTGCCGGAGATGCGCATGTGCAGATCGCACTTGGGGCAGACCATCAGGTTCGCCTCGAGTGCCTTGCGGAAGAGCGTCTCGCCGCAGCCATCGCACTGGGTCCAGAGGCCCTCGGGCACGGCGCGCTTGTCGCCAAGACCCTCTTCCTCCCAGGTGCGTTCACGCGATGCGGATGTCGACTGCTCTGCCACGATGACCTCCGTGTGGCCCGGATTCTAGCGTGGACCGACCGTCTCCCGGTTGCGACGACCGCTCAGTCCAGCATGGCACCGATGGCGGTGGCGTAGTCGTTGCTGCCGAAGATCGCGCTCGCGGAGACCAGCAGCGTGCAGCCGGCCGCACGACATGCATCGGCGTTCAGGGGTGAGACGCCGCCATCGATCTCGATCGGCCCCTGCCAGCCCGCCCGGCGCAGCAGCCTGACCTTGTCGAGCACCTCGGGAATGAACGCCTGGCCGCTGTATCCCGGATGGACACTCATGATCAGGATGAAGTCGGCTGCCTCGAGCAAGCCGGCATCGAGCGCATGCTCGACGGGTGTTGCGGGATTGAAGGCCAGCCCGGCCTTCATGCCCAGCGATCGCGAGCGCTCGGCGCACTCGCGCGGGTCGTCCCGGGCCTCCACATGGACCGTGCACCAATCGGCACCGGCCTTGGCGAAGGGCTCGATGAACGAGAGCGGGCGCTGCACCATGAGGTGCACATCAACGGGTGCCCGTGGCGCCGCACGTCGGACCGCAGCGCAGACCGCGGGCCCCATGGACAGGTTTGGCACGAAGTGGCCGTCCATCACATCGACATGGACGAACCCAGCACCTGCACCGAGCGCAGCGGCGATCTCCTTGCCCAGCTCGGCGAAGTCAGCACTGAGGATCGAGGCTCCGACCGCGACCCCGGAGGGGAACGCGAGCCGGCCGGGGCTCACTGGCCAACCTTGGCCGACGCGCCCTTGGCCTGCGACTGCTTGTACGCATCGAGGTCGGTCTTCAAGAACGGTTTCTGCTCGGGCGAGGCCTGGCGCCACGCCTTGTTCTGCAGGTCCACCGCAACCTCGAACTTGCCGGCAGCGGCGGCCACGCGTGCAGCGGACACGAGCACATCGGTCTTGGTACCACCCGAGGCCATCGCACCATCGATCATCACTTGGGCGGACTCGAGATCGTGCTGCTGCAGGCGAGGATCCTGCGCGATGAACACAGCGAACTCCGCGAGCGCGACCGGGCTCGAGGAGAGCTTGCCGGCGGCTTCGGAAGCCCAAGCCTTCGCGGCAGCGGCATCCATCTGCTGGTCGGCGAGCATTCGGTACTTGGCTTCCATCGCATCGACGAAGATCTCGGGCTTCAGCGCGATGCAATCGTCGATGTGCCTGGATGCTTCGCGCCAGTTCTTCTTCTTGGCGGCGTTGCGGGCGGCCTCGAGATATTGCTCGCCCTTGGGCGACAGCTCAGGGTCGAAACGCCCGGACAGGCACTTGCGGACGGCGGATTCGAAGCCGTCGTCCGTCGGGTGGCCGATCCACGCGACCTTCCCGTTGGTGCAGACGAATGCAGTCGGGATGCCCTTCTGGCCGGAAGCCTCCATCCACCTCCGGCTGACGCCGTCACCCGCCCAGCCCACGTTGTAGGTCATGCGCGAGCCCATCTTCTTGATGAACGGGTCGACCTTGCCCTTGTCCTCGGTGGAATCGATGCTGACCCCGAGCACCCGAAGACCACGCCAGGCGTTGGCCTTGGCGACCTCGTTGATGTGGGGGATCGCCTTCACGCACGGACCGCACCAGGTGGCCCAGAACTCGACGACGGTGACCTTGGCGTCGGTGAGGTTGGCCATGGAGCCCTGCATCATCTCGATGTTGTCGAGACTGGGCATGGCCGAGCCGACCGTGAGCTTCTCGGGTTCCTGTGCAGCAGCGAACAAGGTTGCGACACAGGTGAACGCGGCAATCGTGTGGGTCAGCATGGCGACAGATCCTTTGCGTTGAGTATAGACCGGAGTCGGGCGAAGTCAGGCATCCTGAAGTGCAGCGAGGCAAGCAAATGGCTTTCCTTCGAGCATCTCGAGGCTGGCCCCCCCACCGGTCGAGATGTGGGTGAATGCGTCGGCCAGCCCCGCCTGATCCACGGCACTGGCGGTGTCGCCACCCCCCGCCACCGATGTGCAGCCGTTCTTCGTGGCTTGCGCGACCGCGTTCGCCAGCCCGAAGGTGCCCGTGTTGAACGGCTCGGTCTCGAAGGCACCCATGGGACCATTCCAGACGATGGTCTTGGCAGACCGCACCGCAGCAGCGTATGACGCGAGCGTCGCGGGACCGATGTCCAGGCCCATGAGGTCCTCGGGGATCGCGCCCGTGACGACCTTGGTCGCGGTGCCTGCCTTGAGTTCCGCGCCACAGACATGATCGATCGGCAGGAGCAACGCGGTGCCACGCTCCTTCGCCAGGCCAAGGATGGTTCGTGCTTGCCCGACCATGTCCTGTTGGACCAGGCTTCGGCCGACACCGACCCCTTGCGCGAGCAGGAATGTGTAGGCCATCGCTCCACCAACCAGGATCGTGTCGACGCGCCCGCACAGGTTGGTGAGCGCAGCGATCTTGTCGCTCACCTTGGCGCCCCCGATGATCGCGACGAACGGCCGCTTCGGATGCTCGAGGACACCCTGCAGGTAGTTCAACTCCCGCTCAAGGAGGAGGCCCGCCACGCACGGCTTGGGGGCCATGGCGCGGGGCAATGCATCCATGCTGGCATCGGTGCGATGGGAGCAACCGAAGGCATCGTTGACATAGGCATCCGCATACGCCGCGAGCTTGGCAGCAAACGCAGGGTCGCCCTTCTTCTCGCCCTTCTCGAACCGTAGGTTCTCCAGCAGCAGGACCTGCCGAGGCTTGAGCGCAGCGGCGGCGGCGGCCGACTCGGGCGAGGTCGGGAGCAAGCCCGCCATCTGGACCGGGCCATCCATGTGCCCAGCGAGCAGCCGGTCGAGCAGGTCGCGCACGGGGCGTGCACTGTCCGATGCCTCAAACCCCGTGCCATCCGGACGACCGAGGTGACTGGCCACCACGACCGAACCGCCTCGATCGAGCACGCTCAGGATGGTGGGCACGGTCAGTCGCACGCGGCGGTCGTCGGTGATGTGTCCATCGTCGTCCATGGGCACATTGAAGTCGGCGCGGATGAACACGCGCTTGCCGGTCACATCAAGGTCACGGATGGTCTTCTTTGGCATTGGCTTGGCTCCGGGCAACAGAAGGTACCGTCCGCGAATGGCTGAAGGCCGCGTCATCGTGGTGATGGGTCCGACTGCCAGCGGCAAGAGCGCGCTGGCGCTCGCGCTGGCCCGCGCCGCCGGCTCGAGCGCCCAACTCATCAGCGCCGACAGCATGCAGGTCTACCGTGGCATGGACATCGGCACGGCCAAGCCGACCGCCGCCGAGCGGGCCGAGGTGGTCCACCATGGGCTGGACCTCGTCGATCCCTCGCACGACGGATTCACGGTCGAGGACTGGATCGAGCACGCCAAGGATGCGCTCACCGGGCTCCACGCCCAGCGCGGCGTGGCCATCGTGGTCGGTGGCACGAATCTCTATGTGAAGGCACTGCTGGAGGGCCTGTTTGACGGTCCTCCGGCCGATCCTGCGCTGCGTGAGGAACTCGCCTCGTGGGATCTCGATGCCCTGCGCAACGAACTCATGCGCATCGATCCCGTCGCTGCAGGGCGGATTCATCGCAACGATCGTCGCCGCACGATCCGCGCGATCGAGGTCCAGCGGGCGACCGGTACGCCCATCAGCGTGCTGCAGGCACAGTGGCGTGATCGACCGACCGCCCTGCCGGCGGGGTGGTCGCTCATCGGCCTGACCATGGGCGTCGAGGCCAACAACCGCCGCATCAATGCCCGGGTGCGCAGCATGCGAGCGATGGGCCTGGTCGACGAGGTCCGCTCGCTGGTCGCCTCCGGGGGGTTCGGTGCGCAGGCCGCCACGGCCGTGGGATACCGAGAACTCCTCGCGCACCTGCGTGGAGCATCGAGCGAGGACGATGCCTTCGAGGCCATCAAGATCGCCACGCGCCAGCTGGCAAAGCAGCAACGGACCTGGCTGAAACGCTTCGTGGACACGCCCGGATCGACCTGGATCGATGCCGGCGATGGGCTCACGGAGGAGCGCATGGCCGAGATCGCAAAAATATCTTTCGCGTGAAACGCTGGAGAAACAGGGCGCAAATGGCCGACGGCCCCTGCAACACGGTCACTCCCCGAGCCGTTGGTCGTTGACACCGCCTTCATGTTCTCCGTATCACTCCGCCCCCAACGATGGCCAGAGCACGCACCTCCTCATCGAAGCGCACCGGTTCCCGCCGCCGGGATGCCGGGCCCACGCCGACCCCCAAGGGCGCGTACCAGCTGGTGATCGTCGAGAGCCCCGCGAAGGCCAAGACCATCGAGAAGTACCTCGGTCCCGGCTTCGTGGTGAAGGCGTCCATCGGCCACATCCGCGACCTGCCCAAGAAGCCACCCAAGGGCGAGAAGCAGCCCGTACCCGGGGTCGATCTCGACCATGACTTCGCCCCCACCTACGAGATCGATGACGACAAGACCCGCACCGTGTCGGAACTGCGGCGGCTGGCCAAGAGTGCCACCGAAGTCTGGTTCGCCACCGACCTGGACCGCGAGGGCGAGGCCATCGCGTGGCACCTTACGCAGGTGCTCGGCGTCGAGCCTGCTCAAGCCAAGCGTGTCGTCTTCGATGCCATCACCAGGAGCGAGGTGCAGCGCGCCTTTCAGTCTCCACGCGCGATCAACATGGATCGCGTCGATGCGCAGCAGGCGCGTCGCATCGTCGACCGCATCGTGGGATACCAGGTCTCGCCGATCCTCTGGAAGAAGGTCGCCGGCGGCCTGAGTGCCGGCCGGGTCCAGAGCGTGGCCACCCGCATCGTGGTCGAGCGTGAACAGGAGATCCGGGCCTTCACCCCGAGTGAATCGTGGGAACTTTCAGCCTGCATGACCTTCGAGGTCGAGTCGGCCGTCGGCCTGCACGGTGAATGGGCCACCTTCCTGGCTCGCCGGGATGAACGCGGCCGTGCGCCGCTCGTCCGTGACCGCATGGCATGGCTCGCGGAGCACACGGCGCTGTCGTGCGAGCTCATCGAGGTCGGTGGCAAGCCGCTGCGCATCGAAGCCCCGAACACGAGCGATGCCGATCTTGCGCCCGATGCCCGCGCGGCGGCCGAGGCCGCCGGCTTGATCGATCTGCGCATCGACCGCTCCAGCGAGGACGCGGCCAAGGGACGCGCCCAGAAGCTCGTTCGCATCGTGGGTCAGCCCGATCCGGCAGCGCGCTACCGCGTCGAGTCGATCGATGTCACCCGCACGCGCTCCAAGCCATACCCACCCTTCATCACCAGCACCCTGCAACAAGCAGCGAGTGGCCGACTGGGCATGTCGACCGATCGCACCATGCGCGTTGCCCAGCAACTCTATGAGGGCATCGATCTTCCCGGCGAGGGCCGCGTCGGCCTGATCACCTACATGCGTACCGACTCGACGCATCTGTCGCGCGAAGCGATCGACATGGCCCGCCGATACCTCAAGGATCGTCATGGTGATCGCTATGTCCCCGATACACCGCGCTTCTATGCCAGCAGCAACGAGGGGGCGCAGGAGGCCCACGAGGCGATCCGTCCGACCGATGCCTTCCGGGAGCCCGATCGCATCGCGGGCGCGCTGACTGACGAGCAGCTCAAGCTCTACCGGCTGATCTGGTCGTGCTTCGTCGCATGCCAATCGACCGATGCCGAGTGGGACTCGACGGCGGTGCGCATGCGCCGATCCGACCGCGACACCGGTGCGGTCTTCAAGGCCAACGGACGCGTCCTTCGCTTCGACGGCTTCTACAGGATCAACGGACTGCCGAAGGACGACGGCGATCAGGTCCTGCCGCCCTTCGAGAAGGGCGCGATGCTTGCCCCGTTCGACATCGAGCCACGCCAGCGCTTCCAGGCGCTGCCGCCGCGCTATTCGGAAGCGACGCTCGTCAAGAAGCTCGAAGAGGAAGGCATCGGCCGGCCTTCGACCTACGCCAGCACGATCAACACGATCGAGGATCGCGGCTATGTGGAGCAGCAGGACCGGCGCTTCTACGCGACGGCGCTCGGCGAGGCGGTCACCGAGTTCCTGAAGGCAGGCTTCAAGGACCAGTTCATCGAACTCGGCTACACCCGGGGCATCGAGCGCGAACTCGACGAGGTGGCGCAGGGGAACGAACACTGGACGGACCTCCTCCACCGCTTCCACGATGAGCTCAAGCCGCTCCTGAGGACCGCAGCGAAGGCCGACCATGTGAAGGCCGCAACGCGCCCTTCGCCGTATGCCTGCCCGGTGTGCAGTCGTCGGCTCGAGTACCGCCTTGGCCGCACGGGTGAGTTCCTCTCCTGCAGCGGCTACAACGAGAGGATCCGAGACCCCGCCGCGGCCGCCAAGCCAGCGAAGAAGGCCTCGTCGAAGGCCAAGCGGAGACCGCCGAAGCTGGTGCCAGCGTGCTCGTTCGCCTCACCCTGCAATCGCCGAGGCGAACCGATCTTGGCCGAGCAACTCGACCTGCTCTCTCCGGCGGGCGTACCCATGGTCAAGCGCACGGGGCGGTTTGGCGACTTCCTGGTCGAGGACAAGCCGCGACCGGTCAAGCGCAAGGGCAAGAAGGCAGCCGAGCTTCCGACCGAGCCGCCGCCCTTCATCCTGAACCTCGATCGCAAGGGTGGACTGAAGTTCCCCTCGCCACCTCCTGTTGTGACCGACATCCCCTGCCCCAAGTGCGGCGCCGTCATGAACCTGCGTGATGGCAAGCGTGGTCCGTGGCTGGGCTGCAGCAACTTCCCCAAGTGCCGTGGCCGCGAAGCCTTCGCGAAGCTGCCCGATGAGAAGCGCAAGGCGCTCGAGATCGCGCTCGAGGAGCACATGCGTGGCCAGACCAAGCTCTCGCTGACGCGTCGCGATGGCGTGACCCCAGTCCCCGAGGGAACGCCACTGTCGGCACTCGCCATGGATGGCGGCGTCGCCACGCTGCCGGCCTGGACCGGGTAAGCACGCGCCCTCCGGCCGCCTCGGCACGCGTCCACAACGCTCACTCGCGCTCGTCCTCCCCCTGGGGTCCTTGCTGCGCGGACGCGCGCGACACGAGATCGCCCCGCGCTCGCGGTCAGTTCGCCGCGGTTCCCTGGCGCGGGCTCTTGGGCAGATAGAACATCAAGAGCATCATCAGGCAGAAGAGCGCGGCCCACATGGGCACCGTGAACATGGCCTTGTAGTCCTGCACGCCGTTGACCTTGGTGATGTCCGAGACCGCGCTGGCGATCTTGCTGCCGACGATGATGCCGATCCCGATGATGACGAGGTTGAAGAGACTCTGCGCACTGGCCCGGACATCGCCGCTGGTTTCCTCGTCGACGATCATGAAGGCGACGAAGATGAAGCAGCCAAAGCAGAGGCCGTGCAGCGCGATCCCGGGGATCACGAAGGCCATCGGGCTCATGCCGGCACCTTCGGCCATGCCCGGACCGTACGCAAACAGGAACATGCGCACGGCGTACGACGCCAGACCGATCGACAGGAGCGTCTTGCGGCTGTAAGTCGCCGCGAGGGCCGGGATGAAGGCGAGCACGACGATCTCGCTCATCTGGCCGATCGTCATGAGGCCGCCGCCACCGACGCCGAAGATCGAGTTCACGATCGTGCTGAAGCCATCCTCGGCATCACCCTGCAAGCCGCCGACGAAACCGCTGGTGTGCACGAAGTAGAACTGGTGGATGCAGCTCACGGGGACCGCGAGCATGAACAGGGTGACGAGCGGCGCCAGACGAACCTGCTGGATCGCCTCGCGGATGGCACTTTTCTGCAGGCCCGGCTGCGGCGGGGTGCTGGGAAGGACGAGCAGGCAGTAGAGCCCCATCGCCACCCCAAGGATGCCGGAGAGTCTGAACGCATCCGCCATGCCCGCGTAGTGCGCGGCATCGGTCGTGGCCTTGGCGGCGGCGGCGTCGAGCCCGGCGATCGCCTCGGCACCCGGAGTATGCATGCGCAGCAGCCATTGGCCGATGGCGATGCCGACCACGATCCATCCGACGGTGCCCCAGAGGCGAACCTTGCCGAAATCGCGATCCCGGTCGCAGTGGCTCAGCGCGAGCGAGTTCGTCAGCGGCAGCGTGGGCGCGTAGACGACGCTGTAGAAGAAGCTGAACCAGAGGAACTGGTCCACGGTCTCGATCGAGGCAAGCATCCACACCAGCACGCCGCCGACGATGTGCGCCAGGCCCAGGAACTTCTCGGTGTTGAAGTACCGGTCGGCGATCTGGCCGGCAATCCATGGTGCGAAGATCGCACCGAGCGCCCCGAGGGCGAACGCGTTGCCGATGTCGGCACCGGAGAACTTCAGGTGGTTGGAGAGGTACGGCCAGAGCAGCGGCAGCCATGCACCCCAGATGGCGTATTGCAGGAACATCATGATCGAGAGCCGTCCGTTGGCCGAGCCGTTCGCTGGGGTGGTCATGCTGGGTCTCCTGAGGCAAGCGAAGATAGCGGTTATGGAACCGGGCCGCCGTGTGGGGCTACACTCTCCGGCCCATGACACCGCGCAAGCTCACCCGTCAGGTCATCGTCGGTGACGACCGCGTCGGGCGCCTCCGCATCGGCGGCGGTGCCCCCGTCATCGTGCAGACCATGAATGCGGGCTATACGCACGACATCGACGCCTGCGTCGCCGAGATCAACCGGTATGCCAAGGCGGGCGCCGACATCGTGCGGGTGGCGGTGCCCGAGCGCAAGGACACCGAGGCGCTCAAGGAGATCATGCGCCAGGTGAGCGTGCCGGTCGTGGCGGATGTGCATTTCCACTACCAGCGCGCACTCGAGGCCGTCGAGGCCGGGGTCCACAAGATCCGCCTCAACCCCGGCAACATCAGCGACCGCGACCAGGTCAACAAGGTGATCGATGCCTGCAAGGAGCGAGGCATCCCGATCCGGATCGGCGTCAACGAGGGCTCGATCATCGAACGCCGCGACAAGGCTCGTCGCGCCGAGGAACTCGGCAAGTTCTTCGCCGGCCACAAGTCCGGCCACCTGCTGGCGCTCATGATCGCCAAGCTCGAGGAGTACCTCGACATCTTCGCCGAGCGCGACTTCCATGATGTGTGCATCAGCGCCAAGAGCATGGATGCCGCGCTCGTGATCGACATCTACACCGAGATCTCCAAGCGCTTCGACTACCCGCTGCACCTGGGCGTGACGCACGCCGGCACACGCGATTCCGGTTGCATCCGCTCGATTGCTGCGCTCAGCACGCTTCTGGCCAACGGCATCGGCGACACGGTGCGCATCTCGTACGCGAGCGATCACATCGACGAAGTCAAGGACGCCATCGAGATGCTCTGCTGCCTCGGGATGCGTGAGCGCAAGGGCGTCGAACTGATCGCGTGCCCGACCTGCGGCCGCATCCAGGTCGATCTCTTCACGCTGGTGAAGGAAGTGGAGAAGGTGCTGATGCCCGAGCTCGAGCTGCCCGTGAAGGTCGCTGTCATGGGCTGCATCGTGAACGGCCCGGGCGAGGCCGAGGGTGCGGATGTGGCGGTGTTCGCCGGTGACCGGCGAGGGATCATCTATGTGCAGGGCCAGAAGGTCGCCAATGTGACCGAGGAGGAGATCCTTCCTCGCCTGCTGCAGGAGTGCAAGGCGTTCGAAGCCAAGGTCAAGGCGGGCGAGGCGCGCCTGGGCGAGAAGCTCGTCGAGATCAAGCCGCCGGATCCGATCGGCGAACTCGGCAGCGGTGCCGCCAAGATCGCTGCGGGACAGGTCGCGCAGGTCTCGGTGGGTCGGACGGGCTGATCGGCCGGCATCCCGTCGGGCGTGAGCGTCCTGCCTGCGTCGCGGTCCTGACCGTTCTTCGCATCCGCGGCAGGTGATCCGGACATCGACCTGACCCGTGGGATGGTCGTGCGTTGCGGATTTGCGACTTCTCGGATGGCGGTGGCTGGCGTTTGGCGTAGGCTGCAGGCATGAAGCGACGCACCACCGGTCCCGCCTTCACGATCGTCGAGATCCTCGTCGTCATCTCGATCATCGGCATCCTGATCAGCCTGCTCACGGTGGGCATCCAGAAGGCCATCGAGACCGCCAAGGCGTCGAAGGACCAGTCGCGGGCCCGCCAGCTCATCATGGCGTGGCAGCAGTACGGCAACAACAACGGCGATCAGTGCCTGCCCGGGTACCTGAGCCCTGAGGTGCAGACCGCGTGGAAGGTCAAGTACCAGAACCAGAACGGCAACCAGCTCTCCCCGGAGCTCGCCCAGACCTACGGCTGGCGGCTGGCGGCCTTTCTCGGCTACGAGTACGACCCGTTCCTGGGCTATCGCGACACGGCCGAGACCAACCTTGATGAGTCGCTCTATTACAACGACATGGAGTACGAGCCCGCGCTGCCGGCGGAGTTCGCGACGATCACTGGAGCGAATGGTGCTGGGCTCGCCCTGCAACCGGGCTTTGGTTACAACGCCTACTACCTCGGTGGATGGTGGACGCTCCCCTCGACCATCGGGATCCCGGCCTATCGCTTCCGGGATTCGATCTATCAAGAGAACGGAGTCAATGTTCGCGGCAAGATCGTCGCTCGATCGATCGGGCAGATCGCCCGCAGCAGCGAGATGATCGTCTTCTCAAGCTCGGCACTTCGACCTGCGGGGATCTACATCGAAGACCACGACAGTTACCCCGGCGCTGCGTGGTCGGTGCCGCCGCACCTGGGCACCACGGAGATCTGGCGCATCGGTGGAGGGAATCTGCAAGGCATCGACCTGTCCATGTTCGGCGAGCAGGACGCGCTTTCGGCGATGCTTGCAGCAGCACCAGCTCCCGCGCCGATGCAGGCGGGCGGACTCGAGATCTTCGTTCAGGAGGCGGCACCCCTGCTGCGCTTCGGCGCCAACGCGACGATCTCCAACGCCGACGGCAGCACCGGACTCGTCACCCTGCGCGAACTGATGGACATGCGCCGCTGGGTCAACGGGGCGACAACCCCCAACTGGGCGCACGGCGATTGAAGTGACCATGCTTGCGCCACAGCACGGCGCGATCGACAGGGTCTTCCGCGGCGCGCGTTGCCCGACGGTCTGGCTCAGCGCATGCGCTCGATGCTGATCACCGTCACGTCATCGGCGTACTGGGTGCCGCCTGCGTGGGCTTCGAGCGTGGTCAGGATTCCCGACACATCACCTTCGACCGTCTCGCTGCGCGAGAGGACCTCGACGATCCGGTCGAGGCCGAGTTGCTGTCCATCGCCATCGAGTTGCTCGGCCACGCCGTCTGAGAAGACGACGAGCCGAGCACCGATGGGCCACGCCACATCGCTGCGGTCGTAGGACCAACCTGCCACGGCACCGATCGGAGGCCCACCCTCACAGGTCACCGCCCGCGGACCGTGGACCGGATCGACGAACACCGCGTAACCATGTCCAGCATCGATCACGGTCACACTGCCGGAGATCGCATCGAAGGACGCGAAGAACATGGTGGCGAATCGTCCGGCGCCGGCATGGAGGCTGACGAACTCCCCCAACCCGTTCACTGACTCCTGCAGCGCGCGACCGCAGGAGAGTTGCGCCGCCATGTGCGCCTGGATCGCACTCATGAGCATGGCCGCACCGGCCCCCTTGCCGCTGACATCGCCGAGATAGGCCATGAGACGCTCTTCGGAACCGTGCATCCCAACGATGTCGCCGGCGACGAACCGACCCGGCACGCTGGCAAGCCGATAGCGGAATCCGCCGAGTTCACCCTCGACCGCGGGCATCAGGCGTTCCTGCGCGCTCCGAGCCGCACCGAGATCCTCCACCAGCGCCCGACGCTCCGCCTCGGCTGCCTCGCGCCGGAGGTTCGAGACGCACATCGAGACGATCTCCGCAATGGCGCGGCAGAACGGCCCGGCATCGGATGCCGGAGTCTGGTCACCCGATGCATCGAGGTAGAGGAACGACTCCACGACGCCATCAATGACCACCGGTGCGCAGACGGCACCAACGACCTCGGCCATGATCAGGCTCGCCGCACCGGCAAGGTCCGGCTGCTCAGCGAGTTCGACCGTCTGGCCGCCGGCGGCAGCGTTGAGGAGCGTGCGACTGAGCGGTCTCGCCGCCGACCCCTCCGGATGGGCTGCGCGCACATCGACCCTGCCCGAGCCATCGAGGCCCCGGACGAGGACGCACCGGGCGAAACCGGTGGCCTTGACGAGTTCAGGCAGCACCGCCGCAACCACGGCATCCTCGGTGCCCGCACGCTGCAGCATGCCCACGATCGCGATGAGCGCATCGAGCCGCCGGGCCGCCATGGCGCCGCCGCCATGCACGATGCGTGCACGCGCCTGGCTTGCACCATCGTGAAGGGTCGAGCTGATCGACGGTGCCGACGATGCACCCTGTCGCTCCACGCGCAACGCCACGGGGCCGAGATCAATGCGCGAACCCGGTCGCAAGTGCACCGGCTCATTGGGCGCAAGCACCGCACCATCGACCTTCGTGCCGTGACGGCTGCTGAGGTCACGCACCGTCCAGGTGCCGGCCACCGCCTCGATGCGCGCATGGCGCCGACTGACCGCGGGATGATCGATGACCAGCGAGCAATCGCCGCCGCGCCCAAGCACGGCCCCAGCCTGCGGATCGAGCACGAGCGGTGGGGTGCCTGCTGGCAGGCCCGAGAGCACACGAAGCTGGAGCTCTCCCGAACTCATGGGACAAGAGCGGGAGCCGGATCCACCGCTGGCGCATCCGATGGGGCACCCTGCCGTTCCCCCGCCGACCTCGGCGACTTGGCCGATCGGCGGCCCGCCTGCTCCATCGCACTCCGCAATCCCCGCATCGTGGCCTCATCGACCCCGGCCCGACGGGGATCGGCGGAGAGCGTGATCGACCAGGTTGCTTCGCCGGTGGTGTAGCCCATGCCATGGAGTCGACGAGCGAAGTCCGCCATGTGCGCCGCGCCGTAGAAGATGGCGATGCGCTGCGGAGGTGCCTTGCCAAGGCGTTGCTCCAGATCCGCCCAGACCACCGCGTTGCGATCATCGAGGATGACCTTGCCCTCCTCGCCGAGCATGGCTCCGTCGGTCGCCACGGAACTGCCGAGGACCTGCACCATGAGCACCTTCACGGCTTCGCTCGCACTGCCGCCCGAGGCCGCGTCCATGAACTTCAGGATCGCCACGACGGCACCGATGGCATCAGCGCCGAGGCCGCCGCCGCGCAGGCTTCCCTGCACCATGCCGCCGGTCACGCCGCGCCGCTTGAAGGCCTCTTCAAGCTGGCCGAAGGTCATGTCGCTCACGACCCAGCCCGGCTGCGCATAGTCGATGCGGTCGAGCTGGAACTCAAGAGCCAGCATGCGGGCCAGCTCACGCTGAAGGCCATCGCCATCCGGCTTGGGTTGGCGCGAACGCTGCAGGAGCCGCAGGTCGGCCTCCTCGCCGCTGCCGCCGATGCGGCCGTCGGCACCCAAGGAAACCAGCGAGAACCCGTTGTCCAGCGCGATGATCGTCAGCGGTCGCCCCCAGGCATCGACGGACGCGGCCTTGATCCACGCCGGGCAGCGGGAGTCATCCTGTCTTGCGTACTCCGCCACACGATCAATGGTGGGAACCGCGCCATCAGCGCGCCAGGTGGCGTCGATGAGGTCACGCAACCAAAGCATGCTCGCCCGCGTGGAGGCCACCCGGGCAGCAGCATCATGGCCACCCGGCGCCGCAGCCCCCGTCGGATACACGGACTCGTAGAGCACGAGGTCGTGCGCGTCGAGGATCGCCTGCAATCCCTTGTAGTAGTCAGCGGTACCGATGTGCGCGACGCCCACGAGCGTGATCGATGGGGCACCATCTCGGGTGAAGGTTCGAGTCGCCGTCTCCAGCACCAACCTCCCGTCCGCTTCGGCGCGGGATGCGGTCCAAGGCTGGTCCGCTGCCGTCGGATGGCGTGCAGCCGCATCGTGCCCACGGACGGGACAACCCATCGAGCAGGTGACGGCCATTGCCCCCAAGACAGTTCTGACGGTGGGCATGCTGATCATGCGCTGAAGGCCTGCGAGGGAGCTTCGGTCGGCTTCACCCCCCGCGCACGGCGCGTCGGGAAGCCTGTCTTGGCCGCGGCGATCAGCGCTTCGAGTCGGCCCATCGCACGATCGGACTGTGCCTTGAACACCATGTAGGGGAAGAGCGTGACAAGCGCGACGACCAGTCCGCTCGCGGTGGCGATCAGTGCGACGGAGATGCCGTTGCTCACCAGGCGCGGATCGGCAAGGCTGTCCTCGCTGCCCAGCACGCCGAAACTGTCGATGATGCCCAGCACGGTTCCGAGGATGCCGAACATGGGCGCGCCCGTGATGATGGTGCTCATGAGGATGCTGAAGCGCTCGAGCCGGGGCCGCTGCGCCTCGACGACCGCCAGCGCATGGGCATCGTCGGTCCCCTGGTCGAGCAGTCCGCCTGCCACGTCGGCGTAGAGGTTGTCGCCCGCGCGGTCCATGCTGCGCACGCCCTCCTCGTCGGCGTTGCGCAGGCGCATGACGACGGCGTCGTACTCACGGATGCCGCGGCGGCCGTGCAGCCTGATCCAGAAGAGCGTGCGCTCCACGGTGACGGTCACGCTGATGATGCTCAGCACGAGCAGTGGCCACATGACGAAGCCGCCGTGGTCCATGAACTTCAGGAAGTGCTCTGCAGGTCCCATTCGGTGCGGCATCATAGGGACAGGGTCGCGTTACACTCGAAGCGTGACCACGACCACGCAGTCGGATGTGTTCGACCACCGGGACCTGGCCGCCATCGAGGCCCGGCTGGCCCACCATGTGACCCACGCCGACTATGCCCCGAACCTGCGAAGTGCCGTCGAGTATGCGCTCCTGGGCGGCGGCAAGCGCCTGCGCCCGACCTTGGTGCTGGCCTGCGCCCGCGCAGCCGGAGGTTCGATCGACCATGCCCTCGATGCCGCCGCGGCCATCGAGATGGTCCACGCCTTCAGCCTCGTGCACGACGACCTGCCGGCGCTCGACAACGATGACCTCAGGCGCGGGCGGCCGACCCTCCACCGAGCGATGGGCGAGGTCATGGCGATCCTGGCCGGCGACGCGCTCCTGGCGTTGGCCTTCCAGGCCGCGTCGGCCTCGCCACGCGGCGCACTCCGGATCGTGATGGAGCTCAGCCGCGCCACCAACGCCATGATCACCGGACAGGTGCACGACACACTCGGTGGCTTCCCTTCGGGCATGAGTGCCGTGGATCGGCTTGAACGGATCCACGCGAACAAGACCGGGGCGCTGATGGTCTGCTCCTGTCGGATGGGTGCGCTGAGTGCGGATGCACCGGAACCCCTCCTTGGGTTGCTGACGCATTGGGGGACCCTGAACGGCGTGATGTTCCAAGCGGTGGATGACCTGATCGACGAGACGCAGTCGGCCGAGCACGCCGGCAAGGCGGTTGGGAAGGACCGCGACGCGGGCAAGCTCACCTACCCCTCCGTGCATGGGCTGGATCGCACCCGAAGCGAGATCGAGCGCCTGCGCTCGGAGGCGCTTTCGGCCCTGGCCCCGCTCGGACCGGCCGGCGAACCGCTGGCGCGACTGACCGACTACCTCGCTGGTCGCACGCGCTGAGCGCGGGAATCGCGCCAATGGGCCCAATCCAGCGGTGTCCGCGCGGCGAAGGCCACTAGACTTCATTGTTCCCAAGTCCCCCATGGCCCATCTCCCAACCATCCAATCCCCTGCCGACCTCCGACGCCTGAGCATCGCCCAGCTGCAGGAACTTTGTGGGGAGATCCGTACCGCCATCGGCGACCAGGTCGCCCGCAGCGGCGGCCACTTGGCGCCCAATCTCGGCGTGGTCGAACTGACCGTGGCCATGCACTATGTCTTCGACTTCGGGCACGATCGCCTGCTGTTCGATGTCGGCCACCAGTGCTACACCCACAAGTTGCTGACCGGCCGCCAGCACCTGCTTCCCAAGCTGCGCCAGCGCGGCGGCATGGCGGGCTTCCCCGCACCAGTCGAGAGCCCGTACGACCTCTTCAGTGTGGGGCACGCAGGCACCGCCATCAGCACGGCCGTGGGCCTGGCGCGCGGCGACTCGCTCAACGGCGAGGGCTGGTCGCACGAGAACCCCACCGGCCGCCGAGTGGCGACCGTGATCGGCGATGCGTCGATCGTCAACGGGCTGGCGATGGAAGGCCTCAACGGCGCGGGTACGCTCTCCAGGCAGTTCCTCGTCGTGCTCAACGACAACGGCATGAGCATCGCCAAGCCGCAGGGCGCGATCGCGCAGTACTTCGACCGCGTGCGCCTGTCGCACACCTACGGCGAGTTCAAGAAGGCCGCGAAGCAGCTCACGGAGAACATCCCGGGCGGACACCTTGCACGCGATCTCTATCACCGCCTTGGCGAGAGCAGCAAGAGCTTCCTCAGCGACGATGCATGGTTCGAGCACTTCGGCCTGCTGACGGTCGGCCCGATCGATGGCCATGATCTGCCCACGCTCATCGAGTTCCTCAACGAAGCCAAGCACACCGACCGCCCGATCGTGCTGCATGTGAAGACCATCAAGGGCAAGGGCTTCCGCTTTGCGGAGCAGGACTCCTGCACCTTCCACTCGCCCAGCCCCTTCACGGTCGCGGAAGGCGATCTTGAGAACGAAGGCTGCCGCGTCGAGATCAAGAAGGGCGGACGCTCCTTCACGGCCGCCTTCGGCGACGCCATGGTCGACCTGATGGCGCGTGACCCGAAGGTCTGCGCCGCGACCGCCGCCATGCCGGATGGCACGGGCATCTCGAAGCCGCTTGCCAAGTTCCCCGACCGCACCTGGGACACGGGGATCTGCGAGAGCCACGCGCTCGACATGATGGCTGGGCTCGCGAAGACCGGCTGGAAGCCCTTCTTCGCGGTCTACAGCACCTTCCTGCAGCGCGCCTTCGACCAGGCGTTCCAGGAAGTCGCGTTGCAGGGACTCGCCGTGCGCCTGTGCCTCGATCGCGCCGGGCTCGTCGGCGGTGATGGCCCGGTCCACCACGGGTTCTGCGATGTGTCGCTGTTGGCCACGCTGCCCAAGGCGGTACTCCTCGCACCGATCGACGAAGCCAGCATGAAGGCCGCGATCGAGTTCATGGCCGGCTACGACCAAGGCCTATCAGCCATGCGTTACCCGCGCGCCAATGTCGACATGCGCCTGGCCAACGACCCCTGCCCGGCTTTCCAGCTTGGAGTGGCTCGACCGCTGGTCGAGCCGACCGGCACGGATGTGGCCATCATCGCGTACGGCACGGTGGCCTTCGATGCGCTCGATGCGCTCCCGATGCTGCCGGAGTACCGCGTGGCCGTCTACGACGCCCGCTTCGCCAAGCCGGTTGACGCAGGCCTCCTGCGCCGCCTGATCCAGGCGGGTACCCCGATCGTGACCGTCGAGGACCACTCGGTGCGCGGCGGCTTCGGCTCGTGCGTGCTCGAGGCGTGCAACGAGATGGGCCTGGATTCATCCCGCATCGTGCGCATGGGACTGCCCGACGCGTGGATCGGTCACGGTGAGCGCGCCGAGCAGATGGCCGATGCCGGCATCGACAGTGCCAGCATCGCCCGCACGGTCCGCAGCCTGATCGACTCGCGTGGTTGCGGCGCTCCACGCCGGGCTGAACCCGCTGCGGGCAGTGCGCAGGCCACGGCGTCCGTCCGTACAATCGCCCCGCGATGATCATCGACGCGCACACGCGCACTTGGCCCAGCCTGGACAAGCTCGGCATCGAACTGTCGGCCTCCCTGCGGGATCTGCCGGGTTCCCTGCCCTTGGATGCCTCGCCCGCCGCGCTGGAGCGCGCGACGGAACCACTCGCGGGCGCCATCATCCACGGCTTTCGTGCTGATCGCCTGGGGGCGAACATTCCCAACGATGCAGTGATCGATGCGGTTCGCCAGGGCAACGGCCGCTATGTCGGGATTGCCGGCATCGACCCGACCAGCGACGATGCTTGGGATGAGTTCCGGCGGTGCACCGACCTTGGGCTGTTCGGGATCTGCGTGAGTCCTGCGATGCAGGGCTTCCTGCCCACCGATGCCCCCGTGATGCGGCTCTTCGAGCGGTGCGCCGCGGACGGCCTGCCGGTCTTCGTCAGTCGACCTGCTCCCTACACCCGCAACGCCGCCATCGGCAACGATCGCCCAACGGCGTGGACCGACACGATGCGCCAGTTGCCAAGGCTGAAGGTCGTGTTCTCCGGCATGGGCTGGCCGTGGATCGATGAGTGCATCGCGATGCTGACAGCCTTCGAGAACGCGTGGACCGACACGAGCGGCATCGTGAGCCAACCATGGATGCTCTACAACGCCATGCTCGGCGCCGTACAGCACGGCGTGGCCAATCGCGTGCTGTTTGCGTCGGGCTGGCCGTACGCCAGCCCCAAGGCAGCTGCCGAGGCGGTGTACGGGCTCGGGTCCTTCGCACTCGCCACGCAGCTGCCTCGCATCCAGCGCGTTGTGCTGCGCGAGATCGTGGAGCGCGACGCCTACAGCGATCTCGGCATCCCCGATCCAGCGTCACTCATCCGGCGCCCAGCCGACGCACGCTTTGGATTCCTCTCTCGCACCCCGGGAGCAACGCGATGAAGCGCTTCGCGTGGATCGCCCTGCTTGCTGCTGGGTGTGGAACGGCGGCACCGATCCAGGTCCATCGACTGGGCGGGGCCCCTGAAGTCCTCGGCCTCTCGCCAGTCGCCGCCTCATTCAGCGTCGAGGAAGCCGGAGCTTCGATCGTGCTCACGGACATCGAACCGTCACGCCTGGAATCCGATGATGCCGTCAGCGGGCAGGTTCTTCATGTTGGATTCCTCTGGAGTCCGCTGCCCGGTCGAACCGCCATCGATCCCACGAGCACCAATGTCTCATTGCGGCTCCTGGTGCTGAGCGATGGCGAAGCGGGCCTGTACGGCGGCGGCGGATTCGCAGCGGTCTCAGGCAGCCCTGAATCCGGCTCGATGTCGCTCGAGGTCGAGGGCTCGGACCTGCGACTGATTGCGCGCACGAGGGGATTCGTCGATCGGCTCACCCCCGCAGAGCTGCTCGGCGAGTTCTCCGTCGATCGCAACGAGGCGCAGGCCCGTCGCATGCGTCGGGCTGCCACGCAGCGCGTGACCAATGCGCTCGGTGCGATCCGATGGGTCGATGCGGGGACCGATCTGCCTGCCGGCGTCGAACTCGCTGCCACCGACGCCCGGGACTGATCCCGCTACGCTGCGGGAATGCCCAACCTCACGAACAGTCCTGCACCAGCCGCCAGCGGTGCGTACCGCACCGCCCCGCTCGACACGGACCGCATGCCGCCGGGCATCCCGTTCATCATCGGGAACGAGGCCGCGGAGCGCTTCAGCTTCTACGGCATGAAGACGATCCTCGCGGTCTTCATGACGCAGTACATGCTGAGCGCAACGGGTACCCCGAACTACATGACCGAAACGGAGGCCCGCGAGTGGGTCGCCTGGTTCGTGGCGAGCGCCTACTTCTTCCCGGTGCTTGGTGCACTCATCGCCGATGCGCTGCTGGGCAAGTACCGCACCATCATGATCCTGTCGATGGTGTATTGCCTGGGCCACGCCGCCCTGGCGTGCATCGACCTGCCCTCGGCAGCGCTGCAAGCCACGCTCGACCCCCGTGGCTGGCTCATGGCAGGCCTCTTCCTGGTCGCCTGCGGGTCGGGCGGGATCAAGCCCTGCGTATCGGCCCATGTGGGTGACCAGTTCTGCCGCCGCAACGGCCACTTGATGAGCCGGGTCTTCGGATGGTTCTACTTCTCGATCAATTTCGGATCGTTCTTCAGCACGCTGCTCACGCCCTGGCTGCTGAAGAACCACGGTCCGGGCTGGGCCTTCGGCATTCCGGGCGTGCTCATGGCGATCGCCACATTCGTCTTCTGGCTCGGCCGCAAGCGCTATGCGCACCTGCCTCCGCAGGGCTTCGCCTTCCTGCATGAAGCCACCGCGCCCGAGGGGCGCTCGGCCATCCTCCGATTGGTGATGGTCTATGCCTTCGTCGCTGTCTTCTGGTCGCTCTACGACCAGACCGGCAGCGCGTGGGTGCTCCAGGCCAGCCAGATGGACTGCAACTTCCTGGGCCGCCGTTGGCTCGAGAGCCAGATTCAGGCCGTGAACCCCCTCCTGATCCTCATCTTCGTGCCGCTCTTCGCGTATGTCATCTACCCCGCCATGGGCAAGGTGGTGACGCTGACGCCGCTGCGCAAGATCGGCATGGGATTCGCCCTGACGGTCGGCGCATTCGCCATCTCGGCCCATGCGCAGCGCCTGATCGACCAGGAGGAGGTCGCCTTCCGGGCGAGCGTCGCGCCGATCGTTGCCGCCGATGGCATCGACCTGGCCAAGACCACCGTCGCGCTCCGGGAAGTCGAGCGCAACGCCGCAGCCGCGGCACTGGAAGCATTGGGAACCCAGCCCGCAGGCACCGAACGCGATGCCAGGATGGCCGACACGATCGCCTCGGGAGGCATCGTCATTGGGAAGGATGGGTCCCGTCTGGACGCACAGTGGCCGAGCATCGCCTGGCAGCTGCTGGCCTACCTCGTGATTACCGCTGCCGAGGTCATGGTGTCGATCACGGGCCTCGAATTCAGTTACACGCAGGCGTCGGCATCGATGAAGTCGATCGTGATGAGCCTGTGGCTGCTCTCGGTCTCCGCCGGCAATGTGCTGACCGCGCTCGTCAACCGGCTCACGAAGGACGCCGACGGCAACAGCACACTGGTGGGAGCCGACTACTACTGGTTCTTCTCGGCACTCATGCTCGGCGCGACGCTGGTGTTCATGGTGGCGAGCCGCTTCTACCGGTACCGCGATGTGCTGCCTGCAACCAGCCATCCCGAGGCCGCCGACGGCTGATCCACAACCTGTAGTGGGTGCGCCGAAGCGACCACCCATCCATCGATCCGATTGAACGGAATCCCCGGCGAAACGCGCCGTTTTTTCAACACGCCCGTTTTGCGCGACCGATGCAACGGGCACGCCACAGGAGGCACCATGCTCGACAAGGACTACCTCATCGACGAGATCACCGACCTGAACCCGAGCGCAGGCCGCGACTGGCTCGAACTGTTCGACAGTGAGGATCTCCGGCGCTACCTCGACCACCTGCACCATGCCTGCACGCCTCGCGGCGCCGACAGCGTCTGGCTACGCGAAGGCGACACCCCGCCGGTCGTGATGCGCATCGCAGCCTGAGACCTACCGACAACCCCGCAACGAACGCGGCCCGCCACCATGGCGGGCCGCTGTCGTACGGTGGATCGATGGTTCCCCCGAAGGGGCGTCGCGTCAGGTGCGCTGGTCGCGCATGTAGTCGGCCAGGCGCTTCTTCAAGAGCCGCAGCGCCAGCAGGCCCTTCACCCGGGCCAGCAGCTCGACCTTGTTGACGGGCTTGCTCACGAAGTCGTCGCAGCCGCACTCGACCGCACGCTCCATGTCCGAGACCTCGTGGAGCGCGGTGACCATGATGACCACGATGTCGCGCGTCGCGGGATTCCCCTTGAGCTTCTGGCAGACCTCGAAGCCGGACATGCGCGGCATCATGACATCCAGCAACACCAGGTCGGGCTGCTCGCGCCCGATCGAGGCCATGGCTTCTGCACCGTCGGTGGCGACTTCGAGGCGGCACGGGAGCGACTCCATGTAGGCCTGGATCAACTCGAGGTTCTGCTGGTTGTCGTCGACGATGAGCACCTTGCCGGCAGCCAGGTCCACCCCCGCCGCGGACGGGTCGAGGCCCAGGTCAAGAGCGTCGGATCCTTCGGAAGCCATGCGGCGATCCTAGCGCAACGCCCGGCGCACGAGGCTGATGGGGTGCGACGCGCTGCGTCCGGCAAGGTCCAGGACCTGATGGCGGCAGCTGGTGCCGGGTGCGCACACGAGGGACGCTGGCCGCGCCGCCACGGCCGGAAGCAGGTCCTGCTCGGCGATGCGAACCGACAGGCCCGCCGTGTCGGCGTCGTAACCGAACGCCCCCGCCATCCCACAGCATCCGGTTCCCAATTGCTCCGTGCGCGGATAGAAGCGACGCAGGAGCCCCATCGTGGTGGCACCGCCCCAGAGGGCCTTCTGGTGGCAGTGCAGGTGCACGGCGATCGACTCGTCGATGCCGGGTGCAGGCAACGGACGCTGCGGGTGGTCGGACCATCGGCGCTCGAGGAAGCCCTCGACCGAATCGACCAGCGACGCAACGGCTCGGGCATCGTCGGTCGACGCAGGCGGCAGCGACAGATCCTGCCAATCATCGATGACTGCGCTCATGCACGACGGCTCGAGCATGAGGACCGCGACGGCGCGCTCGCGCTCGATCGATTCGCGCAGCGCACGGGCGGTGCGTGGCACCGTCGAGAGCGCCTCGGCGAGCATGCCGGTCGAGATGAGCGACCGGGCGCAGCACCCGGCATCGGCAAGCACCACGCGGTAGCCGAAGGCGTTGAGCACGGCGACGGCATCCATCGCCACATCGCTCTCGCCGTACTGCGTGAAGCAGTCACCGAAGAGCAGCACCGTCGGAGCGTCGGTCGGTTGCGGCACGCCGCGCATGCGCAGCGCCGCATCCTTGCCGAACAGCGGCAGCGGCCGATCGGTGGTCAGACCGAGCACCGACTGCAGGAGTCGCCTGAGCGGCACGATGCCGGCCATGGCGTTGGCGATGGGCGCCATGCGGCTGCCGAGCCGCTGCAGCCCGCGTACGCGGCCACGGAGCCGAATGCGCCAAGGAATCGTGCCGCGCTCGGCAAACCCTTGCGCGGTGTACTCCGCCTTGATCTTGGCCAGGTCGACATTGCTTGGGCACTCGCTTGCGCACGCCTTGCAGGAGAGGCAGAGCGAGAGTGTTTCCTGCGTCGCCGGGTCGGACCATGAGGCGCGTCCATCACCGAGCTGGCCCGTGATCGCCAGGCGCAGCGCATTGCCACGGCCGCGCGTGGTGTGGCGCTCGTCCAGGAGGACTCGGTACGAGGGGCACATGGTGCCGCCCGGAGTGGTGCGCCGGCAGATCCCCGCACCGTTGCACTGCGAGGCTGCATGCTCCAGCCCCTCCTCGGCCGTGAACCTGAAGAAGGTCGCACGGGGAGGGACCCCGACGAAGGCATCATGCGGACGGACACGCAGATGCGTGGTGATCCGGGCAGGATCGGCATGGTCCACGATGTTGCCCGGATTCATCAGGCCATCCGGGTCGAACACCGCCTTCGCCGAAACCAGTGCCGAGCACACGGCATCGCCCAGCACGATCCGGAGGAGTGGGGTACGCACACGGCCATCGCCATGCTCCCCGCTGAGCGCACCGTGGTGACGCGCCACGAGCTCGGCCACCTCGACGGCGATGGCGCGCATGACCGCAAGGTCCGCCTCGTCATCGAGCGCGATGAGCGGCCTGATGTGCAGGCACCCCACCGAGGCGTGCGCGTAGTAGGCCGCCGTGGTGCCGTGCCGCTCGACGATCGCCCTGAACTCCCTCACGAAGGCGGGCAATCGTGAGGGGTCGACGGCCGTGTCCTCGACGAAGGTGACTGGCTTGCGCGCACCCGGTACGCCATGCAGAAGCGGCTCCCCTGCCTTGCGCAGCTTCCAAGCCTGCTCCATCGATGCTGCATCGACGCAGGTCCGGTGCGCGGCGGCGGGAACGAGGCTGGCTACCGCATCGCAACGCCTTCGAACCGCATCCAAGTCGTCCCCGAAGTACTGCACATAGAGCACCGCGCCGAGTTCACCCGCCCTGGGCTGCGGCATCACATGCACATAGCCCGCGTACTCACGATTGCGCAGGGCCATCTTGAGGATGACCTCATCGACCAGTTCGACCGCCGATGGCCCCGTCGCGAGCAGCGCGCTGAGACTGGCCAGGGCGTCATCGATCGAGGGGAAGCCGAGGATCGCCAGGCCGCGATGGGCCGGCCGAGGCACGAGCGCCAGCTCCGCACGAAGGACGGTGCAGAGCGTTCCCTCGGACCCGCACACGATGTGCGCCAGGTTCACGCGATCGAAGGTGCCAGGCGTGCTCGCACGGACCTGCTTGAGGAAGAGGTCAAGGTTGTAGCCATCGACATGCCGAATGATGGTGGGAATCCGCGCCTCGATCTCCGCGGCCACCGGCTCGATGATCGACCAGAGCCGCGCAGCGAGTTCTGCCTGGATCGGATCGTCCACGGAACCGCCTTCCCGCAGCCAGGTCACGCTCCCATCGGGCAGCGCGACGTGCAGCGCGATCAGGTTCTCGACGGTCCGGCCGTAGAGGATGCTGTTGGCCCCCGCCGAGTTGTTGCCGACCATGCCACCGATCGTGGCGTGGCTCGAGGTCGCGACATCGGGACCGAACATGAGCCCATGCGGGGCGAGCGCTGCATTGAGCTGGTCGAGCACCACACCCGCCTGCACGATCGCGCGGCGGGACTCGATGTCGATCGACTCGATGGTGCGGCAGTGCTTGCTGAAATCAATCACGACCGCTCGATTGACGGTCTGCCCAGCCAGCGCCGTCCCGCCCCCGCGCGGCAGCAGCGGGATGCCCCGCTCCACGAGCCAGCATGCCGCCTCGGCGCCCGCTTCCGTGGTCCGCGGCAGGACCACGCCCAGCGGCTCGACCTGGTAGATGCTCGCATCCGTCGCATAGAGCATGCGATCGTGGCGCGAGGTGAGCACCTCGATGCCCGGGACCTGGCCGGCGAGCTGCGCGAGCTGTTCACCCTCGGGAGCGGGCGCACCGTGGATCGTGAGCGACGCCGGGACAGCGGTCACGGCTTGTGGTCCGCAGGCAGCGGAACGCGGCGCGGGGCAGGGTCGAGTTGGTCGAGCAACGCCTTCAGCGAGGCCGCCATGGTGCGATTGGGCTTCGTGATGGCCACGGGCTTGGCCTCGACGGGGCGAACCTTGCCCGTCCACGACCACTCGATGACCTGCGATGCCTTCAGCGCCGGATGCGAGATCCCCTCGGGGAGCCGTCGCGCCACACGGACTCGAACCGGCAGGCCGGTCACGCCGTCGAACTGCACGAGCACATCGCCGCCGCCAGCGGCATCGATGAGCAAGACCTCGGTCCCCGCATCGGTGGTTCGCGATCCGGCCACCACGGCATCAGGAAGCTCATCCTTCCAGGCCGCGTCGGCAAGGGAACTGCCCAATCGAACCGAGGCCATGACGGGCAGGATGATCCCTGCTTCCGCGAACGATTCGCGGCATCCCTTCGCGCACTCGACGAGCGCCATCTGCCCGGGGAGCGCATCGATGGTCACGAAGGCCGTGTCATCAACCCCCACGACCTCGATGCCCCGCTCGCCGCGAAAGGACCAGGCGCGGGCGGCAGCGCGGGATTCCCAGCGCACCGTCTCGCTGCCTTCGCGAGCGGCGTTGGTCTCGGTGATGACGGCATCACCGAGCGCGCGGCACGCGGACTCGGCGCGCTCGATGGCCTTGGTGGCCGCGGCAATCGACTCCGGGGTGCGGACCGATGCATCCCAGCCATCCGCGTTCATCGCGGGCGGTGGGATCACGACGACAAGCGATGCGGCAACGGCGGCAAGCATGGTGTTCCTCCAACGACAGCGGGCGGTCCAGACCAGAGTCTAGGCCGCCCGCCTGAGTCGTGCGATCGATGCGCTCACTTCTTGGCGAGCAGCGCCTCGATCTCCTTCTGCAAGTCGGCATCGAGCGTCGGGGCGAAGCCCGAGTGGATCTTCGCGACCACGCCATCGGTTCCGATCACGACGGTCGCTGGGATGCCGTTGAAGCCGTATTGCTTGATGTACTCACCATTCACATCGCGCAGCGAGGGGAAGGTGAAGGCCTGCTTGGCCCAGAAGTCCTTGACCTTGGCGAGAACGGCTTCCTGCGGATCCTGGGGGCCTTGCTCTTCCCAGGTGTTGATCCCGAGCACCGTCACGGGGAACTTCTTCTCGCCGGCCCACTGGGCGACCTTCTCGATCAGCGGCAGGCCCTTGCGGCACGGACCGCACCATGTCGCCCAGAAGTCGATCACGACCACGCGTCCCTTCAAGGACGCGAGCTCGACGGACGTGCCGTCGAAGTCCTTGAGCGAGAACGCCGGAGCGGCGTCGCCGGTGCCGACGAGCGTTTCGAGCTCGCCCATGCTGGTCACGGCCTTGCGTTCCCCTGGGTTGAACGAAACGGTGCCGGACTCAGCCGACTTGGGAGCCATGGCGAAATCGATGCCCATCGTGAAGCCCGGAGGGGCGCCCTCGGGCGTGAAGACGAGCTTCATCGCCGACGGCAGGTTGGTCTTGGCATCCGTGACCACGAGCACATCACCACGCTCATCAGTGAACAGGATCTCGTTGCCGGCGTCGCTCGAGCGGAAGCCAGCGATCTTGGGCTCCACGAGCACCATGAGCTTCATCGCGCTGATCGGAGGAACTGAAGTGTCGCGGAGCTTGACATGCGGCATGGGCAGTTCAAGCCCCATGCCCGAAAGCGTCTTGGCCACGGAACCATCGATCGGCTGCGAGAGGTACTTCTTCTCATTGGACGGAACGACCATGTTGAGCTTGCCATCGACGGCGTAGATCCCCATCTGCTCGTTCTTGATCTGCATCGTGCCCTCGGGGCCGACCACGAGATCAAACGAATCATTCTGCTCGCCCATGGGCGTCTTCACGGTGTACGAGAAGGTGTCGGTCACCCACGGCGCATCACGGAAGGCCTTCACCATCGCGTCGAACGCAGCCTGGCCCTTGGCGACCGAGGCGGCATCCTTCTGGGTGTCGTTGAAGCCGGACGCGTTGGTGGCCGGCATCTGTCCGGCGAGCGCGCCGAGCGGATCGGCCATGGGGGCGTTGGGATCGGGTGCGCCGTCCTGCGCAAGGCACGGCATGGCCAGGCCGAACGCAAGGACCGTGGCAGCGACACGGGCAGTGGTCAACATCATCTGAGGCTCCATCGCGGCGCATTGCCGCTCAAGGGGGAACGCCAAGGTTGCCGCACACCGACACTGCCAAAGGCGAACATGATCGGAGCGCGGATGCTAACGCCCTTCCCGTGCGAGGGTTGACCGCATGAGGCAGGACCTCGAGCAAGGGCCGGAGCACGAAGGGCCGCTCCTCGAACCGCTGGTGCGGCACATGAAGACCGGGCTCATCGATGATCTGATCGGCAAAGAGGACCAGATCGAGATCCAGGGTCCGCGGGCCGTTGCGGATCGCTGGATCCCGGACCCGCCCAAGCCCTTCCTCGATCGCCAGGAGCAGGTCAAGGAGTGCGCGGGGCGCGTGCGTGGTCTCGATGACCGCGACGGCATTCAAGTACTCACGCTGCCCAGCCGGCCCCCCCACCGGCGCAGTGCGGTAGATCGAGCTCGCCGTCACCACACGGACGCCCGATGCAGAGTTCAAGCGACGCACCGCTTCAGCAAGAATCCACGCGCTGTCACCTTCGGGAAGATCGAGATTGCTGCCGAGGGCAATGCAGGCGGTCGTCGCCGTCATCCGACCTCCCACAGCAGCGTTCGCTCCTCGCGACCGATGATGGCCAGCCGCAGCATGACTTGGGCGAGCGCGGTGGCCCGATCACGGATCATGGTCCGATCGCCGGTGATGAGGAAGCGCCGCGGTCGCAACGACACCGTCTCATCGTGCACCTGGATCCAGACGGTGCCGACAGGCTTCGCTTCGCTGCCGCCCGTCGGCCCCGCCACACCGGTCGTGGCCACCCCGAACCGTGCGCCCGCCGCACGCGCTGCCGAACGCGCCATCGCTTCGGCGACCTCGGACGACACGGCACCGTGACGCTCGATGAGTGTCGGATCGATGCCGAGCTGCACCTTGGCCTCGTTGGCGTAGGTAATCCAGCCCGACCCGAACCACGAGCTCGACCCGGAGACGGCCGTCAGCGCTCGGGCCACCCCGCCACCGGTGCAGCTCTCGCAGGTGGCGACGGAGGCCTTCCTCTCGGTGAGCAAGGCACCGATCGATCCTGCCAGCGTGTCGGCATCGCGGCCGAAGCAGAGCGGCCCCCACGCCGCCTCGACCGCAGCGATGGTCGACTCGACCGAGCCATCAGTGCATGCCTCACCGGTCGCACGGATGCGCGCCGCGAGCGTGGTGCCGCTCACCGTGATCCCCACCATCGGATTGCGGCCGCGATCCATCATCGCTCCGAGCCGCTCGGCAGCAACGCTCTCGGGCAGGCCGCAGGCGAGCACCGTTTCACACCGCACCGGCACCTGACCGATGTGCGCACTCACCGCTCTAGCGACATGATCGCGCCACATGGGGTGCATCTCGTCGGGGGGGCCCGGCAGGCTTGCCACGAGCACGCCATCGAGCGTGCCCAGGAGACCTGGGGCTGTCCCGAGCGGATTTGGGATCATGCGCATCCAGGGTGGACGCAGGGCCTGCTTCAGGTTGCTGTCGGGCAGAGGACGCCCTCGCGCCTCGAAGCGCGCTCGGATCGCCACCTCGGCCTCGGGATCGTGCACCAGCCCCGGGCCGGCCAGTGCCGCGAGGGCTTCACGCGTCAGGTCGTCGGCGGTCGGCCCGAGCCCGCCGGTGATCACGATCACCTCGGCGCGAACCATGGCGCTGGCGAGTGCATCGACCAGCCCCCGCTCATCGTCACCCACGGTCGCGTGCAGGATCGGGACCACGCCAAGCTCCACCAGCCGCTGCGACAGCCACTGCGCATGCGTGTCAAGCGACTGGCCGAGCGAGAGTTCGTCACCAACCGAGAAGATGGCAGCCGTGGCCATGCGGCAAGCGTAGGGCGCAACCGCCCGATCGTGCCGAGGCTCCGTACACTCTTCCACATGACGCACGTGGCCGATCGATTGCTCTCCGCGGTCCAGCGCTGCGGCGCACCCCTGTGCGTGGGGCTTGACCCGGTGCTGGGCAAGTTGCCCGCGGCGCTCCAGACGCGGGGCGCCACCCGCCCGGCCTCGGCGATCGAGTCGTTCTCGCTCGCGGTCCTCGCGGCCTGCGTGCGTGTGGCCCCGGTCGTGAAGATCCAGAGCGCCTGCTACGAGCGCTACGGCGTCGATGGCATGAAGGCGCTTGCGGCCACGCTTGCCGCGGCCCGTGAGCATGGCTACGAGGTGATCCTCGATGCCAAGCGCGGTGACATCGGCATCAGCGCAGAGCACTACGCGGCTGCAGCCTTCGAAGCCGCTCACGCCGACTGGGTCACGGTCAACTCCTATCTCGGCGCCGACGGCTTGGCTCCCTTCGTCAAGCATGATCACGGAGCCTTCGCGCTCGTCCGCACGAGCAATCCCGGCGGCGACGCGCTGCAGTCGCTGCGGCTTGGCGATGGCCGCTCGGTCGCCGAAGCCGTGGCTGACCTCGTGGCCGACGCGGGCAAGCACACCATCGGTGGTGCGGGCTACAACTCCCTCGGGGCCGTCGTGGCCGCCACCAAGCCGGCCGATGCCGCGCGACTTCGAGGCCGCATGCCGCACACGCTGTTTCTGGTTCCTGGCTACGGAGCACAGGGTGGCGGCATCGCCGACATCAAGCCGTGCTTCAACGCCGATGGGCGTGGCGCGATCATCACCGCAAGCCGAAGCATCATCTACGCGTTCTCGAACGGCGGGGATGACTGGGCAGGCTCGATCCGTCGTGCCGCCGAATCCACGCACCGCGAGCTCGCAGAAGGGCTGCGCGCATGAACCTTCCACGGCTCCTGATCGGCGCCTTCATCGTGACGCTGGTGACGCTGCCCTTGGCACTTCGGCGCAGCGCACCAGGCGTCGCCAAGGGCGTGCCGAGCATCGTGGTCATCACACCCCACAACGAGCAGATCCGCCATGAGTTCGGCCGCGCATTCGCACGCTGGCACGAGCGCGTGCATGGCACGCCGGCAGCCGTGGTCTGGAGCACCCCCGGCGGGACGAGCGAGATCCGCCGAATGCTCCTGGCAAGCGTTGAAAACGACCTGCTCACCGGCAAGCCCGTGGGTGGCGATGCCGACCTGCTCTTCGGTGGCGGCAGTTACGAGTTCGATCTCCTGTCCAAGCCGGTCAGCGTGACGGTGGATGGCGAAGTGCGTTCCGCGACCGTGCTTGAACCCGTGGTGCTCCCCGAGGGCTTCCTCAACATGGCCTACGGCGACAACGACATCGCGGGCAATCAACTCTATGCACCGAACGGAGCGTGGTACGGCGCAGCGCTCTCGAGTTTCGGCATGGTCTACAACGCTCGGCTGCTCGAGCCGCTCGGGGTACCGGTTCCTTCGCGCTGGCAAGATCTGGCCGATCCGCGCCTGACCGGCTGGGTGGCGATGGTGAACCCCTCGCAGTCAGGTTCGGTGGCGACGGCCTTCGAAACGATCCTGCGTCGGTGCGGTTGGCAGGATGGCTGGCGGATCCTGCGTCGAGCCGCCGCCAACGCGCGCACCATCGCTGCATCGAGCAGCCGCATCCCCATCGATGTGGCCGATGGCGAGGCCGCGGTCGGCGTCTGCATCGACTTCTACGGTCGCTTCGAGGCCCAGGCACTGATCGATGACGCCCGCTTGGCCGGCAAGGAGCCTGACGGCCGCCTGGCCTTCGTCGATCCGGTTGGCGAGACGGCCATCGATGCCGACCCGGTCGCGATGCTGCGTGGTGCGCCGAACCCTCAACTCTCCCGCCGCTTCATCGAGTTCTGCATCAGCGACGAGGCGCAGGCACTCTGGCAACTGCCGCGCGGATACTCGGGCCGCATCGACGGACCGGAGCAGTATGAGCTCCGTCGGCTGCCAGCCACCCGGCGCTTCATCGGCCGATTCGTGACCGAGACGATCGATGGCATCGATCCCTTCGAGGTCGCTGCACCGCTCTCGAAGGACTCGAACATGCGCAGCTTCATCGGGCCGCTCTTCAGCGGCCTGTGCATCGATCATCACAAGGCGCTGCGTGCGATGTGGCGCCGGATCATCGAGCATCCCGCGTACCCCAAGCCCAAGCCGGGTGAGCACGCCGAACTGGTTCGCGCGGAGGAGGTGAGCGATCCTGAACTCAAGGCCATGCTGACCGCCTTCGATGCCATGCCGGTGCTCCCCGCACCCGGCGGCACCACCATGGCACTGTGGGATCCCGCCAACATCGCCACGCTGCGGACCGGTTGGCTGAAGGGCGAGTGGAAGGACGACGGTCTGTGGCCCGCTGGCGCTTCGCCGGCGATCGACCTGCGCCGACGCTGTGCAGCGTTGGTGGCCGAGCAGGCACGCTGGGTGGCGCAGGCAGCCGTGCCATGACGGCAATGGATCCGCGCCCGGTGCATCTGGACCTGGTCCGCGACGAAGCACTCTCGATCACCTGGGACGACGGTCACCTGAGCCGGCTGCCTGTCGCCCTGCTCCGACGCATGTCCCCCAGCGCCGACCAGCGCCAGTTGCGCGAGGAGATGGCCTCGAACCCGCTCACGGTGCTGCCCTCGCGGACCTTCGACGCGCCGATCCGTGCCGAGTCGATCGAGCTCGTGGGCAACTATGCACTCAGGATCCGCTTCAGCGACGGTCACGACACCGGCATCTACTCATGGCGGTACCTGCGGAGCCTTGATCCCCAGGGACCGATCGGCTGATGGAGTGGCTCCTCAATCCAGCCCTGCCGCGACCGAGCCGGCTTGGACTCCCAGCAGGCGCGTGCACCGCCCACGCCACGGTCGATGGCGTTCGGCTGAGTTCGGGAGTCGCGCATGTGAACAACGCCGAGTATGTGCGATGGGTCGATGAACTCGCCGCGCTCCACGCCGTCGAGCTCGGCCATGGACGGCCGGAGATGCTCCACACCGGCCGCATGTGGTTCGTGGCTCGGCACGAACTCGATTTCCGAGCCGAGTGCTTCGCGGGCGACCACCTGCACGCAGCCACCTGGATCGAGCGAGTCGATGGCGCGCGCGCCTGGCGTCGAACGGCAATCTGGAGGCCAACGGAACAGATTGTGCTGACTGCACTTACAGCGTGGGCTCTGGTGGATCTCGCCTCACGCCGCCCCGTACCGCTGCGCTCAATCAGGGGTGCAATCGCCACACCATGACCGGACCTGGGGTGCCGGGGGGGCGCAAATTTGAAGGTTGGGAGGGAGTGCTGACGAATAACACCGTGCAGCCAAGGTGCGCGCTGCCCAACCAAGCATCTTTCTCCCCTCCGCTCCGCTGACCCGATCCGTTGGGTCAGCGGAGTATTTCGTTGGCCGACCGGGTTGCCGACACGCGACCCCGCACGGATCATCCACCCATGCTTGCACTCCTCTTGGCGTGGATCTGCGTGCCACCCTTCACCAACGCCCCGGATGGCGGGGCGCGCGAAGGCCAGGTGGTGCAGGCACCGTCACCGAAGCGTGACCTGCGCCTCGCGATCCTGCCCGATCGCACCACGGGCCGCGACTGGGGACTGCCCTACCTCGACGCCGCGGTCGAGGACCTGAACCGGCTCAAGCCCGATGTCGTCTTCTGCGTAGGCGACCTGATCCAGGGCTACACGCGCCGACCCGAGGTGTGGCAGTCGCAGATGGATGCCTACCTCTCGCGCGTGAAGGCGCTCGACATGCCGTGGTATCCGACTGCGGGCAATCACGATGTGATTGCAGGAACGCGCGATCCCAACGACCGCCGTTTCGCCGAGCTCTATCGACGCGAGGTCGGCCCACTCTGGTACGCGGTCGATCTTGACCGGCTGACGACGATCATTCTCTACTCCGACGAGAACCTGGACGACCGTTCAATCCAGCTCGGCGATGAGCAGTTCACCTGGCTCAAGGGACAGCTCGATCGCGCCAAGTCGCGCGGTGTGCCGACGATCCTGCTCATGCACCGGCCGCTGTGGCGCTACCGTGAGGTGGGCTGGGACGAGCGCGTGCACCCGCTGCTCGCACCGTCCGGCACCATCGCCGTGATCGCGGGCCACTTCCACAGCATGCAACGCGATCCAGACCGCGACGGCGTGCAGTACCACATCCTCGGCACATGCGGCGGCGCGATCGACCAGCACCCGCTCACTGGCCAGCTCCAGCACATCTCGATGCTCGACCTCAAGGATGGAGCCGCCGAGGTCTGGCACCAATTCGCCGGCGCCACGCTGCCGGGCGACTTCATCGTGGCCGAGGACCAGGAGCGCGCCTTCAACCTCAAGCGCGACGCGAAGACGGTCACGATCGCCGGTTCGCTGGCGGAGCCCGGCCTTCGCGGCCTGGAGGATGCACCGCTCACGGTCACCGTCAGCAATCCGATCGATCAACCGATCACGGCCGTGGTCCGGCTGCGTGACGGCAGCGGCGAGGAGTGGATCGTGCCCGGCGAGCCGGCCGTCAGCCGGACGCCCCGAGACACGCACAACCCCGCGGTGACCGACCTGGACACCCCGATCACGCTCGACTCGATGGCGCCGGTCACGATCGCTCCGCGCAGCAAGGCCACGATTCCGCTGTCCATCGACTGCCCGGCGCTCAAGGATCCGCTTCGGGCCCCCGAAGCCGTGATCGAGCTCTCGTTCACCGACTCGAAGGGACGCACGGTCCCGGTTGCCGTTCGACGCCGGTTGCCGATCGCCCGCACGCTCATCCCCGGCGTTCCCATGCCGCTCGAGGAGTGGGAGTGGACCCCGTATGCCACCGACGACGCGCCGCCGACGATCGTCGCCGAACGGGCCGGCGAGTCGCTGATCCTGACGGTGCGGGTCCCCGACGACCGTGTTGCCGAGTCCTTCCCCGCGGCCACCAAGCGCCGCGACCGGGCCACGAACCCCCTGGTCGATGCCCTCGCGATCCGCCTCTACGGCGCAGGCGAGCCCGCATCGTGGACCTGGGAGCCCTCGACCGGCTCGGTGCTTGGGATGACAAGCGGTCCGACCTTCGAGCGCGTGCCATCAACCGATGGCTGGTCGGCACGATGCACGATCCCCCCCGGGCTCCTCAAGGGCATCCGTGGGATCAACATCGGTGTGGCCGACAACGATGACACCTTCCACACCCAGTGGAGGTGGCTGTCGCCAAACGAACTTCCTGCGGCTCTTGGCGTGAACCATCGCTGACCCCGCGTCGTCTTTCTGGTATCATGTCCCGCAAGGAGTTTACCGATGAAGAAGACACTGACCCTGTGCAGCATCCTCGGAGCATCCCTGCTGACCGCCTGCGGTGGCGGCGGCTCGTCGAGTACGGCAATCCGTGAAGATCAGAAGCGCAAGCCGCCTGCAGTACCCGTCCAGGCGCCCGACGATGCCTTCAACGCCAACCGCAAGCTCCAGTCATCTGACACTGCGCGAGGCGTCGAGCCCCCGAAGAAGGATTGATCGATCGCCCGACGGAGCGGGCCTGCGAGAGTTCCAACCGACGGCAACGCCCCGGCCTCGAATTCGGGCGTGGTCGTTCGTGGGGCCATCGTGGAACGGGCCGCCGCGGCTGCGGCAACTGGACCGATCAGGTCCCCAGCATCAGGTCGCGCAGGATCGCCAACCCCTCGGCCAACTGCGCATCGTTCACCGCGTACGAGATGCGGAAGTGCGTGTCGCGCGCACTGAACACGCCGCCGGGAACCACGAGCACACGCCGCTCGAGCGCTCTCTCGCAAAACTGCGTGCCCGTCATGCCCAGCCGCTCAGGCACAGGCACGAAGGCGTAGAACGCACCCTCGGGCTTGGGCAGGTCGACCACGCCGTCGAATGCCTTGAGCACCATGTCACGGCGGCGCTCATAGCCCGAGAGAGCATCCGAAAGGTCGCAGCGATGCGCGTGGGCCGCCGCCACCTGCAGCGGCGTTGGCGCACAGACATAGGTGTACTGCTGGAGCTTGGTCATCTGCTGAATGAGGTGGATCGGCCCCGCGGAGTAGCCCAGGCGCCAGCCCGTGCAGCCATAGGTCTTGCCGAAGCCGCGGATGACGAGCACATCCCTCGAGCACCGCGCCGGACTCGGCGCTCCGGGCATGCCATAGACAAACTGGTCGTAGATCTCGTCGCTGACGAGCTGCAGGTTCCGTCCTCGGCACAGATCGACGATGTCGCGCAACTCAGCCTCGGCCAGCACGGTGCCGCAAGGGTTGCTCGGGCTGCAGATGAGCACGGCCTTGGTCCTGGGCGTGATGCACCGCTCGATGCGGTCAGCCGTCATGCGGAAGTCCGGGTATGTATCGCAGAACACCGGCACGCTGTTGGTCATGTGGCACAGCTGCGGATAGTGAAGAAAGAAGGGATCGGGCATCACGAACTCATCGCCCGGATCGAGCAGCGCCATCGCCATCAGCAGCAACGCGCCACTCGTCCCTGAGTTGATGAAGAGGCCCAGCGAGCCATCGTTGTGCCAACCGAATTCACGCCCCACCTGCGCCCACGCCGACTCGAGGAGTTCGGGCACGCCAACCGTGAGCGAGTAGCCATTGCGATCATTGCGGATCGCATCGATCGCGGCCTGCTTCATCCGTTCGGGCACCGGGAAGTCCGGCTGGCCGATGCTGAGGTTGATGGGGTTCTTGAGCTTGAGCCCCGATTCGAGAATGCGTCGGATGCCGCTGGGCTGCATGCCGCGGGCGCGGTCAGAGATCAGGTGTTCAAGTGGGTGGCTCATGGGGTCTCCGAAACGCAGCACCCCCGGGAGATGCCGGGGGCGCGGCGAGTCTAGCGATGGGAGCCGTGGCTCACTTCTTCTTGTCGACCGGAGCTGCAACTGCCGTGGCCTTCGGATCGACGGCAGCCGTCTCGCCGGCCTCCTTGGCCTTCTTCTTGCCCGCAGCGGCCTTGATGCTGCGCACCTTGACCAGGCCGAGCGCGCAGTTCTTCTCCATGCTGAAACGCTCCTCGGCCGTCAGCTTCGCGATGCGCTCGGTGCGCGTGAGCACATTGCGGTGCTGCGCGAGGGCGCCGGACTTGGTCTTGAGGCTCGGGTGGATGCTCATGGTCGTGTTCCTTCAGTCGTTCGCGCGCGGGGCTCAACCCTTGTGCTTTTCGTAGTAGCAGTCGCTCAAGTCCGGGTTGCCCGCCTTGGCTGCCTTCCACAGGCGACCAACGGCCTTGACCTCATTCTTCAGCGCCTCCGCCGCCTGGTCCGACCCGGTCGTGGACGCGGGCAGGACGATGACTTTGGAGAGTCCGGCATTATTGCCGGAAACCTGCCACGCATCAAGCCCCTTGCTGCGCAGGTACGCGGCGAGCTCGCCCGCCGGCGCGGCCACGCCAGTCATGACCACCAGATAATTGAGCCCGACTTGGCGCGGATCGCCGCCTGCGGCTGCAGGAAGCGCGGGCCTTGCCTGGGATAACGCTGGCGTGGACGCAGGTGAACCCCGTGCCGCCGGCGGCGTGGTCGGCGTCGCGGTGCCTTGTGGAGGCGTCGGCACCGCGCGCGCGCCCCCATCGTTCGATGCGCCATCGCGCAGGAGCACGATGCCTACGACGACCACCGCAACGGCCACAAGCACGCCAAGGATCGCCCATGCCTTCCACGGCCGGCGGGGTTCGATGGCACCGCTCCCGAGCGAGAACCCCGGTCCTGCCGGTCGGGATGGCGCGGGATCTCCAACGCCCTTGCGCATGAGTTCATAGAGGGTCGCTTTGCCTCGGCGCTGCATATGGGGAATCGTAGCGATTCAGGCTGGTCTGAAGGGGCCCATCGCCATGACCTGGGCCATGGCTACCCCACCATCATGCGTCAGCGACAGGTGAAGCCGTACCACACCCCGCTCGGCTGCCGTCCGCGCCACGGCCCCTGCCAGGCGGACCGAGGGTGCGCCGAGCAGGTCGTTGCTCACCTCGATCTCGGTCCAGCACATCCCATCCCGCATGCCCGTCCCGATCGCCTTGAGCACGGCTTCCTTGGCGGCGTAGCGGCCCGCGAGCCGCTCGACGCGATTGCGCGAACGCGCGCAAGAGGCCTGCTCCGCCCCGGTGTAGACCCGGTCGAGGAACGCCTGCCCGTGTTCACCAAGCATGCGCTCGATTCGAGCGCACTCGACCAGGTCGATGCCAATCCCGATCACCTCATGCATGCGCGGATCCTCGAGCCGTGAGCGGTCGATCCAGCCAGCGATCCAGCGTGGAGCGGATGCCGCCGGGCGCGTCAGCCCATCCGCGCGCGTCGATGACGGCATGCGCCCTGAACCCGATCGTGGCGAGGGTGGCGGCCAGGGCCAGCGCGTCGAGCCGTGCATCACCGGGTTGGAGAACAGGTCCGCGGTGACCACTGCGCAGGAGATCGACCAGTCGAAGCCCCGCCAGACGCGACCCGGCGCGCGCGCAGGCAGCATCCACCGACTCCCCGGCAGCCAACAGGACCGGTGGATCGATCGCGATCGCGGCAGCGCCATCGGCGTCGTGGCCTCCACCAAGCACCGCCAGCGTCACGCCGCGACGCTGTGCTTCGGCGATCACCGCCGTGCGCACGGCGAGCGCGGTGGCGTGGCCATCAGGTGCCGGCAGCCATGTCGTCACCGTGAGCCGACCGAGCAGTTCAGCCCATTCGATCGCTGCCATCAGCGCGTGCGCCGCCGTGTCGGCACGGGCGGGATCGGAGAGATGCTCCGGCGGAAGGATGCAGTCGATCCCCGTCGCCGCAGCACTCGAGGCGCGGACCGCATCACCGATGCCGCGGCGTTCGCTCCGGTCCATGGTGCGCACACGGGTTTGTGGCATGGCAACCGAGAGCTGGATCGCATGCGTGCCAACCGTCGAGCACCACTCAAGCGCCTCGGCGAAGGGCAGGCCAAGATGCTCGATGGCCACGCTGGGTTCAGGGATTGCGCTGGTGAGCCGGGTCAGCACGCGGGAAGCGTAGCGGCGTAGGCTTGGAGCATGAACCGAACGGTGCTGGCCGCGAGCCTGGCGTGGTGCATCTGGTGCTTGGCGTGCGCCGCGCCGACCCTGGTCGCGATCGCGGCGTTCACGGTGCTCAAGCGCATGGGGGCAGTCGATCCCGCTGCGGGCGCTTGGTTCGCCGACAACGCCGCTGCCTCGGGGAGTTTCGTGGCTGGTCAGGTTGCGGGTACGGCGTTCAGGGCCATGGCGTGGGTGAAGCTGGCCGTCGCGCCCGTGGCGCTCGTGCTTCTGGCCAAGTCCATGCTTCGCAGGCCCCGGTGGGCGATCGTGCTGCTGGTTGCCGCAGGCGTGATCACGGCGGCCAGCCATGTGCTCGATGTGCGCACCGCATCCGTCGGCGAGGCCTGGCAGGCCGCCGTGCATGCTGGCCAGCACGAGGGAGCATCGGTCCATGCGTCGACGATGGATGCCCTGCACCCCTGGGCGGAGCGCTTCAACGGCGCCGCCAGCCTGACCGCGATCGCTGCCGGTGTCGTGGCGCTCGCCCATGCCGCGCCCCGGCGCGCCGGTCCATGACGCAGCGGCTTCCTCGACCTGGTTCCGCCACGCGCACCCGTGCGCTTGAGCTGCTCGCTGCGCTCAAGGAGCGCTACCCCGATGCCGTGTGTGAGCTGACATGGGCCCAGCCGCACGAACTGCTCGTGGCCACGATCCTGTCGGCGCAGTCGACCGATGTGGGCGTGAACAAGGCCACGCCGGCGCTCTTCAAGCGCTTTCCCCTGCCGTGCGACTACGCACGCGCCACGGCGTGCCAGATCGAGCCCTTCGTGAAGAGCCTGAATTTCTGGCGCAACAAGGCGCGCGCCGTGCATGAATCGATGACGGCCGTCTGCGAGCGCTTCGGCGGCGAGGTACCGCGCACGATGGAGGAACTCCTCACGCTGCGCGGCGTGGCGCGCAAGACGGCCAATGTGGTGCTCGGGAACTGCTTCGCCATCAACGATGGCGTGGTCGTCGATACGCATGTCGGTCGGCTTGCCAAGCGATTCGGCCTGACCAGGCACGATGATCCGGTCAAGGTCGAACGCGACCTGATGGCACTCATCCCCCAGGAAGACTGGTGCCTCGTGAGCCACCTCCTGATCGTCCACGGTCGTCGGGTCTGCAAGGCGCGCGGCAACCTCTGTGCCGACGACGCTATCTGCCAGCGTTGGTGCTCGGAAGCTCGCCGATCGGCCTCCACTCCGTCGTCCCCATCCCGCCCAGCGCGCTCACATACGAAGCGCCCTGCCCCGCGCGGCGTGGGAAGACGTGCGTGACCGGACCGGGCAGCCGCAGCGAGGCCACCTCGGCCACCCCAACCGCCGGGGGCTCGCTCCGCCGATAGACCTTCAGTCCATCCCGGTACACGACCCACAGGTCGGTCTCGACGATGGCCATCGTCGCCATGCCCGGCATGGTGAACTCCTGTCGCGATCCCTTCAGTTCCACGACCAGGCTTCCACGGTCCTCTCCCTCGATGCGGGCTTCACCCCCATCCAAGGTGAGTCTGTCGCGCGGCATCTCGCCGACCTGCAGCGTGCGCTGCACGAGTTCGCACTCGCCACCGACATTGTAGTTCCACACTTCGGTGGGCGTTCCCGCGAGGATCCGGCGCTGGTCGCTGAGCGCGATGACGATGTTGCCGGGTTCACGGTGGCTGCGATAGAAAGTGTCGCCGGGGCCCTCTTCATCGGTCTCAAGCCGGAAGAGCGATCGACCGAAGGCGCCATAGACGCCGTAGCGATTCTTGCCCAGGAGTTCGATGCCCACCGCACCCTTGATCTTGATCTCGAGTTCATCGGTCAGCCCGGTGGTTCCGAGCGACCAGGTGAACATGGCATCGGGCGTGAAGGCCCACGCACGGCCGCCGGCCGTCGAGAGGCCCAGGATGCCCCTGCCGAGGGCGACCCGCGAGACTTCAGCGAAGGCGGGATCGATGAGCACGACGGCCGAGCCGCGGCGACCCTGCTCCAAGAGGAGTGCTCCGCCCTCGGGACCCTGGCCCGGCTGCAGTGGGAGGATCGCGCTTGCCTTGATGCCCAGATCGGCTCCATCGAGGGTGCGCAGGTCGTTGCCCACGAGGATCACGAGTTCGTTGCCGACCTTGACGACCTCACTCGATGCATCGAGCCCGTTCAGGTACCGCTTGCCCGAGGGCAGCTCAAGCACGCCACCGATGCCGCTCACGAAGAGCCGGTCATCGATGACCGCGATTGCTTCGGGCTCGAGGCCCAGCGCAGCGGCGTCGCTCGTCTCGATGACGGCAAGATCCTTGGGATCGCGCACATCGATCCGGACCAGGGCGGTGCGCTCCAGGACCGCATACAGGTCCCCGCGCCAAGCCGCCAGCGACCTGATGGCGCCGCACGAGCCGGCCGGCATGGGCTCGATGGTGCTCAGGACATCACCCGACCGGGTGCCGAGGCTCAGGAGTCGATGCCCGAAGCCTTGGTACCAGCCGCCGGCGTAGCCCAGTGCGCACCAGTGCACGCCACCCACGGTGTGGGTGACCTTGAGTTCGCGCGGACGACGGTCGGTCCGATCCTCGCGGTCGTACTTGTAGGGATCCCCACAGCCCGCCAGGGCCAGTACCGCCAGCATGATCCAGTGACGCACCATGCCGGGAGCGTACCCGAGCGGTGTAGGCTCCCGGAGTGACCGGAACGCGACTCGAACTCCTCACGCGCATGCACGCGCAGGACCCTGCCGACGCCTTCTGCCGATACGCCATTGCGCAGGAGCACGCCAAGGCGGGCCGCACCGACGAAGCGCTGCACTGGTTCGATGCCACGCTCGAGGCCGATGCCGACTACTGCTACGCCTTCTTCCACAAGGCCAAGGTGCTGCAGGCGGCAGGTCGATTGGACGATGCGATCGCCACGCTGCGCAACGGCCTTGATCGTGCGCGCGCGAGCGGCGATGGCCACGCGGCCGGGGAAATCAGCGGACTCCTCGCGGAACTCGGAGGATGACCATGGCGACAACCCAGGCTCGAGCGACCGGCGCCGTGACCACGCGCGTCCTTGACCGCAATCCCAACATGGTCGCGCTGATCGTGGGCGGCCGCACGGTGGCTGTCCTCGGGCATGACGAGGTGCGCGCGCTCCGCCTGGGCGCCAGGCCTCGCTGGACCGCACAGCTCAAGGCTCGCGTCACGGCACTCGTGCAGCACGGTCGCGCTCGCGAGGCAGCGTTGCGCATGATGGCGCGACGCGCACACACGCGCGATGAACTCCAGCGCGGATTGCGCAAGCTCAAGTACCCCACGGCCTGCGTGACGGGCACGCTCGATGCCTTGGAGCGTGACGGCTGGATCGACGATGCGCAGTGCGCGGCCGCGCGTGTGGCGCAATGGGAGCGCACGACCACCGCCCGCAAGCCCCGCAGCGCCACCTGGATGGTGGCCGAGCTCGTCACGGCGGGGATCGAAGTCGATCTCGCCGAGCAGTGCGTGGCGCGCGGCATGTCGTCGGCAACCGAATGCCGCAGCGCCGAGGAAGCGCTGGCCACCGCGCTCACGGCGGGCAAGTCGCTGCGGGCGGCGTTGGCTGCCCTCTACCGCCGAGGCTTCGCGCCCGAACTCCTTGAGGAACTCGCCGTGCGCCACGAGGATCGCGATGGCGACTGAACTCGACAACCGTGGGCTGCCCCACGGCTATCCGTTCCAGCCCGAGTGGGAGGTGACGCCACGCCAGGTGCGGCAGGCGCGCACGGCTGGCGAGCCGATGATCCTGATCGATTGCCGGACGCCGCTTGAGTACGAGACGGCGCGCATCGAGGGCGCCCTGCTGGTGCCGCTGCAGGAGTTCAGCGAACGCATCGCCTCGCTGCGCGAGCACGAGGACCAGCGTGTGGTGGTCTTCTGCCATCATGGCGCGCGCGGCCTGCAGTTCACGGCGGCACTCCGTCACGAGGGCTTCAGCGATGTGCACAGCATGGCTGGCGGCATCCATCTCTGGAGCCTCGACATCGATCCATCAGTGCCGGTGTACTGAGGGCGCGGGCGGTCGCGTGCAGAAGATGATCGCGGCGATGACGCCGGGCACCCAGCCCACGAGCGTGAGCACCGTCGTCAGCACGATGGGACCACAGCCCTTGTCGAGCACAGCCGCAGGTGGCAAGAGGATGCAGACGAAGACTCGAAGCAGGCTCATGGTGTGTGCGCGTGAGCGCGGGGTCACGCTATCATCGGGTTCAGCACCGTGCCAGATGGCACATGCGCTTGCGGGCGTAGCTCAGCGGTAGAGCGTCGGCCTTCCATGCCGAATGTCGCGAGTTCGAATCTCGTCGCCCGCTTTCTCCCGGCCATCTCAGAACCCGCCGGGAACGGCCTCCGGCCCCCCCGTCCGCCGGCCAGGAGCCTAGATAGAACCCGTGATCAGCAGCCCCCGCCCTTGGAGCCCTCCCGGTCGTGGGCTATGGTGTGTGTGCAGGAACACACCATGCACACCGGGTCAAACCACGCCGTCCGAGTGACCCTTGCCGCGCTGTCGATCGTGCTGGGGTTGGGTGCCGCCGTGCCTGCTGCGGCCCAGTGCCCCGGCGACCTGATTGAAAATGGATTGGTGGACGGCGCGGATCTTGGTGAGTTGCTCAGCGCCTGGGGCACGCAAGGTGGCTCCGCCGATGTGACGGGCGACGGCATCGTGGACGGAGCGGATCTTGGTGTGCTCCTTGGGAACTGGGGATCATGCTTGCAGGGCACCGTCAGGGCGTGGGGATGGAACGTGCAGGGCCAGTGCAACATCCCCTTGAACCTCGGTTCCTGCACCGCCATCGCTGGGGGCAACAGCCACACCATCGCGCTGAGTACCGACGGCACCGTCAGGGCGTGGGGATACAACTACTTCGGCCAGTCCACCGTCCCCACCGACCTTGGTTCGTGCACCGCAATCGCCGGGGGCGGCTTGCACTCCATCGCTCTGCGCACCGACGGAACCGTCCGAGTGTGGGGTTTCAACAGCGACGGTCAGAGCGATATCCCAACCGATCTGGGGCCGTGCATTGCCATCGCGGGGGGCTATCTGCACACCATCGCGTTGCGCACCGACAGCACCGTCAGGGCGTGGGGCGGCAACGACTGGGGCCAGTGCAACATCCCCACGAACCTCGGACCCTGCATTGCCATCGCGGGGGGCAACAGCCACACGATCGCAGTTCGCACCGACGGCACCGTCAAAGCCTGGGGACGCAACGACTACGGCCAGTGCAACATCCCCACGAACCTCGGACCCTGCATTGCCGTCGCGGGCGGCAACGACCACACCATCGCGCTTCGCACCGACGGAACCGTCAGAGCGTGGGGAGACGGCTTCTTGGGTCAGACCACCATCCCCGCCGACCTCGGCACCTGCACCGCCATCGCGACGGGCCAGTACCACAGCACGGCGCTGCGCACTGACGGCACCGTCAGGGCATGGGGATGGAACGGCTACGGCCAGTGCAACATCCCAACCGATCTCGGCCCCTGCGCCGCCATCGCTGCGGGCGGCTACCACACCATCGTGATCCAACCGTGATGTCTGTGCCACCTGGCGAATGGCGGCAACGCCCTCGGTCACCACGCGAGCGCATCATGTTGAGCAGACTGCCCGAGTGAAACCGGGCCCGGTGGCCGGCACGCTCACTCCGCCGAGCCCATCACGCTGCGGAGCGTGTTGCGGCCCAGACGCGCAAGCAGCGCCGCCGTCGCCAGCGGCCGGTGCATCGACTCGAGCACCGATTCGAACGCACCAAGGAACCAGTGCACATCGGCCTCGTCGATCACGAGCGGCGGAATGAGTTTGACCACATCAAGGTTGTGTCCCGCGACCTGGCAGAGGATCCGGTGATCCTCCATGAGCGGCACGATCGCGCTCTGCGCAAAGAGGTTCCGGTCCATCGCGTGGGTGGCGGCCCAGGATGCCCGCAGGGCCAGCGACTTGGGCTGCCCGAACTCGACGCCGATCATGAGCCCCCGACCGCGGATGGCCTTGAGCATCTCGAAGCGCGGCTGCATCGCCCGCAGCCCATCCATGAGCTTCGCACCCATGCGCTGGGCATTGCCCGCCGCATCGCACGCGTCGTAGGCGTGCAGCACGCTCAGGCCCGCGACCATCGCCAGCGTGCCCATGTGGAAGGTCGACGAATGCACGATCGCGCGGTCGAGGCTGGAGAAGGTCGCCTTCCACACGCCACCGCGCACCAGCACCGCACCCACGGGGACCTGGCCGCCTGAGAGCGCCTTGGACAGAATGACCATGTCAGGCTCGACCCCCTGCTCTTGATCGATCGCCAGGAATGTGCCGGTGCGGCCCACGCCCGTCTGCACTTCGTCGCAGACCAGCAGCGTCCCATGCTTGCGGCAGAGCCGCGAAGCTTCGGCGAGGTAGTTGGGCGAGTGCAGGTTCACGCCCTTGCCTTGGATGGGCTCGATGATGAACGCCGCGATGTCACCGAGCGCCAGTTCCGCCTCGAGCGAGCTCAGATCATTGAACTCGACCATGCGGCAGCCCGGGAGGAAGGGCGCGAAGCCAGCACGGAAGCTCTCGCAACCGTTCAGGGAGACCGATCCGCTCGAGAGTCCGTGGAAGGCCTGGCGCGCATAGAGCAGGCCCGGCCGGCCCGTCGCGCACTTGGCGAACTTGATCGCGGCCTCGACCCCTTCGGTGCCTGAGTTCGTGAAGAACACATGGTCGAGGCCCCTGCCCACGCGCGCCTTGAGCTCCCGCGCAAGGGCGGCGGCCAGCGTCGGCACCTCGAACTGCACCATCGATGGGAGGTCGAGCGCCAGCGCATCCTGCAAGGCGCGGGTGACCGTGGGATGGTTGCGGCCGAGGTTGCAGACCGCGTAGCCGGCCAGGAAATCGAGGTAACGATGGCCCTTGGCATCCCACAGGTGGGCGCCCTCGGCCCGCACATACTCCCGGTCGAAGCCGATCGTGCGCAGGACCGTGGCGAACCGAGGGTTCACATGCTCGGCGAGTTGGCTGGTGCCCTGGCCTCGTTCACGATCCAGCAGGGCTTGAAGGTCAAACTCCATGGGACGCCCTGCTTACTTCGCCGCCAGCAGCCGCTCGACATACTTGATGTCGTGCGTGGCGTTCACGAACTGCGGTTCACAAAGGAGCCGCATGTGCAGCGGGATCGTGGTCTTGATGGGGCCGACCTTGAACTCCTTGAGCGCACCGAGCGAACGCTGGATGCACGACGCACGGTCCGGCGCATGCACGATGAGCTTGCCCACCATGCTGTCGTAGTTGGGTGGTACGCGGTAGCCGGCGCGCACATGGCTGTCCATGCGGATGCCCGGGCCACCGGGCGGAGCCCAGGTCTCGATCAGGCCCGCCTGCGGCATGAAGTTCCGATCCGGGTCCTCGGCGTTGATGCGGAACTCGATCGCGTGGCCGTTGATGCGGATGTCTTCCTGGCGATAGGGAAGCTTCTCCCCTGCCGCCACGCGAATCCCGGTCTGCACGATGTCCACGCCGGTGATCGCTTCGCTGATGGGGTGCTCCACCTGCACGCGGGTGTTCACCTCGAGCATGTAGAAGTTCTGGTCCCGGTCCATCAGGAACTCGCAGGTCGCCGCGCCGCAGTACTTGGCGTTGCGGATGAGCGCCGCGGCGCTCGCGCACACGCGGTCACGCTTGGTCGGGTCCACACCGGGCGCGGGGGCTTCCTCGATCAGCTTCTGGTGACGGCGCTGGCTGCTGCAGTCGCGTTCGTAGAGGTGGATCGAATTGCCGTGGTTGTCGCCGATCACCTGCACCTCGACATGACGCGCCTGCTCGAGGTACTTCTCGACATAGACCGTCGGGTTGCCGAAGGCCGCAGCGGCTTCCTGCCGGGCACTGTCCACGCCCGCGCGAAGCTCCGTCTCGTCCCGAGCGATGCGCATGCCGCGACCGCCGCCGCCACCGGCGGCCTTCACGATGACCGGGTAGCCGATCTCGGCAGCAACCTTCACGGCTTCCTCAAGGTCCTCGATGCCACCGTCGGTCCCGGGGAAGATGGGTGTGCCGCTCTGCTTGGCCATGCGCTTGCAATTGACCTTGTCACCGAGCAGGTTCATGGCTTCGGGGCTTGGACCGATGAAGGTGAAGCCTGAGTCACGCACCACCTCGGCGAAGTGGCTGTTCTCGCTCAGGAAGCCATAGCCCGGATGGATGGCATCGGCATGCATGAGTTCGGCTGCAGCGATGATGCGGTCGATGCGAAGGTAGGAGTCCTTGGACGGGCCCGGCCCGATGCAGACCGTGCGATCGGCCTGCTCAAGCCAGGTGCCGCCGGCATCGGCCTGGCTGTGCACGCAGACGGTCTCGACCCCGAGCTCACGGCAGGCGCGGATGATCCGCAGCGCGATCTCGCCGCGGTTGGCGATGAGGATTCGTTTGAACATGGTGGTGCTTGCGCCCGCTCAGGACGGCTTGACCAGGAAGAGTTTCTGGCCGAATTCGACGGGTTGGCCGCTCTTGACCAGGATCTTGTGAATGGTGCCGGACTTCTCGGACTTGATCTCGTTGAAGATCTTCATCGCCTCGACGAGGCAGACAATCGAGTCCGCTCCCACGCGTGCACCGACCTGCACGAAGGGCGGCTTGTCGGGGCCTGGGGTGGCGTAGAAGGTGCCGACCATCGGGCTCTCGACGGCGGTGCAGCCGGCGTCATCGTCCCACTTGGGGGGAGCAGCGGCAGCGGGCGCAGCGACCGTCGACGCAGCACCAGGAGCCCCGGCTGCCGGAAGCGCCACCACAGGCGCGGGTGCGGCCAGCACGACGGGCTTGCCGCCACGCTTGACGGTCACGGTCTCCTCACCATCCTTGAGGTCCAACTCAGCGAGGTCGTTCTCAACCATCAGGCGGACCAACGACTCGAGTTTGCGGATATCGATCATGTTGGGGCCGAAGTGTATCGATCGTGCGCCGATCAGGCCCCAATCCGCCCTGGACCAAGGGGATCAGCCCTGGCTGCCTCAGAACCTGCTGGGTCCGATATTGAGACTATCGAAGCCGCTTGACCGCCCGTGGTGGGCCAAGGATCTCGGACATCAGGATGGCCCGCCGCGCACCCTCCCGCGAGCGGAGGAGGCCGGCCACCGAGTCCGCCAGAGCACCACGATCATGGGGTCGCCGAGCCGAAGAGGCGGCGATCGTCGAGGTCTCCGGCGTAGCGATCGCCCCACCTTGAGGCTTGGGGGCCGATGCAGCAGGCGACACCGACGGAGCCACTCTGGGCACGACCGCCGGTGCGGCACTGGGTCGCTCGATACCCGTCGCGCGAAGGGCCCGACCGAGCACCGACTGGACCTCAGCTCGAACGTGGTCCACCGCAGCACGCACACTCTGGAGCGAGCGGCGCGCGTCGTTGCTCTCGTCCTCTTCCCCGTCCTGCGATGCCGCCTCGTGATCCGGATCGTCTTGGATCGGGGGCGGAGCGGGAGGAGCCACCGCGGTCGTTGCAATTCCCGTGGTCCGGAGTGAAACGCCGCCGGGTGGCAGCAAGTCCGCCGGGAACCCTCGCGCGGGGAACTGATTGATGACATCGCGCGCTTCGGCGAGGCCGATGTTGCAGATCGCCCGCAGCGCCATCACGGCCTCGATCACGTTGCGTTGCTCAATCAAGCGCGCGACCGCGATGGCCTGCTCGGCAGTCATGGGGCGCACGCTGTTGACCTGCACGGGGCGCGTGCCGTCGAGCGATGGAGAGATGCCAACGCCCGATCCCTCTCCGCGTCCTGCCGCATCTGCCGCAGCCTGCTTCTGCTTGGCCTTCTTCGCGTAGTAGCCAGCCACCGCCTGGAAGACGGCGATCAGGATGAAGATGACGATCGTCTGCGTCACGCTTCGGGGATCCTAGCCTGCCGACGGAGTGCAGCGTGGGGCGACGATCGGTCGAAGGCTGCCGCCGACGCGTTCGAAGGCGACGCCGAAGCCCGCGCCGAGTGCGGCTTCGCTGAGCACGGATGCCCGCGGCCCGCTCGCCCGCAGGCGCCCCGCTTCCATCCACCAAACCGTGTGCGCCAAGGCATCGGCGAGCACCAAGTCATGCAGAACGATCAGGACCAGGCTTCCGGCGCCGGCCAGGCACTGCAGCGCACCGGCCACGCGATGCTGCTCGGCAAGGTCCATGGCGTTGAAGGGTTCATCTAGCACCAGCAGTCCACCCACATCATGCTGCGCCAAGGCCCGCGCCAGCACGACGCGCTGCTGCTCACCGCCCGAGAGTGCGGCAAAGGGTCGATCCATCAGGTCGTGCACCGCGAGTGCATCGATGGCACGCTCGAGTTGCTCAGTCGATCGCGCCACCACGGCCCCGGCCAAACCGATCACCTCGCGCGCCGTGAAGTCGGCCGCCACGAGCGGGCGCTGCGCGACATAGGCGATGCAGCGCGCTCGATCCGCTGCGGAGCATGTGGAGAGTTCACGCCCCTTCCACACCACCGAGCCGGAGCACCTCCCTGCATGGATGCCGGCGATGGCACGGACGAGTGAACTCTTTCCGCTGCCGTTGCGGCCGATCACGGCGACGGTCTGCCCGGGGGGCGCGCTCACGCTGACCCCCTGCACTGCCGTGCGCGCGCCATGCCAGACGGACATCGAGTCGATGACGAGACTCATGCTCCGCGCCCTCCATGGCGCCGGAGCACCCAGAGGAAGATCGGCCCGCCCAAGATGGCCGTCACCACCGCCACGGGCAGCTTGCCTGCACCAGGAAGAGGCATGGCCAGCCGCAGCGCGTCGGCAGCGATCAGCAATGCCGCCCCCAGGATGGTTGACGCCGCCACCAGGCCTCGGTGCCCGGCACCGAGCATGAGTCGGGCGACATGCGGTGCGACGAAGCCCACGAATGCGATCGGTCCGCAGAGCACCACGCTCGAGCCCGCCAGCGCACCGCTCAGGATGACCAGCCTCCAGCGCATCGCCGGCAGATCGACCCCAAGACTCATGGCTTCGTCATCGGCCGTGCAGGCGGCGTCGAGCCATCGTGCACGGACGAACGACCACCAGCCGATCATGGCCAGGAGCACAACAGCCGTGATGAGCGGCACGCGCTCGGGAAGTTCGGGGATCCGGCCCATCGCCCAGGCCATGAGGTCGCCGCGCGAGGACGGAGGCATGAGGTACTGGACCAGCACGGTCAGCGCGCCCGCCACACTCGCCACGACCACGCCAGCCAGAAGCAGCGTGACCGGATCGATTGCCCCGTGACGACGCCCTGCCACGACAACCACCACGAGTGCCAGTGCAGCGCCGACCGTGGCCGCCACCATGCCGCCGTCGGCAACCACCCAGGTGGCGCCCCAACTCGCCGCAAGCGCGGCGACGGAGACCGCAAGGCCCGCACCTGACGACAGTCCCAGCACGAACGGCGAGGCCAAGGGGTTGCGCAGGAGCGCCTGCAGCAACACGCCCGACAGGCCAAGGCTTGCACCAGCCACGGCGGCACTGGCGAGCGCACCGAGCCGCAGATCGACGATCTCGGTGGTCGGCCATGACCAGCCCCGCGCACCAAGCACCAAACGAAGCAGCACGGCCACCACCAAGGCCACCGTGATGACCGACCAGGCAACGACCCTGGGCCGACCGGCACTCATCGCGATGGCTCCGCGTTCCCTGAGTGCTCCAGCGCAGCGCGAACACGCTCAAGGCTCATGCCGAGCGCGCCCGAGGGGACCAGCAAGGTGTCGTCGTCGACCTTCACGACGACCGCACTCGTCCGCAGGGCAACCTCGTCGGTCCATGGTGATGGCGCCGAGCCGATCGTGAGCACGACTGACGGCTTGATCGTGACCATCTCCTCGATGTCCAGCGTCTGCCACGCTCCAGCGGCCAGGGCATTGGGCACCCCGCATGACATCAGAAACTCCCCGAGATAGGTCGACGGCCCGAACGCCAATCGGCCATCTCCGGCCTGCACGACGAGCACTCTGCGATCACGATCCCATGACATGGGAGCGCAGGCCCGATCCATCGCCGACAGCAGGTCGCTGGCACGCGCTGCGATCTGCCGATCATCGGGCGCAAGCACCCGTGGCAGTTCGCGCACCATGGCACGGATGTCGGTCATCGTGGCCAGTGGCCAGGCGTGGACCTCTGCACCCAGACGCGCTGCGACCTCCTCAAGCCCGCCGTCGATCCCCTGCGCCGGAGGCTGGACCAGGATCACGCAGGGTCTTGCCAGGACCAGTGCTTCGGCATCGAGATCCAGCAGCGAGCCCACAACGGGCGCCTGGGACACGCACCACGGTGTGCGCCCGACCAGGTCACCTCCCGCCCCGAGCGCCACGATGGTCGATGTGATCGCTGGGCTCAGGCTCGCGGCGCCCCGGCAGCCGTCACGCGTTCGGTCACCACAGGCGACCAACATGAACACGAGGAATCCAAGCGTGACCGGACGCATCGAAGCGATACAGTACGGGCCACGATGCCTCTGCGCAGTGCGATCAGCAGCCTCTTCCTCGGTGACCCTGCGCCGACCACCGCCGCCACGCCGCCCGAGGGCGACCGTGCGATCCAGGTCCACGAGGCCGAGCCAATCAAGCCCTCCGAGGTGATGCAGCAGTTCGAATCGCAACTGGCCTCCCAGACCGATGTGAACCGTCGGTTGGGCGAACTCATCCGCCAGCTCGATGGCACGCTTGCGTCGCTGCCGGAGATGGCCCGCCAGCAGTCGCGCATGGTCGACACGCTCATCGATCAGGCCCAACGAGCGAAGGACCGCGATGCGGCGCTCACGCGCGGCCTCAGGGACCTTGGCGAGGGCTCCGACCGGCAAACCCAGGTGCTCGGCCTGGTCCAGCAGCAGCTCGACCTGCACAGCGAGACGAGTGCCCGCGTGGCCGAGATCCTTGGCGAGGCTCGGACCGCGCTGGGGGCCTTCAGTGCCTCCAGCGAGCGGCATGCCCGAAGCATCGAGTCGCTCGCCGAAGCCACGCGCCGCCGCACCATCCAGAGCGACCGCCTTGAACGGCGCTTGCAGCTCTGGTTGGTCGTCACCACGGCGCTTTCGACCACAGCGCTGGTCTACGCGCTGGTCGTTGCCTTGCGCGACGCACCGCAGGCCCAGCCCGCTCCCGTGGCACCCGTGGTCGCGACCGACCCTGCCGCCACCAGCGGCACCGAACCGGCCGCTGCACCGCCGGTCACGGCGCCCGCTGCGGAGAGCGGCGCGACGGCATCAACCACCAAGCCCACGGCACCGGTCCCGGACGCCACCAATGCGGATGCCAGCGGCACGAAGACCAGCGAACCTGCGACGGTCGATCCGGTTGCGCCAGGAGCCCTGCGCGGCACCCGGGGTGAACCCATCGACCCCTGAGCACGGCGCTCATGCGGTCGCTGGCATGAGCTGGCTGGCCGCGATCGAGCGATAGATGCCGCACCGCTCCATCAACTCGGTGTGGGAGCCTCGGTCGACCACGCGACCCTGGTCCATGACCACGATCCAATCTGCGGCGAGCACCGTGCTCAATCGATGGGCCACCGTGATCACCGTACGGCCCTGTGCGAACTCACGGATCGCCTCGTTGATCTGGCGCTCGCTGTCGGCATCGACCTGGCTCGTGGCCTCGTCCATGAGGAGCAGGCACGGATCACGAAGCGCCGCACGAGCGATGGCGATGCGCTGTCGCTGCCCACCCGAGAGGCTCATGCCCTGTTCGGCCACCGTCGTGTCGTACCCTCGCGGCAGAGCACGGATGAAGGCATCGGCGTGGGCGCGCTGGGCCGCCACCACGATCGACTCCCGGGTGGCGCCTTCGCACCCGAGCGCGATGTTCTCGGCGATCGATCCCTGCACGAGCACCGACTCCTGCGAGACCACGCCGATCTGCGAACGCCAGGATCGAAGCGATGCACCGTCGAGGTCGATCCCGTCGATCACCACGCGGCCCGTCGAGGGCACCAGCAGCCGGGGGATCAACGAGAGCAGCGTGGACTTGCCGCAGCCATTGGGGCCGACGATCGCCACATGGGCCCCCGCCGGAATGGTGAGCTCGATCCCACGCAGCGTGGCGTGTTCGGCGCCAGGGTAGGTGAACCCGACCCCGACGAGATCGATCGAACGGGCGAATCGAGCGACCTCATGACCGCCGTCCGTGCCGGGTTCGGCCGCCGCATCGAGGACCGTGCGGATCCGCTGCGCCGGAGCCTCGGCCGACTGGATGTCGCTGACGAAGGCCGTCAGCGGCCGGAAACTGCCCGCCGCCACGGCGAGGCTGCCCAGTGCCATGAGGAATCGGTCCAACTGCATGCGACCTGCCAGGAGTTCCCGCCCGGCAATGAAGACGAGTCCGAGCACGACGAGCACGGCCAGGAGCTCCATGAGCGGGCTCGCCAGGCTGCGCGCCTTGCGAAGCTTGAGCTCGTTGCGCAGGACACCCTCGTTCGCGCCCGCGAATCGCCGCGACATGTCGGGTTCGGCCGTGGCAGCCTTCACGGAGCGAAGCCCCTGCATGGCTTCGTTCGTCACCAGCAGCAGCCGCTGCTGGGCCTCGAGCGTGCCACGCATGCCACGATTGATGCGCTTGCCGAGGCGGCGCAGCGTGTAGGCCAAGGGCGGCCCGGCCACGACCGCCGCGAGCACGATGCGCCAATCGAACCAGATCGCCACGCCCGCTGCAGCAAGGCCCTTGGTGACATGCGCCAGGGAGCGATTCGTGAGCGCCACCAGTCCGCCATGCAGTTCGCTGCAATCGCGGAGGATGCGCGTGGTGAAGTCGCTCGGTCCTCTCGCCACGACCTGCACCAGCGGCAATCTGATCGCGGCGTCGAAAGCGCGCTGGCGAACCTCGGCCACGATGCGCGTGACCATCGTCAGCGTGAGGTACTGATGCAGGAAGTTGGCGGCGGCACCGATCACCGTCAGTACGGCCAAGGCCAGCAGCACGACCGCAAGACTGGTGTCGGTCGCTTCCGGAAGACGCTCCAGAACCCACCCAGGAACCTGCAGCCGCGCGCCCGTCGCGTTGTGGTCCACCGCAATGCCGGCCAGACCCTTGGCATCCTCACCCAGCATGAGCTGCAGCACCGGAAGCGCAGCACCGAGCCCCGCCGCGATGCCCAACCCACTCACGACGGCGCACGCCACGGCACCTCCCAGGGTCCATGGGGTGTCCAGCAGCTGTCGGGCAAAGGTCCAGTACGCCTTCATGGGAACGGAGTCACCTTACACGCCCTCGAGCTGCGCGAGGGACTCCCAGAACCCCGGCCAGCTCTTGGCCACGCAGGTCGGGTCATCGATCGAGATGCCCGGGCGAAGGAGTCCGAGGGTCGCCAGACTCATCGCCACACGGTGGTCGCTGTGCGCATGCAGCGTCACCGGGCGTTCGTGACGGGTCGATGGATCGATCACCAACGCATCACCGCTTGCCGAGACCGTGCACCCGAGGGCTCGGAGCTCCGTCGCCATGGCACCGATGCGGTCGCTTTCCTTCAGGCGAAGGGTGCGCAGGCCCGTGATGGTCGTCGTGCCCGAAGCAGCCGCAGCCACGGCGGCGATTGCGAGCGCACCATCGGGCCAGAGCGATGCATCGATCGCGATCCCGTGCAACACACCGCCGTGCTCGATCGAGGTCGATCCATCGATGGTCCGTTCTCTCGCGCCCATCGCCACCAAGGCATCGATCGCCCCGCGATCGGGCTGCGCCGTGGTCCGCGGGAGCCCGGGGACCGTGACGCGCGTGCCCGGCACCAGCGCCGCAGCGGCGAGCGGGTAGATCGCGCTGCTGGCGTCGGGCTCGACCGTGATGTCGATACCACGCAGGGGCATCGGCTCGATGGTCACCCTCGAGAGCCCCCCACTGACCGTGCGCTCGATCCTGAGCGGCACGCCAGCCCGCCCAAGCACGCTGATCGAGAGTTCCAGATACGAAGCGCTCGTGGGCGGCTCGGTGAAGACGAGTTCGAGCCCCCGCTCGAGCCACGGTGCGATCAGCATGACCGCACTGACGAACTGGCTGCTGCTGGTGGCCCCGACGGCGAGCGTGCTGCCCACGAGTCGCAAGCCACCGACGGCCACGGGCAGCCTGCCCACGGACTCCATCCATCGGATGGGCGCACCCAAGGCCGCCAGCATCGCGATCCCCTCGGCCACGGGGCGCTCGCGCATGCGCGGGCTGCCATCGATCACGATCGGTCGATCAGCGAGCGCGGCGAACGCCGCCATGAACCGCGTCGGCGTTCCGCCGTCGCCCAGGTTCACGCGGCTGCCGCCACGCGGTCGCCCGGCGCATCCGACGATGGTGAGTTCGTCGGGGGCGGTCCATGTCGCGTGAACGCCGCAGTTCGTCACGGCCCCGGCAAGGGAACTCGTGTCGTCGGAGGCGAGCGCACCCCGCACCAAACTCTGGCCTTCGGCCAGGGCACCGAGCATGAGCCAGCGGTTGGTCAGGCTCTTGCTGCCGGGCACCTGCACAAGGATGTCCTGTCCCCTCGTCGCCGGCCGCACCACCCTGGCGGAGCCAATCACCGCTCAGGCGCCTTCCCTGCGGAAGACGGCCACGACATCGTCGACCGGAATCACGAACAGCCGGTTGTCGCCCTCGAAATCGACGGGAATGCCGTGCCGCGGATTGAAGAGCACACGGTCGTAGCGCTTGATCGGGTAGTCCTCGTCGCGCTCGACCTGGGCGCTGACCGCCACCACTCGACCGGTGAGCGTGGGGATCTCGATCTTGTCCGGAAGGTGAATCCCGACCTTGGTGATCTTCTTGTCCTCGTCCTTGCGGATGAGCACGCGCTTGCCGACGGGTTCAACCGTCTCAAGACGCGTGGCTGGCTGGGTCGGCTTGCTCGACATGTCTTGAGGATAGGCGAACCGCCCCTCCTGCTGCTAGAACATGCGTATGCCTGACCGGATCCGCCAACTCGTGCGCGACGTGCCCGACTTCCCCAAGCCGGGCATCATCTTCAAGGACATCACGCCGGTTCTTGGGGATCCGGCCGGCCTGGCGCTCGCCATCGAGCTCATGGCGAATCCCTTCCGCAATGTCCGCGTCGATGTCGTGATCGGCCCTGAAAGCCGCGGCTTCATCTTCGGAACGGCGATCGCGCAGAGCCTCAATGCGGGATTCGTGCCCGTGCGCAAGCCGGGCAAGCTGCCATGGCGCAAGCGCTCGGTGCGCTATGCGCTCGAGTACGGCCACGACGAACTCCAGATGCACGAGGATGGGATCACGCCCGGCATGCGCGTGCTGCTCGCCGACGACCTGCTCGCCACGGGCGGGACGCTGAGGGCAGCGACCGATCTGGTCCAGGCGTGCGGCGGTCAGGTGGTCGGGGCATCGGTCCTGATCGAGCTCGAGGGCCTCGGCGGGCGCGCGGTGCTGCACGACATCGCGGTCTCGAGCGTGCTGCGGTACTGACTGCAGTTCGTTCGGACCGTCGTGGCGATCTATACTCGTGCAATGAGCAGCCTCTCCACCACCCCGACCGCCAAAGACCTTTCCTCGACCGATCCCCTGATGCTGGTCGATGTCGACCATGTCCGGTTCTATGTCGGCAACGCCAAGCAGTCGGCCTTCTTCTACGCCAGCGCGTTCGGCTTCCAGGTCGATCAGGTGTCGGACCTGACCACCGGCAGTCGGACAACCGCCCAGTACCTGCTCACCCAGGGCAACATCCGATTCATCCTGGAAACGGCCCTGACCAGCGACCACCCGGTGGCCGAGGAGTGCCGCCGGTATGGGGACGGCGTGAAGGATGTGGCCCTGACCGTGCTCGATGCGGAGCGCGCCTGGGAGCAGGCCCGGCGCAACGGCGGCGAGAGCGCCTACGAACCGCGCACGGTCAGCGACGCCAACGGGAGCGTCACCATGGCCGGCATCAAGACCTACGGCCGTGCCGTCCACAGTTTCGTCAGCCGCACCGGTGCCTACGCGCTTCCCAACATCAAGCAAGGTGCGACCTTCGCCCCGGACTTCCGGTCCATGGGGAACATCAGCCTGAACGCCTGGAACAAGGCCAACCCCTGTGGCCTCAAGTTCGTCGACCACTGCGTGGGCAATGTCGAGTTGGGCAAGATGAACCATTGGGTCAAGTGGTACGAGGATGTCTTGGGCTTCACGATGTTCAAGCACTTCGACGACAAGGACATCTCGACCGAGTACTCGGCGCTCATGAGCAAGGTGATGGCCAGCGGCAACCACCTGATCAAGATGCCGATCAACGAGCCCGCCGCCGGCAAGAAGAAGAGCCAGATCCAGGAGTACCTGGAGTGGCACGGCATGTGCGCAGGCGTGCAGCACCTGGCACTGCGCACCGATGACGAGCTTCACAGCGTGGCCGAACTGCGCCGCCGCGGCGTCGACTTCCTGGCCCTGCCTGATGCGTACTACGAGAGCGTCTGGAACCGCGTCGACACGATGCTCCGCCAGCACGGCCACGATGTCGTGAAGGAAGACCACCAGAAGGTCAAGGACCTGGGCATCCTGGTCGATGCCGATGACGAGGGCTACCTGCTGCAACTCTTCACGAAGCCGCTGCAGGACCGCCCCACGCTCTTCTTCGAGATCATCTGCCGTCGCGGTTCGCAGAGCTTCGGCAAGGGCAACTTCAAGGCGCTCTTCGAGGCGCTCGAGATCGAGCAGGACCGCCGCGGCAACCTGTGAACGGCGCGGTACCGTCAGGACGGCCGCGGAATCCTCCCCTCGGCGTCCGCGTTGACCGCGTCATGCACCGAAGCGTGGGTCGGGATCCACCACCTCGTCGCCATCGATGATGATCGCCTGGGCGTGCAGCGCGGCCTGGTCGAATCCCTCGCGCGCTGAGCCACGGTAGGCAGCGTCGCTCGCCAGGGGGAAGCCGAGCCACGCGAACCCCGCCCTGATCTGGTGGCGACGCCCCGGACCCACAAGTTCGATCTCGACGAGGTCATGCGTGGCACCGCGTGAGAGGACGACCCACCTGCAGATGCCTCGCGTCGACGCCTCGCCCCGTTCACTCACGGTGACCTTGGACGAGCCGCGGTGACGACCGGTGAAGTGCAGGGCAAACTGGCCGCGATCACGGGCGCCAGCGGCAACCCATGCGCGATAGCGTTTCTCCACCGCATGCTGCGATGGCTCGCCCGAGAACGCCGAGCGGAGTCCCGCAAGTGCCTGCCCCGATCGCGCCGCGACCAAGCAACCGGTGGTGCCCTCGTCAAGCCGATGCACGAGTCCTGCACCCGGGAGCGAATCCTGCGCCGTGACGGCCGTACGCAGCCACGCCTCGATCGTGTGCGTGCCGCCACCGGCCTGTTCGATCGAATGCCATCCTGCAGGCTTGCCGACCACGAGCCATGCCGCGCGCTCGGCGATGATGCAGGGTTCGGTGCGCGGTGCCATGAGGCGTCGAGGGTACGGGCGCGACCCCTTCATGGCTACACTTGCCGACACGAGGATTCCCATGGCCTACTACACCAAGATGGGCAAGTTGCCCGGCAAGCGCCACATCCAGTTCCGCGCCCCCAACGGCCGCCTGTACAGCGAGGAAGTCTTCGGCACCGAGGGTTTCACGGGGCCGACCAGCACCCTCTACCACATCAATGCGCCGACGCAGGTCTGCGGCTGGGAACCCCTGTACGACGCGCGCCCCGAGTATGTGGAGCAGAACGTGATGCGCATGCGTCACACGCGAAGCAGCCCGATGCAACCCCAGGGCGATCCGATCACCGGCCGAGTGATCCTCTACGGCAATGCCGATGTCGAGATGGGCGTCTGCGTCCCGGCCGACGGGATGGACTACCACTACAAGAGCGTCTTCGACGACTGCCTCTTCGTGCACCACGGCCGAGGCACGCTCTACACGATGTTCGGTGCGATCCCCTTCGGTCCCAAGGACTACCTCGTCATCCCCAAGGGCACGATCTATCGACTCGTCTTCGAGAAGCCCAAGGCCAGCGAACCTGCGAACAGGTTCGTCTTCATGGAGGCCGTCAACGGCAGCCTGATCCTTCCCCCGCCGCGCTACCTGAGCAAGAAGGGCTCGCAGTTCCTGGAGCATGCGCCCTACTGCGAACGCGATCTGCGGCTGCCGCAACTGCCGATGACCTTCGATGAACGGGGCGAATTCGAGGTGCGCATCAAGAGCCGCGGCTGGGTGCACAGCTACACCTACCAGTACCACCCGCTCGACATCGTCGGCTGGGACGGCTGCGTCTATCCCTATGCCTTCAACATCGATGACTTCAGCCCCATCGTCGGCAAGCACCACATGCCGCCGCCGACGCACCAGACCTTCGAGGCGCACAACTTCGTGATCTGCTCGTTCTGCCCGCGGCCGCTGGACTTCCATCCGCAGGCGATCGTCGTCCCCTACAACCACTCGAACCTCGACTCGGACGAGGTGCTCTACTACGTCGAGGGCAACTACAAGGCCCGTCGCGGCATCGAGAGCGGCTCGCTCACCCTGCATCCGCAGGGCATTCCGCACGGCCCGCATCCGGGAACGGTCGAGGCCACGATCGGCCTGACCCACACCAACGAGCTCGCCGTGATGTGCGACACCTTCCGTCCACTCATGGCCACGCGAGCCGCAGTCGAGCTCGACGAACCCCGCTACCCGGCCTCGTGGGAAGAGGGTGCCATGACGGCCAGCAGCAAGGTGCGTACACCCAAGGCAGCCAAGGCGACAGGCGAACCCAAGGCCGCGAAACCCGCCGGCAAGGGCAAGCCAGCCCGCCGCACGCCAGCGCGCACTGCGGCCGCGAACACCTGGGACTGACGGTCATGGACGCACCCTTGCTCGCGGCGACCGGGGTGATGGGCCTTGTCGCCTTGGTCGCTGTTGGCGCGTCGCCACTGTCGACGACGGAGCGGCATCCCACCCAGGATCAGCCGAAGCAAGCGCCAACCAGAGCTCCCGCGACTGCGCCGGCGGCTGGCGACGCTCCGCCCGCCGCGGTGCCGGTCTGCCCGGCCCCGCCAGCCGATGACGATCCCCTGCCCACGCAGATCCCCAACCTCAGCGATGCCGGTCTGCCGGTGGTGCGGCTCACCTTGGGAAGCGAGCCATTCGATCTCGAACTGGCGGCAACCGACGACGCGATCGCCAAGGGGCTCTCGGGTCGTGATCGTGTGCGCCGCCACCGCGGCATGCTGTTCGTCATGCCCTACTCGCGCGAACAGGGCTTCTGGATGATCGACTGCCTCGTGCCCATCGATATCGCGTTCATGAACGAGCAAGGGGTCGTGACCGCGGTGCACACCATGAAGACCGAGCCGCCGCAGCGCGCGGATGAATCGCGTGGCGCGTACGAAGTCAGGCTGCCGCGCTATCCGAGCGGCGCCAAGGCCCGCTACGCGATCGAGCTCGCCGCTGGCGAGTTCGCGCGCCTTGGCATCGCCAAGGGCAGCGAGATCAAGGTCGACTGGCAGGCCGTGAACACCGTGGCTCGCGCCACGCGCGTGGCCGGCTCGAAGCGCTGAGCACCGCCCCTCACGCCACAGGCAGCACGATCCCGCGGCACTCCCCGAAACTGAGCCGGGGCAGACCATCGCGAACGGCCGAGCCGCGCAGGATGACTTCGTCCCCGTCCTGCAGGAACTTCCGTTCGGTGCCATCGGGAAGCGTGATCGGCTTGGTCCCGCGCCGGGTGAGCTCGAGCAGGCAACCGTGCTCATCCTCGCCCGCACCGCTGATCGTGCCACTGCCAAGGAGATCACCCGGGCGCATGCGGCAGCCGCTCACCGTGTGGTGAGCGAGCATCTGGTTCATGCTCCACCACAGGTCGGTGCCACGACTGCGGCTGACGACCATCGCGGGCACACCGCGTTCGCGCATCGCCGCGCTGGAGATCGCGACCTCAAACCGCACATCAAGCAGGAAGTCGCCATCCCACCGCAGGTACTCCAGTGGCTGCGGATCGCCCTCCCCGCGTGCCGGAACCGGTATGCGGTACGGAGCCAGCGCCTCCGCAGTGACGATCCACGGACTGATCGATGTGATGAAGTTCTTGGCCGTGAACGGGCCGAGCGGCTGGTACTCCCATTTCTGCAGGTCACGCGCGCTCCAGTCGTTCAGGAGGACATGACCGAAGATGCGCTGGGCGGACTCAGCCACGCTGAGCCGCTGGCCGATCTCGTTGGCCTGCCCGCCCACGATCGCACCGAGCTCGAGTTCATAGTCGAGCAACCGGCAGGCCGTGAACGACGGCGGGCCATCGTCCGCCTGGACGGTCTGTCCCATCGGACGCCGCACCGCAGCACCGCTGGCCACGACCGTGCTCGCACGCCCGTGATAGCCGACGGGAAGGTGCTTCCAGTTCGGCATGAGCGGATTCGTCGGGCGGAACATCGAACCCACATTGGTCGCGTGATGGATCGAGGCGTAGAAGTCGGTGTAGTCGCCGATCTCGCACGGCAGTCGCATCGTGACGCCCCACGCCGGCAGCAACGCTTCCTTGGCGACCGCTGCATCAGAGAGTTCACTGCACGATGCACTGAGCAATCGCTGGAGCTCGGCGCGTGCCGCGGCCCACGCCGACTGGCCGAGGCTGAGATAGTCATTGAGCGCGGGCTTGGCCAGCGCATCCTGGATCCGGCGGTCGAGCCGCGCGAGCACCCCCGACTCCACACAGCGATGGAGGTCGAGAAGGCTGTCACCGATCCGTACGCCCAGGCGCGCGCCGCGCCCCTCGCCGCTCCAGGCACCCATCGGCAGGTTGGCGAGACCGAAGCCCTCGCTCTTGCCCTCGCCGCCGACGGTCCTGGCGCCTCCAACCCACGATGTTCCCGCTGCAGTCATGCGCACTCCTCCTTGCTGACCAGCCCCATGGACAGGAGATCCTCCAGTGGTTCGTCGTAGCTGCACGAGCCGAAGCTGTGCATGAGCTGGGTGCGCGCGGCATCTGCCTGCGCGGCCGTGATGCGATGGCCATCCCATGAGATGGCCTGCGCATCGACGGTGAAGGCACCATGCCGCTCATCGGCAAGGAGCCGCTCGAGCCCCCCGCGATCGATCACACCCGCATGCATCATGCACGAACCCACGATGACATTCATGAAGCCATGCTGCGTGCAACCGATGGCTGGCACCTCGTGACGCAGCGCCCGGTGCAGGCCGGCGGTTGCCTTGAAGGGGACGCGGCCCCGGGCACAGGCTTCGATGAAGGCAGCCACCTGGCTGATGGACGGATGCGCCGCTGCAACGGTGCCGCCGGTGCGGATCTTCGCACCGAAGCCCTCTTCGGCGACGGCGATGAGCAGCCCACGGACATCGCGATCGACCGGGAACTCCCAGTACGTGAAGCACTCCGGCAGCACCTCGATGGCGCGCTCGATCTCGTCGGCGCTCGCCGCCTTCACCTCGAGGCAGTCCACGCGCATCGCGGGCTCGCCCGGTGAGGCGTGGCGATCGTTGAAGGTCTCGACCGCCGCGAGTGCTGCCATGAAGTCATCCCACTGGGCAATCGGTGGCGTGACGGCGGAGACCGCCCAGGCACCCTCGGTGCGCGGGAGCTCGGCGATGGGCGCGTGGCCCTTGGCGAGCGAGCCAAGCGCCCCGAGCCGACCCGTCGGCCACACGAGCCGTGCACCGATCCACGCAGCACCACCCCCCAGGAGGCGCGCATGCATCGAGACCACCGTGGGCTCATCGAGCGACGCGGGTGGATAGAGCCCCGCGTAGTCGATCGATTCACCAAGGAGCGCGTGCAGCGTGGAGTTGATCATGCGACGCTCAGGGCTTGACGAGCGCATCGGCCGGGACCGCACGCAGGTCGCGCACAAGATCCCGCAAGCACTGTCCGTAGGCATCGGAGAGCCCCTTGACCACGCTTGCTGCATCGTCCTTCTCGATCGGGAACCCGTGCTCGTAGAACCACTCCATCACGATGCGTGGCTCATCGACGGTGCGCTGCATGAGGAGTGCCTGCATCGCGACGCGCGCGACGCCGGAACGGTCCGCCGCAAAGCAAGCGCCGAAGGAGCGCATGTTGCTCACCAGGATCAGTTGGTCCGAGCCATACAGCCCAGCGAGCGTCACGGAGTTCGCCACCTTGGCCCGGGAGAGCACATCGACCATCTGGGCCTGCAGGAGTTGGTCCAGCGGCATGACCCACCCGTTGTAGATGTCGGCACGCGCTTCGCCATTGGCCTGCTGGTAGACCAGCGTGTCAGAGTTCCACGGAGCCGCAGGGCGCGGTCGGGCCACCCCAAGTGCGGCAAGCGTGGGAGGACCTTCGGCGGCCGGGATCGACATCGACACATCGATGGTCCACTGCGTGGCACCGGGCCGAGGTGCCAGGAGCGAACAGCCGCCAAGCGACAGGATGACGGCCGTGATGCCCACGACCGCACGGCTCAGGAAGCCCATCATGGTGCTGGATCGGGCGCGAGGGGTGAAGCGTGTCATGGGTTGGTGCTCCTGAAGGAATTCGATGGGGAATTGGCGGGTTCGGGAGGCGCAAAGAGCGTGGAGCCCGCATCGCGCTCAAGTTGGTTCGCGAGGCGCTCGAAGCTGCGGGCGGCGGACGTGAGTTCCTCGATGAGCGCACCGATCCGGGGCTCCCCACGGGCCACCGCGCCCTCGAGGCGGCGTGCGAGCAAGCGGATGTCCTCGGCGGCCTTCCGGAAGGAAGCGACCGTCTCGGGCAGCTCCTTCATGGTGGACTTGAAGTCCCCGCTCTGGAGGAAGGCCCGGATCTCGTCACTGGTGTCGGAGATGCTGGCCAAGGTGCGGTGGAGGTCCGTCTTGATGGTGGTGTCGGCGGTGTCGATGAGCTCACCGATGCGTACACCGAGCCCCGCAAAGTCGATGCGGCTGATCTTGGCGACCGCAGCCTGGATCGAGTCGACCATTTCCTCGAACTTGCTGGATGTACTGGCGATCGCCACGACATTGTCCCTCATCATGTCATCAGGCGGCATCGAGAGCAGCGACTGGTCCTTCTCGTTCAGGATCTCGATGTACGGCAGCCCGGTCAGCCCCGCCGTGGCTACACGCGCGCACAAGCCATGGTTGCGGCCGAGGGAGAACTCGTGGCGGACCTCGTCACTCGACTGGCCATCGGGTACGAAGATGTCCATGCTCACGATGACATTGCGGTTGAACTCGCCTGCCTTGGATTCGCCCTCGTCATAGACGAACCTTCCCTCGGGGAACCCGACATCCGTCACCTTGCCGATGGTCACGCCGAGGTAGCGCACCGGTGTGCCGGGCGCCACACCGGTGACCGCGCTGGTGAAGTATGACCTGATCGGTATCGTGGTCTGGAACATGGCCCGGCTCGTCGTGATCAGCGTGCCTGCAATGATGGCCACAAGGCCTGCGAGTACGAAGATCCCAGCCTTGTAGGCGTGCTTGTTGCTGCTCATGATGCTGCTCCTTGGAGAGTCTGGTCCTCGGGTTGGCGTGCCAGGAACCGCCGAACATCCGTCGGGCCGGACTCCAGCAGTTCCTTGGGCGTGCCGATCGCCAACTGGGTCTTGTTCTCGCCACCGAGCACGACCATGCGGTCGGCGATGGTGAAGATGCTGGGGAGTTCGTGGGTGACGACCACGAAGGTCCGCCCCGTCGAACGCGCCAGGCGTACGACCATCTGGTCGAACTCGGCGCTGCTGATGGGATCCAGGCCCGCGCTGGGCTCGTCAAGGAAGACGATCTTGGGGTTCATCGCCAGCGCACGCGCCACCGCCGCACGCTTCTGCATGCCGCCTGAGAGCGCACTGGGCATCTTGTTGCAATGCTCGTCAAGATCGACCATGGCCAGGAGGGAGAGCGCCAGCGAGTTCATCTCGCTCATCGTGTACAGCCCGTTCTCCTCCATCGCCAGCCGCACATTCTCCAGCACCGTCAGGCCGCCGAAGAGCGCACCCCCCTGATACATGACACCGATCGAATGGCGTACAGATTCGACCACGGCCTCGCCGCCAGTGACCAGCTCATGCCCTGCGATCCGGAGCGTGCCATCGATCGGTGGCAGCAGCGTGATCATGGCCTTCATCAGGGTGCTCTTGCCGCATCCCGAGCCGCCGCCGATCACGAAGACCTCGCCGGACGCCACCGTGAAGTTGATGCCGGTCAGGACGGGGATTCCCTCGTAGCCGACTGACAGGTCCTTGGCCTCGATCACGGTCTCGGTGGATCTCGCGGTGGACAGCATGGCTCAGATCCCAAGCGTGTGGAAGAGACCCACGAGCACGCCATCGAGCACGATGATGGCCACGATGCCCGCCACGACCGCTCGGGTGGTGCTGGCACCGACGGCACCCGGGCCGACCTGGGTCTTCAGGCCGGATCGGCAGCCGATGCCACCGATGACGACCGCGAAGACGAAGGCCTTGAAGACCCCCTGCAGGAAGTCGACCTGGTCGATCGAGCTGCGGACATTCTGCAGGTAGAGCTCGAGGCTCATGCCGCGAGCGGCCATCGGAAGCCATCCCCCGAGCACGCCGGCGAATGAGGCGAAGACCGAAAGCAGCGGTGTGGTGATCGCCACCGCCAGGACACGGGGAGTCACGAGGTAGCGCTCAGGATTGAGCCCCATCGTGGTCAGCGCGTTGACTTCCTCGGTGACCTTCATGGTGCCGATCTCCGCGGCGAAGGCACTGCCGGAGCGGCCTGCAAGGATGATCGCCGTGACGAGCGGCCCGAGTTCCCGGATGATCGCGAAGCCCATGATGGTGGGAGTCTGGTCCGCGGCACCGTAGCGGTCGAGCGCGGGCATCATCTGGTACGCAATGATGAACCCCACGATTCCGCTGAGCATGCAGGTCACGGGCATCGAATCGATGCCCGACTGGCCCATCACACGCAGGAGATCGCGCCATCGCAGCGATCGGGGATGCCCGATCGCGTGGACCAGGTCAATCGCCGCCTCACCGATGAAGCGCACGGTGTCCGCCAGCTCATGAAGCAACCGGAAAGCCGTTTCCCCCACATCGCTGACGAATGTGGAGTCCTTCACGCGCGCGGTGGGCGGCTTGTGCCCGACGGCGCGCTCGACCAACGAAGCCTGATCGGCCGTCAGTCCACGCATCTCGATCTTCCCACCTGCCCACACCACCGTCCGGCGGATCTCAGCCAGGAGCAGGAGCCCGCTCCCGCTGACCGTCTGCAGCTTGGAGGCATCCACCACGACCGAGCCCGATCCTGCCGCGCGGGCGCGCCCCACCAGATCTTCCCAGGCATCGCGGACGCGCCCATCGTCGAGTGCGCCCTCCAGGGCGATCACGGTCGTACCGGTGGTGCTCTCCATGTCGGGGGACATCGAGTCGGAATGTAGCGGCTTGCGCACCCATGGTGGGTTCAGCGTTCAGTCCAGTCGAGGCTCGTGCCGAAGGTCTCACGCAACCCGAACCATCCCAAGGTGGCGAGCGTCAGCACCACGAGACCCGTGATCGCTGCAGCCTGCCACGGTGCGCCCGGATCATCGATCCCGATCCAGCGTTCGACCATCAACCAGAGCGCACCACTGCCCGCAGCCGACCAGCGCACGAGGTTGGGCGCCGTGGTCGCAGCCGTGGCGCGCAGGTCGGTGCCGAAGTGCTCGGCCGCGGTCGTGACGAACACCGCCCAGTACCCGCTGCCGAACCCGAGCAGCGCGATGATCGCATAGGTGACACCGAGGCTTGCTTGGATCTGCCCGAGCGAGAAGTACCCCACGAGACCGAGCGCCGTGATGCCGAGGAAGGCCGCGATCGCAGCCCGACGCGAGTGCCACCACTGGCTTGCCAGACCGCTGACCAGGTCGCCCACCGCAAGCCCCACATAGCACCACATGATCGCGCGACCGGGTACTGGGCGATCGAGCTCGATGATGCCCATCGATCGCGCGATGACATCGCTGTACTTCACGCAGACGCCGACCACATACCAGATCGGCAGCGCGATGAGCACCACGCTGAGGTAGCGCACCAAGCGCTCACGAGGCCAGAGCAGGCGCCAGACGGCACCGCGACCGGGACGATGGGCACGCCGGACCGCGCTGAACATCCCGCTTTCCACCACACCGAAGCGCAACGCCAGCAGGCCCAGACCGAGCCCCCCGCCGATGAGGAATGAGGTGCGCCAGGTGAATGCCTGCGTCACGAAGTAGCCCGCGATGGCGCCGCAGATCCCGACCGCCGCCACGATCGTGGTCGCAATGCCGCGGCGATCCGGCGTCACGAGTTCAGCCACCAGCGTGATGCCCGCACCGAGTTCGCCGGCCAAGCCGATGCCGGCGACCACACGCAGCACCTCGTACTGGCGGATCGCCGAGCCGCAGCCGATCCAGTGCAGGAACCAAAGGGGCCCGTTCGGGTCCACATCCGCGATGAACCCGTTCAGCACATTCGCCACGCTGTACAGCAGGATGCTCCCGAACAGCACCGAAAGCCGCCCGCGTCGATCGCCGAGTACGCCCCACACCACGCCACCGACCAACAGCCCGGTCGTCTGGAGGGTGTTGTCCAGCCACACCCCCCAGTCCCGAAGCATGAGGTCCTGCGCGGCGGCATCGAGCCCATCGAGCCGCGACCCCAGGACCTCGCGCAGCGATTCCTTGCGGACCATGGCGAAGAGCAGGAGATCGAAGATGTCCACGAAGTAGCCGAGCGCTGCGACGACCACGGCGAGGATCGTCGACACGCGCGCAAGGTTGCCGGGCTGTGCGCCACCCTCCGGCGCGCCGGGTGCGGCCATCGGGGTCGTCGTGCTCTCCGGCTTCGGATCGGCGCGCCGTGCATCGGGACCGTGTGGATCAGCCATCCGGGGAAGTGTCGCAGCGAGCGACCCATCGCGCCAGTCGGCGGCTACCCTTCCCTCCATGCATGAGCCACCCACGACGGTTGACCGTCGCGCCTTTCTGGCCGGCACCGCTGCGCTCGCTGCAGCGGTCACGGGCACCGCGACGGTCACCGCAGGTCCGGCACTGCCGCTGAACACGGTGACTGCCGACCCGCCCGCGAGCCGTCACGCGGGAACGCCATGGCCCATCTGCCTGGACACCTCCACGATCCGCCCCGTTCCCCTGCTCGAGAAGATCCGCATCGCGGCCGACGCCGGTTACGACGCCATCGAGCCCTGGGAATCGGAATTGGCCGACCACGAGCGATCGGGGGGCAGCCTCAAGGACCTCGGCAAAGGGTTGCGCGATCGTGGCCTTCGCGTGCCGAGCGTGATCGGCCTGTGGAATGCGATCCCGGAAACGCAGGAGGCCTGGGACGCGCAGTTGCCTGCCTCGCGCGACCGCATGCGCATGGCCCAGGCCATCGGTGCCGAGCATATCCAGGTGATCCCGCAGCCAGAGCGCCCGCGCGAGCGATTCGATCCAGCGTGGGCGGCAGCGCGCTACCGCGATCTCCTGGAAATCGGCATCCGCGACTACCAGCTCGTGCCCGCGATGGTCTTCGTCAAGTTCCTGCCGGGCGCACGCACGCTCGGTCAGGCCGCGCAGATCGCGATCGACTCGGGGCATCCGCAGGCCAAGGTCATTCCCGACACCTTCCACATGTTCATTGGCGGCACGCCGTTCGGCGGGCTGCAGCACCTGCGCGGCGAGTTCATCGCGATCTTCCAGTTCAACGATGCCCCGGCTGCACCCGCGCGGGATGCGCTCGAGGACCGCCATCGGGTCTATCCCGGCGACGGCGTGCTGCCGTTGCGCGACATCCTCCGGGATCTCAAGCGCATCGGCTACACCGGCTGCGTCTCGCTCGAGCTCTACAACGAGGAGTACTGGAAGCAGGATCCGATGGTGGTGGCACGGACGGGGCTCGAGAAGACGCTTGCCGTGATCCGCTCGGCGTGCGGGTGATGGCTGTCACTCGGGGTTCATCACGGTCTGGCGCCCGCTCCGGGGGCCCGCGTCCTGACTGACTAGCATCCGCGCATGCTCTGGCAGCGACTCATCACGGGCCCCCTGCTGATCCTGATGCTCATCGGGCTCGTCTGGCTGGACGAGACGGCGTCCACGACGATGGTGAGTGGTGGGCGATCTGCCGAGCAGGTGCCCTTCGCACCGCGCGGCATGGTGCTGCTGGCGATGTGCGGCCTCGTGATCGCACCGCTCCTGGCGCGCGAGATTGCCGGCATGCTCTCCCGAGCAGGCTCGGCCGTTCACGAGTGGCCGTGCATGCTCGCGGCCATGCTCGGTACGGGTTCGATGTGGTTCCTGGGCAACAGCACCACCATCCCGACCAAGGCTGCCGGTGCCATGCTCGCCGTGCCCATCGCGCTCATCGCGCTGATGGCCTTCGCGCTCCTGCAGCGCCGATCCGCCACCGGGGCATCATCGACCGTGGCCGGCGTCCTGCTGTCGTGGGCCTACGCCGGCTTGCCCTGGGCCTTCTGGATCGCCCTCGACCGTGCGCAGGGCCCCGCCGTCCTGGCCGGTGCGATCCTCACCGTCAAGTCAACCGACATCGGTGCCTACTTCACCGGCATGGCGATTGGTCGAACCAAGCTGATTCCTTGGCTGAGCCCGGGCAAGACGCGCGAGGGATTCGTCGGTGGCCTGGTGACAGGTGCGGGCATCGGTGCGTTCCTTGCATGGTGGTCAGGTGACTGCGTGTGGGTCGCCACGCCGATCGATCCCGTGCGCGGTGCGATCGCAGGAGCGATCTTCGGGATCCTCGGACCGATCGGGGATCTGGCGGAGTCGCTGCTCAAGCGCGAAGCGCGTGTGAAGGACAGTGGCCGCCTGCTCCCGGGCATGGGAGGCGTCCATGATGTGGCCGACAGCCTGCTCTTGACCGCCCCTGCAGCGTGGCTGCTCCTCGCCTGAACCCCGGTGACGAGCCAATTCGCTTGGACTGAACCCCTTCGCGTGCGTGGCCTTCCAGTAGGCTTGCGCAACCATGAGTGTCATTGCCGCCTTGCGCCACCTCCAGCGTGTCGACAGCCAGGTCCGAGCCCTCAGCACCCGCCTTGATGGCGCTGCCGACGCTCTGGCCGCTCGGGAACGCGAGGTGACGACGGCGAACGCCAAGCTCGCTGAGGCGGAGTCGATCCATCGCCAGTTGATGGCCAGTGCCAAGAACCTGGAAGCCGAGAGTGGCAGCTTCAAGGTCCGCATCGAATCGCTGCGCGTGGAGCTGAACGCGACCTCGAAGAAGTCCCAGTACGACATCATCCTCGGTGAGATGGGCACGCTGCAGGAAAAGCGCGACGAGCTCGACGGCCAGGCGTTGGAATTCATGACCAAGGCCGATGCCCAGCAGGCACGGATCACCGACGCCACGACCCACCGCGATGAGCGTGTCCGACGCCGCGATGCCGCCAGGACCGAGCATGACCAGCGTCAGGCCGACATCGCCGACCGCCTTGCCGAACTTCGTCGCGAGCGCGAAGAAGCCGCCATCCAGGTCCCTGCCAAGGAACTTGCGCTCTTCAACTCCATCGCCGACGAGCACGAGGGCGAGGCCATGGCCGAGGTCATCGAACTGAGCGCACGCCATCGCGAGTACACCTGTGGCGCGTGCAACATTGAACTGCCGCCGCGCGCCTACGCGGCCCTGATGGGCAACAACGACACGATCATCTGCTGCCCCAGCTGCCGCCGGATCCTGCATCTGGCCTTCGCCGAGAAGGCAGACTGAACCTGCGCGGCGGGTCCTGCCGGAGCGGCTCCCGGGCCGCGCTGAGCGTCACTCGTAGCCGAGCGCCGAGAGGTCCTCTTCCGAGAGACCGAAGTGGTGGCCGATCTCGTGCAGGATCGTGATCCGTATCTGGCGCATGACCTCGTCGTCGCCGCCGTACGGCCGCCCATCCTCATCGGTGCCCGGCTCCCAACCCCCGGCCTCGTCGATGATGCCCCGCCTGAAGACATGGATCGTCTCGGGCAGCTCCCCGCTCGCATCATGGCGTCGCTCGGTCAGCGGGATGCCCGAGTAGAGCCCACAGAGATCGTCGAGCTCCGGATCGAGTCCCATCTCCTCGAGCAGCGCTGCGCTCGGGCAGTCGTCGATGATGAGCGGCGACTCCTCGAGGAGTTCGTGCAGACGCGCAGGCAGCGACGCCATGACACGGTCCATGAGCCGATCGAAGCGCTCGCGCTCCCATGTTGGCAGGTGCTCGCTCATGGCCGTTGGAATCGGATCATGTGCCGACATCCTCGCTCACGGACCACGGGCATCGCTCAGGTGAGGTCGGGTGCGCACAGGTCGACCGCACCCACCAGGTCAGCGATGGTCGAGACTCCCTGGCGCCGCACCCAAGCATCGAGGTCGCGCACCACCGTGGCTGGCCCCGACGGATCGACGAACAGCGATGTGCCCATGCCCACCAGCGTGGCTCCAGCCAGCACGAGCTCGGCCGCGTCGCGCCAGTCCATCACGCCACCAAGACCGATGATCGGTGTGCCCGCATCGCGCGCAACCTGTGTGTACACATCGTGCACCATGCGGACCGCGATGGGGTGGATGGCCGGACCGCTGAGCCCGCCCTTGCCATGCGAGAGGCGCGTGCGGCGGGTCTCGGGGTCGATCGCCATCGCCTGCACGGTGTTGATCAGCGTCAAGCCGTCGGCACCACCCTCGATGGCACCGCGCGCGAGGCCGACGATGTCTCCGGTGTTGGGCGTGAGCTTGACGATGAGCGGCTTGGTGGTGAGCGGTCGCAGCGTCCTGGTCAGTTCGCGCAAATGCTCCGGCGAGTCGCTGAACTGCAGGCCCGTCGCGGTGTTCGGGCAGCTCGCGTTGATCTCGATCGCGGACATCCCTGCGAGGCCGTCGAAGGCACGCACGACCGCGGCATAGTCCTCCATCGAGTGGCCCGCGACGCTGCCGATGATCCGGCACGGCATCCGGGAGGCATGGCCCCACTTCTCGCGCACGAACGCCTCGATGCCCACATTGGCCAGGCCGATGGCGTTGAGCATGCCACCCTTGGCCCCGATGATGCGCCAGGGCATGTTGCCATCGCGAGACTCACGGGTGATGCTCTTGGTCGTGACGGCGCCGAGCGTGCGCAGATCGAGCGCATCGGAGAGCTCGTCCAGGTAGCCGCAGGTCCCCGCCGCCGCCACCAGCGGCGAGGCGAAGTCCATGCCCAGGGCGTGCACGCGCAGGCGCTGCATGCACGGAGTTCTAGCAGGTGCTGCACCGCTATGCTTCGGGCATGAGCACGCCCGACCGCATTGCGCAGTTCGAGAAGATGGCCTCGGCCGATCCAAGCAACGAGATGGCCCACTTCAGCCTCGGCAATGCCTACCTGCAGGTCGGCCGCCACGCCGAAAGTGCGCAGAGCCTCGAGCGGTGCATCGCGATCAACCCCGACATGAGCAAGGCCTATCAGCTCTGCGGCCAGGCGATGATCGGCGCAGGTTGGGAAGACAAGGCCGTGGCCCTGCTCATGGCTGGCTACGAGGTCGCCGCGCGCAAGGGTGATCGCTTGCCGCAGGAGGCGATTGCGGGCATGCTCCGTTCCATCGGCCGCGAGCCGCCGAAGGTCGAACGCCCGGCCGACCCCGCTGCCGATGCGCTGCGCGCCAGCGGCGTCTTTGTCTGCGGACGGACCGGTCGCCCCGGTACCAAGCTTCTCTCGCCACCCTTCCGCGGACCCGTCGGCCAGTGGATCTTCGAGACGATCAGCGCCGAGACCTGGCGCGACTGGATCGGCCAGGGCACGAAGGTCATCAATGAGCTGCGCCTCGACTTCAGCCGCGACAGCGACCAGGAGATCTACGACCGCCACATGCGGGAGTACCTGGGCATCGACGATGACGTGCTGGCGCAGTTGCGCTCGGCCACGGCCAAGTCGTGATCGACGAGCGCCGCGGGTCCCACCCCGCCTTGCCTCAGACCTTTCGCAAGTACACAAGCCACTCGAGCGTGAGGACCGCGAGTGCGGCCAGGATGAGCCACGGCCAGAGTGCGCTGCGGCTCGTGACGCCTCCCTGGACGCCACGCACCGTTTCCAGACCGAGCGAGAGCGAATCGACCGTGCCGACACGACCTTCGCGCGGATCCTGCAGGGCCACGGCGATCGACCGCGTTCGCTCCTCGCCACCCTCCTGCCAGCGCACCGACCAGATCCCGGCCTGCCGCAACGGTCCCACGACCGTCTGCGCGGGATCGGTGACGGTGATCTCCCGGGTGCGTGATGCGGGCGAGACCAGCTCGATCGAACGCACGCCCGCGCCAAGCCGGATCGGCTGCGTTTCACCAGGGGCGATCGTGGGCAGTGCCGCCTCGCGCCCGCTCGCAGCGAGGAACTCGACCGCATTCGCCATGAAGTTCACGAAGCCACGCTGGAAGGGCCAATTGCTGTCGAGCGGATCGAAGGCCACCACCACCGCCTGACCGCCACCGCGGGCAAGCGTCATGACCAAGGGGCCATCACTTCCCTCGACGATGGTCTCCACATCGCTGGCAGGCGAGTACGCCACGCCCCGCGAGACACCCAGTTCGTCGAGGTTCACGAAGCGCATGAGCGGGTGCGTGGCCTGCACCGAGCGCATCGAGACATCCGCCTTGTCACCGTACGGATTCAGTCCCTCGAAGGGAGCGATCCCGCCGAGCACGAGGTAGCGGGACGGAGGCAGCACGGTCGGCGACGCACCATCGAGCACGATGACGTCGAATGCATCGATCCACGCCGGGTTCGCTGCCGAGCGCGTCGAGAACTCGTCGAGCGTGATGGAGTCCACCGACTTGACGGGCAGTGCCTGAACCACGCCACGCGTGATCGACGATGCGCCCACGAGCAGTACACGCGCGGCAGCGGCGGGTGCCGCGATCATCGCCATGCGATTGTCGGCAGGCTGGTCATCGGCCTGGACCAGCCGCACCTCCACGATGCCATCGGGCTTCACCGTGACCGATGGGAACGACACGCGCACCTCGCCGGGCAACCAGGCCTTGCGCGATGGATCCTCGCCGGCGGCGGGCACATCGACGCCACTGGGCAGGACGGCACGGAGGGTGCCATCGACCCAGAGCTCGACATCCGAATGCAGCGGCAGCTCATCCCAATTCATGATGCGCGCAAACACGGCAACCTCGTCGGGGTTGCCGGCCAGACGCGAGACACCGGCACCCCCGATGCCTGCGTTGCGCGCCGTGGCGGACCCCATGGGGCGATAGCGCAGGTTCTCCCCCGGCTTCACCACGCACCGATCGAGATCCGGGATGCGGCCGTCCGACCACAGATCGAGCGTGACGCCGCTCTCCTGCGGAGCGCCCTGCTTGTCGGGATTGGGCACTGCCATGAAGGAGCGGGCCACATCGAGCGCATCGAAGAGGGTGGTGGACTCGTCGGTCGCCTCGATGGCATCGATCGCATCGTGCGCACGCGCGGCGATCGTGCTGAACGGACTGAGCACGGTGGCTTCGCCGGCGAATGCCACGACCATGACCTCGGGCGCCTGCGAGAAGAGCCCCGCACCGAACAGCGCATCAACCCGTTCATGCGCCTCTCGCTTGGCCTGGTCGAGCCGAGACCGGCCATCGGCATCCTTCACCCCCATGCTCGCGCTGCGGTCGATGAGCAGCACCACGCGCCCGCTCTCGACCAGACCAAGATCCGCCTGGGGCTGGGCAAGCGCCAGCGCGAGCAGCACGATGGCCAACGCCTGCAGGATGAGCAGCCAGGACATCCGCATGCGCTGGAAGAGGCTGTTGGCGCGCAGGTCCTCGACCTGACGCGTCCACAGCAGCGTGCTGGCCACGGTGCGCTTGGGCCGGCGCAGGCGAAGGATGTAGAGCGCCAGCAGCGGCGGCAGCGTGGCGGCCGCCAGGATGATCCCAGCCAGCGGGACGAGCCATGTCATCGCAGGAGACCTCGCTTGCGCAGGTAGTCCAGCAACAACTCATCGACCGGCGTCGTGGTCGGGACGGGCACATGCACGATCCCACGGCGCACGCAGAACTCACGCAGCGCGGTGGCGTGGGTGATCGTCGCCCGGCCGTAGGCCTCGAGCGCCTTCGAGGTGATCGTCATCTCGACCTCGGTGCCGTCCTCACTGTCGATGAACCGCAGGTCGCCGGTGAGCCCATGCTGACCGGGATCACGCTCCTCGGGAGAGACCAGCTGCAACGCATAGACATCGAAACCGCGCCCGGCAACCGAGCGCAGCCCCTTCTCGGCCCCGTCGCGGAAGAGGAAGTCACTGAGCACGACCATGACACCGCGGCCTTGGCGACCGAGTGCGATCGTTCGCATGGCGTCATCGAAGCCCGCATCCCCCACCGCCTTGCGGTCGAGCAGCCACTGTCCGAGATCGCGCGTGCGACGCCGGCCGCGCATCCCCGTGAGTGGATGGAGTCCATCGCCGCCGAAACCGAACGCGGAGACCCGGTTGTGGTTGACCAGCCCGACATAACCGAGCGCCATCGCCACGCGACGCGCGTAGTCGAACTTGTTGGGCGTGCCCCAGTCCATGCTGCCCGAGCAATCGATCGCCAGCACGAGGCTCAAGTCCTCTTCCTCGAGGAAGAGCTTCAGGAAGAGCCGATCGAGCCGACCGTAGATGTTCCAGTCCACGAATCGAAGGTCATCCCCCGCGACATAGGGCCGGAAGTCGGCGAACTCGACGCTCTGGCCCCGGCGCCGGCTGCGTCGTTCGCCCTGCACCTTGCCCTGGAAGATCTTGCGGCTCGTCACATCGAGCGCATCGAGCCGCGCCATGAGCGGGCCATCGATGAGTTGGTCGACGGTCCTTGGTGCATCGGTGCGTTCACTCATGGCACCACCTCGGTCGGCGTGCGCCGGATGACATGCTCGATGATGCGGTCGACCGGGGTCGCGTCGGCTTCGGCCTCGAAGCTGGCGACCACGCGATGACGGAGCGCAGCCGGTGCAATCGCCCGCAGGTCATCGCAACTCACGGCGAAGCGCCCATCGAGCAACGCACGCACCTTGGCACAGGAGACCAGCGCCTGGGCAGCGCGTGGGCTGGCACCGAAGGCGATCCATCGATCGGTCCATCGATCGCTGAATGCCCCGCGAGGATGCGTGCCCAGGACAAGCCGGACCGCGTAGTCCTGCACATGCGGCGCCATCGCGACCTGCCGGGCGAGCCGCTGCGCCGCGAGGATCGCCGGCGCATCGAGCAGTTGGCGCGCCTGCGGGGTCTGGTCGGTCGTGGTACGGGCCAGGACCTCGTTCAGGGTCGTCTGGTCGACCGTGGGAACCCGCACCTTGAGCAGGAAGCGGTCGAGTTGCGCCTCGGGCAAGGGATAGGTGCCTTCCTGCTCGATCGGGTTCTGCGTGGCCAGGACGAAGAACGGCCGCTCCAGCTGCATCGTGCGACCACTCGCGGTCACGCTGCGCTCCTGCATCGCCTCGAGCAATGCGCTCTGTGCCTTGGGGGTGGCCCGATTGATCTCATCGGCAAGCACGACCTGCGCGAAGATCGGGCCCGCGCGGAACTGGATCTCACGATTGCCGCTCGCGGCGTCCTCGACGACGATGTGCGTGCCGGTGATGTCAGCCGGCATCAGGTCGGGCGTGAACTGGATGCGGGAGAACTTCAGGCCGAGGATCTGACCGAGTGTCCTGACGAGCAGCGTCTTGCCCAGACCCGGGACACCCTCCAACAGGATGTGCCCATCGGCGAGGAGCGCCGTCAGGCACTCATCGACGACCGCCTGCTGGCCCACGAGCACACGCCCGACTTCCTGGCGCATCGCCAGCACCGTGCGACCGAAGGCATCGGCCGCAGCGCGGACCTCCTCAATGGTCGAAGGCGCATCGGGCACCGACTGCAATCGCGTCATGAGGCGTCCTCTTCGCCTCGCGCACGGCGCTTGGCTGCCCGCAACCGCGCAAGGCTCGAGGCATCGTCGGTCGGCTTGGCATCGGACGCTGCGTCACTCCCTGCCGCCTCCGTGCGATCCACGATCTCGACGGGCGCGCTCGATGCAGCCCGGCGGTCGGGCTTGGTGGGTGCGGCGGACGCCGTGACGACGGGCTCGCCGGAGGCCGTGCGGGCACCGCTCTTGGCGCGCTTCCACGCCTCGACCGTCGCTCCCCCGGCTTTGGCGCCCTCGCCGACCGCCATCGCCGCAAGGTCGCGTGCCGCCTCGGAATCCAAGGAGATCCTGCGCGCCGCCACATCGAGGATCAGGAGCGCCGCCGCCAGGATGGCCAGCACATCCCAGATCCGCTTGGCCGCCTCCGGCATCGAAAGACCGCTGCGATCGAAGAAGTCCGTCGTCGCTGCATCCTTGAGCGCGATCACGCGGCCACCGCTCACTTCCGCGATCCGACGCAGCAGCGCCGAGTCATCGCGCGTGGCCGCGAGCTCACGCGGGTACGGCACGCTGACCACCGAGCGCGCCGATCGATCCGCGCCCATGCCATCACGCGCCGACACACTCGCCAGATATGCGCCCTGCTCGCGCGCATCGAAACTCGCCACATACTGGCCCGGAGCCGTTTGCTGCAGGTCGAGCACCTCGACCGTGCCATCGGGCCGCATGAGCGTTGCCGAACTGCGCAAGAAGTCGCGCGGCTCGCCATCAGCCGTGAAGGCCGACACCTGCACGCGACCCACATCACCATCGACCGAGGTCGACACCAAGAGATCCTGCGCCGTGGGTGGACGCATCATCCATCGAATCGCGCGTGTCCAGAACGGTTGGTATCCGCTCCAGATCGCCCAGGATCTGCCCCATCGGCCACCAAGATCGCTCGTGAACGCCATCGACTTGCCAAGGCCGTAGTTCCAGTAGGCCACCAGCGGATCACGCGACTCCTTCGTCGGCAGGATCGCCGGCACCTGGGCCAGGCCTTCACGCGGCACGGTCACCACCCAGCCGTTCACCTCGGGCAGGCTCCCGGCACCGTCCATCGGCCCACCCGTCGATTGCTCCACCACCGGGCGGATCGTCTGCTCAAGGATCAGCGTGCGGCTGACGAGCGTGGCTTCCTTCGTGAAGATCCTGGGCAGGAGATTCGGATTCTGCACGTTGTAGAAGGTGCCGCCGGTCTGCTCGGCGACCGCACGCATGTTCTGCAGATCGATGCTCGTGCCGTGACCGCCAACCATGATCGTGGTCACCGTGATCTTCAGGCGCTTGAGTTCATCAAGCTCCGCCTGCGTGGGCGGACTCGGATCGCCGTCCGAGATGATGATGATGTGCTTCTGGCCGGCGTTGACCTTCGCGAGACCCTGCTTCGCGAGTGCCAGGCTCGGCCTGAAGTCGGGCATGTCGCCGACCACCATCTTCTTGATCGCCGCGCGGATCGCCGACTTGTCGCCCACCAGCTGCAGATCGTGCGCCCATGAGGCGAGCTTGGCATCCTTGCCGCCCCAATCGAAGGTCACGATCCCCGCAAGGTCGAGCCGGCTCAATGCATCGACCGCGGCCTCGGCGACCTTCTCGCCCCAGTAGTTGCCGGCAGCCATCTCGCATGAGTGCATGACCAAGACGAGCGCCCCCTGCGGCAGTTGGCGTGTCGCCGGCGGTTCGAGCTTGACGGCAAAGGCCTTCGACGCGTCGCTGCCCTGCCAGCCGCCTGCACCGAAGGCTCGGTCGCCCCCAGTCACCAGCAGACCACCTCCGAGATCATGCACATACGAGTGCAGCAACTGGTCCGTCTCGTTCGTGATCTCGAAGCGACCCACATTCGCCAGGACCACGGCATCCGCATCCGCAAGGGCCGACACACCCTCGTTGTCAAGTTCATCCGGCGTGATCACGCGGGACGGGATGTCGCCCTCGGCCAGGGCAGCCACCAACGGCTGCGACTCCTCGCCACCGTCGCTCCCATCCACGATGACGACCTTCGCACCCGTACTCACCAGCACCATCGCCGCGCCGCGGTTGTTCTCGGGAATCGAATCGGAGGCTTGATCAAGAGGCGTGTACACCAGCTCGTATCGACGGGATTGCCGACCCACCACGACCATCGGGAAGGTCAGCGCATTCACGCCAGCCTTGAGTTCGACCGCAAGTCCACTCCCGGGCGCAGAAGGATCGAGATCCACCGGTTCCCCGTTCTCACGCAGGGTCACGATGCCGCGATTGGGCCCCATGCTCCGGATCGAGGCCCTCAGGTCGATCGTCTGCCCCTCGCGCGCCGTGCTCGGTGTCCTGAGCGACTCGACCATCACCTCGCTCGCATGGCTGAAGGGCAAAGCCACCACATCGATCGGGATGCCATTGGCTCGTGCAGCTTCGGCCGCCTCGATCGCGTTGCCGGAGGTCTGGTTGCCATCGGAGATCAGCAGCATCCGGCTTGCCGTGTCCGGCGGCAGCATCGCCAAACCCCGCCTGAGCGCAGTTTCGATGCCGGTCGCCATCCGATCGCCACCATGCTGGGAAACATCGAGGCTGGCATCGCTCTCGGCGACTGCACGCACCTCGGGCCGGTCGGCGAAGGTGACCAAGCCCACCCTGTCGGCAGGCTCGCGCTTCCTTGCGACCAGGCCATCGACCAGCTTCTGCGCCTGCTGCTGCATCGACTGCGGCACGGATCGGCTCGCATCGGACACCACCATCACCGTGAGGCCCTCGCCCTTGCGCACCAGGCTTGGCTGCGCCAGCGCCAGTGCCAGCAGCGTCACCAGCACCCCCCGCAGCACCATCGTCGTGATCGTCTTGCCACGACCCACCACGCGGCGGCGCTGCCACGCCATCCAGCACAACAGAGGAACCAGCAGCAGCACCACCAGCGCCAGCGGGCGTTCAACATCGATCGATGGCATCAACGGGAAGATACCGCCCCGGACTCACGCTTGGCACGATCCACCCACCGCTCCGACGGCATCAGGTAGAGCCGGTTGTTGGTGGAGTCAAGGACGGCCATGGTGCCACCATGCACCTGCGCCGTCCACGGCCCGTTGAGCATGCCCGGCTCGCGGCCGCCCTTTCCCCAGCATCCGCTGGACGCACCACTCCCAAGGTCGAACGCCTGCAGTCGGCACCCACCGAACTCGGTCACCAGGACCGTGGCCCCATCGAGGCGCTCGAGGCCGTACGGGTAGAGCAATTCCCCGCTCTCCTGCCCCATCGCGCCGATCGACCGCATGAACTCCCCGTCGGTCGTGAGTTCCACCAGCCGATGGTTGCATGCGTCGGCTACCAGCAGCCGCCCCGAACCGAGCATGAGCATCGATTGAGGGCGGTCGAACTTGGGTTCAGGGGATCCATCGCCGACGACGCCGTGATGGCCGAACGCGCGGACGAAGGTGCCATCACGCCGGAAGACCTGGATCCGATCGTTGCCGCCGTACTCGCTCACATACGCGAGCCCATCCTCGCCGAACACGATGTCGGTCGGGAAGACGAACTGCCCGGGCTCCTGGCCGAAGCCACCGAAGGTCTTCAGGACCCGGCCCGCGTCATCCATCACGGTGATCCGATGCTCGTGCGTGTCGGCGATCCAAAGTTCGCCCTCGGGCGACACGCTCACCCCCGTGGGGAATCCCTGATCGAACTCGGGCATCGTCCACTCGCGCCGATACGAACCATCGGCCCCAAGCACCTGGACCCGGGCACTGCGATCGATGATCACAAGTTCGCCGGCCGGGGTCCAGGCCATGGCGCGTGGATAGTTGAACTGCAGTGGCCCCTTGCCGCCGCGACCGACGAGGCGTGCATCGGCGCACCACGCCGGGAGCGGAGTGGAGGATGGCTCGCGACCGCAGGCGACCAGCATCGGCATGACGGCCAGGCACACGACCAGCACGCCACCGCAGCGCCGGGCCAGCCACGCCAGGGCGACCGCAGCCAGGCTGGCCACGATCATGAGGATGGGCACGAAGCCCGCCACCACATCGGGTCGCTGGTAGTGCATGGCGTTGAGGAGCGCGCTCGCGATCCAATCGCCGCCGGGTGGCTGCACGCGTGCCGACACGACCACCTCGCCGGCAGCACCGACTGCGCCGATCGCTCCCGCGGCTGCACAGGCCAATCCCACGCGAGGCCACAACGCCAGCACGATCGTCCAAGCACGGCCATCAAGGCGCGCACTCGCGCGCAGGTCGCGAGGCGCGCTTCGCACGGCCAGCCACCCCAGCACCGCACCGAGCCATCCCCAACGGGTCAGCTGCGCCGCGGCCACGATGCCAAGGCCATCGTGCATCCACGACAGCCCCTCCCGGTTCCACGCCTGCACATGCGTCACCGCAACCACGATGGCCGGGGACAGCGCAAGCGTGATCCACGCCACACGGAGCCATCGCTCCACGCGATGCAGCCAGATCGAACCTTCGGCGAGCCACGCATGCAGCATGCAGACCCCCGCAACCAGCGCACCGCAGAGTGCCGAAGCCGTGGCCGTGCGCAGGGCACCTTCTCCGTACACCTGCATGACCCGAGCCATGCCGCCCTGGCTGAGTGAAAGGACCATCAGCACCACGCTGGGCACGACCAGCGGCAGCGCGAGGAGGACCAGCGGCCATCGAGCCGAACCGGTCGACCCAGCCCCGGCATGGTCGTCGGTCACCCGAGGCCGCGTGACCACGATCGCCACCGCGAGCGCCGCAATGATCGACCAGACCGATGCCATGAGGACCGACCACGGGCTTGCACCGGCAGCCTCGAGCGCGCGCAACTCGTAGCCCACCGTCCGAACGAGCGCCAGATCGAAGGCCGTCGTGTCGGCCATCGTCAGCCCCCCCACGGCAATGATCGAGAGCAGCACACCGTGTCGATCCTCGCGCCATGACAAGCGGACGCGATCGCTCCAGCGCAGAGGGTCGGTGGCCGCCGCCTCGCGTGCGACGACACGCTCCCGCAAGCCGATCACCAGCACCCCTGCGATCGGCCAGAGCGTGCAGCCAAGTGCGATGACCAGCGCGAGCATGCGCCACGCACCGACGGCGTCGTGCTCGATGATCCACGCACCAAGCGCCCACTCCGGCGACCCGAGCTGCCACCACGCGTACCACGCGGCATACGGCGGCACCAGCACGGGCACGATCCAGCCGATCCACGACAGCCATCCCCGTGGCGGGCTGTTGCGCGACATCCACCATCCCACCGCGGTCACCAGCACGCCCGCGCCGACGCTCCACAGCACGGTGCGCACGACGACCGTCCATGGATCGCCACCAAGGCCCACCGGCGCGTCGGTGCCAGAACCCAGCGACGGCAGGTGCAGCACGGGCACCACCACGCCGATCATCACCCCAAGCATCCCGAGCGCGAGCAGGATGATGGGCAGGATCGGCACCACCGATCGGTGCATCACTGCCCGTTCGCCTTCATGAGATCCGCGACCGCAGCATCCATGCGACGGGCGGCATCCTCGATGTCGACCCGCAACGGGTCCTCGGGGAGCGGATCGAGGTCAGGCGGAAGTTCCACGCCAAGCGGCCAGTTGCGACTCTCGCTCGCGGCGATGCGCGCCTGCACGCCCGGGCTCAGCATGTACTCCATGAACCAGATCGCGTTGGAGCGATGTGGCGCACCAGCGATCAGTGCCACCGTGTTGGGGATCAGCAGCGTGCCGCCTCCCGGATCGGAGACGGGATCGTGTCGCGGCATGATCCAGCGGACATTCGCGCCCCGAGCCTGTGCCGCGAGAACATCATCGGTGTCCGTCAGGCCGATGTCGGCTTCGCCACGCGCCACCGCCTCGACCACTGCGGCGTTGCCCCCTGTCAGGAGCCGCGGCTCGTTCTGGGCAAGGCCGTCGACGAAGGCTTCCCAGTAGCCGGGAATCCGCAAGGTGCGCTCGAAGAACGACTGCATGGCGCCGAGATGCCCACGCGTGGTCCCGAAGCGTGGATCGGCCATGACGATGCGCCCCTTCCACCACGGGCGGACGAGATCCATCCAGGTATCGGGCAGTTCCTCGGGCTTCACGCGGTCGGGGGCGATCACGAGCACGCGAGCGCGCGCACTGAAGCCGAACCATCGGCGCTCGCCGTCACGAAGGTTCGCTGGCCATTCGCCGAACACGCCCGCATCCAGCGGCTCGAACGAACCCTCCGCGGCCAGTTGGGCGACCGCGAAGCACTCGCTGCTCCAGAAGACATCGGCACGCGGCCGCTCGCGTTCAGCCCTGAGCAGGCTCGCCAACGCGGTTGTCTTGGTGGCCTCGGTGTCGTAGCGCACACCGACCTTCAGGCCGGACTCCCCCTCGAATGACTCGATGATGGGGCGCGCGACCTGCTCATCCGCGCTGACATAGACAATGAGATCAGGCGACCTGCCGCAGGCGGCCAAGGCCGCCACCACGGCGCCCGCAATCCAACGACGCGCGCCATCCCAACGAGGCACGGCAACCATCACTTCGTGCCGCCCTGGCTCGGAGCCTGCCCCGCAGGCTGATCCGCGGCGGTGCCGCTGCCCTGACCTGCGCCGCCGGTCTTGCGATCGATCTGCTTCTTGACATCGCCGAAGTAGCGTCGATGCGCTTCCTTCAGGTGCGGGGGCACGGGATCCTCGGCCGTGGCACGTTCGGCCTTGCGCGTCACATCGCCGGCCACGGACTGCAGCGCGGTCGCGGCCTCACCGGTGATCGCCGGCCCCTCGACGAGCTGGCGCGCGATGATCGGCCCCTGGCCCTTCTCGACCTTCTCGCGGCGCTTGACGGTGTTGGTCTTCGTGACTTCGCGAGGCGCTTGCCCACCCGCGCCACGACCGCGCGCACCCATGCCGGGACCATTGCTATCGCCGTCCTGGCCTTCGCTCTGGCCGCCCTCCGCGAGCTTGGTGGGGCCATCGCCGCCCTTGCACTGGCCACCGGCGCACTGACCAGCCTGGTCCATCTGCTCCTGCGCCTCCATGTCGTTCAGCAGTTCGCTGGGGTCGCCGGCGGCGGCATCCTTCTGCTCATCCGACTCGCCCTGCTCGCCGTCGGACGGTTGGTCCTGACTGCCCTGCTGGCCTTGATTGCCTTGCTGGCCGTTCTGGCCCTTCTGGCCCTTCTGGCCCTGCTGCCCCTTCTGCCCGGACTGGCCGGGGTTCTGGCATTGCTTGCAGGCGTTGCTCAACTGCTGCATGTTCTGCTGCATCTGCTGGGCCGCATCGAGCGCCTGCTTGAGTTGCTCCTTCTGCGCCTCGTTGAGCTGCTTCGACTGCTCGATCGCGCGCTTGAGCGCTTCGGGGTTGTCAGCCATGTTGGGATCAAGTCCCGCATCCTCGAGCGACTTGCGCAAGGCGTCCTTGTCCTTCGCCATCTGCTGCAACTTCTTCGCCAAGGCCTCAAGATCCTTCTTCGCCTGCTCGCGCTCGGCGTCGGTCATCGAGCCATCATTCATCTTCTGCTGCAGGTCCTTCATCGCCTCCTTCGCACCGGCGATGTCGCCCTGCTTGAGCGCCTCAGTCAACGGCGCGACGGCACTGTCCTTGGGTACGTTGAGTGTGGCGAGCGCATCCTTGGTCTGCGCCATGCCCTTGGCCTGGGCGCTCTCCTTGAGCGCCTCGAGCTTCTGCGCCATCTCGGTCAGGCGCTTGGCAAGTTCGCGCTCCTTCTCCGCAAGGCTCTTGTCATCCTGACCCTCGAGCGCCTCGTTCGCGCGCCGGATCTCGGCAGCCATCTCCTCGCTCAGGCGCGGATCGTCGGCCATGGTCTTCACGACCGCTTCAAGACGCGCCTTCATGTCGTCGACGCGTGCCTGGCTCCCCGGATCGGTTGCGGCAGCGTCGGCCTGCGCGGTCGACCATGCCGGGATGACCATGAAGAGCAGCCACGCCAGCGCGAGCGCACCCGGTCCGCCCCACCAGAGCCGAGGCAGCCTGAAGGGAAGCGCGCGGCGCCACATGCCAAGGAGGCCTCGTTCATCCGCCAGGTGCATCGCATCCTGCACTGCGGCCTGCGCGAAGGGATCCTGACGATCGCGCACGGCCAGCGCCGTTGACAGGCGATCCTTCAGGTCCAGTTGGGAGTCGATCACGCTCGCCATGGCGACCGGCGACGGTGTGCGTTCGCGCAGGACGAGTCCAGCGATGCCGGCACCGACGGCTGCTGCCACACTCACGAGGGCAAGCCATTGCGGGTCACCCGCGGCATCCCACCGATCACCGACGATCTTCGTCACCAGCACCCACAGGAGCGGCAAAGCACTCGCCAGGAGCAGTGCCCAGAGGAACGCACGCGCCCAGGCCTGCATGGCATAGCGGCCCTGGCAGCGACGGACGATGCGATCGATCAAGTCCATGACGGTACGCTCCTCTCCGGAAGGATATCCCCGGATGATCATGACGCGAGCCATCACCGTACTGTTCGCCACGATTGCCGTGCTCTGCGCTCGGCCTGCCATCGCCCAGGTCGACAATGACCTGCAGCGGCAGGTCGATGCCCTGAAGGAGCAGGTGCGCCGCAAGGACATCGACCTCCAGGTCCTGACCGCCAAGGTCTCGGAACTTGAGGCCAAGCTCGCCGACTGCGAACGCTCACGCGAGCCGGCGCCTGCGCCCCCACCCGCTCCCGTGCCCGAGACCGTGCCGCCGGAACCGGATCTTCCCAAGCCCACCCCCGGGGATCCCTTCATGCCCCCAGCCGAGCCAGTCCCGTTCACGCCGCCCGACGCGGAAGAGCCTCGACCGGCCGGCAACACCGCTGACTTCGCCTCGCCCGAGGCCATGCTGGACGCCGTGCGGATCAGGCTCCGTGAGGACTTCGGCTCGCGTGCGGGCTCGACTGACCCCATGGAGCGCGCGGCCTACCAACGCGAACTCAAGACCTGGACCGCGGAGATCGCGCACTCGACGCGACGCGAGGTCGCGTGGCCCGTACGCCTGATCGAGGCCGTGTCGGTCCGCAACGGTCGGCTCCTCGTCCAGGCCGTCGTGCTTGATGAAGCCAACCGTGAGCGTGGGCACTGCACCATCGAACTGGTCGGTGCTGCATCCAAGGCGTGGCGCGGTGCCTCGATCGGGGGCCGTCGTGCGAGCCTGCGTGGGTTGGCGACGCTCGAACTGACGATCGATCTTGAGCTGCAGGAAGCCCGACCCTTCCGCAACGACCGATTCATCGGCCCATGCCTCGAGGGCCGCGTGATCGTGACCCAAGCGGTGCTCAGCACCTGAATGGACCGTCAATCATGGACCAGCATGGCCATGTCTGCGTGTGCTTCAAGGTGAGCCTGCACAAACTCACGACCTTCATGGATCGCGAACAACCAGCGATGCCCAGCCAACTCAGCCAGTGCCTGCAGGCCGGCACCGGCTGCGGTTGGTGCGTGCCATTCCTGTGTCGACTCCATGCCCAGCACACGGCCGGACAGCAGCCTGACCTGGCCATCTCGCCCGAGGAGTACGTGGCCAAACGCTCGGCATACAAGGCAGCCGGCAAGATCCATCAGGGCAACGAGGCCACCGACGCCGGTGCCTGGCAGCGCGGCTAGTATTGAGAATCGTTCTCAACACGAGCCTCGCGTGACCAACCCCACCCCACCCATTCGTATCCCGCTGACCCAACTCGCCCCCGGGCGACGGGCCACGGTTGACTGCTCGGCGCTCGACGCGCTGCCCGAGGGGGACCGCTGCCTGCTCACGGCCATGGGCCTCGGCGAGCGGTGCGAGTTGCGCATGTGTCGGGGCGGCCACGCCTGCATCGTCCAGGTGGACACCACTCGGCTTGGACTCTCGCAGGAGGTCGCCGCGCGCATCATGGTGACCCCGATCGACGAAGCGTCATGAACAACGCTGTCCCCGCGACGATCGTGCTCGTCGGCAACCCCAATACCGGCAAGACCACGCTCTTCAACGCGCTCTGCGGTGCGCGCGCACGAACCTCCAACTTCCCCGGAAGCACCGTCGAGCACCACGCGGGCCTCTGCACGCTCGCGGGGGGCGCGGTCGAAGTGATCGACCTGCCGGGCGTCTACTCCCTTGAGCTCGACCTTCCTGAGAGCCTGGTCTGTGCCGACTGCATCGCTGGCAGGCTCGGCCCTGCACCGGATGCGGTGGTCCTGGTCCTGGATGCCACGAACCTCCAACGCAACCTGCAGTTCGCCAGCTCGGTGCTGCGACGGGGCGTGCCCTGCGTGGCGGCGCTGACCATGACCGATGCTGCGCGCTCGGCCGGACTCGTGCTCGATCCTGCCTCCATCGGAACGGACCTCGGGATCCCCGTCATCGAGGCCAGCGGCCGGACCGGCATAGGGCTCGCCCAACTGGCGCACTCGGCACGCGATATCGCGACTCGCCTTGCACCGCCGAATCCGGCGATCCCCTACCCGCAGGCTTCACCGGGCACCTCGACCTGCGCCGATTGGGCCTCTGGCATCTTCGAGCGTGCCGGCGGACGGCCGACCCGTGCCGGCATGGATCCGCTGACCGAACGGCTCGACCGGGCGTTCACCCATCCTGTGCTCGGCCTCGCCGCCTTCCTGACGACCATGGCGGTGCTGTTCATGTCGATCTTCTGGCTCGCTGGCTATCCGATGGATGCCATCGACGCGCTGATCGGGGCGCTCGCGGAGTCGGTGCGCTCCCTCATGCCCGGGGGCCTGCTGCGCGACTTCCTCGCCGATGGCCTCATCGGCGGGATCGGTGCAACGCTCGTCTTCCTGCCGCAGATCGCCCTGCTCTTCTTCCTGCTCGCCCTGCTCGAGGACACCGGCTACCTCGCGCGGGCCGCGCTCTCGCTCGATCGCACGATGCGGCGCTTCGGCCTCCCCGGCCAGGCGTTCCTCCCGCTGCTGTCCAGCCACGCGTGTGCGCTCCCGGGCATCATGAGCACGCGGCTCATTCCCGGTCGCCGCGACCGGCTCGCCACGATCCTCTGCGCACCCTTCATGAGCTGCACCGCACGGATCCCCGTGTATGTCCTGCTGTGCGGCCTGCTCTTCGCGGACGCTCCCTGGCTGGCGGGCATCGCCTTTGCGGGCTGCTACGCGCTGGGGATCGCCGCAGGCCTCGGGACCGCATGGCTGCTGCGTACGACGATCCTCGCCGGGGAAGGCCGCGCGATGGTCATGGAACTCCCGCCGTACCGACGCCCGAGCCTGCGCACCGCGCTCTTGGTCTCGCGCGACCGCTCGGCGCTCTTCCTGCGCAACGCCGCCACCGTGATCCTGTCGATCAGCGTCGTGATGTGGTGGCTCAGCGCCTTCCCGCGCAGCGAGCCCGTGCCGCAGTCGCAGGCGCTCCGCCAGGTCGCCGAGGCAGCAGTCGCTGCAGGCGACGAACTCCGCGCCGCGGAACTCGTGGCTGCCGCCGAGTCCCTGGACGCCCAGACCCAGGCCCGCAGCAGCTTCGCCGCACGCGTGGGTGATGCCGTGCAACCCGTGTTCGAGCCGCTGGGCCTCGATCGACAGCTGACGATGGCCGTGCTCACCAGCTTCCTCGCGCGCGAAGTCTTCGTGAACACCGTCGCGATCCAGGTCCAATCGGGCGATGATGTCAGCGACCCGGGCACCATGGAGTCGATGCGTGCCGCCACGCGCGATGACGGCTCGCCGCTCTTCAGCCGAGGGACATGCGCGGCACTCCTGATCTTCTATGTGCTGGCCATGCAGTGCCTGCCCACGCTCGTCCTCACCGCGCGGGAAGCCGGCGGCTGGCGCTGGGCGCTCCTGCAACTGGGCTGGATGAGCTCGATTGCGTGGATCGCCGGTGCAATCGCCTTCCGATTGGTGGCGGCGTGATGGGCTTTCCCGTCGATGATTGGCAGTTCTGGCTCGTGACGGCGTGCGCGCTCGTGGGAGCATGGTTCGTGCTCAAGCCGTTCCTGCCCGCAGCATGGAGGCCACGACCGAAGCCACGACCGACCCGCGCTCGCCTGACCATCGGCGGCAAGCCGCCCGACGAACCCCTGCCGTGATCGGCTGCGGCATCAGAAGCCGAATGCAGGCTTGTCGCCCGGCAACTTCGCACCCAGCATGAGTTTCGCCAGCACCAAGTCCGCCTGCGTCGTGATCTTGAAGTTGCGAGGGTCGCCAGCGACCACCAGGACCGGTTCACCGAGCCGCTCGACCAGCGAGGCATCGTCGGTCGCGCCCTCGAGCCCGGCCTGCGCGTAGGCGCGGGCGAAGAGCTCACGCTCGAAGACCTGCGGGGTCTGGATCGCCATCATGCGCTCGCGCGAGACAGTCTCCACCACGCGACGGCCCTTGATGCCATCACTGACCGGCTCTCCGTCGCCGCCCCCGAGGATCGAGTCCACGATCGCATCATCGGCGCTGGCGTCGAAGGTCTCCTCGGTCACGCGCTTGAGCGTGGCCGACACGGGCTCGCCGGGAATGGCCGCCTTCGCCACGGCCGCGGCCGCGAAGACGCGATCGATCAACTCCTGGTTCACGAGCGGGCGCGCCGCATCGTGGACCGCCACATGCGTGCACTCCGCGGGCACCGCCGCCAGCGCGTTGCGCACGCTCTCCCATCGCTCGCGACCGCCCGCAACGACCTTCACGCCATGGAACGCCAATTGGACGCCGTAGCGATTGCGGAACTCATCGACCCCATCGGCGGGAGCTGCCACGATGACCACGGCGACATCGTCGCGCTTGGCAAACGCCTCGACGCTCCTCAGGAGGACCGGACGACCGCCAAGGTCCTGGCCGAGCTTGTCGCCGAGACCGAACCGAACGCTCTTGCCCGCAGCGGGCAGGATCACCGCGACCTTCATGGCTTCACCGGTCCTTTCGAGCCACGATCCATCGACTGGAGGCTCTGCACGATCGCGGCCTCGTGCAGGCGCATGCTCGCTCGATCGAGCGCATCCTTCGCCTTGTGGAAGGCGTCGGCATCGACCTGGCCGGGCGCACGCTCACCGAGCGCGATGAAGCCCTTGAGCCGGGTCAGGTGGCCTTCGAGTTCCTCGAGGTAGGCCGCATCGACCAGGGCACCCGCGCGCGCGCGGGCGTCCTCGATCCAGGTGATGTCCAGCCGCGCATTCACGATCAGGTCGATCACGCGATGCGCCTGCATGTCCTCGCGAGCATGGGCCAGCGAGTCGGCCTCCATGCGATCGACTTCCTCGGCCGTGAGCCCATAGGCCGGCACCACCTGCACCTGGGCACGGCGACCGCTGCGACGCTCGACCGCATGCACGGCGAGCACGCCGTTCGCATCGACCATGAAGTCGACCTGCACCTGCGGGATGCCGGCTGGCATGGGCGGCAGCCCGCGCAACTCGAAGGTGGCCAGGCTGCGGCAGTCCTTCACGAGTTCGCGCTCGCCCTGCACGACATGGACCTTGACCGCGGTCTGGCCATCCACGCCGGTCGAGAACATCTCGGTCGCACGCGCCGGCATGGCGCTGTTGCGCACGATCATCTTGGCGACGGCACCGCCGGCCGTCTCGATCCCGAGCGACAGGGGCACGACATCCATGAGGAGCAGGTCCGTGCGCCCACCCGCAAGCACCTGGGCCTGCAGTGCCGCGCCGAGCGCGACCACGACATCCGGATCGAGCGCCGTGTACGGCTCGATGCCGAACAGCCGTCCCGCAAGGGCGCGCACCGCAGGCACGCGCGTGCTGCCACCCACGAGCACCACGCGATCGATGGTCGGTGAGCCGGCATCGACGAGCGCCCGTCTGCAACAGGCTGCCATGCGGTCGAGGAGCGGTGCCGCGAGGGACTCGAGCGACGCCCGGTCGAGGACCAGTTCCCACGCACCGTGCGCGTGTTCGATGCGCTCGATCGCACGCTCGGCGGTGGAGAGCGCACACTTGGCACGCTCGGCTGCCGCTCGGAGCAGCTCCATGCCGTGCGGCGTCGCCGGCCCGCCCAACCACGCTTCGTAGCGTGGCAGCACGTCAACCATGATGGCCGCGTCAAGATCGTCGCCACCGAGCGCCGTGTCGCCCGCCGTGGCAAGCACTTGCAGGAACTCGCCATCCAAGCCCGTGCCGTCGCCGGGGATCACCGAGAGAATGCTCAGGTCGAAGGTGCCGCCGCCCAAATCGAAGACCGCAACGGTTTCCGCGGCGCGGTGGCCCCTGCCGATGCCATAGGCGAGCGCGGCGGCAGTCGGTTCATTCACGATGCGGACGGCCTCGAGCCCGGCAAGCCTCGCCGCGTCGCGTGTGGCCTGGCGCTGACCATCGTCGAAGTAGGCCGGCACCGTGATCACCGCACGCCGAACCTTCACCCCAAGTTGGGCCGAGGCCACCCGTGCGAGTTCGCGCAGGATGTGCGCCGAGAGCTCCTGCGGCAGCATCATGCGATCGGCCAGGCCGACCGCCGCCAGTCCACGCGGACCATCGACCACATGCAGTCCATGGGGCGCGCCAGCACCGCGGACCTCGGCCGCCGAGCGGCCGATGAGCCGCTTCACACTCGCGGCAGTGGTGTGTGGGTGCCGGGCGCGCTCGGCCTTGGCCTGCTCCCCGACCACCACGCCCGCCGCATCGACCCGGATCACGCTGGGTACAAGGCCCCGGCCGGGCCCAAGCACGCGAGGACCGCGCGCATCGGCAACGGCGACGAGCGAGTTCGTGGTGCCCAGGTCAATGCCGACGATCGGATCCTGCATGGACCAAAGAGTCTAGGGCGGATGCCCGACGGCGCGACCGGCGCGTGACGAGCCCGTGGCGCGGGCCCGCACAAGAGCAACCAGCGCGAGCGGCCGAAGCCCGCGCCATGAACACGAGGCCCACTAACCAGCCGTGGCACCCGTGCGCGCCCGCACGCGGCGCAAGCCGCGGACCCGCAGGTTCGTGACCTCGTGCTCGGATGCGCCAAGCGCGCAAGCCGCCTCGCGATAGGTCATGCCCTGGCAGATGAGCATGCGGAAGACCTCGACCTCACGAGGATCGACTGCACCCAGCGCCTGGGCCAGCGACTCGCGCTGCACCTCGGGCTCGGCCAGGCAGGCGTGACTGGATTCGATCGTGTCCTCGAGGGACCACTCGGTCGATGCATGGTTCTGGAGCCGGATCAAGCGCCGCTCCTCGACCCGGATGCGCCGCCGCACGGCCCGGTTGGCCGCCCGCCAGAGGTAGCGATCGGTGAGCTGGTCGGGATCCCCGAACCCGATGCGGGCGAGCTTGAGGAAGAGGTCCTGCACGACATCCTCGACCACGGCCTGCGGATACAGCCTTGCCAGGCTGCTGACGAGACGGTCGCGGTGATGCTCATACGCCCCAGCCACCGCGTGCCACCGAATGGACTGCTCCATGGGCACGCTCCTCGATGCGCAACATGCGTTGCACCACCACCGTAGCCCGGCGAGGCAGGTCGCCAAGGGAACCGCCAAAAGTTCGTTCAGGTTCTGCGTACCGACCCAAGCACGATCTGCGCCGAAATATCCGGGAGCACCCTTGACACGCCGGTCCGGTCGCTCAGTCGCGCGTCTGGTCGAAGCGCTGCCCGGCCTTGGGCAGTTCATCGAGCGTGCCGTCAAGGCGGCGTGCGGCGATCGCCATCAGTGCCGTCCGCAGGCTCGCGATCGCCGCATCATCAGCCTGCACGCGCACGCGATGCTCGTCGGGCCGCCCCGTCACGATCACGACATACGCACGATCCTCGGTCACGCTCTCCTGCTTGGCTTCGAGCGCAGCCCAATCGACACCAGCCAGTTGCGTCGCCACCTGCATGCAGTCATCGGGCGAGAGCATCATGCCCCAGCTCGTGCGGCGATCGAAGGCATCGAGCCCACCGCCCCAACCGATCTGGCCTTGATCCACCCGCACGAACTCGAAGCGAGCCTTGGGTGGATCAGCCCACCAGACATCGATCGAGGCCTCGCACCCGGGCACACCGCGTGGTGCCTGCACGCCAGGCGCAGCGGCGCATGACGACATCAGGAGCGCCAGCACGGGGAGCACGGCATGATCGCGCACCCGGACCATGGAGGGACGATGCGCAGCCAGATCGGACACGCCGCAACCGACCGCGCTCATGGCGTGGTCAGCGCAGCGTTCCCGCGCATGGTGGCGTATGGATCGGCACCGAAGTCGTAGCGCATCGGCAGATCGCCATCCGTCGGCAGGTCATCCATCCAACAGGCCGAGGCCAGCGTGCGCACGAGCGAAGCGACCTCGTTGGGCTGCTCGCGCGCCGCGGCATCGAGCCGGGTGACCGACCAGGTCCCGCGCTGGTCATGCGTCATCCAGACGATGATCGTCACATCGCCGGGCGTCGGGCGCACGGCCGTGATCCACGGCATGTCGCTGCCGGGTGCACCGGGCGGGAACGGCGGCTGCGCGTCCATCACGGCCTCGAAGCGGTCCCAGATCGGCTTGAGCTGCGTGGGCGAGAGCACGCGCACGCGCGGCGGGCGGTCGCGGATCGTGAGCCCGCCATTGGCCTGGCCATGCAGCGCGCCGTCAGGAAAGAGCGTGTAGCGAGCCGGCTGGAACTGCGCACGGTCGTCGCCCTTGACGCCCTCATCGACGAGCACGGTGATGTCGATCGTCGGCTCGGACTGGTCCTGGACCTGGTCGCTCGATGCGCACGCCCCGAGCATGGTCGCCAGGAGCGGTACGGCCATTCGACGGAGGTCTGGCATGCATGGGAAGGTAACACGGCGCGCGAGCCCACGCCGCCATCCGACCCTTGCGCTACCTTGGCACCCCATGCGCACGAGCGTTCGCTGGCTCAACGATTACCTCGACCGACCGGTGACTCCCGACGAGGCCGCCCTCGCCCTCACGCGGGTCGGGTTCCCGGTTGCGCACCGCGAATCGACCGATGACGGTGATGTGGTCCTTGAGGTCGAGCTCACGAGCAACCGCGGCGATTGCCTGAGCCACCTGAATCTGGCGCGCGAGCTGGCCGCCATGACCGGACGAACGGTGAAGGAACCGACCTTCGCGCGAATCCCTGATGGTGCGGGCCCCGTGCCGGTCACCAACCACGACCACGAGTCGTGCCCGCTCTACACCGCTCGCGTGATCCGTGGCGTCAGCGTGCGCCCGAGCCCCGCGTGGATGCAGCAGCGCCTGCGCGCGATCGGCCAGACCCCCCGCAACAATCTCGTCGATGCCACCAACTATGTGCTGTTCGAGTACGGGCAACCCACGCATATCTTCGACCTGGCGCGGCTGGCCGGCCCGGCGATCCATGTGCGCCCGGCGAAGGACGGCGAATCGATCCTGCCCATCGGCGAGGGCGCCAAGCCGCTTTCCCTGCGCGCGGGTGACCTGGTGATCGCCGACGCCACGGTGCCCGCGGCGATCGCCGGCGTCAAGGGTGGCGCGCCGAGCGCGGTCAGCGACCGCACGACGGATGTCCTCATCGAGGCGGCGACCTTCGCGCCGAAGTCCGTGCGCAGCTCGAGCCGGGGGCTCAGGGTGGCCAGCGACAGTTCGTACCGCTTCGAGCGTGGCGTGGCGCCAGCCGATGTCGATGCCGCGGCTGACCGACTGGTCGCCCTCATCCTCGAACACGCCGGTGGCCGCCTCGATGGCGGTCGCGTGGCGGCCGGGCCGTCGCTGCCATCGCCGCGTTTGGTGCAGGTGCGCGTCGAGCGAGCGCAACGCGTCCTGGGCTACCCGCTCCCGGCCGACGAGATGCTCGCCACGCTGCGCACCTTGGGCTTTGCGCCTTCGCGCACCGGCGACACCATCACCTGCACCGTCCCGCCACGGCGCATCGACATCGAGCGCGAGATCGACCTCATCGAGGAACTCGCCCGCCTGCACGGCATGGACCGCGTGCCGATGCTCGATGCGATCCAGGTGCGGGTCGCTGCCACGCAGCCGCAGATCGAGGGCATGCGCGAAGCCCGCCGCACCCTCGTGGGCCTGGGCTTCGTCGAGACCGTCACGCACACGCTCGTCTCGGAGCGCGCGGCGCAGCCCTTCACGCACGCCGGCACCACGCCGCTGCGGGTCAGCGATGAGCGCGCCGGCGATCCGATCCTGCGGCCATCGCTGCTCTCCAGCCTCATGGCGACTGCACGCCTGAATGCCGATCGCGGCACACCATCGATCCGGCTGATGGAGGCCGCGAATGTCTTCGATCTGCAGGGACCAGAACTTCGCGAGCGATCCTCGCTCGGGCTCCTCATCACCGACACGCCCGATGCCGATGAGGCCATGCGCACGATGCGCGGCTGCGTCGAGCGGTTGCTGCGTGCAGTGCTCGGAGCGCACGCTGCCATCGAGGTCGTCCCGCTCGCCGGCGCCGCTGGACTGTCGCCGGCTGCCCTCGTGCGCACCCGCGGCCATGCCGTGGGCACGATCGGGTTGCTCTCCGTCGATGCACTCAAGGCCTTCGGCCTCGATGCCCCGATCGCGGGCGCCGAACTCTTCATCAAGCCCCTCCTCACGCAGTGGCCACCCGACACGACCGTGCGCGCACTGCCGAGCTTCCCTTCGATCGATCGTGATGTCAGTGCGATCGTCGCTGATGGCGTGGCCTGGGCATCGATCGAGGGCGTCGTGCGCGATCTGTCGCTCGAACACTTCGAATCGATCGCCTTCGTCGGGACCTACCGTGGCAAGCAGGTTGGTCAGGGCCGCAAGAGCGTGACCATGAGGCTCACCTTCCGCAGCTCGGCCGGAACGCTGCGCCGCGAGGATGCCGATCCGCAGGTCGCGCGCGTGATCGGGGCCCTGCACGCCGGCGTCGGCGCCGAGGTGCGCTCGTGACCACGGCGCGCGCTCCCTTGGCCCAACTCACGCTCGGGGGCTACCTGCACGACCTCGCCGGCAAGCAGCCGGTGCCGGGCGGCGGCGCCGCATCCGCCGTGGCGCTCGCCCATGGTGCCGCGCTCGGTTCGATGGTGCTGCACTACACGCTCGGCAAGGCCAAGTTCGCCAAGTGGGAGCACGACAACGCCGCGATGCTCGTGCATCTGGACCAGGCGCGCACCGAGGCGCTCGCGCTCTCTGACCTCGATGCCGCGGCCTACGCCGAACTCAATGCACTCTGGACGCTCACCGCCGCGGAGCGGCTCGCCGATCCGCGCTGGATGCCCGCCGTCAAGGCCGCCACGAGCGCGCCCGCGGCGATCGGCGACCTTGCCCTGGCCGTCCTGGCCATGCTTGGTCGCATGCCCGGCCGGACCAGCACGATCATCCGCAGCGACCTCGCGATCGCCGCGGAATTCGCGGCACTCGCCGTGCACGGCGCGATCTGGAATGTCCGTGCGAACCTGCCGCTGCACCCGACCGTCGACCAGGCATTCTGGTCCGCGTGGTGCGAGCGCGCCTCCGCACACGCCTCGTCCATGCGCGACCGCATCGTCGCTGCGTGCCGGTCATGATCCCGCTGGTGCCGCTTGCTGCGGTGGCAGCAGGCGCCATCGCGACCACCTACACCATGGCGATCGCGCGCGAAGCCACGCGGCCGCGCCGTGCGACCTATGCATGGGCGCTCGCGCACGGGGTGGCGGCAAGCCCCGCAGAAGTGCCGGGTGTGCGCGCGTGGCGTGAAGGCAGCACCACGCTGCATGCAGCAGGCCGTGCCATGACGCACACCGCTCATGCTCCGCCCTCGGCACGCTCGATTGTGCTGCCGTGGTGGTTCGTGCAGGGCCAGGGTGCGGGCGCCATGCTCGTCATCCACGGTTGGGGTCGATCGCGCTGGGATTCCCTGCGTCGGCTGCCGTGGCTCCTCGAGCACGCGGCATCGTTCCTCCTGCCGGATCTCCGTGGGCACGGCGAGGCACCGGGGACCACGAGCATCGGCCACAGCGACCACCTTGATCTGGATCAGGTGATGGCGAACGCCTTCAACGGCTCCGTGCCCCCCGCCGCCATCGATGGCGGCCTCACCCTCGTCGGCCACTCGATGGGAGCCATGGTGGCGGCGCGGCTTGCGGTGCTCCTGGCCGAGCGCGGCACACCGATCCGGCGGCTGGTGCTCATGTCACCCTACGACTCGTTGATCGTCCCGATGGGCCATCGGCTACGCCTGCGTGGGCTGCCCGCTGGTCCCTTCGCCGCCACGGCTGCGTGGTGGCTGGCCCGCGGCGAAGAGCCCCTGCACCGGACGCTGAGCCGGGTCCAGTGCCCGGTCCTCGTCTTGGGCGGCGGGCTCGATGCCGTCACCACGCCGAGTGATGTGCGCCGAGCGACCGCCCCGCACGATGGGCTCATCGAGCCGGGCATCGACCACGCCAATGTGGGCGTCGAAGGAACGGCATCGCGCGAGGCGCTGAACGCGTTCCTCGCGCGGACCTGAATCGTCAGCATTGCCTTACGGCATCAGCAGCCGGGCGCGGAACGAGAAGCCCTTGTCGGCCGGCGTGATCCACCACACCGATGGCCCGAGGTACTTCTTCATCAGGTCGGCATCGAACTTGCCCATCATCTCCTGCACACTCTCCATGGCCTCGTCGGTGACGATGTCGTCGATCGGGTTGCCGGCATCATCGACGAAGCCATCCACGCCGTCCTGCATGGCACCAAGGCGCTTGAACGCCGACTTCTGCGCCTCGAGCTGGGCGGCGGTATCGGTGAAGCCCCACCCGGAGACGACCCCCTTGGCGACCACGCCCGCACAACGCTTGTAGATCGGCAGTTCCGCGATGCCCTTGGTGTCCTTGTCGCTGGCCGCACGCAGCGCCTGCTCCACACCCGACGACTCGCCCATCAGCATCTGGCCCGATCCGAGACCAACCGCGAAGGGCACGAGGTCACCGCTGAAGATCGTGGCGCCCTGGAAGTCGCGCGGCATCAGGCCAACCGATGGCGCGAACATCTGCAGCATCGGCATGCCGGCCTTCTCGTCGCTGCACGCGACTGCCGTCACGCCGCCCATGCCGGTCTCGGCATTGGCATCGGCCCACTGCACACCGTGGATGCTCGGGCCCATGACCGCGAGCGCCTTGGTCATGATCGGTTCGTAGGCGACCAGGGTCGGCTCGAGCTGCTCGGCCTGCATCTCGGGCAGGCTGGCGACCGCGGCCTCGATCGTCTTCCACAGGTCGGCGAAGACGACATGGGCACAGGAGTACGAGACGCACTCGTTGCCCAGGAGCTTCGGCGGCGCGCCGATCGGCTGGCCCTTGGCCAGGAGCGACACGAGTCCGTCCTTCTTGCCCGGGATGAACGCAGCGCCCGACATCTCCAGGATGCCGTCCTTGGGCTGCACATCGAAGCCCAGCGACCAGGAGCGGATGTCGCCGAAGAGGGACGCGATCGCCGGCTGCACCATGGCCATCGGACCCATCATCATCGGCCCGAGCATGTCCTGCAGCGGGCCGGTGAGCAGTGTCACGCTCAGGTCATTCGAGCCCAGGAGCGCAGCGTTCCCGCGCCAGTCGTCGCTGGAGCCCAGGGTCTTGCCCTTGCCCTTGCCCTGCGTGCCGAGCAGCGCTTCCTCGAGGCTCGCCATGCTGCTCGCGAGCAGCATGTGCTCGCCGTCGCGCATGAAGTACATGGTGTCGGGGCCCGCACCGAGGGCGCCCATGTCCATGCCCATGCCGTCGAACTCGTCGTCGGCACCAAGGTCATCGGCCTCGTCGTCGCCCATCGGGATGACCCAGACTTCCTTGCCGTCGAGTTCGGCCTTCTCGATTGTCACCTTGGCTTCCTTCGCACCCCTCTCGAACGCAGCCATCAGCATGCGCGCGCCGCTGTCGGCGCGGTCGTCGAAGTCGGCGACGACGATGAACGCCATGGTCATGGCATCGAGCTCCTCGTCGCGCTCACCGAACACGGCCACACCCATCCGGCCAGGCAGCACCAAGTCCTTGCGCTCGATGCCAAGGTCCTTGGCTGCCTCGTCGAGCGCCTTCTCGAGCTCCTTCGAGTCGTCGCCGATCAGCTCCTTGAGCTTCGGGTCGTCGTAGAGCTTGCCGAACTGGCCCGCGCGGATGGCCTGCCACGACGCATGGAGATCCTTGGCACTCACCGCCAGGAAGGTGCCCTGCGGGGCAATCGCCTCGATGGGCGGAAGGTCGGCGGCGGCTGCGATGGACGCGGTCAGGATGAAGGTCGTGAACATGATGGTCTCCGGGAGTGGTTCGTTGCGGGCGGTTCGGTCTTGGTGGATCGTTGCAGGTGGTTCGTCGGTGCGCGAGCGGGTCAGGTGCGGTTCGCTCGAACCGCAAGGTTCAACGCGAATCGGTGCGGTCATCCAGTTGCGGCGGCGGCGTGAACGAGGTTCGCGCCGGCGGCTGATGGTAGTTGTGTCCCGAGTTGGGGTTGTTCTTGTCGTAACCGAAGGCTTCGCGGTTGCGGATGAAGTCCTTCACGTAGCGGGCGGGGATCGCGAAGCCCAGCGCCTCGCCGCCGCGGATCCCCATGTTGGTGATCCCGATGACCTCGCCCTTGGTGTTGAAGAGCGGGCCGCCGGAGTTGCCGGGGTTGATCGGCGTGTCGGTCTGGATGTAGGTCAGGCCGTCGAAGTTGCGCTGCGTGGTGCTGATCACGCCCTGCGTGAGCGTTCGCTCAAGCCCCAGCGGATTGCCGATCGCGAAGACCGGCTGGCCGATGTCGAACTTCTCCTTGTCGACCACCGCAGCGAAGTCGAACTCCTTGCCGTCGGGATGCTTGATCTTGACGAGCGCCAGGTCCACATGGTTGTTGACCGCGATCAGCTCGACATCCTCGATCTCGGTGCGCTTGAGCGTGCCGTCGGCCTGCGGGAACCACACCGTCACGCGCAGGTTCGTCTCGCCCTGCACGACGTGCGCGTTGGTCACGGCGTGGCCGCTCTTGTCGATGATCACGCCGCTGCCCAAGCCACCCGGCGTGCTCACCTTGATGACGGCAGGTCCGATGCGCTTGGCATGCTCCTTGGGCGAGAGCGTGGGCGGGTTGCTCGCGTGCGAATAGAGCTCATCTTGCACCGTCTGCATGTCGGCGGCGGCCTCGGCCTGCTTCACATCGGCCACATCCTCCATGTCGAAGACCAGCACATCGGGACCGACATCGAGCCAGACCTTGCGGTCGTTGCGCTTGATGATGGTGCCCTCGAGCCGACTGCCGCTCTTCATGACGAGCGTGTCGACGGGCGCAAGGACGCTGGCAGCAAGGACGACGGCGAGCAACGCGTGCATCCCCGAAGGCTACCATGCTCTGCCGCTCCCTTTGGCTGCCAAAACCCCCATGACCACCCTTCCCCTCGTTGCCCTTCTTCTCTCGCTCCCCCGGCAAGACCTCAGCCAGCACTTCGGCTTCGATCCGCTCGAGGTCGTGAAGGTCGGTCCCAACGCCGGCCCGGTGCTCGCGGTCGACATGAATGGCGATGGACTCGGCGACCTGGTGGTCGCGAACAACTACGACAGCCGCATCGAGGTGCACCTGCAGAAGAAGGGCGCGACCCCTGCCGATGCGGTCGCACCCACGCGCGTGAACGAGATCCCAGAGCACTGGCGCTTCCGCCGCATCGAGGTCCCCGCGGGCGAGGCGATCGGCGGCCTCCTCACCCACGATGCCAACGGCGACGGACGGCTCGATCTGGTCGCCGTGGGCACGCCCAACCGCGTGGTCTTCTACCTGCAGCAGCCCGATGGCACCTTCAAGGCCGACCGCAAGCACACCGTGAAGAACCTCGCCGTCGGCAAGGATGCGCTTGCGATCGCCGATGTCATGGGCGATGCCGCGCCGGAACTGCTCGTGATTGCCGACCAGAACATCAGCGTCTATCCGATGAAGGGCACCGAACTCGGTGCGCCGGCCGATCTCATGCCGGGCTCAAGCGGACTCGCCGGCGTGATGGCGGGCGACCTCGATGCCAACGGCTGCAACGACATCGTCGCCGTGCTGCCCGACGACGCGCAGCCCATCCGCATCTGGTACGGCACCAAGCGCGATGGGCTGACGCAGATGGGCCCGCAAGTGCGCTACGACATGCCGGTCCTGCGCGAGGCGGCACTCGTCACGATCAACGGCAAGCCCGGCTCGAGCCTGGCCACGATCGAGAAGAAGACCAAGCGCACCGTCGTCCACACCGCTCAGCCGGCCAAGGCCTCGAGCGAGGGCGGCAAGGGCGAACTCGTCACCTGGTCCTTCGAGGATCCCTCCAACCGAAAGCGCGACTTCGCGGTCGCCGATGTCGACGGCGATGGCCTGCCCGACCTCGTCGCCACCAACACCGAGTCGAACGCGGTCAGCGTCTATCGCCAGCAGAAGGGCGTGGGCTTCGGCAACGCCGAGGAGTGCCCGAGCTACGCCGAGCTCGACTTCATCGCCGCGCGCGATGTCGATGGCGACGGCAAGGCCGAGGTCTTCGTGAGCAGCGAGAAGGAAGGCGTCGTCGGGCGCAGCGCGTGGAAGGCCGGCACCGTCGGCTTCCCCCAGGCTGCCGAGCTCGCGAAGGGCCTGACCCCGGTGGCCATGAATGTGGTCACGCTGCAGGGCGTACCCACGCTGGCCGTGATCGCCAAGGAGAACCGCAACTACCGGCTCGAACTCATCGATGCCAAGGGCGGCACCGCGAGCTCGATCGACCTGGGTGCGCTCAGCCGCACACCCGACACGATCCTCTCGATCGATGCGGACCAGGATGGCAAGGATGACCTGCTGCTCTTCACGCCCGAGAAGCCCATGACCATGGTGCGCTGGGACGGCAAGGACGAGGCCAAGCCGTATGTGCTGCTTGAGTCGAAGGACATGTCGCAGTTCGGCCTCGCGCAGGCGGCGAACGCGCAGAACACCGAGATCGCCGATGCCAACGGCGACGGCAAGGCCGAACTCCTCGTCGCTGACCGCAACTTCATCCGCGCGCTGCGCTACGACACCGCCAAGGGCTGGCAGGTCGTCGAGCAGGTCAATGCTGCACGCAGCGACAGCAAGCTCGTGGCGCTCGCCCTGCGCGGCAACCGCTTGGTCGCCGGCGACAAGGAGAACGGCAAGATCCTGGTCTTCGAGCGCAAGGACGGTGCGTGGAAGGAAACCGAAGCGCTCGATGCGAGCGGGTTCAAGTTCACCGCGCTCGCGACCGGCCCCTTCGCCGGCGGCGAGGATGCGGTGCTGCTCGTGGGTGACGAGGGCTTCGGCGTCCTGCGCGATGCCGGCCCGCGCATGGAGCTCGCCGAGAGCGGCTCGTTCCGCAGCGACAGCCCCCGCCGCGTCGAGCATGAGATCGGCGACGGCGATGTCAACAGCGACGGCCGCACCGACCTGCTCCTTCTGGATGCCGGCGAGCAGAACCTCGAGATCCTCACCTTCTCCGACGCGGGCAAGCTCCTGTATGCCACGGGCTTCGAGGTCTTCGAGACCAAGATGTTCTCCGGCGGCGAACCCAAGGAGTTCCAGCCCAGCCAGGTCGTCGTGATGGATGTGACCGGCGACGGCGCCGACGATGTGATCCTGCTTTGCCACGACCGTGTGCTCGTCTATCCACAGATGACCAAGGACGGCGCCAAGCGCTGACTGCTGCATGCAGGACCTCGGCGCCTTCAACGATCCGCAGGCCCTGCGGAGGCTCCTGGAGCTCTCACGCCATCTGGGTGAATGTGCCGATCTGGACCAGGTCCTGAGTACGGTCATCGATGCGCTGCGGGACATCCTGCACAGCGACCGTGCCACGGTCTTCGTGCACGATGCCAAGGGCGCATCGCTCGTCACCCGCGTCGCGCACGGGCTCGGCACGAGCACGATCCGCATTCCCGATTCGAAGGGGATCGCCGGCGCCTGCGCGCAGTCCCGAGCCGTCGTGAACATCAAGGATGCCTACGAGGACGATCGCTTCGATCGCTCGTTCGATGCGAAGACCGGCTACCGCACGCGCTCGATCCTCGCGGTGCCCCTGCTGGATGACGAGGGCGGGCTGGTCGGCGTGGCGCAGGTCCTCAACCGCACCGAAGGCACCTTCACCGAACAGGACGAACTCATCGCGCGATCCCTCGCGGCCCACGCTGCGGTCGCGGTGCGCCGGGCCACCTTGATCGAGGACCGCATCGAGCGCCTGCGCCTGCAGGAAGAGATCGATGTCGCACGATCGATCCAGCAGCAGGCGTTCCCGCAGGGCGTGCCATCGATCCCGGGCTACGGACTCTTCGGTCGCAGCACGCCCAGCCAGGAGTGCGGAGGCGATGCGTTCGACCTGGTGCCGCTCGATGCGCACGGCATCGCCGCGGTCGATGCCCCTGCTGATCGCGCGATGCTGCTCGTTGCCGATGCGACCGGTCACGGCGTGGGCCCCGCCCTGAGCTCGATGCAGACGCGCGGCATGATGCGCCTGGCCCTGCGCCTGGGTCAACCGCTTTCGCTGCTGGCCCGTCAGGTGAACCAGCAATTGCTCGACGATCTTCCCAGCGGTCGCTTCGTCACGGCGTGGTTCGGCCTGCTCGATGCGCGCAGCCACACGCTGCAGACCTTCAGCGCCGGCCAAGGTCCGCTCTTCGTGTATCGGCGCGCGAGCGATGCGTTCGAACCCGTCGACACCGATGCGCCGCCCATGGGCATCATGGACTTCGACGAATCGACCTGCGCCACGCAGACCGTGCGCCTGGAGCCCGGCGATCTCTTTGTGGCGATCACCGACGGCTACTACGAGGCCCCCGAGGCCGGCGGTGGTGCAGGCCAGTTCGGCGAGGATCGCGTGTTCGCGATCGTGCGCGCCATGCGCGCGGAGCCCCTCGAGGCGATCGTCGCCGAGCTCGACCGCGCGGTGCTTGGCTACCACGGCGCCGCCTTCACCCCCGATGACCGGACGGCGATCCTGGTGCGACGAGACGGCTGAATCCACTCACTTCGCCCGCAGCCTGAGCACGCCGTCGGCGTCACCGGCATCGAGCGCAGCCAGGAAGGGCTGCGCCATCCGCTCCGCCGCACCGGCGGCGCGTGACCATGCCTCGCTGGCCGCTGCGCCCTG